>Ga0207422_1000030_pt1 | contig 697718 bp, 596 predicted proteins | sample MarCyaLeptolynsp_FD_187757 | JGI IMG/M metagenome (GOLD analysis project Ga0207422, IMG submission 187757) | Marine cyanobacterial communities from Panama - species 1 Leptolyngbya sp. (SPAdes) | ecosystem: Environmental > Aquatic > Marine > Unclassified | place: Panama: Panama City | collected... | reverse complement strand
GGTCTGAAGGCGATTCTGAATTTGGCGGGATTGTCGCATTTGATAGGTAACTATCCGCCTGATAATCTGGAGAAAGAGTTTGATTTTGCGGATTACACGGCACTAAACATCGCGTTGGAGGACATGTATGGTCCGCGTGGTGGACGTGGTTTGGCATTACGTGCTGGACGGGCGACATTTGCGCAGGGTTTGCGGGCGTTTGGTGCGCTGGCAGGTGTTGGGGATTTGGCGTTTAAGGTGTTGCCGTTGAATGCGAAGCTGAAGATAGGTGTGCCTGCAATGGCGAACATCTTCTCGCAATTTAGTGACCAAGTGTCGAATGTGTATGAAGAAGGTAACGACCGTATCATCTACACATTAGAGAGATGCCCAATGTGCTACGAACGCAAATCTGATGATAGAGCAGTCTGCTTTGTGGGTCAGGGCTTGTTACAAGAAGGTCTGCGCTGGGTATCGGGTGGACATGAGTTCAAGGTGGATATGGACTCCTGTATCGCAAAAGGTGACGATATGGGTAAATATATCATCTACAAAGAACCGATTAGCTAATTTACTTATACAAGAACTTACCGATTGGAGGCGGATTGAATGCCACCTGAGAGAAAACAGTCAGGATATTACTACCCGAATAAGTTTGCCCGCATCACGATAGAAGCGATGGAAGAAGTGATGGGGGAGAACGGTCTGAAGGCGATTCTGAATTTGGCGGGATTGTCGCATTTGATAGGTAACTATCCGCCTGATAATCTGGAGAAAGAGTTTGATTTTGCGGATTACACGGCACTAAACATCGCGTTGGAGGACATGTATGGTCCGCGTGGTGGACGTGGTTTGGCATTACGTGCTGGACGGGCGACATTTGCGCAGGGTTTGCGGGCGTTTGGTGCGCTGGCAGGTGTTGGGGATTTGGCGTTTAAGGTGTTGCCGTTGAATGCGAAGCTGAAGATAGGTGTGCCTGCAATGGCGAACATCTTCTCGCAATTTAGTGACCAAGTGTCGAATGTGTATGAAGAAGGTAACGACCGTATCATCTACACATTAGAGAGATGCCCGATGTGCTACGAGCGCAAATCTGATGACAGAGCAGTCTGCTTTGTGGGTCAGGGCTTGTTGCAAGAAGGTCTGCGCTGGGTATCGGGTGGACATGAGTTCAAGGTGGATATGGACTCCTGTATCGCAAAAGGCGACGATATGGGTAAATATATCATCTACAAAGAACCGATTAGCTAATTTATAAACAGTTGAAACTGCAAAAATACATCAAGCTCTAAATGATAACATTTGGGGCTTTTTCACGTTGTGTTCAATTGTGAGTTCAACCGTCCCCTGCTAGAATGTAGGCATTACTTATGTGATTATGAATAGGGGCATGGGAATGGGCATACGACGATTATTGATTATAGTGTTGGTAATGGTAAGTTTGGCGGGATGTAACCTTGGTAATGATAGCCAGCAAGCACCGACGGCTGAATCGCTGGAAACCTCTACGCCATCGGGTGTACCAGAAATTGAAATACTCTCGCCATCTGACGGTGATGAATTTGTTGCGGGTGAAGATATACTCGTATCTATAGAAGCGTCAGATAGCGTTGGCGTGACCCGTGTTCAATTGTTAGCGAATAATCAGATTGTAAAAACTGTATCTTCAGAATCATTACAAGGTGAGCAAACACTCACTGCCATTTTAGATTACACGCCACAGCTAGCAGGAAGTGTGACGTTGCGTGTGTTGGCATTTCGTGGTGCGGTTGTCAGTGAACCTGACCAAATTCAGGTAGAAATACGCAGTAGCGAAGCTGAAGTGGTGGCAACAGTTCCGCAGATTTCTAATGTACCTGATATTCCTAATGATGGGGTATGTCGTGCCTTGACAAATGTTGGGCTGAACTTCCGCGAAGGACCGAGTACAGATTTTGAGCGCATCCGTGTTTTGCAGAGTGGGACACTTGCGCCAATTGTCGGACGATTGGGCAACAATACGTGGTGGCAACTGAATGTGAACAACACCACTGGCTGGGTCAGTGCGGAGTTTACAACCGAGTTTGGTAACTGTTCTAATGTCCCTGTGGTTGCTCAACCGACAGCTGTTCCGACTATGACTACCGCACCGACGGTGACACCACGTCCGACTGCTACAGAAGATACAGGTGGGAGTAATAATTCAGGACAACCCGATTTGATTGTTGCGTCAATTTCTGGTGACCGTTCGGTTGTGATTCCATCAAATGTATCGTCAACAACCGAGACCTATACAGTGCGTATTCAGAATACCGGAACAGGACGTGCGGGGCAGTTTGCATCGTCTGTTTTTGTGAATAATATCGAACGTGACCTCGGTGTTGTGGCGGAACTTGGTGCAAGTTCTAGTCGGGACTTCAACATACAATTAGAGTTCACGGAAAACGCCACTGTTAACTTTGAAGTTGTGGTTGATGTTGATAATCAGGTTGAAGAAATTAGTGAAGTCAATAATCGCGGACAAATCTCAATCACTGTTGCACAAGGATAGTTGTACAATCGTGTGTGAAACATTGAGATTATGTTAAACTGAATGTGGCAATGACTGACTGAACGAGGAAATTTTATGGCTTTGGCATTCAAGCGGATTCTATTGGTGACACATAATGTACAGTTTGCAATCAGTACCAAACGGGCATTAGAGTCACTTGGTGATTATGAAGTCACGACTGTGTCCGAGGCGAGTAATGCAATTGAGCGTTTGAAGAAACAACGCCATAATCTTGTGATTCTGGATGTCGAAAATTTGCCTGTGCCAGCTCCTGAAGTTATCAATGTCATACGCCAGACACAACAAGAGATTGCAATTGTCCTTGCGCCTGATTTGCCTGATGTTCATGATATTGCGCGGGTTGCGGATGTTCAGGGTGTCATTGATATACCCATGCCTGTGCGTGCGTTAATCCCTGTTATCGAAAATTCTGTGCGCGAAATTTATGACAATTTACCTGAAACAGCAAAAGCACCCGCAGTTGATTCACCCTCAGAAACAGTTTATATAGAGACGTTAGTTGATGAGTTGCTGGGACGTGATGAGACTTTGTACTTTACCAGTCGTCAGGTACGCGCACAGAAGCGTGACCTACCAGAACTTGATGATACACGCGGTGCAACGCAGGACGCGCAGACGATAGAAATCCAGATTCGGTCGTCGTCTTCCGGTGATACAATGGAATATGTCGATTCTGATACAGATGACCGCTCGATGAAATTGTTCCAGAAACTGGCACAGGAAGAACCACCCATGCCGGGATTTAAAGAAAACGGTACAATCAGCGACCTCGCAAAAAGTGTTACGCGGTCTCAACTGGTGCAGATGTTGCAACAGCAGGAAGGCACAGATGATGATGGCGATGATTTTTCTGAAGATATAGATACTCAATCTCAGCCTGCTATCCTTGTCTTGCAGACTGCACTCGATGAAACAACCCCTGTTCATGCCATTTCGATACAGACACTAATCGAGAATATTCAGAGCCGTTTACCAGAGGATAAACAGAATATTCGCCCGTTGCCGTCATGGCTCAAGGAGAGTAAGAAGTTTGTCACGGAACCTTTGTTTCTCCAGAATGAGTTGCCATCACTCGATTCACAACGTCCCGTTGAATATACATCTACGCTGACACAACCATCGGATGGTGCAGAGGTAATTCATAATCCCGGTGATATTGATACGGAAATTATGGAGTCGAGTTATTCTCATCCTTCTGATGATATTGAGGATGTAATTGATATTGCCGACCTTGAAGAAGAATCCGATAGTGTCGATATTTCAGGCATTGTGACTGATGATGTCATAGAGGAAACCATTTCTGTTGTTGAAGATAATGTCGAAGAATCAGACTTCACAATTGAGGAGCAGAGTGAAACCGAAGACGAGCAGGTTGCTGATGAAGCTCCAGTTGTTATTGCACCGGAAACCCTTCAAGAACCGCAAACAGAAGACCCCTATCTCACACAGCTTGCTGTAACGCTTACACAAGTGACAACCGAACTCACCGCAGAAGCAACGATTCTGACCCGTGATAATCAGATTGTGGCGTATTCTGGTGAGATGCCAATTGAAGATATTGAAGATATTCGTGAGGTGATTAGCGACGATTGGACAGCTACAGCGGATAATTCCCGCATCCGTTTTATCACGTTACCCGGCAGTGGACGGGATTATATGCTGTACTCCAAAGGCACCATTGGTGGTTTTACGCTGTCAATGGCATTTGCGGGTACAAAGCAACTGCGTGTGATTCGTCGTCAGGGGCAGAAACTAATCGGTGCATTGGAAGCTGTTTCTGATGGGACACCTGATATTGAAGATGTTGTAGATGCTGTCGAAGATTCTGTGGAGATTGTACCGGAAGTTGTTGAACTCCCATCAACACCTGTCGTAGATGATTCTGTTGAACCCGTTGAAGATGTCGCACCTGCTGAACAAGTTCGTCCAATACCCGCCTTTGATGATACACCTGAACCAGTTGACCCTGTTGATGTCGGGCCAAAAGCCCCCTATACATTCATCTGGATGGTAGAAAGTTTTGAGATTCAGTTAGCAGAAGAAGTTGCCCAACAGCTTGTTTTCTGGTTGGAAGTGCAACTTAATAGCATGTACTGGTCAATCCATAAACTAGAAGTGCATCAAGATTTTGTGTATTTATACGTTGATATTCCCGGAGATGTTACGCCGTCGGCATTGATTCGCAATCTCATGGAACGCTCTGAGAAAATTGTGCGCTCGGAAGATGACAGCTTGCCAGAAGGCTTATGGGCAGATGCGTATCTGGTGTTGACCCCTGGGCGTGAATTGACTGACCGCGAAATTCAACGCTTCCTAAATTTTGGGCGCGGTGAACTATAACTGTTGCTTTCTTCAAAAGTCGATTATACTAGCTCGGATGTTCGTATAATCTCATTGTGAAGGAACACTTATGGATTCACAGCCTGTTTTATATTTGATTGATGGTCATGCGCTGGCTTATCGTATGTATTATGCAATGCGTTATGGCAATTTTACGACCTCCAAAGGCGAATCAACCAACGCGACTTATGGCTTTAGTCGTACCCTCCTCGATATTTATGAGCATCATCAACCCAAGTATCTCGCTGTGACCTTTGATAGCGGGTTAAGTGGGCGTGAAGAATACTTCCCTGACTATAAAGCGACCCGCGATAAGATGCCCGATGAGCTTGCATCGCAGTTTAAGCGCATTCATCAGATTGTTGATGCCTTTAATATTCCGCGTCTTGTGATGGACAATATGGAAGCTGATGACATTCTGGGTACGATTGCACATCAAGCATCGGAGCAAGGGGTTGCCGTTCATATTGCCACGGGTGATAAAGACATCCTGCAATTGTTATCAGACAATGTGCGGGTGCAGTTACCTAAGCGTGGTGATGATGATGAAGTTTATGATATGGACGCATTCCGTGCACGCTTTGAATTAGAGCCGTCACAGCTGGTTGACCTCAAGGCATTGATGGGAGACAGTTCTGATAATATCCCCGGTGTGGCAGGTGTTGGCGAAAAGACGGCTACCAAGTTATTACAAGAATATGGCACACTCGACAACATCTATGACAACTTAGATGACATCAGTACCCGTGCACGCAACAAACTGATTGATGGCAAAGAAATGGCATATTTGAGTCAGCGACTGGCGACAATTCTGCGTGATTTACCGATTGACCTCGAACTTAATACTTGTCTCGCGCGCGACTTCGAGTTGAAACCAGTCGATGATATTTTTGCTGAATTGGAATTTCGTAGTCTGCGTGAGCGGTTGCAGCGAATTTATTTGATGTTGCACCCTGATGCTGATGTTGGTCCACAGAAAGCACATGAAGCGATCGACACAATCATTGTTCAGGATGTTGCGCGATTGGAAGACCTTGTTGGCGTTTTGAATCAAGCGTCGATGATTTCGTTTGATACGGAGACCACTAGTATTGACCAGATGACGGCTGACCTAGTGGGGGTTTCGTTGGCGGTTGATGGCGAGACAGGATACTACATCCCTGTAGGACATAGTGCTGTCGGTAAAGATGGACAGCAGGACATGTTTGCCGAACCATTGGGTGACCAATTATCATTGGAAACAGTCATCAATGCTCTGCGTGAACCATTAGAAAACCCTGATATTGCAAAGGTTGCCCACAATGCTATATACGATGTGATAGTCCTGCAACGCTATGGTATTCATGTCACTCCTGTGACGTTTGATACGATGATTGCTGAGTGGGTCAGCAACCCGATTAGTAAATTCTTGGGGTTGAAGGCTTTGGTACGGCAACGCCTCGATATTGAGATGACTGAGATAAGCGAATTGTTGGGCAAGGGCAAGAATCAGAAGACGATGGACAAAGTCGATATTGAAGCTGCTGCTCCTTATGCTGCTGCTGATGCTGCGATGACATTCCGTCTGGTTGAACTGCTCCGTGATACATTGCAACAGGCTGGATTGCATAAATTATATACGGAGATGGAAATGTCGGTTATGCCTGTGGTAGCGAGTATGCAATACAAAGGGGTGACGTTGGATGTGGACTTCTTACAGGAGATGAGTGACCGCCTTGACAGGCAACTATCACAATTGGAACAGGACATCTACAACAGTAGTGGTGGCTACGGTGAATTTAATATCAACAGCCCCAAGCAACTTAATGAGGTTCTGTTTGATACATTGAAATTGCCGACAGATGGCTTAAAAAAGACAACGCATGGCTTCTCGACGAATGCGACGACATTAGAAGCATTAAAGCCGGAACATCCGATTATTGAGATGATTGTCGAGTATCGGGAACTGTCTAAACTTAAGAGTACCTATGTTGATGCTTTGCCGGAATTGGTAAATCCGAAGACAGGACGTTTGCATACGAGTTACAATCAGACAGGTGCGGCGACAGGACGCTTTAGTAGTAGTAATCCGAACTTACAGAATATTCCTATTCGTACAGAATTGGGGCGCGAGGTACGTCGGGCAGTTGTTGCACCCGATGGCTATGTGTTGCTGGCTGTCGATTATAGCCAGATTGAATTGCGAGTGATGGCACATATCAGCGCAGATGAAACGCTGATTGAGGCGTTCAAGCAAGGCTTGGATATTCATACGGCAACGGCGGCAACGGTTAGTGGGATTGCACCAGAGGATGTGACTTATGAGCAACGTAGTTTTGCGAAGCGGGTGAACTTCGGGCTGATGTATGGTATGGGCGCGTTCCGTTTGGCACGGGATAGCGAGTTGACCTTAGCTGAAGCGGAAGAGTTCATTACGACTTATTTTGAACGACTACCGGGTGTTGAACGATATATTGAAGATACTAAAGCATTTGTTCACGACAAGGGTTACACAGAGACACTTTATGGTCGTCGGCGTGAGTATCCGGCGATTATGGGTGGGACAAATCGGCGTAGTATGGCGGCGGAAGAACGGGCTGCTATCAATATGCCGATTCAAGGGACAGCAGCCGATATATTGAAACAGTCGATGCTTGACTTATACGACAAACTGAACGCCTCGGATTATGATGCGACGATGATTTTGCAGGTACATGATGAGTTGGTGTTGGAAGTTAAAGAAGACCAAATACAAGAGGTGACTGCGCTGGTGGTCGAGACAATGGAATCCGCATTTCCTGATGGACACCCGTTACTCGTGCCTCTGAAAGCAAATGCAAGTTACGGGAAGAATTGGCGCGATATGGAAGATTTAGAATAAGCCAACATAAATTTGTAGACCACGAACAGCCCGCAGTATAATCGGTGGACATCGTACTTATTCATTGGTTATGCAAAGGGCTTTTTGTTATGTCAACTCAAAATGTGTTGGTGACGGGGTCGGATGGTCACATCGGTCAGGCAACTGTCGAGGAACTGCAACAACATAATTATACAGTGACTCCTGCGGATATATCCCCGCGCCGCAATTGGGGGACACAGATTGTAGATTTTGAAGATTTGGGGCAAGTTATCGGTGTGATGCAAGGGCATGATGCGGTAATTCACCTCGCTGCGATTCCATCACCTGTACGCCACACAGCCGAAGTTGTCTTCTGCAACAATGTGATAACAACGTTTAATGTGCTGGAAGCCGCCACGATTCTCGGTATCAAAAATGTGGTGATTGCGAGTAGTTTATCAGCATTGGGGTATGCTTATTCTCATCGTCATTTTAATCCAGTGACAATCCCGATTGATGAGACACATCCACTGTTATCACAAGATACTTATGGCTTATCGAAAATGATTGGCGAAGAATTGGCAGAGGGCTTTGTGCGTCGAACTCCTGATATGGCGGTTGTGAGCTTGCGCTTTACGTGGGTGGTTGGTGAATCACAGCGCGAGGTAGCCAAACAGCTAAATGTAGACTCGGATAATTACGACCCTATTGGGGCATTCTGGACGTATGTTGATGTGCGTGATGCAGCGTGGTCGTGTCGATTGTCGATGGAACATAACACAGCCGGACATGAAGCATTCTATATTAGTGCGCCGAATATCTATCACAAAAAACCGATACAAGAGTTATTGGAAATTTGTTATCCGGGTGAGTATCCAATTGATGCGTCCTATACAGGAGACAGAAGTGTTGTTGATTGTAGCAAAGCGGAACGCATGCTGGGTTGGCAGGCACGGTATAATTGGGACGGTAGTGACCTCTAAAGTTCAGTTGACTATCTGATGTGAATTAAACATAAATCTGCAATAATATGAGAGGTGGTTTGTTCATTTGTTTCGCGTAGAGTCGGATTGTGCTATACTGCGAAATATGTTTGTTAACTTATTCATTGACCTCTGAAAGTAGTTATTGATTCATGAAACACTTTCTCGATTTGGCAAATGTGTCAACTCGTGAGATGGAATATCTGCTTGACCTTGCACTTCAACTTAAAATGGAATGGAAGTCAGGTGGGAATCGTCCGGTCTTACAGAACAAAACTTTAGGAATGGTTTTTCAGAAGCCGTCATTGCGGACACGCGTATCGTTTGAGATGGCTATGAAACATCTTGGTGGCAGTGCCATTATGCTGGGTCCACAGGAAATTGGGTTGGGTAAGCGCGAAAGTATCCCTGATGTGGCGCGGGTGTTATCTAGCTATGTGCAAGGGATTATGGCGCGGGTATTCGAGCATGACCATGTGGTGCAATTGGCGGAAAATTCGCGTGTACCTGTCATTAATGGCTTGAGTGATATGTTTCACCCGTGTCAGGCATTGGCAGATATACTGACAATCCGTGAGCATTTTGGTACATTGCGTGATATACGTCTGGCATATGTTGGCGACGGCAATAATGTGGCGGCATCACTTGGGTTGGCAGCTGCGCATTTCGGAGTGACCTTTACGATTGCATCACCGGAAGGTTACGAGATGGATGCGACCATTCGTGACAAAATATTTGAGATTGCTGACCGTAACAATGCGGTTATGGAAATGTATGTGATGCCACAAGAAGCCATCCAAAATGCAGATGTGGTGTATACTGATACATGGGTAAGTATGGGACAAGAGGCTGAAGCTGAAGCACGTCGAAAAGAATTTGATGGATTTCAGGTTAATCAGCATTTGATGGGGTTTGCAAAGCCCGAAACGATTGTGATGCACTGTTTACCAGCTCATCGTGGTGATGAAATTACGGATGAGATTATGGATGGATATCGTTCTCGCGTGTTTCAGCAGGCGGAAAATCGGCTTCATGCACAGAAAGCAATTCTCGTCCACCTATTAGCGTAAATGTATAGAGAGTCATTGGTGTGTAGCGATGGCAGGAAACCGTGAAAATTATCAACATCAAATGGAATTAGGCAATGATGCTGCGTGGCAAGGCAATTGGTCGGCGGCTGTTGATGCTTATACTCAGGCGGTACAAGAGTTTGGTGACGAAGCAGATGCTCATATCAATTTAGGATATGCGTTGCTTCAAGATGGTCAACTCAATTCCGCATTGAAGGTCTATAAGAAGGCAAATCAGCTTGCGCCTAATGACCCTGTTCCCCTTGAGGGGAGTGCTGATGCGCTTGAACGTATGGGGCGGTTGAAAGAAGCCGCGCAACAGTACGTCAAAGTGTCAGAGATTTATCTGAGCCAGCGTGACATCGGTAAGGCAATTGCCAACTGGGAACATGCCACTCAGCTAACTCCTGGATTAGTCAGTGTTCATGCGAAGTTAGCGCAGGCATACGACCGCATCGGTGATAAAGCGCAGGCAATTCGTGAATATCTGGTGCTGGCATTTAACTTCCAAAAGAACGGCGATGTTCCGAAAGCGATTAAAGCAGCACAGCGGGCATTGAAGCTGGATAAACGTAATTCGCACACACTTAATATTTTGCGTGCGCTGGAATCCGGTGGAGAAGTTCATCTTCCAGAAGAGATATTGCAACATAATCGTCGTCAGGAAAAGCAAGTTGGGTTAGGTGATGACTTCGGTTTCGGTATGGAGCGTGAAGAAGTTATTGAAGCTGACCCGCTTGGACCAATTGGTGAAGCGATGACTGATGCGCTGGAGATATTGGCGCAGTATGTGGTCGAAGGTGGGCTGGATATGTCGGTTGCCTTTGCATTACAGGGCATGGAATCGCAACGTCAGGATTTAAAAGACGAAGCGATTGAGGCATATCAGCAAGCTGTTGAAGCAGGTATGAGCCACCCTGCATTGAAATTAAATCTCGGTGCATTGATGGTGTTGGCGGAAAAACCGCAGGGTGCAGTCGGGCATCTCGGCGAAGCAACACTCGACCCGAATCTGTCGGCAGGTGCTTTGCATGGCATGGGACTGGCTTATTATGGGCTTGGTGACCAAAAGAAGGCTTCGCGCTATTTGACACAAAGCCTGCGGACTGTCGATACAACGTTGGCGACCAGCGATGAAGAAATTGAACAGTTGACATCGTTGTATGAAAATATGTTGGCAACTTTAAGTGAGCGTGATGGTGATGCGCTCAAACCTGTCAACGAACGCTTGATGAGCCTGTTATCTGGTAGCGAATGGAAAGGGCGGATTGCAGAAACGCGCCGTCATCTGGAAGAAACCTTCCGTGATGAAGGTGGCCAGGGTCTACTAGAGATTTTGTCCGTCAAGGGTGGTGATGTTGTTGCTGATACCGTCTCTATGATTGACCGTTATATTCGTCAGGGTTTGTATGTATTGGCGATGGATGAGGCACATCGAGCCGTTGAGCAATCGCCACATTATCTGCCGGTTCACGTTCGTATGGCGGAAGTCATGATGAAAGAGGGGCGCATTCGTCAGGCAATTGATAAGTACAATATGGTGGCAAAATCTTATATTGTGCGTAACGAAAATCAGCGGGCAGCCTCAATTTTGAGTGAAGTGCTAGAAATGGCACCGTTGGATGTCGAAGTCCGTATGAATCTAATTGGATTGCTGGAAGACGAGGAACGTTGGGATGAAGCTCTTGACCAATACATGGGACTCGCAAACACCTATCAGCAGTTGAGTGACTTTGATAGGGCAAGTGAAACCTATACCAATGCAGAACGTCTTGCTCGGCGTGTGAATGCTGATTCATCCAAGATTGTCAGCATCAAACATCGCATTGCGGATATTGCTCAGATGCGCTTGAATACCCGTCAGGCACAACGTGTCTATGAAGAAATTCTCGAATTTGATAGAACTGATGAGAAATCATTACGGTCATTGGTGGATATTTATTTCACACAGGGCAATGCAGTCGAAGCAGTCAAAAAGCTGGATGTCTTGTTGGGACACTTTGCGAAGAAGGGTCAAATCAATGCCATGACTGAAATACTTGAAGACCTTGTTCGTATCTATCCATCTGATACGGCTCTTCGGTCACGGATGGCACAGATTTACCAACGACTGGGTCGTAAGGGTGAAGCGATTGAACAACTGGATGCCCTCGGTGAATTACAGCTGGAACTTGGCTCTCATAAAGATGCAGCCAATACCATTCGTCAGATTATCAATTTGAAACCTGATCGCGTTGAAGACTATAAACGCTTGTTGAGCCAACTTGGTGGATAGGTGATAGCTCAATCGAGACGTTTGGCGTGATACAGTGTTAGAATATATGAAATACCTTAAAGCACGTTTGAGATAACGTGCTTTTTTGATAGACAGAAGGGGTTGCTGTGGAGCAACAAGTTGTATTTGTATTACAAAGCCTAACACCATCTGACATTGCCGATATTGCAATTGTCAGTTTGCTATTTTATAGCGTCACATTCTTGTTTCGTGGGACGCAGGCTGTCACGTTGTTTCGTGGGATGGCACTGATTGTTATCGGGTTAATCACAGTTGCGACAGTCTTCCAATTGCAAGCATTGAGCTGGTTGCTAGTCAATGGCTTGACGGCACTTGTGGTTGCAGTCCCTGTGATTTTCCAGCCAGAGATACGTCGTGCGCTGGAACGGTTGGGGCGGGGTACAGTGTTTGGGTCACGTCAAGCACCGGAGCAAGTTCGGACAGCTATTATTGAGGAGATTTGTGCTGCAAGTGAAAAGCTTTCAGAACGGCGACACGGCGCATTAATCGTGCTTCAACGAAATAGTAGTTTGCAAGAGTATATACGTACGGGAACAGAAATGAACAGTGTTGTCACAGCGGATTTGCTGGTAACAATATTTTGGCCCAAGACAGAACTTCATGATGGCGCAGTCATCATTGATAATAACGGGCGCATGGCATCAGCTGCGAGTGTGTTACCGTTGACAGCAAGTCGTAATTTGCCGAATCCGAATATGGGAACACGTCATCGGGCAGCTGTTGGCATTAGTGAAGTCGGCGATGCGTTGTGTGTGGTGGTGTCTGAGGAAACGGGTAAGATTGCGATTACAAATTCAGGGCGTATGATTCCGCGTTTGGATACGCAACGGTTACGGATGGTGTTGAGCGCATATTATGGACCGACGGAAACAACACAAACCTCTCTGATACGGCGTATTCGTGACACATGGCACGATTTAAATGTACGCTTACAAACATGGCGGGAACAACAGGTTAATCAATGATAGACAAACTTCGTAGCTCTGGTCTGATTGGGAATGTCATCTGGCTAGTTGTCTCTGTTTTATTGGCAACTGCTGTATGGTACATCGCGGAAACATCGTCTGACCCAATTACTCGCAGGACATTCTCAGCGATTCCGGTACAGATAGTACAGGATGATGCGACTGTATTGACGAATACACCAACTCGTTTTGCGACTGTTATCGTTCAGGGTGGGCAATCTGTTGTGACATCACGACAGTCAGATGATGTTATTGTGCGTGCGGACTTAACTGGATTAGGTGCAGGAACACATACGATTGCATTGGATGTAAGTGTGGCATTGCCACAGTCTGATGGGCGACAACGGCTCGTGGCACAGACCGAACCATCACAGATAACAGTCGAACTTGAGCGACGTGAATCTTTCCAAAAACCGATTGTGATTAATGTTTCTGACCCACCTCCAATTGGCTTTACGAATGCGCCACCTGTGACTGATATTTTTCAGGCTGTTGTGAGTGGTGCGGAAAGTGTTGTGTCTGAGGTTGTGGAGGTGCGTGGGGCGGTGAATCTATCTGATAATCAGAACCCGATTGAGGTTGATGCGCGATTGTTCGCAGTTGATGCTGAGGGAAATCGTGTTGATGATGTTACCATTGACCCGCAGACTGTGAGTGTATCGGTTAATATTACACGTCGTGATGATGTGAAGCAGGTATCGGTTCGCCCCAATATTCTTGTCGGTACACAACCCGATGGCTATACGCTTTCCACATTTAGTTATGAACCACAGACTTTATTTATCGGCGGAACGTCTGAGCAACTGGCGAATCTGAATGATACAATATTTACGATACCGATAAGCTTACAGGGGCGTACATCTGATTTTTCTGTTGATGTTCCGGTACGGTTACCGAATGATAATCTGTTTGTTATTGGTGGAGAGAGTAATATCGCTGTGGATGTGACTATTTTGGCGCAGGTTGCTGTGCGTCAATTTGATAATATTACCGTTGGGCGGATTGGATTAACCGAGGGATATACAGCAACGATTGCACCACAAACTGTGTCTACAATTATCAACGGACCCAGTGTGCAAGTTGAGAATTTGTTGGCTTCGGAGATACAGGTTGTTGTGGATTTGAATGGGCTTGAACCGGGGCGATATGACCTGACCCCATCTATTGTGATTAGTCAGGCAGACCTCGATGGGGATAATGCCTCGCTGTTGCCTGCTGTCGTTAATGTTGAAATTATATCTGGCGACGCAGTGACAGAGGATACAGAAGAGCCAATTCCGGTCACAACCCCTGCAAGCGAGTGATAACGGATATGAGTTATCCCTATCGCTATGATTAGGAATCCTCTAAAATAATATGTCCGAATGTGATAAGGAATTAACAAAACATGGCAAGAAAACCCATTGTCGCGTTGGTGGGTCGTCCCAACGTGGGTAAGAGTACATTATTTAATCGGTTGGTTGGTGAGCGGGTCGCTGTAACACATGAAATTCCCGGCACAACCCGAGACCGTTTGTATGGAGAATCTTTCTGGAATGGTGTGACATTTCAGGTGATTGATACGGGGGGGATTGAAATTTACCAACCGTCGGGGTCGCGTGATGAATCTCCATTGGCAGAGGGTAGCGCGGACTTTATTGATGAAATCAAAGAACAGGCGTTGATGGCTGTCGATGGGGCGGATGTCATTGTATTAGTGGCTGATGCTCAGTTTGGTACAACCGCTGCTGATGAAGCCATTGCAGAAATCCTACGACGCTCAGATAAGCCTGTTGTTGTTGCCGCCAACAAAATTGATGACAAACGACACGAGCAGAATGTATACGATTTCTATAGCTTGGGGCTGACGAAGGTCACGGGGATTAGTGCGATTCATGGCTTGGGTGTCGGTGATTTGTTAGATGATGTTGTCGAAGAAATTATCGCCATCACTGATGAGTGGGATGATACTGAAGAGGAAGATGAACATCTCAAGATTGCGATTGTCGGTAGACCTAATGCTGGTAAGAGTACATTGCTTAACAAACTAATTGGCGAAGACCGTGCGATTGTCAGTAATGTTGCAGGGACAACCCGTGATGCGATTGATACAGACATCAAGTGGTTCGGTGAGAGAGTTACATTGATTGATACTGCGGGTATTCGTCGGCGTGGGCGGATTGAAGTCGGTGTCGAAAAATATAGTGTTATCCGCGCAATGAATGCAATTTCGCGGGCAGATGTGGCGTTACTTGTGATTGATGGTGAACTCGGTGTTACGGAGCAAGATGAGCATATCGCTGGTTACATTATCGAAGAGTTCAAGAGTCTTGTGATTGTCATTAACAAGTGGGATAGCGTCGAAAAAGATGCGTTCACGATGAATGAGTTTGTCGAAAATATCCGCGACCGTTTGCATTTTGTCCGTTATGCGCCGATAGTTTTCATCAGTGCAAAAGAAGGGCAACGGGTACATCAAGTATTGGAAGTGGCGCACCGTGTCTGGCAGGCGCGCTTTTTGCGGATGCCGACATCAGATGTTAATCGTGTCATGCGTGAAGCTGTTGACAAGCACCCACCGCATGGCAAAGGCACAAAACGCCTTAAGTTCTTGTATGCGACACAAGTGCGGACTGACCCGCCGATTATCTTGTTTCATGTCAATGACCCGTCTCAAGTTCACTTTACGTATAAGCGATACCTTGAGAATCAGTTCCGCGAAGCCTATGAATTTGAAGGCACACCTATCCGCTTGAGCTTCCGCGCTCGGAGTGAAAAAGATAGAAAGTCTCAGTAGGGATACGAAATTGTATCCCTATCATTAGCTACAGTACATCTAGTAATTCGTAGGCGAAGGCAGGGGTTTTGCGTCCCTTGACCCGTAGTTCGCCCAGTGGTCTACCTTTGACCTGATTGCCGAGGCGTTTAATAATTGCTTCTTCAACAATAATCTGACCGGGGGCACTGGATTCTTGTAGTCGTTTCGCAAGATTAACGGTGTCGCCGATGGCTGTGTAGTTGAGGGCGCGTTCGGTACCGATATATCCGACAACTGCTTCGCCAACGTTCACACCAACGCTATACGTGAGACGATGACCGTAAATTTCGTTTACCTCGTTTGCAGCTTTCATAAGTGCAATGGCGGCATCTGCAGCACGATGAACATGGTCAGGTTGGCGATCAGGTGCATTGAAAATTGCCATCAAACCATCCCCGAAGAATTTGTCGAGTGTTCCTTCCCATCCTAGTATTACACCTGCTGCGAGGCTCAGATAGTGATTGAGTACCTCGACGACATGCTCCGGTTCAGCGTTTTCGCTCCATGCGGTATACCCGCGTATATCAGCAAACAGCACACTAATTTCCTGACGCGACCCACCTAAGGTGACATTATCAGGTTTGTCGATGGCGCGTTGCACAACTGAGGGGGGGACAAACCGCTCGAACGTTTCTTTTACTTGTTCGCGTGATTCTCTTAATGCTGTCATATTCTGAGAGTTCACAATAGAAATTGCAGCATAATCTCCCAATGCGCTTAGCAGGTTACTGTCGTCATTAGAAAAAGTACGGGAGTCATGCGAAAAGTTGGCAACACCGATTACGCCAACGGGACGACGTTCGTGTATCAGTGGGGCATAAGCTACAGATGTTGGTGAATCGTTACCGTTATTACCTGCATTTTGTAGTTGTTCGGGACCTAATGCCACTGGATTGGCTTTTTTAAGCACATGGGCTGCAATTGGGTCACGAATTTCATAATCAGCATATTCTGCGCTGGTGATTTCACGGCGTTTTTGTGCTCGACAGACTAAGTTTTTATCATCGAGTAGGTAAATGTATCCTTCTTCTGCACCCGATATTTGAATCGCTGCATCGACGATACGTGGTAATAAGACACGTAAGTCGGTGGTTGCAGTTACGTTTTTCCCGACATTATATAGAATATTGAGTTCTTGTAAGCGACGTTGTAGTTCGCGGTTCGCATGGATAACGCGCTCGGTCAGAGCTTCTTTTTCACGGCGTAACCGGATTTCTGATAAGCTTCGTTCTATGGCATCTAACATTTCATCAGGTGTATAAGGTTTTTTGACATAATCTTTGACACCGAGACGATGGACTTCGACTGCAATTTCTTCTGACCCGTGGAAGGTCATTAAGATAACAGGTATATCCAGATGACGGGAATCGAGTTTTTTCAATACGCCGATTCCATCTAATCGTGGCATTTGTAAGTCAAGTAAGATAAGGTCTGGACGATGTTGTATCGCCATTTCTAAGCCTTCTTGCCCGTCGCGTGCTGTTAAATGCTGAAATCCGTTGGGCTTCAAAACATACTCAACTACAAATTCTCGATTTTCTTTACCATCGTCTACAACCAGTATGGTTTCACCAGACACTTTGCACTTCCTTATTATGTGGGCTATGATTCCAAGTATAACAAAAATGATATTTTCTGCTGGGGATAATGTCCCACGGTTAGAATACTCTGTATATTGCGACGTATCTGTGTTGGGTTTATAATTTTCTCAGCATATTGCTATACTATCCCAAACATAAATCACCGTCTATTATTAACACTATATGTCAAAAATCACCTTAATAACCGTTAACATTTGTTGTATGTCGTTAGAAAAAACTAAGGCAACGTTTGTATTGTCGTGTAAGGATTCCGTATGTTGAAAAATGCCACCCAAGAGTTACCACGCCCCCGTCTCAAAATCCCCGGTATGTTGATGGAGACAATCAGTACAGTCATTTTTATCATTGCTGTGACGGTATTGTTCGACCTCGCCATACCACGTTCTCTGGTTGACGGGCATAGTATGGAGCCAACATTTTTTGGTGATGATCGCTTGGTGGTAAGCCGTATTAATTACCTAGTGGGTGAGCCACAGCGCGGGGATATTCTTGTATTTAATTCGCTTGTACCAAGTGAAGCAGAACAGGGTATCATGCTCATTAAGCGTGTGGTGGGTTTGCCGGGAGATACTGTTGAAGTCCGTGAACAACAAGTTTATATTAACGGGAACTTACTGCCTGAACCTTATATCAAAGAGCCGTGTCAGATTAGTCGCTGTCGTGAAGATACATGGGTGTTAGGAGACGGCGAGTATTTTATGATGGGGGACAACCGCAATAACAGTAGGGATTCACGTCGCTTCGGACCTGTACCCATTACAAAAATTGTCGGACAGGTGATTTTCCGTTATTGGCCTCCTACATCACTTGGTATTATTGCAGGATAGGACAACACTATGACTACATCTGCTAATCATGGATTTAGTTGTCCACGATGTGGGGTTGGGCGTTGTCAGCCAAAGACTACAACATTTGTCGAAACCTTTGCTGGACGGATTTTGTCTGTACCGAATATCCTTGCATATATCTGTGATGTCTGTCACTTTGCAGAATTTGAACAGTCTGCGATAGAATCGTTGTGGGATGAGGTTGAAGCTGACACTTATGGTGACGATACATTGCCTTTAAATGGACAGAAGCGACCAACATCTTTTGGTGAGTAAAGTAAGGGGAGGTTAAGCATTATGCAAATTATTCAGATTGTTATGCTGATTGTTCATCTGGTTGGACTGTCAATTTGTAGTGGTCTGATATTTGCACTGTTGACTTCTACAAACCGAGATGAGTCAAGTAATATGCTGGCATTGGCTAATGTTAGCTTGGTTGTGTGGATTGGGATGTCTCTGTTACGCCGTGTGTCGATTGTTTTTGGTGTAGATGATGCGAGTACATCTCAACTCATACTCAATCTATTGATGAGTGCGTGGCTTGTTGCTGGTGCATTTTATTTTGTGTTTATGGCGCGCTTCGCAGAGATACGGTCGGCTCTGATTGATGGTGTCAATGTACTAATTGTTGTTGTCGCTGTCATTGGCTTAATACTCATTTGGACTGGTAATGTCTTTGTTGTTCCTGCCGAGTCTCCTCTGGTGTATCGTGTTTTGTTGCCAGCGTATTTGCTAATTGGCTTTACGCAGGCATATATGTTGTTGTCATTTTGGTTGATGTTGAATGCGACAACACAACATTCCTCTGTACTGTTGCGCCCCACCTTACTGCTGTTTTTAGCCTACGTTGTCTCTAGCTTTGATATATGGTTAGATACACTCGGTATTGAGGTTGTGCTGTTATCGGTAGCTATGGTATTGATTGGGCAGAATATACTGCGTCGTCAAGTGGTGAACCCACAAGTAGCACTGAACCGCGATTTGCAACTGACCAATGCAGAATTACAGCGCACGATAAAAGACCTTGCCGAGGAAAAGACACGTACCGAAGAACTAAATCGTGAGTTGTTGCAGGCAAACCGTTATAAAGATGAATTTCTCGCAACGATGAGCCATGAGTTACGGACACCGCTCAATTCAATTGTTGGGTATAGCGAATTGCTGTTGAGTAATATGTATGGCGACTTAGATGATAAACAAGTTGACCGCTTGGAGCGTATTCATCGTAATGGGCGACATCTCACGGGTATCATTAATGCGATTTTAGATTTAAACCGAATTGACTCTGGGCGTATGCAGTTGATGGCTTCTGAATTTGAGTTTTCTGATGTTATCGAGGCAATTGTTGAAGAATACAAACCTCAAGCTGAAAAGTCTGGCGTAGAGTTTATAATTAAAGTACCAGATAATGTGCCCATTTATCGTGGTGACCGTGACCGTATCTCGCAGGTAATGCAGATAATTGTTGATAATGCTTTCAAGTTTACCAACGAGGGCAAAATTAAATTGCTGGTCAATTATGCGATAGTGGATAAAGGCAAGAGTGATACCTTTAACTTGCCGACATTGGGTTGGTTAAAGGATGGGCATTGGGCAATTATTGAACTAGTTGATACAGGTACAGGTATCCCACCGGAAGAACAGGCACGAATTTTTGACCGTTTTCGTCAGGTGGATGGGTCAGCGACACGCGAGTATGAAGGTGTTGGACTCGGTTTAACAATTGCTCGTAAGCTGGTTGAACTCCATAGTGGGTTGATGTGGGTAAAAAGTTATGTGGGGCAGGGTAGTACATTTTATGTTGCGTTGCCGTATCAAAATGTTGCTGTGCCCGATTAAATAAACTTGAGGTTGGATGAAACAGATTAGGAGTCACTGTGGCGAATCAACGAGTGCTGGTGGTGGAAGATAATCGAGATAACATGACCCTCATTGTCGATATTTTGGAATCAATGGATTATGACGTTATCAAAGCCGAGGATGGCGAAGAGGGTGTAGCAGCTGCAGAGCTAGAACGTCCTGACCTCATCTTGATGGATTTGTCATTACCTAAACTAGATGGTTGGGACGCGACTCGCAAAATTAAAGCCAATGAAGCCATTAAAGATATTCCAGTTATCGCATTGACTGCTCATGCAATGGTGGGCGACCGTGAACGTGCGATGGAAGCAGGTTGTGATGATTATGTTACAAAGCCACTTGACTTGGCGGTGTTGGCGCGTAAATTGACGAAGTACTTAGGGTAGGGATGATATACGGTGCAAATACTTGTTGTTGATGATAATCAGGATAACATTGAGCTGATACAAGACATCTTAGATACGATGGGATATGAGATACATGCCGCGATGGATGGGCAAACTGCGCTGAATGTCGCTGGAGAGATACATCCTGATTTAATTGTATTGGATGTTAATATGCCCGGTATGTCCGGTTTTGAAGTTGTGGAACATCTTAAGCAAGATGAACAGATGCAGTCGATACCCGTCATTATGTTGACTGCGCTAAGTGATGTTGAAAATCGTGTCCATGCAATGACATTGGGGGCAGAGGATTATCTGACAAAGCCATTTAGCCCGCGAGAATTGATTGCACGTGTGGAGCGTCGCCTGCGGTCAAAGGTTCAAACAGATGACCTTAAGGCTAAGCAGGAACAAATTCGTAATACATTTGAACGGTTCGTAGCTGCACCGATTGTACAAGAGATGCTGAAGTCACCGGATCAAGTCAAGCTGGGTGGTAAGTTGCAACCGATTACGGTATTGTTTGCTGATTTAGAAGGATTTACGAGTTTATCGGAACGTACAGACCCTGAAAAACTATTGAGTGTTCTCAATCAATATCACTCGCTGATTGTGAAGATTATTCAACGCTATAATGGCACAATTGATAAATTCATTGGGGATTGTGTCATGGCATTATATAACACACCCATTGAGCAAGAAGGGCATATCGCTAATGCTGTCAAATCAGCCTTACACATAAAAGATGATTTACATTGGTTTCATGAACAAGTTGATGCAGAGTATCGTCTAAAAATAAATTTTGGGATTCATACAGGGGTTGCTGTTGTGGGCAATGTTGGTACAACAGAACTCATGGATTTTACAGCGGTGGGGGATACGGTCAATGTTGCGGCGCGTCTGCAAGGATTGGCTGATGCTGGACAAATTCTGATCAGCGAACCTGTTTACGAAGCCGTTGAAGATATTGTATTTGGTCGATTGCGAGGTCCGCTTCCGGTTAAGGGACGGCAAAATGCTGTGACTGTCTATGAAGTATCGAATACATACATTGAATAATTAGGGTCAGTTGTGCAAGTATCGGAACAAAAATTACGTCAACAAATATGTCATATTGGTCGTTTGATGCACACAAGGGGATTGATTGATGGGACTTCTGGCAACATTACTGCTCGACTAGATGAAAATCGTGTGCTTGCTACACCCAGTGGACTTGCTAAAGGTTTTATGCAACCTGAGCAACTTGTCATTGTTAACCTTGATGGTGAACGGGTGGATGAGCCGACTGAAGCCAATCAACATCTCCGTCCCACGTCTGAGAGTTTTATGCACCTTGAATGCTACGGTAAGCGTACTGATGTGAATGGTGTTGTTCATGCTCACCCGCCTACTGCCGTTGCACTAACACTTGTTGGATATGATTTTCAGCAGTGTATTATTCCAGAGATGGTTGTGATATTGGGACTGGTACCAACAACACCTTATTCAACCCCTGCAAGTCCTGCCAACCGTGATGCTATTGCCGAACTCATAAATGAGCATGATGCCATATTATTATCAAATCATGGGTCACTGACTGTTGCCGATACACTGTGGAATGCCTACCTGAAACTAGAAAGCCTTGAACACGGTGCAACCATTATTCATCGTGCGCTTCAGGTTGGCAAGATAACAGCTAGAATTTCACCAAATGAAGTTGAAAAACTGCTCAAACAACGTGAATCACTTGGTTTGATGCGACCCGGCGATACACAACGTTTTGCAGACTTATTATCAGAATCAGATTGATATAATGACTTTACGAAATGTTACTGATACGCGCCGACCTCGTTGGTATCTCTTACCATCATAGGTGTCGTTTTTCCGCGCAGGAATACCATGCTTCCAATCGTAGCGTGCTTCTCCACTCATTATAAGAAGGCTATTCGGTTCTAGTAAGATTTGTTTTTCTGTTTTTGTTTCTACATGGATGAAGCTCATTACACAGGTGGAATTCAGACTGAATGATGCAATCACACCGTCAAAACACGGTTCACAATCGATATGATGAGCAATTCCTTGCCCCGGAATATATTCGTTGACAATCATCTGGTCTGCATGAAGATTAAATGCTGGATGCTCTTCAAGTAAATCAATAAGAGGAGCAGACCAAGCGGGAAGGTTACCTAGTTGCATATCTGGTGTTACAGTACGCCTCCGATAGTCGTATACATAACCATAATGTTGAACTCGTCGTTTGAGGTCATTTCGCCATTTATTGCTGTCTATATGCTTGAGAAGCATGCTCGCTTCATGATTAGGTATTACACTCGGTATGTAAGTTAATCCAGAAATCATCATATAATCTTAGAATTTTTGTTCTGTGGTGAGATTATATCAGCAATATTGTGAAAATTGCAATAAATAATCCTTGACTTTAATCAAGTAAAATTGTATTCTATATATCGTTGTATTGGCCCCTTCGTCTAGTGGCCTAGGATGCCACCCTTTCAAGGTGGAGACACGGGTTCGAGTCCCGTAGGGGCTACATCATTACCCTCACCTATAAATTCTATAGGTGAGTTTTTATTTACCACGGAATCATCCTCATAGAGCTTTGAACGAACGGTTATGAACCGATCTGCCCAGGGCTTCAATCGAAAATCCGTAATTCGATGTGTATCTAAATCAAATACGATGTAGTCAATGATGTTTTTTGCCATGCCCTGCTTATCTTGCGCATCACCCGATTTCCAGAGTTTGCTGATCTTGTCGATAGCGTGAACACAGGCGGCTAGCTCAATGACAATTTCCTTCTCCTCAAGTGCTTGAGACTCCCACAAGTCAATTTCACGTTCTGCCTGTTCTTTTCTAAGAAGATACTCTTCACGACTTAAGTCTCCATCAAGAAACAACATCTTTGCTGCTTGCAGACGTTTTTGTGCCTTAGCGACATTTGCACGGCATTCCGCTTCAAGATTGCGATTATCGCCATCATAATCAATGAAGTTATTGGCGGACAAAGCCAGATGATTGAGTTTGCCAACTTGATCGTCTCGCACAGTCAATAGTTCCAGCAATCTACCGACTTCGTCTTCAAGAACTTGTGCCATAACCGATCGATTGGTGCAACCGCAGGTTACACCTGTCTTGTGACGATACCGTCGACGTCCTTTGCTATTCTTCTTTCCTGTCAGCTTAGAGCGGAGTTTATTATTGCTTTGTTCATGAGCGAGTTTCTCACAGTGGGCGCAACGTACCATGCCTGCGAGCGGATAGGGGAAGGCTTTCTTCGTGATGCCGTGATCTTTATTACTTCGGATTGTACGCTTGATGCGCGTTTCTCCAACTGCATATAAGAGGCTGATTGGGAATACAGCTTTATCAGAATCTAGATCAATATTGTCGGGATGATATTCCATTAGATCACGTTCACGCGCACGATTACCAAACACCACACCCCCATACTCTGCCCAATTGGACACAACCCTGCGAATATCTTCAGCATGAATGGGTCGTGGTTTATCATAGCGATCTCGGAACGCCCAGCCTTCTTCACGTAATTTGTAGGCAATCTTCTCGAAACCATATTTGTTGGTGGAGTATGTTTCGAGAATGAGGCGAGCACACGCGAAGTAAGGTCGCCAGATCGCATCAGGTTGTGGTGGTTGATCTGGTGGTGCATCAGAGAATAACCCATCTGATAGCAACCATGCACCTTTTTCAGATGGGGTCAGCTGACCGGTCTCATCCCGTTTGGTTCCAAAGGGTGGAATACCAATTGTGATGCCACGATTCTTACGATAGCTGACACTATCTTTTGCCCGTTGTGAGATGTCTTCAGCATACCATTCATCGAAGATGGCACTCAGTTGGGCAACTGCCCGACCTTGTGGACTGGAAAAGTCAATTTGTTTGTTGGGGGCAGCTAACACCAGATGGATACCATAGCCATCAACCAAATCCAATAGATTACCGATACGCCACCCTTTGCGGTGCAAACGAGATAGGTCGTTGGCAACTAACGCGATTACGTCTTTATCGCTTAATCGCTTTTCAAGTGCCAACCAACCCTGTCGGTTCTTCACCGATCGACCTGATTTATGACCTTCAGCATCTTCATACCATTCAGGTATCCAGCCTTGCTGATCACACATCACCTGAATATTTGCCCTTTGCCGTTCTGGACTGTTGGTATCACTTTCGTCGATGGTTTGGGACTGACGTACATAGCAAAGCGCAGTAGTGCGCTCGGTTTGCTTTTTCTTGCGAGGCATAACAGACTCCTTATCTATAGATTGTTGGTAGCACAAAAACCACCAACATGATAAAGTCTGTCGGAGGTCATTGTACTAGTTGTAGTAGTGCATTGACTAGGGTGTGAGGGTGTTACCAGCACTCTCTCACCTGCCATGAGAGTAACGTGACTTATCTTCATTGTCAACTTAATCACACGATTCTGTTTTCGCCAAAACTTCTGCCACAGTCACCAGAAACTCTGAGAAACCAGCTATGTGCTCATGTCGAGTTCGTACATCCATATCGGGGGCAATTTCATCGAAAGCATATCGGGCGAAATTACGTGCTGATGCTTCTGAAGGTAATTTGTATCTGAGTTTTGGATTGTCTGACATCGTTTAGTCGCTTTACTTGCCCTGTACATAGTTCTACTAAACCAGAAAATCATCTTGTGATGCAAGGCAATTTGGGACATTTTTGTGTCCAAAAGCGACGAACTTGAGTGGAATATTTCAGTGAAAAATGTGTCACGCTCTGTGACGGATTGACAGATTGACACATTATTTATTTGTCACGGTATGTGACAAATATGTCAGACGCAGATCGTCTGACATCACACCTGGCTTGACAGGTGTGTTATGTTGGCGTGGTTCAACGCGCCAACAACCCATCTTGAACCCCAAGGTTGAAGATGGGTGCGCTACGTGGGCGTGGCGCATCAAGCCCTCACGGCAATTGAGTGACGAGCTTTTAGCTCGCGAGACCTTCAGCCATCCTCCAAACGCCACCAAAACGGCGTACATGCTTGTGTGAAGTTCCTGTCTGACGCATGTTTAATGGAGGCTGATGGGTCTAGAGCTGTCCGTCGGACAGTGGGCATCGTTGCCAGACGATGCCAAGGGTTGCTAAACGCAACCTGATAACTGCATACTAGGTCATTCTGATGAGTAACAATCCAACAAGTGAAATTTCAAATTTGCCCATGTTGGAGCTAACAGCACAACATTGTCCACAGGTGTAAGATACAGTCTCAAACTGAAGCTTAAGTATATACATCGATTTGACGACCACCATGTCCGTTTGTGTTTTAACATCTCTCACATCTTGCCCTTATTACCCAATGCAACTCTGTTTCTCTGTTTAAATTGAAGCAAATACCTGCTAATTTACGTTTATGTTCGCACAGCATACCTGACATATAATTAAGGTAAGACCCATTGGTGAGGATTAGCAATGATTACGCAACAATGGCAAGACGTTTGGGAAAAAGCCCGTCATAATGACTATGAACAAGCCATCCTAACCTTATTGATTTTGAATGGCATTAGTCTGAACCAGTTACTTGCAATAGACTCAGCTCAGGTTGATTTACAAGCTGGATGGTTTCGATCCGAAACAGGACATACTTTTCCACTTGTTGCTCAGTCAGTTGATGCCCTTAAGAATTTGGATCACATTGACATCATTAAATGGCAAGCCTCAGTCAATAAAATCAGTGATGAAATTTCCGTAATTGAAATTGAACCTGATCGCCTACTTGCTGGTGCGCTCTGGATGACAAATAGTGAGTTACAACTGACACTAGAGTTAACAGGCAACATGAATGCACCTATCTTACCTCTTAGATTCGTTTTTCCATTTTCTGTCACACAGAAATTGTCCATGGGTGAAGCGTCTGACATAGCAACCAAAGCCAGAGAAACGCTTCAGACAGCTGCAGATTGGTTACAAGCTGAACTTGAACAAACGCCCGTTTCTATCATTGATAGGCTCTTGAACATATTCAGGCAGGGTAGTCTGGTTTTTGTACTAGCAACAACAGCAGTCAATGGGTTGAATTTGGTTCATAATGTGCTGATGGGTCGCTTGCTGTCACCATCGGATTACAGTCAGTTGACGTTTATTATCACCTTGCAATTGCTGGTTGGCATGTTACCTACCGTCTTACAAACTGTGGTAGCGCGATTCAGCGCACGTTATACTGCCCAAACCAGTGACAGCCTATTACATGACCTCTATAAAACAGCAAGCCGATCAGGTTGGAGCATCGGTGGTGGGTTAGCCATCATACTGATGTTGCTGTCTCCATTGATCGTTTCCACTTTTAAGCTCAACGATTTAGGTATCGTGTTCCCTATTCTGATTGTCGTACCTATGTTCGTCAAAGCGGGGGTAGATCGTGGTGTGCTACAAGGCGTAGACGCATATTATTGGCTCACGGGCGCATATGTATCGGAAGGGGTTATCCGACTCGTCATGAGTGTTATTCTGGGGTATGCCTTGCTTGCCGTAGGTCGCAGTCTGGAAGGTGCAATTTGGGGTCTTGCACAGTCTATGTTCGTCATCTGGGTAGTTGGTTGGCTTGCTTTACGACATATCCAGTTCAACCGGCAAGATGTCCCACCCGACACACTAAATGCTGAACGCCATGAATGGGTCATACTTGCTCGTGCAACGGCAATTGCATTGGTCGGTCAAATACTGATCACCAACAGCGATTTTATCCTAGTCAAGACTTTCTTTAGTCCAGAGGATGCAGGGCTATATGCAGCTATCAGTGTGCTTGGACGTATCGTTTACTTCGGTGCATTACCATTGACCATCTTACTGGTACCGATGATTTCGCGCAGGCAAGCCTTGAATCAATCGACCCGTCCCATTCTGATTCTGTTGGTCGGAGGTGGAGTTACAATTTGTGGTGTACTGATTTTACTGGCAGCAATCTTTGCACCTCTTGTTTTGACATTATTGTATGGCGAAACCTATGTGGTTGCTGCGGGCTTACTTGCCCCGTATGCACTGGCAGCATCACTATACACGCTGACAAATCTGGTAATTACTTATCAATTAAGTCTGGGGGCAGGGCGCGAAGCTATGTTGCCGATTCTGGCGGGATTCGCGCAGATTGTGCTGGTTTTCATCTTTCATGAATCACTAATGCAGGTCATTCTAATCCAAATCATACTGATGACATGCCTTTTTGTTATCGTTCTATGGCGTGTGCTACGATTAAAGCAAGATATAGTACAATCGCCCATTCCAGCAATTACCGAGTTATAGATAATGAAACAGGATTTTGACAACTGGTTTAAAGACTATCGTCTGTTGGTGCTGGCAGTTGTCATCACACTAGTTTTTCATGGCGGTCTACTGTTATCTGGTACGTATCAAGGTACATATGATGCTTACGTGCATATCTTTTTTGCCGATCATTATGAACGCTCATGGTGGAATCCATGGGAGCCACGGTGGTACACAGGTTTTACGATGGTCAGCTATCCACCTCTGACCCATCAATTAACTGCGCTAATCTCCAAAGTCTCTAGCTTGCCAACAGGCTTTATCACTGTAATGTTGATCTCAACCGTGACCTGTACTATCGGGGTCTTTCGGTTTAGTCGTTTGTGGGTGCCTTTGCGTCCTGCGCTTTATGCCGCATTACTTGGCTCAGTGAGTAGCAGTATTGCCGAAACAGTTCATGTCTTTGGACAATTGCCAACCATGTTTGTAATCGGTGTGATGCTGAATGCCTTACCGTTTGTGTGGCGCTGGGTTGAAAGTGCAGACATCAGCGACTTATTTCATGGGTGGGCTTTATTGATGGTTGCTGCTGCTGGGCATCATGTGACAACTTTGTTTGGTATGGTGTTCTTCAGTGGTCCCATTCTAGCAACTTTACTTCTGCGTAAATTTCGTACTCCCTTGCCAGATGAAGAGCACTTTGAGGGACAAACTCTCAACCTTAAAAAAATATGGCGACTTATCAAACAAAGAGTCCGCCGAACTGCACCGACATTTTTCCGGTGTGGGGTGTTTGGCGTTGGCTTGATTTTGATTTTGGTAATCACTGTGTTGCCTTACTGGTTATGGAGTAGAAGTGACCCAATTACACAAATCACGATCCCTCATGCTAGCCGTGATAGCTTTTTAGAAAATGTCCCCGCTGGATTGATGTTCTTCTGGATTCCATGGGGCGCGTTACTTATTATTTTGCCATACGCATTTTATAAGGGTTTTGGCACTGCCAACTGGATTCTAGCGTCCTCTTTGGCTTTGCTTACATTACTTGGCACTGGTGGCACTACGCCAATTCCAGCGATGCTATTGCGTGGGGCATTTTACATTCTAACATTGGATCGCTTTACATTCTGGGCAACAATTGTCGTCTTGCCATTTGCTGGCTTGTTCATCGAGAGTCTGATTCATGGGCGTTTGGGCAAGTGGATTGTGGCACATTTAGGTGCACTATGGCGCGCAGGTTTATTGGGTGGGATGGCGCTAGTGTTCATTACAATTGCTATTCTGACAGCTAACTTGACCCAATACCGAAAATTCCAACCCGCCCCTGTGGATATGACACCGATTGTCGAATTTCTGGCAAAGGATAATCATGACAGATGGCGGTATCTCACACTTGGCTTCGGTGACCAAATGGCATGGTTGAGTGCACAGACAACAGCCCTAAATGTAGAAGGTAATTATCATAGCGCACGACGACTCCCCGAAATGACGAGTACACCAATCGAACGCCTTGATGGTGCCAAATTCACCAGCATACCGGGCTTAGGTAGTTTACAGTCCTTCTTGACCAATCCACAGAAATACAATCTCAAATATACATTTGTAAATGATGACTTCTACGAACCCCTATTGTACTTTGCAGGGTGGCATCGGCTTGGGCAACTCGAAAATGATGTACAAGTTTGGGAACGTGCCGATGTCCCTCCATTACCCGCCGCTATTCCAGTGCAAGTCTATCCTGCATGGCAACGGTTTATGTGGGGTGCATTACCCGTTGGTAGTTTATTTATTACTGCAACAGTTTTCTTTTTCACGACAATCATTGTACCGTTCTTCAATTTGAGTGTAAGACGTACACCAGTTGTGCGCTGGATTGCGGGACACTGGATTATCCGATTTTGGCTCTTAGATGATGACAAGCGCGAGCCTGACTTGCCCAGCGAAAATTGGCAAATGTGGAAGACAATTACAAGTCGATTCTTGCCCGAAATCCGATTGAATCCGATACCATTAAGATGGTTATATGGGATGGGGCTGTTGTTTGTTTTATTGTCAGGTACGATTCTATTACTCACTCGTATACGTCAGGAAACAATCGCACCAGAGGCGATTATCCTAAATTATTATGATGCGCTTGACTTCAAGCGTTTTACAGAAAGCTATACTTATCTTGATACCGACCTGACACAACAAGAGTATCTACGATGGCTATCGCTACAGGGCGGTATCTTGGCTTCATTCGCCAAACTAGAAAATCTTTATACAGATGTGACCTACCGAGATGATGGCACAGCATTAGCTAATGTGCGGGCAGAGTGGTTAACATCGCTTGGTACATATGTTGTCGAAGATACATGGGACTTATCGAATACAGAAGGTAAATGGCAACTGGTGCTAAAGGTCGAACCGCCCCCACTGCCGCGTGAGACATTTGTTACATTATCAGACATTGACCTTTATCTTGACTTACCTTTATCAACATTAGATGAAACTGCTTTAAATCGTGGGACACTTGATCGGTCTCTATTAAGTGTGAGTCCGACGTATGTTATCTATGTGCCTGATGTCCCTATCGGCTTTGAACCTGAATCCTATGATGCAGGACGCATTGATGGACGTTTTGAAGGATTGATTAGTGTTATTGGGGCAGTGACTAACTTATCACCGGGTCCAGCACATGTGACTGTCACCGCAATTTTGCGAGATAAGAGTGGTGATCGTATAGCACAAACAAACGTCATGGACATGATGATGCATCAATTATGGTCTGGTGAAACGACACCGTTTCGTGCAGATTTTCAGGGTGCGGATGCAGCCGACATTCTTGATATTGCAGATGTTGCATCGGTTGAGTTGATTGTACAAGGAGTGCCAACCTCTTATAATCTGAACCGACCTTTAGCGATCTTAGACGAAGATACACTATTCAACTCAGGGTCAAAGATGGTTGATATTCCGCGCATTTTAACAACACACCTAGATCAGAATGGTGATGTGATATGGGTTGATGGTGTGTATCTTGAACAAGCTGTTGCACCACAAGATTCATTGGATTTTGTATTACCAGAACCACCTGATGGTATCATTCAATTAAATGTACCCATTTCTGTGAATGGACCGCGACTGAACGATTGGGATGGACAAATCCCCACCTTAGTCATACATGGGTATAGAAGATGACAACCCGATATAAGCTAATTAGTCTATTGGTCATTGCTATCGCGTGTGTAATTGGGTTTATATTCGCCAGTGCCAAATCTGACTCTATTCATATCACAATGCGCTCGTTTATTCGCGCTGGGGATGCCGTGCAAATTACCATGCAAGTTGATAATGCAGTTGCTGGTGATACGATAGCTGTTACACTCGCCAATGGTTTAAACGTGATTGATGCTACGTTGATGCTAGGCACAGGAGGCGTTGCTATTTGGAAAATTCCTGAAGACATTGTCACGAATGCTGGTATTAGTATGCTTATCGTTCAGTATCAAGATTTTTTTGTACGCCAACAACTCAGGGTATTGCCAACAACCACGCAACGGATAGATATATTATCAACTTCCAATAATATCATTGCCTATGGTGAAGAATCCACGACAATTATGATATTGCCCGAAGATGGTTGGGGGAATGTCCCTAGTGATGCCGACCTATATAATATTCATATGACTTATCCTGATACCCAACGCGTGACTGATAAAATCGAACGCTTTCAAGGGATTGGCTTGTACCAATTGGTGAGCAGAGGATTGCCGGGACGTGTTCGGATTGAAGCAACAATGCGTGATGTCGAGGCACAATTTGAGCTAATGCAAATTCCGTCGGTGGCGGATAATCTGCGCTTAACGATGAGTTCATTATGTGTCTTAAATGATGGACGTGACATCATAACCCTTAATACGCATGTCTCAGATCAATACGATCAAGCCGTTACGGATGGGACACTGGTCACAATCTATTGGGATGATGGTCTCGGTTATGCGCGCACAATAGATGGTATGGCAACTCTGCGATTGCCTGCATTTAGCGAGGCAGGTGAATATAAATTTTGGGCACAGGTTAACGATGTCACATCACCCAGCATCATACTCCGTGTAGTAGAGGAGTCTTGCCTTGAATAAATCACATGTTAAGTTCGGCGTGTTTGTTGTTGGCATGTGCATTGCAATGGTGATTGCATTTGTGAGTTTTCGTTTATTGACAAAATTCATTGGTGCATTTAACGAAGGGGCTGACCCTGCTTCAATCTTCAGGGGGCATACTCTGATTGTACCTGATCCTCAACAAGCAATCTGGGTAACGACTTCACCACAACGTGGAAAACTCCCATCACAGGCGCAACTGGAAGAAATAATTTCAGCTTATTGGCTTGCATGGGAGAGTATGGGGCAGGCTCATCTGACAAATGATCTGCGTGACCTCAAGACCTATTGGGCAGGCTCGGCATATGAGCAGGTTATTTCGGGTATTGATGGTGAAGTACGTACCGATTTCGTCACCCATAACCATAAACTATTCCTTGAATACTTCAGCCCCGATGGTAGCGTCGTCGTATTCAATGACGATAACTTCTTCATCCGTCGCACCATCGGCGATTACGACCTCAGTCTACAAGCGTCTGCCGACATCATCATGACACTCGATCAAGGATTCTGGCGTATTCGTCGTCTGACGATCACATATTCCTGATAAGGTTTGTACTTTATTACGTGATAAGCTGTGCGCCTTATGAATCTCAATGATTATCGAATCGAGACAGGATTATAATATGTATATCATAGAGCCATATGTGAGGTGCACGGATGGCACAATACGGAACTGCTGATATTCATATTCATACTATTTTTTCTGATGGGATGATGTCACCCGAAGCCCTCGTTGAATTTGTACTGTACGAAACAACAGTTGATGCGCGAACTGATTACTTGCCAGATTCCAGCACGACATATTCCCAAAGAACGCCAGAATTGACCTCTAGTATCAACAACACTGCATTAGGAGTATGATTTTATGCTGAAATCGCCTTCATTCCGTTCAACTGGGCTACCTGTAGGGTTAACATTAATTGCACTGGTCATATTTAATGTCGGGCTCTATGCACGGTTGGGCGCACAACCCAAAGTTGATCGCTTCAGTCTCCCCTATACAGAGGATTTTTCTGTCGTGACTGACAACCCCTATGAGGAGTTTGGTGGCGATTGGGAAATCCGTGATGAGATGTTAATACAATTAGACACCAATGGGTTTGATCTCACCTCGTTTATCCCTCTGACCATCCCCGAAAGCGAAAGCTACACGTTTGGTGCAACACTTAAGTATCTCGGTGGCTCAATTGGTGGCGGGTTAATTTTTAACGCACAACAAGTAACCAGTCGGCAAAAAAGCCACATGGTTCGCTTCAACGTGGATAACGGTCAACTATGGTTAATCTATGGATACTTTGGTGATGACAGCAATTTCATCGGTCAGGGTAGCACACAATTACAGATGTCTCCAACCGACGATACACCTCAACGGCTATCTGTCAATGTGTCTGCAGACAACTATGCTATCACATTAAATGATAGCACACTGGTTCAAGCTGTCCCGCTTGAGTACACAGGTGGTGCGGTCGGCTTTATTTCGGCATCGTCACAGATGGGCTTTGATGATGTCGTTGTTGCACCACTGGAAGCATCTGTCACCAATGCCGAAGCAACTGCCGAAACAAGTATCGAAGTAATGCAAGCAACTGAGCAAGCCTCAACTACTTCAAATACCGAGTTCCTCACGCGCGAACTATACACCGAGACTTTTGAATCGCGTGGTATCGGTGAAGTTCGTTGGCGACCGATCAACGGTAACTGGACTTACGAAGATAATGCTCTCGTCCAAAAACAAACTGAACTCTTCGATCTAACGAATGTATATCAGAACCCGATTACATACCCTATGACCTATCTGGCAAAGTTTCGCCATCTGGAAGGTGTCGGGGGCGGGATTATGTTTAATCTCAAATTACCCAATGCGATCGAAAATGGCTATATGGTACGTTATTTCAGTGATGCCGATGTTATTGCATGGGGATACTTCGACGAACAATTAGTGTTTAACGGGTTGGGTAGTGTAGAAGTTGCTCCCCCTGGCACGTCACAACATACATTGGGAGTAGCGGTATCAGAGGGTACGTTTGACATTTTGCTAGATGGCAGTGTAATTGCCTTTAATATCCCTATTGCGGAAGTTGTCTCACCATCTTTTGTGAGTCTGGTTACATCGCAGAGCATGGTCGCTTTCGATCAGGTCAATATCTTCGGTGAAGTGACTCGCGTACAAAGCAACATGACCTCTGCTAGCATTGATAGCGCGTCAGCAATCGGCACATGGTCAGTTGAAAACGATCTCATCATGCAGACCGACACCGAAGCCACCGACTATATTGCAGGCACAGGTTTAGCTGGGGAGCAATTCACAACCAGCGTGAATATACAATTCGACACTGAGCTAGACGATGTCGGCGCAGGTATTATCTTTCACATGACAGAGCGTGATAATCCAGCTTTAGGCTATCTTGTGCGCTTATCCGATCGTGGACATGGTGTCTTCTGGGGACAATTTAATGCCGATAGTATCTTTACAGGTCTCGGTAATGCGTCACTTAACGCAGGAACTTTAGAACAAGCCACTCTCAAAGTGGTGGTTAAAACCTCTAGCTTTGATATTTGGATTGATGATGAAATTATTGCCGAGAATATTCCGCTTAATCGCAATAGTGGTTGGATTGGTCTGGTCAGCTTCCGCGGACCTGTGACATTTTCTAACCTCAATATTCTATTAGGGGAACAATAATGAGAGCCATCAACCGCTGTAACCAATCGCTATGGAATCGTGGCGTTAAGGTCTTTGAGATACTCAACGACCCTAAAAATTATTGGATTACGCGCCCGTTACTTGCATTTCTGGTGACCCGCATTATCGTGTTTGTTGGCGCATATCTGGCAGAGATTGCCATCCCAAATATTAGTGGTGAAGCCTTCTATCACGTCAATCCCAATAATATTTGGTTGGATGTGTGGGCACGATGGGACAGTGCCTTCTACTTGCGAATTGTCGAGAGTGGTTATTGGTTTGTACCTGGTGAACAGAGTGCGGTAGCGTTCTTCCCGCTCTATCCCTTACTGATTAGCTTTATTGAACCCATCACAGGTGCGCTACTTGCAAGTGTGCTGGTCAGCAACGGGCTATTTCTGGGTGCATTGATGTTCTTGTATCAACTAACTGAACTGGAATTTAACGATTCTGCAGTTGCTAGTCGCACCATCTTCTATATCGCTGCTTTTCCAACGGCTTTCTTTTTCTCTGCGGTTTATACCGAAAGCACTTTCCTATTCTTCACAGTTTCGACGATGTACTTCGCACGGAAACGCATGTGGGCGTGGGCAGTTTTTTTCGGTTTTTTGTGCTCTTCATCGCGTATCGTTGGTATTGTGATGTGGGGTGTCGTCGGCTTGGAGTGGATGGAGTCACATGGATGGATGTTACTTAAGATGCACAAACGTCAGTCATGGCTTAATTTGTTTGAAGGTATCCGCAAAGATGGGTTCAACTTATTACTGACCTTCCTGATGCCTTTGGGATTGATCAGTTACATGGTGTTCTTGCAAGTTCAGTTTAATGATCCGATTGCATTCTCAACCACACAAAGTGCATGGGGACGAGAGATGCTAGGACCATTTATTATAATCTATCGTGATCTAGCAAGCCTTGCTGGTGGAAATTTCTTCACGGGTGATATTTGGTGGCATGTGATCTTGGATTTATCAGCATATTTTGGTGTGTTGTTGGTTGCCATTGCGATCTGGCATAGGTTGGGGGCAAGCTATGCACTATTCTGTATCATTTCTATTGTGATTCCATCATTCAGTGGCACAGGCAGTCTATCAAGATATGCGCTTGTTATATTCCCTGTGTTCATGATGCTAGGCTATTGGGGACGATTCCAATGGCTTGATCGCACTATCTTGGTTGTGTCGTGTACCTTGCTAGGCATCCTCACGACATTGTTTGTAAATTGGGTATTTGTCGCATAGAAGCGAAAGGGGTAGACCATTATGCCTTACGAAAACTATGAAAAATGGAAAACAATACCGATAGAAGGTCAGCCCTATCTATCAATAGTTATTCCAGCCTATAACGAAGAAATACGCATCATCCCAACAATTGGGGCAATTGCATCACATGTGTCAGATATGGGATTCCCATGGGAACTCATCATCGCTGACGATGGGTCTAGAGATGACACTGTGAAGATGGTCGAAGACCTCCATTTTGTTAATTTACATGTCTTAAAAACACCGCAGAATGGTGGTAAAGGTAATGCGGTTCAACGGGGCATGATCGCCGCAAAAGGCAAGTATGTGCTTTTCTCTGATGCTGATAATTCGACACCCATTGAAGAAGTCGATAAGTTCATTGATAAACTCGAAAACGAAAACTTTGATGTAGCAGTTGGATCGCGAGCAGTGGATGGTGCCGAAGAAGCGAACAAGTCAATCTTCCGCCATATCCTAAGCGATGGTTTACGTGCAATCGTTAAGTATGGGCTACAGATTCAAGTACGTGATACACAATGTGGTTTCAAGATGTATACGCAAGAAGCCGCTAAAACTCTGCATCAGACACAAACCATTATGGGGTTTTCGTTTGACCTGGAGATTCTCTATTTAGCATTTAAATCGGGTTATAAGGTAACCGAAATTCCTGTGTCATGGGTGGATGCACCAGGCTCGAAAGTTGATACTCGCAAAGAAGTACAACGTTTCGTGCGCGATATTATACGGATCAAACTCAATGATCTCAAAGGCATTTATAATAGGAGGTTGAAAGAATATGCGAATAGCAATCGTGTCAACATTCCCACCAGGTAAAGGTTCACTCAATGAATACGCCTTTCATTTTGTAAATCATCTACGCACAAAGCCAGAAGTTAGCGAGATTTACCTACTTGTTGATGAGTTAAGCGATGAGACATCCTACCCTGTAGAGGACAAGAGTGAGGGAATTGTGCCACTATATTACCGCACCTGCTGGAAATTTGGTGCATGGGATAATGCCTTCCGCATTCGTCAAGCTGTACGCGATATTCAACCCGATGTCGTGTTACATAACTTACAATTTGCGACCTTTGCCGATCAACGTATTCCTGGTGCACTGGGCTTATTAACTCCGTGGTTAGTCAAGTCAAAAAAGACGGTTAGCTCAGTTTTACTTCATAACATCATGGAAACCGTCGATCTGGGCAAAGCTGGTTTTGGTGGTAACCCGATCATCGAAGCAATTACTCGTATTGCTGGTAACATCTTTACCCGCATGATATTGCGTGCTGATCTAGTCTCGGTCACTATTCCAAAGTATGTGGAAATCTTGACGGAAAAATATAACGTTGAGCATGTTGTCCTAGCACCGCATGGCGCATTTGAAGAAATCCCACAACCTGATTTTAGCTTGCCTGATGGTCCACGTCAGATTATGACCTTTGGTAAATTCGGTACTTATAAGAAAATAGAAGCATTGATAGAAGCATTTATTATCTTGCAAGACGAACTTGATATGGGGCTTGAACTGGTCATTGCAGGGTCGGATAGCCCGAATACACCGGGATATATTGATGGTGTAAGCGAACAATATAAGCATGTGGAGAATATTCGTTATACAGGCTATGTTGCTGAAGAAGATGTTCCGCGTATCTTCGGGGATTCCGCAGTGGTTGTTTTCCCATATAACAGCACAACAGGTAGTTCTGGTGTGTTACACCAAGCAGGTAGCTATGGGTGTGCGGTCACTTTACCAAATCTCGGCGACCTGGCTGAACTGATTGAAGAAGAAGGCTATCAAGGTGAATATTTTGAACCTGATGACCCCAAAACGATGGCAGAAGCTATCAAGAAATTCTTAGTCGATGACGACTATCGCCAGCAGGTGGGCTTACGCAATTATACAGCTGCTGCTGGTTTGCCGATGTACGAGGTTGTCGATTGGTATTTGTTGCATTACGAGCGTCTGATAAATCAGCGTCAATCGTTTACATCCATAAAAGCACAGGAGGTTAGCTAAGATGGAATTGACTCATCACAAATCCAACAATATCAATGTTCTTGAACTGAGTGGGCGGTTTGATGCTTATGAAGTTCCTACCGTCGTCAAGTGGTTTGATGATAACCCCGACACAAAATATGCCGTCGTCAATTTGAGCGGTGTGGGCTTTATTGACTCATCTGGTTTAGCTACACTGGTTAAAGCCTTAAAGCGGTGTCGTCAAAATGAAGGTGATCTCTATCTCAGTAATCTACAACAAGCTGTACAGATTATTTTTGAGTTAACACGTTTGGATAAAGCGTTCCAAATATTTGAGACGGAAGACGAGGCAATTGCAGGTATTTCAACAACCTAGCACGGAGGCTACATCATGGAAATTAAAACACGCACATATCAGGTACGCGTTGACATTATTGAAATCACAGGGCGGTTAGAAGCATTTACTGTGAAAGACCTGCGTGAGGTACAAAACCAGTTGATGGAAAATGGTGGTAAGAACTTTGTCGTTGATCTAACAGAGACTGAATTTATGGATAGTGCAGGTATGTCAGCATTAGTCTCGCTCCTCAAGCGTGCCCGCCAAGTACAAGGCGATGTTGCGCTTGTCAAGCCTAAAGATCCTGCTGCCTTTCGCGTGTTGACCTTGACTCGCTTTGATCAAGTATTCAAAATCTATCAGTCTGTTGACGAGGCGATCACTACATTTTAAGCCTAAGGGATTGCTGACTTCAGTAATGCCAAATCAAGCGAACAGAAAGGGTACGGCATATGTCCGAACTACAAAAGCCAATCCACCCCAACCAACAACTCATTAATCGTGCCACTATTTTGACCGATGAGCATGGACAGATTCTTCAGGTTGATGATGAGGGTGTTGTTCTGTTCAGCTATGGTAGGGACGAACTGGTCGAAAAGCATATCACCTCATTAATCGCCACAACCCATCGCAAGGATCTTGCGAATGCCATTACACAAGTCGGCATCAACCATCATACACAAGTGTTGGACATCATCGCTTTAACCAAGACCAACCGCGAATTTTTTGCTCAGGTTACTTTATCTATGCTGGAATTAGACGCGCACAATATCTATATCTGTACGTTTCAAGATACTACGCTGAATAAGACACTCGCATCAGCGCATACATATCAAGACAATGTGGCACGTGCTATGATCAACGCATCGCATGACTGTATTGTGTCAATAGATAGTAATGGTAACTTTATTGAGTTTAATCGAACAGCAGAACGTACCTTTGGCTATACTCGTGACCATGTTATTGGCAAACCGATGGCAGATTTTATTATGCCAGAATCTTTTCGAGAGGCACATCACAACGGCATGGCACGTTACTTATCGACTCATCAAGCAAAGGTGTTGAATCAACGCCTCGAACTTACTGCACGGCGAGCGGATGGTACTGAATTTCCGATGGAGATTACCATTTCACCCATTCAAACACCTGATGACGAATTAATCTTTACCGCTTATCTACGTGATATCACCACGGAACATAAACTGCGGACACGATGGGAACGCTTACTGCGCTTTGAGGAGATCAATCGAGAAATTATCCGATTATTCTTGCAATTAGATAATCTCGATACAGTTGTCAACGAAGTCCTAGCGATGACAGGTATCCTGTTGGATGTGTCGCGTTCATATGTGTTTCGATTCCGAGAAAACGAGCGTATTGTAGATAATACGCATGAATGGTGTGCTGAAGGAGTCGAGCCACAGATTGATAACCTACAAGGTTTGCCATTCGATGAAATGCTACCATCTTTCTTTCCGCTAATCGCCGACCGTGATCTGATTGCACCATATCATATTAGAGAGCTACCCAACGATCTACAAGCTATCCTTGAGCCACAAGACATCAATACGGTATTGTGGATTCCGATGTACCTGAATGGACGCATTGAGGGGTTTATCGGATACGACGAAGTGCGTTATGCACGCGAATGGCTACCTGAAGAAATCACGATGGCACGCATCATTGCTGAGAGCTACACACGAGCATTAGAGCGTGACCATGCACAACACATATTGGTACAAACCCGCGACAATGCCTTGCACACTGCCAAAATACGCTCGCAATTTGTCGCTAATATGAGCCATGAGATTCGTACGCCGATGACAGGTATTCTAGGGATGCTGGAGTTATTGCTGGAAACAGAGTTAGATGAGATTCAGCAGGAGTTTGCATCAGACGCGTTCAATAGCTCACATCGGTTATTGACCATCATCAATGATATTTTGGATTTCTCCAAATTAGATGCAGGGCAAGTCATATTAGAAGATAGCCCCATTGATTTGATTGCTATCGCTACCGAAGTAAAAATGACACTTGCCCCACAATTAAAGACAAAATCAGTTGATCTTTTGTTAGATGTAGATCCTGACTTACCATATCGCGTATATGGGGATGCAACACGTATCCGTCAAGTTCTAATGAATCTAGCAGGCAATGCTATCAAATTTACCCATGAAGGGTCTGTCACCATTCGCATTCAGGTACTACATACTAAAGACAATAGAGCACGCATCCGCTTTAGTGTAGAGGATACAGGAATTGGCATCGCAGAGGATAAACTTGCCAACATCTTTGATAGCTTTGTTCAAGCGGATGGCTCTACGACACGTAAGTATGGCGGGACTGGTCTTGGACTTTCGATCAGTAAACAATTAGTTGAACTCATGCGTGGTACACTATCTGTAGAGAGTCAGGTCAACATCGGTAGTCAGTTTAGTTTTTCATTGTCGTTGCCAATTGCACAATCACAGGGTAAACAAGACGCTACAAGTCTCTTCTCACAACTGAAGGTTGCCATTATCGACAATAATCGTACTGCTCGTTTTGTTTTGGCACAACAGCTCGAGAATTGGCAAGTAGCGGTCAGTCAGTTTGATGATACTGAATCGTTCGAAGCCTTGAATGATGAGCAGTTTACACAATTTGATGTGATTTTCCAACGGTACTCCACAGCGTCACTCACAAAACCACAACTCAAACCGCATGTTGTCTACATTGTCGATCAAGATATTGAAAAACTCGATCATATCCAGCAGATTCACCACCCAATTAATGCCTCTGTACTGCATAATACATTAATGACATTTGCACCGAATCATGCTGTCGATGATGAGATTAGGTTGCCTACAGATAATAATGCTCTCGCTAACGGTCGAATCCTCGTTGCTGACGACCATATCGACAATCGAGAGATTATAAGGACTGCTCTTTCGATGCTTCCGTTTGAAATAGACTTTGTTGAAAATGGTCAAGAGGCTTTGCAAAAACTCGAATCCAACAAGTACGATTTGATTTTGATGGACATCCAGATGCCAGTTATGGATGGCATTGCCACAACAGAATACATTCGTCAATCAGATAATGATTACCGTGACATACCCATTCTGGCATTGACTGCTAGCGTCATGGAACATGAGCGCGAACACTACTTGAGTATTGGGATTAACAAAGTGATTGCCAAACCCTTTTCCATCCATAAATTGCGCGAAATTGTCAGCAAATGGCTGAGCCAAAAAACCTAGTCCATATGTTGCGTAACCAAATCTCGTAGTTCTTGTGTGCTAAACGGTTTGTAGAAAAAACCTGCCGCGCCTAATTCCAATGCGACATCACGGTCATCAGGGCTATTTCGCGCTGTAAAAATATACATCGGTATATCTTCTAGATGTGGTATCTCTTTTAACTTTTGTAGTAGCGTAAACCCGTCCATATCTGGCAAATTAATATCAACAAATGCCAGATGGATCGTGTTTTGATCGGCAACTTGCAATGCCTCAGCACCATCTTCTGCCGTTAATACACTCACATTTAATTGCTTGAGAATATGTGACACTAAACGTCGAGTAATGCTTTCATCATCTATAACAAGTATTTGATAGCTCATAATTATCCTAAGTTCTTCATCAACTGCCACTGATTACCATTTGATAACCGTTGATATTTTACCTCATCAAATGACTGATAAATAATGAATAGTCCCATACCACCTTCAGGTAAGTCCAGTGGATCAGGTGCAGTAATATCACCTTTGGGTATATTAAAGGTCGCCTCAGCTTGATCGGTCACAATAACTTGTAATGCACTGGCTGATTGTTTTAATACAATCTCAATGCTACCTGACGCTCCTGCATAGGCATGTTCGACAATATTAACTAACAACTCTTGTACTCCCAATGTCAGTAGGATACGGGTTTCGGTATCCAACTCACTAAAGATATTTTCTAGTGATTGAGTAAACTGAGAGACAGCTTCTAGTGTTGCATGGACAGTTGTTTTTTCATTCATACTATTTCACCCATTATAAACTACTGAAACGAGTGTTTGATCGTCATATGTTGTACCTGCATTAATTGAGGCAGTGGTAATAGCTTCGGTCAAAATTCTCACATCGGATACATCGCTTGGGATAGCGTTTAATAAGCCTTCATATCCCCAAAGCTCTCCGTCTGGTTGTTCGATTTCGGAGAATCCATCACTATAGGTAATCACTAGGTCTTTCTTGTCCAAAGTTAATGTCTGAGTCTCAGCTAACAAGTCAGGCAATACACCAATGGGTGGCGCAGTCGCAACCAGTTGGAACCATTCACCGTGTTGACGAACAAGTATAGGTGGATGCCCAGCGTTTGCGATGTCCAACTGCCCGGTTGACAAATCCAACGCCAGAATAGCAACTGTTGCCATCAAATCTGTGCGTGTATACGCATCATAGAATTGTTCATTCACCGCCTCCAAAGCTTCAAGCGGTGTTAGCTTCATACGTAACGCCATTGAAACGGCTGTATGCAAAGCGACCGCAGCAAGTGCTGCCGGCAAGCCCTTACCTGCCACATCCAATACAAACCATACCAAAAAATTATCATCTTGTTCGACCCACCCCCACGCATCCCCACCTACCTCACGGGCCGGCTTCCAAAACGATGCCATCCCCACCTCTGTATTCTTAGGGAACGCTCTTGGTTGTACAGATTGCTGAATCTCGTTGGCAATTTGCATTTGTTGAGCTTGTAAGGCTTCGCGTTCACGTAATTCTGCAAGATGTGATACTGCCACCTGACTGCCAAATCGATCTGCCATTCGGTGTAAGATGCGAAAATCAACCGCAGTAAAGGCATGGTTAACATCCCGACTACCAACACCCAGTACGCCAATTCGCTTGTTTTCCGATATGATTGGTGTTAAGGCAACGGTAATTTGTACGCCGACTTGTAAATCAATCGTTTGTACGCGATCTTCATCAAGCGATTTTAGTTGTTCGAGTAGAGTCTGTGTCGGTTCTACATATTCAGGATACGTAAACCAACGATCATCTTCAAACAAGTAAAGCCCCACAATCTCACAGTCAGCTGCCACTGATATAGCTTGCAACATTGGTTGGATATCTTGCGTGACCTGTGCAGGTTCTGGAATTTCTTGCAAAAATGGCACTAGCTGATCCCATGCCTGTGACAAAGCAACCGTCATTTCATCCAATTCTTGTTCAAGCTTTTGTACTTTTTCAAGACAGTCTGTAAGCTCTGACATAATTTGTCTCTTAGGGTTTACATATCATTTAATATGACTATATCACTGATTCTGCATACATTACACAAAGGACAATGTTTGGGTATGGTTTAGATCTATCATATCTATCACATGTTAACGCTCACATACCCCGACTCGTAATATCATAAAATAAAGGAAGCAAAAATGATAAGGTATCGATAAGATGGAAGATGTATCTTTAGGCTCACTTGGTCGTGCTATATTGCTCGGATTTCTGGTTCTAATCTTATCTAATATCTTGCTTTTCTTGATTTTATATGCAGATACCTTCACAACACTGAGCCTGCCTTACAGCGAGGATTTTGAAACGGATCAGCGTATCACATGGCGACAACATGGCGGAACGTGGGTTATACGCGATAGTGCTATGATACAAACGAATGATGCAGGCACAGACCTAATGAATGTTATCCCCTTACAATTGCAATCTGATCAGACTTACCGTTTTAGTGCAGATTTACGCTTCGTACGTGGTCGAACCGGAGGTGGGTTGATGTTCAACATGCAACATCCCGACACAAGACAAGAAAGCCACATGGTTCGCTTCGGTACAGGAGAGGATGGTCAGGGCTATTTAGTATATGGGACATTTGATGAAAACTTTATATTCAAAACACAGGGAACCCATCAAGTGGACATCAGTAATCAGGAGACACTTGGCGTACAAATCCGAGGCGATGTGTACGATGTATTGGTTGGAGACCAGATCATTTCAAAAGATAACGATATTATCTATGTGGGGGGCTACCCTGCCCTAACGTCATGGTTTTCGATGGTCGCTTATGACAACATTTCGCTAATTGCATTGGATGATAGCAACATCATTAGCGACATGCTCCCTATAACAGAACCGAATACTGAGAACTTATCAGAGATAACACCCGCATATTTCTATGATGACTTTACCACTGATCTCATCGGGCAACGCTGGATACCGATAAGTGGTCAATGGCAAGTAGCGGAGAATACCTTGCAACAACAACAACGAGACGGTTTTGATCTAACGATACGTAGTGCAGATATATTTACCGACTATGCCTTTACTGCCCGCTTCTCACATACTGATCAGAGTGGCGCGGGTATTATGTTTAATATGCCCGACACAGATAATTTGTTTGGCACACATATGGCACGCTTCTTTCCGAATGATGGTTTTGTCTGGGGCTACTTTGATGAGCAAACAGGTTTTACTGGGCAAGGCTTCTTACTAATGCAATCATCTGTCGGACAAGTGGAAACCATCACAGTTACTGCCAATGGTGAAACGTACAACCTATCTTTAAATGAGATTAATATCGTCAAAGACGTACCTTTGGTTAGCACATCAGGATATGTGGGCTTGACGACCTCTGAGACAGGTGCCATGTTTGATGTTGCTGAAGTGCGTTCAACAGCAGTTGAATCTGTCATTATACAACGTGAAAGCAATCAAGGAGATTGGAGTACCAACGGCAGTATCGTGACACAAAATCTTGATACACTTAGTGATTACTATCGATCAGTGGGGGTGTATGGCGAAGTGTTCATTACCCAAGTCATCGTAGAATTACCGGATCGGCGTAGTAATGCGCAGGGTGGTTTACTTTTTCATGCACCCGAAACGCAGAACATTCGTGGCGCACATTGGGTGAGACTCGCAAATGATGGCATTCAACTCATCTGGGGTGTCGTCGATAACGACCTACAATATGTTCAAAGCGGTGTCGCTGATTTGGATTCTGCCATTGCCGATTCGCGCTTGCTCACCTTACAAGTTCGAGTGGATAGCTACGACATTCTTGTAGACAACAAAGTCATCGAACAGGGCATCCCACTACAACGTTCAGGGGGGTGGTTAGGATTCTCAGCATTAGGCGGACCAACACAATTTTCAAACTTCAAGCTTTCGCTTACCCAATCGTGATGGTCAGAAACGAGGATTAAATGGGACGACAATCGTCAACCACATCAACAATAGCCAACCCAACCGAATCAACTGCTAAATCACAGCGTACACAGTTGACTTATGTCAAGGTGATTCGCGCCTTTGCCATGATTACCATTGTGACACTTCATGTCGCCTTTCCGCTGATTTATCTGTACAACACGATTGGTTATGCGGATTGGTGGGTAGGCAATAATTTCTATATCTGGGGCAAGATGGGGTCACCATTATTTACGATGGTCAGCGGGTTACTACTCTTGCACCCCGGCAAAGATCAACCGATTCCAGTTTTCTTTCGTAAGCGATTTGTGAAAGTACTATTCCCGTTCATTGCGTGGGCAATCTTATATCTCGTATGGCGTATCGTCTTCAAAGCCGAAGAGATGACAGGCAAACAGATTATCACAGCACTAGTCGATGGTCCGGTCTACTATCACCTGTGGTTTATTCAGATGATTTTGGGATTATATCTGGCGACACCCATTTTGCGTGTTTACATCAAAGCGGCAGATCGCACTAACCTACGTTACTTTCTTATCATCTGGTTCGTAGCAGCATCTCTGCTACCGATGACCAAACGCTTCCTTGATATTGAAGTCGGGATTGATATTGTGGTTGCCACCGAATACGTCGGGTTCTTCGTTTTAGGCTATTATTTGCGTGACATCACATTAAAAAAAGAACATGTCTTGCCTGTGTTACTCGGTGTAGCAGGGTTAATTACACTTACCCAGCTACTGACACATGGTATGACTGTCGGCAACGAAGGACGCTTTGATAACTTCTTCGTACTCAACGATAGCTTTAACCTGATTATCAGTGCGATTGGCATTTTCTTGTTCCTCAAGTCGTTGGATTATGATCTGATATTTGTGCGTCTGCCACCGATTCGTATGATTGTGAATGGGATTAGTCAATGTAGTCTAGGCATCTACTTCATCCATGTGATGATTATTGAGCTATTGGAAAGAGGTATATTAGGCTTTGAGCTTCGGGCATTATCATTTGCACCGATTATCAGTATCCCAGTGACAGCTACTATCACTATGATCTTGTCATATCTGGCAGTTAAGTTACTTAAGAAAATACCAATCGTAAAATCGATTGTGCCGTAATCAGAAATTCATAGGTTTTATTATAAGGTTTAGTTGCGCTGAGTTGGTACGATATGCGATTAATCCGCCAATTTTGAGATAATCTGATGAACCCGCGCAACCGAAATGCCGTAATCATGAGCAATTTCAGCCAATGTGTCACCGTGTTTATGACGGTCTAACATAGATTGATTACGGTCTGTCTTTTCTTCTTTAAGGTAACTAACAGGAGTAGTATTTAGGCTGCTGTCTGAATATAGAATTCTTAATAGCCTAGAAACACTGCCTTTCAGTGAGGGTAATGATATGTGCTGAAACCCCGTAGGAGCTACACGATTACCCACTTCTTGAAATTCTTGAGGTGGGTTTTCTGTTTCTACAGAACTATCCCCATAGAGTGATGCACGAACAGTGATAAAGCGGTCTGCCCAACGTTTCAATCGAAAATCGGTAATCCGATGTGTATCCAAATCAAAAACGACATAATCAATGATATTTTGTGCCATTCCTTGTTGTCTTTTGCATCCCCGGATTTCCATAATTTGCTGATTTTGTCGATGGCATGAACACAAGCAGCAAGTTCAACCGCAATTTCCTTTTCTTCCTGCGCTTGAGATTCCCACAGGTCAATTTCACATTCTGCCTGTTCTTTTCTGAGTAGATATTCTTCACGACTCAAATCACCATCCAGATACAACATCTTAGCTGCTTGTAGGCGTTTGTTTGCCTGTGTGATACTAGCACGTCGTTCAGCTTCAATGTCGCGCATATCCCCATCGAAGTCGATGAAATTATTTGCTGACAGGGCAAGGTGGTTCAATTTCTCAATCTGGTCTTCTTTGATAGTCAGTAGCTCAAGCAATCTCCCAACTTCGCCTTCAATCACATCTGCGAGAACTGACCGATTGGTACAGCCACAAGTCACACCCGTTTTATGTCGATACCGTCTATGACCTTTACCATTCTTCTTGCCAGATAGCTTTGAACGTAACTTGTGATTACTTTCCTGAATGGTCTATCGTAAATCTCTCTCTCTTTTTGCCTATTCCCAAAACGTCAACCTGAATAACGATTTCGGTCACTTCTTTATCTGGAATAACTTCAATCCATGCACGCCCGTTTGAAGTCTCAATTGTGTCGGATGCTCCCATGTAGCCACGATACTTAAGCAATCGTCCACCAGAAACGATAGCAAAATGTACTCGGCAATCATTTTGGGTGGTTCGAGAACTTTCTTCGCCAAGTAGTGTGACCCATATCTGATTCTCGATGTAAGCAAGTTCAAAATCCTTGCATACTGAAGTTGAACAATGGTCTACGGGATATACCAAGTCACCAGTTTGGTCAAGATTCCACTTATGAAATACACTATAATTTGCTTTTGGTGTCCCATCGCGTATGAGTAGTCCTTTTTGGTTGACATACGGAATTGGATTATCTGGTCTGAGAGGTGTGCCAAAATCCTTGAATGCCCACTGTAGCCCACCAGCAAACCTTGGAAGTTTGTTTTGTACCATCAAGTGATGATCCATCAACTTCAGGATATAGCTTTCACTCCAGTCACCATCTTTACTGTAGCGTGTAAATCCGTCATCGCTGGTTGCTGTTCCGACTTCTTCGGCATTATCGACAGTAGAAGGGGGGGCTTTGTCGATATGAGGCGCATCACGGAATCTTCCAACATGACTGTCGCCTCCCCATTCAGCATGAACTAGTCTAGGGAATTTTGCCATAGCATCTAGCAGATTTTGTTCGTAGTCTGTATATTTCCCGCGATACCAACCTGCCCAAATACTTGGGGAATATACATCCACTATGTGTGCCCCATAATCAAACCGACGTAAGGCAGTTAAACGTTTTGAGTCTTTTGCTTTAGTTACAATTTGCAGTTCTTGCAGGAAATCACTGACCTTATCATCAGTGGAATCCGTATGATCACTGGCCCAATCCAGTTCATTACCCAAACCCCAAAAGATGATACTCGCATGATTATAGTGTTGGTCGAGCATCTCATGGAGCATATGACGAGTCTGTTGCTTGAATAACTCGCCACCAACACCTCCACGACACCAAGGAATCTCTTCCCATACAATGATACCAAGTTTGTCACAGGCTTCGAGTGCTGCTCGTGACTGTGGATAATGACCCAATCGCACAAAGTTAAAACCAGCATCTTTTATCAATTGGAACTCATGACGGGTAATTTCGTCAGGAACTGCACCGCCATATCCAGCCCAATCTTCATGGCGATGGGTACCTTTGAGGAGCATTCTTGCGCCATTCAGATAGAACGGACCATACTCTGGAAAATCATAGTATCGAAACCCTATATGCTCTTCAATGAGGTCAAATTCACCTCCACCCATATCATCTGGGAAGTTTCCCCACCCGAACAATGCGACTTGCAAGCGGTACAGGTTTGGCGAATCAGGTGACCATAATTTATACTCATCGCCCTCAATAATCGGCATCTCAACAGTGATACTCTTATCAAACACGCCACCGTCTAAATCTTCATGAAAATCAGCGTGAAAACCAATACCTTGAAGATTAATAGCTATTTGCTCGATTTGATCATAGTTTCCATTGAGTTTAAGATGAATGGTAAGGCTTGCGTGCGTATCTGTTGCAATGATGTCGCAGTATACGTTGTCAATCCACGTTTCATAGGTGCTGTATAGCCAGACATTGCGTGTGATGCCACCGTACAAGAAAAAGTCGGATTGGTCAGATGGGATTAGCTCAATATTCGGCGTGTTATCGGCTTCGATTCGGATTGTGCCAGCACGATTCGGAATATTCACGTTGAATGCAGTATATCCGCCACGATGTTCAGTAAGAAGTACATTGTTAAAGTATACTTTGCAAGACTGTGAGACAGCTTCAAATTCCAGCCAAAGTCTTTGCCCTTTAGTGTTTTCAGGTGGTACAAAGTCTAATTCATAAATACCCATACCTCGCCTGTAGTGCCAGTTGGGGTCAGTAGACATCGTATCGAGTGCGTTCCAAGTATGCGGTAACGTTACGTCTTCCCATTGATCATCTTCAAACCGAAAACGCCAACCTGCATTTAATCTTCTACGATTGGGACGGAATATCATTGCTTGACAGCTCCCTGCAGGCCTCGCACGAAATACCCCTGGAACAAAAAGAAGACGAGCAAGACGGGTATAATACTCATTGATGTTCCTGCTGCAAATCCTGTCCAGTCAACACTATACTCGCCTTGGAATGCGTACATCCCTACTGCTAGGTTTCTTAATTCGGGTCGGCTAAGTGTGAAGACTAGCGGTATATTGAATTCGTTCCATGTACTCATAAATTGGAAGATCACGACCGTCGCAATGATAGGGCGAGCTAACGGTACTACAAGCCAAAATTGTTGAAAGAAGTTCGCTCCGTCAATTTTCGCACTATCAAATAGTTCATCGGGTACGGTTTCGAAGAAGCTAGTGAAAAGCAATACATATAATGCTCCTGCTCCTCCACTTAGAGCAAGAATTACACCGATCCTCGTATTCAGCAAACCGAGTGACCGAACTAGATTAAATTGTGGAATAATAATTGACGCAATTGGAATAAAGAGTGTCGCTAGAATGACACCATAAATGATGTTGCGTCCGGGGAAGCGATACCGAGCTAACACATAACCGCACATTGATGACTTGACAACCTCTATCAGCGTAGCGACACTGGCATAAATAACGGTATTCATGAAGTAGAGGTCAAAGTTTGCTTCTGTCCACGCACGTACATAATTCCCCCACTCCCATACTTCAGGAATAAGTCTTGCGCCACTTGTAAACATATCTCGTTGTGACTTTAGAGATGAGAAAACAACCCACAAAAATGGATAAACCCATAAAAAGCCGACGATGAGCAACACGAAGAAGACCATAATATTACGTGTGAAGTAACGTCCCGGTTTGAAGAACCGCATAGCAGGATTGGTTTTGCGTTTTTTCGTTAAACTAGTCATTCTGATACGCTCCTTAGTGTTGTGCTTTGCGGACAAAGTAGCCTTGCATTGTTACAGCGACAAGCACAGTAACTCCAAACAGCACCGCCGCCGCAGAGGCATAACCATAACGGAACGGCATATCACGGAAAGCTTGGTTATAGATGAAATAGCTCACAACATAGGTACTTTGTCCCGGTCCGCCTTCGGTTGTCGCCGCAACAAGTCCAAAAACTTTGAGCGCGTTTACAAAGCTCAAAAATAAGATAATCGTCGCAACAGGTCGAATCACAGGCAAGGTAACATAACGCAATTTGTCCCATTCTGTTGCACCATCAATTGCGGCGGCTTCATACAAGTTTTCAGGAACGTTCTGCAATGCTGCCATCCAGTAGATCATATATTGTCCAAAAATTTGCCAGACTGAGATGAGGATGATTGTTATCAGTGCTGTATCTGGATTCCCAAGAAAATCAACTGGTCGTTCTAAGATGCCTAAAGACATGAGAACATCATTGAGTGCGCCACGACTATTGAGAATAAAGTCAAAGACTAAACCAGCAAGGGCTACAGGAATCACCAATGGTGCAAAGAATACAGTTCGCCAAATGCGCTGAAACCACATCCATTTTTGAGTCAGGAGAATTGCCGCAAATAAGGCTAGGGGTAACTTGATCATTGTGTTGACGACAGCAAAAGTAATTGTGTTCCAGAAGGACAGCCAGAATGAGCTATCTTGTATGATGTCCAGATAGTTTTGTATACCAATAAACGCATCCAAAGGACCTGAACCGTCCCATTCATGTAATGAGTACCACGCTGTCGCGCCTAATGGATAGAGTGTGAATCCAAGATACAGAATCAGAAACGGTGCTAGAAAGAGAGCAATCCATACAAGATCGCGCCCTTGTGGTCTCATGTTATAGGGTATTGCATGCTCAAGCTTGTTTGGTTCAGTATCTGCGATCTCTTGTTTTGCCACGGTCTTAGATGCAATCTGGCTCATAATTCTTGTTCCTTAGAAAAACAAATATTGAGTTGGAGCATCCGAAGATGCTCCTGTAAAAAACGTCTCTATGTGATGATTGAACTATCCACCCATGCTATAGTTAGCAGGGTCAAAGTTGCTGACACCATCCCAATCTCCAAAGGCGAAGCAATCCGGTGAGATTCCCTCGGCTTCAATAGTCGCCTGAAATTCAGCATTCTTAGCTGCGGCAATTTCTTCAGCGACAGGTGCAAAGTCTTCACCTGTGGTCAATGCAAGTACCATTTCTTCCCATTCCCAATTCCGGCGGATATTTTCAGCATTCACGAATGCATCTGAACCGGCAACGGCGGGACATTCAATTGCAGGTTCTGGATATTGCACACGCATTTCTGGACGTTGGTTCATTGCAATATCAACGACATCGAGCATAACAGGGTTGGTAATGTAAGCACCGTTATCGCTGTAGGCGAGCGTACCGAAGCCCTGTGCTAGATAGTTCTGTGCGAAGTAGCCGTTTGGACGGGTCATCCATTCAATGAACTGGGTAGCGGCACTTGCATTTTCGCTCGTACTGCTGATGAAGAATTTATTTTCGCTATGACGTTGTGCCAGTGATCCTGTCAGACCTTCGTCTGGATGTGGAGCAGGTGCGGCAACAACATCAGTAAATTCATAGGTATTTTCAAATACGGATGGCATCCATGCACCACCAAAGTAAATCGCTGCTTCACCAAATGCCATCGCTGCACGTGTTTCATCACGACCATTGACACCGGGGATAACAAGATCGGCTTCGTAGAGGCTTTGAATATAGCTAAAGGTTTCGAGGGTGCGTTCATCGGCAATGTTGTATTGACCCGTTTGATAGTCAAACATTTGATCCGTATAGTTTGTGCCAGCTAGTGGGAACCATGTCCGTTGGAAATGTGTACCTTCTAATGGGATTGCGATACAGTAAGGTCCACTTTCTCGAATAGCCTCACAAATAGACGTTAACTCACTCCATGTTGCCGGAATATCATCTGCGGTCAATCCAGCGTCTTCCCATACTAGACGATTGATATACATATAGCCGGGTCCCCAGATTTTGTTGTCATTGAATGGGAAGCTATAGATATCACCTTCAATGATGTTGATACCCTCAACGAATAGTCCATCTGCCCAGCGGGATTGCCAGTCGTCAGGCAATACAGATTGATCAAGTGGTTGAATCCACTCAGCATCAATTAGTTCACTTACAGTCAGAACACGGTTCGCGCCTAGCCAGAAGAAGATGTCCGGTGCGCTACCATCGTCAAACATACGCGGTAAAGTCTCGTTATATGCGTCACGAGACAACGTCTCCCATACGACATTAATGCCGGTTTCGGCAGTAAATTCCGCAATGGCTTCATCATAAAACTCTTGTTGTTCAGCAGAGTAGTTCATGACACGTAAGGTTATATCATCTTGGGCAGAAATTGGCGCAATGCCCATCGCTAGAACGAGTAGTAGTACAAAAATAAAGCTAAGGTGTTTCATTGTATTTATCCTTTTCTATTGAAAATCTTTAAATAAGTACCTGCGTTATTTCTATGTTTACTGCTCACCTCCTGTTTAATTTGCGATATGATATTTAAACTATGCATCGGTCTATAATGACGGATGTCATACAAAATTTACGTTTTTTGATGCGCCAACTTGACGAATTGTGTATTGCAGTTTATCTTTATCCGGTACGTACTGGTATGGTATAGGAGACTCCCATGGACATTGAACGGATTCAAGAGGCTGTTGCAGCCCCAACCCCAGCGCCATTGCATCAAAAGTTGCGCGATGCAATTTTTGAGCAGATTAGCGATGGGACATTGCAAGCGGGGGAGACCTTGCCAAGCGAACGTGCGATGAAAGAGCACTTTGGTGTTAGCCGCGCAACGGTTCGCCAAGCTGTTAACAGCTTGATTCAAGATGGTTATCTGCAAAGTATTGCGGGTACCGGTACGTTTGTGCTGGAACAATTGCGCAAGATGACCAGTGCCGGGCTGATTGGCTTGATTACGTCGAGTCCGAATTTCAATTTCTTCTATCCACAGCTTGCCACGTCGTTCAATGATCGTATCCGCAGTGCTGGCTATGGTCTGGTGATGTCGTTGCACAGTGAGCATGCGGATATGATGGGTCAAATTGTCGAAGAGTTGCTTGCTCAGAATGTTGTTGGTTTGGCGATTACACCACCACGATATGGCGATCTTACACCCTTGTTGAACCATTTGCGTGGTCTCAAAGTGCCTGTGGTATTGATTGGTCGTAATGCTGATTTGAGCGTTGATCTTGTTGCGACAGATAATGAAACGATTGGCTACAATGCCACCAAGTATCTCATTGATTTGGGTCATGAACACATCGCGTTTTTGGGCTTGCTGGACTATAGCACCGGTAATGAGCGTGCTAAAGGGTATCAGCGTGCGATGAATGAGGCGAAATTGCCACCGCATATGGTGCAAGTCCACGAGAACACCAACCCAAATCACGAAAATCAGATGAGTGCTCCGCGCGAACATCTGGTGACACCTGCACAGAACGCAGCCTATCAAATTTGGGGTCGTGATGATGGTCTTCCCGAGCCAACTGCGGCATTCTGCTTTAACGATATTACGGCGATGGGTGTCTACAAAGCATTGCGGAACCTCAAGCGACGCATTCCCGACGATGTCTCTTTGATTTCGGTTGATAACCTGATTACAGTGCGTCATTTTGAAGTTCCCTTAACAACTTTTGCCTTACCGGGCGAACAAATTGGTGTTCGCAGTGCAGAGATTTTGCTACGCCGATTATCTGGCGATGCTGCCCCTGCACAAACCATCTTATTGCCTGCTGAGTTTATTGAACGTGAATCAACCAGTCCCCGTTAACGGGCTAGCCATCCACCATCGACATCTAGTGTCGTACCATGAACATACGCTGAGGCATCCGATGCAAGAAATACAACCGCGCCTTTGAGTGCATCGGGGTGCCCCCAATCCCCAGCAGGAATTCTCGATACAATGGACGCATTTCTTTCTGCGTCAGCGCGCAAGGGTGCAGTGTTATCTGTTGCCATATATCCAGGTGCAATTGCGTTGACATTGATGCCATATTGTGCCCATTCATTCGCTAGAGCACGGGTCACACCCATCACCCCATGTTTACTAGCGGTGTAGGCTGGAACAGTGATACCACCCTCATAACTAAGCAGAGAGGCGATGTTGATAATCTTGCCACCTATGGACTGCATATGATTAGCAGTAGCTTGTGCGATGAAGAAGAGTGCTTTCAGATTGACCTGTAACACAGCATCCCAATCTTGTTCGCTAAACTCTAGCGCAGGAGACCGACGGATAATGCCAGCATTATTCACTAAGATGTTGAGTTTACTGTGTACATCAATCGCTTGCTGAATAAGAGCCTGACACCCTTTAGCATCGAGCGTACTGAGGTCAGCTGAAATGTAGTCATAGGATTGTCCGACTGCTTCTATGGCTTGCGCAGTTTCATCCGTTGACGAGACACGACTCACGCCAATGATGTCTGCACCTGCTTCTGCAAGTCCAATTGCCATCGCTTGTCCTAGACCACGGCTCACCCCTGTAACCAGAGCAACTTTGCCGTTTAGCTTAAAGCTATCCAATATCGACATAATTTAGTGTCCTAATGTCCGCAACATGGGGACTGTTTTGTTCACCCAACCTGTATCTGGATCATCACTAACAGCCTGATTGCGGTGTTCACCTGCTAAGAACCACAAGTAGTAACTGCTAAATCCCGGTGCGCCAACATAGGTATGATAGCCTTCTGGCATCATCAAGATGGTGTTATCACGCACAGTATGGTTGTCTTCATAGTTATTACCATAATGCCGTGCAATACCAAATCCATTCGTTGGTGTGACCTTGAAAAAGTACATTTCTTCATGGAATGCTTCTCCACCGCCTTCAGTCTCATGCTTATGAGCAGGGTAGGTACTCCAGTGACCACTCGGTGTAAATGTCTCGCCCACAATCAAACGACGAGCTGGTAAATCAGGTTGCCCATCTTTTGTCAGAATTTGGTGGAAATTACGGCTGAAGTTAGCTGCTCCCCAGCGTCCTTCAACAACTTGATCAGGTGCAATGACATAGGGAGCTGTCGTCAAATCGGATGGGGCACTGCATAATGCAACTTCAGCTTTACCAACACCTTGAATAGCGTAGTCTATACCAGTGGGCAAATAGACACTGGTTGACTTACCCGAAAATACATTGGGGCGACTGCCTAGATTTTCAAATGTCTCTGCACCTGCGGTAAACGTTGCTTTACCTCCTAGGATCACCGCAAGTACTTCGCGGTCATTGGTATTGCCAGAAACACTTTCGCCATCGTTTAGGACGACTAGTTGAAAATCCAGTAAGCTACATGGGTTTTTGTCGAGTTCGTTAATGCCATTTGCGTTATCAACTGCTGTAAAATAGGTCATGAATTAATCCTTTTTGTGGTTTCCCCAGAAGTCAGGCGCGTTGCCTGTCAAGCGTAGTAGCCCTTCTAAGAAAAAGTAATCACCAAAAATTGTATAGGTATCTATGCCATAGTTGTGTGGCGCATGTTGTGTACCATGTAGCAACAAACCCTGTGCATCATCTCGTTTATCGAATGCTTTGTTGTATAGCATCATCAATAACGCCTCTGCCTTGTCATGATACTTGGTTTCCCCTGTCAAATCGGCTAACCGTAATAACCCACTCGCCACAATCGCATCAGCGGAACTATCAGGATACACAAGGGCTTGTTTTGGCAAGCGCAAATCATAGGGTGCTATATCTGTAATAGATGCCTCGGCAAAATATCGTTCGACCGCGCCTTTGGCAGTTTCAAGAAACGAAGCATCATCAGTCCATTCTGCGACCATCGTAAATCCATAAATCGCCCAGCCTTGACCACGTGCCCATAAGGAATTATCTGCATAGCCCTGATGTGTTTTCGCTTTGATGGGATTGCCATTGTTGGGGTCAAGGAAATAGGTGTGATAGCTACTGTTATCATCACGCATCAAATATTGTTGCGAGGTTGTGGCATGGGCAACTGCCCCATCATAGTATTTCTTGTTGCCTGTTTGCGTATGTGCCCAGAACAGTAGGGGTAAATTCATCATGCAATCGATGATGATGCGACCAGCTTCATCTGGGTCATTTTTATCACCCCATGCCTGAATATACTGTCCAGTTGGATTGATGCGTTGGTACAAGATCTCTGAAGCACGTAATGCTAGCGACTTTGTAGATTCGTCACCTGTGAATTGATGAGCCACACGTGCACTTAATGTAAAGATAAAGCCAAGATCATGATTTAAGCGAATACGCTTGTCTAGACGATCCTCAAATGATGGCAACAGATCGAGTACATGTTGTAGATCTTGATCGTCCTTTGTTTGTACATAAACTAACCACAGTAATCCCGCCCAAAAGCTCGCTAACCAGTTTTCATTAGGTCTGAGTAAGTATTGTCTGTCTCCGTCTCCATATGAGGGGAACTGCCCACCGTATAACTGATAGTTCCGTCGAATACGTTTGATAATTGTGGGTAAGATATGTGTTGTAATAGTTTCTTCAAACAATTGCTTGGTCATCGAAAGAACCTTATATTGACTGGCATTAAAAATGTAAGTGCGCTACAGTGTGGTTATTATTGGTACGTACCAGTTCAATACAGAGATTAGCATAACTTAAATTGTCTGTCAAGAAATCGAACTGAAGTGATAAACACCAAGGCATGGAGCTTGCCAAATGGTTCAACGAGTCGTACGGTATACAATGCTGTGGATATTTTGATAGGTGATATCAGTAAAATATGTTTCGGGCAATTGATCTGACACGAGAAAAAGATAGAAAGTAGGTGACATGTCCACTACCGTTTTGGTCTCCAGGAATGCCTGCTTTGTTGTTCAACAATCTGATGAACTCTTGAAATCGAAATGCCAAAATCTCGAGCAATTTCAGCCAATGTATCACCTTGCTTGTGGCAGTCAATCATAGCTCTATTTCTATCCAACTGTTCTGATAGTGCATAGCTAGTTGGAGTCGAATTCACACTTTTTCCAGAATATAGATTTCTCAATAACATGGAAACACTTGCTTTGAGTGATAGTAACTTCACGTACCGTGCGCCCGTAGGGGCTACAATTGTAAATAGTCTTGAAAAAGCCACCCTAAACATTGTTGAGTGGCTTTACTGTTCTCAGAAAGTACCTCACGAACCTGTCAGCAAGTTCAGACTTCCCAAGACCGAACAAAACAAAAAAATCATAGAATGAGATGAACGTGGTGATACTCTTGCAGAGCTATCCCGTGATTTACGAATAGGAATATTCAAATGGTTAAAGCAAGATACATTGCTTAAAGTTGAGCTTAAAGCAAAGCGCAAACAAGTAGTATCGGATAATGCCTATTGGGTGTATGTCTTATATCCATAAGAAATCCATATGCAGTTATCGGACTGTGTATGTTGCACTTGAATTGGCTAACAATTTATGTGACCATACAAAACTACAAAAACTCATTTAGTGGAGAAAAATATGTGTGGCATAGTTGGTGAAGTATCATACAGAATTAATCAACTGGGTCAAAATTGGGTCGCCAATGCTTGTGCTCAAATGTCTTATCGTGGTCCTGATGGTACAGGCATATTCCACAATGATTATGTTATATTTGGACACCGTCGCCTGTCCATCATTGACCTAAGTACTGGCGATCAACCAATGACTTATCAGAGTCGATATACCATCACTTACAACGGGGAAATCTATAATTATCAGGAAATTAAACAAGAGCTTGTTCAACATGGGATGCAATTTCGTACCCAATCTGATACTGAAGTCATTGTGGCTGCTTATGCTTTCTGGGGTGTTGATTGCCTAAAACGTTTCAATGGTATTTTTAGCTTTGCCATCTGGGATAGCGAAGAACACAAACTGCTAATTGCCCGCGACCATTTTGGTGTCAAACCCTTATTGTATCACTATGATGACGACGGTATCCGTTTTGCCTCAGAGCTCAAAGCATTGATGTCCCATTCCGCAGTCAAAAGGACAATAAACACTGATGCACTCGAGGATTATCTCATGATGGGGTATGTTTTATCGCCCAAGACAATGATACAAGATGTCTATAAATTGCCACCGGGTAGTTATTTGATTGCTTGTAAAGGCGATATTCAAACTGGAAAATACTGGGATTTAGCATCACATGCCCAAATGCCAGCGTGGGAAGAAGACGATGAAACACTTATCGCTCAATTTAAGCAGTTGTTACAAGATAAAGTTAAACAACAAATGGTGAGCGACGTACCAGTGGGGGCATTTTTGAGTGGTGGTATTGATTCATCAACTATTAGCTTGTTTGCATCCCAAGCCACACCCCATCCAATTCAAACTTTCTCGGCTGGTTTTCAAGAAGCATCGTATAGTGAGCTGGATTATGCAACACTCGTTGCGAACCATGTTGGCACAAATCATTTTGAGCGCGTCATCACACCGCCGTCACTGGAAATGCTACGTGAATTGGTCTGGAAATATGATGAACCGCTTGGGGATACCTCTTTGATTGCTACCTATTTTGTTGCAGATTTAGCCCGTGAACATGTAAAAGTTGTGTTATCCGGAGATGGGGGGGACGAGTTGCTAGCAGGCTATGATACCTATATTGCCGATAAATACCAAAGTATCTACCGCCGGATACCGTCGTTTGTTCACAATCGCATGATTATGCCAGCTGTCAATCAAATTTCATCTAGCTATAAAAAAGTATCATGGGACTTCAAAGTCAAGCAATTTGTCTCACAGGCATATAATACACCGTCACGGGCACACTTTGGCTGGCGACAGATGTTTGACGAGCAAGCTGTAAAGGGATTCATTGGTAGTACTAATTCATATCACCCGTTTGATGGCTACAGTCAACATTACCATGATACACCCTCTGCCTCTCCACTCACTCAATCGTTGTATGTTGATATCAATACATGGCTCGTTGACGATATTTTAACAAAGGTTGATAGGGCGACGATGGCATGTAGTCTGGAAGCCCGTGTACCATTCTTAGCATGGGATTTGGTACAATTTTCGTTTCGACTTCCTGACCATCTTAAGTTACATGGGATGGAACGCAAATATGTCCTCAAACGGGCAATGCAAACTGAGTTGCCTACCGAAGTCATCAACCGCAAAAAACGGGGATTTAATTCGCCAATTGGTATCTGGCTCAAAGACAATCTCAAAGCGGAAGTCAATGACATATTTTCAAATCACACGAGCCAGATAGTTGATGTTAGCAACCCACAAATTCAGACGATGTGGAAAGAACATGCTGATGGACATGTTGACCATACATTTAAGCTATGGACGTTATTGAGTCTCCTATTATGGGAACAGTCGGTTTATCAAGCCTAGAGACGTGATATATCATGTGGCTGGGTATTAGATACCTCTTCAAATTGGGCTTCACGTAATGTGCGTTGCAAGCGAATTGCTTCGGTGACAAAGCCTAATGCACCGATAATGAAAGCAATAAGGATAGAAAGCGGAAACAATAACCAGCCCGATGATGGTCCAGTGATAAAACTGACAAGCATCCCAAATACGCCGACGAAAACACTCCCAAAACATAGCGGTAGGAACAGTTTTAGGGGATTGTAGAAGATAATCGCCATTGTCAATATCTGCAACATGCGTAGTGAATCCAAACGAATACGAACTTTGCTTGGTGTTCCGGTACGCGGATAATAGTCGATAGGAACATATTTCAAGAATTTTTCATCCAATGCCATTGCAAGCGTAATAGTTGTAGTGAACGAAAAACCAGAGCTAATCCGCTTGATGTGTTTTAAGGCGATGTCTTTACGGAAAATCCGTAATCCAGAGTTGATATCTGGTATACTACGTCCAATAACATATGCCACCAAATAGGACAAAATGATACGTCCCATCCGTTTAGAGAATGATCCCCAATAATGTTTTCCAGTTCGTTCGCCGATAACCATATCAAAATCGGGGACATATTGGAGAAGATTTGGAATTTCAGTTACTGGATACGTCCCATCCGCATCGCAGATACAACACCAGTCATACTGCGCCGAATTCATACCGGTTTTGATTGCCCTGCCATAGCCACCGTTATCTGGATGCTGAATTAATGTTATATCAGGGTATTGCTCAAGTATTTCAACAGTGTTATCCTCTGACCCATCATCAACAACAATAATTTCATACGCTATATCAATATTTTCCATTACAGTCTGTAAATTCTGCAATGTTTCTCCGATTGTATGCGCCTCATTATATGCCGGAATAATTATTGAAAGCACGCTATTTCCTATCTAATGTAGTTTGTAATTAGTAACCGTTTTTCTCATCAGTAATTTTTTCAATGCAATCTTATTTTATACTCAGGCACAATTTGAGCATATTCAACTTCTTCTTGCGAGGTGGTAAATGATAGAGATAATTGTTATATTGTTTGTTTATCCAAGCCGATAACATCTATAAATTAATGTTGTTTCAACATGTTAATGCAAATTGCTTACTTAAATCAGATTATACACTTTTTCTATTCATTTACTAGTTACTTGTACTAAATAAATTCTTGTACTAAAGTAATATCTAAGTGGCACTGAACAAATATTCAAGAGATGTTAATTTGAACACAACTGCAAGTCAATTACTTTTCAGGTGATGAAACCAAAAGACTGACAAGGAAAGTGATGAACAACTCCCACCTGTGTAGTAAATGACGAGAGTGGTTAATGCAACAAATCCCTGTGAATCGAAACCGATTTATCTTGCTGTGAATCAGTCTTCGATTTTAGCGACTTGGCGCATGTATAAAAAGCGCAGGTGGATTGAAGAGATATTTGACGATATGACAGGGCATGGCTTTGATTTAGAGCACAGTCGCTTAAAGCATGTTGACCGATTGAATCGACCTATGTTGGTTGTCAGCCTTGTCTATATCTAGCTCATTGCAGTGGGTGAACATGTGATTCAACATAAGCGCACATCTGAAGTTGATCGCAATGACCGCCGTAACTTAAGCATTTTCAGCCTGAGTGGGATTTTCTAGAACGGTGATTGGCACTCAATGACCCGTTACCAGAGTGTTTTCGCCCGAACTTTTGTTTGGTGTTGGGTAGCTAGATGGTAATCTCTGTATATGGAGCTTATATTGCAAATAATGTGTTTCTGGATATTATGCTATACCTTTGTGTTAGGCATTGTCCGTGATTTGCGCTGGGGGCGGGTGGGGGAGACATTTGGCGAAGCCCCCTATTTGATTGCGTCACTGGCGACAGCGATGTTGCAAGGCTATCAAGGCGATTCACTATCCGGTGACGACTCTATTCTGGCATGTGGCAAGCACTTTATCGGTTATTCGGATACACAAGGTGGGCGTGATTCATCGGAAGCAGACCACTCGGAACGCAAGCTGAGAACCTTATTTTTGCCACCATTCCAAAAGCTAATCGATGCTGGCAGTCAATCGCTGATGGTTGGGTATCAGGCGATAGATGGCATCCCTTGCACAATCAATAAATGGCTTTTGAACGATGTGTTGCGCAGTGAGCTTGCCTATGAGGGTCTGCTGGTTACGGACTGGGACAATGTTAAACGGCTTCATACTGAGCAGATGGTCTGTGCCGACATGACGGAAGCCGTCAAGTTGACACTCGAAGCGAGCGTGGATTTATTGATGGGCACTGAAGAATATACCGACATCATCTCTGATTTGGTGCGGTCTGGAAAAGTTGCTGAGTCTGTCTTGGATGAGGCATGTCGTCGAATATTGCGACAGAAATTTGAGCTTGGCTTGTTTGACAAGAGACGCTATGTGAACATAGACGAGAGTGCACTGATACTAGACCCAATGCACAACCATAGGCAACTTGCACTTGATGTCGCTTTAGAATCTTGCGTGTTGCTCAAAAATGACAATGATACCCTACCCATTCCGGCAAGCGTAAAACATGTTGCAGTTCTCGGTGCTAATGCTGATGATGTATATGCACAGATGGGGGATTGGGTATTGGGTACGTTTGATATTCATACCGAAAAACAGAACCCTGATAACATCATGACTGTGTTGGATGCTCTTAAGGCGCGTAGCGACGGCTCTTCTCTAGTGATTCGATATGCAAAAGGATGTGATTTATACGATGATGAAATCACGGATACGGATGTCATCAGTGACCTTGTTGCATGGGCAGATTTTGTTGTCATCGTATTAGGTGATGATGTCTCGCATAATGGTGAAATGTGCGACCGCGCTAATCTGGATATATCTTCGGCACAGTTACAACTATTTGAAATGGTTCATGACAGTAATAAACCGCATGTTGTTGTGCTGATTAATGGCAAACCGCTGACGATACCGACGATTGCTGAAAAAGCTGATGCAATTTTGGAAGCGTGGAATCCGGGATGTGAGGGGGGGACTGCGATTGAACAAATTCTATTTGGTGATGTTAATCCATCAGGAAAACTTACTGTGTCGTTCCCGCATCACGTCGGGCAAATACCGGTTGTTTATAATCAAAAACCTGGATGGCACGGTACACCACCCCGCTATGTTGATATGCCCCAAGAATCGCTTTATGCTTTTGGATACGGACTCAGTTACACGCAATTTGAATATCGCAATTTGCAAATACAAAGTGTATTGGATGAGGTTGTCATTACTGTCGATGTGACGAATATAGGTGACCGCGATGGCACAGAAATCGTACAGGTTTATGTGAATGATGTCTATACATCGGTGACAACACCCATGCAACAACTTATTGCGTATCAGCGTGTGTTTATCCAAGCGCAGGAAACGCTGACATTGACTTTTCGTATTCATCGAGACCGACTGAAAGTTCTCAATCGAGAAATGGAATGGGTGTTCGAGGCGGGTGAATTTGACTTTATGGTTGGTGGGTCGTCACGAATAGCTGATTTGATAATTCAACGGGTTTGGCTAAACTGAAACTTTGGCAGATGTAATCCGATTAGAATATGATACTATTGCAGTTACATTATTTTGTGATTGTCAGGTATCTTATGCGCGCCAATAGTCAATTTGCGATTGCCATCCATGGATTAACACTACTTGCATTAAGTGACGTACCTATTTCATCGTCGAATATTGCGGGGAGTACGGGGTCAAACCCTGCATTTATCCGCCGAATCATGAGCAATCTTCAACATCATGGATTGATAACCACACAGATGGGAGTCAATGGTGGCATGTCATTGGCGTGTTCTGCTGATGAACTCTCACTGATTGAAATCTATGATGCAACGCAACAAATGCAACTACTAGAACTTCATCAAAGCGAACCTTTAGCCTCTTGCTTATGTGGAGGGAATATCAAAGCCGTGCTCAGCCCCATCTTCCTCGGTGCAGAACAAGCCCTTAGAGATTATCTTGCACAATACACGTTGCAAGATGTCGTTGATGGCATTATCTCTGTGGCAGAAGAAAAGGAAGTTGTACTAAGCTCAGATTAAATCCATCACGTTTGATTGGCATCGTAGTCATTACGGGATTGCTCAACAGCTTCAAAATTGGCTTTCGACCATTCACACATCATGGTTAATCTTGTGATTAAACCATCGCCAATTGGTGTAATGAAATATTCAACCCGTGGCGGAGACTCTTGATAGTCAACGCGGGTGATGATGCCATTGCGCTCCATGCGACGTAATGTTTGTGTCAACATCTTCTTGGTGATTTCGGGGATATAGCGTTGCATAGCCCCATGACGATTCTGCCCCGCACGTAATGCACGTAAAATCTCGACCACCCATTTATCAGATACCAGTGCAATGACATCTTCTACTTTTTGCTGATTATCAATCTTTTGTTGTTCTAAATTCATTTTACCTCTCCAAATGGGTAGGCACTTTAGAGTGCCTGTTGTTGGGCATGATTATAACTTGATAAAGTACAAACACTAAAGTGTAACTTTTGCAATCACATATATTCTAATCTGGAGATAACCATAACATGAGTGCAACAATTGATACAATCAGCAAGAAAAAAGTTCTCATCATCGCATCCAATCCGGCTGTATCCGATGTTACTGGCTGGCCCATCGGCATGTGGATTGCGGAACTAAGCCACCCGTATTGGGAATTTGTTGAAAACGGATATGAAGTCACTATCGTTAGCCCTGATGGTGGTAAACTCGAATTGGATAGTTGGAGCAATCCGCATGATGACAGTGGTTACAGCGCACATGACCTCATTAGCGCAGGATTCCTTGCTATGCCACAGACAAGTGCTCTGATTGAAGACACACAAAAGCTATCCGATGTGAATCCTGATGATTACGATGCTTTGTTCCTCGTCGGTGGACAAGCTCCTATGGTCACATTCTATAACAATAATGAGCTCCATAAATTTGTCGCAGATTTCTATGAAGCCGGCAAAGTCACAGCGGTTGTCTGTCATGCGACTTGTGTCTTGCTGAAGGCGCAGTTGAGCAATGGCGATTTGTTGGTGAAGGGTAAAACATGGACAGGCTTTGCTAATTCCGAAGAACAATTTGCCGATAACTTTGTTGGTAAACGTATTCAACCTTTCTGGATTGAAGAAGAAGCGAACAAAATCGACGATACGAACTTTATCGTTGCAGGTCAGTTCCGGTCACATGCTGTCCGTGATGGCAACTTGATTACTGGACAACAACAGTATTCCGGCGCAGCAGCAGCTAAGTTGGTGATTGAAACCCTCGGTCAATAGCCTCTCTCGACTAATAAGTGGGTGTTGAGCATTCGACACCCACCAAGACGAAAGCAAACGCATGATTAGTAAAAAATATTTGAATTTACGCAAAGCTGTTCCCTATGTCAAAAGCGAACTTGCTCTAGCAACAATCACATCTGTTGGTGTCTTTGGGATCTACGAACTGGCTGGTATTACTGAGATTGCATTACCAAATGTCTTACCGGGTGTTCTTGGTGGTGCGTTGGCTATCTTTCTTGGGTTTCGGAATAGTGCAGCGTATGCGCGGTGGGGGGAGGCTTCCCAATTATGGGCATCTATTTCCAACCAAAGTCGTATTTTTGCACGGCTCATCGTCACATTTGTTGAATCACATAATCACACACCGCAGTACGATGCAGAGACAGCAAAAGCCTATCATCAGGAGATGCTCTATCGTCACATTGCATGGGTCAATGCGTTGCGCTTAGAGTTGAGGTCACAGGCGGATTGGAACACCTTACAACCGTTCCTAAAAGATGAAGACTTTCAATCTGTGAAAGATAAACAGAACAAACCACAAGCCCTGATGCTGATGCAAGGACATCGTATTTATGATGGGATGCGCAACAGCACGCTACAGGGCTTTGATAGCTTCCAACTTGAAGGTTGTTTAGCTCAGTTATCAGCCTATCAAGCGCAATGTGAACGCATCAAAAGCATACCAATCCCTCGTCAATATACGTTCTTTACTCGTTTCTTTGTGTGGGTATTCATCACGATTATCCCAATTAGCTTTGTTCAGGTATTCGCCAATATCGAAATGACGTGGCTGATTATCCCAATCACCTTATTGTTGGCATTTGTATTTGGTATCGTGGAACGTACAGGCGGAGTGAATGAAGAACCATTTGAGAATCGCATCACCGATGTACCATTAAGTGCTTATTGCATTGAGATTGAACGTGATTTGCGCGAAATGCTTGGTGAAACATCATTACCAGAAAAGCAACCCGTTGTTGATGGATATTTATTTTAGGAGGTCAAAAACGATGAAAATTGCAGTCATCGGGACAAGAGTAATCGGGGGGACATTGGGCAAGGCATGGCATCATGCTGGACACGATGTTACCTTTGGTGTTCGTGACCCTCGGTTATGAGAATTTTGAGAACCCTACTTTTGGCGAAAACAAAGCCGACCTCTTATTTATTGGTGCAGAAGAAAAACAAGAGGTTGTTGCACAGGTTATCCAAGATATTGGATTGACTCCGATTTATGTTGGTGGTTTATATCAACAAGGGATTCTGGATGCAGGGATGCGCTTCTGGTTTGCCCTAAGCCAGAAATTTGGCAGACATGTTGCATATAAGGTGTTGCATGATTGATTTGTATATACTGATCTGATGCAATAGATTCCTAAGTTGTCTCCAGTAACTCAATCACAAATACAAAGCTTGAAATCTAAATTGGATGGGGTAATGCTAGTACGGATTACAATTGGCATTCTGGCTCACTCCTCCAGTTTTTTTATGACGACTGAGGCATGAATCTTAGAAACCCAAAATAGAATAACATATAAAACTAAGGCGACAATTTCTTAGAGACTGCCACCTTAATTGACGATGTTTTGTATGATTTTATCTAAGTTCATGTATTAATGCTCTAATATCGGCTTGGTAGCATATTAGAGGCTGAGATATTGCGAGCGTCAGTTAGTCTGTATGGAATACTTCCTTGAGGGTCTTCCACCATTCACCTTCTTCGCGGTCTTCGACAGGGTTTTGCATAGGCATACAGATATCCCACCATTTTTGTGTAGTTTCGTCCGCACCCATTTTGGCCATATCAGCATCAAAGTCATCACCATGATATTCAAAGTATGCAAACAGCATATCATTGTAGCGATAGATCGAGTAATTCTTAATGTTGCACTCTTCGATCATCTTTAAAACACCGGGCCACGCTTCTGCATGGAGCTTTTCATATTCTTCGATATGTTCAGGTTTGATGCCGATAACTTGTCCAAAACGTCTCATAATTTTATATCCTCAAATAAGCATTATTTATCAGATTGAAAATTTTCTGGGTAACGGTACTTTACTGTTTGCAGATGTTCACAGTATAACGCGAGTTCACCCTCGTTTTTGTATACTTCATAGCTAACTTTAACCAGTCCCATATCATCATATTTGGGTTCTTTGCTGAGTTGAGTGCGAACAGTGTAGATTGTGTCGCCAATGAATACGGGTTTGATAAAACGTAGCTTATCATATCCATAACTGAACGTATGCACATTGTTGTGTGCCATCAAGCCCAAGCCTACACTGAAAACCATTGCGCCTGCGACTAACCTCTTACCAAATATGCCTTCTTCTTTAGCAAAAATCTCATCTGCAACATACGGGTGCATATCCATGACCAGTGCATTAAATTGCATACACTCTCCTTCCGACAAGGTGCGACGGATGGAGCGTATCTTTTCTCCAACTACAAATTCCTCATACATCCATGTTTCTGTATTGAATAGAGGCAGGTCGTTGTGCATTTCTATGGGGGTATTCTCTGGCATTTTATCCCTCCTTTAGCCTAATGCCGAACTCATGTTTAATCGTATTTGTATTTTCACCGATACGTGGTGCGCCTTTTGCAGACTTTAGAATTCCACCATCAATGCGAATTGGACAGCGCAATGTCTCTAGGCTAATGTCCTCGCTTCGATAAATTGTTTGCACCATATCAAGAATTTTGAACCCATCATGTTCACGCAGACGATTCCAACTGAGAACATCCGCACACCAAATATCTTTTGGCTCTAGAATATCCAGCCAATGTTGTGTCGATTGTGTTTTGAGGTGGTCAACCAAAATTGCCTTGATGGCATCACGTTCTGTAAACCATGTTTTGGAATCTTGATAGTCTAACAGTGGCGCACAATCTAGTAGGTCACCTAAGACAGGTATTGACCCCATTGCAAGAGCAAGGTATCCATCATTGGTTTCATAGATTCCATAAGGGGCAGATAAATAGGCATGAGCATTATTGATGGTGCTACGTTGTGGTAATTTGCCACCGTCGTTAAGATGTGTTGTCAGCACTTCAAACTGGAAATCAAGAATTGATTCCAACAAACTGACTTGTACAAGACCACCTTCACCTGTAATGCCTCGTCTGACTAAGCATGCAAGGATGCCTTGCACAAGGTGAGCACCTGTGAATAGATCGACTACCGCTAAGCCAAAGGGGGTTGGTGGACGGTCAGCATCTCCGTTGAGCCAAACAAGACCTGAAATAGACTGAAGAAGTAAATCTTGCCCCGGTTTGTTGACCCATGGACCTTCGTTCCCATAACCGGTAATTTCGCCATAGACGATACGAGGATTAATTGCTTTGACAGATTCATAATCTAGCCCCAAGCGACCAATGACACCGGGTCTAAAGTTTTGGATAATCACATCGGCTTCTGCAATGAGATGCTTTACATCTTCAAGGTCATCTGCATTTTTGAGGTTGGCAGCGTAGCTCTCTTTATTGCGATTGATGGAATGAAACAGGGTACTTTCGCCATCTAATTCTAGCTCAGAAATGTAAAGTTGACGGCATAGGTCACCGCCGTCTGGACGCTCGACTTTAATAACGCGCGCACCAAGGTCTGCTAAACGTAATGCAGCTGATGGACCTGACAAAAAGATACTAAAATCAAGTACTAATAAACCTTCAAGTGGTTTCATAAAAACTCCATACAATTCAGTTAGGGTGTTTTTATTTGCAAAAACTTTTTTTGTATGTAAAATATATCCTAGATATAGCACGTTGTCAAATATTTAATTTGCACACAATTGGCATCAAATCTGCATAAGCGAAAAAATTTTTAAAAGGAGATTATTATGTTTAAAATTGATACCCATCAGCATTTTTGGAATCTCGAAAAAGTAGCCTACCCGTGGCTTATCCCTGATTATGGTCCTATCTATGCGACCTTTGAACCACATGACCTTGAGCCTATCCTTAAAGACAACGGAATTGATAAAACGGTAATTGTGCAGGCGATGGATTCGTATGCAGATACCGATTATATGCTAGATGCTGCTGAAAATAATGACTGGGTTGCGGGTGTCGTTGGATGGGTTCCCCTACATGACCCCGTAGAGTGTGCTAGGAAGCTTGATGAGTACACGCAGAATCCATATTTTAAAGGAATGCGCCATCTTATCCATGAGGAAAGCAATGGGGATTGGGTTATTCAACCACAGGTTATCGAGAGTTTACAAATGCTTGCCGAGCGTGACCTGACATTCGATGTCGTTGCGGTATTCCCCGGACATCTAAAGCATGTACCCACATTATCAGAAAAAGTCCCCAAGCTCAAAATGGTCATTGATCATTTGGCGAAACCACCATTGGATGATGACCAACGTAAAATTTGGAGTGAGCAAATGGTGGCTGCGGCAGAAAATGAAAATGTCTACGCAAAAGTATCTGGTCTTAATACTGTAACGCCAGACTTTGAAAACTGGACGGTTGATGATATCAAACCCGGTATCTACTTTGCGCTGGAAACATTTGGTGCAAGTCGTCTGATGTTTGGTAGTGATTGGCCCGTCGCCATATTGGCGGGTACATATGCTAAAGTCTGGGAAGAAACCAACAAAGCTATTGCTGATTTGTCTGAAGAAGAACAAAATGCCATCCTCGGTGGCACAGGCAATGAGTTCTATTCGTTAGGATTGTAATTTCTATATGAGGGATGAAGGGCGAACAAGCTAAGTTGCTCGCCCTTTGTACATAACTATCTAGGCTTGTGGGATGAGTGTGCCACCGTCTTTGCTAGATTCATAAGCTGCTTCTACGACAGCCATAGTCTGGAAGGCATCTTCAACCGCAGTTGGTAGCTCATCTGTCTCCCCGTTGACCTTACGCATCACACTTGCCATTGTGCCGATAAATGCTTCTGGAAACCATGACCCGTGAATATCAAGTGATTGCCATGTGGTTTGTTGGTCTTCGACATTGAGTGCATATTCAAATGTATCAGGTACACCGTGTGGATAATTCATATTCAATCCTGCACGGATTTTGATTGCGCCCTTACTGCCCTCAAACTTGAAATATGATTGTTGTTTTTCTGTACCATAGGCATGGCTGTGATTGGTCATGACATTGACGCGAGGGTTGTCCCCATAATCCATAATAATCATAGAGCGTGTTCCACCCTTCAAGTCAGGTGCTAATGGATGCGCCATGGTCTTTGCATAGACACTCTGCGGTGTACCGAGGAATGAGCGAATCAGATCAATGTAATGGATGCTGTGATACAAGATTTCTACTCGTGGTAGCGGAAACAAGAATTCCCATAAATGCCAAGGTGTATTGATTTGCATCCGTGCTTCAATATCATATAGCTCACCGATCAAACCTTGCTCAATCATATCGCGGGCTGCAATGATAAAGGGTGCATAGCGTAGCTGGAAATTGATGGCAGCAGTTAAGTTTTTGTCTTGACAGATTTTGAGGATTTTGCGGGCATCATCAAGGTCATCTCCCATCGGTTTTTGTATGAGAACGGCTGAGCCATCTGGTAATTTTGCAAGAATATCAACGATTGCATTGCCCGGTACTGCCACATCAAACACTGCATTGTCGGGAGCATTATTGATTGCATCTTCCAATGATTCATGTATTGTTGGGATGCCAAATTTCTCTTTCATCATGGTTGCACGGTCTGCGCTGAGGTCAAATCCGGAGTGAACCTCAAAGCCTGCAATCTTGTATGCTGGGTAGTGTGCATCGTGTACGATACCACCAAGACCGATGCTGATGATGGGGCGTGGTTTTTTTGGCAAAATAGCTTGTTGACGTAGTTGTAAACCTGACATAACTGCTCCTTAAATATAAAAATATTTATTCAATAGTATGACAAGATCATCATGCCAGATTTACATATAAGTGTTGCTATGTGAGGTTTTCTAGCAAAGATAGTCCTGCTTGTTCATTAATTAGGCGAGATGTGTGGCGTAATGCCTCAATAACCTCTTGGGGGTCACGGCGATTATGTGTTGCTGAGAGCTGTGTCACTGCTAGTGATGCTGTCACACCAATTTCTGGGTTGCCAATCAAAATGGCAGTGTCATGCAACCCAATATATGACTCATCAATCACTGTAGAAATATTGGTCTCTCGAATTTTACTGATCCATTCCCAGTATTTTGCTTGTTCATCAGCTGTCATGGATTGGTAGGACTCGCAAGTGGAAAGTGCCGTATGGACGGAGTCATCATCCATCGCTGAATATAACAAACGCCCTGAAACAGTCTGAATGGCTGGAAATAAAGACCCAACTGAAATTGAGATGCGTACCCGACGTGGTGGGTGCACCTGTGAAATAACCTGAATTTTATTATGTCGTAAAACGCTGATATGACACGATTCACCAAGTAATCTTGCACAATCTTCCATCGGCTTTTCCGAAATACTGAGCAAGTGATCCATTGGTGAATGGCGATGGCTCAATTCAAATAATTTGAGTGTCAGCCCATACTTGCCTGAGATTTCATCTTTGGCGATGTAATCACGTTCAACCAAACAATTCAATGTGCGGAATAACTCGCTTGTGCTCTTACCGCTGACATCAGAGATTTGTGACAATGACAAAGGTTCGGATGTGCCTGATAAAATTTCAAGTACATCTAATCCTTTTTCTAGGGCTGGGACGCGATAGTTGGGTTGTGATTTCTTGGATGACATAGTTTGCAGTGCTTTCATCTACTCGTTCTCTATGCTAGAGAATATTATCATATGTTATAGCGAACTAGCAGATTTACTTAGGCATCACTATCCTTACGCTGTACGAGATAAAGATGTTGGCAAGCGAGCACGATTTTGTCATCTTGATTGAATACTTCGACCTGTTCGATAAGGAAACCTTGCTCAGGACGTTTCTCATAGTCACGCTTCTCAGCAATTGTGGCTTTGACGGTGATAGTGTCTCCGATAAAGACGGGACGAATGAAGCGAATACGGTCGTACCCATAGGAAAATGACACTGGGTTGATTTCATTAGCTGTCATACCAATGGCGATGCTGAGGATGAGTGTGCCATGTGCGATGCGTCGTTTGAACTCTTGTGTTTTGACCCATTCTGCATCCATGTGATGAGGAAAGAAGTCTCCAGTTTGTCCTGCGTGAATAACAATGTCGGCTTCGGTTATGGTTCTGCCGAAGGTTTCTCTGGATGTGCCAATCTCGTATTCTTCAAAATAAGTGGTTTTAATCATAAGTTTTCTCAAAAAAATAATCGGTGTATTGGAATTGACAAGTACAATCTTTATAGTTTATATTTTGCATATAAAATATAATTTTGCAAGTAAAAATTAAATTGGATGATACAAGATTATGACAGAAAAAACAGTTCTTAATGGGATTACATGGAATCATTCCCGTGGATATGTCTCAGTCGTGGCAACAGCACAGCGGTATACAGAAATTCATCCCAATGTAGAAATTAACTGGAAAAAGAGATCACTACAAGAATTTGCAGATGCTCCAATCCAAGAGCTGGCAAAGCAATATGATTTACTTGTGATTGATCATCCTTGGGCTGGCTTTGCTGCGGACAGTGGTATTCTGGTATCTTTGCAAGACCATATTGAGGCTGACTATCTTCAAAATCAAGCTGATAATGAGGTTGGCAAATCCCATGTCAGCTACATTTTTGGTGATAATCAATGTGCCTTAGCGATTGATGCTGCAACCCCTGTTGCCTCTTATAGAGCAGATTTACTCGAACGGTATGACTTAGAATTACCGCAAACATGGGATGACTTGCTCCAACTTGCCCGTGCGAAACGGGTGATAATGCCCGGTATACCTATTGATACGCTGATGAATTTCTATATGCTATGTGTCACGCAGGGTGAAGACCTCTTTGCAAATGATGAATGGAGTGTGTCAGATGAGATGGCACTCCAAGCCCTTGAGCAATTGCGCGAGTTGACCAATCTTTGTCCATCAGACATCTTCAATTGGAATCCTATTACAGTATATGACACCTTATCAACGCAGGATGATTATGTATATTGTCCATTTGCCTATGGCTATTCCAATTACTCGCGTAGAGGATATTCGGAACATATTTTGACATTTGGTGATATGGTGGCAATAGGGGATTATGGGCGCTGTCAATCCACGCTTGGTGGAACAGGCTTAGCTATTTCTTCCAGTAGCCATGCCGTTGACGTGGCGGTTGACTATGCCAAGTTTACGGCAAGTCCGACCATTCAACAGACAATTTTTGTCGAAAACGGTGGGCAACCCGGTCATCGTAGTGCATGGGTTGATGAAGAAGTGAACCGTCGAACCAATAATTACTTCGCGGGAACATTGCCGGCTCTGGATCGTGCATATTTGCGTCCACGCTTCCCCGGTTACCTACACTTCCAAGACCATGCGGGTGACCCTATCCGAGAGTACAACATGAACGGTGGCGATGCAAAAACCGTGCTTGATAAGATGAAAACATGGTTTGATGAAGCTAAGGCAATGTATCAAGCATGAGTGAAATCACCTGTTTTCAAATCTCTGAACTTGATAATGTTGCTGTTTTACTAGATGACGCTCATGTTGGTGATGTTGTCAAGGTTATTGGTCCGAGGGATGGAACTGTTGCTCTTGTAGACGATATTGTTTATGGGCATAAAGTGTCTATAAACCATATCCAAGAAGGTCAAGACATTGTGAAGTACGGCATCCCCATTGGCAAAGCTACTCGTGATATAGCGGTTGGTGAATCGGTACATCTTCATAATTGTGCTAGTCAATATGATGAGCGGTCTGCCAACTTTGACCATAAGACAGGCGCGGCGGTAGATACAAATTATGAATAAAGGACATACTATGGATATGGTTTGGCAAGGGTATTTACGTCCTGATGGGCGGAAGGGCATTCGTAATCTTGTGCTTGTGATGTATACCGTCGAATGTGCAAAGCATGTCGCTCATCAGATTGCTTATGGAGAAGCGCAAACACATGTCATCGGTTTTCCCGGATGTTACGATAATCCTTATGCGATTCGACTCATGTTAGCACTGGCAAGACACCCTAATGTGGGTGCAGCGTTAGTTGTTGGATTGGGATGTGAATTTACGCGCCCTCAACAACTTGCTGAGAAAATCGCTGAATCTGGGCGACCAACAGAATGGTTTTATATACAAGATGCGGGTGGTACAGCCAAAAGTATTGCAAAAGGTAAAGCCTTGTTGGCTAATTTGAGGAATCATATCAATCAAGACACCCCACATGTTGACATGACATTGGCAGATTTGGTGATTGGTGCCGAATGTGGTGGCTCAGATTCAACGTCGGGTATTGCCGGTAATCCAGTCGTTGGAGCATGTTATGACCATCTGATTGATGCAGGTGGTACAGCGATTTTTGAAGAGACTGTCGAAATGATTGGCTTGCGAGACATCCTGCTTGCACGGTCTGCGAATGAGACTGCGAGAGAACAGTTATCCCATGCCTATGAGAAAGCTGTGGTATATTGTCAATCGGTTCAACAATATTCGATTTCGCCGGGCAACTTTGCAGGCGGACTAACGACGATTGAAGATAAAAGTATGGGTGCGTTTATTAAGGGGGGGACACGTCCGATTCAAGGTACGATTTATGTTGGAGAACGCCCATCACGCAATGGATTATGGATTTTGGATAGTGTGCCTGATGAGCACTTCATGCAATTTGGTTATACGAATCCCAATGATACCGAAGGCATTATGGATTTAATTGCGGCAGGTTCGCATATCATTTTATTCATTACAGGGCGGGGTAGTGTGATTGGTGCACCGATTGCACCACTAGTCAAAATTACTGGTAATAAAAAGACCTTTCACCATATGGAGGGTGATATGGACTTTAATGCGAGTCGTGTGTTGACAGGCGAGCTAACTATGCAAGAGGCTGGGCAAGAGTTATTGGAGATGATTGTACAAGTGGCACAAGGGCAGGAATCAAAATCTGAAGCTCTCGGACATCGTGAATATTTCATCATGTACAAACATCAAGACACCCCTACATTAATTGACGGATGTCGAGTCTAATAGAAATAGAATACGGACTGTTTGAAAAGTTTGGACTCGCATGAATTTCTAAATGAGGACGCATCATCAACAATAGAAAGCAATAGGGTGTGACCGAAATCACACCCTTTTCGTTTTAAAATATGTCTACTAAATCACTACTGCTCCCCGGTGCTTGTGGTGTTTTGTATGCTCCGCCCTCAACAAGTGCAGGATGAACAAAGTGCTCCCGCATATGTGGAATATACTCTAAAAAGAGTGCCTCATGTTCCATCGAAATATGGTTAAACAATACAAGATGTTGATGGATTTGCCCCATATCACCGACATGAGGTACAACAGGAATATTATACTTCTTCGCCATCAAACTGACGGTAATGAACTCACTAATGCCTCCTAAGCGCACACAATCCGCCTGAATAAAACCAGCAGTATTGGCTTGAATGTAATTTTTGAAGATGACTTGGTTTGGCACATGTTCCCCTAACGCTAATTTGATTGGTGAAATTGCCCGTGCGAGGGTTTGATGTGCGAATACATCATCAGGGTGGGTTGGCTCTTCGATCCAATAGGGATTCATTTTCTCAAACTCGAGGCAGATACGTATCGCTTGTGACAATGTCCACTGTTGGTTAGCATCCAGCATCACCCGTACACCATCGCCAACGGTTTCTCGTACCAACATCGCACGCCGAATATCTCGCTCTGCTTCTGCTGAACCTACTTTAAGCTTGAATGCCGAAAACCCTAAATTAATCGACCTGAGGATATTTTCTCTAATGGTGTCGTCACTATATTGAAACCATCCAATTGACGTGTCATACCCCGGATACCCTGATTCTAAAATTGCCATACGCTCAGATGCAGTTGCCTTGCTTTTAGTCAACATCGCAAGGGCTTCATCAGCGTTAAGAAAATCTTCAATATATCGTAGGTGCAAGGTCTTTAGAATCGCCTCTGGTGATAGGTCAATCAATAACTTCCATAATGGCACATCACGCGCTTTTGCCCATAGGTCAAAGCAGGCATTCACAATCGAACCTAACGCTAGATGTACTACGCCTTTGTGAGGACCTAACCAGCGATACTGCGGATGGTCAAGCATCTGAGCATAGACAGAACCAAAATCTGACATTAGCGCCTCAATTTCGTGCCCCACCAATATTTCGCTTAATACAGTAATCGCCTGACAAACGAGTTCGTTGCCTTTGCCAAGCGTGAAAGCCAAACCAATCCCTGTTTTATTTGAGCTGGTACATAATTTTGTGACAGCGTATGAATATTCTGGATCCGAATGAATGCTATCTGAGCCATCACCGGACTCCAGAGTGTATCTTTGGTCGGCTGTTTCAATAGATTGTATAACGATTTCTGCCATAATTTCCCTCAAATTCAATATTTTGCTTGCAAAAAAACATTTTGTATGTAAAATATACCACAAGAGTATCACCAGTAAAAAGTTTATTTGTTGGTAAAAAATTTCGGGTAAAATGAGTTGCAGATAAGTACACTTGCCAAACATTTTAGTGGCAAGAAGAAAAATTGCATTTTTTACTCAAAATATGATTATTTCAGGACAGTATATGTCAACAATTACTTTAGACAATAAAATCCAACGTTTTGAAAAAATCTATACAGGTGCAATAACTGACATCCTCGATGAGATGGGTTATCACCATACCGCATTACCCCATGACCTCAAGCCGTTAGTACCCGGTCAACGTGTTACAGGTATTGCCTATCCAATGTATGGTGAACCTAACACAGAACATGACGCTGATATTGTATATACACCGCTACTTAAGATGTTGGGTGATATTCAACATGGTCATGTGATTGTAAGTAAAGCAAATGATGATGTGGCTGCTCATCTCGGAGAACTGAGTTCCGAAACAGCCAAGTATCGCGGTTGTCGCGGGGCGGTCATCTATGGTGGCGTGCGTGATACTGACTATATTATTGAGCTGGGTTTCCCTGTGTATTCACGTTATACCACACCACTTGATGTACTCGGACGATGGCAACTGGTTGATTACAACTGCGCCATCGAAATTGAAGGAACCACTGTAAATCCTGGTGATTTTATCGTCGGTGATCGTGATGGTGTTGTTGTCATTCCACAAGATATTACTGATGAAGTGTTACTTAAAGCCGAAGAAGTCGTCAGTACAGAGAATCTTGTACGCAAAGCAATCCTAGGAGGTGAACATCCATTGGATGCTTATCATCGTTTTGGTCGATTTTAAGATGTGATTTGAAGGAGGCGTTATCGAACTATCCTATCGTATAACTATTGAATCGTTAAATATTTTATTTATGGAGATAAAAATGACACGTAAGGTACTTTTCTTAACTGCAATTCTGAGCTTGTTTTTGGCTGTTGGTTTAGTAACTGCACAAGATGATGAACCACAATATGCTGGTCTAGATATGGACCTCAGCGGTGTGACTATACGTATGGCTACCATCGGTGGTGGTCAATATGAAGCAATGTATGATTCCATTTCCGTATTTGAAGAAGCAACTGGCGCAACTGTTGAAATCGTTGCATTGCTTGATGGGTTTGCAATTGACCAAAAGCTGAAAGTAGACTTTGCGACTGGTGCGGCTGACTATGATGTAGCATGGGACCATACCAGCTTTGTTGCACAATACACCGACTTCTTGCTCCCATTGCAAGATTTCTTCAGTGAAGAGGAATTGTCACAATTTAGCCCAGCTATTCTTGATGCAGCAACGATTGATGGCAACCTCTACTTGATTCCACGTCACGCAGATATTAGCCCAATACACTATCGTACCGACCTTTATGAAGATGCTGACATCGCAGCGGCGTATTTAGAAGCAACTGGTGAAGAACTCACCGTACCTACCACACTTAATCAAATTGACATGCAAGCACGCTTCTTTGTTGAAAATGGTCACAGTACCTATGGCTATACAATCGCTGGTAAAGAAGAAGCTTTGACGGGGCGTTTCTATGAAATGCTGTTTGCAAGCGGTGGCGCATTGTTTGATGAAAACTTTGAACCTACCTTCAACAATGAGACGGGTGTTGCAGTAGCAGAATTGCTCACTGGTTGGTACAACGACGGTATCATCCCATCTGATACAACTTCCCTTCTGTGGGATGGTGTTGCACAAAACTTCTGTAACAACGATGTCGCTATCAAGCTGGAATGGTACGGTTGGTACAGCTACTTCCAAGATGCAGAATCCTGTGCAGTATCTGGCAATTTTGGTCTCGCTCGTGGCTTCACAGGTTTGTCAATGGGTGGTGATGATGTACGTCCATCCGGTTGGGCTGGTGCACATGCATTCTCCATCCCAGCAACTGCTCCAAATCCAGAAGCAGGTGCGGCACTCATCAAGTTTTTGACATCCGAACGGGTCGCATATGAAGAAGCACAACTCGGTTTCTTGCCAGTTCGTGACGATGTATGGGACCGCATCATTGCAGATGCAAGCGATTCAGAAGTTGCACTCGACATCGCACGTCTTGAACTCGCTCGTGTACAAGTTTCTGAAGATTTCAAAACTCCACCATTGATTGCAGAGTGGATTCCATTCTCCAATATTTTCTACCCACAATTGCAAGCAATTATTCTCGGTGACGTTTCCGCACAAGACGGTCTAAACGCTGCTGCAGAAGAAACCCGTCAATTGATGGCTGATGCAGGTTACTACGATAGCTAAAATCCGATAATAGTGCTCTGGTTTGACGGCGGATTGGGCAATCTCAATCTGCCGTCTTTCTTGACAGGTATACTTTTAGATTCAAACTCGTATTGTTCTAATAGTGACCTTCGGTAAGTATTTGGCATTTATATTGCGATTGGCATGGATGATGACCCTAAGCAACCGATGAAATCTGTAGGGCTGAGACCTATCTCCGCCGAAAATAGAATTTCAAACACATATCGAAACTAACATATTAGAATAGAATCATCTCATGTAAAGTCTGGAAAGAAATTGTATAAAGGTTAGCGGATGAACACACAGGTTCATCCCTACGAAAAACAGCGAAAATCTTGTAGGGACAATGCCTGCATTGTCCGCAGACCAGCAAAATATGTGATTAGTTATTTCTGAAAACATACCAGACATTAGATCAGTGCTTCCTACAATTTTTTACGTAATATTTCTAAGTCTAGATGGATGACGAACATCATGTCAAACAAGAAAACGAAAGACGAGCAACGCAATACGTATGATGGTCGCATCAGCGCAAAGTGGTTTCCGTTTTTTCTATTATTGCCTGCCATCATGGTCATATTGGCTGTCACGGGCTTCCCGTTATTATATTCATTATTTGTCAGCTTTACGCCATACGAGCTTCTAAAACCCAATAGCCTCCAATTTGAAGCATCGACAGCACTTCGTAATTATCAAAGACTCTTCGAGGATGATACGTTTTGGAAAGCTGTGCTCAATACGGTAATCTTTCTCGCTGTTTCTGTGAATTTGAGCTATCTCATTTCTTTGGCTTTGTCGCAACTTTTAGCACGAGTCACGGTAGCGCAGGGATTATTGCGCACTATGCTGATGGTTCCTATGATGTTTGCGCCGATTTTGGTTGGTTTCCAGTTCCGCTGGTTCTTCAATGCTAATGTTGGTTTAGTAAATAACATATTACTCGCGCTGGGCATAATACAGGAGCAAGGGCAGATTGCATGGTTGGTTGATGAACCACTAGGTATGTTCACGATTATTGTTGCGTCAATCTGGATGAATTTGCCTGTGTTAACCATCATCTTGCTGGCAGGGACATTGTCGTTACCACAGGATGTATTTGAGGCTGCAGATGTGGATGGTGGCACGGAATGGCAAAAATTCCGTCATATTACATTCCCATTGCTCGCACCGTTTAGTTATATTGCATTGACTATTTTATCATTAGACATTGCCCGTGCTTTTGATATTGTCCGTATTATGACAGATGGTGGTCCGGCACACCGCACAGAAATGATATGGACTTATGTCACACGCCTCGCCATCGAAGATACGAAGTTTGGGTTAGGTAGTGCTATGTCTTGGGTCACGGTGGCATTAGCTGTTGCATTTACATTGTATTTCTTCCGTCAATTGGTCAGAACAAGGGTCGTCTAATGGTACGTGGAACAGTCACCAACAGCAAAAAACGCAATCAATTCTTCCTCAATTTCTTAGGCTGGTTTATTATTCTCATGTTGGCGTTGCCTGCTTTTTGGATCATTATGACGGCATTTCGTCCCAACAATGAGATTAATACCTCCCCACCTGTCTGGATTCCTCAACGTATTACATTGGAAGCATTTGAAAATATGTTTGGGTTAAACCCTGATTTACGTCAGCGTGTGCCCGTCGAAGACTATTTGCGAAACTCATTGATTGCCTCAGTCGGCAGTACACTCATCGCCGTTAGCATTGGTACATTGGCTGGGTATGCGTTTGCGCGATTCCGATTTCGAGGTCATACAACAATATTTCTGGCGATTATGTTGTCTAGGGCTGTGCCCGGCGTGGCATTGAGCTTACCTTTATTCATGCTGTTTAATCAATTCAAGCTAGTCAACAATATATATGCGCTGGCGTTTGTGTATGTTGCTATCAATATTCCGTTTAGTACGTGGCTCATGGATGGTTTCTTCCGACAAATCCCCAAAGACCTTACAGAAGCCGCTTATATTGACGGGTGTGGTTATTGGTCAGCGTTTTGGCGTGTCGAGCTACCATTGACACTGCCGGGATTCTCGACGGCTGCAATTTTTGCTTTTCTTGCGGCTTGGAATGAATTTCAAATTGTTAGTGTATTGGCTCGTAGTGCAGCAGCCAAGACGTTTCCCCCCGGTTTATTTGACTTTACGGAACAGTTCACTGTCGATTGGCGTGGCATGGCAGCGATGAGTGTCATTATGATGGTGCCTGCTGTTATCTTTGTTTTGTTAGTACAGCGTAACTTAGTCAGCGGTTTGACGTTCGGCGCAACCAAAGGGTAGATTAATGAAAATCACTGATGTCGGTACTTGTTAAGTCTGGCTTGCTGATATTTTTATTTGTGAACTCGCATAGTCTCTGCAACTAATAGAAGTTTATTTTCATCAATCCCTTCTAAACCGTGCTGATAGATTTTAAAATCTGTCACAAATTATGACAATTTAGTGGGTTTAAGTGGACTTTAGTATGCCTAATGTGTGGCTGAATTGTGCCAGCTAACATGCGCTATCATCAACTACAGTATGGTATACTCACCGTGTGCTTTTAGAAGTGAGTACAACGGGTAATATATAGTCCGTTTGGCACAGTGGACAACGGGCTGTCTAAGCAAAAGTTGCTTATAATAAGACTTGAGTCTGTGTAAAGTCTGATATTGTATCCGATATAATTACTCAGTTCATATTATTTGATTAAAAGGTATCTGTAGTTTATGACTGAAATCGTTATTGTCAGTGCAGTGCGAACCCCCGTCGGTAAAATTCGTGGAACATTATCTCCTATTCGTCCAGATGATTTGGCAGGTCTTGTCATTAAAGAAGCTGTCAAGCGCGCTGGGATTGCCCCTGTCTTGATTGAAGAAGTCTATATGGGATGTGCTAATCAGGCGGGGGAGGATAATCGCAATGTTGCCCGCATGGGATTGTTGCTTGCTGGTTTACCTGAACATGTTGCTGGTGTGACCGTTAACAGATTGTGTGCCAGTGGTTTAAATGCTGTCAACCAAGCTGCGCGTGCAATTAAAGCAGGGGAGGGTGATGTTTTTGTTGCTGGTGGAGTTGAGAGCATGACCCGCGCACCTTACTCTGTGCCGAAGAACCCGACCGCGTTTGGACCTTCCGGCAATATCACAGGCTGGGATACAACGCTTGGTTGGCGATACCCGAATCCTGCTATCAAGCAACTGTTTCCATTGGAAGCTATGGGCGAAACCGCTGAGAATATCTATGATATGAGTTGTGCTGGCAATATCGAAGGTGGAGATATTACCCGTGAGGACCAAGATAGATTCGCCTTACAAAGCCAACAACGCGCCGTTGATGCAATCAATAATGGTTGGTTCAGGAAAGAAATTCTCCCTGTCGAAATTCCGCAACGCAAAGCTGACCCGATTATCTTCGATACTGATGAGCATCCTTTTTATAAGAAAACAGAGGATGGATACGAAGTTGCTACATCCATAGAAAAACTTGGTAAATTGCGTCCTGCATTCCGTGAAGGCGGTACAGTCACCGCAGGAAATTCCAGTGGTCTGAATGATGGTGCGTGTGCATTGGTACTGATGTCTGCTGACAAAGCGGATGAACTAGGTATTAAACCCTTAGCTCGTTGGATGGGGTCGGCTGCTGTCGGTGTAGACCCGCGTGTGATGGGTTTGGGACCTGTACAAGCTACTCGAAAAGTTCTTCAACGTAATCGCTTAACAATCGACGATATTGACCTCGCGGAATTGAACGAGGCATTTGCAGTGCAGTCGATTGCAGTATTGCGCGAACTTGGTTTGAGCGAAGACATCACCAACATTCAGGGTGGGGCGATTGCAATCGGACATCCTCTTGGTATGTCAGGCGCACGAATCCTGACGACACTCATCTATGCTATGCACCGTCTGGCTGATGAAGGACAAGATATGCGTTATGGTCTGGCGACATTGTGTGTCGGTGTTGGACAGGGTGAAGCGACATTAATCGAGCTAGTGCGCTAGGAGTTGACAATGAAACAAGTCCCAATTATCAGCGCAGAAGAAGCCGTGACCTTTGTTAAGGATGGTGATTACCTGATGGCAGGTGGCTTTGGGATGACTGGAAACCCGGTACATTTGCTCCATGCACTAGCTGAAACTGAGACAAGAAACTTGACATATATCGGCAATAATGTCGGTGAAGCAGGTCTTGGTGGTGGGAAATTACTCCGCAACGGGCACCTAAAAAAAGCAATTGGCTCTTTCTTTACTAGCAATTCCGAAGCTGTGGAAGCCGCTCAATCCGGTAAAATAGAAGTACAGCTTATTCCGCAGGGGTCTCTTGCAGAAGCGATGCGGGCAGGTGGCGCAGGCATTGGTGGATTTTACACACCAACTGCCTATGGGACAGTCATTGCGGAACAGAATGATACCCGCGAAATTGATGGAAAGCCTTATGTATTTGTGCCAGCGTTGCGTGCCAACGTTGCCTTTATTCGGGCATGGCGTGGAGATACGGCGGGTAATCTTGTTTATCGCATGACTGAGCAAAACTTTAATAAAGCGATGGCAACGGCTGCTGATATTGTGGTGGCAGAAGTCGAACATATTGTACCCGTTGGCGAACTCGACCCGAACGAGATTCATACCACTGGTAACTATGTTGATTATCTGGTGCAAGCCCATACCACGTTGGAGGATTTAGGGTCATCGGCATCGGTGAAAGCCAGCGCAAAGAAGGTCAGCGAAGTACGCATGAATATGGCGCAACGAGCTTTGCAGGAACTCAACAAAGGTGATGTCGTCAATCTGGGCATTGGGATTCCAACACTGGTTGCTGACCTGATTACGCAAGAGCATCAGATTATCTTGCATACTGAAAATGGCATGTTGGGTGTAGGACCTGCGCCAAAAGACGGTGGTGCGATGGACTATCCCGTCAATGCAGGCAAGATTCCGGTCACGGCATTACAGGGTAGTAGTTATTTTGATAGTACCGACTCTTTTGCGATGATACGTGGTGGTCACATTGATGTCGCAATTATGGGCGGATTGCAAGTAGATGAACATGCCAACTTAGCAAACTGGGCAGTACCCGGTAAGCCTTTGTTAGGGGTAGGTGGCGCAATGGATTTAGCATCCGGCGCAAAACGACTCATCATCACAATGACTCATACTAGTCGAGATGGCACACCCAAACTTGTTCCAGACTGTACACTACCACTGACAGCGATGAATGTTGTTGATATGGTCATTACCGATTTGGCTGTGTTTACGTTTCCTGATGGACAGATGACACTTACTGAACTGATGCCAAATGCGACATTGGATGAGGTTCGTGCCAAAACAAGCGCAAACTTTGAGGAAGTATTAAGTTAGTACCTGTGAACCGTATACGAAAATTTCATCTTTTATGCTCCCTGCGGATGGTTGCGAATATATGTACTATATTTGTCTAAGTGGCGAGGTCTCACCATATAAAATCATAAACCAATCGTCGGCAGTATACGGTTCATGATTGCCTCGAATGTAAGAGGTTGACCGGTTTCTACAAGAGCTGATTGTTCGAGTAGCTTGCTTGCACGGTCTTTACTTACTTGCCATGCTGATTGATGTTGTTGTACAAAAGTAAGTAGAGCAGATGTCTCGTATAGACTATCAATGTCAGGATTCACCTGCCCATAATAGGCGATAGATACTAAGGTGTCTAATATAATCGGGACTTCGTTATCGTTATATGCAATATCAATGGATTCTCGTAAATATGCCTGTGCTCGTTTGAAGTCACCTAAACCTGTCATTGCCCAACCGAGTCCGGCGAGTGCCCAGGGTATACCAAAGCTAAAACCGATCTCTTTTGAGCTAGTTAATGCCTCGCGTAAGTAATCGACTGCATCAGCGTACTTGTGGCTCTCGTTAGCAACTATACCCAAAAAAGTCAGCCTCCTTATGACTTCAATCTGACTCGAAATTTCACGGTTAATATCTAAGCTCTCCTGAAGTAAATCAGCAGCGGTTGTCAGATGAATTCCCCCCATACCCAACGCAACAAGCCCCTTGCCTGCAACGGCTCTAGCAATACCATGTCGGTCACCCAAAATGTCAAATTTATCATAGCTAGCAATAAAATGTGACTCAGCAGTGGCATAATGCCCTTTAAAAAATGTACTCATACCGAGACCGTCCAAAGCGTGTGCTGTACCTGACGTGTGACCTATTTCACGATATAGATTGAGGCTTTGGTCAAATCGTTCTTGTGCAGTCTCATAATCACCGTGTCGGATTGCTATCCAACCGAGATTGTATAATGACGATGCGATACCTCGTTTATCATCAATAGCCTCGCTTATTTTGAGGCTTTGTTTATAGAGTGATTCTGCTTCTTGCGTCCCTCCCTGAATATCAGTAACCTTGCCTAACCAATCCAATGAAAACACAAGCTCGCTATCTGCCCGCAAGGTTGACGCATATGCAACGCTCTGTTGCAAGAGTTGATGCGCTACAACATAGTTCCCCAATGAAGCGGAGAAGATACCTTGATAGATGCGTAATTTTTGAATAATCCCTTCGTTCGCTTGGCTAGATTCCAGCATAGTTACAGCTTGGCGGAAACTTCGCTCGCCTTCCTCAAAACGGCTACTTAACGATAACAACTCATAGAGGCTTTGATGCGACTTTGTGATTAATTCAATATCACGATTGTGTATAGCATATTGCCATGCGACACGAATATTACCAATTTCCCTATTAAGTATTTGCATTGTCTCTGGTTGATGGTGTCCATCTTGGGTTGGATTATTGTCTTGCAGAAAACGTAGGTAGTATTGACTATGGGTTGTGCATATGTCCTCCATTTGTTGTGGTATGGTATTCAACTTGTCGAGTATAAATTGTCGTAGCAAATTATGTATCCGAAAACGGGTATCCGACTTGATTTGAATCAACGATTTTTCGACTAAGGCAAGCAATTTGTCACTATCAATATTGAGAATTGTAAGAACAGCTTGCTCAGTGAAGCCTCCCTCAAAAATAGACACATTGAGAAGTATGGCTTGTTCATCACTATTGAGGGCTTGCCACGATTGTTCAAATACAGCTTGCATACTACGATGGCGGGGGGGGATGTTACGAATTGAACTCGATAAGATATTGATGCTTGCTTCGATTTCTTGTGCGATAACAGAGCAGGTTTTTGAGCGAGTACGCACAGCGGCTAACTCTATTGCCAGTGGAATGCCCTCAACCAACTGACAAATTTTAATGATATGCACGGCGTTATCCTCAAGCGAAAAGGATGGCTTAACTCGTTGTGCTGTTCGGACAAATAGTTCTATTGCATTGAAATTCATTAATGATGATGTGTTTGATTCCTCACTAGAAGACTCCGCTGTTGAATAGTCCATGCCTGCAATTGGAAATGTCCATTCTTCTTGCAAATTGAGTGCTTGCCTTGAGGTTATGAGCAACTTCAAACCGCTTAGCTTGGCAAGTAGTTCGACAATAACTTGCCGACTACTGTCATTGGAATCATCCTCTTTGATGAGATGTTCAAAGTTATCAAGTACTATCAGAATTTGTTTGCCTCGCAGAGCAGATTGTATCTGTTCATGGGTGGCAATCTGTTCGTGAGGTGGACTATTTAGTTCATCTAATATAACACGAAATATTTGGTGAGGATAATTAACGGGCAACATGGATATGAAGTAGATGCCGTCTCTAAAGTGTTCCTCTAGTGTCTCGTCTTCAAGCAAACTCTGTGCTACTTTCAACGCTAAGCGAGTTTTGCCTGTTCCGCCACCGCCGACGAGTGTCTGCAATCGGCAAGCGGGTTCAATCATACGTTGTATGATATCCGTCACGAGTTGGGAACGTCCTATAAACTCTGATGTCTGGTGGGGTAGGTTATGTGGTTTGATGGGACTGGTAAAAGATGTTGGGCTTGTTGGTGTCTGCCGTGACATCAGTTCATAATAGAGCTTTTTTACATCAGATGATGGGTCTAACCCAAGCTCATCTCGGCTCATTTCGACATACAGTTGATATTGTCGTTCGACAGCTGAGTGTTGCCCATCCAGTGCGTATAGTTGCATAACACTAGCATGGGCTGTTTCGTCTAATGGGTCAAGTGACAGCCACTTGCGAGCAAAGTGGAGTGCCTTAGGATACGCATGGTTTGTGCGGTGTGTATCTGTCAATTTGCGCAGTATAGTCAATAGATTCTGTCTTAAATTCTCCGATTCGTAAGCTTGCCATTCATCAAAAGCCGGGCTATTACGTACCGAAAACCCACTTAAAAAATCACCTTGATAAATGGACACGGCTGTTTCCAATTGGTCAAGGCATACCAGGGTATTCGCCTGATGACAATCCGAAAAAATCTGGCGAAACTGTTTGACATCTGAGTGAATATTCTCGTCGGATAGGCTCACGGATTCGCGGTCAATATATAAGCTATTGCCATCGAGTGCTTTGTTTAGCACAGATAAGTCACGACGTAGTGATGCGCGTGCCATACGTTGTTCACTATCCGCCCACAAGAGTGTTGCCAATGTATCACGAGTATGAACATCACCCGCCACATGCAAATAAATGAGCAACGCTAATGCTTTTTGTCGTTCAATTGCAAGTGGGTTGCCATTCATTTCAATACGTGGCGCACCCAGTAAACGCATTGTAATTTGTGGCATAGGGCACTCCTTTTTCTATATGATCTCGTACTCTGACTGTACATTCCAGACATCAATTTTTGTCTGGAACGTTTGTGGAACGCTTGCTTGGTAGACTGTAGATAAGTCGAATAACTTGATGATTGGAGACTAAGATGAACCCATCAGATACACAACTCAGTCGCACTTTGCATACTGAACGCATTCAAAACAGTAATGAGCGACTCTATCCCAAGCAAACACCATCATTGCTCATCCGCGAATTTCAATTCGTAGACCAGTTGAAAGCACTCTTGGAACACTTTAAATCGTAACGGTCTGAGCAAAAGGTAGTGCATAGTCGTTTGCAGAACAACAGGCAGGTGTGTGTAGCCTGCCTTCATACAAGTTTGCATATGAATTGACAAAGAGATTATTTTTTTCTACGCTATGAATGCGCATTCATAATACACGATAAGGAATAAATTGTGAAAGTACAATGGCTCGCTCATGCCACTTTTTTGATACAAACTGACAATTTACGCATTATTACTGACCCTTTTGAACCCAATGATTTGAATTTACCCCCAATTACTGAACCCGCTGATATTGTTGTTCGTAGCTCAAGCGATGATATTGCCCATGCACACATCGACACAATTCCTGAAGGGTTTGAGTTAGTCACTGCCACTGAGATTGTTGATACAGGCAAGACAGCAAAAGGTGTTGATTTTACGGCAGTCTGGTCACAGGAAAGCATCATTCATAAAGAAGTCGCCCGCGATAATGCGATGTATTACTTTGAATTGGATGGTATACAGATTACACATATGGGTGATGTCGGTAATGCTCTGACAGCTTCACAGTTAGATGCGTTGCAAGGTACTGATATTTTGATGGCATTGGTTGGCGGTCCACCTACTATTGAGCTGGCAGATTTAAAAACAGTGATTGAAACAATTCAGCCCAAAGTCGTTATTCCAATGCACTATCGTATTCCCGGACCGAAATTCTTTATGCGCCCCGTGAGTGACTTTATATCCCAATATCCAACAGATATGGTGAAGGTGTTCGACACAACAACAGCCGAGTATCAACAAGATACTTTGCCAGCTTCGACCGAGATTCATGTGTTACAACCTATGATTACAAACCCTGATGGGTAAGATTGACGTAGACCAGTTATTTTGTTTGTTATCGCCGTCTATGGTTAAGCGTAGTCGGTATACAAAAATGTTTAAACTATAGATTTATTGGAGGCACAATAATGGCACAAGAAATGCAACGCACACTGAAAGAACAATATGAAAAAGATGGATATGTGATTGTCCGCAACGTACTGGATGAAGGTCTTGTACTGGAGGCACAACAACATATTGATTGGCTTCTCGAAAAGAACCCAGACCTGCGTCCTGAACAACTGGGGCATAAGCTCATGACCAACGATGCCTTTTGGGTACGCCTTGTCAGTGATGAGCGTTTGTTGGATGTTGCAGAGCAATTCCTCGGACCTGACCTTGGATTGTTTGCGTCTCACTATATCGCAAAGCCACCGCGCACAGGTAAAGCCGTTCCATGGCATCAAGATGGTAGTTATTGGCCCCTTGAACCGATGGATGTGATTACATTCTGGTTGGCAATTGACCGTAGCGATGAAGAAAATGGTTGTATGAAGGTGATTCCTGAAACACAATACAAACGGTTGATGTCGAAAGACGAATATGTTGCACAAACAGAAGAAAATGCTTTTGAGTTTGCTATGGATCCGTCCATGATTGATGAATCTGAAGCTGTCGATTTAATCTTAAATCCCGGCGATATTTCGATTCATCACCCCAATGTTTTTCATGGATCACATGTCAATGAATCCCCACGTTGGCGACGTGGTTTGACCATTCGCTATATTCCGACATCAACCCGCATTACAATTGATACACCACATGAGGGTGCATTTATCTTCCGTGGCAAGGGATATGCGAACGGTAACGGTTGGAATCCATTGCCAACATTTGCTGACGGAACATCAATGGCATTTGCCGATAGTGATGCTTGGGATAAAAAATGTGCCAAGCTCAATGCAACGTATGCAGAGTTCTTGAATGCCTAGTTCATAACTATAGTCGTGGCTCTGCCTTATGCTTGCTTATGTTCAAGTCGGGCAGAGTTACGTACCACAAGTTCAGCAGGTAGTAGATGGATTTTCTCAGTCATGCCATCTTGTTTTGCTGTTGAGATAATATTGATAATCTGTTCAACCATGATTTCAATCGGTTGACGAATCGTAGTTAAGTTATACGAAGACCAGCTAGACATCGGGATGTCATCATATCCAATGATTGATAATTCTTCAGGAATATGGATGCCCAGCTGATGTCTGGCAGCATCCATTGCACCAAGCGCCATAATATCAGCTGCACAGAAAATGGCATCAGGTGGGTCATCTCTATCGAGTAACTCAAGAGCCGCCGCATATCCTGAATCATAGGTGTAATTACCTTCAACAATAATTGGTGGTGTGTATCCCATTCTGTCTACTTCTTCGAGGAAACCTGTCTCACGGTCAATATTAGTGGATGTGACTCGCACACCGGCTACAAACGCTAGTCTTTTGTGACCTGCTGTAATTAAGGACTTTGCTACCCGCTGACCACCGGACTTATTGTCACTACAAATTGAATATGCTCCCGAATCTTCCAAAATGCGATTGATGAGCAACATCGGTACACCTTTACCAATGAATTGATCGACGATTTGTCTCCCTGGGGTCGTTGAGGCAACCACAAGTGCATCGACATGATAACTAATTACACGGGGCAAAATCTCGTCAACTGGACGTGTATTGTGAGAGTTGAAGAATAGAACCTGTTTGTTGAGTGCCTGCAACTTCTGGCTGACTAAGTTCAATACTTTGGGATAAAACATACTTCTGGATATGTCGCCCATAACGAGACCAATAATGTCGGAACGGTCTGTTGTTAAACTACGTGCAATTGCACTGGGTTCATACCCCAATTGTTTGGCAGTTGCAAGCACTTTGGTGCGGGTCGCCTCGGCAACATTACCGTTCGGGTCGAAGGCGCGCGAAACGGTTGCCTGTGAGACACCTGCCAATTTTGCGACATCATACGATGTAATTTTCTGTTGGGGCATTTGATTTGTCCAAAGTGTATTATAAATTTGCAAAATCGCTCTCAATATATATTACATGCTGAATATATTACATACTGATATGTGTCAATAAAGCGACTGCTCAGATGCCAACATGTGTTACACGAAAATAAATTTCGATAAACTTTTGAGCAATTAGTTGACAAAAATAATAAATCTTGTTAGATTATGAATGCGCATTCATGAATGCGCATTCATAGGCAAATTATACACAAAATATTACATCTTTAGCAACTCATCCCAGCCCTTGTATATTTGTCCATTAGATTCAAAGCTTTTGTCAATTTATATTTCATTAGGAGATAAAACGTGAAACAAATTACTAAAGCTGTCTTTTTTGTATTTCTTCTACTTTTAACCCTTATACCAATAACAGCGCAGGACGATGACCGCGCAAGCACTGTGATTTTTGAAATCACCAGTGGGCGAGTCACCAACCCAGAAAGCTTCAACCCATATATCCAAAGCGCACCACAAGATCAAGGTTTGCGTCAGGCAATGATGGAGCCTATCTTCATTTTGAATTATGAATCAGGCGAATTGATGTCATGGCTCGGTGATAGCTGGGAACAAAACGAAGCGGCAGATGTTTGGACAATCACCCTGCGTGAAGGCGTGACATGGAGCGATGGTGAAGTGCTTGATGCAGATGACCTCGCATTCACTGCAAACATGATTTTGGAAAATGAAGGACTTTACTTGACCGGTGGTATTACATCATCCGTCGCTAGTGTCGAAAAAATTGATGACTTGACAGTTCAATTTAACCTCAATGGTTCAAACCCACGTTTTATCATTGATAACCTTGCTGGTAAAAATGGCTTCAGCCAACTGTATATCGTTCCAGAACACATCTGGGCAGACCAAGACCCAACCACCTTTACGAACTACGACCCTGAACAAGGCTGGCCCGTATTCTCCGGTGCATACCTCGTCGATACAGCAACCGAAGCAGAATTTGTCTATGTTCGTAACGACGCATGGTGGGGTGCTGAATCAGGTTGGATGGATTTGCCTGCACCTGAACGTTTAATCTGGACAGCTTACGGCTCTGAAGACACTCGCGTTTCCGCTATTTCCAATGATGAACTGGACAGCGTAAATGACATCAGCCTCGGCTCATTCTTTGTTTTGCAAAGCAACAATCCAAATGCACAAGCATACTACAGTGATTTGCCATACGCTTGGCCCGACCCATGCGCCCGTAACATTGAGTTCAACACCACCGTCGCACCATGGGACGATGCAGAAATGCGCCTCGCTTTGAATGCTGCTATCAACCGTGATGAAATCGTTGCGATTGCTTACGAAGGTGGTACACAGGCATCCAGCTTTATCTACCCAGAATATTCTGGTATGGAAAGCTACTTAGGCTTGCTGGCAGAAAATGACCTCGCCATCAACGCATACGACCCAGATGCAGCCCGTGCAACCTTTGAAGCAAAAGGCTACACACTCAACGGCGATTACTATGAAAAAGATGGCGAACAATTGGCTATCAACATTCAAACACCTGACATCCTTGCTGAAAACCAAGCAATTGCAGATGTTGTTGTTGCACAATGGCAAGCAGTTGGTGTAAACGCAACATGGGGTAATGTCGCTTACGGTACATTCTGGGATAACTTCTTCACAGGTAACTTTGAAGCACGTTCCGGTTGGCAAACATGTGGTTCCGTCAACGAACCATGGGATTCACTGGATACGCTCAGCAACCGCCACGTTGTTGAAGTTGGTGAACGTGCGGGACGTAACGCATGGCGTTGGGATAACCAAGAATATAGTGACCTCGTTGCAGAAATTGGCGTATTGCCACTCGGTGACGAAGCCATCGACCCATTGTTTGTTGAAGCTGCTGGAATCTTCTTGTCGGAATTGCCAGTCATTCCTGTAACCCAAGCGAAAAAGCTGATTCCATTCAACACAACCTACTGGACCAATTGGCCCACCGCAGAAAACAACTACATTCAACCAGCTGCATGGTGGCAAAGCACCCATGTTATCATCCACAACCTAGAGCCAGTACAATAGTCTCTAGGTCTACCAACAAATCAAGACCGTCGTATAAGTTTCGGCGGTCTTGAAAACATCACATAATTTTTAAGAACCAAATATTTGCAATATGTGTGTTTACAGCTCTATGTCTGTTAACCTAGCTTTGCTATACCTAATTAATCTTTATTTATAGACTGTGTAAAATTGTCAGTGTTGGAAGCGGTACAACGAAATTAGACTAATCAAATTAGCCAACTATGAAATATATTCGTTATTAAAAGAGGGAGATTATGGGTGGTCTAACACTAAACTATTTTTTACGACGGCTGGGCATGTTCTTATTAACCGTCTGGTTGGGGTCAACGATTATCTTTATCGTGCCACGACTCGCGCCCGGTGACCCAGTTTCAGCCAATGTGGGACGGATTATTGCGCAAGGTGGGTCAGTCGAAAATGCTGACGAACTGATTGAAAAGTGGCGAGCAGACTTTGGTTTGGATGAACCTGTTCCTGTTCAATACATACGATACCTCGGCAATTTAGTAACCTTCAATACTGGACCATCTTTTACCTTTTTGCCCGCACAGGTTAGCGAGTTGGTTGGTGCAGCAGCTCCGTGGACAATCGGTTTACTTGTTCTATCTACGCTCATCTCATTTGTTCTCGGCAATACAATTGGCGCAGTTTTGGCATGGCGACGAACACCCAAGTGGATACGGCGTGTTTTACCTGTCACAATGACCTTTACCGCGATTCCTCCTTTTATGTTAGGCATTGTGCTTGTGTCGCTATTCTCTTTTCAGTTGGGGCTTCTCCCCGATGGTGGCGCATTTGACGCTCGCAATGTTGAACCCGGTCTCAATCCAGAATTTATCGGTAGTGTGATTCAACACGGGATATTGCCAGCAATGGCGATTGTGTTGACCTCGATGGGATATTGGGCACTCGGTATGCGTGGCATGATGATTACGATTGATGGTCAGGATTACATGGTATTGGCAGAAGCCAAAGGGCTACATCCATCGCGTGTATTTTTGCGTTATGGTATCCGCAATGGCATCTTGCCACAATTCACTGCACTTGCGCTCACAATGGGTAGCCTCGCAGCGGGTGCGGTCATCATCGAAGTTATCTTTACCTATCCAGGGATGGGTTTCTTGTTGTACCAAGCCATCCTTAACAGTGATTTCAATCTCATTCAGGGTATTGTGTTCTATTTGATTCTTGGTGTAGCGTTTGCGGTTTTCGCTATTGATATTCTCTATCCGATAATTGACCCACGCATTACTTACGAAAGAGGTTAACCATGAGTGACGCGACAACCATCCAAGCACCTGAGAAAGCAAAACGTCAACTGACATTTCGGGATTCGCCATGGTTCAATGCTAAGTTAATCGTCGGCGCAGTGGTCATTATCTTCGCCTTTTCGTTAGAGTTTATCGGGCCTGTATTCTGGGATACCAGTCAGGTTGGGATTTCCTCAGACATCAACAAACCCCCTTCATGGTATACCAGTGAAGATGTTACCCCCGGCTTAGGACAACCAACCGTTGACCATCCGCTGGGTACAGATAATCGTGGGCGGGATATATTGGCAGTTGTTCTGGTCGGAACACCTCGTTCGCTTAAGGTCGGGTTCATTGCAGCAGGTATCGGTATGCTCATTGGTATTATTCTCGGCTTTAGTTCTGGTTATCTAGGTGGGTGGGTCGATGCAGTAATTCAAGTTCTAGCAGACGCATTCATCACGATTCCTGCTTTAGCAGTGTTGATTGTGATTGCATCGTTGGTTAACCAACTTGAAGTCGGCAATATGGCGTTGATACTATCCTTATTCGCATGGTCACGACCGACACGGTATATCCGTGCGCAAATCTTGACAATGCGTGAACGCGGTTATGTGCAGATGGCGCAGTTTTCTGGTGCATCTAGCTTTGACATCATGTTTAAAGAGATGTTACCGAACCTGCTACCATATCTTGCAGCAGCGTTTATCGGTACGGTATCAGCGAATATTCTGGCAGCGACCAGCCTTGAAGCACTTGGATTAGGTCCAACAAATCTGCCTACACTTGGCATGACAATCTACAACGCGATTCTTGGTGCGGCATTGTTCCGAGGTATGTGGTGGTGGTGGGGTATCCCAATTATCATCCTCGTCATTATCTTCATCTCCCTATTCCTGATTAATATTGGGCTAGATGAAATCGCTAACCCACGCTTGAGAGGAATTCAAGACTAATGGCTACTGAAAATATACAAAACAAAGAAGTCCTCTTACATGTTGAGGGGCTACAAGTACATTATGCAACACCAGAAGGCGATGTGATTGCCGTTAATAATGTGACCTTCGACCTTTTCAAAGGGGAGTTGGTTGGACTTATCGGCGAATCAGGATGTGGTAAAACCACTACGGCAATGGCTCTATTGCGCATGGTACAAGCTCCGGGGAAAATTGTTAGCGGTCAAGCACTGATTAATGATATGGACTTGATGAAGCTTCAAGGTTCAGACTTGCGCAATGTCCGTTGGCGCGAACTTGCTCTTGTTCCGCAAGGGGCGATGAACTCGTTAAACCCCTTGATGCGCTTGAAAGACCAAATCGCAGATGTCATCGAAACACACGAGGGCAAACAAAACAAAAAAGCACTTAAGGGGCGCATTCTCCAATTGCTCACAGATGTTGGTCTCCCGTCTCGCGTTTATGACATGTATCCACATGAGCTAAGTGGGGGTATGAAACAACGCGCCTGTATTGCGATGGCAATTGCACTGAATCCGCCGTTGATTATCGCCGACGAACCGACCAGTGCATTGGATGTGATTGTGCAACGTATTGTTGCCCAGACCTTGATGGACATCCGTGACAAGCTCGGTGTATCAATGATTATCATCGGTCATGATATGGGTTTGATGGCACAATTGGTTGACCGTCTGGCGATTATGTATGCTGGCAATATGGTCGAACTTGCACCGGTACAAGATGCCTATGCTGAACCCCTTCATCCATATACACAACTGCTCATCGAATCAATTCCGTCGATTAAAGAGCGTAAGCCACTCAAAATTACTGAGGGATTAACACACGACCTACGTAATCCACCACCCGGATGTATTTTTCAATTTCGTTGTCCACAGGTGATGGATGTTTGTAAAGCGAAGCGTCCGGTCTTCAAAGAACATAAACCTGGGCATTATGTTGCCTGTCATTTATATGAAGAGGAGAATGCCTAACATGTCGGATAATTTGCTAGAAATCAAAAACGCGACAAAAGTCTATGGATCAACAGGCATCGGTGCAAAGAATCCCGTTGTTGCCTTGCAAGACTTCAACCTCACAATACCGACCAACCCTGCCAAAATCGTCACAATAGCGGGCGAAAGTGGGAGTGGCAAAAGTACATTAGCTGGTATTGTACTGGGCTTTATTCCAATCAGTAGCGGTGAAGTATTGTTTCAAGGCAAGAGCATTCAGGGGATGAGTCGGCAAGATAAGCTGAATTATCATCGTCAGGTACAGGTCGTCTTCCAAGACCCATATGCTGTTTATAACCCTTTCTATCGTGTACGGCATGTATTCGATATGGTCATCAAGAACTTCAAGCTGGCATCGAACAAAACAGAGGCTCGCGCTATGATTGAAGATGCTCTCAATGTCGTTGGTATGACAGGTGATGAAGTCTTACACAAATATCCCCATCAATTAAGTGGGGGACAGCGTCAACGTATGATGGTTGCCCGTGCTTATTTGTTAAAACCCAAGCTGATTGTCGCTGATGAACCCGTCTCGATGGTGGATGCGTCGTTACGGGCGATGATTCTTGACATCATGATGCGCTTGCGTGATGAACATAATATCTCATTCTTGTATATCACTCATGACTTGAGTACAGCGTATCAGATTGGCGATGAAATTTTCCTACTCTATCAAGGGTCTGTCATGGAAACAGGCGACACCATCAAGCTGATTGAAAACCCTAAACATCCATATGTGCAAGAATTGATTAACTCGATTCCTGTGCCTGACCCAAATGTCAAGTGGGATACCAAAGTTGCATTGCCAGATGACGAACAACTGCGTACGAAAGTGGATAGTGGGTGTCGTTTCTATCCCCGATGCGCACAACGGATGGATAGATGCTTGACTGAGAAACCACCCTTATATGCTATTGATAATGACCATCTAGCAGCCTGTTATCTACATGATGATAAGCCTGTCGCAACAGTTGGTTAATCATCTACCGGATCAATTTACTCAGTTACCCATGATTTTGTGATGCGGTTCTGGAGATAACTATGCCAAAACGAAAACCGAAAGACCCGGAACGCAGTGCTGATATGCCTCATGAGTGGATTGAACGCCACTTGGTACATCTGGAACAATATGTCAGTTACGATAGTATTGAGCTAACAGAGTGGCAGTATCGTCGGTCACAACTGGTGTCTGCTGGTGACTATCATGATATTGATGAAAATTGGGATTCCATTCAAATCGGTGAGAAGTGGGGAGGGAAGGATGTTACGGCATTCTTCCGCACTAGTGTGGAAATTCCCACATCACATCGTGGAGAACACACATACTTGGATATATGGCTTGATGGTGGTGAAGCGCAAGTCATCATCAATGGTCGCCACTGGCAGGGCTTAGATTGGTATCGCTCACTCGTGCCGTTGGGTGACTTTGCATATGAGCAACAAATCCAGATTGATATTGAAGCGTTTATCATCAACTTTCCGTATGACGAACGTCGCCATGACCAACGCGAATTTCATTGCTTTGAACGTGCCAGACTGATTAAACGTGACCCGATTATTGAAGCCTTTTTGATTGATGCACGGGCAGCACTTGATATGTATTTGAGCTACTGGCAGAGTGATGATAATCTCGAAATCGAATCTTACTTACTCCATCACCTGACCCATGTATGCCGTGTGTTGGGCATTCATTTTACGTCACGCGAAGAAGCACATACCGCAGTAGAGCATGCACACCCTTTGTTGAAGTCCACAATACTGGATAACAACGCTTTCCGTCATCCTGGGACAATCAATATCTGCGCTCACTCTCACCTTGATATTGTTTACTTATGGCGTATCAAGGAAACACTGCGCAAGAATTGTCGTACCATTACCAATATGCTTAGCTTGATGCGTGAATTTCCTGAGTATTGCTTCAGCTACAGCCAACCCTATTTATATGAAAAACTCAAAGACATGTATCCTGATGTTTACGAGGAAGTCAAAGAACGCATAGCCGAAAAACGCTGGGAAGTCATTGGGGCAATGTATATCGAACCCGATGGTAATTTGCCTAGTGGCGAAAGCATGGTGCGCCAGCTGCTGTTCGGAAAACGGTTTATTCAAGAAGAATTTGGGCTTGATGCGCAAACATGCTGGTTACCGGATGTGTTTGGGGTGATGTATACCTTGCCACAGATTCTAGCAAAAAGTGGTGTCAAATATTTTTTGACCAACAAACAAAACATCTGGAATGATACCAACGCATTTCCTTATGATAGCTTCCGCTGGCGTGGTCTTGATGGTAGCGAAGTGATTGCTCACTTCCCGCCGACACACTTTGCACAACATATGAATACCGAAAAACTCCGCGCCCATTGGAAGGACTTCCGTGAGCGTGAAACCGTAGGGGAAAACTTATTCATCTATGGATGGGCGGACGGCGGGGGCGGACCCACACGCGAGATGGTTGCTACGAGTCTGACAGCTAGCAACATTCCGGGTAATCCTAAAACTGAAATTGCCTTTGCCGAAGACTTCTTTGCGCGTCTGGCAGAAAAGCAAGATATTTTACCTGTTTGGGATGATGAACTTTATTTGGAAGCTCATCGTGGCACATACACAACCAAAGGCGACCTCAAATGGCAAAATCGTAAAGCGGAAATTTTGTATCGGAACGCAGAAATTCTGAGTGTATTTGCAACATTGTTTGGTGCGACACCTGTACAAGCAGACCTCAATGAAGGCTGGAAGTTTGTCTTACTCAATCAGTTCCATGATACCTTGCCGGGCACACATCGTCCTGAAACTGTGCCGGACATCAAACAAGATTACGATAACGCCTTTGCTATCGGTGAACAATATCATCAGCAAGCGTTAAACTACCTTGTAGCACATATGGATTTCGGCGATGATATATTCAACACTGTCGTTTTCAACACATTGGGCTGGGAACGCTCCGACCTTGCACAAGTGCTATTGGATACAACTGCGACACATATCAAGTTCGCTGATGGAACACAAAGTCCGGTACAACACTATAATGGTCGAGCCTGTTTTCAGCTCACTGATGCTCCATCAATGGGTTGGCTGGCAGGGCAGTTAATTGACAGTCAACCGAAAAGCGATGAGGATACAGCGACAGTCAGCTTTGATGGCACTGTAATTGATAGTCCATATTATCGTATCCATCTAAATGTAGCGGGGCAACTGGAACAAATCCGTGACAAGCGGAATGAGCGCGATGTGCTGGCATCTGCTGGTAATGTGTTTCAGGTGTTTGAAGATAATCCCGGACGCAAATTCAGTGCATGGGATATTGCTTATCATTTTGAAACGTATCAACATGAGGTACGTCAGACTGTGCCGTGGACACTCGTTGAAAATGGTGCATTGTTTGCAGTGTTCCGTGCCGAGTGGCAAGTGCTCAATTCAACTATTCAGCAGGAGATGTGGTTATATGTAGATAGCCCTCGTATTGATTTTCATACGCGGGCAAACTGGCAAGATTCACGCAAATTGTTGAAAGCCGCGTTTCCACTCAATATCCGTAGCAAAACCGCCACATATGACTTGCCGTTCGGACACATTGAGCGTCCAACACATCGCAACACATCATGGGAACAAGCTAAGTTTGAAGTCTGTGGGCATAAGTGGGCGGACATGTCTGAGGGGGATTATGGGGTCGCACTGTTGAATGATTGTAAGTATGGCTATGATGCCCATGAGAATGTCCTACGTTTGTCACTGTTGCGTAGCCCAATACGCCCTGATGATACCAGCGATATTGGTGAACATCAATTTTCGTATGCTTTGCTTCCGCATGCAGGAAACTGGCGTGATGCTCAAGTTGACCGTCGCGCTTATGAGTTCAATATGCCATCAATTGCACAATCAGTTGACACAACATCAACCGCACAAGCAATGATTCCACCTGTGCATTCCGTCTTATCTGTTGATGCGCCAAATGTGATTATCGAAGCGTTAAAACAATCCGAAGATAAAACAGGGCTGATTCTGCGTACCTTTGATAGTCATGGTTCGCGTCGGGTTGTCAGGATAAATGCCAATATGATATTGAGCGACATCCACGAAACAGATTTGATGGAGCAGTCGATACCTGATGCGTCAACTATCGACCCACAAGACATCACAATTCGCTACGACCCGTATGAAATAAAGACTCATTACTTGGATACAGAATCGCAGGACGATGCGTAAAATCGTTTGTAGAGCTTATGGTTAACCTAGAGACAATTTACTTCATTCATCATTCACACACGGACATTGGCTATACACATGACCAACCGATTGTGTGGGATTTGAATGAACGTTTTTTTGACGATGTATTGGACTGTTGTGAAGCGGGAATGGAACGCCCCGATGATGCAAAATTCCGCTGGACAGTGGAATCTACTGCGATGTTATGGCGATGGCTACAGCATACCTCACCGAAACAGATTGACCGTTTTATGGCATTGGAAAAACAGGGGCTAATTGAAGTTACAGCAATGCTTGCGAACATTACCCCCCTGTATGACATTGACCAATTAATCGAGAGTTTCCAAGTTCTGCGTACCCTACGCAATGATTACGGCTTCACGATTCGTAATGCGATGAACTGTGATGTGAATGGTCAGAGCTGGGCATTAGTCGATATTCTGCTAGACCTCGGTGTCGAAGGTTTTATGATGGCAGTCAATCCACATTACGGTGGTTCGCCTTTTCAGCGTCCGAATGCGTTCTGGTGGACAGGTCCTCAAGGACGACCGTTGCTGACGTGGAATGGCTGGTTGTATATCAGTGGTTGGCGATTTGGTATCGGGCATGATGACTTTACATTATTTGAAGAAACATGGTTGCCCAAGATAGAACGACACCTAGAAGCAATGGACTATCCTTATCGTCAGTTGATGATACAGAGTGCTCATCCATTTGGTGATAACGGCACGGCATTTCTTGGATTTTCCGATTTTATCGAACGATGGAATAATGCCGGTAAATCTCCGCGTATCGTCTTTGCAACACCGCAAATATGGTGGGACGCATTTAAAAACGCATCATATGAAATTCCCACACACGGCGGTGATTGGACTGATTACTGGAACTTTGGATGTATCAGCAGTAGCCGAGAACAAACCATCAATCGAATGAATCGAACACGGTTGCATACTGCTGATGCGCTTGGGGCAATTGTAAGTGTCTTGCCGGATTCAAAAGCATCACAACAAGCCGTGCGCTCACTTGAACGGTATCGTGCTGAGGCATGGCATCACCTGAATATGTGGGATGAGCATACGTGGGGGGCTGACCAAGCAATTCATCAGCCCTATTTGGATGACACCATGTCCCAATGGAATCATAAAGCCCATAACGCTTATAAGGCACGTAGTTTTAGTTTGTTGATGCAACGGGATGGACTTGCTGCTCTTGCACAGCAAGTTGAACGTGCTGAAGATGACATGTTCCTGCTATTTAATCCCTTGCCATACCCACGAACAATAGCAGGGCATATCGGGGCAGGTGTCTTATCGGAACGCTTCCTTGATTGGGACATATCGGCGAGTCGTCACTATCAAGATAGACTTGCTGATGTGAATGCCCTTGCGCTGTATCATGCCAAACACAGCGATAATCTCAACATCAATGCGACAATCAGTGAAATTCTATCATTTAATCCTGTCGAAGTACCTGCATTTGGTTATGTGACTATCTCCAAATCTGACCTTTATAATTTTGAGGAGCAAGTAACATTTAGTGACGATGAGGTTATTGAGAATCATCGCCATCGGTTGAAGTTTGATACAAAGACGGGTGGCATTAAAAGCTGGTACGATAAACAACTCGATTGCGAATGGGTAGATGCTAATTCTCCACATGTCTTTCATGGTTACATTCATGAAGGTGTCATTAGTGAAACTCAATTGACTGCCCGCAAGCTACATTATGAAGAAGTCTGGCACACTGACGAAGTAGAATATCCAGATGGCTGGAAAACGGATTGGCAAGCTCATCATCAGCGTCCGGCTCGTTTACTAGACCATCAAGTTGTACATACACCGACAGGCATCTATGTCATACAGTTATTTCAGGCAGGGACAGGTCATTCCCCAATCACAATGACTGTATTTATGCCGACCTTCGCGGACTATATCGAGTTCAAGTCATCATGGCAAATGGGGTTGAACACACATCCCGAAGCAACATATGTATCGTTTCCATTCCAATTGGATAGTGCCGAAGCACGGTTTGACCTCGGTGGGCAGGCTGTCCGTCCGGAACATGACCAACTCTCCGGTGCATGCCGTGACTACTTTACCGTTCAGAATTGGGTGGACTTCAATAACGGACAACGCGGTGTAACCATTGCAACCCCTGATAACCCAATGGTGCAATTAGGCGATTTCCATTTCGGGCATCGACAATCGACATTTGAATTGGAAACTGCACTCTTGCTCGGGTGGGTAACAAATAACTATTGGGGTACAAACTTTCGCGCACATCAACCTGGCGAAGTACGGTCACACTATCGCATCCTTCCCTATGCGGGACAATTCAACGAATCATCTGCGCACCGCTTTGGGGCAGAATCCGCCCATCATAACGCTTTGCTTCAGACTTTGGGAGAACCCATGAAAGCTGAGCCATCACTGCCACAACACGGTCAACTTTTACGTTTACCATCAGATGTAGATACAACTTCGTCGGTACTCACACTGCATATACAATCTAAACAAGATGGCAGTATCATCCGGCTTCTGAATGCGAGTGATAATCCTACAACTGCACAGATTCAATCAGGACTACTCAAAATTAAACGGGCATGGGAAGCAACCTTACTTGCCGAAAAACAAGGCGAACTTATCGTCGATGATGGAGGAATCGCTTTAGACATTTTGCCTCGTGAAATCAAAGTTATTCTTGTTGAACTCGAATTATCGAATCATCTCCCATCTAACGGATAACGTTGCCAAAGGACTATCATGACATCAGCAAATCCGCACTCGTGGCGTAAGACCACTCAACTTTTATTATCATCCGAGAATACCTCATCAGATGAGCATCAATATCGACTGTTCCCAATTCATGAAATTGAGAGAGGTGTGATCGACAGGGGATACGAGGCATTGGCAACCATCATTTGTAATCATAATGTGGTTCTAATTGATGGGTACGGTGGCGTGTTTTGGGATGAGTTTCGCGCGCAATTGACCAATCATTTGGAACAAGATGTCCGATGGATTAACGTTGTAGATGCGATGTTGTCCGAATCAGACATAGATGAATTAGTTGAGCCATTCCTCGGTGGTGAAGACCCTATTTTTGGCAAGCGGACTTCTTTGATTTTGCAGGACTTTTTCGATACTGACAAGTTAGCAACGCTATCTAGCACACCATCAGATGGTTTAACTATTATATATGGTTGTGGGGCGAGTCTCGTTAATCATGATGGTGGCTTTCTTGTATACCTTGATATACCCAAAAATGAGATACAATATCGTTCGCGGGCGGGCAAAATTACCAATCTCGGACGAGCAATCGCTGACCATCCGAAGCGCATGTACAAACGATTCTACTTTGTTGACTGGGTTGTATTGAATCATCACAAAGCTGAACTCTGCGCGCAAATCGACCTTATTGTCGATACGCAAAACCCTGACCAACCAACTATGATAAGTGGTGATACATTCCGCAAAAACCTCGATAAACTATCTAGTTCTGTGTTCCGTGTACGCCCGTGGTTTGAGCCGGGAGCATGGGGTGGGCAATGGATGAAAGCACAATTTCAGCAGTTGCCACAGGATGTACCTAATTACGCATGGTCATTCGAGATGATTGCACCTGAACAAGGGATTATTTTTGGTCAAAGTGATACATGGTTAGAAGTCTCTTTTGACTTTCTGATGTATCACAATGTAGAAGCAGTTCTTGGTGACTATGCAAAATATTTCGGGTATGAATTTCCGATTCGATATGATTTCCTCGATACAATCGAAGGTGGTAATTTATCTGTACAATGTCATCCACGCCCTGATTTTATGCGTGAACATTTTGGAGAACATTTCACACAAGATGAGACCTACTACATCCTTGAATGTGATGCAGATGCAACGGTTTATCTGGGTTTTCAAGACGGTGTAGAGCCAGAAAAATTCCGCGACGCATTAGAAGCTAGTCAACGTGAGCAGAAATCCATCGAAATTACTGACTTTGTACAGCAGTTCCCCGCCAAGAAACATGACCTCTTCCTCATCCCGAATGGTACTATCCATGCCTCTGGTAAAGGTAGTCTTGTCCTTGAGATTAGTGCAACACCATATATTTTTACATTCAAGATGTATGATTGGATGCGCCTAGATTTGGACGGCAACCCCCGTCCCATTAATATCGAGCGTGGTATGGAAAATCTCTATTTTGAAAGACAAGGTGACATTGTCCCTGAACAACTTATTTCGCAACCACAGATTGAACAGGTGAATGCAGATATACAAGTTGTCCATTTACCCACTCACGAAGCACACTTTTATAGCATCGACCGTATCGAAATGAAAAGTGGTTCGTATATAGTGGACACCAAGCAGTCGGTTCAAATCTTGATGGTCGTTGAGGGGGAAGGGGTAATTGTGGCGACTGAGGCTCAAGAGACACGTTATAACTTCGCCGAGACATTTATTATTCCGGCGGCAACGCAGTCATTCACGTTGAGACATATCGGTGATTCTGAAGTTAAAATCATGTGTGCATTCATGAAACCAGAGTGGTTTGATAGGGAAGAGAATCAATGGATATTATCGCGTTAGATGTTGGTGGTAGTTCAATCAAGCATGGGATTGTGACGACACACACACCGTTATCGGTGGTTGTAGCGACCACACCTATCAATAGCACAGGGTCTTTAGATGAGATTATCTCGACTATTGCATCAATTATTGAGACATACTGGCAGACTCATCCAGCGGCGAAATTGATTGCATTTGGATTTCCTGGCCCTTTCGATTATGTGAACGGAATCAGCTATATTCAAGGTCTGGCAAAATATGAGGCTCTCTATGGTAAGAATATTCACGACCTGCTTAAACAACGTTTATCACAGGTGGATGTGAGCATTCGCTTCCGTAATGATGCAGAAGCTGCAATCATGGGTGAAGCAATTTATGGAACTGGTAAAGGCTATACGCGCACGATTGGCATTACGTTAGGTACAGGCATTGGGTCAGCTTTTGTCGTTAATCATCGTCCTGTTGTGGAAGGCGCGGGAATACCTGCTGAGGGTTGGTTGTTTCCTGAACTTTATAACGAGCAACAAGCAGATGCAGTATTCTCAACACGCGGACTACTCAAACGATTTGCCAAAGACGGTATACCAGCCAACAGTGTTGTGGAAGTCGATTTGAATACCGATAAAGTAAAAAAAGCTCTTGAGCACTTCGGTGAAGACTTAGGGCAGTTTATGTCGCGTTACACAAAACCATTTGAAGCAGATAGTGTGATAGTTCTTGGGGGCATTGCTCATCTGTTTACGTATTTTGCGAAACCATTTCAACATCACATATATCCCACAGTTCTTCTTAAAGGAAATCTTGGAGCAAAATCAGCATTGCTTGGTAGTGCCAGTATGTTCAATATGACGGAATAGACAATCATAAATTTGCTGAACATATAATGGAATTACTTGCCAGTTCAGCCAAGATTCCTCTCAAGTCCATCTGTTGCATATGGCTTAGGTTCTTCTGCCTTCGTTGAGTTTTTAGCATTTTCCTTTTCCTCCAATATAAGATTTTCAATAGCTTATAAACACAGGCTTTCAGCGTATCGGTTTATTTTTTTTGCCAGATTGCGATGCGATTAAGTACATGCTGATGATTTGATACACTAAACAAATTTGATTCATATATTGACAAACGAGCTACATAGTATTAATATAACCTTAGAAATGGGAACGTTCCCAAAAATTGTCAAACTATTGTTTATTGCTTACATTTATGTCCTTAAAAAGAATTGCTGCCCTTGCGGGTGTATCAAAATCAACTGTATCGCGTGTTATCAACAATGACCCTCATGTCAGTCCACGGACACGTCAAAAAGTGCAAGCCATCATTGATGCCGAGCAATTTCATGTCAACCCTGCTGCACGAGCACTTGCAAGCAATAAAACACAAATCATTGGTGTAGTTATTACAAATGATATTGGTGTTTTGTTTGATACATCCTTTTATTTTCCGACAATTTTACGGGGCATTGCTGAAGCAACCCGAGCGCGTGACTATGCGTTGCTTCTCATCATTGGTGACAAGTACGAAGATGATATTCGTTTTACCCGACGTATCGTAAACAATCAAATCATGGACGGGGTCATTATCGTCTCTCCTACAATTGGACATCCACTAATTGATGAGCTTATCAAAATGGATATACCATTTGTCTCGGCAGACCGCATCGAACATGACCATGCAGACATCAACTATATTACTGTTGAAAATGTAGAGTCTAGCCGGACTGCTGTGAATCATATGATTAGGTTGGGACGACGCAAAATTGCCATCATTGTAGGTGATAGACGAATTATTGACTCGACTGATCGACTCGATGGGTATCGACTCGCATTACAAGATGCCGGCATACCATATGATGAGCGGTTAGTAATTGGCAACGACTTTACTTACCAGAGCGGTTATCAGGCGATTCAGCACTTGTTAGAAGAGGGCATCGAATTTGATGGGGTATATGCTAGCCAATCAAATTTATCCGTTGGTGCATTGAATGCGTTGCTGGACGCAGGTATTACGATACCTGATGATGTCTCATTGGTTGCATTTGACGACCTTGCCGAATCACTGAACCCAACGATGGGCATTACAACAATGCGTCAAGATGTGTTGAAGAAAGGGTATGAACTCACCGACACATTAATCGACCTAACACTAGGCAAAAGTGATGCCCCCATACAACGCTTTTTACCCACTGAACTTGTCATAAGAGAGACATGCGGTGGTTTAAAGAAATAGTTATATCAGCTGAGTAGAGGACGACTTCTGCGATAGTTAAACGCTTCGCCACAAAGCCTATCTCATGAATCGTACCTACTACCCAACCAAAAAGGAGGTGCCTATAGAGCAGTCTATTATGCTTGCCTACTCTATTGACGCATGTATTTTACATTAGTTTTATAACGAGGTCTAACATGAAAAAACTTACGCTCGTCATGAGCTTATTGCTAACTCTTATGCTTGGAATGATGCCAGCCATGGCACAGGATACAGTTGAATTAACATGGTTTGTTGGTCTTGGTACAGGTGGTGCACCGGAACAGCGCGAGGTACAAGAAGCGGTTGTGGCTGCATGGAACGAAGCCAACCCAGATGTTCAACTTGAAGTAATTTTTGTAGACAACAATGTTGCTGTCGAAACCCTTGCAACGCTGATTGCAACAGGCGAAGCACCTGATATCGTAGGTCCTGTCGGCAATGCTGGTTCAGCATCTTTTGCTGGTAACTTCCTTGACATCGAACCACATCTTGATGCGATTGGTTATGATGCTTATGCAGAATTTCCTGCCGAAGCTGTAGATTTCTATCGCAACTCCGAAGGCTTGATTGGTCTGCCATTGGCAAACTTCCCTGCATTCATCTTCTACCGCCCTGCATTGTTTGATGATGCTGGCTTGGAATATCCTCCCGCAGAATATGGTGCGCCTTATATGTTGGATGGGGAAGAAGTTGAATGGAATGTCGATACAATGACAGAAATTTCCCTGATTTTGACCGTTGATGAAAACGGTTTTGATGCAACCGAAGATGAATTTGACGCAGAAAATATCATCCAATTCGGTTTTGTAAATCAATGGGCAGGTGCTGGTTCAATGCGTCAGAATGCAACGATGTTTGGTGCTGGTTCTTTGCTAGATGAAGATGGTAATGCAACTTTCCCAGACCACTGGCGTGTCGCATGGCAATGGTATCATGATGCACAATGGGAATGGAACTTTATGCCAAATGCAGCACAAGAAGGTAGCGATTTGTTAGCTGCTGGTAACCCTTTTGCATCCGGTAATGTTGCGATGGCACAAAGTCACCTCTGGTATACCTGCTGTTTGGAAGACACTGACTGGGATGCTGCTGCAATGCCAAGCTACGAAGGCACTGTAACCGCTCGTTTGCATGCTGATACCTTCCGTATTCTCAATAGCACTGAAAACCCAGAAGAAGCTGTGCGCGTAATGACTTATCTTGTTGGCGATGCTAGCCTTGACTTGCTTGGTGTATATGGTGGCATGCCTGCACGCCCTGATGACCAACAAGCGTTCTTTGATGGTCTGGATGAAAAATACACACAAGGTGTGAATTGGGATGTTGTAAAAGCAAGCCTTGCATATCCTGATGTTCCAAGCCACGAAGAACCACTTCCAAATAACAACAAAGCAAATGACCGTTTGGATAGTTTCCAATCCTTGCTGCGTAGTGAAGCCGATGTTGATGTTGATGCAGAAATTGATGCACTTGTTGCTGACCTTCAAGCAATCTTTGATGAAGAAGGATAAGTCACTCAATTCGCAACACTTAACTTGTTAAACATAGTAGGGCAGGTGTCAAAGCCAGCCCTACTATCCAATCATCAAGCATGGTTTGCATGATAGCAACTTACCATGTGTTACCCACCCATAAAACTAAACATGATGAGAGCAATACCTTATGGCTACCATATTTGAGTCCCTCAATGAGCAACAAAGCGAAACAACCGCTGTGGGGACAGGTGATCTGAAACGGCAACAACGCCTGTGGGGATGGATATTTTTATCACCATGGATTATTGGCTTTCTAGTATTCACACTTGTCCCAATGGCTGCATCCCTTCTTTTTTCGTTTTTAGATTTTAACTTGGCACGTCCCAACGAAGTAGAATTTATCGGGTTTGCAAATTATCAGAATTTATTAACCGACCCGCTTGTCGGAGTATCATTAGCTGTGACATTGCGTTTTTCTATTATCGCCCTACCTGTTGGGATGGTATTACCAGTTTTGCTGGCAGCTGTTTTGAATAGTGAATATCTTGCTGGTAAACGGTTTTTTCGCACATTATTTTATATGCCTTATGTTGTGCCTATTGTCTCTGCTGTCTATATCTGGCAGGGTATGCTCGGTACAGAGACAGGTTGGATAAACCGTATCTTTGAAAGTGCTGGCTTGATGGGACCTGCATGGCTGGATAGTGTTGATTGGATTTATCCGGCTCTGGTCATTATGGGCTTGTGGGGTATAGGCAATGCGTATCTCATTACACTGGCTGCCATGCAAGGTGTGCCGACACAACTGTACGAAGCTGCCAAAGTCGATGGTGCTGGATTCTTTCGTCGCTTTCGGTCTATTACGATTCCACAAATATCTCCTGTGATTTTCTTCAACTTGATATTGTCGGTGATTGGTTTATTACGCTACTTTGAAGTGCCGTTTATCCTCAAACAAGGTACGGGGCAACCTGGGCAATCCACGATGTTTTATAATATTCACTTTTACAAGACGACGTTTGTCTTCCTTGATATGGGATATGGGTCAACCTTAGCGTGGTTACTCTTTATTATCACGATGATATTGACCGTACTTATCTTCTGGTCTGCACGTTACTGGGTATATTATGCAAGTGGAGATGATAACTAATGGCTACGAAATCTAAGACAACAACATCACCGTTTTACTCTCAAGATTTACGTAAATTTATGATGACAGCAAGTATTACGTTGTTCACTACCATGATTTTGGTCGCCTTTCTGACACCATTTGCGTATATGTTTTTGACATCATTTAAGACCAAAGAACAGATTGTGGATGCGGCAACAGGGTCGGTTTTACCTGTATCCAATAAGACAATCGACTATGAAGGCGAGGAACTCCCGATTTTACTCGTCCCATCTGAAGACGGTTCAACTGTACGTGAGTTAGCATTGTTGAATGGGACTCGTCGCAGTAGTACATTTGTTGACCCCGCAAATTTGGATGCAGAGCCGATTGAATGGGAGGGGCGTTGGCGACAACTTGAACCTGTCACTGAGCCAGAATGGCATCCCGAAAATTATGCAGAAGCATGGGAACTCGCAGACTTCCCTCGATTACTGTTTAATACAGTTGCTATTGCATTCTTTGGTCTCGTTGGAACAGTTATATCTTGTGTGTGCGTTGCTTATGCCTTTGCAAGATTCCCGATTCCTGCCAAAGGGTTTTTGTTCATGGTCTTGATTGCAACTATTATTTTGCCACGCCAGATTATGCTTGTGCCTTTGTTCGCCTTCTTCAACTTTATTGGGTGGACGGGGACATGGCTTCCTTTGATTGTGCCTCATTTCTTTGCGAATGCGTATAATGTGTTCTTGCTGAGACAGTACTTTATGCAAATTCCCATAGACCTTGATGAAGCTGCTATGATTGATGGGGCGACACCATTCCAAATCTTAATCTATGTGATTGTGCCCCAGTCTTGGCCTGTGATTATTTCTGTCTCACTGTTCCATCTTGTCTTTGCATGGAATGATTACTTTGAACCATTGATTTACACGCTAGGAAACCCAGACATTCAACCGATTGCGGTGGGTATTCAACAGTTCAATTTTATCTATGGGCAACAACCTCAATTAATTCAAGCGACGGCATTGCTTGGTATGGTAATTCCAGTTCTGTTGTTTTTTGTTGCACAACGTTTCTTCATGCAAGGTGTCGTGATTACTGGAGTTGACAAATAATGAGCAGTTGGTATCGGTTTTCAACATTGCTGTTGGTTATCTCTTGTTTTGTTTTTGGGGTATCAGCACAGGATGACATAATCGTAGTGGATACAACCCAAATCGTCGCGGAAGTTAGCCCCTTTGTTTATGGAGCTAACTTCGGACCTCTCAGTGTTGTTCCAATTGATTTGTTTGAGCAAGCAGCTGAGAGTGGTATTACGTTCTTGCGCTTTCCCGGTGGGCGATGGGGCGACTTGAACGACATCACAGAATTTCAAATTGATCAATACATGCGGATTGTCCGCTTGATTGGAGCAACACCGAGCATTCATGTACGCTTGGAAAATGGTACGCCCGAAGCCGCAATTGCATTGATGCGCTATGCCAATGTCGAAAACGACTATAACATCCGCCACTGGTATATTGGCAACGAACCTAATCTTTTTGATGACTACACAGTCGATGACCATGCCCAACAATGGCGACTGATTGCCGAAGCTATGAAGTCTGAAGACCCTGACATAATTTTGTTTGGTCCCGGTGTCTCGCAATGGAATGGTACGCCAACCGTAGACCCCACTGACCCTAACGGTGAAGACTGGTTGCGTTCCTTTTTACAAGATAACGGTGATTTTGTTGATGTAATTGAAGTACATCGTTACCCATTCCCACAAAGTCAATCTAACCCAGATACATCTATTGATGACTTGCGTGGTAATACTGCCGAATGGGCTAATACACTTGAAAACCTTCGTCAGGTTATTTTGGAAGAAACTGGGCATGATGATATTCCTGTTGCTATGGGTGAAGCCAACAGTCACTGGAGCGCGAACGTCCAAAGCGAAGCCACACCCGATAGTCATGCCAATGCTTTATGGTGGGCAACTGCTCTCGGACATTTGCTCATGGATGACCCCTATATGGTATCTTACTTTGAACTACAAACGCCAACGAGTCGAGGGGCGTGGGGTTTGTTGGGTAGTTACACACTCAATCCAACGTATTATGTCTACCAACTCTATAAACAGTTCGGCAGTCAAGTTATCATGACAGAGTCTCCTATAGAACATGTTAATGTGTTTGGCGCACTCACAGATGAAGGCGCACTGACCCTAATTGCTGTCAACTTTACCGATTCTGATATAACTGCGCCCATTCGTATTAACGGTTTTGAGGGGGATGTTGTCAGCACAAGGTTGTTGACAGAGGATGTACTTGCTGAAGAAGTTGAACAAATGCTGTTGCAAGACAATCAGTTGACGTTACCTGCAATGTCGGCTGTATTATTTAGGTTGGAATAAACACATGAATCACGCCACACTACGCAACATTATACTTTTCTGGTTGGTATGGAGTGTTATTATCATTGGCTTCATGCAACTCGCACCTCAACGAGCTACTGTCTCGCGTCCCGATTATACACTGACATGGACAGAGTACGAGACAACCCGTCGTTCCAATAACGATAAACCCTACCTAAGAGACCCACTGCTTAACACACAAGTGGCTTGGGATAGCGAGTTTTATCTATCAATTGCCACAGTCGGGTATGATGACCCTGATGTTCGTATTGTACATTTGCGTGACGATGAAAATAGCGAAGAAGCATACAGTATGAGCTATGCCTTCTTCCCATTGTATCCAGCTGTAATGAGCGTTGTCCGACTTCCATTTACGGCGATGGATATAACACCTATCGGTGCATCAACGATTGCGGGTGTGATTGTATCATTGCTGGGTACGTTGGCAGGGATGATTGCGCTTTATGATATGGTACGCGATGAGATGGGGGAGGACGGAGGATTCCGAGCTGCATCCCTTATGTTGCTGTTTCCAACCTCATTGTTCTTCGCAGTTGTTTATACCGAAGGTCTTTTTGTTGGGCTTACATTCAGTAGCCTTGCCTTTATGAGACGCAAACACCTCATCGTTGCGGCGATTCTAGCAATGTTCGCAACATGGACACGAGCTGTTGGCATTAGTTTGATGCTCCCACTTTTCTTGTCGTGGGTGCTGATGTGGCGTGATAGCAAAAACTCAACGCGATTATGGGTAACTTTACCGTTGTTGGCATTGCCACTGGTTGGCTATGGGGTATGGCGATTGGCTTATGGTGTACCGTTTGACTTTGTTCAGGCGAACTGGTTTGGCAATGGTATCCTCTTACTTGACCAAACGATTGAGGCATGGACTACCTTACTTGAACGCGCAACAGAATTTCCTGAAACTGCGATTTTTGCATACACATCTCTGGCTTCTGTTTTGCTTGCAATCATAAGCTGTGTTGTTATGGCGCGTCGTTATCCCTTGCTTGCGTTGTTCGGTCTGATTGCTATTGCCATTCCAATGACCAGTGGTTGGACAGGGACAAATAGTGCAATCCGCTATGTGTTGGTCATTCCAACGCTATGGATTATGCTGGCGCATTGGGCAAAACATCCTGTTTTTGAGCGGGTATGGACTCTGTTTGCAACGTTGCTTTTGGCTATGCAAGCCTACTTGTTCACATTTGATTTTTGGGTTGGATAAAACCAATTCTCGAAATGCAGAAATGATATAACGAGCGGGTTTGTCTTCGGGAGAGCATTTTCATTATTGAATAATATGTTGAATTGCGAATAACTTTCTTGACAAATCGACCTAAAATGCTTAAAGTTAATTAACTAATACGCATTAGTAAATAAAATTATGGCTAAAAAACGTGTTACAAGCAAAATGGTTGCAGAAAAAGCAGGTGTTTCACAAACAACTGTTTCTTTTGTACTAAACAAGGTCAAAGGGCAAAATATTAGCCCAGAGACAACTGATAGAGTGATAAAAGCTGCCCACGACCTTGGTTATGTGCCAGATGTCGCTGCGCGGATGCTTGCACGCGGTGTCAGCGATAATGTTGCTCTGGTTCTGACACGTTCCCATGATGCTGTTTTATCAGATGATTATGTTTCACACATTCTCACCGGTATTGCAAAGGTATTCCGCAAAGAAGCCTACCGTATTTTGGTTGAATTTGTTGATGAAAACATGCAGGGGAGGACATACCTCAAACTTGCACATGGTAAAGAAGCCTTTGGTTTGCTTGTTATTCCTTACAGCCTTTCTCATCAAGACCTCAAAGCACTACGCTCGCTAACAGCAGAAGAATTTCCAATTGTGACATTGGGCAAAATCCATGACGAAATTCACTCGGTGTCTATACGCGACCATGTGGGGATTTTAGAGGCTCTCAATCATCTACATGATATGGGACATCGTGCAATAGCTACAATTAGTTATGCGCCACATGATAGTGCGCTTGTTCCGATGCGACGTTTAAAGACATACCGACAGTTTTTAGATAGTGTCGGCATTGCCTATAGAAACGACTATGTGCAATATGGCGCATTTGATGCTGAAAGTGGGTATCAAGCGATGAACCGCTTGTTGTCTTTAGATGCTGTGCCGACAGCTGTTATGGCACTAAACGATGTTATGGCATTTGGTGCAATGACCGCGATTCGGGAAAGTGGTTTAAGAGCCCCTGAGGATATTGCTGTGGTTGGCTATGATGGGATTCGATTGGCACGTTATACAGCACCTTCCTTGACAACAGTCTCCGCGCCAGATGTAGAGCAGGGCGAGTTGGCGGCAAAGATGTTACTTGATATTATTGAGCAAAAACCAACTGAGTTTCAACATGTTGAACTCGACCCCAAATTAGTGATTAGGGATTCTTGCGGTTATCGAATGAATTGAACTTAGTACGATCTAAAAGTTTTTGAATACTTATTTTGCGTGTGGCTAATACGCATTAGTTATAAGGAGAAGATTTATGCAAAAAACAGAGTCACCTCCGCCCCAAAAATCATTACTCAATTGGATTACCAACAATCAAGTTGTGCTTGGATACCTTTTCATATTGCCTAGTCTGATAGGATTTATTCTGTTCTATGCTTATCCTGCCTTACGCGCTGTTGGCATGAGCTTTACAGAGTGGAACTTGCTGAGTGACCCTAAGTTTGTCGGACTTGAAAATTATCAGGACATCTTTGCAGATGACCGTTTCTGGCGTTCATTACAGAATACAGTGTCATATGTCCTCTGGAATATTCCATTGCAAACTGTATTGGCAATTTTCTTTGCTGTTATGTTAGATAAGTTTAGTAATGCTGTATCGACTGTCATGCGTAGTGTGATGATTTTGCCATGGTTGATGCCTAATGTGATTGTTGCACTTCTCTGGCTTTGGATTCTTGACCCTGCCATCGGTATCGGCAATGTCATACTGAGTGCTGTTGGCGTTCCTGAACAGGAGTTTTTAGGGAATCCTAATCAGGCGATTGGATGGATTGCTGCAATAAATATTTGGCGACATGCAGGCTATACCGCCATCCTAGTGTTTGCTGGGCTAAAGACGATACCTAAATCACTCTATGAAGCGGCAGATATCGATGGAGCAAGTGGTTGGGTTCAGTTTACGCGCATCACATTACCGCTACTACGCCCTGTTCTTGTGTTTGTGCTGGTTACTTCTGTGATAGGGTCATTTCAGGTATTTGACACGATTGCGGTCACAACGGATGGTGGTCCTGCGGGTGCGACTCGTGTGATTATCTTCTACATTATTGATGAAGTCTTCAATCGTCGTATCAGCATGGGGACGGCAACGGCTGCATCCGTAGTCTTATTCACTATATTGGTCTCAGTCACTATCGTTCAGATGCGTTTCTTACAAGCCGACCAATCAGACTTAGCCGACTACAGCTAGTGCACAGGAGCCAATCATATGACTACTACGGTAAAAGCGAAAAACTTTAACAATCCGCTGGTTCGGTTTATGTCTAGAATTACATGGGGCGACATTGTTGTCTTCATCATTCTGATTATGTTGCTAATTGCTATCTTGTTCCCCTTCTGGTGGGTTATGCGGACAGCGTTGACGAGCCCTAATAAGGTATTCACGGATACAGCATCATTGTTGCCTGTGGAAACAACATCGTTTAATTTTGAGCGTGTGCTGGGATTAGTTGACCCATCAGAAGTGGTTGGCATGGAAGCAACTAACATCTCTGCTGGAACACTCAATTTCTGGATTTACCTACGAAATTCATTTGTTTTTTCATTGCTCATCACACTAGGGCAGACGATATTCAGTACGATGGCAGCCTATGCTTTTGCAAGGTTCAAATTTCCCTTCCGCGATAAGATATTTTTCATATATCTCACCGGTTTGATGGTACCCGGAATCGTGTTGTTTATCCCTAACTTCGTGACAATTCGTCAGTTGGATTTGATTGGAACAATGGCTGGGTTGGTCGCTCCATTTTTCCTGATGACTCCCTTTGCGGTTTTCTTCATGCGTCAGTTCTTCTTGAATCTGAACAAAGATATTGAAGAAGCTGCTTCGATGGATGGTGCAACAAAATTTGATATTTTCTGGCGGATTTCGTTACCGCTCATTCAAGGTCCTATTCTGACATTAGGTATTCTGACATTTATTCAAAGTTGGAACGAATATCTCTGGCCTCTATTGGTTGGACGTGACGAAAGCATCCGTGTATTGACTGTTGCACTTGCAATTTTCCGTCAGCAAACTCCGCAAGGTGCGCCAGATTGGGCAGGTCTAATGGCGGGCACAACTGTTGCTATCATCCCAACTGTGATTATCTTTATCTTTTTTGGGCGTAAGGTCGTGGATAGTATCCAGTTCTCTGGATTCAAATAAACATTGGTCACAAAGCGTTTTGAGTAGGCGCATAATGACAACTCAACATACATTTTCATATTTAGTTTTAACTGATATAGGAGTCAGTAATGAACAAAAAATTTAATCTGTTTATTGTTCTAACCCTCATTCTTGCGACGGTTAGTGTTGTAAGCGCACAAGATGTTACCATCCGTTATATGCTCTGGGATACCAACCAACTGCCCGCATATGAAGAATGTGCAGCTGCCTTTGAAGAAGCAAACCCTAATATTGATATTGCTATCGAACAACTCGGTTGGGATGATTACTGGACCGCTATCACAACAGGTTTTGTGACTGGCGATACCCCTGATGTATTTACCAACCACCTTGCAAAATATCCAGAATTTGTTGCACTCGAACAACTTGTAGATATTGAACCACTCGTAGAGCGTGATGGTGTTGATACAAGTATTTATCTTGAAGGTCTCGCACCGCTTTGGACACGCGACGGCGCACGTTACGGTCTGCCAAAAGATTGGGATACCGTTGCTGTTGTATATAATGCAAGTATGCTAGAAGCTGCTGGTGTTGACCCTGAAGAACTCAATGACCTCGACTGGAACTCTGAAGACGGTGGTACATTTGAAGAAATGGTCGCACGCTTGACACTTGATGCCAATGGTAACAACGGTCTCAGTGCTGACTTCGACGCAGAAAATGTTGCGCAATACGGATTCTTATACCCTAGTTCTGGTGGCTTCGCAGGTCAAACTGAGTGGAGTGCATTCGCAGCAACAACAGGCTGGCACCACACAAATAACGGTGTTTGGCAAGAAGAATACTTCTATGATGACCCTGCATTTATTGATGCAATTGATTGGTACTTCAGTTTGAGTCTCGATAAAAGTTATTCACCACCACTCGCAGAAGTTCAAGGTCTGGGTCAACTGGCAATGTTCCAAGCAAATCAAGGTGCATTGGCAATTGATGGCTCATGGATGATTGGTAGCTATTTGGGTAGCGACTTTGAAGTCGGCTTTGCACGTTTGCCAATCGGTCCTGAAGGACGTAAAAGTATGTTCAATGGTCTCGCAGACTCCATCTGGGTCGGCACTGACAATGTTGATGAATCATGGGAATGGGTCAAATTCCTCGGTTCTTCTGAATGTCAGATGATTGTTGGTAACACAGGCGTTGTCTTCCCTGCAACACTGGACGGTGCTGAAGCTTCTCTCAATGTTCGTGCGGATGCAGGCGTTGATGTAAGTGCCTTCACTGAACAAGCATTTGAAGAGGGTGGTACTTTCCTCTTCCCAATCACTGACTTCGGTGGCGAAATTGCAACCATCATGACTGAAACAATGGATGCGATTGCACTGGGCGAAGCCGAAGCTGCTGACGCATTGCCAGCTGCAAACGCGGAAATCAACGAGCTATTCGAATAATCTCATAGCCTACTCCACGTTATTTACGTGACAGGGTTGCACCTTCGGGTGTGACCCTATGAACGACTTAAATTGAGAAACACATTTAGACATTTCTTCCAAAACTAGACCTATAGAATCCAATATGATAAAGCTATTCTTTGCAAGCCTCATACTTGCTTGGGTTGGGCTTACAACAGTCGCACAAGACATTTCAATTGTTGTGACCGACCATAAACCATCAACTTGTAGTGGTACGTTTGTTGCCCATGAACTTGATCATACGACTTTCACTAAGTCAGACCCGATCCGCATGTTTGATAGCAATGGATCAGGTTTAGCAATAAATGACTTAGATAATGATGGGTTGCTCGATATTGTACTTGCCAATCTGGATGGTGAAGAAACAATACTATGGAATGACGGTAATCTCGCATTTCGGACACAGCGATTGGATATTCCTATACGGACTCGTCAAGTCATGATTCTTGACCTTGATGCAGATGGCTTGCGGGATATTCTCTTCACATCCCAACGTGGCGCACCGACATGGTGGCGTAATCAGGGGGATGAGTCGTTCGAGCTAACTGCAATGCCCGGAGTTTCCCACATTGCCTATGCGATGAACTGGGCAGATTTAGACGGTGATGGCGATTTAGATATGGTTGCTGCTTCATATGATGCTGAGATGCAACGTATCGACGCGGGATATTTGCTTAGGGGTGGTTCAGGTGTATATCACTATAATAATCACGATGGTAGTTTTGAAGCAAAAAAATTAGCAAATCAGTCTCAAGCTCTCGCAGTTCATTTACAAGACTTCGATTTTGATAACAACCTTGATATTGCTATTGGCAATGACTTTGCTGAAGTTGATGCTTTTTGGTTTCAATCGGATAAAGGTTGGCAATCAGCCATGCCCTTTGATGTTGTGACACATAGCACGATGGGATTTGCCAGTGCCGATATTGATAATAATCAATCGATTGAACTGTATGCGACTGACATGCAACCCTATAATGATGACGATAATACAATGGAAGCATGGCAACCAATTCTGGATGGTTTACTTGCCTTGCCGATGACAGATGATGACCCACAAATAATGACGAATGTCCTCCAAATGCCAAAGGGGGATGGCTTCCAAAATGTGTCTGAGCAGTTAGAGATAGAATCAACGGGCTGGAGCTGGTCGGGGAAGTTTGGCGACCTAAATAGTGACGGCTATGTAGACTTGTATGTTGTTAATGGCATGATAGCGGAAGACTTGTTTTGGCATCTACCCAGTAATGAATTAGTTGAAGAAAATCAGGCATTTATGAACCAGCGCGGTAGGGTGTTTTTGCCTGTTCCCGATTGGAATCTAAACTCCACGGCAAGTGGGCGTGGTATGAGTATGGCAGATTTAGATGCTGACGGCGACCTTGACATTGTTGTCAATAACCTCATGTCGCCTGCGGTATTGTTTGAGAATCAGCTATGTGAAGGCAATAATCTTACACTATCACTGAGAGATACCCGCAATCAAAACACTGATGCAATTGGTGCAAGAGTGATATTGAATACCACTGCTGGCACATACTTGCGGGAGTTAAGTGCATCAAGTGGTTATCTGTCAGGTGACCCCGCACAGATTCATTTTGGGATACCGTTTGATGCTGAACTATTACAGCTTACAATCATTTGGGTCAACGGACAGGGAACAATTATTGACGATTTAGAAGCCAATACACACCTCGTTATTCAACAGACTATTAGCTGATACTTCAGCATCTCCTATTCATTCGTATGCTTGTTAACGGAATTAGCTGTGGTAGCATGTATGTTGTGGTTTCGTGTTGCGGATGAATCGGTGATTAACCCCCTCGAATATATATTAACGTGACGACCATTCTTGATGCTTTCGGTGTTGGTATGTAAACACGATGTGAGCGCGTCCAATTAAAAGCCTAGCAATAAATTGTCTTACCCTGTCTGATGATAGGATTCGTTTTGGTATCTATGATTGAAAGAGTCAAGCATGTTGCAATTGACAAGCAAGAACAAACGAGAAAATCTTGATATTACCCAGCCTGTGCTCGATGTGCATCGTCTATCGGCAGGGTATCAGGGAAACCGTCGCGCCATTGATAATGTGAGTTTTACAATCCAATCCCGAGAACGAATTGCTGTCATCGGTCCAAATGGGTCTGGCAAAAGTACATTGTTCAAAGCGATTGTTGGGCTTATTCCATTTACGATGGGACATATTTCTATATATGGTGTTGATTGCCGGAGCAGTCATGCGTTTGTTAGCTATGTGCCACAGCACGAAGCCGTTGACTGGTCGTTTCCTATATCTGTTTATGATGTTGTGATGATGGGGCGGTTGCGTCATATTGGCTGGTTCCGGTGGGCGCGGTCGAGTGACCATGAACGGGTACAGGAATTATTGGATGAGCTGAACTTATCGCATTTAGCACAACGGCAAATTGGCGAACTCAGTGGCGGGCAAAAACGTCGTGTATTTATTGCTCGCGCCCTCGCGCAAGATACCCGCGTGTTACTTATGGATGAACCTTTCACGGGAGTGGATACCCTTGCCGAAAACGATATTATGGATGCGCTTGATGTATTATCTGAGCGTGGTATTACAATCTTGCTGGCAACCCACGATATGCAAAAAGCAGTTCAATATTTCGATAAAATCCTCCTGATGAAGCAAGAGTTGATTGCATTCGGAACGCCTGAGGAAGTTATGCAACCGGATATACTTAGTCGTGCTTTTGGCGGTGGATTGCAGGTACTTAATCATAATGGCGATACGACGATGTATGTTGATGTACATGGTGGCAGTGGAGACTAATTATGCCTGATTTACTGAATTTATTTCTAGAACCACTCAATTATGCGTTTATCCAACGGGGCATGCTGGCACTCATTCTAGTGGGTGGGATTAGTGCTATTGTTGGCTGTTTTGTTGTCGTGCGTGGGATGGCATTTTTTGGTGATGCACTTGCGCATACAATTCTGCCAGGTGTTGCCCTGTCTTATACTGCCAGTGGTGGTGCTGTTGGTAGTAACTTATTCATTGGTGGGTTGGGCGCAGGCATTTTTTCGGCACTCGTGATTGCCTATCTGACTCGTAATGACCGCCTCAAAGAGGACACGGCGATTGCGATTGTATTTGTTACCATGTTTGCTCTGGGTATTGCAATTATTAGCACACAAGGTAGCTATAGCGTTGACCTTACGCATATTTTGTTTGGTAGTATCAACGGGATTAGTAGCGAAGACTTGACTGTGATGGCGGTGTTGAGTCTTATTGTTTTGGTGGTCGTTGGTTTGCTTTATAAAGAATTTGTTGCTATTAGCTTTGACCTCAGTCTTGCACATGCCCTCAAGTTACCTGTGGAGGCGTTGCGTATTACATTGCTTGTCTTGGTTGCAGTTGTCATTGTTGCTAGCTTACAAAGTGTGGGTATTGCCTTGATGCTGGCATTACTAATTACGCCAGCTGCGATTGCCCGACTGCTCGTCAAGAATATGCGTAAGATGATATTTATCTCGGCAATTATCGGAGTTGGTAGTGGGATTGCGGGATTTTATATCTCATATTATCTTGATATTCCATCCGGTGCGAGTATTGTGCTGACAATGAGTTCACTATTTGCTGTTGTCTTCGTCATACAAAGTTTGGTTATGCGAATGTCAACCTCTGAACGAATCGAAGCATAGGTGATATAAGAAATTATAACAAATAAATCCACGCTACACCGGATAATTGACAAAAAAACCACTAATAATATAGTGGCTTTTTTGATTGTAAATATTGCAAATTAGCAGGAATATGAGAAGCCAGATGCAGACCCAAGATAGTTATCACTGGCATCATACGCATCGACGTATGTGATGGGTTGGTCTTCTGGGAAGAGGTCGGCGAAGATTGTACCACCTGAGTAGGGTACAAATGTTAAAGAACTTAAAATAACATAGCTTGTTCCTGCTGGTGGACTACCGACCAATGCCATAGATTGCGTACCATCACCATTGCCACTATTACAACCCGATAAACCGACTGTCCACTCTTCTGGAGCAGGACCGGGAGTTGCTTCTTCAGTAACAAAAAATGGCTCTTCAGTGACGGCGGGTGCTGCTGCTGGTTGTGTGGGTACAGGCGCAGACCCAGAAGCCTGAGTTGCAACTGCCCCTGCTGTTGCTTGCGGAAGTGGCGTTGCTGTGTTGGCAGCTACAGGATTGATTATAGGCGGAGGTGTTGCTTCAAGGTCTTCTAGTGTACAGCCTTCAAGATTGATGAATTGCTCACCATCGACCCACACATTCACTGTGTCGGAGAAGGGTACTTCAAACCAAGGAACACCCTCAATATCAACACGTCCCGTGGGAACATAGCTCTGTGTTATGTCAAGGAAGTTTGTGACGTTACGATTATATCCCGGTCCGACATGCCCCCAAAGCTCGGTGACATCTGACTTCGGTTCTAGTAAGCATTCGGTACGTACTTCACGGGTTGTCGTTTCGCAGTTTTGAGTGACATCTTCGCCGGATACATAAACCAAACCAAATGACTCGGTTGGAATTTCGTACCAGATTGACCCATCCTCGGCGGTGATTTCGGTGGCATCAGTGATAATAGCAGTTTCTTCATAAATTGTACGGATAGAACGTCCACGTCCCGGACCAATATGAGCATCAACCGCCCCAATACCTGCAACCGGATTCAGAACACAAATCGTCTCTGTTAAAGTGGCTGTCCCGCCATCTGTCGCACCATCAAGTGGATAATTCAACAGCGATTCGGGCAGACGACGAACAGTATTATAAAATGCTGGATTCATGTAACTTGTTGCTTCTTCCGATAGAGGCGCGGGAACGGTGAATAGGGTTGTGGGTACACGCCGTACATATGGCAGACCTTCAGGTGAAACAATAGGCTGTCCCGTTACTTTGTCGAGGATTGCCGTTGTTCCTGCACCGACCTCAGCAGAAATAAAGGCTTCTGTGAAGTGTTCTTCAGGGATTTCCACTGCGTTAGGCATATCAGGATAGAGTGTAGCTTTACCAGAAATAACGGTGACCCACATCAGGTCATTTGTACCATCAGAGCCTAAGCCAAGACCGATGGTTGAACCGATTCGTATCGGTACATCATTGATGGAAATATCGACAGCTTGCCCATTTGGACCTTGCACAACCAGCATATTAGGTGCTTCTTGACAATCAGATTCGTCACCTGTTGTGAAGTACAGTGAACCGAAGGCTGCGTCTGTGGATGCACCTGCTGGCGCACTATCGGCACTGGCGAGGTTATCAATTGCATCATTCGGGAATAGCGATGCACGAGTGACCCAAACGACTTGACCCTCAAAGTTCGCCCGAACCCAAACACCGTCAGCACTGGTTGCATTGGCTTCTAGCACCATTGCGCTTGTTCCTTCGGCGACAGTAGCCCCTGTATCTGCCGGACTATCACGCAGAGGTGTAGTTTCAGAAATGGTAATAAATACGGATGCAACAGTAGCACCTGCGCCGCCTTCGACACCGTTTTCCATAAATACATCACCCAGCATAAACAAACGCACAGACGAATCGGCAGTAGCTGCTTCCAAACTCACGCTGGACTGTAAGTAAGCAATACCCCATTCATCTTCTTCGAGGTCGAGTTCGGCACTTCTTAATGTATGCAAGGTCGAAAGTTCTGCTGTACTACCGGGTGATACAAATGAACCAGCTTGACCATCGTCAAAAAATGTGGATGAAATGCTGTCATACGCATAGCATCCGAGTTCGCCATCTTGTTCAACGCAGTTGCTACCAGCTTCGTCAAGAGCGTTATCGACAAGGGCTTCGCACAAGCGTTGCGCTTGAAGCACTGTGGTTTGTAGCAAGACGAGCACGAGAAAAATAAATATACGTCGTACCATTGGTTTATATCCCCTTCTTTATGAGCAGTTTTCTGAATCTTGTAGACCATATTGTCTACGGGTGTCACAAGATAAGTCGATGATATAGCGATTGTCTTCTGTCCATTCAATTAGTTGCTCAAGCGAGTCGATACGCCAGTGAATAACTTCCCCAAACTCACCTCCAGAGACAAGACCTTGATTATCTACGGTATAGATAATGGTGTTTACATCTTCGATGTGACCAACAAACGATTGGGCAGGGTCAAGGGAGTTGATGTCCCACATGAGAATGGTGTCATCCTCGGATGCTGAGACAAACGACATCCCATCGGAGCTAAAGGCAATATCACGAACACCGCCCGTATGTCCAGTGTATGTGCGGATAATGTCGCCGGATGTTGTATCCCATAAGATGATACGTTGGTCGCCGGAGCTAGATAAAACCTGTGTCCCGTCTGGACTAATGGCAACACTGTGGACACGGTCTGTGTGACCCTCAAGTGTATGGAGAATGTCGCCGTCAGGTAGTGACCACAAAATCACGGTGTCGTCATTGGAGCTGGTCGCTAGCAATGTGCCATCCTCGCTAATGTCAACTCCTGTAACAAACTCTGCATGTCCTGTCAGTGATGTGATTTGTTCGCCTGTATCCAGTTCCCAGATAAATAGTTCTGGTTCTGCGGCTGCCACACCACCGCCTGTCACTAGCAAGTTAGATTCTTCATGAATATCGAACGAGAATACAGGCATTGTATGTCCCTCAAACGATTGTTGAACCTCACCTGTTTCGATGTCCCACAAGAGGACTGTACCGTTACCTGCGCTGGATAGGGCAGTTGTATCGTCAACTAGTAGAACGGCATTTACGTTGTCGGCATGAGTTTCAAATACAGTCAGAATGGTACCATCAGCATCTCGTACAATTAGTGTATCGTCATCTGAACCAGAGACAATCCGAGACCCATCGGATGTGATGGCAACAGCATTTACACGGCGAGTGTGGACGGCATACTCATTGATAATGTTGCCGATTTGATTATCCCAAAAGATGATTTGTAAATCGGTGTCGGCAATGGCAATTTGTGTTCCGTCAGGGCTAAACTGACCGTCACGCAAGAAGGCGTTATGTCCGGTAAATGTATGAAGGGGTTGACCTGTTTGTGCATCCCATAGGATGGCAGTCTGGTCGTCAGCAACAGTCAGGAGTGATGTTCCATCAGGGTTGAATGCAATACTCTGGACGAAGTTGGTATGTCCAAACAATGTGTTGAGCAACTCGCCTGTTGTTGCATCCCAAATGCGGGCGGTATTGTCTGTAGAAGCAGATGCGATAAGTGTGCCATCAGGACTATATACGACATCGCCAACGGTTGAAATGTGACCTGTCATTGTCAAAATACTATCACCTGATTCGACATCCCAAACCATGAGTGTATCGTCACGGCTTCCTGTTACTAACTGTGAGCCATCAGGGCTAAAATCAACTGCTTGAACACGGTCACTATGCCCAACAAAATCAAGAGCATCACCTGATTCGACATCCCATAATTTGGCAACATCATCACGTCCTGCCGAGGCGAAACGTGTACCGTCAGGATGGAAGACGACATGTTGAACACGGTCAGCATGTCCAACAAACTGGCGAATTTGCTCACCTGTTTCGACATCCCACAAAATAAGTGTGTTGTCCTCACTGGATGAGACTAACTGTGTGCCATCGGGACTAAAATCTAACCCTGTGATTTCCGCTAGGTGACCTTCCATTTGTTGGATGACATCCCCCGATTCGACATCTCGTAAGATGATTAAGGCATCTTGTGCGCCGGATGCGATAATTGTGCCGTCTGGATTGAAGGCAACAGTTTGTAACCAGTCGCTATGTTCACCTGTGAATAACTGCGTTGCACCTCGTTGATAGGCGATGTTACCTAATGCACGACGGGCATTGTTGGGTGGACTCTCCAAATTGACGGACTCGATAGCAATGGCGACTGCTTGTATCTGGTCAAACTGGTTACGCTCTCTCGCACCTGAGGCAAGTGCATTACTAGAGGCAATTTCAGCATTACGAACAGCAGTAGCTTCGGCAGCGATAGCATTATCTCGTTGTTGTGTGGCTTCAATTGATTGAAATACTGCGATGATGGCAAGAAACACGGTAACAACGAGGGCAACCATCACACCGGATAAGATGCGCCGTTGCCGAATCATAGCTTGTTGACGGCTGGCAAGAATATAGTCACGGTGTAACTGTGTTGGCTCAGGTTCTAAGGCTTCCCCATGATTAAGCCATGTCTCGGCGATTCGGATTTCGTCGCCTGTCAGAACATAACTAGGGTTACGCTCGTTTTTATCCCAATCCAGTGCACGGAGCAAAAACGTTTTATGTTGGCGCACATGTTCCAGATTAACATCAAGAGCTTGTACGACTTTAGGAAATGATTCTTCAAATGTGTTTTCATGTCCTGCATGGGGCGTGAAGTAAATCCAATTGATGTGCCCGATACCATTTGGGATTTCGTAGTCGTCGAACTTTTTCAGGACAATCGGTATAATTTTCTTCTTGAGTTCGATGGCATATCCGAGTTCTAAATCGACACAATACGTGGATTCCAAATAGTCTGGGGTCAGAATACAAATAAACGCATCTGCACCTTCCAGACCACGTCGGATGTCATCACTAAATCCCACACTCCCCGGTGGAATATCTTCCCAGTCAATCCAGACTTCGCGCCCCGAAGCCTGCAATTGATTGACGACTTCTTTTGTAAATTCTACATCTTTACGCCGATAAGAAACAAATACATCACTAAAATCACTAGATTGTATAGTTGCCATAACTACCCCTTCACGACATTTAAATTGTCAACTTTTATAATATCGTGGATAACCAAATTTCACATCTTAATTTAAACAGCGACTCTGTCTGAAAACAGTTTAGATATTGATGACCTGATTCAATTTACTGCTTTGATATGCTGCCGAGACGATTTGCATGTTCACAAATCCGACATGACCGTCAGCGATAGGTGTTTGTCTCGATTGAATGCAGTTTACGAAGTGGTCAATTTGATTGATATAAATGGATAAGGGAACATGTGGGTCGCGTTTAGCAGGGTAGTCTGTTTCTATGGTGGTAAGTTGACGAGTCGTGCTATCGGTTATTTGAATGGTTGTCGGAAATAATTGTGCAAATCCACCTGTGCTATAAAACTGTGTTGATGCTCCGATGCCATCGCTATGAGGTTGCCACCAGCCAAACTCGATTGTTGAGGTAATGTCGTTGTCCCATGTAACGGTGATGATGCCCGTATCATCGACATCATAGTCACCATAATATGTCCCGATAGTGGCATAGACTGATATAGGTTTTGGGTCGCCGAGCAAAAAACGTACTGTGTCAATGGCATGGATACCCATATCGGCAAGTGCGCCACCACCTGCCAACGCTTTTTGCGTGAACCAGCCCGATGGTCCCCAGTTCACATGTGCCGAGTAACCTTTGGTACGAATCACATTTCCGATAATCCCTGATGCGATTTGGTCACGCATAAATTGGACTTCTTCATCAAATCGCCAACAGTGTGCAACTTGCAAGACAGCATCAGATTTGGTATGTGCATCGAGTATCATCTGCGCTTCATTAGCAGTCATTGCCATCGGTTTTTCGACTAGAACGTGGATACCTGTCGTTAATGCCATGATAGATTGTGAGGCATGCAGAAAATTGGGCGTGCAGATAATAATAGCATCGACATCACCTGCATTTATCAGGGCTTCTATGGTCACATAGTGACGGGATACAGGTACACTAAACACCTCACCGAATGCCTGCATTGACTCTGTTCGGTGATTGACGAGGGCAACCAATTCACAAGTGCCTAGTTGTTGGATTGCTCGTGCATGTGTTTGGGCAATATCCCCTGTTCCGACGACGGCAAGTTTTATCATGTCCCGAATCCTATTCTGGCAACAGTAAAGATGGCGACAAAGACGACTGGAATCAGCCCAAGCAGTAACATGCGACGAATCACGGGACCTTCCTCTCCACCCAGCCCGACGGTACTGCATCCGACGATAATCTTGGCAGGTGCTAAGATACTCCCCAATGATGCACCAGCTGTTTGCCCCGCGAGGATAACCGGAACACTCAGACCGAGTAGGGTAGCTGTCTCTTGCTGGAGTGCGCCAAAGACAACATTAGAGTTGGTATTGCTACCTGTCATAAATGCACCTAGTGTACCGATAAATGGAGCAAATAGCGGGAAAATAGTTGAGCTAAATGTCTCGCTGATACCCTGTGCGATAATCTGTGTCATCCCTGTATGCGTCATAAGTGATGCCATTGCTACCAATGCCAAGATTGAAATTGTGGATTTTGTAGCGGACTTACGGACTTTACCCCAGATTTTCGCCCAGACACCGTCTTCCTCATAGTAACCTGCCCTCTGATACATAATGAAGGAAATCACACCTGCATAAAATAGAATTGCACCGGGGTGACCAAAGATACTGATAGAACGCCCCGTTTCTGCTGGAACAGTCCAACCAAAGGCAGTTGAGACTTCGGGGAATTGAACACTGATTTTGATAGCATCAAAGAGTTGTTCCAATGGGGCAATCAAATTCAGGGAAAAGGCGATTATCAATAGAATAATGTAAGCTGCGATGGCGAGGACAAGACTACGAGATTCAGCTTGTGTATCATCAGGGTCTTGTAGTTTGGCTTTGCTACGGTTAAGCGGAGAAAGCACATACAACACACCGACGACTGCACCTGCTAATGCACCAGATGTTGAACCGAGTGTCCACATCCCATTGGTTGCGATGATGTATTGGGTTACACCCATGACGATACCTACAACGATGAGCATGGGTATACTGCGGATGAATCCATCCCATCCAGCACTGACATATGCGACCAGCGCACCACTTATCAAACAGGCACAACCGAGAATGAGGGCTGCATCCGGTGCAAGGACTTCACCGGGTAAACCTGTTACTGCCGTTAATGCCACAAAAGATGTTCCCAAAGAGCCAAACGTCACTGCCCATCCGTGACCAAGCGATGCCATGATGACGGATTGTGTTGCTGTATAGCCAAGCCCAACCAGTAACGGTGCAACCACTGCAACAGGTACACCAAAACCGCCGACCCCTTGTAACAAGGATACAAATACCCAGCTAATCAATAGGCTTTGCGCGGCGCGGTCTGATGTCAGGCGTGGCAAACTACGACCAATCAGGGCGACAGTGCCGGCTTCGTTGGTGACGTTGTAGAAGAACAATGCCATCCACACGATGTAGAGAACATCCAAAGCCAACAATACAGATTTGCCAATGGCTACAATCACCAGCTCCAAGTCGCCACCGCATATTGTAATGGCGAGCACAAGTGCGACAACAAACGCAGCACCACCAGCGCGACTGCCACCCCAACCCAAGCCGACCATGAGGAAAAGGACGGTTAGCACAGGCAACAGAGCCAGTATCCAATTTAACAAATTTAGTTCCAAAGTAATCTCCAAGCTTATTGCGTTGTTTCAATCAAAATGTTCATATGTAGTAGATGTACCCTAGCTAGCTTGTTGCAACAGAAGGCTTATGTTGATAGAAAAGTGTTGCTTCTTGGAAGGCAAATGCCAACTGTAAGACTTCAAAGTCTGCATTGGGACGACCCACGATTTGTAAACCAATCGGTAGACCATCGTCGTTAAATCCACACGGTACAGAAATAGCCGGACAACCTGTCACGGTGATGTAGGCACACGCCATCATCCAATCAACGTAGGTTGTCATCTCGACCCCGTTAATGGCTCTTGGATATTCCCAATCAACAGGAAAGGGTGGGACTTGCGCCACAGGCAAAATCAAGAATTCATAGGTTTCCATAAACATACGCACACGATGATAAAGTTCTGTTCGTTGAACATGAGCGCGGTTGATGTCATTGACTGTCAGATTGTTGCCATAATCGGTATTCCAGTGGATGGTTTCTTTGAAGTTATCACGACCATGTTCTGCAAATAAATCATTGAATGATGACGCGAAACCCTGTGCACGGAACGTCTGGAACATATCATAGGCATCAGAAAAATCAGGATGCGCCTTGTCCACATGACAGCCTAAATCTGTGAATATAGGTAATTGTTTTTCAATGGTAGAGATAACACTTGGCTCGACTTCAAAGGAATCGAGGTCGGGACTCCAAGCAATTTTCACATCCTTAAAATCGCGTTCAAGTGGTTTACCAAACACACTGGCAGGCTCGCGGATTGCTATCGGTGAGCGACTGTCATATCCTGCTATAGCTTGCAATTGTAAAGCAATATCTTGCACAGTCCGTGCCATCGGACCGACAACAGACAGTGTATTCCATCCCCGCATTTTCGGATAGCTGGGTACACGCCCAGGTGAAGGTCGAAAGCCGACAACATTACAGAAACTGGCTGGATTGCGCAAAGAGCCACCCATATCACTGCCGTCGGCAATTGGAATCATACCTGTTGCCAGTGCTACCGCCGCGCCACCACTACTTCCGCCACATGATTTTGTTGTGTCATACGGGTTTAATGTTGCGCCAAACACCGGATTGAATGTATGTGAGCCTGCCCCAAATTCTGGTACATTTGTCTTGCCAATGGTCACACAGCCTGCTTGTTTAAGTCGCTCAATGATAAGTGCATCTACGTCTGGCACATGATTTTTAAACACGGGGGAACCACTGGTTGTACGGATTCCTTTTGTCTCGGCAAGGTCTTTGTGTGCGATGGGTAGACCATGCAAGACACCAATATCCTCACCGCGCGCCAATTGGGCATCGGCTTCTTTGGCAGTTTCCATCGCTATCTCTGGCACATGGGTAACGATGGCATTCACTATTGGGTTTACTTTCTCGATTTGCTGTGTGTGTGCTTCCAACAATTCAACCGCTGATATAGATTTGTCTCGAATCATTCGGGCGAGTTCTGTTGCTGTTTTGAAGATAAGGTCGGTCATAATGGATAACCTTTGCTGATAAGTTCGTATAGGGCATTTTACCTAATATCAGATAGACATCACAAATATCTATAAAATCGCCATCTAATTTGCGCATAGCGTTTAAGATGGATATAATTGGACTTATCTGGGGGTTAGTGAAAATAGACAAACGGGTTGACATCTTACTCATCCCACGTTAATCTATGACGCAACTTATTACACATTTACGACAGTTTATTGTTGAATAGTGACGAGTATTATTAAAAGCCTCAGGGTATAACATCAAGTTTTATGTATGATTTTGTGGAATATTACCCACAAAGACACTTATATATCCCCCAAATTTGCCATGACATCTTTGGTCATGTGGCGTTAGTTTAGTATCTAACCTGTAGCATTTGTTGCAGTTGGATTTGTTTATTTAATTTGTTTTAGGAGAAGTATCTTATGAAACGTATGTCTTTTGTGTTGACTATCGTTGCTGTTTTGGCGATGGTTGCTATCATGCCGATGGGTATGGTTCATGCACAGGATGATTGTGAATTTGCAGACGAAGTGATTAAATTTGGTGGTATTGCACCAATGTCTGCACCGGGTGCTGTTGCTGGTGGTGTAGCGATGGACTGGGCATTCCAGCAAGCTGCTGCTGACATCAACGCAGAATGTGGTATCGAAATCGACGGTGTCAACTATCAACTAGAAGTTGTCCTCGGTGACTCCGAAGGTAGCCCTGAACGTGGTCAGGCAGTTGCAGAACGTCTGATTTTGGAAGACGAAGTTGACGGTATGGTTGGTGTTTATCACAGTGCTGTTGGTCTGGCGACAATGGGAATTATGCAAGAAAATCAAATTCCAACCGTGTTCTCTGAACCCTGGAATGACAACGTCAGTGCGAACGGTATCATCGAATATGATGGCGCACCACCACGTATCGAAGACGGTGTTGACTATATCTTCCGTATTGCACCATCAAGCTCGATGGTCGGTAGCGTTGTCACCGATTGGTTGATTGAACTGGGTGTAGAAGATGTGATTCTGATTGTTGAAAATACTGACTACGGTCAACCTGCTGCTGCAGACGAACAAGCACGCCTCGAAGCGGGTGGTGTAACTGTAGAAAAGCTTGATGTTGAACTGGGTACAGAAGACTTTGTTCCAATCCTCAGTCGTATCCAAGCGCGTCCAGAAGCTCCTGACGCAATCCGTATTGTTGTGACAGGTGAAACATCCTTCAACCTGACACAACAAATGGCAGAACTTGGTATTGCTCCAACAGAAGACACCATCTGTGTAACCAACCAAATCGCATTCCAATCAGAACAATTTTGGGAAACTGTTCCCGATGGTAACTACTGTGCATTCAACCGTGTGGGTATTATCCCGACATTGTTTAATGACATCGCAGTTGATGTAAACGCAAAATACGAAGAAGAATTTGGCGACATCATTGCTAGCTTCGCTATGGAAGCTTACGACAGTGTATGGTTGCTGGCAGATGCAATGGAACGTGCTGGAACATATGAAGACCCTGATGCGATTGTTGCAGCGATTGAACTCGCCGATATCGAACTATCACAGGGACGTTACTACTTTACTTATGGTAGCCATAACCCAGAATTGCCAGAAGGTACACCTGCTTACATGTGGCATCAATGGCCCGACCCAATCGTGACTGTGATGCAATACTTTGAACAAGATCAAAGCTCACTGGAAGCAGCGGTTGTCTTCCCTGAGGTTTACCAAACACACGGTACAAACTACATTGTGCCAGGTACAACCCCATAATCGAACTTAATTTGAAATAGTATCTAGCAATTGTCTTCAGACAATCGTTAATCAGTCGGGTGGGTGCAATGCCCACCCTCTGGTTTGTGGGAGTCTGTTTGTTTTTATGGATAGGCTTCGTTTGCCTATTCACTGTTTAAGGAAAGTGGTTATGGAATCTACATTTTTATTATGGTTGCTACTGGCGGGACCTTTATGGGCAACAATAGGATTATTTCTTGTCCCGCGCGCGACAGTCAATCAAGATGACACCGAACGGAACTTACAGGTTGCTGGTGTAATCGGTGGTTTTGCACTAGGTCCTGTCGGTGTGGGTCTATTTTATCTACAACCTGCGCTGATTCGACGTATCACGCTGGTACTTGGGATGTTAATTGCAGTCTTTATCACATCACAAGTATTGGTACGCATCCCTGACCCAAACTTACCATCGGGGTTATGGTTGATTTTGGCAGGTCCTCTGTGGGCGATTATTGCGACGTTTGCAATTCCACGCCATTACCGTGCTGTTGGTGCTGATGATACTAATGTATTGACAGCGGCTGCACTGGGTGGCTTTGCGATAGGTCCTTTGATTTTTGGCTTGATGTGGAAAAACACACCCAAAATTGACCGGAATTGGATGATAGCTCTTGGGACATTAGGCGCATGGGAAATCTATACAATTTTTGCGCTACAAAACGCGACAAACCTATGTGTACAAGCCCCTTATCATCTGACTTATCTGACGCAACAAACAGCGAATGGCGTTGTGATTGGGTCAATTTATGCACTGATGGCAGTCGGGTTGACATTGATTTATTCCGTGCAGGGCATTGTTAGTTTTGCTCATGGTCAGCTCTATATGGTTGGCGGGTATTTTTCATTTTACTTCCTACTCTACGCATCTCAGATATTGAGTGATATGACTGGGACGGAAGTTGTTGTCCATCCAATTTGGGGTATCCCGATTGCAGGTGTTATCGTATTTATCATGGGTGCGGTGTTTGAGCGACTTTTCCTTAAACCAATGCACGACGGCTTGATTGAACGTGCTGCCGAATATGCAATTTTGATTACCTTTGGTTTTGGTTTTGTTGTCGAGTATACGACATTAGCAATTGCTGGACCGTTCCCACAACGGACAGAAGGACGCTTTACGGAAATACGTCGCTATACATTGGAGCGTATCCAAATTACTGAAGACTTTGCCTTTGGTCCAATCAACATTATTGGTGACCGTGCGATTGCGATGGTGATTGGCATTGTGTTGATTTTTGCTTTGCTGTGGTTCTTGCAACGGACGTGGACAGGTCGTGCATTACGTGCAACTAGCCAAGATAAGCAAGCTGCGGCTGTCACAGGTATCAACCCAACCAATATGAATACACTCGCATTTGCGATTGGGTCGATGTTAGCAGCGATGTCTGGTGCGGCACTTGTTCCGATTTTTGCATGGGTGCCGTGGTTAGGGGCAGAGATGGCAGGACGGTCATATGTCATTGTGGTTCTCGGTGGGCTTGGGTCTGTGCCGGGGGCGTTATTTGGTGGTGTTATTGTTGGTGTTGTTGAGGCATTAGGGGCAGGGTGTCATCCTGATCCAAGTCGTGGTGCGGCATATAAAGAAGCATTTGCACTGGTTATCTTTGCATTGGTATTGCTCTTGAAGCCGACGGGACTCTTCGGAAGGGAGCAACTGTAGTCATGAAGTCGCTTATCAAACAAATTGAATCAATAGTGGATGGTAGCCTCGGCAGACGTAATCTAGGTATCATCGTGCTCGGACTTGTTATCTTATTTTTTGTCTGGTTTCCGAATGACCCTTCACAATCAAATTATGCGAAGACTGTGTTTATTAGTGGCTTTTTCTATGCCATTATGTCCTCAAGTTGGGCATTATTGGCAGGCATCGCCGGACAGTTCTCCTTTGGTCATATGGCGTTTATGGGAATTGGTGCATATGCTGCTGGTCTGATAGCCCGTGATGGCATTATGTTTGCCATGCTCGGTATCAACATATCAGCAGAGTCTATATCGGCAATTGGCGCGATTGTGATTGGTACGATTGTTGCAGGTCTGGTCGGGCTATTGGTTGGTTGGTTGCTGTTGCGCTTACGGTCATCGTATCTGGCACTGTTTACAATTGCATTTTCTGAGTTGTTCCGCATTGTGATGCTAACCGAATATGACTATACCGGAGGCTCGAACGGTCTCTCACTGCGTCGCCTGATTGATATGGCAGATGTAGATGCTGCCCGTCAAGTAGAATACTACCTTATGTTTGCTTTGCTCTTGGGGTCGCTGGCTCTCATGTATCTCGTCGCTAATTCACGGATTGGTTTGTTCCTACGTGCAATGCGTGAAGATGAAGATGCAGCATCGGCATTGGGCGTGAATGTTGTTCTCTATAAAGTCCTCATATTCGTGTTTACGAGTATGATTGTCGGGATGGCTGGCGCGGTATTTTATAGCAACGTCGGCTCGGAGCGTGTCATTCCTGAGCAACTAGAAATTTTGCAGATGTCACTTGTGATTGCTTATGCAGTAATCGGCGGGATGGAAAGTTTGCTCGGTGCTGCTGTTGGTGCATTTATCTCACGTTATATGCTAGAGGCGACACGGGTTGTTGTCATTAATTTACCGTTTGGAATGACCCTGCCTGATGGCTCGGAAGCATTTGTGTGGGAGACAGGGGCGTGGCGATATGCACTTTTTGGCTTGGTAATGATACTCACCCTACGATACATGCGTAATGGCTTGCTGTTTCCGGTGATTAGCTGGTTCAGTGGGCGAGATGTTGCTAAACAAGAGACGGTTTCTATTCGCAACACAGATGAAGATGGCAAACCAAAACGGGAGAACACCGATGAGTAATATCAAATTGGAGCTGACGGAAATCTCCAAACGCTTTGGTGGTAATCAAGCCGTAAATGGTGTGTCCTTTACGGTCGATAAGCCTGAACTTGTCGGGTTGATTGGTCCTAATGGGGCGGGTAAGACAACGCTCACCAATATGATGAGTGGGATGCTCAAGCCGAGTAGTGGCACAATCTATCTGAATGGTAAACGCATTGACGGACTTGCACCATATGATGTGGCGCGCTCTGGATTGGGGCGTACCTTTCAGGTGACTCGTGCACTTAGCCGTATGACCGTTATGGAAAATATGATGGTGCCAGGTATGGCGATGAATCCAGGGACACGTAAGCGTGACCTTGAAGATAAAGCCCGTGAGACGCTACGCTTTTTGACAATTGAGCATCTGACGAATGAATATGGGCGTGCCCTCAGTGGTGGTCAGCGTAAACTGCTGGAACTAGGGCGGTTGCTGATGTTAGACCCCTCGGTGATTATCCTTGATGAGCCGTTTGCTGGTGTGCATCCACGTTTACAAGAGACAATTTATGAGTATATCCATCGTGTCCACGAGGATGGCAAAGCGATTATTCTCATCAGCCATGATATGGGTGCGGTGTTTGAATTGAGCGAGCGGTTGATTGTATTGAACTTTGGTACATTGATTGCTGATGGCGACCCTAAAGACGTGAAGAACGACCCGAAGGTAATCGAAGCATATCTTGGGGAAGAGGAGGAGGACGAGTAAATATGTTAGAAATTAAGGACTTATACGTGGGCTACTATGCTGATTTGCATATCCTACGTGGACTCAACCTCAAAGCAGAAAAAGGCAAACTGACGACGATTCTGGGTGCAAACGGTGTTGGTAAATCGACTCTACTAAAAGCAATCTATGGCTTCTTGACACCGCACACTGGACAGGTTTTGCTAGATGGACGCGATGTGACCGGAACGCCAACCCATAAGTTGATTGAACTTGGGATTAGCTATATCCCACAGCAACCGGGTGTCTTCAAGTATATGACCGTCCGTGAAAATCTGATGATGGGCGCATGGACATTCCAGAAAGATAAGGCACGGATTGAACAAAAAATTGAGGAGAACTTCCAGCGGTTTCCAATTTTACGTGAGAAGCAAAATGATAATGCGGGCAGTTTGTCCGGTGGTCAGCAACGCATGGTCGAGATTGGACGCACACTCATGACAGACCCGCAGGTGATTCTCGTTGATGAACCGACGGCAGGTCTGGCAAAGTTGCTCAGTGAAGAAGTTTATAAGATGCTGGTGGACTTGCGCGATGAGGAAGGTCTAACGATTCTGCTGGTTGACCAAGAAATCCGCGAGGCACTCAAGATTGCTGATTACGTTTATGTGCTGGAACTCGGACGCAACAAGTTTGAAGGTCCTGCGGAAGACTTCGATGACCTCGAAAAAGCCTTCTGGGCATAAACGATACGATGAATAAATTGAAGGTGGTATGGTCGTTTGGCTATGCCACTTTTTTGTTGAGGGATACAGATGACAACTATAGATTTTGATGTGGTGATTGTTGGTGCGGGAATTGCTGGTATCTCGACAGCATACTATCTAGCGACCAAGCACAATATCACCAATGTTTTGTTGGTAGATAAACGCCCACCGATGACATTTACCAGTGATAAGTCTGGGTCGAATTATCGCAACTGGTGGTCACATCCAGCAATGGCGCAACTTGCCAACCATTCGATAAATTTGATGGACGATTTGGCAGAAACAACCAATAATATCTTCAATATGAATCGACGGGGTTATGCGTATTTTAGCCGTGATGCCGATATTGAAGCCTATCTTGAGCGATATGCACAGGCGGGAGTGGGTGATATGCGTGTGTATCAAGGACATGCTGATGGGTATGACCCAAGCGAAAATCCCAAATTAATTGGAGCAGATGTATTATTAGGCAATGACCTGATTAAACAGTATGCGCCGTTTGTCGCTGACGATATTCAATCGATGGTGCATGTGCGTCGTGCCGGATGGATTAGTACACGAGTGATGGCACATCATATGCTGGATGTTACATCAGGTTTAGGTGTGGCTGAATTGCGCGGGGAAGTTGTGTCATTTGGGGATGGAAATGGAACAAGGTGGGAGCTTTCTGTAAATACTCCATATGGTCAGCAATTTGTCACGACGCACAAACTGTTAAAAACAGTTGGGCCAAACGGTGTTTCTGGTTGGGCAACAGGGGTAAATGACCTGCCCATTACAAACGTTTATCACCAGAAAGTGATGATACGAGACAAGGGCAAAATCCTGCCCGATGGCATGCCCTTCATGATTTTTACTGATGCACCAACATGTGAGTGGACAGACGAGGAACGCAATTACTTAGTAGAGCATGTTGGCGCAGACGAGATTCCGGGCAACTTTCATATCCGACGGGTGAATGATGAGTGGATTCACTTAGGCTGGGCGTTCAACAATAAGACTACTGATGATATAGAGGCTGTACAATATGAACCGCTATTTCCGAATGTTGTGATGAAAGGCATGTCATCTTATATCCCTGAGTTTGAAACGTTTACTATCCCAACATTCCCGATTATATCCGGTGGATTCTACACACGCACACCAGAAAATCTGCCGATAATTCACTCAGCCCGTAAAGGACATTATGCAATTACTGCCTTGTCCGGATTTGGCGTGATGATGGGCTGTGGTATCGGCGACATCGTAAGTGATATGATTGCCGGACAAGATGTGCCAGAGTATGTTAAAGCATTCTCAGCTGACCGCTATAAAGACTCTGACTATATCGAACAAATCAAGCAGTATGACGGTGGCGAGTTATAAACTCAGTGGGTCGCGGTTGATGTCTTTATAGTAAATATATGTACTCTGGGTTTTTCCAATCGCACAGAACCACTGCGGACAATATGACCCCATCCAAATTGTGTCGCCTGCTTGAATCGGATACCAACAGTCATCAAGCCGATAAATCCCCTGACCTTCCAGTAGATAGAGTCCGTGTTCCATAATATGGGTTTCTACGAAAGGGAGGGCTGTCCCTGTTTGAAAAGTGAACAAATTAACTGCCATATCGTAGGCAATCGTGTCCGGCAATAATGTGCGAACCCGTGCATCCTCATCACCGAGGAAGGGTGTACCATCACTTGCCCAAGCATTTCCCGTTATAACTTTCGGATAGTCAGTAGTTAGATTCGATTCCGTATATTGTTTTTCAAATACCAGTATTTGAGTATCTGTTTTTGCTGTGATGCTATGATTGGTATCTGCCGGAATATAACCAAAATACCCTGTAGATAAATCGTGTTGTTCGCCACTAACACGTAGTTGAACCTCGCCATCCATAACATAGAAAAAACGCTGGACTCCTTGTAGCGGTTGTCCGGCAGTCCCACTTTCTGACATCAATGCCAGATATTGAACAAAGCGCGGACGCTTGAGCATATGTGGCGAAATGAGAATAACGCCTTGTGTGTTTGTCCAGCCGGGTAAGGTTGATTTGATATGACCATCAGGTGCGATGAAGGCATGATTCGGTTGAATAACTGTGCGGGTTTGTCCGAGTGGATGCATAGTGTTGCTCTCCAGTTTATGATATGCGTACCGTCTTTGGGTGACCAATAGATTGGTTTGTCAGCAATATGAAATTGTATGCGATTTTACTAAATGGGTTTCATATGTCAATTTATCCTATGAAATGCACGTTGACTATGTGATGATGTTGCCTGTTTATTGATGTAGGATGTAGGTGAGTTGATGACAATATTTAAGGCAATCATCCTCGATATGGATGGGACACTCGTGAATACTGAGAAGCTTTGGAAAAAAGCCGAGAAGGCGATGTTATCCAAGTATGGTTGTACATACGATACCACGATTCATGCGCAGTTCTTGGGGATGGCAGTACATGAATTTATTCCAGCGGTTCACGAAGCCTATGATTTGTTGCATATACCAGCAGATGAACTGGATGCCGAGTTGGAATCATCTGTGATGGTATTGCTCGAACAGGAAACACAACCTACTAGTGGTGCGGAAGCATTGATTCAATATATTGTTGAGCATGAGATTCCTGTAGCGATTGCCTCTAATTCGTCGCATAAGATGATTTGGGCGACCTTAGCGAATCAACGTTGGTTAGATGTGATTCCTCAACGATTTTCATCTGATGATGTACCCAATGCAAAGCCAGCACCTGACTTATATCTTCATGTGGTAGAACAATTAGGATTTTTACCAGAAAATTGCCTTGCGATAGAGGATAGTTTGACAGGTATACGGTCGGCAACATCAGCGGGAATGACGTGCTATGCTCTACCGGATGCAGAATTAGCCGATATTGAAGCTTACCATCGTATCACACCACATGTGTTTGCATCATTGGTCGATGTGTTAAAGTTGATAAAGTCATCACATTAGCAATAGACTGATGGACAATGTGTTATAACTTTCTTTTGTGATGAGCTGGCGGTATCATTGGTAATTATTTTTAAGTAGGGAGATTTGTTGTGGTTTTTTTGAATGTGGTTAAGTCCGGCACACTTGCACTCAATGAGCAGATGAAATTGCTAGAAGCTCAAGGTGAAACTGTTTACAAATTTGGCTTTGGTGAATCACCATTTCTGCCACCACAACGAGTCCAGACTGCTTTACAAGAGGCGAGCCACCGCAAAGACTATACCCCTGTTATCGGATTGCCACAGTTACGTGAGAAGATTGCCGAATTTCATAGTGAAGTAGACGGCTACCCAATTGATGCTGGACAGATTATGGTCGCACCGGGGACAAAACCGCTACTCTATAATCTCATGCACGCTTTTGAACATGCGACGGTATTCTTGCCTGCGCCGTCATGGGTATCTTATGCACCACAAGCACAAATTGCGCGACATCCTGTTTTCAAAATTCCGACAAGTTACGATGATCGTTGGCGTGTGACTCCTGATGTATTAGACAGGGTGTTATCTGAGCATCATGTCGTCGGTACAGCAAATCTAATGGTACTAAATTATCCGGGTAATCCTGATGGACTGACCTATACCCGTGATGAGCTGGTCGCTTTGGCAGAGGTTTTCCGCAAGCATGAGGTCTGGGTTGTCTCAGATGAAATTTACGGCTTGTTGCATCATGAGGGTCAGCATGTTTCGCTAGCTAGCATATACTCTGAACGCACAATGGTTACAACAGGTCTATCGAAGTGGTGCGGGGCAGGGGGCTGGCGATTAGGTGCGTTAATCCTGCCACCTGATGCACCCGCTGAGTTACATTCTGCTTTGATAGGATTAGGGTCAGAAGTGTACTCCTGTGCGCCTGCACCGATACAAGTTGCGGCGTTGACGGCGTATGAATTGGACGCAGTTGTTCATGAGTTTCTGGCAGGTCAACGTGTGATTTTGAAGGCAATTGGTCAAAAGATTTACCGGCAGTTGGTGTCTGCTGGTGTCAAAGTACATCCACCACAGGGCGGGTTCTACTTGTTATTGGATTTCAGTCCATTCGCCGACAAATTAAATGCAATAGGAATTGAGACAGACACACAATTATGTGAGCAATTATTGGAACAAATCGGTGTCGCATTATTGCCGGGGACGGCGTTTGGTATGCCCGCTGATATGTTCACCGCCCGCTTAGCCTATGTTGATTTTGATGGCACAGATGCGTTACAACACATGACATCATTTGATACCGATGCAGAGGCATTCCTTGAAAATTACACAGGCAAGATGCTTACGGGGATTCAGCGACTAGATGAGTGGCTCAGTTAACTGAAAAACAACAATGAGATGCTGAGTATCAATAAGGGTATCATCATCAACCATTCAAATGTTTTGGGGTTGATGCGGGTAATAATCCATCGTGCCCCATAAATTGCGAATGGAATGATAATCAATATCCACGCGATGCTGAGCAATTTGTTGACATCCAAAATGCCTATCACTATAAAACCGGGAAGCTTAGTTAAGTTGATAATCGCAAAAAATAATGTTGTTGTGCCGATAAATGTGCGCGGTGTCATCTTGGGCTGGAGCAAGAGATAAGCTGTAAAGGGTGGTGCGCCGACATTCGCCAGTGCTGACCCGAATCCAGATGCCCAACCCGCTAACCAGCCATGCCAATCATGCGGTTGATATTCGACTGATTGCAATCTGTCACTGAGAATTTTGAACGATAATGCGAGTAAAGTGAAACCGCCAATAACACGTTTAAGCGTAACTGCGTCAATATCTCGCAATACAAATGTGCCTATAGCAACCCCGATGAGACCCGGAATCAGCATCAGCAAAATGTACTTTTTGCTCCATTCACGCCAATAGAAGTACAAAGCAAACACATCAGCAAACATCAACAAGGGTAAGACCAACCCGACAGCGACCTGTGGCTCAATGATAAGTGTCAGTAATGGGACCGTTAGCGCGACAGGAACAGGTCCGCCAAGTCCGCCTTTGGATAATCCGACGAGGATACCCACAATTGCGAAGATAAATATTTCTTCCATATATATACTTTCGAGTACGGTCACTGTGGTTGATAGATATTGTATTATAGGCGAACAGTGATTGTGTTACGAGGATTTGTTCAATCAATTATGGATGGGAAAAGATATGGATACAAAGCAATTAAACGATGAAGGGCGCGACCTTTGGAATAGTAAAGCAGAATTTTGGGATGCGATGCATGGGGATGAGGGTAATCTGTTTCACCGTACCCTGATTAGCCCATCGGTTGAGCAGTTAGTAGACTTACAAGCTGGTGAACGTGTGTTGGACATTGGCTGTGGGAGTGGGATTTTGGCACGTCGATTGGCAGAGCTAGGTGGAGTCGTGACGGCATTTGACTTCAGTGAAGAACTCATCAAACTGGCACAAGCACGTGGTCAAAAATCAGGTGAATCAATTGACTATCAAGTGATTGATGCAACTGATGAAGATGCAATGGTTGCATTGGGTGCGGGACAATTTGACGCGATTACCTGCACAATGACTCTGATGGATGTCCCGACGGTTGAACCGATATTCCGTGCTGTGCAACAATTGTTGAAAGACGATGGACGCTTTGTATACTCAACGGCACATCCGGCATTCAACTCCAATAATCCGATTTTTGTCCATGAGTTGGCTGATACCGATGGTATGTTATCTGATTATTATGGTGTGAAACTCAATGCGTATCTGGATATACCGCCTGTCAAAGGGGCAGGTGCATCAGATGAACCCAATCCTCATTATTACTATCATCGCCCGCTACAAGAGTTACTAGGGACTGCTTTTGCTAACGGGTTGGTGATGGATGGGTTACTTGAACCATCGTTTACATCAGAAGACGCAGACACAACCGACCGCCTCACATGGGTTAAGTTATGGCAAATTCCACCTGTGATTACCGGACGGTTGCGTAAAGCTAAATAGACGGATTCTCTGGTGTCAAAATAGCTGATTCAAATGTACCACCTGCATAGGTTTTCAATAGCTCAAGCAAATCTGTAACAGCATTTTCGATGTCGCTTTGTGCGCTGTCGTGATGTGCTTCTACTGTAATGATGGCATTGCGTGTTTCGCTATTGGCGGCACTGGTCGCACTTTGTCGCCAACACCAACGACGGGCGATGCACATCTTTTTCGCATCTGAGAACACCACTTCGCCGGACTCTGGATAGACGATTTCATTACTGCCGAGTTCTGTAAATGCTTCACTACCATCGGCATAATGTACCGTGACGACCCCCTCAATTTCACGGGTATCAAATATGGCAACGGGAAAACCATAACGAATGCTGACCAGATTGCCGAGGTCTACGAGTGTGTTGATACTTGGGATGTCACCTTTTTTTGTGAGGCGACGGAGTAAGGCTTCGGCTGCGCTACGGTACTTCGTTGGTGATACACCAAATGCACTAATTGCACTGCGCCATGCACTTAATGATGGGATTTCGCTGAGGGGTGTATCCCCGATACGTGTTTTAACTGCTTCTTGTTCGTTTGAATATTGCTGTTGGAGTGCATCAGAGGTCGGTGGGTTAGACATACCTTGTGCGAGGATAACGCCACCGACGATATTCGGATAGTTTTTGATGATGTCTGTATGATATTGAAATGTTGTCATGTTAGTCTCCTAATGCGGGTGTGGTGGTTAGCGGGTCGTCGCGTTTTTCCAGACGCTGTACTGCCCAAATCCAAATCAGTAATGGGACGATAGCAACCCCTGCTAGACCAAATACGAGTGAGCTAATATTTTCAATGGCGACAGCATCGACCAACAATCCAATTGCTAGAACACTGATAGCCATCACCAGTTCAAATCCAGCAAAATCGAGCGAGAACATACGCCCTAGATATTCATCCGGTACAGTTTTCTGAATGATAATCGAGCTATATGTCCAGTTGATGGAACTCCCCATTGCACGAACAATCACAGCAAAGACGAGTAATTCTAATGATGGAGCTAATCCCCAGAAAATCCATCCAAGCACAATCATCACATAACCGACAATAATGAGCCGTCTCAAGATTTGCACACTCCCATCACTGATACGGTTGGTGATAATTGGACCGATAATTGACCCAACCCCGAATGCCGCCCATAGAATTGCCATTGAGGTTGTACCTTGTTCGCCAAGCACAAATACACTCGTGCCATAGATAATCAAAATCGTATCAACACTGGTAAAGCTGAGTCCCGCCTTGACAAAAATGGTTGCACCGATGGCTGGATTCTTGATTAAATAACGGATACCATCCATAAAAGTGCGCTTGGACTTATCAAGTACGACCCGTTGTTCTTCACCAATTTCGGAACGCGGTGTTTCGGGTACAGTCAGCGTCATGACGATAAATGCCGAGAGCAGAAATGTGCCAGAGTCGATGATAAGTGCTGTTTGTATACCGAACAGTTCCGCAACGATGCCACCGATAATCGCGCCAATAGCTAACATCGCCGACCATGTGACACTGCTCAATGTGTTGCCAATCACAAGTTCATCACGATAGAGAACACTAGGCATAAGGGCATTGCGGGCAGGTTCAAAGATGGACGAAACTAGAAATTGGGCAATGGTGAATACATAAATGAGGGGCAAAAACTCAGGTCCTTGAGTTGTAAAGAGTAACCCCAATACAGCAAGGGCGCGCAAAACATCGCTGATGATGAGCAGGCGCTTTCGGTCAAATCGGTCAGCGAGGACTCCGGCATAGGGGCGCATCAGCAATGGCGGAATCAAACGGCAAATCAAATAGCCGCTAACAGCAAGCCCCTGATAATTTGTGCCTTCGGTATAGACGACAATCAATGCTGAGATAACAATGGTATTGAACCAGTCCCCAAGCAGGCTAACAACCTGCGCCGCCCATAATTTAGCAAAATCGGGATTGCTTTGTAAGAGTCGAATATAGTCCATATAAATTCCTTTGCGTGATGACTGCCTAGTCTACAGTTAAAAGCCCAGAGTTGAAAGTTGAAAGTAGAAGGCGGTAGGATACATAAATCAGTTGCGTGTTATACCATGAAATTAGGGGTATGTTGTTTATGATGGATGTTTTGTTTGTTGGGCTTGGTGGGTTCATTGGAGCGAATGCGCGCTATTGGATGACACTATGGGTGAATGGCGTATTTGTCCCACGATTTGGTGCATTCCCGTTTGGCACACTCGCAGTCAATCTGATTGGTTCATTTGGATTGGCGGTGTTTGGCGTGTGGTTTGGGTCGCGTATTGGTTTATCGCCGAATGTCAGATTACTGATTGGAACAGGATTCTTCGGTGCATTTACAACCTTTTCGACTTTTGCCAATGAGAGTATCACATTAGCGCAGGATGGAAACTGGATGCCATTTATTATAAATGTAGTTGTAACGAACGGGTTATGCCTATTGGGGGTGGTGTTAGGTCTTATAGTTGCGGGTCGTTTGTTCGGTGGTGGATAGTTTCTCCGATTGTAGTATTTGTGTTGTGTTGTACAATGTGCCTCGCTAATTTGCTCATCTGCTAAAGGGCTATTATGGACAATATTATCAAGGTCATTATCTTATCGCTCATTGAAGGCATCACCGAGTTTTTACCAATTTCGTCTACTGGGCATTTGATTGTCGGTACATCAGTCTTGAACTTCGATGTGGCGGGGTCGGTGTTTGAAATATTCATTCAAATTGGCGCAGTAGTAGCCGTTATCTTCTACTATCGTGCAACCTTTATCACACACTCGCGTGAGGTTCGTACAAATCCTTTAATACGCCGATTCTGGTTTTTGATTCTCATTGCCTTTATTCCGGCGGCAGGACTGGGGTTGTTGTTTAATGAACAGATTGAAGAGATATTGTTTTCGCCAACTGTGGTTGCAATTTCCTTGATTATTGGGGGATTTGTGTTTCTGTTTGTCGAACGATTGCCACGCTTTCGTGAATCGACTGATGATACCGATGGCGAATTAACTGAGGTCACGTTCCGTCAGGCATTGACAGTCGGATTGGTACAGGTACTGGCATTGATTCCGGGAATGTCGCGTTCAGGTACATCAATTGTAGGTGGGATGTTATCGGGTATGAATCGGCGGATAGCAACTGAATTTTCGTTTTTTCTGGCGATTCCGACACTAGGTGGTGCGACCGTTTATACTCTGTTGCGTTCACTCAGTGAGTTGAATAGTAATGATTTGTTCCTTTTGTTATTGGGGGCTGTCTTATCCGGCGTATTTGCTTGGTTTTCGATTGACTGGCTGTTGAAGTATATTTCACGCAATAGCTTTGTCATCTTCGGTTATTATCGTATTGTTGCGGGAATAATCATTCTGGTGCTGGTAGCAGGTGGCATTGTATAGTTAGTAAATCTCAATCTTTGTGTTAGATTGTGTATTTTGTTGGTATTATTATAAAAATTAGTGAGACTATATCGAGGAAAGAACTCGATGACCAAAATACTTGTAATTGAAGATGCAAAAGAATTACGTGATGATGTTGTTGAAACATTGACACTCGAAGGCTATGAAGCTAAGGGTGCTGAGAATGGTGCTGTCGGGGTAAAGCTAGCGCGCAAGATATACCCTGATTTAATCGTATGTGACATCATGATGCCGGAATTGGATGGGTATGGTGTATTGCAAGAGTTGCGCTCAACCCCTGACACAGCGACAATTCCGTTTATTTTTCTGACAGCTAAGACTGACCGTGTGGATATGCGTCATGGGATGGTGTTAGGTGCGGATGATTATCTGACCAAACCATTCCGTGTGAATGAATTGCTGGATAGTATTCGTGTGCGTTTGGAGAAAATTGCTGAGTTGGAAAAAGCAGCGTCAAAGCGTATTGATGCGATGGCAGAAAATATTATGACAGCTTTACCTCATGAGCTACGGACTCCATTAAATACCATCATCGGGTTTTCCGAGATGTTGATGGTGGAATCGCAGACCCTCAAACCAGATTTGATTACCGACTGGTCACAGCATATTAACGTGGCAGCACATCGCTTATATCGGTTGGTAGAGAATTATCTGTCTTATGCTCGTTTGGAAGTGGCAAGAAATGGCAATCAGCAAATCATTAATGTCGATGAAGCCCGCATAGAATTCCCATTATCCGTCGTGCAGATACAGGTTCATAAACGTGCGGAGCAATATGGACGGCACGATGACCTGCAAACAGACTATGCTGAAGTAGATGCTATTCAGATAATGGATGTTCACCTCAACAAGATTGTAGAGGAATTGGTTGATAATGCCTTCAAGTTCACAGAAGAAGGTGAAAAAGTATATGTGACAACTCGTGTTGAAGATGATTTTTATGTGTTAACTGTGCGTGATGAAGGGCGCGGTCTAACACGCGAAGACATCAACTCCATTGGTGCATATATGCAATTTGAACGCTGGTTCTTTGAACAGCAAGGCATGGGACTCGGATTGGCAATTGTCAAATTGTTAACTGAAATATACGGATATGAGCTGAGTTTTGATAGCCTTCCCAATCCGGGGTTGTGTGTTGAGGTTAAGATTCCATTGGTAAGTTCTGAATAACTGGCGAAATGCGTTTGTCGAATTGCATGAGTGTTCAGTATAATAGGATGGTACTTAAATGAGTCACTTAACGGGCGACCTGTAGGAGAAACCGATTAATGTCTAAACATTGGAATCGCTATTATTTGATAATACTGTGTGTGGTGTTGTCTTTGATTACAACTGCATGTTTTCGGGATTCTGCTGAGGGCGTGGGCGCACAACCGGTATCGGAATTGCTTCAAGTCACAGTCACACCGATACCTGCTTTACCAACTGAAACTGAAGAAGTCATCCTTGAGGTTGAGGAAACTGAAGAAGTTGTCTTAGAAATCGAAGAGACTGAAGAAGTTATCCTTGAGGTTGAAGAGACTGAGGAAGTTGTGCTTGAAGTGCCAACTGAGACCGCAACTGATGAACCTGTTTTGGTAGTTCCGACACAAACACCGACTGATGAACCTGTTTTGGTAGTTCCGACAGAAACACCAACAAGTACCAGCACAGCAACGGTGAATGCACCTGCCACACAACAGGCAATGTTAAATGTAGCGTCACCAACAATTACTATCGACCCACTCTTTTTACGCTTGACCCCAAGTGCAACACCGACAGGCGGTATCATCAATGTCGGCAATACCGTCCCCGGTGGTACAGCTGTAGCACAAGCACCGACTGAAGAACCACCTGATAACTTCTCGTTGACGGCGACTGCATTGATTGGTCAATTGACACAAGATGCTGCTGCTGCTGCGACAACGCAAGCATTTGAAGCGGGTATCGGGACGACACCGACATTCCCGCCGACAGCCACAATTGACCCACTATTGGCAATAACGCCAACACCACTACAGGCACAAGGTGGCTCTAATCTTGTACCCGGTGCAGACTGTGTTCATCAGATTCGTCGTGGCGAAACATTGTTTAAGCTATCATTGGCATACGGCGTTGGTGTACAAGAGATGGCGAGTGCAAGTGGTATTACCAATCCAAGTGTGATTTTGATTGGTCAACGGGTGACGATTCCTGCCTGTGGTACAACAGGATTTACACCACCAGCGACTTCTGTACCCGTCCCAACAGCAACACAAGATTTGACCAATGCAACAGGTGGTGCGACAACACAGGGTGTCGTGACAGGTGCAGGCAATAGTACCGTAACAACTGATTCTATGGCGCAAGCTGCTCAACAAGAAATTCTAAATAATGCACAAGCAGATGTTCAAGCAAATGCTGTGGCACAGGGTGCTGCTCCTGCAACCGGTAGCCGCACATATACTGTTCAGCAATATGATACCTTGTTCCAGATTGCCCAGAACTTCGGTACAAGTGTTGATGCGATTGCTATTTTGAATGGCATCACCAACATTAATCAGATTACGATGGGTGATGTCCTGCAAATCCCATAAGCAAAACAACAAGGATGACAAGACTGACGGGGTGGTTTCGTACCGCCTCGTTTTATTTAGGAGGTTCGAGTGAAAGAGACTATCACAAACTCTAAGACAATATTTGACGGGCGCATCGTTCATCTGAAGGTGCATGATGTCAAGTTGCCAGATGGAAATATGAGTAAGCGAGAGGTTGTACATCATGGTGGGGCAGTGGCTGTTGTCGCTACTGATAATAAAAATCGCGTGTTGATGGTCAAACAATTTCGCTTACCTGCCGACAAAATTATGTGGGAAATTCCAGCAGGAACACTTGAACCGGAAGAAGACCCTAAAACTTGTGCCATACGAGAGCTTCAAGAAGAAACTGGATATAAGCCTGTTGATGACTTAATTGACCTACATGGCATTCATCCTGCGCCGGGGTATACAACGGAGTTTATTCATATTTATTGGTCGAAACAACAAACTAAATCTGATTTGCCACAAGATGCTGATGAATTTGTTGAAGCCGAGTGGAAGACTATAGATGATGTGCTGGCACTGATTGCTAACGGTGATATCACTGATAGCAAGACAGTTGTTGGGATATTGCGGGTTGCACGCAAGCTGAAAATTTAATGTTAAAGCCCTTGTGGTATATGGATTTAACATGCTATAATCTTGACCTATTTGTACGATAATGATTGCGCCTTCGGGCGTATTTTTATGGAAGGAATATGTGCCATGAGCCAGGAACTCATCCAATCACTCAAGGCGGCAGACCATGAACATCCTCAGGTAGAAGCCGGGGATACAGTCAAGGTTCATGTCCGCATTGTCGAAGGTAACCGCGAACGTATTCAGGTATTTCAGGGTATTGTCATCCGTGCGCGCAACGGTGGTAATAATCAAAATTTCACCGTTCGTCGCATTGCAAGCCACGGGGTTGGCGTTGAACGTACATTTTTGATTCACAGCCCTCGTGTTGAGAAAATTGAAATTGTTCGCCGTGCGAAAGTTCGTCGCGCCCAATTGTATTACTTGCGCGACCGTCGCGGTAAAGCTGCCCGCCTGAAAGAACGTCGTCGTTAATTGTCTGACAGTTGACAATCGAACAAGTTAATATGTGATTTTGCCATTAGCCCTCTGCGGGCTTTTTGGCTTCTGTTGGTTTATCGCGTCCCGTCAGTGTTTGCAGTGGATTTGCTGGCGTGTCGGTGATAACCGGAATTTCCGCTGTTTTACTTCCCTCTATCCTAGCTGAGGATGGAGGTGCTTCGGAATCTATTGGGAGAACACGGCGTGCATCTTCTGGCGGATTCACAGGCATCGAAATATAGAAGGTTGCACCGGGAAGGTCGTCCATAGAATGCCCCGAACTTTCTGCCCAAATCTTGCCACCATGACCTTCAATAATACCCTTTGCGATTGTTGTACCTAAACCTGGTCCTGCGCCCATAAACTTATATGTGCCAGACGAGTGTAGTTGAGGGTCGAAACCACGGTAGAATTTCTGGAAGATTAACTCGATATCATGAGGTTGAATCCCAACACCTGTATCTTTGATAGCAAATAGAACATGGTCAGCCTCGTCGCGTACTTCTGTCTTACCAGATATTTCGATAGTACCGCCGTCTGGTGTGAATTTTATTGCATTGACAACAATATTGCTGAATGCCTGCACAATACGTTGCATATCTGCTTGAATCGCAGGAAGTTCATCAAGTGCTTTTGTCTCGATAGTCAGATTCCGTTGTGCAATTGCATCTTTCAGTGGGTCAATAGCGAGGCGGATAATTGTATCCGGTTTCGTGCGGACGAAGCGCAAGTCCATCGCGTTAACATCCAATTGGCTGACATCCATCATGGCAGAAATCAGTTCTTCCATACGTTCAGTCGCCCGTCGCAAATTGCCAACTAGTGTGGTTGTTTGTTTTGGCTCTAAGATATTCTGGTCATTAAGACTGTCAATAATATCAGTGTAGCCACGTACCTGTGCCAATGGGGTACGTAGTTCGTGGCTGGCTATTGTTACAAAGTCTGTCTTGATGCCATCTAGTTTTTCGAGGTCTTGTTTAGCAACTTGTAACTGTGAATTGAGCGAGCGCATACTTGTATTCAAATGGCGCAAATCGTCAATTAAACGGGCACTACGCAAAGCTGTTCCAACTTGTTGACCAATAACAATCAACAAGTCTAATTCTTCTTTTGTGTAGGGCATGTCATTTAACTTCGGTCCACATCCGATAATCCCAATTAGGTTGTTTTCAGTAATAATTGGGGCATAGGCGCGTAGATATAATGACTGGAAAAATTTACGCTCTGTCTCAGGTATGGACGCATAGATTGGGTCAAAGTCGATACTAAATTGTGTAATCGCTGACCTGTCTCTGGAAAATGCTATGTAAATGGGACTATCTTTAGAGATATAGGTCAAACGGCTACCACCTGATAAAACAGGGACACCACTAAGGACAACAAATTCTACTGCATTTGTTTTGCGGAATGTGTTATTGATAAGAATCAGCCCAGAACGTTTGATACCAAGCACATGGTTAATGGTTGCAGTGGTCGCGCTGACAACTTCTTCCAAATTGGTTGATAGAGAGACCTCACGGCTGTAAGTTGAAATGGCGCGTGAGAAATTTGTCTCTGATGTATGTGTCAAGTTGTCGAATATGTTCCGTATCAGTTGCGCAATCGGCAAGCTCACTGCACCGATAATGGTTGCTAATGCGATTGAAGTGAGAACACCTGCAATACTTGATGTTAGATTCAGGCGATCAATGATGTAAATGGGTGCTAGAATGGCTGTTGTAAACAATGTCAACAATGCGAGATTTCTAACAGAAAGTATAAGACCATAGCGAACATCAAGTATCTGAGTGGTCGCGTAGCCATAGAGTAAACCTAGCAATCCCAAGAATAGAAAAGTCAAGCTTGGGACGGCAAGTGTCGGCAAACCACTGGCAATAAAAGCGACACCAGCACTTATAAACAAGGTGATAAAAATCCAATAAGCAGAGCGGTTCGCTAACTCCGGTAGTGTCACATGATAATAATTCCATAGCAGAATAGCAATCAACGACGAACCTGTAAGCCCGACACCGACTAGCCCAATAATACTTGGGATAGACTCTGCTTCTGGTGTGGTGGTCATATTGCTCGTTACAATTGCGCTCATGACATAAGCAACAAGCCACACAACAACGCCAACTATCCAGATTGTCTGGAGTTGTGACTTGCGTGGATGGAAGTGTAAGTATGCGAATATGACATAACCGAAACTGAGCATTGTCAATCCGGCAAGGGTGGTTGCTATCAATCCCTGACTAATTGGGGGAATAGGTTGCCATGTTGTCGGCAGAAGATAGGCGAGACATGTTAAGCTGGCAAACAAGCTTGTTAAAACTGAGCCACGAAAGATAGTTGTTTCGCGTTTAGGTATGCGAAGGAACACTATCAAAACAATAGTGCTTAGCAGTGTAAATATAATTGCTGGAATAAGAAATCCCATAGATACCTTCGCCTACTTGAGTATGTAGTAAGTTCCCTTTTTCGACCCGACTTTGATGAGAATACCTTTTTCGACCATATCTGCAAGGTCTAACCGGAGAGTTTCCGCTGATACCCCTTGAATTAAGGTGCGATATTCACGATTGGTAATCGACCCATTTTCACGTATATATTGCAGTGCGCGTGCTTGTCGATGATTTGTATTCCGCGTCCATTCGGGGGGCTTGGGCTTTTTACGTTCATTATGTAATGTCACAGCGAAACTATAAGGACGTGCATCAAATTTGGGCGGAGAATGTCCGGCTTGTTCCATCACTTCAATCATGCGGTCAATACCCAGACCCAGTTCTTCAATATACCCCCATTGGAATAACCCGCTGACGACTCGTGGATTCCGCGAGAAGTGTTCATCTTTGATGTTCTCGACAGTGATAAAACCGGGTAGCCCACCCGGAGAGATGACTTCTAAACGGTCTGAGAACATACGAACCTCAATACGTCGTCCACGCAAGCGATAGTCACGGTGGCAAATAGCGTTAACCAGTGCCTCACGCACAGCAAATTGTGGGTATTCAAATGTTTCTTCACGCTCCAGTCCTTTAACAACAGCACTAACTGCCATTTCACTCCAGACGAGATTCCACGTTGCTTCAATGAGACGAGGGACAGGACCCGTAAGCTCTTCGCGCCGTGAATATCCTGCAAGTCCGCTCTCTCCGCGTGGTGTCGTGCCAACAAACTTAGCAAAGACAACACCACTCTGTGGTAGCCATTGTTGCGGGTATTCGCTAAACAGTAGAATTCCTGTCACAGTGGGTTGACCGTCAGGTGTGGTTGCCCCTATTTCGACTAGTAAATCATCTATTTTGCCGTTGTATGGACGTTTAGTACGTTCGGCGCGTTTTTCCAGATACTCATCAATCATCTTCCGGCTAAAGTCATCTTTGGTTGCACCGGGCACAACATCAGATTCAAAGTCGCCCGTATTTTTTGCACTAGCTAGACGTAGAATCTCTTGCCCACCAAGCGGACGATTTACTTTACCACTTCGGATAAGAACACGTCCATCAGACATAGCATGTAATTCGGTACTACGTGGTACACGAATCGCATAGGCTACTGTGGGAGCTGCCGTTTTGACAGTGGCGACAGTTGCTGTGTCGGTTTTTGCATCTTTTGCGTTTTTGTCACCATCCGATGCGGGGTCGTCTTTTTCTTTTTTATCTTCTTCTTTATCCTCTTTATCTTTCTTATCTTCCTTGTTTTTTGTTGCGCCATTTTTGTTGCTATCACCTAATGGAATTTCTTCCCATTTTTCAATAACAACAGGCGGATTATAAAGGTCATCCGCTTCTTTCAAGGCGTTATCGATGTCTTTACCTTCAATCTTGTCTGTGACGGGTGTACCGTCCGATTCCAAGCCAACGACTATCATCCCGCCTTCTGTATTTGCGAAGGCGACAAGAGTTTCCGCAATTTTGGTTGCATCCGCTGACTGGAGAAACGCGAGCCTCGGACCTTCACCTGATTTTAAGATTTCTGCATTTGCCATAGGATTTAATTACTTTAATAGATTTAGTGAGTATTTTAGCATATGGATGTCATTATCGCTTAATTGCTTTACTAGAATTATAATGCCGTTCGTTACATCGTAGAAACTTAATTTTGTCAAATATGTTGGGACAATGCAAATGGTTGCTCTTATCTCAGCTATGGGTTTGATTATCGGTAGTTGGTTTATTCTCTTTCTACTATTCAGTGGTATAGGTATATCCTTCCAGCAAATACTCGGACATCAGTTAAATTCTAGTATGGTCTGGCGGGATAGCTTTTGGCTGGGGTGGGGTGTTTGCTTACTATTCTTGCAGGTATGGCATTTTGTATTCCCTGTGAATGACTTGATTTTCCTATTGCTTTTGTTAGTTGGATTAACGAGTCTGGTAATTCATCGACAGGCACTATGGTCAATTGTTAGAAGACTCAAACAATATTGGAAGTTTCTCATTTTTTGCCCATTGTTATTGTTGTGGTTGGCAAGCAGGGCAATTGAAATGCCAATTGCATATGATACCGGATTCCGCGATATTCAAGCCGTGATGTGGATGGATACCTATCCAATTGTACCGGGCTTGAATAATCTGTTTTCGTCTCTCGCATTTAATCATTCAAGCTATTTGTATAATGCGTTGCTAGATGTCAGCATCTGGTCAGGACGTGCATATTATATTGCAACCGGTTTATTGCTGGTAGTCTTTGGTTGTGGTGCTATCGGGGCTGGATTGCAATTGTTTCGCTATCGACAGGATGGCGATAGTATCCGCTGGTCATGGATTGTTGAACTGATACTCCTTCCGTATTTCTTGTTTGATACGATTACAAATGGTGGTATCACACATTTTCTGACAGACACGGTAGTTGACCTCATTGGGTTTATGTGTGTGATTTACCTTCTGGATTTTTTGCAATTTTATCGTATTCCCGATCAAGACAATCGCTATTTGATTTGGCGTTTGGCATTTTTGATATGTGTTGGATTTACAGTCAAGCAGAGCTTTATTGTATTTGGTTTGGCAATCGGTGGGCTTGTCTTTGTTGTATGGATTTTACGGGGTGGCTTGAAAGGCGGGTTTCAACGTCTGATAAAGGTGGGATTACCCGTTCTTGCATTTGGATTTCTATTCATGATTCCTTATCTAGCTAGGGGTGTTGTGACAAGTGGATACATTGCCTATCCACAGTCGTTTGGGCGGTTTGAGGTCGATTGGGTAGAGCCGGAACGTCTCATTGAAGAACGTCAGGAAATGTTGGCGACCAATACACGTCTGCGCTATGGCGACCCTGATGAAGTTCTCACCTCGTGGTCATGGTTGCAACCATGGCTAGAGACATTGACTGCTGACTATACAGATTTTCTCATTCCGCTGGGCATTATTAGTTTAGCATTTATCGTCTTTATCGTTGGACGAGTCACGAATACTAATGCAAAAACCTCTCGTTCGATTGGGATATGGGTATTTTTGCCGATGTTCATCATGATGATTGTATGGTTTAACACCGCGCCAAATGTGAAGTATATTCGCTATATCATGTGGATAAATGCAGGCACAATGGTTCTGTTGTCGGTAATTGTGTGGTCGCGGTTGGCGTGGCAGTGGCGAGTATATGCGGTTTTTGCGGTATGGGGTATGTGTATGCTATATTTTGTATATCTCATATTAGCGACATCGGCATGGTCAGTTAATATTGGTAGTGATAATGGATTCCATATGCGACCGAGTCCACCAATCAAAGTTTATGTGACAGATAGTGGGCTTGAACTCAATGTGCCAGATAGCCACATCAACCAATGTTGGGATATACCACTGCCTTGTACGCCATTTATTCGGTCACGTATCTATGAGCGCGTACCCGGTGATTTACGTCATGGGTTTGGTCTGACACCACGCAACTCATCTTAGGGAAATTCAGGTTATTCATGCAAGTTAAGCATTTGCTCAATCTAGTTGGAAATCGTATTGCTACCTTGCCATTGATGGTACTTTATATCACTGATGGCTGTAACAGTCGCTGTACGATGTGTGACATCTGGCATAACCCACGTCGGAATATGTCACTAGATTTGGTTGATGAACTGGTACAACAAGCACAGCAATTAAAGACGCGCTGGGTTTTGTTGAGTGGTGGCGAAGCGATGCAACATCCTGCATGGGATGAGATTGGAAATAAATTTCGGTCAGCGGGTATTCGTACTATGCTGTTGACTAATGGTTTGCTTGTTCAGCGACAGATAAAACGCTTTGATGGCAATGTTGACGATTTGATTGTAAGCCTTGATGGTGGCACTGCCGAGACATATGAGGCTATTCGAGGAGTAGATGCGTTTGATTTAGTGCTCGATGGCATTCGTCTTGCCAAAGCGGAAGGGCTTTCTGTTACAACCCGTACAACAATTCAACGGCAAAATTACCATGAAATGCCACAGATGATACGCTCGGCACTTTCTGCTGGTGCAGATTCGGTGAGCTTTCTCGCTGTGGATGTCAGTAATCCGTTTGCATTTGGGGAACGATTTGATGATACCATTCCATTGGCAGATACAACCCAAGCATTAACTCGTGATGATGTGAATGAACTTGATGCTATGATTGATAGGCTTGAGATTGAGTTTGCTGATGAGTTTGCTAACAGGCAGGTAGCGGAATCTCCGGCGAAATTACGACGCATTTTGGTATCCTATTTCCGTAGCTTACTTGGCGATGAGACCTTTTCTAGCCCACGCTGTAACGCCCCACATTTCAGCACTGTTATCGAAGTTGATGGTACACTGCGCCCATGTTATTTTCTGCCTGCATATGGTCATTTACGGCGTGATGACAATCTAGCCACAATGGTAAACAACGATACCGCGCTTGAATTACGGTCAGCGTATTCAACTGGTCAACGAATGGAATGTACACATTGTGTGTGCCCGTTGTACAAAGGACCTCGAAGTTTGTTGGGAATGTAACGATGTCTACTATTTTGATAATCATATTCTTGATTGTATTGGGTTTGTTCTTGCGAGCGACAATGGTAACACTCGGCTATTATAAAGAACCTGTGTTATCTGCTTTTCAACAATATGGCGAAGAAGTTGGATTTAGCCCATTGCTGGAAATGTTCGTGTGGGGTGGTGTCTTGGCTTATATGTTGTTTCTCGCGCTTGTCCCGTCGTCTGTCCTGATTATGCTTGGCTTATTTTTGTTTACATGTATGGGGTTAGTTTACTGGCATGTCAAAGATAATATTATGAACTATCCTGAGGTCTTTTTGCAGTATCCCCGCTGGTATCGTGACATTGTTGACCACACAACCCGTGAGGAACGTCGTAAAATCTCTTATATGTGGCTCGGATTACCTTTGCGAACTCGCTTGCTTTATAACACCCGCGAAGATGCTTTCCGTAAGTGGGTTGAACTTGTTGTGATTTCGGTTGCTTGATTCCTTGTTTATGTTAAATCGAATCTTCCGTAAGCTAAAACGACGCACATTGCAACGATTAACAAGTCGTGATGCCTATACACAATGGGCAAATAATTATCCGCCGACCCCACACAATCGTTTGATGGAAATAGAACAAGAGACTATGCTTACATATTTGCCTGACTTATCTGGTAAGTATGTGCTTGACCTTGCTTGTGGCACAGGACGCTATGGTTTAATTGCTCAGGAACAGGGTGCAATATCTGTTATTGGCGTGGACGATAGCGAGGCGATGCTATTGGAATCTCCGCTTACCAACTGTATTGCAGGTAGTATGGACATGATTCCTTTACGTGATGCATATGTCGATGTGGTACTGTGTGGATTAGCGGTAGGACACTCACCTAGACTGCCTGACATATTGATTGAAATATCAAGGGTACTAGTGGATGGTGGTTATGCGTTGATTAGTGATTTTCACCCGTTTCAGTATTTGTCTGGGGCACGACGCACTTTTGAAGGAACTGATGGAGTCTATGAAGTTGAACATTATGTTCATCTCTATGAAACTTGGCATTCAGCTTGTCAAAAATCAGGCTTGCAGATAACAACGATTGCAGAACCTAAGTTACTTGCTCAGGATATGCCGGTTGTGATTGTCTATCAACTGCAAAAAGGCTAATTTGATTTGTTGCGATTAGAACCAAATAGCATGTAAAAGCCGAGGATGATGGCAATCAGAGCTGGAGGGGTACACAAAGCGATAATCAAGCGTGGAAATGCTGCTACACTGGATTCTAAGAGGAAGTATATTAATACGAATGAACCAATCGCAACAACACCAAGAATTGTTGCTGGGATGAGCGTTTTGATAACTGCGTTTGTTGGGTTGTTTTCGGGGTTGGTCATAGATATTAGATTCAAAAATTGTGTCTACATATACGTATTGTATATGAAATTTTCCGTATTTGGCAGGTGTAGGTGTCTGAAATTAACTCACTCGTGCTGTGGGGGCGTTTTGGGTTTCTATCATCCGAAGCAGTTTATCTTGTTGGTCTTCTGATACGAAGGGTGATTCGGGTCTAGTATCCGTTTCATCTACTGTTAGATGATGTTTATGTGCTGCGTTTACAATGTCTTGCTTGAGAGCGGAGACTTCTGCATCAATCTCTACAACTGAAATATTGATGTCCTGTAGATGTGATTGCAATCGTGATGTGTCTGGTGTGTGGATATAACTATTAATTTTGTCTTCAGTGCTACCAATGCGGATAAGACGTTGGCGCATGACGAGCAAAAACAATCCAATAGTGGTTGTGGTGAAAAGCAATATTATTAAAATGAGACTCAGTGAGTTTATCATTACCATTGCCTATTGTGGCAAATTCAATACCTGCCTTAATAGTAATGGTGGTGGGCATTATATACCATTGAGTGTTTGTATGAATGTGGTTTGTATTATGCTATATAACAATTCTTAAAATAAAAAGTGACTGGAATTTGACAGTCACTTTACTCTGGGAGACCTGGACTCGAACCAGGAACGATGGAACCAGAATCCACTGTTTTGCCAATTAAACTATCTCCCAATAATAGACCGCTATCGTAGCAGGTCTACATTGAATTTTCAAGCTTCAAGTTAGCTAGACAACGCATCTAACGCCAGCTTTATCCGGCGGATAGATTCATCTTTGCCGAGGATTTCCATTGTTTCAAAGGTTGGTGGCGATACCTTTTGTGCACTAACAGCAGCACGCAATGTTCCGAAGACTTGACCGTTTTTGAATCCACTTTCTTTTGCAACAGTTTTCATGGCTTCGTATTGTGCATCATGTGCAAAGTTATCCAAAGATTCCAGCACAGGCAAACACTGTGTGAGGACATCTATCGTCATTGGCACATCCATCTTCTTTTGAATGAGAATATCTTCTGATGGTGCTGTAAAACTATCCCAATCAGCAAAGAAAAATCCCGCCATATCCACAACATCATTCAATGATTTCAAGCGCACCTGCAAGATTGGAACAACTTGTTTCAGTCTTGCATCGTCAACAGTATAACCTGCTTTTTCCAGAATCGGCTTGAGTTGACTGGCAAGATAATCGACATCGGCATTTTGAATGTATTGCCCGTTGAGCCAATCCAGTTTTGCGATAGGGTAGGCACTATTTGCTGGATTGACATCAGCTAAATCAAAGCGTTGGATGGCTTCTTGTGGGGTGAAGATTTCTTGGTCATCGCCGAAGTTCCAACCAATATTTGTCAAGAAATTCATCACTGCTTCTGGTAAATACCCTAGTTCAATAAATTCATGCGCTAGAACCGGAACTTTTTGACCATCGCTATCGAAGCTGGACGACCGTTTACTGAGCTTACCTTTACCATTCGGATTGAGCAAAACAGGCAAGTGTGCGAATTGCGGTTTATCCCAACCGAGCGCATCCCAGATTTGAACATGCAACGGGAATGAAGTCAGCCACTCAACAGCACGAGTTACATGGCTAATTTCCATCATATAATCATCAACAATATGTGCTAAGTGATATGTCGGGAAACCATCAGACTTGAGTAATACAGTATCTTGTAATTCGCTGTTATCAAATTCTATAGTGCCGCGAATGATGTCTTCACATACGGTTTTCCCATCCAACGGCATCTTGAAACGAATGACATAACTACGTCCTTCAGCTTCGAGTTCGGCAACTTTTTCTACAGAAATATCCCGATAACGTCGGTCATAGCCTGTACCTGCTTTACGCATTTCCTCTAGTTCTTCTGGTGTAGCAAAACATTTATAGGCTTTTCCTTGTTCAACGAGCCAATTTGCCCATTTCTGATAATGCTCTAGGCGTTCTGACTGAACATAGGGGCCAAATTCGCCACCTTGTGTTGGACCTTCATCAATATCAATGCCAAGCCAATTACATGCTTCTAATATGAGTTCAACAGACCCTTCAACAAAGCGTGTGCGGTCGGTGTCTTCAATGCGTAATACGAATTGTCCGCCATGACGACGGGCGAAAAGCCAACCAAAGAGTGCAGTACGAATACCACCAATGTGTTGTGGACCGGTGGGACTAGGGGCATATCGCGTACGTACAGTACGACTATCAGCGTTACTCAAGAATATTTCTCCTTATTTGATGTTTCTACTTCATTATATCGGGTTTTAAAGGTTCATAAAGGTTATTTTTCGATTCGTCGCCGACGTACAATCACGCTTTCGACAAGACCAATACCAACCATTGTGAATAGAAGTGATGTACCACCCGAACTCACGAAAGGTAAAGTGAGTCCGGTTACAGGTAGCAAGGCGAGATTCATCCCAACCGATACGACCGTCTGGAAAAAAATCATACCTGCAACGCCATAGCAAATCATACTGCCGAGGGCATCACTTGCCTGCCTTGCGCCCTTTAATATTCGCATTAATATCAGCGTGATTAAGCCGAGGACGGCGACACCTCCCGCCATACCAAATTCATGAGCAATAACACTGAAGATAAAATCGGTATGACGCACACGCAAAAAGCGTCCTGTGTTTTGTGGTCCTACACCATATCCCTTACCAAATGCGCCACCAGAGCCAATACTAATGAGTGCCTGACGGATATTGAAGAATGCGTCAGGGTCACTTTCTGGATTAATGAATGTGGTAATACGCGATACCTGATAGGGTTCAAGCTGACTAAAGACGATAGGTAACAACAGCAATGCAATTGTTCCCAGCAGGGCGATATGTCTTAACCTGAAACCAGCAGACCAGATAAGCACTGCCCAAATGACCAGAAAAACAATTGTTGTACCGAGGTCAGGTTGAATAAAGATGAGCGCGACGGGGACTGCCACATGTGCCAGTGACCGGAAAACTGCCGATAATTTATCAAGGTTCTGGTAGCGGTCAGCAAGATGCTGTGACAGGGTAATAATCAGGATGATTTTACCGATTTCTGATGGTTGGATACGAATGCCGAGGTTGAGCCACCGTTGAGCACCGCCATCTCCTTCTACACCGAAAAAGAGAACCATCGCCAACAGGATAACCATAACACCATACAGCCATGGGCTGATACCACCGAGCAACCGATAGTCAATTGCCGCAAATGCAACAGTTACAACTAAACTGACAAGCGCAAAGTTAATTTGGTCGGGGACACGACTAATGAGGTCAGGGTCAATGGCATCTTGGGTTGCACTTGCAATCATAAGAATGCCGAAGATAATCAAGACAATTGTTGCTCCGAATAAGACATAGTCGAAGCGTCGCCAGATACTAACATTGTCAACCATATAAACCATCAACTCAACTTATTGATACGGTTGCACATTATAGCGGATGGCATTATCTCTCACAGGGTTGGTTTACAAATTGTGTTGTGAGGTAAATTATTCGGATTGCTGTTTTTCCTCAGTTGGTTCGTCAACATCTGTTTCACCATCATTATCGTCTGTACTGATGCGAGGTTTACCATCACCAGTGAACGGAATCTCTGCAACGATGGTGCTGTGGTCGCGGTCACGTTGTTCCAGAGCAATGTCAACCCGTTCGCTATCAACAGATACATATTTGGAGATAACCTCAAGGATTTCTCGTTTCATCGCTTCCATCTGTTCAGGCGGAATATTGATACGGTCATATTGGAGTACAAACCGCAACCTATCTTTTGCTGTTGCTCCTGAACCTTGTTTGTTTCGTCCAAACATTCGATCGAAAAAGCTAGCCATGTAAATATCCTTTACTCTGGTTAACGAGTGAACCGTCTAGGAATTAGAACCACTTCCGAACAGGCGTGCAATTCGACTAAAAATTCCACTGGGTTCTTCTAGGTTCATCAACGGAATATCCTCTCCTGTGATGCGTCGTGCAATATTTGTGAACGCAATGCCGGCACGAGAGTTTGGATTGAGTGTGACTGGAACACCACTATTGGAAGCAGGGATAACATACTCATCTTCGGGTACAATACCAATAATCTTCAGACCTAAAATGTCAGTTATATCATCGGCAGATAGCATTTCACCTTTTTTGACCATATTTGGCTTTAGGCGATTGATGATTAGCTTGCCCGGACCTTTGTTCTCAGCTTCGATAAGACCGATGATACGGTCGGCATCGCGCACTGCTGAGACTTCAGGATTGGTGACAACAAGGACTTCGTCTGCTGGTGCGACTGCATTGCGATAACCACGCTCGATACCAGCAGGGGAGTCAATCAAAATATACTGAAATTCTTCTCGCAATTTGTCTGCGACTTGAATCATGTCCGTTGGGCTGACTGCCATTTTGTCACGGGTTTGGGCAGCTGGTATTAAGTAGAGGTCAGGGAATTGTTTGTGTTTAATCATCGCCTGCCGGAGCTTGCTGCGCCCCTCGACGACATCGACCAAATCATAAACGATACGATTTTCCAGACCCATAATGACATCTAAGTTACGCAATCCAATATCTGCATCTATGACAATAACTTTTTTACCGAGGCGCGCTAACGATACCCCTAAATTAGCGGTGGTTGTGGTCTTGCCGACCCCACCTTTGCCGGATGTAATCGTTACTACTTTTGCCCCCATAGTGCGTCCTTTCTCGGTTTAATCTCTGGCTTCCACTACAATTTGATTATCTCGTATTAGCGCGACTTCCGGATAAATATTCTGTCGTTTGCCCGGTGGCGAAGTCGCAAAAAATCCTGCAATCCGCAGTTGATTGGGACTCATGTCCAATGCACAGATAATGGCAGATTCATCACCATTTGCCCCAGCATGGACTGTCCCACGCAACTTACCCCATATGATGATGTCGCCTGCTGCAATAATTTTGGCACCGGGATTGACATCACCAAAAATGACAACATGTCCATCACTGTGTATCGTGCGCCCAGACCGTAATGTACGACGGAACATAACACCCTGTGTTCCAGTTTCTTCCGAATTGATTGGTACGGTCTCTTGAACCTTGCGCCCCGGTACTTTGTTACCTGTCTCCGTCCTCAAATCCAACGATAGGGCGGATTGATTTGTTGTGTCGCTATCACTCAAAACAACAGCTAGCGTCAACCCACGACGTTCCAGCAGTGCTTTCAGTGAACTAAGCTCGTACTTGGGAACAGGGCGTTCTCCTAAATCCACTGTGACGTTTGCACCTGAATAGAAGTCAACTTTGGCATCAATTTTTGCCGACAATTCAGATGTGATAGATTGCCATTCTTCTGTCGGGCTGAGATTAATGAGTAACCCGTCTTTTACACCTTTAATTGTAATAAGTTCATCTTGCATTCTAAACTACTGCCCCATTTACATCCTGCATTTTATAACACCGCAACTATGATTATCTAACTATACACGGTTTTTAAATATATGCTATTTCGTATTAGATTTGCTTAGCTTTGTATGATATTCCAAAGGAGAATGGCAGGTAAAGCTAGATATACGGCTGATACAAGGTGTGTCCATATGTGATTAGAACTTTTCATTGTTTGGTTGACCCATTGACCAAACGCATTGACAGCATATGTCATCCAAATAACCTGAATAATGAGTAGGGGGAGGAGTAAGACATCACGAAAATTGCCCTCAAAAACGAGACCAAAGAAGAAGTATGCCCCATAGGCAATCATGGTAATTGTGCCCAAAGGTGGATACCACCGCGATAAACGTGCTAATCCAATCACACCCAAGATAACACCAAAGATACTAAATTGTTCAATAATAAGCTGACCCAGTGCAATCCATCGCAAAGCATCACGCCAACCTAGCAAATTCACAACAGGAGGCTCACGGAGTAGGTATGTATTTGTGAGTAATATCAGCCCAATGACAATAGATGCAACCACAGCTAACCAATACCAGCGCGATAATTGTGCATACGACAAAAATAAACTGAGCAGGATAGCGGGTGCGAGTAGGGTTAGGAGTGGGTCGTTGAGTGTACCAATGGTGAATAGGAATAAAATACCGATAGTATGATAGGGTTTTGGTGGGGCAGGTGGCTTGGCATCAGGACGTGGGTTGGTCAATAACATCATATCAATCAGCAAATAGACAAGCCAAGCAGTGACAAATCCGGTGAGTCGTAAACTTTGTGGTGTACCGATTTGACTCCAGAAGATGGCAACAAATGCTGCAATTCCCAAACCAACACCAATATAATACCGACCACTGAGAACTGTTACAATAATTGTTGCAACACCTGCAATGCCAATCGCAATCGTAATGGTTGCAGGGGTAGAGACACCCCCACCCGTCTGTGACCAGAATATAGGGCAGAACGCGAGTGTGAGTCCGCCACCGATTGATGCCACAAATCCCATCCGGCGCAATGTCGCCGTAACTCCAATTATGACAAGTGCCAAACCTGATGCTCTCACAATTGGGGTATCGCCGATAAACAGCAATATAATCCATGCAATTGTGCCTGTGATAACAGCAGGACTCCAATACTGGACAATTTGGATAGGGTCTTCAACTAAATTGCGCAAGCTATCCCCCGCTAGTTTCGCTTGATGTGCCTAAGGGTGTGTCGATGGTTGTGCCTTCGCGTTCAGATTTCAGACGGAAATACTCTTCCATTGTTTTGATAACAATCGGAAGGGCAACCTGTGACCCTTCACCGCCGTTGTAAACGAATGCAAGAATAATAATTTCAGGGTCTTCGTAGGGTGCATAACCTGTAAACCACGCATGCGCGGGCCACTGACCGGGTACGCATAAGTTGAGCGGTGCGGCAATGTCATCACAGTATTCAGCTGTACCAGTCTTACCCCCGACTGTAACAAATGGCAAATCTGCATTACTGGCTGTACCACCTTCACCAATGACAGCTTCGCGCATCCCGATTTGTACAAGTTCTAGTGCTTCTTCTCCTAAGAAGGGCGGTTCATATGGATTAGTTGGGCTACGGAAGCGGATAGGCTGACATACTGCACCGTTGAAGGTGTAGTTCAGTGGTGTATGCACTCGATATGAACGCAAGTCCTCAATGGCAGGATTCGGGTTAATATCGACCGTGTTGCGGTAGCCTTCTGGGTCACAGCGAGACGGGTCATACCAATCAGAATCAGGCTCACAGGTACAAGCAAGGCTGGTTGGACCTTTCATCAGCATATCTTCTAGCAATAGCAGAACAATGTCATCGCCCGGTGCAACTGTATTCAAATTAATAGTGCGGAGCGGTTTGGTTTCAAATGGCTCGATAATACGTCGTTCTTCGTCCAGAAATTCCCGAATCACAGTCGGTTGATACAAAACACCGCCGTTAATGGTTGCCGCAACAGAGTTGAGCAATTGTAATGGGGTTGTTGTCAGGTAGCCTTGACCAAACGACGCATTATAAGTGTCACCAGTTGACCAGTTCTCGCCATAATTTCGACGTTTCCAGTCACGGTCTGGCATACGTCCGGGGTTTTCAAATGGTAACTCAATCCCCAACTCCGAACCAATCCCAAATGATGTTGCATACCGGAAGAGGTCTTCGATACCTAATCCACCGGGACGAAGCGTTTGTGCTGATAAATTAGGATTCCCACCGCCAACTTGATAGAAATAAACATCACAACTCCATGCAATGCTCTGTACAAGATTGACACCACCATGACCTTCACGCAACCAACAGACAAAGCGTTGCGACGCGGCGGGGTCATTGGGTGCATAGCGATTTTCAAGGATTAGCTGTCCTTCATCTAGTAGTTGGGTATTCGGGTCAACGATATCTTCTTCAACAACAGCAGCGGCTGAGATGATTTTCCATACAGACCCAGGAGGATACAGACTTTTGATGGCGTTGTTAACCAGTGGGCGCAACGGGTCGTCAATGATGTCCAAATAGTATTCACCATCAATTGCACGCGCAAAACGAGTATTGTCGTAACTTGGGTAACTGACCAAACTCAAAATTTCACCTGTGCGTGGGTCCATTGCAATAACCACACCCTGTTGCGAGACAATCCGTTGATTCAGTGTGTTAAGCTGGGTCAGTTGGTCGATGAGTGCTTGTTGTGCTGCTTCTTGTAATTCCGTGTCGATTGTTAACCTTACACTCTGACCCGGCACAGGGTCGGTCTGGTCAATAACATTAATTTCTTCCCCTGCCACATCCACCTCGCGCAAGATAGACCCACGTACCCCTGCCAAACGTTCTTCAAGAAAGCGTTCGATGCCTTCATATCCAATACGGTCAAATGCGGGATTATAACCTTGTTCGCGGAGTTCTTCGGCTTCTTCAGCAGGGATTGGACCCATATAACCGACGATATGCGCAGTAAGTTCACCGGATGGATATTCGCGTACCGCAATTGGCTCAATATCAACACCGGGCATATATATGCGTTCTTCTAGGATTTGCTGAGCTACACGTTGAGGCACATCTTGAGCGACAATAACGGGACGGAAAGGCGCAATACCTTCACCTTCTGCCACCAGTTCTTCAATACTACGGACGAATAACCCTGCTTGATCTGCGATTTCACGAGTCGGTGGGACTTCGACCAATGCAGACAACCTATTGAAAATTTCCAATTCCGCATCTTCGCTAGCAGGTAGTTCTGCCGGAATAATCGTCACATTATAAGCTGGTACATTAAACGCCATACGATTGTCATTACGGTCAAAGATTGCGCCACGACGTGATGGAATTGGAAGCTGGTTCAGGCGGTTGTCATCTGCAAGAATCTCAAATTCATCTTCTCGTACAATTTGTAACTCGTACATGCGAATACCAAAGACGAGAAAGACAGCAAAAATAATTGCTTGAAAAAATGTTAATCGCCATGATTGGAATGGATAGATGCGCGGTGATTTCACGGAAGTGTCCTCAAACTGATTTACGCAAGTGTGTTGGAGGCGGTTTGTATGCCACCTTCTAAGCGTCGCTGAATGAGACGCACAAAGACATAGATTGGCAAGATTGCGATGGCATTATAAATCACTGTTGGTATGAGTACGAGACGTATCAGTGCCAACAGATTATATGAATTTCCCATCAATAATAGTATCTGGTAGGTGATAAATTGCATGAATACGGTTGCGATAATTGTAATCGCCAATATCATGATGATGTTGATACGATAAATCTGTGTGGCGATGGTATTGATACTAAATACAATAAGAACGAGTGCTAGTGAAGATGAACCCACAGGCAGGATGGATAATAAATCCATCGCAATACCACCAACGAATGCCCAAACAAAACTTTCTGTCAAGTCAGCGCGGATAGCCCATGCTATCACGAATAACATCACAAGACTGAGTTGCCCACGTGAGTTATCTAAGATTGGTGTGATGCCACTCAGCAGTGCAATCAGAAAACTAATTGTCTGTGGGATAATGCTGGAAGCAAGTGCCGCACATAAGCCGAGAATGGGGATACTGAGGTAACGACCCATTACTGCTCATCCTCTTCAGGGTCAGTGAATACAGATAGGTCAATTGGTTGGAAGCTGGTGATAACTAACACAAATTCTAGAGTGTCGAAATCAACAAGACTGCGGACTTCGGCTTCTTGGAATAACTCAAACTCAAATTGACGAATACTGGTCACCTGTCCGATAACAATATCTGGCGGGAAGTTACCACCGAGACCTGATGTGATTACAAGGTCATTCTCGACAATGTCTTCATCCAGACCGATAAATGTCATACGCAGTACACCGGATGCCAAACCAATAATACTGCCTTCCGCACGGGTTGTCTGTAATCTTGCACTCACCGCACTGTTTTCATCGTTAATCAGCTGGACTTGTGACGCATTGGAACTGACTTGTATGATACGCCCCACAAGCCCGAGGTCTGTTGTAACTGGCATCCCGACTGCAATCCCGTCCCGAGTGCCTCGGTTGATTATGATACTACGGGCAATACTGCTTTGGTCAACAGCAATGACATCTGCGGTGACAAATTCTTGATTGTCGATATTAGATGTATACGATAATAGACCTGTCAACCGATTATAATCACTACCGACCTCGCGTAATTGAATCAGCTCCACCTGCTGACGGGCGAGTTGTTCTTCTAATTCTGCAACCCGTTCATTTAATCGACCAAAGTTGTTAAGGTCTTCTACCACATTGTTGAGCGAAATTGAGAGATTGGTGAAAACACCTGAAATTGCATTGAGTGGGGCGGATAAAATAGTCTCTGCGGGAGAGAGAAATCCGATAACACTAAGTAACATCAACGAACCGCATAAAGTGAGCATAATGGCTAGGAAGACAAATCGTGCGCCGTTACCATCCCGTCTCATAATCCATTCCTCACATGTGCTTCAACTGTTGCCATCGTAACATACAAGTGTCGAAACCGAAAAGGGAGCAACTCTAGTGGCGTGTACTACCACGTTCAGGTCCGGTCAAGAGGCGACGTAGATTGTTGTAATCTTCAAGGACACGACCAGCCCCGCGTGCAACACAGGTCATTGCATCATCAGCCAACCATGACCGAATGTTGACTTCCTCTTTAATGCGCTCATCTAGCCCGCGTAATTGACCTGCACCACCTGCAACAGTAATGCCACTTTCCATTAAATCCGCGACAAGTTCTGGTGGTGTATCGTCGAGTGCATCTTTGACTGTATCAATGATGATATTAATTGAACCGGAAATGGCTTCACGAATCTCAATGGAACTGACTTCTACTTGGTCTGGAAGCCCTGTCGTTAGATTACGCCCTTTGACTAGCATGGTTTGTTCTTGGGGTAGCGGATATGCTGAACCAATAGATACCTTGACTCGTTCTGCTGTTGGCTCACCAATCAGAAGATTATGTTTATTGCGCATATACTGGACGATGTCTTCGTCCATTTCATCACCAGCAACACGGATTGACCGACTAATAACAATACCACCGAGTGAAAATAGAGCGACTTCGGTCGTGCCACCGCCAATATCTACGACCATACTCCCGCGTGTTTCTAGCACTGGTAGATTGGCGCCAATTGCAGCGGCAACAGGCTCTTCGATTAGATGGGCTTCACGTGCACCTGCATCGAGCGTGGCTTCAATGACAGCCCGTTTTTCGACTTCAGTAACACCACTGGGGATACCAACAACAACACGCGGGCGGGGCACAGGTACCCATGCTTGCTCGTGTGCTTTACGAATCAAGTAATCCAGCATACTGGCGGTAATTTCGTATTCACTAATAACACCATCGCGCAAGGGGCGGACGATGAGAATGTCTTTGGGATTTTTGCTCCACATTTCTTTCGCACGTGCTCCGACTTCAATCGGTGTACGTGTTTTACGGTCGATAGCGACAAACGATGGCTCGTTAATGACGATGCCTTTGCCTCGCACATAAACAAGTGTGTAGGCTGTACCGAGGTCGATACCGATATCGAGTGAAAATAACCCGAAAAGATAATCTAACGGACTTAACACTAGTGACTCCTAAACGGAATGAGAACGCGCCGAATTATAACACATATTGGCATTATTGAATACCAAATCACCCAACACGTCTACGATAACATATAATTAGCACAGTAATTGTAAAGACGATAACAGGTTAAACTGATTTCGCCCATAGGTTGTCTACTGTACACTATATGTATTACGTTAAGACAATCTATTCGACGATATAGTGAACAATGACCACTCAAACTCTGGAAACTGTACTGCGAACTGTCAGACATTACAAGTTATTATCTTCAAATCAAACCTTGATTGTTGGCGTATCTGGTGGCACAGACTCCACTGCGCTATTACATATCTTATTCCAATTACAAGCTCAACTGAATATACAGCTTCATGTGGCGACACTTAATCACGGTATTCGTGGGAAGTCTTCGGAATTAGACGTACAGTTTGTTCGGCAGATGGCAGAACAGTTGCATATTCCTTATACACAGGGCTATCGCAATGTTCCTCAGTTTGCACGAGGAAATGGGATTGGTGTTGAGGAAGCGGCACGGATTGCGCGTTATGCGTTTCTGGCGGATGTTGCTCAACAGCAAAATACAAAAGATGTTGCTGTTGCCCATCATGCCGATGACCAAGCTGAAACAATACTCATGCACATCATAAGAGGAAGTGGGTTGAATGGTCTGCGCGGAATGCAGGTGTCATCAGCCATGCCCGCCCATCCTGATTTGACCTTGATACGTCCGTTGCTAAATATCAGCCGTACCGAATTAGAACAGTATTGTGATGAGAACGATTTAATGCCTCGTCATGATGAGACAAACGATAATATTGCCTATCAACGGAATTATGTTCGCCATAAAATTATTCCACGTTTAGCGAACATCAATCCTGCTGTTGTATCTGCATTGTTGCGGTTATCAGATAGTGTGTCTGTCGATGAGGCGTTCTTGATACAAGCGTTTAACGAAGATGTCATGCCTCATGTGGTGCAGGAAAAAGAAAGATGGAGCATCCCATTGGGGATATTGGCTGAAAGGCATGTGGCACTACAAAGGCGGTTTGTATTACAGGCATTTCAAACACTTAGTCCTGATGACTCACAGCTTAGCCTAACTCAAATTATAAATGTGCTGGAACGAATGGGTAATGCACAAGTTGGGACACAATTAGATTTAGGGCAGGATATTCGGTGTCGATTTGGCTATGAGCAATTATTTATCGAGAATCAATTGAGACCCATTACAGATGATGATGGTTTGCTTCCAGTGGATACCAATGAGGAGATTCCAGTATTAAGAAATGTGGTAATGCCACGGACTATAGTGATACATAATTTGTCAATGACCTTTTCAGACAAACGATTATCGAAAGATAATTTAACAGTCCTCGAACTTCACGACAACGCTGTGTTAAGACTTCGGACACGACATGCTGGTGACCGATTCCAACCTAAGGGGATGAATGGACATTCACGTAAGCTTAAGGATTGGATGATAGATAAAAAGATTCCACGGCAGATTCGTGACCGGATTCCGCTAATAACCGTAGATGGCAATATTGTTGCAATTTATGTTGAACAGACATGGCATCTGGCTTATGTTTCGGCTGATTATCTTGATGACAAGAATAAAATATACTTAACTCTAGGTTAAGTCAAACCTTAATTTTGCTTGTTATTAACGTTCATATTTAGTAACAAATTATATTGTAAGGGTTGCGAAAATAGGTTAGGTAAGGTATTATTGAGAAAACATTTAGAAAACAGTAAATGAATGTAAAGTTAGCAGATGGGTATTGCATTATGACTGGAAATCAACCCGCTCATGTGTTGGTCGTCGATGATGAAGGGGCAAACCGTTATTCGGTTAGTAAAACACTACAACGTGTGGGGTATGTTGTAGAGGAAGCCGCGAGTGGTGAAGATGCGCTCGAGCATGTAGATAATCAAGAATTTGATGTTGTTTTAACTGATATTCGGATGCAAGGAATTGATGGTATTGAACTCTTGCGCCGTATTAAAGAAGCATCGCCTGATGCAATCGTTATCCTGATGACAGGGTATGCGAGCCTCGGTACTGCTGTTGAAGCACTTCGCCTTGGTGCACACGATTATTTGATTAAACCAAGTTCAAGCCAAGATATTCGCTCTAGTGTTGGGCGTGGGGTTGAACGTGCTCGTAACCTCAAGCGTCGTCGTCGTTTGCTTGATGCGATTAAGAGTGATGTGTTTGAATTGGCGCGTGAAGATGTTGAATCGGCACGAATTTCTTATGATACGTCATTTGAACGGTCTACACCGCAATATAGTGAACGGATGCCCGAACCCGTAAGTAACACAATGCAACTGGGACCTTTGACTGTTTTCCCTGGACGTTATCAAATTTCCGTTGGGGATAAACCAATTGATTTGACACCCACTGAGTTTGATTTGTTGCTCTATCTCGCTGCACATCGTGGACGTGTAGTACCCTGTCATGAGTTGGTGCGGGAAGTACGTGGATATGCTGTTGATGAATCCGAAGCACGTGAAGTTATTCGCCCGCATGTCAGCAATCTCCGTCGCAAACTAAAGGGTGCTGGTGAAAATACAGATTTGATTGTAAATGTACGTGGGATTGGCTACCGCTTGAGTGAAGTCGCCGAGGCAACCTAAGGATGTAATCTCTCTCATTTTTTTCAATCGTTTGATATGATTAGGGTCACAAGTTGACCCTTTTTGAATTTATGGAGTAATGGGGATTTGGTCAGATATTTATTGGTCGTTGTTTTCTCTGTTCTATTTATAGCTAATCCATCTTATCCACAAGCCCAGTCCGCAACCTGTTCAGAAGCCGGAACTGTAGAGCGGTCATCTTATTATAGTAATGTCTCGTTTCGTGACCGCTATTACACAGTGTATCTCCCTCCCTGCTATGAAAATTCTACAGAAACATATCCCCTGTTGACATTGTTGCATGGGTCAAACTCTGATGATGGGCAGTGGACACGCTTGGGTTTTACAGATGCTTTAGAAACTGCGATTCAGGCGGGAACTGCACCGCCGATGATTGTTGTCAGCCTGTTTGGCGAAAATATTGCTAACGAAAATCGCTTTGATGAAGTCACCTATGATAATATTTTGCTTGATTTTCTGGAGCAGATGAATGACCGTTATCGTACTGATGGACGGCAAGCGATTGGAGGAATTTCGCGTGGAGGTTTTTGGGCGTTTCATGTTGCGTTGCGCTTCCCAGAACAGTTCGTTGCAATTGGTGGACATAGCCCATTCTTCGACCTCTATCATGCACCGCCAGAATTTAATCCGCTTGACCTTGCACTCCAATTAACGCCAGATACACACCTCAAACTTTGGTTGGATAGAGGGACAGAAGACTATGCTGCCGATGGTATTGACCAGATGAATGTCAATCTGGATTCGGTGCAGATTCCGCATGAATATAAATTGTATCAAGGAGGCGAACACAATGAGCAATCTTGGTCACAATTTGTTGACGATTATGTCGCGTTTTATGCAGAGGCGTTTACAGAAGAATCTACAACAACTTCGGTTAGTTCTGATGAGATGGGCTATGAGTTATGGATTCCTGCGGGAGGATTCCCTACATTACAAACATCGATTAGTTCTGAGTCGTTGACCGCATTGCTAAACGGCGAATTAAGTGAACGGCTTGTTTTGTCCGAAACAGCATTTGCTGAATTGACTACACAGGGTTTTAGCTTTCATCCCAATACGAAAGTTCTTGGTGACGAAGGGTTGGAATTTCAATTATGGCAGGATAAGAATCGCTTTACACTGATGCCATTTGATACGCTGACAATACGCTATCGTCCGTTGTGGGTTGATGATATACCAGTGGTTGACCAATTGGATAGTTATCCGCTGGTATGGGAGAGTGATACGCCGAACTATTTGCCTGACCGCCTGACACGAATTACGCTCTCTGGTACAACTGCATTGGCACGACAGACATTAACGGCATTGGATACAATGGGTGTTGATGAAGCGGCGAGTGGGATTCGTGATTATGTCATGCTATCTGATTATTTTCATGTGACAAACGAAGCATCTATTGCACCGAGTTGCCCACAATATACAGGGGATGTGTTGGGCGGAACAAATAGCATGTGTATGAAAGCTGACCATGCCCGACTGCATGAAATTCTGGATGTTGATATAGTTGACCTAACTGGTAATCATATTAACGACTTCGGTTATGAAGCGTTGAGCAACACGTTAGATTACTTCGAGTCATTGGGTGTTCAATTCGTCGGCGGTGGTCGGACAGAAAATGATGCCTATAAACCGCTGATACTGGAGTCAAATGGGTCAACGATTGGCTGGGTCGCATGTAATTATGTTGGACCCTATTATGCCATTGTGAACGAAGATGAAAATCTACTCGGCGGTGTGCGTCCCGGCGGTGCAAGTTGTGATGCTAACTGGTTGCGTGATGCTTTGCCACTTCTATCTGCGGAAGTTGATGTTGTTTTGGTGACAGTCCAGTACCAAGAATATGAGGACTATATACCGACAGCTCAGCAACGGATTGATTATCAAACGATTGCTGATTGGGGCGCGGACATCATTATCGGTACGGCAGAACACAAGCCGATGACATTTGAGTATTATCAAACACGACGGGGTGAGACGACATTCATCCACTATGGGCTGGGTAATCTGTTTTTTGACCAGACCTTTTGGGGGAATATGCGTTTCTTTATGGATACGATTTATGTCTATGATGGACAGTTACTAACGGTTGAGTTGTTCCCCGGTATCATTGACGATATGGCACGTCCTCGCCTAATACAGGGAGAAGAACAGTTTAACTTCTTGCATTTTATGTTGGCGCAAAAGAATGGATTTTAGATTTTGATAGTCGATGTATGGGCGGAATTGCAAGCGTTATTCTCGCCAATGATTGAAAATTTATATCCCGGAATACAAATACAGGGTGTAGACCGTGACACCCAACAGTATATCTTGCAGTTTGTGTGCTCTGAATTACGAGATGCAGGACCTGTTTTGGATGATATGGAAACGGGTGAACCTCTCTATCCACAAACCGTACCTGACATGATTGATAGTTTGTTGTCTGATAAAGTTGATGGGATGGTCTGGGTCGAGACACGCATGGAGCGTTTCCCATTGCCACAGATTGGTTTTTTCGCTCCATCCGGTAAATCGCTGTCTGTGCATTATATTTCTGGGATGTGGGATCCGGTTGCCTTAATTGGGTTTATGGAGTTGCTACGCTGGATAAATGACCTCGGCGACCATATTCAGATTGAGATGGAACAGGGTACTGCGCCAGAAAGTTGGTGTAAGCAATTCAACCGAACATGGCAAGCCTATCTTTCAGATAAGGGGTAGGTGATGCGCAAATTATATATATGTATCGTGTTGATTGTGTTAAGCGGTTTAGTGGTTACAGCAGATGAGACGACCTCACAAATATCAGTTTCTGATTTGACGTTGGAGCAGAAGGTAGCTCAGATGTTTATGGTGAGTTTCTTCGGTACAGAGTTAACTGAAGTTGAGCGTGAGTTTCTGCGAGATGTGCAACCGGGTGCAGTGGTATTATTTGGCAAAAATGTGGATTCACCTGAGCAGGTTACACAGTTGACGAATGACTATCAGCGCACAACTATTGACGGTGGTGGTATTCCGTTGTTAATTGCTGTTGACCAAGAGGGCGGACGTATCCAACATCTGCGTGAAGGCTTCACTATTTTCCCCTTGCCCATGCTGTGGACTGCAACCCAAGATACAAACCTTGCGTATCAAGTAGGGGAAGCGATGGCAACCGAGATGCGCGCGGTCGGGGTGAACATGAACCTTGCTCCAATTGCTGATTTGAATACCAACATTGATAATCCAATTATTGGTTCACGGTCGTTCGGTAGTGAGCTTGATTTGGTCAATCCTATTCTTACGCATTTCATACGAGGCTTACAGGAAAATGGGGTGGTGGCAACGGCTAAGCATTTTCCAGGGCATGGCGATACAGAAAGTGATTCACATATTGAATTACCTGTGATTGACTATTCACTAGAGCGTTTGACAGCAGTTGAACTTGTCCCATTTGCTGAGGCAATTTCGGCAAATGTGGGTGTGACAATGGTGTCGCATATTTGGTTTACTCAATTCGACGATGAACCCATCCCTGCATCTTTATCCCCGCGTATTGTCAATCGGTTATTACGTGATGACATGGGATATGATGGTGTCATCATGACTGATGCGCTTGATATGGATGCGATTGATACAGTTTACACAGCAGGCGGCTCAGCAATTCAAGCGATATTAGCGGGCAATGACTTAATTGCTATTGGTGCACATGTCGGCACACCTACGATTCAAACTGCGATTGATGATGTGGTGATGGCAGTGCAAGATGGTCGCATTGACGAAAGCCGAATTGATGCGTCAGTTGAACGAATCCTAAGCCTTAAGCAAGATTATGGTGTATTTGATTGGCAACCACTTGACCCGTCAACTGTTGATGATCGGCTCAACTTAGAGGCACATGATACATTGGTAACACAGTTATTCGAACAAGGTGTCACGCTTGTAGGTGGCGATAATCTTCTTCCGGTTGATGGCAATGTGGCAATCATTTATCCGGCAACTCGACCCCGCATACAATCTGAGTGTTCTGGCTTTGATGATAGCGCAGTGTATGTAGGTGTATCAGGACAACCGACTGCTGACGAAATTAGTTGGGCAGTATCGGCGAGTGTGGAGGCGGATACAGTGGTTGTGTTTACACAGAATGCCATTGATAGCCCACAACAACAGGTGCTAGTCGAATCGTTGCCACCGGAAAAGACCATTGTAGCTGCTTTATGGAACACATCAGATATGCTTGTATTCCCTGAGATGGCAGGCTACCTACTTGGATATAGTCCGATGCTGAGAGCGACGGCTGTCATGTGTGATATTGTGACAGGAAATCGTGTCGCAAATGGTGTGTTACCGATTACTTTTAGTAGTAACTAGGCGTTGACGTAAAAATTACGCTATAATGAAAATTGTGTTTACGAACGCGCTCCAACAATAACTTGTAAAACGTGGAAATTGACAGGACGCAAAGAATCAATGTCTACTCTTAACCCTGATTTAATTAGTAAAGATATGGATGCCGTACTCAACGATGCCGTGCCGATGTTGCGCGAGTATCGCAAGTCGTCGATTATGCCGGAGATGGTACTGTTGGCGATGATTAACCGCGAAAGCACCGCTGCGCATAGAATGCTCAAGGTGTTTGAGCGCAATCGTGGTGTGGATATGGAACGCCTCGAACGGCAAGTACGCCTCTCCATCCAATCCCGACGTGACCCCGATGGAAGCCTCGATTTTGTGGCAATTGGTAATAAGAAAGTACCTCTCAGCCGACAATCTATTGTGTTGTTGGATGATGGTCTAACCATTGCCAATGCACAGAACGAACAAAAGATTGATACCGACCATGCACTGGCGGTACTTGCGGAAACTTCTGTCAGCACAGGGGGTATTCTGCGCCAGTTTGGTATTACACCAAAAGCGATTCAGGATATTTATAATGATGCCAGTCGTGTCATGCCAGAAGGACGACCGATTCGTGATGATGCTACAACAGTTGACCATGTGAAAATGGCGAAGCGAGGGGCATTAAAAGCTGTCCACTTCCGTGAAGATTTGTTGCGCAATATGATTAATGTGCTGACACAATCAGTCAATCGCCATATTATTCTGGTTGGACCTGATGGAGTCGGTAAGCGCACATTGGCATATAGTCTTGCGCTGTTGATGGCAGAGGAAAAAGGACCTGCAGGTTTATCCAGTCTGGTACAGATTAGCGAGACAGCTCTACTTGATAATGACCAAGAAGCGTTCCGTGCAGGTATGAGTGCAGCCCGTCGTGGGATTCTGTTCTTGCCACTGATTCATCGTTTCTTTGGTGGACCGATTAAAGCAGATTTCAACAAGGCGACATCACTGGTACAGAAGGCATTCTTAGATGATGACCCTGTGATTATCTGTACAACCACTGACCAAGAATTTAAGGCGCGGATACAAGGGGTCAGCACGATTATGGAAAACAGTCAGGTGATTCGTGTTGAAGAACCCAGCATGGATGAGACTGTCCAAATCCTTGAAACAATGGCACCACACATCGAGGCAGATTATCAGATTAAGATTGAGCATGATGCGTTAAAGGTCGCTGCGAATATGGCGCAACGTTATCTTACAATTACACCCTTGCCACAAAGTGCTGAGCAACTGCTCCATCGGACGGCTGCAATGGTCAATATGGGTAAGCAAGCGCATCTCGCCTTCCGACCCGAAACCAATGACGAACGCTTGGACGTTGAAGATGTGACAATTGTTGCATCACAAATGACAGGCATCCCCGTGACAAAATTGGGTGCTGATGAACGTCTGCGATATGCCAACATGATGGAAGCATTGAGTGAACGCCTGATTGGTCAAGAAGAAGCTGTACAACTGGTGAGCCGTGCGATTAAGACAGCCCGTGTCGGCTTGAAAGACCCGAAACGCCCAATTGGTACATTCCTATTCTTAGGTCCAACTGGTGTCGGTAAGACTGAGCTTGCCCGTGTTCTGGCGGACTTTATGTTTGGTAGTGAGGATAATTTGTTCCCATTGGATATGTCCGAATATAAAGATGAGAGCAGTATCAATCGCCTGATTGGGTCGGCAGTTGGCTATGTCGGTAGTGAATCCGGTGGTCAACTGACAGAGAAGATTCGTCAGCAACCCTATACGATTGTATTATTTGATGAAATCGAAAAGGCACATCCTCGCATTATGGATGTTCTCTTGCAAGTGATGGAAGAGGGTCGTCTGACTGATGGTGTCGGTAACATGGCACGGTTTAGCGAAGCCGTTGTGATTATGACTAGTAACATCGGCTCTGAGCATCTGATGGTACGTCATATCACCGATGAAATCCGTGAGCAAATCATGGATGAGGTACTTGATTTCTTGCGCCCTGAGTTTGTGAATCGTCTTGATGAAGTGATTCTCTTTAATGCTTTAAGTGATGATGACCTCGAACTCATTCTCGATTTGCTCATCAATAAAGAAAACAAACTGGCAGCGGAACGTGGGCTGACCTTATCATTTACTGATGGCGCAAAGAAGTGGCTACTCGAACAAAATGATGAACCCGAATATGGTGCGCGTCCCTTGCGTCGTATCTTGCGCCGGAACTTGCGCGAACCGTTGGCAGACTTCTTGTTGCGCTCAAACCCACCGGAAGGCACAGAGGTTAAGATTAGTGCTAGCCGAAAGAAGGGATACGGTCTCAAATTCTCTGCAACAGTTAACGGTGAAGAAGTTGTCGTTGACGCATAATCAATCGGCATGATTTATACAACGAATATCAAAAAGACAGTGCTTCTCATAAGACGCTGTCTTTTTGTTTATGAAACTGCCGTTTGGCTTTAGCGTGAGACTTGGTAAACTATAGAGGATGGCTTACGAAGGGAAACCTACGATGGATGATAATAAACCCAGCACAGCACCAATGCGCCCACTACCCAATCGACCGAAGTATGGGTGGATGGCATGGGAGGCGACCGCAGGCTTTATGAGTACGCACCTCAGCCCTGATGTGACATTGAAATTATCTGCATATCCGAATGATGATGCAAGTCAAATCTTGTGGGGCGCATCCATATCATGGGCACAGGAAAATGAAGAAGTCAAAGATTTTACCGCACCGCATGAGGCATTAGCACAATTATGGAAAGCTGTGGACTTAGCACATAGTATCTTCGGACATACAGAAGATGCGGTCAAACGCCCTGCACATTATCGTGATAATCAATGGTTCGACAGTTGGACAACGGAACTTTTGCAACGACTGGTACGGGTGACAAATGCTGTGTTTAAGACCGATTGGATTATTGTGATGGTCTATCGTCCGGTCGAATCTATGGATTCCCGTATACAGGCAAGACTTCTGGCAAGTAATAATGAAGTGCATGTGGGTGGGCGTGGTTCATCGCTAGGTGATGGATGTCGTCAGTTGTATCACAATGCAGCAACAACCTTTACTAAATATTCAAATCAATCATAAATAACATTTACATTCAGGGAGGAAAAATGGCAGAACTGGATCGCTCTATTTTTAGAAAATATGATATTCGCGGTTTGGCAACGGGTGAAAAACCACAACTCATACCCGAAGTTGCACTGGCTGTTGGCAAGGCACTCGGTACATATTTACCACAACAATTTAACACGGAACGGGTTTTTGTTGGGTCAGATAATCGTGTGACCTCAGCACCACTTAAATCTGCTGTGATTGAGGGCTTGGCTTCGACAGGGATGACAGTTATAGATATTGGTGAAGTAATGACCCCAACCGTCTACTTTGCTTCAGCATCCTATGACGGTGTTGGGGCAGGTGTGATGGTTACCGGTAGTCACCTCGACACTCGTTATAATGGTATCAAGATGGCATATGGTAAGCTGGCGTTGGCTGGTGAGCAAATTCAAGAGTTGCTACAACTCATTGATAGTGGTGAATTTGCGACTGGTGAAGGCGACATCAGTGAAGACATGGATATGATTAACAAGCACATGGCAGCGATTCAAGCCAAAGTTGACATGGCAAAACCGATGAAAGTTGTGTTGGATGCGGGTAATGGCTTGTCAGGGTCATATGTTCCGGCTGTGTTGTCAAATCTTGGTCTAGAAGTTGAATGTCTCTACTGTGAACCAGATGGCACATTCCCGAACCACCTGCCTAATCCTGAAGACCCTGAAATGACCAAAGACCTTGAAGCAAAGGTTATCGAAGTTGGGGCAGATTTGGGCTTGGCATTTGACGGTGACAGCGACCGTTGTGGCTTTATTGACAATCATGGTCATCATATTGCGGCAGACCGCTTGTTGGCATTGTTGGCGCGTGATTTGCTCGAACGCCATCCCGGTACCCCTATTGTTTTTGATGTAAAAGCCTCGCAAGCATTGCCTGACGAAATCAAAAAATATGGTGGTGAACCTGTCATGTGGAAATCCGGTCACAGCCTGATGAAACAGAAGATGAACGAAATCGGTTCTCTGTTGGGTGGTGAAGTTAGTGGTCATCTGTTTATCGGTGAAGAATATTATGGCTTTGATGATGCACCATTGGTCGCATTGAAGACATTAGAAATCATCAGCAAATCTGACAAGACCATTGCCGAAATCTTTGATGAAATTCCAAAATTGGAAGCAACACCAGAGATTATCCTGTCCGCACCAGATAACCTCAAGTTCAAGATGATTGAAGAAATGACTGAGGTACTTGATGTAGACTATGAAGTTGTGACTGTTGATGGCGCGCGGGTACTATTTGAAAATGGATGGGGGCTTGTGCGCGCAAGTAACACACAACCTGCTGTGACCCTGCGTTTTGAAGCATATACCCGTGAGCAAATCGTCAAATATATGCAAATCTTCAAGGCACAGTTAGACAAATATCCAGAGATTGACCAATCCAAGTTTGAATCACAAATTGAAGCCTTTAGTAGTTAAGTTGTTATCAATTGGGAGAGTCGCCTCGGCTCTCCTGTCAACAGAAATGCTACCTCTATGACTGACCATTTCAAGAATATATATACCAATAAAGCCGACCTCTATGAACGGATGGTGTCGCGTGAAGACCAGCATGGAAATTTGTTTTCTGCGTTAAATGACATACGCTCTATGTATGGAATTGATGTCGTTGAATTTGGTGCTGGCACGGGGCGCATAACACGACTATTGTCAGTCATGGTGAATCAGATTTGGGCAAGTGACATTGCGCCTGCTATGTTATACGAAGCGAAACAATATCTCGAAACAACAGGTATGGTCAATTGGGGACTGATTCAAGCTGATAATAAACAGATGCCAATCGCCTCTGATGTGGCGGATGTTGTCATTGAAGGATGGAGTTTTGGGCATGTGATGGGCTGGCATCCTGATGATTGGCAAGCACATGTTGAGCAGATGTTGAGCGAGATGGAACGCATTGCCAAACCAGACGGCACAGCAATTTTGATTGAGACAATGGGGACGGGACAACGCCAACCCCAACCGCCAACGGACGACCTCGCCAAACTTTATGATTACTGGCAGAATCAACACGGCTTTGATTATCGCTGGATACGCACCGATTATCAGTTTGCATCAGTCGAAGAAGCTGATGAACTGACACGCTTCTTTTTTGGTGATGATTTAGCCGATAGCATTATACAAAGTGGAAAAGTCACCTTGCCGGAGTGTACTGGTATCTGGTGGAAGAATTTTGGAGACTGAAATGGTTTTACCTGCAATCGAAGAAGACAAGAAGACTGATACAAAAATTGGTCGCAAGAAGAAGTCCAAGAAGGATAAATCAAAGCGCAAGCAATCTAAAAAGTCGCGCAAAAAGAATCGCAAGAAATAGAGCTTAACTGATTAAATCCTGATAAAGCTCAATATATTGCTTGGTTGTATGTTGAATTGTGTACTGATTTTTGACCAACTGCGTGCTCTGATATTGCCAGTGTTTGAGGTCTTGTGGTGTGTCAAAGTAGGATTCAATAATTCCTGCAATTTTCTCTGCGTCATTTCCTGTCACTGTCAACTCAACCTCATTGGAAATAATTCCGACAAAAGTTCCCACTGTTGGTGTTCCGCAGGTTGCTGCTTCTAAGATCGACATGCCAAACGCCTCATGATGGGATGTCATGACATGTAGCTGTGCGCGTGAATAGTATTCATGTAGGTGTGTGTGTGGAACGCTACCTAGAAAGTTTACTCGATGACCGATACCAAGTTCCTGAGCATATTGTTTTAGCTCAACTTCAAGGACACCCTCACCGATAATATCAAGCGTGACACTATCATCTAATTGAGCCATTGTATCTAATAGTAATCTCTGATTTTTGATAGGTATCAATGAACCAACATGAACCAGATGATTAGGTTGTTTGTCTCCTCCTGCGTGAAACATCTCTGGATCAATACCTAACTGGATATACTCTGTTTGTGATGGTCTGTAACCTGTATCTCTAAGATGCTGTTTTAGCAGATGCTCATAAGGCGATACAACCACAGTATTGGACTCTATTGCCTGCCTTACAATCCAACGTCCATAACGACTAATTTGTAATCCGTATCCAATATCAGGGAAACCGACCAATTCACCGCCTGCAATACTGACAACTGAGGGTATGCCAAGCCGTTTTCCTGCCCAGCCCGATAATGCTCCTGTCTCGTCTGCCCAGATACCATGCAAGATATCAAATGGCTTTTCTGCGTGTAGTTGTTTGATAGTCTGCCATGTGTCCCACCATAGACGCAAGCGACTCACTCCGCGTGTCCATGCGCCCCAACCGAGTGGATAAATCTGTGCACTATGATAGGTATAAGGTTGTCTCGTATGTGGGTAACGGAGTGCAATCACACGAACACTATCTGTTTTGGCTAATTCACGCACGAAATTCTGATAGACAGGCAATGCCCAATCATCTTCATTTGAGCCAAATCCAGGGATAAGAATGCCGATGTTCATGGATTCACCTCGAATAACGTGAGGTTGCGGAATGTACCTAGCTGTGTCAAACCGCGTTCATCCCGAAACCAGTGATAATTTGTTTGCGGTTCACGTCCCTGCCACTGATTTTCGATTTGCCATAAATTGAGTAGCAGATGGTCACTACGCCCACGATACCAGCGTTGATTGAGGGTATCAGGCGTTTCATAATAAATCTCAATAACGCGGTAATCGGTATAGTGTTCTAATGTGAGGGTACTGCCAAGGGTGTATAGAGTCACATCATCTGACAGTCTATCGGTCAACCATGTGACAACCGCTTTCTCCGATTGATGATGTTCTACAAATGTATTTGCATAGTCAAACCCATTATCGGCAGTATGTACGAAGCTAATTAATGCTAGCCCAATACCTAGCCACCGTAGAGGGTTCTGCCACTGTCCTATGGTTTGTACTCCATAGCCAATAATCACAGCTACTATTGGGAAGACAATCAAAGTAAAGCGAATATTCTGATACGGGATGCCTGCTAAGAATAAATAGGGCAGACATAACCAACCAAGCAAAAATATGTTTCGGCTTGACCTCGACCAAATAACCGCAAACAAGCCAATGATAACAAACACAGTCAGTAGGGGAGATAGATAGCTGAGGTCGTAGATAGGGTAGGCATAGAAAAGAGCGTTGATATTCTCATATTGGAATGTGCCGTCAATGTTGACAAAATCTTGTGAGAATGCGTTCAACGGATGCCAGCCCTGCACCCATGAATGATTCAATAGTGTCGGTGGATTAACTTGATTATAAATCACCTGTGGAACAATCGGAATAAGCGCAACAAATAGCCCTGTGAGCAAATCTTTCCAGCGGATGTTATGTCGCCAATGCAGGAGTAATGTGAGGGCAAACAGCGGTGGCAGTATCAAATAAATCCAGCGGGTGATACAAGCTAGTGATAGAGCAAAACAGCAAAGCATGAACCAGCGACGTTTACTGTTTTCGATATATCTGAGTAAAGCAATTCCGCTGAGGACTGCCCAGAATAAAGCGGGAATATCAGACATAATGACAAGGCTTGATTGTAGAGCTTGCCCACTGAACGCCATCAAGAGTCCGGCAAAAAAGGCATAAGGCGGACGTATTTTCAGATATAGTGCCAACATATAAACGAGTGCCGATAAGCCTGACCCCATCAATATATTCAGTCCTAATGCCACTGATTCAGATATGCCAAATATTCCGAAACCTATTGCAATCTGTAGCGGGTAGCCGATTGACCAAAAGAACGGAGGCGGTGCGTTGCCTGTTTGAACAAAATAGAGGAGGTCAGTTGCAAAGTTATAGTAAGCAAACGCATCCTGACCATATAAGCCATCAAATCCATGAAAGAAAATGATGGTCAAGCGAAGTACAAGCGCAAGACAAAAAAGAACTGTCATGTTGAAGATATGTGTCTGTTTTGCCATTGTGTCATTTCTCCGACAGCCATCAGGGCAAGGGTAATGAGTTCAGTATATAACATGGCATAGGTGATGTTTGCTAGCGGATTTGAATTGATTCCAGTCAGCCACGATATAGTTGGAAGACTGATAAGCAAAATTAGATTAATCACTAAAATAATGTTGACTGCTTTTTCGCGTCCCAGCGCATACCAATAGAGTGACCATCCTGACCGTAGCACAAACGGAATAAGCATAAGTCCCAAGATAGTCAGGGCTGATTGTGCTTCAACAAAGCTGTCACCAAAGGTCAATAGCAGGATTTCATCACCCAATATCCATAAGACGAGCGCAACAATAAGACCATAAGCACCCAAGCCAAGCATCATCTGTTGAAATAATTTTCTCAGCTTGCGAGGTGTTTCGACAAGTGATGCTAATGCCGGATAGACTGCGCCGAATAAGGCATTAGGAATCATCCGTACACCGTCGATAAACCGCAACGATGCCACAAATAGCCCGACAATGACCGCTGTACTGACAGACTCCAGCCATAAAATGCTGAACCGTGCCTGAACCGCTGATAAAATTCCAGCAATCGCAAATGACCTTGATTGACTAATGAGTGTCCGCAACTGCAACTCCGATTGGGATTTTGGCTTTTCGTAAAAATATGCCTGATACACCCATATTGCGCCGATAAGTTGACCCAATGATGTCAACGTGTTGATGATAAATAACCAGATAAGCTGAGTTGGCAGCCCGACGGCAATTATCAGCAGGATGACCTGTGAAATGAGCATTCCTAGATTCAGCACAGCAATCGGGAGCATACGCTGATATGCACGGAAAACGGCGGTATATGCGCTGTAGGCAGGCAAAATGATAATCATGGGGCTGGAGATAATCAGAAACCAGCTATCATTAGAGGTGATAACAGCAATGAGGCACAGCAAAAAGGCAATTAGACCCCCCACAATGATACGAAATCGCCATGTCAAACGCAGATAATCATAGGCAAGTTCGGGTTGTTGGGCGATGTCACGAGTTATCATGGTGCCAAAGCCGAACTCGACAATAAACGATAACGGGAATATCCACGCCAGCACTCCCGCATAAGTACCCAAACCACTCTCACCATAAAACCGACCAATCAACACGGCAATTAAAAACGATAAGACAGCACTTCCGCCATTGCTGACCAACAGAATGAGGGTGTTTCTTGATAGTCGCCTACCCATCCACTGCCAACGCCCATAGATTACGATTCAGTGCATTGTGGAACAAGATATGCTTACCATCAGGCGATACTGACCAATCCCCATTCATGATTGTAAACGGCGTGACTGTTGGGTCAGTTAAGGGTGTATTTGTCCCTGTCGGAATATGAAAATACATCAGGTGATGGATGTCAGTTGATGTGTCGAATGGGATGTAATAAACACTGTCACTGTCCCGCCATTTGTACGCTCCGAACCAACTCAGTTTTTGCGGTTGTGCATTTGAAACTGTTTCAATGGTATACATGCCATTGAATGATAGGTCAGCTTGATAGGTTAGGTAGAACATAAGGCGTGTGCCACCGGGGGAGACGGTCATACCGCGCATGTTGTTATATGTGCCGAGTGGTGATAATGTACCTGAGATAATATCAAGAATCGACAGCGTGAAATCACGATTTTCGCGGGTGGTCAAAAGCAGACGATTGTCGTCCAACCACATCGCATTAGTAGATAGGTCGCTGTAAATCATCCGGTTGGATGTGCCGTCAAAGTTGCTGACAAAGATATTGGATTGTGGGCGGTCAGTGAATTGTTGTGTTTCTGCTTGTTCGACCCACATCAGATGAATATTGTTTGGGCTGACGGCAGGTATCTGATTCATAACAGGTGTGGATGTGAGTTCGCCATCTGCAATGCGTCGTGTATAGGCGCGTTCCTCAATCAGTACCAATTCGTATTGCCCATCAGGTGAGGTGACAGCTAACGGGGTTGGGCTAATATTACCCGTTAGTGTCGCAGTTGATACTGACCATTCATAAATACCAGCACGTTGATTCACTCCGCCATCAATCGTATAGAATAAGTCAGGACTGGCTTTTGACCACCAATAGCGTTGACAGCATCCATCAAATCCTAGTTGTTTGAGGGTTACAGAGGTGTCGTCATAGAGGATGGGAAGTTGTTGTGCTGGTGGTGGGCTAGCGTAATATTGCGGTGGGATGCTATTGGAAAATGTCGCTACATAGTTGTTTAGCCGAATACCTCCAAAAGCAACATCGGGTTGAATATCAAGGTTGAGCCACTGACGGGCATTGTTGAGGTTTTGCTCAAACATTGGATAGCTGAAACTACCGATACTCGATAGGGTGTTCCAGTTGGCATCCATATATGGGACGGGATTTATGGCTGTTCGATAATCAACAGAGCGCAATTCATAATGCAGGTGTGGACGTGATTCGCAAGTCTCGTCAGGGTCGCCAGAGTAGCCGATGAGTTGCCCCTGTGTGACCCAGCTACCTTCGATAAGGTCAGACTTGTTGAGTAGGTGACCATAAAGCGATGATAATCCTAGCTCTGGATGTTGCAGTATCACATTATGAGGACGCGAGCCGAAATTTAGGTTATCAACGAACGTAACTTGTCCATCAGCAACGGCAACTAAGGGTGTTCCGCATGGCATCCCAAAATCTAGCCCGAAGTGTAAACCTTGTCCGGCACTATACCAGCGTTCCGCATTGCGATATGCACCGATGGTATTGCCATAAGGTTGACCGAGTAGCCATGTTGAGGGGCTAGCATCAGTTTGCATTGGGAGGATGAGCGGTCTATCTGCTGTTTGGGCTTGCGATAGACTGATAGCAAAGAGAAGAACGAGAATACCAATACAATACCGAATCATGGTTTGATGTACCTATAAGGCTAATTCACAGCATCTGCGATGACAACTAGACGTTCACCATAGAGTCCTGTTTCGGATACGAATGATGGGATGTCACAGGTGATTAGTGTCACACGACTATGTGCCGTCGGATATACAACACTGATGTCACGATAATCGACAACTCGTATATCACTGACACGATAACGGCGAATAATATCACCATCTTGCACAATAATCTCATCACCCAGATTGACATTATACAGACGATTGAACACCCCTGCACGACCATTCGGATACAGTGAATGTCCCGCGAGGGCAACATTGCCGTTTCCATTGACCCATGATGTCCCTTCCAGATGCCCAACAAGTGGCTCATTCGGGTCAATTGCCCAACTCACACCATCCAGCGGGAACGTCTTAATACCGACTTGCATGCCCACACTCGGAATCATCAAAGTCGGTGCGCTATTTTGTGGTAATTCTACGGTGGCTGGTGTCGGTTGAGATTCCGTTGGCGCAACTGTTTCGGGCTGGGCAGGTGCTGTCGTTTCGACTGTGGATTGCTGGACGGGAATAGGTGTGTTTTCTATGATAACTGGGCGATAACTTGCAACCATATCGTTTAATACAGCTTGTTCCAGTGACCAGATATGAATGCCTCCTGTTGGGCTGATGGATGCTGACGTTGTGTTGGTTGAGTCGGTTGTTAGGTTTGTCAGTGGTGTGACCGACTGATAAACAGGGGTGAGCAAACTCTCTGTCGTTGTATCCCAAATTTTAATTGCCCCATCTAATGCACTAGAAATAAACAACTCACTGTCTGCTGTAAAATCAACAGCAGTAACGGGTGCAAGATGTCCTTGATATAATTGGTTGCTGACATTATCTACTCCTTGCTTGGCATCAGTCACATCCCACATGTAGATATGTCCATTTTGCTCACCACTAAGTAGTTGTGCTCCATCTGCTGACCATGCTAAAGAGGTGACCGGAGTACGATGTCCAACGAGTGGTGTGACCCATGTGCCATTACTATCCCACAAGCCCAATAACCAAATAGCACTATCATCACTACCGATTGCTAAAGTTCTGCCATCGGGGCTAATCGCTATCGACCAGACACCCCCGCCAAAGTTCTCAAATATCTGTGTGCCAGAGGGGTTGCCAATAGGTTCTAATCTTACAATGCCATTCATATCACCGGAGATGAAATAGCTCCCGTCCGGTGTGAATGTCATCGCTTTGACTTCGGCTTGATGGTCTTCAATGAGGCGTAGTGATGTTCCTGTTTCTACATTCCAGAACCAGATGTTAGCGTCGCGTCCACCTGATGCCAGCATCGTGCCATCGGGACTATAGGCAAGACTACTTATCCAGTCACTGTGTCCGGCTAGAATAGCGGTTTCTGTACCCGCTTGACTATCCCATAAGCGTACTGCATTGTCACGTCCGCCCGTCGCAATCTGATTGATAGTAGGGTGGAAGGTGACGACATCCAGTGCAGTATCTATATTCCATGTCAGTTGTGGCTCAATGTCATAGGTGATGTCACGCACATTATTTTGTGCTGATAGCAGATGACCAGAGAACAGTAAAACACAGAGACTTAAAAACCAACGCATAACAATATATCCCACAATTATCTATGTTTCGCATTGTAACAAAAAATGCTTAAACGCGCTTGAACTCAATCCAATAATGGTCAGCAAATATAGCCAATTGTGAGGCATTTGCCAGTGTATCGTCAGCAGATTTTAACAACTTAAGCAAACGAGCATGCTTTTCAATCACTGGATAGACATCACTGGGTGGCAGAAATAAACCCAATGGCTGGACACATACGCGCTCAAAATGGGGTGCAAAGTCTTGTGTGATAAGGCGGATACTTGGGTAGCTGACAGTGATTGCTGTATTGCTATCTGGTGCAAATGTGGCGTTATTTTTCCAGCGACGAGTTGCCGTTTTCAAATCAAGATGCACGCTATGCCATAGCGTTTCCCAAATGCAATAGGGTGACATGATAGCAAATGCTAATGTTCCGCCTGACTTGACCCGACTTGATAACCATTGTGCGAGGGGTTGCCAATCGTCAATGCAATTGAGAGCACCAAAATTTGACAAAACGCCATCATACGCTTGCTGAAACTGACCAGTTGGCAAGTTATTGAGGTCAAGCGGTTTTACAGATACATGCTCAATACCTGCTGTTTTCCCCTCCACGATTTGGCGCATATGTGGACTAACATCAGTCGCCGTTACAGTTATCCTTGCTGTGCCGAGAAAGTGCGCATCTTCACCTGTCCCACATCCGAGTTCAAGAACATGGTCTCTTGGTGCCCATAATTCGAGTAAACGTCGATGAACCCGTTCACGCAGATGAGTCCCGATGAGACTATGGGTGAAGTCATCATCATAGGTTGGGGCAAGTGCATCAAAAGTCGCCATAATTAAAACGGAGCAGGTGGTGAAATTTGTTGAGCTGCAAAGTTGATGAGTGCCAGCGCAATGAGGATAGCTGTGCCGACTGTTACCATGATGGCCCCGTAAATGATTTGACGGGTATCCCATGCCTGTGTACGTTTCAGAGGTTCGTTAGATTTGCTTTTTTCGAGTTTGCGCTGCCATGTACGGTCACGGTCAAATATAAGAAACAGACCCCATACAATAAACGGAAATCCGAAAACTGTGCCGAAGCAAATTGCACCTAACATGGACTATCCTACAAGCTCAACGTTTGATAATGCGCCCGCAGTGTTAACAGGCTCGCCTTGATTTTCGCGTTGATGTTGGGTCAATGCCATCCCTAATCTGCCGATTTTGGTATTTGCCCACAGCTTGAGCTTGCGTTTTTGCGGTACACCACCATTGATATTGGCACGATTGAGCGCGACTTCGTTCACCATCCAACGGGTAGCAAAACTATAGAAGCGTTTGCTATAGCGTCCCGCGATAGTCAGGTCACGGTCGGCATTGTCTGCCCACGAGCCACTGCGTAAGACATCAGTTTCGACCTCGGCATAGTAGGGTGTGCCTTTGATTGGATAGGCGACGGTTGTTAGGAAGACATCGGGATTACAAATTTTGAGATGCTCAACTGTATCTTCAATATCTGTAATCGTTTCTCCATGATAGCCTAGCATAATAAACATACCCGCTTCAATGCCTGCTTCTTGGAGCATATGTGTTTTTGCTTGTACGTCATCTACTTTGACTTTGCGCTTCATGGCATCTAGCACCGATTGACTGCCACTTTCTGACCCATTCCAGAGGCGATAACAACCCATATCTGCCAACCGGGCAATGACTTTTTCGTTGAGGCGGTCAGCACGGGAGATACACTCAAATGGGATACGAATACCACGCTTGTCGAGTTCGTCGGCATATTGAAAAAACCAGCGAAAATTAATCGTGAAGACATCATCGGCATACCAAATCATATCGGGATTATATGTCTCTTTTATCCACAGGACTTCATCGGCGGCATCTTCCGGTTTACGACGGCGATGGGTATTGCCAAATACGCTATGACTGCACCATGTACAGGTATAAGGACAGCCTCGTGCTTGAATCACCGAGACACTGCTTGCCCCATGATTGTCCTTCCAGATACGCATATATTCGGGGATGTCGATGGCTTCTCTATCGGGCCAGGGATGTGCGCTCAGGTCTTGAATTTGTGGGCGTGGGAAGTTGGTAACAGCGTTACCGTCATTATCTTGCCAGATAATGCCTTGAATATCTCCAAGTTGTGTCAGACCGTGTTTGCTGAGGTGTGGAATTAGTTCCTCTAATGTCAGCTCTCCCTCACCTTTAACAACAATGTCTGCGCCAAAATCAAGGTAGTCCTCTGCATAATAAGGTGGGTCAGGTCCACCGAGAACGACATAAATATTCTTCGATTTGCAGAATTGTATCATCTTGAGCGCGTTGCGTTTGGTCATCATGTTGACATAAATGCCAACAATTGATGGACGCTCACGTTCGACTGTCGCTTCAAAATCCGCCATAGATTGAAAGGTCGAATCGAACACGCCAATGTCAAACCCGCGTGACTTAAGGTATGACGAGATATAGAGAATGCCAAGCGGTGGGTAGGGCTTCATCACCTGCAATTCGTGCGGGTCATCATAGAGAAAATAGCCATGTGCTAACAATAAATCCATGAAAGATATACCTATACTGTGTCAAATGTGTAGAGTTTAGTCGTTATCCTTTGACAAGATTAATGTGACCAACAGGTCGTGTTCATCTGCATTTTTGCGCGGATGTTGTAAGATTGATGCAATATCATACCCCTTATCCGCAAACGATTTAAGTTCACGTTCGAGGGTTTGGTCAGCCATTTCCAATCGGCGCATGGCTTTAATCAACGCCTGTGCATCTTGTGGATTGCGACGGGCTTCGACCATCTCGCGTCCGGGGTCGAAGAATTTTTGAATATAAATTGTGCGTACTGCAATTTCTTTATCTGCCATTGTGCTTGCCCCTGCTTAGTCCGAATTTGCTCCTAGTTTATCCAAGCCTGTCATGTCTGCCAAACTATTGAATGACAACATTAGGAATCCGTGTTGGCTTGTGGGGTAACTTGGCGAGTTGGTCTAGTTTGCGTTCTGCCAATGGTAAGGTCACACGATGGTAAATCATCGAGGCAGTTTGACGGATGAGCGATGGTTGCAAGTTAGACGGGTTTGAGATGAGATTCTTGATACGATGCCATGTTTTGCGGGAACGATAGTCTTTATGGACAACAGTATGTAACTGACGGTAAAAATCCGTTGCAAAGGGGCCTTGATAGAGCATGGCGAGGTCGGCACTGTCATACCAATTTTCACGTCCCAATTCATGGCGAACGCGCTCATGAAACGGTGTCCCCGGTAAGGGATAACTGACGCTAATGCCGATGTCGTCTGGTATGAGGTCACGCACCATGTTAAGTGTTAACTCGATGTCTTCACGGGTTTCACCGGGATAGCCAAACTGCAAGAAGAACGCAACTTTGATACCATGTTCATGACATTTGCGCGTGGCTTCATAGATTTGTTCGACCTGTGTGCCTTTGTCCATTGCATCAAGGATTTTCTGACTGCCACTTTCTGCACCAATCCAGATGATGTCTGCGCCTGCCCGTGCCAATGCTGGAATCGTATTGCCACGTAACAGCAGGTCAGCCCGATTGAGACTCTTAAAGGGTATGCGAACATTGGCTTCGTCGAGGAGGTCAGCAAATTCTTCAATCCATTTATCACGGATGCCCATAATATCGTCCATAAACCAGATGTGGTCGGGGTCGAAGTGTTCTTTCAGCCAGACGATTTCGTCAACGACATTTTGTGGACTGCGTGAATTATATTTTTGTCCCCAAATCGGCTTAGCGCACCAATTGCAATGAAATGGACATCCGCGTGTCGTGACAAGGTTCATGCTGTAATAACCATGATGCCCAACCCACAGGTCACGATAGAGGTCACGTTCGACCAAGTCCCATGCAGGGAAAGGCATATTGTCCAACTTCTGCATGACGGGTCGCGCAGGTGTTTTGATGGTTTCGCCGTTATGGTCATACGCAAGACTCTGGATATTGTAGAGGTCATTCTCATGGACTTGTGTGCCCTGTTGCCGGACAGACTCAAGGTAATCTATCAGTTCACCGAGGGTTTCTTCACCTTCACCCAGCAAGACATAATCTACACCTCGTGCTAGATAATCTGATGTGTGGTCGGTCATGTCGGCACCGCAGGCGATAATGGTACAGTTGTAATTCTTTGCATAGTCAATCATCTCAAAGGCAGCTTCACGCATGCGGAGCAGGGTCATTTTGCTCAGATAGTTGAAGTTATCCTCGAAGATAATTGCATAGCGTGGCTTGTGCTTCTGCAACGCTAACTCCCATGCTTGCGTTGACTCAGCTAGCATGGCATCAAATAACGCGATATCATATCCGCGTTCCCGCATGAAGCTTGCTGCGTACAGTGTGCCCAGTGGGGGATACGGTTGCATCGCATTATAGAGCTTTGTATCGAAGCGCAGATAATAAGATTGTCCGAATAGAATATCTGTCATGAACGGTTTACCAATACACTAAAAAATCCAGAATCGCTTTGCGGGTGTTTCTAATAAGTCTAACCCAGGTTCTTTAAGTTTGCACTTTTGTATCTGTCGTGCAAGTCGAATATTGATTGATTTGGGTACACCATCTAACAATGCTGAAACGGTTTCGATATGTGGGAACTTTTCCATAATCTCAGGGTCGCCGATTTGTGGGATGCCACCTTTGACAACTAACTTTAGCATTGCTCGTAACGAGTGCTGGAAAGTTTCACCTTTTTCTGGAACAAGCTTGTCTCGGAATGCAATCCAATCTGCTCGATTCAGATACTTAAAATAACCAACATCATTTAATCGAAGCATCATCGGATTCCATCCATAGATCATGTCAATAAGCCAATCATATACCCAATGATCAATCTTGTAAGCACATGCAAATTCGTCTAACAGGTCACCATCCGCCGTTAGCCTAGAATCACTACCCATCCCGACAAAACCTACATTCACAACATCCCAATGGTCTACCATCGCTGTTTCATCTAATAAATAGAGGTTTGTACTTGGACACCAGACCAGACCGCCACCGACTTGTTTTTCCATGCTGTATGGAAGGTATACATCTTCAGCTTCTACTCCGACACCATGAACAATAATTGTATTGTATTCATAGCAACCAAGTTGCCTAAGTTTTTCTTGTTCTTCTTTTGCCACATCATCAGTACCTTCAGCTAGATGGATAAACCATGGATGGTCTTTGGGTGTACTTCGATACGACTTTACGATGTCTTCTTCACTATCAAAATGCAATGAATGTGACCAACCGTAGTCTTTAATCACACGCACAGGGAAATCAGGTCGGTACATTTCACGGTATTTAGGTCCATGATGTGCAACCGTCGTCGCGCCACATAGGAGATTTTTCAGTCCGCCGATGAAGAGCCTATCCCAAATCGGATATTGGCGCAGGGATTTATATGGTTCGGTATCAAGGCGAGCGTTGACATCTTCACCCCATTCGTGAGCATTGTTATAGACCTCACGGAATTTTGTGCGCGGATAGTGATTGAGTTCAAGATGATCATGGGCATTAATCAATCCGGGGTAGACGGTCAGACCATCCAAATCAACGACAAGCGAATCCGGTTCAGGCGCATCGAGTATGACATCTGTGCAGAATAAATCATGTTGTTCGGTGTTGTCATGTGTCCAGATATTGGCGTTGGTGATGTGTAATGGTTGAACCATGTATAGACTATCCCCCTATCGTGTCACTATTATAGCGCATGATAGGGGGGAATGGAGAAACTAAAAGGACAGCCAGTTTGACTGTCCTGTGATATTAGTCGTTGTAGTCGTAATTGAGTGTCGGGATTTTCTTTACTGCTTCATCACCGAGTTTGTCTCGCAATTGCTTGCGGAGTTTGGGAGTTTCTTCACGCCATTTATCTTGCAATTGTTCTTTGCTGGCGCGATAACCATCACCAGCATGGGTCAGCGCACCTCGTGCATGAGTCGGGGCAGATGTGATGACACGCTTGGGTTCTTCGTGACCACATTCGGGACAGGGTGGTGCCGATTCACTAAAACTATGACGAGCTTCAAATCGAGATTCACATTGGGGACATTTGTAATCGTATAAAGGCATCGTTATTTCTCCAACTGGTTGCGTTGTATTCGTATTATACCGCTAAAGTGTCGGTGGTACGTTAGAGTCTGCTATTTGTTGCATAGATGTGTAACAGCTTCGTGAGTGCTGAGGAAGAAGTTATCTTCACCGATGCGGTCTACAAAGCCGATGTGTTGCAATCTATCCATCACTGGACCTTTGACTCCGGCACAGCACATATTCACATTATTCATTTTTAGGGAATGGTGTAACGATTCGAGAACATCTAATGCGCTAGAGTCTATGAAATTTACGGCACTACAAATCAAGATGAAATGGTCTACGTTGGGATTATCAGCGATGGTTGCAAGCACGGTTTCTTCCACATACTGCACATTATGAAAATAGAGACTTTCGTCAACACGTAATGCGAGGATGTTGTCATGGGTGGTGACATCATGACGCAGGACATTTCGATATTCTTGTGTGTCACTGACCCGACCGACAACAGCAACATGGGGACGACTGGTGCGCCATAGGTATAGACCTATTGATGTCGCTATACCAAAGATAATTCCATTCTCAATGCCAATGAGCAGGACTGCAACGAATGTGACAACTAACGACGCAAAATCTGCCTTGCTATAGTGCCATGTGTGTTTGATGGTTTCAAAGTCAAATAACGATATGACCGCAACGAGGATAATTGCACCAAGCACAGCGTTGGGCAAGTAATAAAATATAGGGGTCAGAAACAACATCGTAATCGCAATAAGCGAAGCTGAGATGATAGATGCCATTCCTGTGTTCGAGCCAGCCTCGAAGTTAACAACGGAGCGACTAAATCCGCCTGCAACCGGATAACCACCTGTGAATGATGCGCCAATGTTAGCCGTACCCAATGCAATTAGTTCTTGATTGGCATCTACTTTTTGTCGCCGACGACTGGCAAGGGCTTTGGCAACGGAAATACTTTCCAGATACCCGACAATAGCGATAGTGAATGCAAAGGGAAATAACTGTGACATCATGTCTAAATCAACTGTGGGAAGTGCAAATTGCGGTAAGCCTGCGGGAATATCACCAACAATAGGCACATGGTAAAGTGTGTCTAAGCTAGCAACTGCTACAATCCCAATACCAATAATAACAACTATTAGCGGTCCTAATTTAGTAATTGGCGAGATGAGATGGTCGGGTAACCTAAAGCGTGATAGATGTGATTTCAGCCCATACTTAAAATAAAATAATATTGCTACGGATACAACTGATAAAATCAGAACAATAATATTGGTCTGCGGCAGTCGCTCGATAACTAGCATCGCAAGTTCTGGCATGGATTCTGTGCGTGGGACAGAGACTCCGATAAGATGTTTAAACTGACTGAGTCCGATAACGATTGCAACCGCACTGGTGAAGCCAGACAAAACAGGATGACTCAAGAAATTGACCATAAAGCCAATTCTAAATACACCCATCGCCAACTGAATCAGCCCGACAATTAAGGCAAGAATCAGTGCTATCTGTAAAATCTGTGCAACTGAGGTGAGTTCTAGACTGCTTAATGCTGATGCAACAAGTAGGGAGACCATTGCGACTGGTCCGACAGCTAGGGCACGACTCGTCCCAAGCAGTCCATAGATGATAAGTGGAAAGATGCTAGCATATAACCCGACTTGGGGGGGGAGTCCGGCAAGTAGAGCATATGCCATACTCTGTGGGACAAGCATGATAGCAACAATAACGCCGGCAGTGACATCACCTGTCAGGTTGTTGCGTTCGTAGTTCAACATCCAATCAAGAAAAGGAAGATACTGACGGATGCTAAAGTCATTGCTTTGACTGGTGGTATGCCGATATTTTGCCGGAGTTTGACGCATGCTTGTCCTCTATGAATAAGTTACTCAGTTGGTAGAGCTTGAGACCATACCGCTTTCGGTTCATTAAGATTATAGACACTTTCATAACCTTGCCGACGCAGGATAGATGTCGCGACCTGTGACCGATACCCACTAGCACAATTGATAACGAGTGTGTGGTCAGTTGGTAGCTCATGAAGTCGATTTGGCAGGAAACCAAGCGGAATGTTAGTTGCCGTAACGATATGTTCTTCAGCATACTCAGATTTTCCGCGTACATCCACTATCATCATACCATTCTTAGGCAGTCTGTCTGCAATGTCTTTGGCTGTCATTTGTGGCAATGATTGGGTTTCTCCACTAATTACATTTTCGCCGAAGTAACACGACAACGAATCAATACCGATTGACTGAGCATCACGCATCACTTGAAGCGGTTCAGCAGTATCAGGGATGATGAAGTAGACAGGTTGCTCAAAATCTACAAACCAACCTATGTATGTCAGATAGTTTGAACTGGTCATTGGAATGCTGATTGTGCCTATAATATGTTCCTGAGCATATGCTTCTTTGTCACGCAGGTCAATCACAAGATTGTTGTCAGCAAGAATGCTATCCAAGGATACACGGTCAAGCTCTGTGAGTTCTGGCATATCGGCAATAATTGCCGGACCAAGTTTGTTGACCTTTTTCATCTGGGCGAAATACTTTGGTGCTTCGGGTTGATCATCCAATAACCATGCGACAAATTCATCTTCATTACCATACTGGAAAGCTGGATTGAACAACTTCTCGTAACCCAATGTTGTTGAAGGGACTGCACCAAGAGCTTTACCACACGCACTTCCTGCACCGTGACCGGGCCAAATTTGAAGATAATCAGGCATATCTTTGAATCGCGCAACACTCTGGAATTGTTGACGTGCGCCGGATTCTTTTGTGCCACTGATACCCGCCGCCTCTTCTAGCAAATCAGGGCGACCGACATCACCTGCGAAGATGAAATCACCCGTGAAGACACCCATCGGTTTGTTTGCCACTACGGTATCTGTAATCATAAAAGAGATATGTTCCGGTGTGTGACCGGGTGTATGTAAGACTTCGACCTTTACATTGCCGACCATCCACATGTCGCCATCGGTTACAAGAATAGCTTTGTTGCCCTGAGCATAAGCATACTTCCAATCTGCATCACCTTCATCACTCAAGTAAAGTTGAGCACCAGTTGCATTAGCGAGTTCACGACTACCGCTGACGTAATCCGCATGGATGTGTGTTTCGGTCACATGTGTAATCGCAAGACCATTATCTTCGGCAACTTGCAGATACGGACGAATATCACGCATGGGGTCGATGACAAGAGTCTCGCCTGTTGCTACACAACCCACCAAATAGGACGCTTGTGCCAGTTTATCGTCATAAAAATACTTGAGAATCATGATATTACTCCAATTACGAATTAACGTTCAACAGGCTGACCGGACATCATCCATGTCATTGTGCCACCTTTAAGATTAGACACATTCTCGAATCCAGCCGACACCAGCTTACTCGCGCCTGACTTACTACGATTGCCAGAGGCACACACGACGACAATGGGTTTATCCTGTGGAATTTCGCCAGTACGTTTATCAAGCTCGTTTAATGGAATATTGATAGCGTTGGGGATGTGACCCTCTTTGTATTCGCCTTTAGTGCGGACATCGACAAGAACATGGTCGGTTTTGTTGTCTGCATAGGTATTGCTGTAATCTTGGATGGTGATGTTTTCGTAGCCTTTGTTGCGATTGAATAGGAACATGTTTTGACCTCTCTTGTTTTGATATTGGTTTATGAACTCAGTTTATGGGAAATTGCGAATGGGAATAAGCATGAGCTACTTATATGTGATATAAGCCATGACTAATGGCACATCGGAAAATAAAAGAGCGCATCTCTGCGCCCTTTGTAAAAGCTAACAAATCGTTCCTTATTCTATGGGGAATCCTGCTTGCTGCCACGCAATGATACCGCCCATATCATAAACACCTTCATAACCGCCGTTGGTTAAAATATCCGACGCGGTTGCACTTCGATTGCCACTGCGACAGTAAACGACAATTTCTTTATCATCGGGGACTTCGCTGAGGCGTTCACTAAGCTCTTGCACAGGGATATTAATTGCACCTGCAATATGACCTGAATTAAATTCTTCAGGGGTTCGGACATCAATCAATACATGATTGGATGTACCTTCTGCAAAGTCAGCCATATAGTCATTGGCAGAAATTTTTTCAGATTGGATGCTTGCTGTAACGGTTGTTTCTGCTGATGAATTCATCAAAAAGATGACACCACCAACTAAAGCGACTGCAATCACCATAGTAGCGAAAATTAGCGTGGAACTGTTTGATTGTTTTTTGGATGTTGAAGATTTACGTTTCGTCATGGGAGCATACATTCATTCTAATATTGTACTATAGACTTAAAGTATAGCTGGCTAGCGTCAATTAACCTATTCAAATAGACTTATAATAGGTATAAGCCAAAGCTAATGGGTAAATGTGTATATGCTGAATTTGTATAAGCTAGAAATTTTTTATATTGCTGCTTTGCGTGGCAGTTTTAGTGCCACAGCTGACCAACTGTATATGACTCAGTCTGCGGTCAGTCAACATATTCAAGAATTGGAAGCCAGCCTCGGTGTAAAGTTGTTTAATCGCGGGCGACGTGGCGTGGAATTAACTGAACGTGGCAAGATGTTATTTGGCTATGCTGAACAGTTACTGGCATTATCTGCCGAAGCGGAGAACAAGGTTTCTGATATTTCTAATCTCTCCGAAGGTAAAGCAAATATTGGGGCGACACCAACAATCGGGGTTTACCTTGTTCCAAAGTGGTTGCAGACATTCCGCCAACAATATCAAAATGTGACGATGGCATTGACGACCACCATTACAGACGACATCATACGAGATATACAATCTCTCAAACTGGAATTAGCTTTTGTAGAAGGGGAGATTGCCATACAAGATTATACTGATATCGCCTCTCTAACATTGGAAGCAATTGAATGGTATGTCGTGATTGCCTCAAATCATCCATGGTGGACAGAAGAAAAAATCTCACTGGATATGCTCAATCAATGCGGTTTTGTTATGCGCCAGCGAGGTAGCCATACTCGCGCTTGGGTGGATGCACTCTTTGAAAGACAGTCAATTTCGCCTCGTATTACCGCTGAATTTGATAATCCTGAAAGTATTAAACAAGCTCTCCATAGTGGGGACAATGTTACCCTATTGCCAAAATACACATTACAACGCGAAATAGAAACTAGACAACTACGGGTATTGCCCATTAGTGACTTGCCGTTACAACGTGACCTTAAGTTGGTTTGGAATAGCAAGCGTCCATTTTCACCAATAAGCTATGCCTTCGTAAAATTCATGCAAGTTCATTACCCATCTATACAAAAAATTATGATAGAATGACGGTATCTGGGGTTTGAAACTTGTAATCTCAATGTGAATTTAATTGTTATATTTGTATATTTTTACAAAACCCTTACAATTGAAACAAAATCTTTATATCGGATGTAATTCGCTTTAAGTGTGCCTTTGTAGTACAATATGAATGTTACACTTTAGTTAGATGGGTGTTTGAAAATGGTAATGTCTTCACCTGAGGATATCCAACAACAAATTTTAATTGTGGAAGATGATGAAGATACAGCAGAAGTTGTTTGTACTCTGTTACAAGATGCTGGATTTGATGCAATTGCTGTAGACCATGGTCAAGCTGCATTAAACGAAATATCTTCGTTATCACCAGATTTGGTGTTGCTTGACATTAATTTACCGGATATGAATGGCATCGAAATCTTGAAGTCAGTCCGCTCTCATTCTTTTTTGCCGATGATTATCCTGAGTGGTGTTGGCAGAGACCGTGACCGTGTTGTTGCGCTAGAAGCTGGTGCCGATGATTATATGGCGAAACCATTCTCTCCTGAAGAATTGGTGGCACGAGTCCGTGCATTGCTACGACGGGTCGATTGGACACCTAAGCCAGAAACCCATCTAACAGTCAGACAACTCGAATTAGATATGCCCCGCCGTCAGGCAAAAATCAACAACAAACGCTTACACCTTACCCCAATTGAATATGGCATTTTAGTAACCCTCATGCGTCGTGCTGGCGAGGTTATCAACCATGATGAACTGTTACGTAGTGTCTGGGGTGACCACTATAAAGGCGACTATTCTGTGCTACGTGTCAACATATCACGTCTGCGCCAAAAACTTGAGGACAATCCACGTCGCCCAACCTATATCGTGACAGTACCCGGTCAAGGATATTGGATGCCGACCAACCGCCACTAATGTTGTACTGTTTCTTCAAATAAATAATCATGTCTTTGGTATAATGAAATATGTTATTCACTTGCCTATTGCCCAAATGTTGCAATAAGGCGGGATTACTTATTTCGTGAGGATGCGCCATGCCTGCAAATTATACAGTTTTATCACAAATTTACGATGAGCTTGATATGGGTCAATTTGGACGCGAGTCAATTAGTCGCATTGTCAACTATGCTCAACAGAACGGGTGGATGGGGCGAACCTTCCTTGACGTTGGATGTGGTACAGGCGCGAGCTTAGAATTTTTCAATCAATATAGTTACATTGCAACAGCGGTTGACCAATCTCCACAGATGCTTGATATTGCACGCTCTGCTTATCCTAATGTTACATTTAATGAACAGGATATTCGGCAACTGGAAGGTTTATCCCAATACGATATGGTGATTAGCCTGAATGTTATGAATGAACTGGATAGTCTAAATGATATTCGGTCTGCTTTTGGTGGGATTTATGAAACTGTAAAGGACGGACGTTTATTTGTCTTTGATATGTATACTATCGAAGGTCTGGTCGAACGCTTCCGACGCGGTGATAGATTGGCATATCGTGATGCTGATGATAGTGCGATGGTGTTTAGTACCAATGATTTTGATTACGAACGACAAGTCCATTTACGGCGGTATGCTATTTTCAAACGGGCGGAAGGTGAGTTTTGGCAACGTGGTGAGGCGAATCGCATTTTAAGAGGGTATCCCGTCCAAGCGATTGTGGCACTATTGCAACGGACAGGTTTTCGGTTATCATCGTTACTCACAGATAATTTTGAACGTTATACCCCGAATGATACCCGTGCGAGTCGCGTAATCTTCGTGGCACAAAAGTAATTATAGGTTGACTAATGGAAATGAATAACCCGAATTACCCTCCGACAATTGAATTTACCGTTGACCCGGAACACGCTGGTGTACGGACAATTGGATGCTTTACATTCTTTATCAGCGCAGTTGCTACATTTGCAATATTAAACACAATTATCCCGAATGGTGGCTTAATCATTGTGGGAGCAAGCCTTGCGATTGCAGTTGGTTTGACATTTCTATCTGATAACTTAACGAAACGATATTGGCCCAGCAACCGCTTTCTGCAAATTGCAGATGATGTGATTACGCTAATTCGTAAGGATATAGTCGAAGGCAAAGTTGATGCCTCACAAAATGTAAACTTACTCATGTGGCATTTCCAAGCATCACGTCATCCGCGTGTTCCCAAAGGTTGGTATGTTGTCGCCAATGCGCTCGAACAAGATGGTGACTATGTGATTACTTATAGCATCGTGTCGCCGGATGATTTTGAGAATTTACCCCTCTCGCGTTTATCAACGGAGTATGTTCGCAAGAAGAATAAATCAGATGATGATAGCCGAGATTTGCGGAAAGCCGGCAATATCCGACGCATTGAACAAGCAGAGTTTCATCGTGGGGAGTTGGGCGCAGAGATGACACTTGAGGATTATCAAGAATACCTTGATTATCTGGTGGATACATATACAACGTGGATGCCCAAAGATAAATAATGAAATGTCTAATACAACTATTTGTTAGCTGTGCTATTGTTTGTGTGTTGTCATTACCTGCATATGCACAATCGACAACACTTGATATTGGTGTACCTATTGAAGCCGAACTCGATGGCACTGTTCCCCACCTGTATTCATGGTCAGCGTTGGAATCAACGATTGTCTCAATTGTTGCCACACCACTCACAGATGACCTTGATACCATGTTACGGGTGCTAGATAGCAGTGGTACTGTGATTGTCGAGAATGATGATTTCAATTATCCGAGTGATACATCATCTATCATTCAAACATTTGTTGCGCCTCGTACAGATACTTTCATAATTGAAGTCAGTTCATTTAATGGCACATCTGGTGCATATGAGGTTAGTATTCAACGTGGATATGACCGCCTTATCATATCAGATAATCTTGTCGCTAGATCGAATTGGAGTATCGGACAGAATCGGGTGTTTTCGACAACGCCTGTAAGTGACCGACTGTTCGTTGAAGCGGATGGGATTTCTGTAACTGGAACACTGCTAGCAAATCATTTTCCTCAACATGCAGACTTCTACTATGAGGCAAGCTTCAGTGAAATTACAGCAAGCTCAAATTGGCAGGTTGGTATTATATTTCGGCATATTAGCCCTACATCATATTATAGATTGGTGGTCAATAATCAGGGCTTCTGGCAATTGGAACGTGTCGATGGAAACGACGTGCTTGTTGTACAAAGCTGGAGTACACATCCGGCTATTGTCCCCGGCGTACCTGAGTTTACATTAGGTGTCTTAACAAGTAACAACTTGATGAACGTTGTCTATAATGGGCAACTTGTCGGCACAGTCTACGATAATGCCATAATGGAAGCTGGTGCAGTTGGCGTAACATCTATTACTGCGAATGCCTTTGATAGTCGTGTGGCGTTTATGCTGGATTCCGCACAATTAACAATACCAACACTGGCAAATAATACCCTTCAATTTCCAGAAATACTTATTGGTCGAAATTTAACAGCCTATACCGATCAATTAGAACGACAACAAGTTATTCCCGTGAGTGGCGAAATTCGACTAACATCACCCCAAACAATCATTCGTGATGTAGACCCCGGTGTCAGTCGCTTTGATGCGGCATCTGGCATTATGTTTGGGGAATTTGTATTGGGCGCGACCCTAAGGTCATCCGTTATTTCTGAGGGCATTGGTGGATGTGGTATAACCTTTGACGAAACGCAGGATAATCATTACACACTTGCATATGTCAATACAGCGGGTGAGTATGGGGTTTCACGGCGAGAGGGCGATACATTTGCTGACGGTATCTATGGTAATACACAGATGGCAGATGCTGAATCTCACGAGATAGTCGTCGTTGTATTACAAGACACCCTGTACTTGTATATTGATCGTCTACATGTTGGAACAATGCCGTATACGAATTTGATGGGCGAAATAGGTACGGCTGTTGTTAATTTTGATGGTGTTGATACAACCTGCACGATTGATGATTTATGGCTTTGGAGTTTAGATGAGCCGACCTCTTAACCTATTGTTCGCCTTTTTTGACATTTCCCTCTACAATTAGAAAAAGTAAACCACGATTGTAGGGGGAAATGGATGCACCACCTTGATGTTGCAATTCTAAAAACTGTCATATACGGTGATATATTTCACTTCCCCATGACACCGAGGGAAATTCATCATTTTTTGATTAGTGATGATATTGTTGATGTTGCTGATGTTATCAATCGCCTCACTACTTCTGTAGAATTAGCTGATGTAATCTGCAATGACGGAACATATTTTGCATTAGCTTCACGCGAAGAACTTTTTGAACTCCGACGAACTCGTGAGCAGATGATGACACACTTACAACCACAGGTACAACGCTATGGGCGTATATTGGCATATTTCCCATTTGTAGAGTTAGTAGGTGTCACGGGTGCACTATCAATGCGAAATCCCTCGACGACAACAGATGACCTCGATTATCTTGTTATCACAAAACCGGGGCGCGTGTGGTTGACACGGGCACTTATCATTGTGCTGGTTCGACTGATGCGTCTGCGGAAAATAGAAATTTGCCCAAACTATGTGTTGGCAAGTGACCAATTGGTACAAGCTCGTCGGGACTTATATATTGCGCATGAAGTGACGCAATTATTGCCCTTGTCGAATTTACCGTTGTACTGGCAACTGCGGAATCAGAACAACTGGACAGCCGACTATCTACCCAATGCCAATGAGCCGTTCCACAAAATGGAAAATAGACCACTAAATCGCATCGGCAAACTAATGAAGCAAGGTATAGAAGGTCTGCTTTCTACGCCGATAGGGAACTGGCTAGAAAAATGGGAATACAGACGCAAGTCTAGCCGATTCCAACATCAGGCAACTGCACCAACAGCATCTGCGGAAATTGATGAAGGGCATGTAAAAGGACATTTTGAAGACTATGGACACTATGTTCTGCAACGTTATGACGAACTGGTGCAATCCTATCAATTGGATAATATATCTACGGAATTGCAGAGTGCGGGTGATTAAGAATTAAAAAAGCCCCGCAATTCTGCGAGGCTTTTGGGTTTAAGCAAGTGAATGGTTAGCCACTCATTACTGCGCCGAGTGCTTGACATGCCGGACATGAGCCATCAGGACGGAGCATTGCATAACCACCCATCGGGTCAGAATCCCAGCGTGTAAAGTTGACGTTCCAGACAATCATAATGGCAACTTTACCACTTTGTGCTGATGCTGAGGCAGCTTCTGCTAACCATGCAGCATGTTGACCAAGAGTCGTATTGCCTGCCCATGCAAACGCAGGTGGAATTGGTGCACCCATGCCTTCACCACTCAAGTAACCGAGTTCGGTAAAGCAGACTTTCTTGCCACCAAAGAGACTATAACCCCGGTCTAGCATAGAGCCAAAGTAGTAGGTTGGGTATTCACCACGCGGGTCACCACTGAATGTTGATGGACCAACAATACCTTCGTTGTAGTGCAAGCCGATGCAGTCCATATAATTCGCTGCGCCTGCGGCTGCCATCTGTTGCATAAAGACATCGTCGTTACACAATTCTGGGATACAGCCGGCTGCACCCGCAAACCCTGTTGGAGCAGGAGCACCGCTGATGACGAGTGTATTGGGATTAGCTGCTTTAATCGCGTTATATGAAGCTGCCAGCATGCGGGTATAGTTTGCACCGCTGATTTGACCAATGGGCCATTCGCGGTCAAGGTTTGGTTCGTTCCAAACTTCAATTGCGTCAGCACCTGCTGCTGCAAGTTCTGCTGTAAATTGAGCAACCTGAGCAACATATCCATCGAAATCTGCTGCAAGTGCATTCTTGTCACCAACAACACCGAGCAAAATCTTGAAACCATTTGATTGTGCTGCGTTGATGAACTCAACACCTTTGCCTACACCTGCACCAAGTGGTAGTTGTTTCTTGACCCATGACATACCTGATGAACGCATGAGGTCGATTGCTTGTGGGGTCAGACCATCAACGTGGCCACCGAGGCTAAAACCTTCTACACTAGCCGACCCAGCAACAGCTTCGGGTAGGTCTACTGCAACAACTTCACCATCTTCGTTGACAGTTTCGACAACAGCTGCAGGTGCTGGTGGGGGGGCTGCTTCATCACATACTGCGGAGCTATTTAGGTCAAAGCTAACACGGGCTTGGTAGCGGTCACCGGAAATATCGGTGATATTGAATGTCCAACCGAAGCCGATTTCTGGGCGTTTGTCGAACAACAAAATTGCTGATACACAGTTATCAATACCATATGTACCGTACTGTTGCCACGATGCTTGGGTACTCCAATCGTCTTGGTAGAAATCCCAATTAACAATGCTGATGTCTTTACCTTCCAGCTCTTCAATCGCTTCTTCTGCGACAACCAATGCGCGCTGAACAGGGTCACTGTTCGAGACATCATTTTCTTCTTGTGCGAAAGGAACAGATACTACAAAAACTAATAATGCAACTAGAACTAACAATCCCACAACGTTGCGGGACAGAAACTTTGCTTTCATTTGCATACGAATCCTCTTCAAATACAAATACAACTATCGGCATAGCTTAACGGAAATTGTAGATTTTTCCATAGTACTTTTGCCATAGGAGGGCAAGCGTCAGGTAAGGATTTTCTCTGCTTCTGTTCTAATGAACTCAATACGGTTCATAACGGGTATTTGACCCTGTGATGTGACAACTTCGTGAACAGCATCAATAAAATCTAACAATGTGTCTTTGAACTGTGGTGCTTGTTTTTGTAGTTCAGTAATCAATTCATTATCATCATCAATATTGAGTAAGTCGTTCACAAGGCGCAGTTCCGGTTGCATACGTTCCCGCAAAACCCGCACTAGTATTTCATGTATTTCGACTAGGCGGTCATACATAACTTGGTCGCCACGCTCCTGTGCTTGTTGCATATTGACCTGTACAATCATCATAAAATTGTCATCAATGATGCCAATGTTATCGCGGATGAGCTGTTCTGGATTTGGATTATTGACGATTTGTTGCAAGACTTGTGCCAACTGTTGCATCATATCCCGTGATTGATTGTCGATAGACTGAGTAAGTTCATGGACACGGTCACGTAAGGTTTCCAGTTTTTCACGCTCATCAGCGGGGGCTTTACCAATTTGTCCAGCAATCAACTGGAAGAATTCATAATCCATCACAGGACGAACTAAGCCAACTAGGGCTTGAACTTTCTCGTCGTCATCACGATAGCTCCAGAGCAATTTTACGAAATCCCGTTTTTCAGCATCTTCGCCGAGTTCTTCAATATCTGCGACAACGGTTTCAACAGTTTCCTGTTGTTTTTGTTGTTCTTCAGCAATCGACTTACCGAATGTTGAATACGCCAGAATATCTTCGTATACCATTTGCATCAGTTGTGATAACTGCGGTTGACCTGATTGTGCAAGCCGTGATGCCATTGCTGCGAAAGTGGCAAAGAACTCATCATCAATTTCATCATCGTGTTCTTGGACAATTGTTTCGCGTTTGTCTGGTTCTGTTTCAATCAATTTTTGAATCAAGTCAACGCGCTTTTGTTGTTGTTGGAGCATTTCCGGTGTGATACCGTCAGCTTCAAGTATCTGATTGATAAGACCTTGCATTGTCAGGGTACGCTTCGGATTAAACATGTATCCCCGAAAGTCTTCTTTTGGTAGTGCAGTGGTTAACTCATTCAGTAAGTCACCCACAATTTTCTCTTCGTCCATGTGCTGTTGCATTCCAATTTCTTGTGGTACGAATGCAATCAGTAGCTCTTTCTCTGCATCATGATAAAGAATAGGTGTCTTGACGTTGTTGAGCGTGCCACAGTTTGGGCAGTTAAAACTGTTGAGCTGACCAGATACAAGCAGGACTTTGCCTTCTGGGTCGTAATTGGTGTCAATCACTGTGCGAATCGGAATGTTGCTTGGTGTGCCACAGGAACTACAACGCACAGGTGTGGGTTTTGGTTCTAGCATAATATCTCCATATCTTATTGAGGGGATTGTGAAATAGTGTAAGGGTTATCTTAATCTCTTGGAATAGTGAAGTAAAATGTCGAGCCATGACCAACCGTACTCTTGACAGAAATCTCGCCACCATGTGCATTAACAATCGCCCGTACTAGATATAGACCCAAACCCGTCCCTTGTGTCTTGCGGGTGAGCTTATCGTCAATACGGTAGAAACGGTCGAAGATGTGCTCCAATTGGTCGGCGGGAATACCATCGCCCTCATCACGCACAAATAAAGTCACATTATTCTCGGTATAACGTCCGCCAACTGTGATAGTCTTACCACTCGGCGAATATTTAATCGCGTTTGTCAGTAAGTTATCAATGACTTGTCGCAGTCGTGCTTCGTCACCCTGTATGACAGGGAATTTGTCGGGAAAGCTCAAGATAATGTCATGTCGTGAGTGCCCTTCCAATCGCCCAACAGAGCGCGCTGCGACTAACTCTAAGCGCACATCAGCAAGGTTTAGCTTCACTTCACGCTCGGCTTGAATTTTGCTGGCTGTTAAGAGGTCTTCGACGAGTGTAGTCAGACGGTCGGCTTCGTCTTCAATGATTGCCATATTTTCACGGACAACATGGCTGTCCCATTCGACATCGTCACGACCCATTGTGCTTGCATAGCCTTTGATAATCGCAATGGGTGTACGGAGTTCATGATGAATGGTCGAGATGAATACACTTTGCATTTCTTGTGCTTTGCGGAAGTTGGTGATGTCACGCACATTAGCGATAATGCTCACGAGTCTCCCGCTTTCAGTTAAGAGTGGGGCATATGTAATCCCAATACTGATTATCATGCCATCTCGGCGGATTAAGTCGCCTTCAACATACAAGGTTTCGACTCGCTCGGATATTTCGGAGGTTGATAGCCAGCCGCCGTTTAAAGCTGATTCCAAATCAGGGCTGTCTAGTTTATCCCATATGATAACATCTTCTTTTGGTAGCCCGATGACATCCTCCATACCCCAACCTGTCATACGCTCAAAGGCACGATTAATCTGTAGAAATGTCAGATTTGGATGAAGGATAAATACGCCATCACCGCTGTTATTAAGAATAGCTGCAAGGCGTTGACGCTCTTGATTAATACGCCCATACAATTGTGCATTATGGACGGCAATGGCAGCCTGATTCGCAAAGCTCTGCAAAGCATTGAGGTCGTCAGCTGTGATAGTCGTCTGATACGAGCGGAATACAATCAATAATCCCAGCGGATTTTGAGCAAAGACCAACGGCATCGCTACCGATTGCTCTAACTTGGTGTCAATTGTATCCGCCATTTCGCGCAATTTCTTATTGAGAAATTCCCGACTATAACCGTCTTTGCCCTTACCATCCATCAGCTCGCTAAGTTTTTCATTCAGGGCAGGGACATTATCATTCGTGATACCTGTATATGCGCGCACATAGAACTGCTCATCATGCTCGTCACGCAATGCAACAATACCAATCCGCCCTGTAAGCATAACCACCGACGCATGAAGCACACGCCGGAGAACTTCGCCGAGGTCAAGTTGTGCAGTGATGGCACGGGTAATTTCAAGCAGAAAATCGCGTTGTTGGGTTTTAGAATCTGGTCTCATTAACATGATTCGATTGTATCACGCTCCCTTCCGCGCCTGCATAATTCCTGACAATTTCTATTACAGTTCTTACGCATTATTAAAAGCGTTTGTCTAGCTCACTGATGTCAATGTGACCGCCATCAGTAGCGACAAGTGCTGCAGCCCCAACTAGTGCGACATCATCTCCCAGTCCGGCAACTTCGATTCGTAAATTATCAACATAAGCTTTGTCAATGACGTGGTCATGAATTGCTTTACGCATCGGGTTGAGCAGATAGTCACCTGTTTTTGTCACGCCACCGCCGAGAACAACAACTTCGGGGTTGAACAAATGAAGCATGGTTACAATCCCTAAGCCCACAATACGCCCTGCATAGTTGAGTTGTTCAATGGCAATCGTGTCACCCTGTGTAGCGGCTTGCCCGACAACCTTGGCATCAATCTTCGTTAAGTCACCATCAACTATTTCGTTGATTACAGAGTCTTCGCCAGCTTCGATACGTGCCCTAACCCGCTTGGCAATAGCAGGTCCTGCTCCTTCAAGCTCCAAGGTCGAGACTTTACCTTCTTCAACGATGATAGGAATATGTCCGGCTTCTGCACCGAGTCCCTGTGTGCCAAGCAATAAACGCCCATCACAAATCATACCACCGCCGATACCTGTACTGATGGTCAAGAAGACAACATCACGACACCCTTGTGCTGCACCTTTTGATGCTTCCGCAAGCACAGCGACATTAGCATCATTACCGACAAAGATAGGCACACCAAATTCGTCTTTGATGATGTCGCCTAATGGCACATTATGCCAACCGTGTAAATTCGGTGGGGCAACAACAACACCAGTATTCGGATTCAGCGGGCCCGGTGCAGAAAAACCAATGCCGAGAATATTATCTGGATCCTCTGGCATGACCTTATGAATATATGTTTTGATGCGATCGAGTGTGGGGTCAAGTCCCTCATGCGCCAATGTGAGTGTGTTTTCACGTTGTAATAAGTTGAGGTGTTCATCGTAACGAGCTGTACGAATCTGTGTGCCTCCCAAATCGACAGCGATAATTTGTTTTCCCATAATACCTTCTCTCTGGATAGGATGTATGTAATCAAAGAACAAAAATGCTACAAACTTTGAAACGCCCCTGATAGAATAGCATGAATTCTAATAAGCTTTAAGTTCAATCAAGACGATTTTGACGAATAGGACAATTTTTTATGGCGCGTGTGACCCCGATGCGACGGCAGTATCTCGAAATTAAGAGCCAATATCCCAATTCGATATTAATGTTCCGAATGGGTGATTTCTATGAAATGTTTGATGAGGATGCTGAAATTGCCGCACGAGAATTAGATATTACTCTGACAGCACGGGCGCATGGCAAAGGCACCGACAAAATTCCGATGGCAGGTGTCCCTTATCACTCGGTTGATGGTTATATTCAGAGGCTAATCGAAAAAGGGTTTCACGTTGCAGTGTGTGACCAAATCACAGAACCAACAGGGCGGGGCATCGTTGAGCGTGAAGTAACACGGGTGATGACCCCAGGAACCATCGTTGAGCCTGCACTTCTGGATGAGGGCAAACCCAATTATCTGATGGGTATTTTACCAATCGGCGACCCTGATACCGGACGGTGGACAAAAGCGGGCATCGCCTTTGCTGATATTTCCACAGGAGAATTTAGTGCAACGCAATTTGAAGGTGATGATGTTGGGATGCTGGTGTTGGAAGAATTGGCACGGGTATCACCACGCGAAGTGATTATGCCGGAAAGCTGGCATGAACGCGGTGTGACCATGCCCGATGGGGTTCACCTCACGTCTGTGCAAGATTGGACATTTGAATTTGCGGGTGCAGACCAACTCTTGCGTGACCACTTCCGTGTAACAACCTTAGACGGCTATGGACTGAAAGGGCAACCCTTTGCCATTTCGGCAGCAGGCGGTGTATTGCAATACTTGCGGGTTACACAGAAAAACTCGCTTGACCAACTGGTCAACATACGTGCTTACTCCACATCATCGTTTATGGTGCTTGACCAATTCACTCGTCGTAATCTCGAATTGGTGGAAACCATCCGTACACGGAAAACACGCGGTAGTTTACTCGGTATCCTTGACCGAACCGTCACACCGATGGGTGCGCGTCTATTACGAACTTGGTTAAATCAACCGTTACTAGAACTCAATCGCCTGAATGCACGGTTAGATGCAGTTGAGGCATTGGTCTCTAGTGAAATCTTACGTGATGAGATTGCCCAAGAGTTAAAACAAGTCGCTGATATTGAACGCCTGACAAATCGTTTGTTACTTGGCAAAGTCGGACCGCGTGACTTGTTATCATTACGCGATAGTCTGGCTGTCATTCCACGCTTATGTGAACTCGTTGCTGACATGGATAAATTGAGTGCAATCTATGACCGACTTGACCCCTGTGAACCTGTCTTTGAGTTGATTAATACTGCGATACAAGTTGAACCTCCTGCGACACTCAACAATACAGGCATTATCCGTGAGGGTTTTTCTGAACAACTTGATACGATTCTACATGATACCCAAGATGCGCGTGATTGGATTGCGAATCTTGAATCATCTGAGCGCAGGCGTACTGGTATTGCCAGCATTAAAGTTAGCTTCAATAAAGTATTTGGCTATTATATTGAGGTGACAAAGGCGCATACTGATAAAGTCCCTGAGGATTATGTCCGCAAGCAGACACTAGTCAATGCTGAACGCTATATTACCCCTGAACTGAAAGAATATGAGACACTGGTGCTCAATGCCGAAGAAGAAATACTCGAAACAGAGCGTCGATTATTTGCCGAGGTCTGTGAGCATTTGGCACAATATCGTGACAGCTTGCTTAAGACAGCACGGGCGATTGCACATTTAGATGCGTTCCTGTCACTGGCAGATGTTGCCGTGCGTGAGGCTTATGTGCGTCCGATTTTGACCGATCAAAATATCTTGCATATCGAAGCGGGTCGCCATCCCGTCGTCGAGAAATTACTGGAATCATCTACGCGCTACGTTGCTAATGATAGTGACTTTGATGAGGGTGCACGAGTCCATATCATTACGGGACCCAATATGTCGGGTAAATCAACTTACATCCGGCAGGTTGCGATAATTACGTTAATGGCGCAGATTGGTAGTTTTGTGCCAGCGGATAGTGCCACAATTGGGCTGGTTGACCGTATCTTTGCACGGATTGGCGCACAGGACGAGATTCATGCCGGACAAAGTACCTTTATGGTTGAGATGGTGGAGACAGCCCGCTTACTATCGGGCAGTACCGAAAGAAGCCTGTTGATACTAGATGAGATTGGGCGCGGGACATCGACTTATGACGGACTAGCGATTGCACGAGCTGTCATCGAATATATTCACAATAATCCACGCCTAAATTGCCGGACGTTGTTTGCGACACATTATCATGAGTTAACGGAATTGCCGAATATTTTACCTCGCACAGCCAATTATAATGTCGCTGTCGCAGAGCAGGGTGAAGATATTGTATTTTTGCATAAGGTGCTACCCGGTGGTGCCGACCAGAGCTATGGTGTTCATGTCGCACAATTGGCGGGGATGCCTCGTCCGGTTGTTGAACGGGCACGTGAGTTGTTGGTTCAGCTTGAAGAAGGTGGGAGTGATTTCACAATTGCCAGACCAAAGTCCGCTAGCCCACAACAGATGAGCTTCTTTGATGCTCCTGAAAATCCGGCGGTTGATGCCCTCAAAAGCATCGAAGTTGATAATCTGAGTCCGCTAGAAGCATTGACGAAATTATATGAACTTAAGCGGTTAGCAAGTGAGGGCTAGATGTTAGAGCCTAATACGATTTTTGTTGTAACCCATCGTCGGTCTGGGACTCATTGGACGCTTGATGCACTTCGTAACAATAGTCCAGATATAAGTCTACATTTTTTGACATTGGAACAAATTTCCGACACGCATGCTTTTGCAATGTCACTATATGAATTTCAAACTGAACTGGATTCAACTGAGGGACATGTCTTAATTAAGATGCACGACTTGCCATCAATGACCTATTTTGAAAATGAAAAAGACCGTAAATTTGCACTATCCTTACGGGAGAAATCACCTGTTGTCTATGTACATCGGGACGGACGTGATGTGATGGTTTCACTCTATCATTATGTGTTGTCGTTCCGTGATGATTATGCGGGTATGCCATTCTCTGAGTTTTTGCGAATGAAAAACGAATTGGATGGAGACACAAATCTAAGCCGTCCGGCATTCTGGGCACATCATGTACAGACATGGATGGAACAGCCCAACTTGATTGCTATCTCGTATCAGTCGCTCGAAAACGACTATGGCAATACCCTACATCGCCTCGCTGAATTTCTTGGTGTAACCCTTAATTCAAATTTACAACCTATCAATATTCGCAAACCAAAACAGAAACCCACAGTATGGCAACGGATTCAATATCGGATCGGTCTCAAACGCGAAAAAGTTTCATCGGCTGTGCAACCACGCAAAGGCAAAAGTGGCGATTGGCGCAATACCTTTAGTGATGCTGATTTAGCCTTCTTTATGTCAGAAGCAGGGGAGACAATGCGCGAATTGGGGTATGTGGATTGAGCAACTGTTCATTCTGATTTTAGGTGTTGCTTAGATATACCACGCACACTACTTAAAAACAGTGGAGCAACAATATATGATGAATTTCCCTGATGCGTATTTTCGGCGACATGACGAAAGCGATGACAGTAACTTTTATGTATACCCGCGTAAGGTCGTCCATATCGACGATGGCGCGATTGCAAAACTACGTGAAACATATAGCGACCTGTTACCGAAAAACGGAATCATTCTTGATTTAATGAGTAGTTGGCGGTCGCATTATCCTGATGATTTGAACCCAACACGAGTTGATGCACTAGGGATGAATGCAAACGAGATGGTAGAGAACCCGCAACTCGATAATCATATCGTTCACAATCTTAATCGGAATCCTATTCTGCCCTATGATAACGACACCTATGATGCCGTGACTTGTGCTGTATCTGTCCAATATCTGACGAATCCGATTAAAGTGTTTGCTGAAGTTAACCGGGTCTTGGTACAAGGTGGGGTATTTGTTGTATCTTTCTCGAATCGGTGTTTTCCAACCAAAGCCGCCGCCGTATGGACAGCAATGAACGACTTACAGCACGTCGCATTAGTGACCGGATACTTTGAAGCTTCCGGTAGCTGGCGCGACATCAATACATCAATCCAGAACAAGGGCAATCACGACCCGATGTATATTGTATGGGGCTACAAAGCGAAATTAAAAAGCGACTGCATTTCTGCAATCGCTTCTGTGCATTAATTTTAGTCACCGCCGGGTGAATAGGCGACTTCGGGATTGGGTGGCGGAATTTCGGCTTCTTCTTCTGTGATAATCCCCTCAGATAACAGTACGCGCTTGAAAGATGTGATAGCAACTTCAATCATGTCGAGTGAGGGGTTGTTGGTGGTCAGGTGTTGGAGAGCCAAATTAGGTTTAATCATGAAACGAATCCACGGCTTATCGAGGTTGGATGCAGTATACTTCAAAAATTCGTAAGCAACACCCGCGATAACAGGAATGAACAACACCCGTGACAAAATTAGCAAGGCAAACGGTGGACGACCTATCAGCGAGAATAGGAAGACACTCACAAATACAACGGTCAACAAGAATGCTGTCCCACAACGTGGATGCTCAATCGGGTATTTGCTGACAATCTCTGGCGTGAGTTCGTCACCAGCTTCATAGGCATTGATTGTCTTATGTTCCGCACCATGATAAGAGAATATTCGTTTACCATCGGTGGTGCGTCCAACAAACCAGATGTACATAACCAGAATACCAAGCTGTACGACACCTTCAATCAGGTTGATAACAAACGCATCGAAGCCAATTGGTAGAGCTTCGTAGGCGAGGAAGTTACTGCTTTCACCTTCAACGACGACTTCGTTTCCGTCTTCATCAATAACGATTTCTTCGGCAGTTGTACTGAGTCCGATTGCATTACCGATACCAGTGGCGGCAGTAGTTGGCAACAAGAAGAATAAACCAACACCAATCAACAGAGAAAAAGCAATCGTCGCCCATCCAATCGGTCCATTGAAGCTGGCATCTTCTTCATCCAATGCCACATCAGCCGACCACATGAGCGCACGGATACCAAGTCCCATCGCATCCCATAAGCCGACAAGACCGCGTAAAAATGGGGTGCGAGCAATGCGACCACGATAAAGGGTTGCACTGATAGGTTGTTCGTGAACGACGATTTGCCCGTTCGGGTCACGCACAGCAACAGCCATTGAATGTGCGCCACGCATCATAACCCCTTCAATAACAGCTTGTCCGCCATAGGAAAACTTCAACTCCCCGGCTTCGCGTTTTGATTTTTCTTCCAAGATGATTACCTCTCAAATACTATGGTTGTGTTCGGTGATGTTTGTGTGACGGTCATATCACCAATGGGTTGAACTAAAATGCCGACCTTGCCACCGATAAAACAGCCGTCGGTTTCGTCACAATTGGCTGGCTCTAATGTTAATGTATAGATACCATCGACGGGACGAATGAGCATGGTGTTGCCATATGAATCCATCAGATAGGCTTTGTCGCTAGTGGCTGTGACATCTACAGTGACGGGTGTGTCAGTTCGCGCCCACATGACAGAGAGACTATGGCTACCATCAGCTTGCATCTGCACCAGACTAAGGTCATCGGTTGTAAGCCATTCCGCCGATGTGACATCAGCAAAATGCTCGACCACCATCTCATACGCATAATATGCTGGACGGGGTTCACCTGTCGATGGGACGGTAATCCCAAAAGATTCTGCTCCAGCAGGTAAGTTTTGGTCAAACAACTTATAGACTGCCAATCGCTCAACACCACTTGCTAATGCCAGCGCACTCGCCTGCACAATATACGATGCTTGTTGGTCAAGGTCAAGTTGGAATACAGGACGCACCACTTGCCATTGTGGGTCATCTGTTGGGGCAGCGTTGGTCTCATTTATCCAGATAGCTTGCTCAGTCATACCGCGTGAATCTAGCATATCGCGCATAATACCAACGATTTCCGTAACCGTCTCTGTGCGAAAGTAGATATGCAGACTGAGAACATCGAAATAATGTCCATTCGCTTCGGCTTCAGGGTCTTTGAGGATACGGTCAACGAGGCGTTCCATATACGGTGTGCGACCTTCGTTGACATCATGCCAGTATGTTGTCCCTGCGAGGTGAATTTGTGCCGATGGGTTGGTCTCTTTAGCAACCAGATAGGCAACCTTGAGCATCATGAAGTAGTCTTCAAGTTCTCCTTCATATTCATAGCCATAAGTGTCTGATGAAATATCCGGTTCGTTCCAAATAATAAAGTGATTGACCCCACGACTGGCGTAATAATCAACTGCTTTACGGACAAAATTCGCCCAAACATTGTCAGGACTATCTATCGGTAGCTCCAGTCCACGCGGGACACCGACACCAACTGTGCCATCAGTTGCCCATTGTGGTGTGTTCTTCAATAATGCGACGACCTCACGGTGACAACGGCTTGCGTTTTTCAGCCAGCGGTCATCAATGTTGAGTGTATGCCAATCATCGGGGCTTTCCGGTTGATGTTGTGACCAATCGAAAATGATACGCTCCCAGCCTGCACCCAAATCACAGGCGAGGTCAGGCATCCAGAAGCCTTCCACAATACCAAAACTATTGGTTGAATCTGGTAAGTCGTTTGATTGCGCTGTGATAGTCAGCGTGAGCGTGAGTATGATGATAGTTATGGTAAGTCTCATACACCGACCTCTGCTGGACGAATATCAAGGAGACGCATTTGCAAGCTACTCCTGCCGTTCCATTCATTCATCTCTAAGTGAAAGGCGACATCAATGCGCTGTGGCATCTGGCGTTCCCAGTCACCAAGACCGAATCCAATCGCATCAATCGGTGGGAGTCCGTTACGCCCTAGCTTTGCCTTAAGATGTTTACCCTCTTTGCCAACTGTACGACATTCGACAACAGGCATATCCTTAACGATGAAGCTCGCGGGTTTGTTTTCGTGTCCGGTTGGTTCGAGGACTTGTAATTCTTGGACTAACTTTTCATTGAGTTGTCTGATGTTTAGTTCGGCATCAATGTAGAGTGTCCGCACCAAATCTTGTCCTTCGAGTGCTTGTTGTGCTTTGTGCTTAAGCTCTTTGCGAAGTGTGTCAATATTTTCATTGCGAACCGTGAAGCCTGCTGCCATTGCATGTCCGCCATGCCGTACCAGCAAATCTGCACATTCATCAAGTGCTTGTGTGATATTAAACTCTGGAATACTCCGACAGGATGCGCGACTTTCTTGTTCACCAATTTCGAGGACAACAGCAGGGCGGTAAAATTGCTCAGTTAAGCGTCCGGCAACCAGCCCGACAATACCCGGTTGGAAACTTTCATCACCCGCAAAAATCAGTTTGACTTCATCACTTTCATCAATCTGCCCGCTGATGACTGCTTGTGCTTGAGCTGTCAGCATCTGACGTTTTTTGTTAAGTTCTTGAAGTTGTTGTGCATATGGTGTTGCTTCTTGCAATGTGCTAGCTAGCAACATGTTCACAGCAATCATAGCGGAATCCAAACGTCCAGCAGCGTTAATGCGGGGACCTAAACCGAAGCCAATATCCATCGCGGTGATTTTTCCTGCTGTCAATCCGGCGACCTGTGATAAAGCACGAATCCCCGGACGACGCATCTCGTTAATGGTGTTCAGACCGTGTGTTACAAGACGGCGATTGAGGCTAGAATTAAGTGCCATGATGTCAGCAACTGTTCCAACAGCGACCAAATCTAGTAAATCGCTTTCACGAATTTTAGGATAGTTTTTGCGGTCAGTGCGCCACCGATGCAGGAGTAATGCTTTTGCTACCATATACGCCACACCAACACCAGCTAAGCGCGGATTGCCATCACAGTCTTTTTGTTGTGGGTTGATGACGGCTAGTGCAGGTGGAATTTCAGGTCCAATTGAGTGATGGTCGGTGACAATAATATCAAGTCCGGCTTCCGTTCCTGCCAGCACATCATCGACAGAACGAATGCCACAATCAACTGTAATCACCAGTTTTTTACCTTGCTCAGCTAGCGACTCTAGGGCAGGTGTATTGAGACCATAACCTTCTTCAATGCGGTCAGGAATATATGGGGTGACATCTGCGCCGAGTGCTGTGAGAACTTGCATCATCAATGTCGTTGACGTGACACCATCAGCATCAAAGTCACCATAGATGACGATTGGTTCATGATTGTCGATTGCGTCAACGATGCGTTCGACTGCTTTTTCCATATCCTTCATGATGTAGGGGTCTTCGTTACGCAGGTCTTGATTGTAGAGGAACTTCTGTGCATCTTCAGGATTTTCAAAACCCCGATTGAATAGAATCTGTGCGAGGATGGGGTTGACATCATACTGATGTAAGTGGGATGTGGGTGCGGGACGCGCAACGACCCATTCCTTTTGTATCATAGACGGTATCCAAAACATTCTTTAAAATAATATGTCGATACTACCATCTTCAACTATAAGGAACAAGTCACGCTATGGCAAACATTGTCTTCATGGGCACACCCGATTTCGCTGTCCCAACGCTTAAAGCACTTATTGAACATCATAATGTAATTGGGGTGGTCACACAGCCTGATAGACCCGCAGGACGGAAAAACAAAATACGTCAATCACCTGTTAAAGAGGTCGCCATTGATGCGGGCATTCCTGTTTTCCAACCGGAGAAAATCCGTAAGCCAGAAGCAATCGAAGAATTAAAACAATGGGATGCCGACTTTTATATCGTTGTTGCCTTTGGTCAGATTTTGCCACAAGCTGTCCTAGATTTACCTAAAGTTGCCCCAATTAATGTCCATGCGTCGCTGTTACCACGTTGGCGGGGAGCAGCACCAATTCACGCCGCGATACGAGAGGGCGATGCAGAAACGGGTGTCACTATCATGGTTATGGATGCCGGACTTGATACTGGACCCATGCTGACAAAACAGGCTATTCAGATTGCTGATGATGAAACTGCACAGACCCTACACGATAAATTATCAGACATCGGCGGTGACTTGTTGATTGAGACCTTGCCGAAGTTTTTATCAGGTGAGGTCAAGCCACAAGAACAAGACGAATCACTTGTAACCTATGCTCCACAAATCAAAAAAGAAGAAGGCAACATCGACTGGTCGCAATCAGCGCAATCAATTGAACGATTGGTACGTGCATTCACACCGTGGCCCGGCACATTTACATTCTGGGACGGGACACAACTGAAAATCCATTCCGGTGTTGATGGCGATGGGTCGTCTGATGCAGGGCTTGTCGTTGAGAAAGACGGTCAAATTGCAATTGGTACAGGCGACGGCTTATATTATCCGCATGAGGTGCAATTATCCGGGAAAAAGCGTATGTCTATCACCGACTTTGTGAATGGCTACAGTGAGTTTATTGGGGCGCGTCTTGAACAAGAGTGATTACGTCACTGATCTAAAGAAAATTAAAGAATTGGCACAACAGCACCGTGATGATTTTGAAGTGTTGAGTTACATGCTGGACTTCCATACCGATGTGACCGATAAGCAGATTGATGATTGGGTGGATTCAATTGCCGAGCCGATTGCTGATGCAATTGACTGCACTCAATGTGCCAATTGCTGTAGTACGCTAGATGTTTATCTGACACAAGATGATGCCAAACGGTTTAGCCCTGTGGTTGATATTCCGTTGGAGACTATCATTGACCATGAATCGGCTAAAAAGGTGGACGAATGGGGTAAGTTCAAGATTAGCCCGTGTGTCTTTTTGAAAGATAAGATGTGCACCATCTATGAGCATCGCCCTGATGGTTGTCGTCGCTATCCTGTTTTCACTCCAGATTTCCGCTGGACATTGGATGACATTACCGAAGGTGCACCGATTTGCCCGATTATCTTCAATGTGCTGATGACCCTCTATCAGCGGATTGATGAGCTGTACAAAAAATAAACGACTCACCTCCCTATAAAGGCACGTTATGGAAAAAAGCAAAATAATACCAGAAAATCACCCGTTTCTGACTCGTCCAAACCGCACCATTATTGGATTATCATTCCCGATTCTATTGTCGCTGATTGCTGAACCTGTCACCGGATTGATTGATACGGGGTTTGTTGCCCAGCTGGGAACAGTATCATTGGCGGCGTTGGGTGTCGGCACAGGGGCGTTGTCATCAGTGTTCTGGATTTTTGGATTTTTGGGTATCGGCACACAGACTGAAGTTGCTCAGACCTATGGCAAAGGAGATACCTCTGGAGCAGTGAAAGCGGTCAGTTTGGCGATGTTAATGGGGGTGATAATTAGCTTTGGGCTGGTTGTTTTGCTGTTGGTTGGTGCGCCGACAATTTCTAGTTTACTTGGTGCAGAAGGGGCAGTATTGGACGAAGCCTCATTATACATTCGTGTACGCCTCTTAGGTGCGCCTGCGGTGATTATCACCATTGTTGGATTTGGCGCATTGCGCGGTATGCAGGATATGCAAACACCACTTTGGATTGCGTTGATAATCAATATCACCAACATCGTTTTGGATTATTTTTTCATCTTTGGTTATGGGTTTATTCCAGCAATGGATGTTGGTGGGGCGGCGTTGGCAAGTGCGGTTAGCCAATGGGTCGGGGCAGGTTGGATGCTCTGGGTGATACGCCGTAAGCTTGGATTTACGCGGGATGTCAATTGGCGTGATGGGATAAATCTCATCAAAATTGGGCGTGACCTATTCATCCGCACAGGACTATTGACTCTGTTTATGTTGATTGCGACTCGTGTTGCGACACAAATTGGTGATGAAGCCGGAGCCGCTCATCAGGTGATTCGGCAGGTATGGTTCTTTACTGCACTTGTATTAGAAGCCTTTGCAACGACGGCTCAGAGTTTGGTCGGATATTTCTATGGGTCTGACCGCTTGGACTATGCCAAACGGGTTGCCTTCATGACGACGGTTTGGAGTTTGGGCACAGGCGTTTTGCTTGCAATCGGGATGCTGTTAGCGACAGATATTGTGGTCGCAACGTTTGTTCCTGCAGATGCTGTTGGCGTGTTTCTCGGTGCGTGGGTGATTGCGAGTATCTCCCAACCATTGAACTCAATTGCCTTTATCACAGATGGTATTCACTGGGGTACGAGTGATTATAGTTTTCTACGAAATGCAATGATTATGGCTAGCCTAACAGGGCTGATTGGATTGCATTTGATTCCAATTGAGCATCCCGAAGCATTTACTTATGTCTGGTGGGTGACTGTAATTTGGATTGGCGTGCGGGCGTTTTGGGGCTTTTTGCGTGTGTTTCCCGGCATTGGTGCGAGCCCGTTTCGGTTAGATGTGTCAGCAAAAATAAAAAACTCATAAATGTCAGCAATAGGATAAAACATTTTGCATTCTCCCGCGTATAAGAAGTAAGACTGAAAAACAAAAAAGGGAGTTACAACTCATGCAAAAGCAAAAAAACTATGAAAACAAACGTCTGACAAAATCTTCAACCAACGGTAGCATCTGGGGTGTTTGTGCTGGTATCGCTGAATATCTGAACGTTGATGTCACATTGGTCAGACTTGCATTTGTCTTGTTGACATTGGCAGGTGGACCGGGCTTGATTCTGTACATTATTATGGCGATTATCATGCCCGACGCATAAGCTATCTGGTACAATTGGCTGATACGATAAACTGATAATAAGGAGACTTATATCAATGAACAACACTAAGCGACTCTATCGGTCACGCAAGGATAAACAATTGGCAGGGGTGTGTGGTGGTATCGCTGATTACTTCAACCTTGACCCGACCATTGTCCGTATCATCTGGATTATTCTGACATTGGCAGGTGGACCGGGCTTGATTCTGTACATCATCATGGCGTTGGTTGTTCCTGAAGAACCAGAATTTGTACAGACCTCAGCCGAAAAAATCAAGAACGACGACATCTACTAAGCGAATGTCGGTCGTAAATGTGGGACAAGCTCATCGGCTCGGACAACAGGAGCTTCACAATCTAGGATGAGAATTTGTCCTGCTTCCTCTGGGTGGGCATGCGCATAAGATGCCAAGCGTAATTGATAATCTGTTATCAGTGCATGTCCCCCCGATACCCCAATATGTCCAGCAACAATCACGTACTGTGGTGACGGCGCAGAGGCAGACATCGCTCTCAGGTAAGCTTTAAGCACAACTTTATATCCATCAACACTCCAACCTTTTTCGTTAGTTGCAAATAGCACATCCCACAAGAACTCAAATTGACCACTGTTAATGCTAAGCAATTGACCACGTAACATGTCCAAAAATCGCGGGTCATCGACAGAGTCAACCGCGACCATCTCACGTACTTGATTGACATATTGCCGATTTGTTTTGAGGGCTTCTAAGTCGTAACCTTGCATCCAATCGGTTGTTGCATCCAAAAGGGCATCATGGTCGAAATTCAAGAGTTGTTCAGCATTATCTTTGGTTTTGATAGCAGGTGATGCTCCAGCATGTGTAATCGAGACACCGGCTTGTGTGCGTACCACAAACGGCAACGACTTAAGAAATGTTAGTACATCAGCACGGTTATACTTCGCATTCGGATTATTATCCAATTTAGCAAGGGCACGTTCAAAGCGCGGTGTGAATGTAATCGACCCTTTGGATAAGGGGATTCCATAAACATGGGGCATCTCATGGTTGCCCATCAGCATCACCACCGTGTCTTTACCATGCTCAGCTTGCAGGCTCATCACATCAAGTAACATCGGTAAGCTGGCATCATCTGCTTCTGCTCCATAGCCGTGTATCAAGTCACCGCACAGAATCAGTCGGTCTACCTCGCCGGATTTCTTGAGCGTAAGAAATGTATCTCGGACATGATTGTAGACTTTGCCATTACCATGTAAATCTGTGACAACCATTGCTTTGCCAGACGTGAAGTCTATCGCTTTGGGGTAGGGCATGTGTATAGCTTTCTAGTTGCTTGGAAGTATCAATATGATGGCTGAGACGACTTCAAATACGAGTGTGGCAATGTAAACTTGTGTGAATAAACTGCGATCAACTAATGCGTTGATGAGTCTTACAAGTGCCAGCCCTGCATATCCTAAGCCTAATAGAATATAAGCTTCGGGGTCATTTAAGATGATGACACCAGCACCTAATGCGATAAAGAATCCACCAAAGTTGATGCGTATTTCGGCAGTGCCCCGCGCATTTGATAAGCCAAAGTGAGCAAAATCTGCCATCGCTTTCGGGCGGAGAATGCCGAGCACACCAAATAAAGCGGATAATATGCCAACGATAATTTTTAAAATGTCGAGTATAGTCATAGGTTTACCTCAATTGAAAAAGGGCAGAGAAATATCTCTACCCTTGAGTATATCATCAGAGAGCAAATGCTTTAGAGCAAATCGGTGATAGCTTCGCGCTCGCCCTTGAGTTCATCTTCGGTTGCTTTCGCTTTTGCAACAGCATAATCACTGAGTTCAAGACCTTCGACAATTTCGATATTGCCGTTGCCATCACTGCGTAGTGGGAAGGAATAAATTAGACCGTCTTCAATACCGTATGGGTTGCCGTCAGATGGGATACCTGCACTGAACCAGTCGCCTTCTGGTGTTGCTGTGATGATACTGCGGATTGTGTCCAATGCAGCGTTGGCAGCACTGGCAGCAGAGCTTTTACCACGCGCTTCGATGATGGCTTTACCACGTTGTTGAACAGTAGAAATGAAGTCTCCTTCAAGCCATTCGCGGTCACTGATAACGTCTTCAGCAGGTTTACCGCTGATTTTTGCCATTTCAAAGTTCGGGAATTGGGTCGCACTGTGGTTACCCCAGATGCCGAGGTTGGTGACTTCGGTGACATCGACACCGGCTTTGTCTGCCAATTGTGATTTTGCACGATTTTCGTCAAGGCGTGTCATCGCAAACCAGCGGTCTGCTGGAATGTCAGGCGCATTTGCTTTTGCAACTAGGCAGTTGGAGTTACATGGGTTAGCAACAACAACCACACGCACGTCATCAGCTGCATTATCATTTAAAGCCTTACCTTGTGATACAAAAATAGGACCATTCGCGGCAATCAAGTCTGCACGTACCATACCCGGACCGCGTGGTTTACCACCAACTAGAATTGCCCAGTTGGCATCTTTGAAGGCAACGTTGGGGTCATCAGATGTAATGATGTCTTTGACGAGGGGCTGTGCGCTATCTTTCAACTCCATCACAACACCCTTAAGGGCTTCCATTGCTTGTGGGATTTCAAGAATCTGCAAGATAACAGGTTGGTCTGGACCGAAAACTTCGCCGTTGCCGATACGGAACAACAGACTATATGCGATTTGACCAGCACCACCGGTCACTGCGACACGAATTGGTTCACTCATTCGTTATATCCTCTCAATTAGATTTGTATATTCATTCAAAACGTTGCGATTGTACCTGACTTCACAAAAAATTTCCTCACTACAATGCGTGAGTTTTGGCAGTTGGGTCAAATGTTAGTGTTAATCATGTTACAAACGTCTTGCCATTTTTTCGTATGAAGTAAGATGAGTCTCAACTTATTTGTTACAAATTTTGTATTTACCGACTATTTACGACTCATTAAGTTATTGCACAGACGTTCCTTAAGTGTTTCATTTAGAGTGATTGATGTGAGGGGAAAGACTCTCGAATACACAATTACCTATTTGGAGGTTATTTGATAATGAAACAACGTATCCTTATGCTTTTTGCACTGGTACTGACTCTGGGTTTACTACAGGGTGCAGTTGTCAGTGCTCAAGATACAACAACACATGTTCGTGTTGCACACTTGTCACCTGATACCCCTGCTGTCGATGTATATGTTGATGGTGCCAAGGTTATCGAAAATTTGACATTTAACTCAATTACTGGTTGGATTGAACTGTCTGCTGATTCATATAGTGTAGCCGTGGCTCCGACAGGAACATCTGTAGCTGACGCTGCGATCGGTCCTGCAACGTTGGGCTTTGGTGGTGGTGAATGGACAACTGTTGCTGCTACTGGTTCACTAAGCGCAGGGACACTTGGACCTGCTATCATTAAAGAAGACATCGGCGCATTAGCACCAACTGACACCTTTGTAACAGTTTTCCACGGTATCGAAGATGCACCCGCTGTTGATGTAATTTTACCTGACGGTACAGTTGTTGTTAGCAACTTGGCTTTTGGTCAATCCGCATCACTGACAATTCCTGAAGGCGGTTATGATTTGCAAGTAGTTCCAACTGGAGCAACCGAACCCGTTGTTATCGACCTGACAGGTACAACTTTGTTCCGCCAAACATACTACTTCGTTGCGGCATCCGGCACATTGTCATCCCCCGGTGTTGCACTTTCCGCATGGAGCTTCCAGACTATCAACGAAATTCTTGGACTGGGTAGCATCACTGACATTGCTGTCGCTACACCTCAACTCTCAACACTTGTAACAGCCTTGACCGAAGCTAACATGGCAGGTGCATTGGCAGGTGGCGGTCCATACACTGTATTTGCACCAACAAATAGTGCATTTGCAGCGTTGCCGGCAGGTACACTTGATGCTGTTCTGGCTGATGTTGGCTTGCTTCGTGGTATCTTGCAATATCACATTGCGTCTGGTGTGTTCTACGCAGAAGATGTTGTCTCATTTGGTCAAATCTTGATGAACAATGGTCAACTTGCTGTCGTATCAACTGACGGTGGTGCTGCAATTGATGGTGCACCAATTGTGACAACAGATATTCAGGCATCCAATGGTGTTATTCACATCATCGGTGGCGTAATGCTCCCTGACTAGTCTTAAGTTAAAAGACTGAAAAATCAAAAGAGGTTGGCATCTGTTGCCGACCTCTTTAAATTTAGCTTGGATTGTTGACCTCTCAACCTTGACGGATTCCCAACCAATAGGCACAATTTAGATACTTTTGATTTGCGATAAGGCAAGGGCAAAGATACGATGACAGAAGAACATCACACTGAACATGAACACACTGACGAAACCCGTGAACAACCTAGTCAATTGACACTTATCAATCTGTCGATGGTAGGCGGGCTTGGCATCACCATGATGATTATTGCTGCGACGATTGGCGTTATTGGTGGGGCGACCCTCGATGAACAATCAACTAATCTGATTGGCTTGGCAGTTGTTGCTGGTTTATTGTTGCTCATTGTTGCGATTGGATTCTGGGCTGGTTTAGTACGCCCATTTGAAGAATTTGACGACATCAATGTTCCGGCAGAAGCAGACCCACACCACTAATTTATGCCGAAGCAACAAATCCCTGACCGTGAACCGATAGGTGATGTGTTCACAGGTGTCATTTCTCAATTTGATAATTTGAATATTCTCTCACCTCAACCGCTGGACTCAACAGTACAGATTGCCGAAGGTGAATTTGTCGTTCGCTATGGCATTACTTACTTAGGTAAGTCTCATTATTCGATTGTCCCTAATTTGGTTGTCGTCGATTATGGCGAGATGATGGTGGGTGAAGAAGCATGGATATTCCTGACAGAGCGCAGTAATTTGTATCCTCGTGCTGATGTCATCGGTTATCGCAATGATGGTAAAGATGAGATGCTGGTGGTCAAAGAACTCGATTTTGCAATTCCCTTTGATGTGTTGGCATATGCAACTACCGATGAGACTGAGCCGATTGCCAAACTGAGTGTGTTGATAGCACCAACCGCTGAGACACCCGAACGACTTATGAAATATCTACCACGCTATGATAGTTTAGCAGATTGGCAAGCCAGCCGTGAGTGACCTCGATTCGATTTTTAGTGATGATTGGGATGATGACCATCGTTCCGGTATGGTTGCGGTGATTGGGCGACCTAATGTTGGCAAGTCTACGCTAATAAATGCCATACTTGGGCAGAAGATTGCGATTGTAACCAATAAACCACAGACAACGCGCCAACGACAACTAGGCATTCATACCACAGATAAAGCACAAATCATATTTATTGATACTCCCGGTATTCATGACCCACATACCAAACTTGGCGATTATATGGTGCGTGTGGCGCAAGATGCACTGCACGATGCTGATGTGATTTTGTGGATAGTGGATGTGTCGCAACCACCCAACGATGAAGACAAACATATATCAGAATTGGTCAAACGAACTTCTCCTAAAACACCAATTATACTGGTCTTAAACAAGACAGATTTATCACAAGCATCTGCTGACCGGAGTGCGCATCTGGCATTAGTCGATTATCACACTGTTGCTGACATCAGTGCCAAAGACAAAAAAGGTATCGACAAGCTGTTAGCGATAGTCACTGACCTATTGCCGGAAGGACCACGTTATTATCCGAAAGAGCAAATCAGTGAAACCAACTTACGGTTTATCGCAGCAGAAGTCATTCGTGAGCAGATTATCAACCTCACGTCAGAGGAAATCCCATACACCGTTGCCGTTGAAATTAATCGCTTTAATGAAAAAGAAGACATCACCATTATTGAGGCGTTCATATATGTCGAACGCGATTCACAGAAGGGGATTATCATCGGCAAAGGCGGGAAGATGATTAAGCGGATTGGTGTCGATGCGCGGTCGGCATTGGAGACAATTTTAAATACAAAGATACACTTGGAAACGCGGGTGAAAGTCCTCAAAAATTGGCGCACCAACGAAGCCTTTATGCAACGGGTAGGCTACGACTTCTCACGGGGCAAAGATGATTAGTTTTGGGGATTAGCTTCCAAATATTCACGGGCAGATTCTGCATCAGCCTTAATCTGGGCAATGAGTGCGTCGATGCCATCAAACTTTTGCTCTGGACGCAACCGTGTTTCGAATGTTACTTCCAACTGCTTGCCATAAATATCACGGTCAAAATCTAATAGATGCGTTTCCACAGTGATATTGTCACCATCAAACGTAGGGCGAATCCCAATGTTGGTGACTGCCATAAATGTTTCGCCATCAACAGTTGCCCAACCTGCATAAACTCCATTTGCAGGAATAATTTGCTCTGACCACATAGCGACATTGGCTGTCGGAAACCCAATGGTGCGTCCCCGTTTTTCACCGTGTACAACTTCACCAATGGCTACATATCCACGCCCAAGCCACTCGCTGACTTTCTCCATGTTGCCTGCTTCTATCTGCTCACGGATGCGTGAACTGCGAATCACTTTATTGCCATTATCATTCATGATGAGTTCGATAGCTGTAACAGAAAATCCTTTGTCTCTGCCTTGTGCTGTCAAAAATTCGACGTTTCCCTCACGTTGATAGCCAAGCGCAAAGTCTTTCCCGACCCATAGCTCGTTGATTTTTAGGTGCTTGACGAGTTGGTCTACAAAGTCACTGGCGCGCATCTGCCGTATCTCGTCATTAAAGGGATGTGTAATCACGCAATCCACACCAAGCTTGAGCATCAGGTCAGCACGTCGTTCTGGTGTCATCAGATAGTATCGTTCGGGAACATCACGCAAAACTTTGTCAGGATGTGGGTAAAATGTAATGACAACTGCTTGTCGTTGGCCTGCCTTAGCTGTTTCGACGAGTCGCTTAATCAATGTTTGGTGTCCGCTGTGTAACCCATCAAATACACCGATCGTGACAACAGATGGTGTATCTAGGTTGGCTTCTGTGAGACTTCGGATATGTGTCATGCGTTGTCCTTCGTGCGGGTTGCTCAGTCGAATCACGCCGCCATTGTATCAAGTTTAGCGCGAAAATACCTTATGCGGTTTCCATAGATGCTTGCGTGGTGTGAGGATAGCGATTAATTCTTTATCCTCCGAAAAAGCAAATACATGCTCATCTAACATATCTTCAGGACGTGGGATAAATTGACCATTTCGGATGAGGTCAATATCGTCGGCTTGCAAGGTAACAGACGGACGGTCATGTAGGGCAGTATGTGGTGAGATAATTTGAGTATGCCATGAGCCATCTGAAAGGACTGTATCGAGCGAGATAGCATTATCAATATGAAAGTTGCCACTGCGGATGCGCTCTAGACCGGACAAGTACGCACCAACCCCCAGCGCCTGCCCGATGTCATAGGCAAGACTGCGAATATATGTGCCCGCACTACAGACTACATCTATAACAAGCGTTGGGTTGTCCCATGATAAAATGGTCAACTCACTGATAGTGACACTGCGTGGCTTGCGTTCGATTGTTTTGCCTTTGCGCGCCAAATCATACAGCTTCTTACCATCAACTTTAACCGCACTGTACATGGGGGGCAGTTGCTCAATATCGCCAGTAAATTGTGGCAAGACCGTCTCAATATCAGCTTGTGTGATATGACTTGCATCAGCAGTTTCTGTTACATCGCCCTCAGCATCATAGGTTGTTGTCACTGTCCCTAATGTGACCTGTGCGCGATATTGTTTGGTGGTGTGCATAACGTAATCGCTTAGCCGTGTTGCGCCACCGAGGCACAAGATAAGCACGCCTGTTGCCAGTGGGTCAAGTGTTCCGGCATGACCCACCTTTTTCGACCCTGTGAGGTCACGATAGCGACGGCGGACTCTGGCGACAACGTCATGACTGGTGTAATTCAGGGGTTTGTTGACATTGAGGAAGCCCATGTACTGCTCAGTCAATGGGGTCAGCTCCTTCAGCAACAACCTTGTGTACTAATGGAATGACTCGCTGTTTGACTTCATCAATCGAGCCATCAACTGTACAACCGGATGCCTGTGTATGACCGCCACCGCCAAGTTGGAATGCGAGACTGCCGACATCGTACCCCTTCTTTGACCGGAAGCTAATCTCGACCTGATTATCTGGCTGTTCTTTAAAGACAACCGATACATTCGCCTCATTAACTTTAATCAGATGGCTGACCAAACCACCGTCTGATGGTTCGTCTAAGCCTGCGTTGGCAACATCGTCTAGCGTGATTGTCGCGTAAATGACACTATCTTCTAGTTCAACCGAAGGATAGGCAGATTTCCACAGGAGAATGTCTTGATAGCTTTTGCTATTCAATGTCAGCCCGATGATTTTGGGCAAGGGCGCGCCTTTTTGCATTAACACTTGGGCGATTTCGAGAGTGCGCGGGGTGGTGTTATCAATGCGGAAGCCGAGTGTATCCGTCACCATGCCGACCAGTAGCACATAAGCTGTACCTTCGCTGATGTCATGCCCCATATAGCCGAGGAGGTCAAAGACAATTTCGCAGGCAGAAACCGCTGTCGGCACAACCAGATGAATATCACCAAATCCTGTATTGGTCGGATGATGGTCAAGATTGATGACTGTTTTGCTGCGAGCGCGTCCATATTCGCCGACATTTCCGGTGCGTTCTTCGTCACTTGCATCAACCGAAATCATAAGGTCAAATTCTCCGCTGACCGCATTGACGATGGTATCACTATGTGGGATGAATGTCAGATATGTCGGAATATCATCGTCCAGCGCACCGACAACCGTTTTGCCGAGTTCCTTTAGACTCAGTGCCATACCAAGTAATGAGCCAATCGCATCACCATCTGGCGAGACATGAGAGACAACCAACACTGTTTCCGCTTCTTGAATTGCTGATACCGCTTTGTCCCATTGAGGATTATTCGTTGTCATTATTGTCTTCTGCTTTCGGTTCGTCTGGAATATCCAAATTAGAAATCAGTTGATTGATACGTTCGGCACGTTCTAGTGTTTTGTCCCAGAAGAAATGTAATTCCGGTGTATTACGAATGCGAATCCGTTTACCGACTTCACGGCGTAACCATCCGTTGGCTTTCTTCAATCCTTGCATGACTTCTTCTTCGCGTGATTCATCACCCAGCGCATTGACATACACTTTGGCATACATCAGCTCGCCGTCAAGTTGGACTTCGGTTATTGTTATGTCTTGCAAGCGTGGGTCGGATACTTCTCGTAAGAGTAACTGACTTAAAATTTGATGAATTCTATCGCTCATGCGTCCTTGTTTGATTGACATAAAGTGTGTTGTTCCTTTTGCTAATTGATTCTGGTTTGCTTATAGGCGGGCGACAATAACATCACGTTGTTTGATGACACGGTCAACTTGATGTGCGAGTTGATTGTAAGGTGGGTCGTTGAGTACCTTAAAATCGCTAATGTCATGCACGAGGGCAATCATATCATCCCGCGAGAAACGAGTTGCGTTCCATGAAAATGTCAGCACACCGCCGTCAGCTAGTACGTCTGCCCATGCAGGCAATGCTGATACAAGCATCTCCTGCCATTGTGCTTGATGCTGTATTCCATAAGGTAAGTCGGTCACAATGAGTTGAGGTCGCTTCAAGCCGTTGACAAAATGCTGAACCTGACTCGTATCACCATGTCCGATAACACATCGAACCGATTTGTCGAGTGTGATAAACGAACGCTTGCCAACATTTTTGATTTTATCGATCCTGAAATTGGCAGGAATCCGAGCCGTTTTTGTGTATTGTTTCAAGAATGTGGTTGTGCCTTCAACGACTTTTTTGTCTTGTTCAACACCTGCAACATCCGCGCCCAATACTAATCCAACAAATAAGGTTGTCCCACCGCCTGCCAACGGGTCAAGTATTGTCAGTTTACGCCACGACGTTGACCTGAAATCACTGCTGTATCGTGCCAAATTGCACATAAACTGTGTGAATAGTTCGTTGGTTTTGCCACGGTAACGGCGTGTTTCGATTAGGCTAACAGGTAAAACTGTATTGGATGGATAGTCGATTGGTTTTAGAAATGGACCAGCCTCACCTGCAATCTCGTCATGATAATAGAAATACGATGAGGTCATCGCAAATATATCAAGCAACTCGAGTAAACTGTCATCAAATGTGTTGACATCAAACATCAAGTATTCGAGATTACCCATTTTCTGTAACTGAATCTCGCCAACGATACTATCTCCTAAAGTACTCAATATGAGTTCATAGGGTGCAAGGGCAGTGACCATTTCAGTATATTGAGTGTTCCGTTGTGGGGCTATTTGTGCGGCAATGGTTACCATAGGTTTGCCGACCTTGTATTGTGGTTGAAGCCTGTCAGGATTATCTCTCCTGACAGACTTATTGTTTTAGACATCATAGTTTTGCTATTGAATACGATATCAACTGACCTAATTGACACGTTCGCGCACATAAAATTCGATGATGTCACCTTCTTTGTAGTCGTTTACGCCATCTAAACCGATACCACATTCAAAGCCGGAACGGACTTCGCGGACATCGTCTTGGAAGCGTTTGAGCGAACTTACACCGACACCTTCAACAAGAACTTTACCGTTGCGTTTCATGCGGGCTTTGGCATTACGGCGGGCTTCGCCTTCACGCACCATGCTACCTGCGATGACACCGATACGCGGAATTTTGAAGGTTTGGCGGACTTCTGCCACACCGATAACTTTATCCTCATATTTCGGCTCAAGCATACCTTGCAACGCCATCTCGATATCTTCAAACAGTTTGTAGATAATCTTATACTTACGAATTTCTACACCCTGTGCGTCAGCCGATGAAAGTGCTGCATTGTCTGCGTTGACATTAAATCCAACGATAATCGCATCCGATGCACTTGCCAGCATGACATCGGATTCAGTGATACGTCCGACTTCTTGACGTAAGATACGAATACCAATGCCTTCTTCATTACGTCCAGAAATTTGCTTCAGTTCATCGACAATCGGTTGAATCGACCCTTGTACATCGGTCTTGAGAATCATGGCGAGTTCTTTGGCATTGCCAGATTGGAATTGCTTAAACAAGTCTTCCAATGTGACAGCCGCTTCACTTTGTCCGCTCATCTCACGTTCTTTAGCTTGTTGTTTGCGGTCTTCCGCAATGATACGAGCTTCTTTATCGGTGTTAACACTCTCAAAGACAACACCGGGGGCAGGGGGTTCATCCAAGCCAAGTATAGATACTGGCATAGAAGGACCTGCTTCTTTGAGTTGATTACCTGCAGAATCGAACATCGCTTTGACTTTACCATAGCTTGTTCCAGCAACAATTGCATCACCGCGTGTTAGTGTGCCGTTCATCACAACGAGGGTTGCTACTGTACCACGATTCTTGTCAATTTGTGCTTCGACGACTGTCCCACGAATTGCACCGTCGGCATTAGCAACGATCTCATTGTCATCAGCAACCAGTGTCAGGGCTTCCAACAGGTCTTCGATACCTACGCCAGAGAGTGAATCGACTGGAATCATCATAGTATTGCCGTCCCAATCATCAGGGATGAGGTCGAGTTCGGCAAGTTGTTGCTTGACCATGTCGGGATTGGCGTTACGTTTATCGACTTTGGTGATGGCGACGACAAGCGGAACATTGGCTGCCCTTGCATGGTCAAGTGCCTCGCGGGTTGTTGGCATAACACCATCATCAGCCGCGACGACGAGAATCGCTATATCCGCACCTTGTGCCCCACGCGCCCGCATTGCTGTAAATGCTTCGTGACCGGGGGTGTCGAGGAATGTCAGGATACGCCCCTCATGTTGTGCTTGATACGCGCCGATATGTTGCGTGATACCACCAGCTTCACCATCTGCAACAGCTGTTTTTCGGATGGTATCCAGTAGTGTTGTTTTACCGTGATCAACATGACCAAGAATCGTAACGATAGGTGGGCGTTCTGCGAGGGTTTCCTCACTTTCGCCTTCATACATGACATTCCATTTTTGCTCACGTTGCTCTTGACGTTCAGCTTCTTCTTCTTCGGCAGCAGCAATACTGGCAGATTGAGCTGTAAAACCCATCTCCTCAATGATGATTGCCGCAGTTTCAAAGTCGATTTGCTGATTGATAGATGCCATGATACCGTTGGAAATCAACTTTTTCATGACATCAATGGGGCTTGCTTCGATTAGTTCTGCAAGTTCACGAACCGTAAGATAATCGGGTACTAAAATTGCTTTGGCTTCTGCCATTCCCACCTCCTTCAGTTTGGGTGACTGTGTCGGGGCAGGATAGGTTTTGTTGTCCTGCCCGGTTTACATATATCGTTTCATGATGATTTTATCTGCCGTAGATACAAACGGTCATTATCGCTTATCTCTGCGCGCAGAGCTTTCGCTAAAATTGGCGTTGACGCGGCGCGCTCCCAACAAGTTGGACTATCACATAGATATGCACCACGCCCGTTCATTTTGCCTGACCTGTCAATTTGCAATCCAGTATCAGTCCGAACAATGCGCGTCAACTCACGCTTGTCTTTCTTTTCACGACAGGCGACGCAAGTTCGTTGTGGTTGATGTTTAGCGGTCATTATGCGTCCCACTCATCATCAAGCCATTCCTCTTCATCATTACGTTTACGTCGTTTTTGCTTACGTGGGAGTTCGGTTTCTTCCTCGTCTATTGATTCATCAGACGACCATAACTCCGGACGTTCTTTCTTCTTTTTCTTGCGACGATGCTTAGTTTGTTGGTCATCCAACAATTCCATCTCACCGTCTTCTTCATCCTCGAAACGCTTTTGCTTCTTTTGCTTCTTGCGTTCGAGGCGTTCTTGTCTGCGTTTTTCTTCTTCTGGCGAATATTTATCGAATTCCATAATACATACCGGTATGCGCTAGCAATCGCTAATAATCATAGTCTTCCCAAGCTTCATCATCCCAACTACCACGACTACCTTTACGGCGACGCTTGGAAATGACTTCACCACTATCTTCATCGTACACTAACTGACGACGTTTCTGACGTTCTTTACGGCGTTTCTTCTTACCTTTATTACGTTGACGCTCAAATTGTACTTCGCCGTCTTCTGCTTCGTCTTCGTCGTCATCATCATAGTATATCTCATCATCGTCATCATCGTCACCGTCATCTTCAAGTTCCGATTCATCCATCTCAGGTTCTTCTTCGACCACAACCTCAGGTTCTGGCTCGTGTTCGATGATGGGTTGTCCGAAGGCATCTAGCAGGATTTCGTCTTCGTCGTCATCTTCTTCAAGTGAAGCAGTTGCAATCGGCTCGTCGGCAGTGTCGGGTTCTGCTTCGGTATCTTCTGCAATATCTTCGACAGCAACCTCAGAGACAGCTTCCTCAGTGGTTTCCTCTAAGATGGCTTCTGCATCGTCAACAATATCGTCTTCGCTTTCTTCAATGAGCATCGCTTCTTCCAGCAAGGCATCGACATCTGCCATCATAACCGTGTCGAGTGCGCTTTGGACATCACTCATCGGGTCGCCTTCAACTTTCGATAGCTTCCGGCTAACCCCACCTTCATCTACAAGGCAAGCAAGCATGACTTCACCAACATTCTCATACGGTTCGAGGATGTCAAGTATATCCTGCGAGACATCAAGAACATCTAGTGGTAAATCAAACATCTTTTCAGGCAAAGTGGACTTAACCGCAATAACCTCTTGTTGACGCATTTGACGCGCTTCATCACGCTGTTCTAGCAGAAGATGTTCGACTACATCAGCGAAACGCCCAAGTGTACGATATTCTTCCGGCATCACGGTTAAGTCTTGGTTCTTCTTCTCCATGATGCGGGTACATTCTTCAATTAAATCTTCATAGCGGTCAACAAGGCTAGAAAGTGGTGGGATGTCCAGATTTTCCAGTGCACCTTGAACTGTTTCGGTTACACTCTTAATGTCGATACGCCATCCAGTTAATTTCGCGGCGAGGCGAGCATTTTGCCCTTCACGACCAATTGCTAATGATAGCTGGTCATCAGGAACAATGACGACTGCGGTGCGTCCGTCAAAGGGGTCATCATCGAGGTAAACGCCCGTCACACGCGCTGGACTGAGTGCTTTGGAGATGAACGCCTTAGCATCATTGCTCCATTCAATCACATCAATCTTTTCGTCGTGTAGTTCTTTGACGATATTCTGGATACGAATCCCACGCATACCAACACATGCACCAACGGGGTCAATGCCGTCTTGTAAAGCAGCGACAGCAACTTTAGAACGATGTCCGGCTTCACGGGCGATACTCTTAATTTCGACTTGCCCATTATAAATTTCCGGTACTTCGTATTCCAGCAGACGGCGCAACATATTACGATGTGCGCGACTGACAATAATCTGTGGACCGCGATTGCTTTTCTTCACTTCCATCACATAGACACGGGTTTTTTCGTGTGTGCGATACCGCTCACCTGGTATTTGTTGTGAACGGGGGAGGTCTGCTTCGGCACGTCCGAGGCTGAGTGTTACTTGACGGGAATTGACGCTTTGTACTGTTCCTGTTGCGAGGTCGCCCTCACGATTGATAAATTCATCATACAGTGCTGAGCGTTCCGCTTCACGGATTTTTTGCAGAATAACTTGCTTTGCTGTTTGTGCTGCAATACGCCCAAAACTTTTGGTTGTATTTTCCACTTGTACCATGACCACATCACCGAGTTGGGCTTCAGGGTCATAGAAGCGGGCTTTTTCTAGGGTGACTTCGGTTGCGTCAGTGAAAACATCATCGACGACTTCTTTTTCTACGAAGACCCTTGCGCGACCCGTATTCGGGTCAATCTTAGCTTCGATTGCCTGTGCTGAGCTTGCGCCCGAATCACGACGATACGCTGATACCAACGCGCTTTGTAATGCTTCTAGCACAACATCGGTTGGTAATGCGCGTAACTCCGCGATTTCGTTGAAGGCAATCTGTAATTCGTTAGACATTATGTTTCACTCCGAAAGACGAGAAACGTTGTTGGTTGTAGACTGGTTGTTTCCCATATAAAGCGAAAAGTGGGGGTTGCCCACTTCTCTGATATGACTTATGTAGCTAAAGTGTAGCACGGGTGTAAGAAACCGTCAAGATTTGCAACACTGTTCTGATGCAGTTTATACAAGGGTTTTACCCGCGTGCCTCGATTTCTTCTGTGACTTCACTATCAAGGTCTTCTGTAACTTCTGCCGATACTCCCGGTGCACCTTCTTCAGCTTGACCAACAGGTTGTGCTGGCTCAGGGAACGGCTCGAATTTGAAAATCTTGCCAGTGGTTGAATCAGTCACATAGATGAATCCTTCATCATCCACTGCAATCCCCCCAACCGCTGTAAATTGCCCAATACTTTCATTATCGCCATCTTGCCCGAATGACCCGATACAGTCACCATCTGGCGTGTAAACAAGGACACGGTTGCCATCGGGGTCGGTCACATAGAGCATATTACGGTCTTCATCGAGTGCCAGATACGGACGATTGATACTGTCGTTATACCAACCTCGTACACGGAAATCGTTGAGATGTGAGCCATCAGCATCGAACACTGCAATACGACGATTCCATGTGTCCGCCACAAACAAACGACCATTGGAGTCAATCGCTAGACCACTAGGCTCATCGAGTTCACCCGGACCGCTACCACCCTTACCAATATCAAATTGGTGGACAGCTGCGAGTCCATCAAAGGCATAGACACGGACTCGTTTGTTGCCTGTATCCGTGACATAAACCCGTCCATTAGGTCCAATCACAACATCGCGTGGACCCCAGAAGCCGTCTCTCGGTTCAATCGGTGCATCAAAGCCAAATTCGCCGGGTTGACCCCATTGTGTGATGGTGTTGCCTTCGGTGTCAATTTGTTGGATACGATAGTTCCATGTATCGACGATGAGTAGGTCACCATTTTCCATGACTTCCACGCTGTTCGGACGGTTGAATGTGGCAATCGGTCCACTGCCAATCGTTTCACCATAGCTTTGGATATATGTTCCATCAGTATTGAAGACAGAGACACGGTTGGAATATTCTTCCGCAACATAGATTTGGTCGCCGTCGATGGTCATACCAACAGGTCGATTCATCGGCGGATTCGATGCTTCAATTGTTAGCAACGGCGATGTTTCGCGCCAGTTTGCATTACATTGGTTGACCTCGGTTGGTAAGTTGTTGACAACTTCGCCATCACCGACACCATATTCCCAGATTTGAGACGCAAAGTCTTTGCGGATGTAAACGTGCATTCGGTCAGCGACGGGCCAATTGGTGATTGAGAAATCTTTACCTGTGGCTTGTCCGTACAAACTGTAATCCCGTGCCCACCAGATGTCGAAGATACCTTGACGAATCAATGCTGCATCGGTGTTAGTAGAGGAGAAATCGAGCGTATTCAGCAATCGCTCCGGTGTCAGGTTGAAGTATTCTTGCATGGGCCACCATAGGCGCATATAGTCGCGCCGTATATAGCGGTCTTCCAGAATGGGTTCAACCTTGCCTCGATTGCCGTCACCGACGACCACAAAGATGGTATCGTCGAGGTTTTGTACCGTCGGATTCGCCCCGACAAATACAGCATTCGGGTAATCACGGAAGTACCAGCTGTAGGGCCAAGAGACTTCGTTGTCATAAGCGAACTTCAAGTCTTTACCATCAGTCATGCGTAGACTCATCTCTTCGATGTCTTCTAGCACCCATTTAATGGCAGGGGCAGCGTGGGCATAGACAAGGAACTCTGTCGGCAAATCATAGTTGATAAACGATGCAAGCCATGCTGAACGGAACGTTATCACACTCAACAGCACGAACAATGTAATGGCAAAGATACGCCGGATATGTGTCCAATTAATTGGCTTGGCAATGCGATAAATCACAAAACAGAGACCAATCGTCAGAATCAGCGATGCTATCCAACCATAAGTGCGTTCCAGTTGATATTGCTCAAGTCCAGCAAAGGGTGGTGTGCCAGCAAAGAATGACCCAATCACCTGTGTACCTGTGACAATAAGCAACGGCATGACAAGCAGAGCCATCCAGCCACGTTTGTATAACATGGATTTATCGAGCCGTGCAAAGATACCACCGAAGTACCAACCCGTAAGCAAAATCATCGGCGTGGTGAGATGTGTGCCCAACCACGGCATCTTTTCACCTGCCAGCGAATAGCCAACTAGATTCAGAATTGCCCACCAAGAGACGAAAATCAGGAATGGAATCCGGCGCAAGTAACCATCATCGGTTTCGCCTTCCCATTCGTCAATACGTTCGGTCTTTGCAAATACAGTTATATCGTTGTCTTCGTTATCGTCATAATCGGATTCGCTTGATGGTAACTCACCATCTTCTGTGACTGTAACCAGATTGGCTTGTTTGGCATTGAGCAGTTCATCAACGTCAATTTCTTCGTCATCTAACTCGGCATCATAATTCTTGGATTCGAGTAGGGCATCAATTTCAGCTTGGCGTTCCAACATTTGTTGTTCGTCGCTGTTCTTCCGCATTTTCCAGAAGCCCGCAACACCTGCAAACATGGCTGATACACTACCGATGATAGGCAAGAACTCGTACATCGGCATGATAATCATCAGATAATAGTATTGTGGCTGACTACCACGACGTACCCCTTGCTGTTCTAGCCAATAGCCAAGACTATACACCATACCTGTACCGAGTCCGGCAATGTTAGTAAAGACTGTTGTAAAGAAGAATGCGAAGATAACATGGAACACAGCCGATGCGATAAGCCAACGTTTCCAATTCCATGCGATACCGATAGCAAACATCAGCATAAACAGAGGCACAAAGGCATAGAAACTGATGAGTACCTGTCCGACTTGGTCAGCAGAACTGATATTCGGCAGATTTAGGAAGATGTTATAGATGCCATCGGGTAACGACTCGGCAAGATTGATATAGTCGGTACTCGTTGCATCCATCACAAACGGAATCAGGGCAGTTGCCCACGGCAGGATGAGCGTTCCAATTACAATAATCAGGTCAAATTCAGGGAATTGGTATAAGAATCCCCAAAGTCCGCCCCCTTGACTTTCACCTGCTTTGAACTTCTCTCTTTGTTGGGCTGACCGCACCGCATTGAATATCAAAAATGCGATACCTGCTATTGCAATTACCCAGACAGCGATAAGTGGTGTCCAGCTAATTGAGGAAGCAACCTGAACAACTTCTGAATTTTCACCCTCTTCACCGGGGATAGAAGGTTCAGCGGTTTCTGTCGGGGTTGGGAAGTGGGAAAGCTCCTCAATGTAAAGGAGACCACCTGCCGTCATCAATGCGACGACCATAACGAGAACGACTTCACGCCACGGCAAACGATGGAGTTGCTTACGGAAGGCGAATAATGCTGTCGAAATAACGATGAAGAAGCCCGAAAATATAGTTAAGAACATCCATGTCAGCCAGCTAGATTGCTGAACATCCGATAGTTCGCCCCACGGTGTACCGCGTCCGGGGAGTATCATGGCAGGTACAATATCAACAATGATATACATACCCAACGTCATCACCCCGCCAACGAGTACGCCCACCATCACCGAATAGAACAGCGGTTTGCCTCTCCAATCAAATTGATGTTGCAGTAGGCGTGCGACCCAATATAGAAACAGGAAAATACCAAAAATCGCAATATAGATAAAGGCAGTTTCTTTTGAGCCGAGGTTGAGCACCATTGCACCGGCTATGATGTAAAGCCAATATGCCCTTCGTCGGAAACGAGGCGAGCCATTGATATACATCAAGATGGCATATGCCATTATCATAGCAAATAATATCGACGGCGTATCATGCCTTATATATCGGTTGTAGTAGAGGATTAAGGGCGATATGAGGAACATCGTCGAGGCGAGTATTGCCCCATATTTCCCGAGCCACTTTCGGAATAGGATTGGGAACATCACCATCATTACGCCCAGTAAGGCGGTATAGATGCGAGATGCAAAATCATTATCCCCGAACAAGTAATATGAGAACGCTGTCGTATGGAACAGAACAGGTCCGTGCATCAATGGCGTATGCTGGAAGTTGCCGTCAGCGTACAAGTTATACGAAAAGCGTGTATGCAAGCTTTCGTCATGGCTCATCACACGGTCACCTAATACATAAAACCGTGTAAATACTGCCAGCAGGAAGATGACGATGTAGACAATCACTTCCCAATTAATATTGATACGCTGAGATAGAATTTGATTCAGCGCATTATCTTCTTGTTGATTTGGTGTACTAATCATTTAGTGGCTACCCTTAAATACTCAAACCAGTGTAAACATTACTGACGGAATGTTGGTGCGGGTGTATTTTGCAACAACGGAATGCGAATCGGAACGGTTGATTGTGTGACGGCTGCAACAACTTCTATGTTTTGTGCGATAGTTGTCGGTGTTTTGACAATGCGAATCGTCTGTGGTTGGGGTGGCAAATCGACCGACGTAACCGACGTATGATAGCCGATAACCATTGGTGTAAACAACAAGGCAAGCAGTATCAGCATGACAAACCCATAGCTGAGTGTCGTATTTCCGCGTGGTCGATAAGTGAGCATGCCGGAATCTGCTGACGGTGTGTCCAGTTCAGCTTGAATAGATGCCCACATAGTATTCAGTTTTTGTTCCGATGGGCGACCAAATGCAGGTAGGTCGCGTTCGAGCTTGTTGGCGAGGTTACGCTGACGAATGTATTCGTTATAGCAATCGTCACATTCGTCAATATATCGCGCGATTCGCCGTCGGGTTGTATCTGATAAGTCCCCACTCAGATACTGTGCCATATGGACTTTGCAGTAGCGATATTTAAATTTAATCATATTCCCCGATATACCCCCATACAGATAGAGGCTTAATGAACTTTCAACAATTCTTCTAACAGACCATGTCCTACAGGTGCGAGGGATTGTTTTAGGCGTTGATGCCCTAGACGTACCCGACTTTCGGCAGTCTTTTGTGGGCATCCCATTACTTCTGCAATTTCCCGATAGGTCAATCCCTGACCATACCGCAGGACAATTGCTTCACGTAGACGCGGTGACAAATCTACCAGCGCACGTTGGATTGCTTCTTCTGCATCACGGCGTATCACGGCAGCTTCCGGTGCTTCCGATGTTGGAGCTTTTAGTTCAAAACCGAGTAACTGCGAAATATCCACCATGACAAAACGTTTGCGTCGATATGTGTTACGACACCGACTCACAGCAATGGTGTATAGCCATGTCTTGAGGGATGCTTTTTTCGGGTCATAGCGATGCAAGTTCTTAAACGCATACACAAACGACTCTTGAACAATGTCTTCAGCATCTTGCTCATTCATCAATAAGCTATAACACAGGCGATAAACACCTGAGGCAAAGCGGTCATACAATTCTGCGAATCCATGCTGGTCACCATTGAGGGCGCGGTCGATTATTGCTTCGACATCTGCATGGCGTTGCACTTGATTTTCTGACATAACATTGACCTTGTGGTGAGTTAAATATACACACACCATTGTTTACACAAAAAGATTAAACATTCCTCACTAACGACGACGTTCGTTTACAGGAATGCCATCATATACATCTTGGCGCAACCACAATATCGAAACTTCTTGTAGTTGTTGCTCAGTACGGAAGCGACGTTGTGACCACCATGCAAAGATGTCAATCAATGCGAGGCGGGCAGTTGACCAATTCCGGCGCAAGATAAAACTCTGACCCACATAATCACTACCGAGTTCTGGGTTGGTGACACTCGTCTCTGCCATCAAGATAATCTGGTCGCCCTGTACCGCGTTAAGGCTATTTACAAATCGTGCATTCTGGAAGTCACGGAGTAGCCATGCGACCAAACCATTATTGCTGATGATACCTGCATTATCGGTCACCACACTCACAGCAACCATCGGAAACCCATTGGTATCACGGTCGGCTATCTCAAATAGGGTCTCACGCAATAGATAAGCATCTTGTGCTGTCGCGCTAGGATGCCACAATTCGGCTGGGCTATCTGCATTTTCAATCGCAACATTCCATGCACCGCCCATACCAGACAGCAATAGGAACAGCATAAATCCAAGCCCGACACCTTGCAAAGTCGAGCCATTGCCCCAGAAGCTAGCAACCAACATAAAGCCCACAACTGTGAAGACAATGCCTAAAATAAACCAGAGCAACGAATAGCGGAACTCATTAAATGGCGGTTCGAGCAGGCGGGTAATCCAATCACTAATCGTTCCTTGTGGGGGAAGGTTCAAGAATGAACGCGCAATTTCTTGAAAATGTACTGAAATGACAAATAGCAAGAGTAGGACACCCAAAGAAACAATCCATTTGACCCACCAATAGCGAGTTGAATATAGGCTTTCGTTGGTGTCGTGGGTATCCCACAGGACGATAATGAGGCGATTGACCATTAGTTCTGTGATGCCATAGCTAGCAAGTAATGTTAATGGGATGATGACCCACATGGCATCAGATGTCGTTGCGCCTGCATATAATAGCAATCCGATTGTACCAACGACAGACCACGCAACAGCAAACCGGTCAGCATAGGTCACGTCATCATGTCGCCACAGTAGCCATGTTCCACCGATTGCAAAAATAATCAGCAGGGGTTCATAGGTGAATAATGCAATAAAACCTAGTCGTATCCCGTCTTCGCTGGCAGGTTGTGTAATACCACTCAATGCTGAATTGACGAGTTGGCTAACTGTGCTCAGTCCTGATGGGTTAAACATGAAGACCGTGCCGACTGACACGATAAGTAGCACAGGCACAAATGCAACTTGCAAAAATGGGAACTCAAGCAATCGTTTGAGTGCGGTCTGTAAAATATCATCGCCGGGTAAGTCAAGGCGTTCCGGTGCGCTGAGTGCCGTGCGCCAGACAGCAAGCCAACCCGATACTAGCAAAATAACCAATAGCGGAATACCGGATGGGCTGGATAACAACACCATTGCTGTAATGAATCCTGTTGCCCACATAGCGTCACTGACTTTTCTCGAATACCAGTATCGCCATATCATCCACATACTGAGGACAGCAAACAACATCATCCACGTTGTCCCATCTGCATATCGTGATGAGACGACTGGAACTGTCAATAACGATAGCAATACTGCCCAGACAAACGCACGGGTTTTGCCAATGCGCTCACGGAATAATATGGGGGATAAGGACAGCAAGACACCTGCAACCATAACCCCGAACCGTACTGCCAATTCATTACCACCAAAGGTTGAGAAGGTCAGCAACTGCGATACATAAGTAAGTGGATTATGCGCTGTGATAAACTCGCCAGGGGCAGTCGGGTTGACGGTATGCCACGCATGGAGTGCCTGCTGTGCCTCGTGTTCGCTCAAGGGTACTGCATCCAATTCGGCGACGCGGAATATTATTGCCAGCAATGCCAGCGCAAAATATGCCAGCACCTCAAGCGAGATGGTCATATCAGTTGTTTGTGTTTGATGTTGTGTTGTTTCCGTTGTTTGCATCGGTTGGTTATCGGCTTCCACCGCTGATTATCTCTCTCATAATTTACAACGTGTATAAGACGTTTCCTGATTGTATTAACGAAACTCTGACAATTCGAGTTCTCTATCGACAAAGAATATCCGTGAGTCCCCACTTTCACAGACAATCGGTAGATAGTCGATAAACTTCTCCTCGCCAGCACTGCCGTATTGGGCACGTTCCGTTGAACCATACAAAATATAATTGATGTCATATCGGTTGATGACTTCAACGACCAATTCCATATCGACCGCTGTATAGAGCTTATCTATGTCATCGCGTCGTGTTCCCGCGATTGCGCCATAGGTATTACCGCGCCACTGCCGTTGATGATTTTCCCATCCCAAAACGATAGGAATACCTGTCAGTGCGCCAACACGACCATACTGTGCGTTATAGGCATCACGTACTGCTTCGGCGACAACAGCGTTATCACCATCAACGAGGTCGCTCAGGCAAGATACCACATCAAAGTCCTCGCGGTCAATCATGCTACTGCCACCATCAAGGGTCAAATGAGGTGTGATAATTACGCTGTCATTGACGACAGAGACCACACCCGATTGTCCCGCCTGTATAATGAGTGTTTGCGGATTTTCATTGATGTTGCCATCAGAGAATAAGACTGTTCCCTGTATCACATTCGCACCACCGTTGACTAAACGGATGGGGTCTTCCCATTCAGCAGGCGCAGTATAAATGCGGTTTGCGGGTACATTATCCCGTCCAGTTTCTATCCATGAACGATGATAGATGCCAAACGCGGAATACATCAACCCTCCGAGTAGACCAATCGTGATGACTGCACCAAATATTGCACGAATCGGTAGGGCAACCTGTGGGATGCCTCTGTCACCGATGATGCTATAAATCGCATATGCACCAGCGATACTCCATACTGCCCACGCTTGATAGTAGAACTTAAAGATGGTGTTGATGCGTGTGCTGAAATTATCTTTCAGATAGAAAAATTCAGGAATCAAGGTCAACATCAAGCCAATACCAACAAGCAACAAGGCAACTCCCGTTGCAGATGGGTAGGTGACATTCAGCCCGTCAGGTTCATCATCATATGACTTACGCTTGCTAATAATCGGGAACAGACGTGCTACTACAAGAATCACGCCAATCAACAAAATCAGCCCAGTTAAGCCATATTGAATGCGACGTTGTATGAGTAATGGCATGACTTCACCCCATCCGCCCCACTCATTGAGGAAACCCTGTACATATTGCTGTATCGTCGGACTAATTGCGCTTAATGCTGTGAGTGTTAGCATGATAATCAGCAAACCAACAATCATCAGCCCGCCAATCATCAATCCGAGACCCCAATTCTGTTCCTTGAATTTAACCCCGCGCCATGCTTCGACGATTAGGAACATTGGAATAATCAGCACAAAAGGACCAAACATGAGGAAGAAGCGACGGAACAAGGTCGGATGGAGTAGGTTGGGCAAAATACCACCTGCCTGTGACCGGAATCCGATGATGAATGGCAGATAGGCGATAATCAAAATTGCAAGCAGAATAACACCGAGCCGAACCAGTTGTACCCAATCTTCAAAGTCGAGGCGACCCTTATCATGTTGAATCAGGCGACGTAATGCCTCTGCACCGACCAAACCAACGAGATAAATAGGTCCATCCCATGTGTTTAAGAAGAACACACCACCGACAGAAATACCATATAACAAAATCTCATAGCCATTCGGTTGACGATGGGTCAACACTAGGTTGAGTATCATGCCAATAAGCATCACAGCAAAGGGCAATGCGAGGACATGCGGGTGATTATCGGCAAGGATGAAACTAAATGCAGGGAACTCGTCAATCGGTTGAGCATGGAAGTTCGGGGGTAAGGTATTGTCGAGGTTGTAATCTGTCAGGACACGGCTAGCGCGAAACCACCACCAACTCGTCCATTCAGACGGGTTGTCCATCAGAATGCCATCCGTATCCTGAGTATAAGCACCTGCACCAAAATTTGACCGCTCTTGTGTCCCCCAAAATTCAAAGTATTCTTGAGGCATTGACTTTGATTGATAAGGAGCTTCAATCAATATGCCCTGAAAATTCCCGACGAGTACGATTAAGAGTGTACCAATCAGCCCGATGCTAATAGCAACGCCACGAGATGCTGATAAATTGCGAAGCGATTGAACACGTTCAAAGGCTCTTGAGCGAACGAGATTATACACAACACCAAATGCTGTTAATCCGGTCAAGGCAAACTGCGAAGCGATTGTCAGGTTGAAGCCGATATGACTGGTGATGCCGGACAACATCGACAGCATCGCTGACATGACATAACCCTTGTAGTAATAGCTGATAGCGTAGCCTGCCATCCACGGGTCGTTCGGTGGGAATGATGTACTACGCTGAACCGCACTCATAAATGCGAGTTCCATCGGCTTTTCAGTGAACAGAATCTGATTCTGATGTGCACGGAAAAGCACCCATGCAAAGAACAATCCAAAGAACAGCACTTCGGTAACAACAAAGACAACTTTGTTTTCGCGCCACCAACTGACAATATCGCTGAGGTTGCCGTAGCGAGCATAGATGAGCAAGGATAGGATGAGTACGATTACCCACGATAGGATAATACTACCGACCGAATTATCAAGGAAGCCATAGGTCGCCATCAGCCAGAACACAAAGGTGACTAGCATCATGCCAACAGTACGGGATAATGTGTAACCCTTGTCGGGCAAGCCACTGAGCAGGCGCATACATAAGGGGAAAACAGCGACACCTGCCAGTGTAATCCACAACCACCAGCTCAGTACGATGAGACCTTCACGGGATAGCCATTCAAAAAATAGTATCACTGGTTACGCTCCACAAGATATTGCAAGATTGCGTCCTCATTAACTTCATAAATCGTGCCACCAATGGTTGCATACGCGACCGATAGCAAGCCTTGACCAACCATTCTATCAAATTTTTCCAGACCTTCAGGGTCAGTTTGTACCCGTTCCAATCCACTGCTGATGATATATTTCACATCAAAGTGATGAATCACATCGACTGCCTGCTCAATGCTTGGTGTGTCATAGAATTGGCGGATGTTCTGGTCGCGCTGGTCTACCCAACGGGGTAACGGGTCGAAAGTACGTTGTTGCTTCTGATGGAAATTCCAGCCTAGCACAGATGGCAACCCCGTATAGATAGCCATGCGTCCGTTCCAACGATATTCGCTAGGGAAACTGCGACCTTCCATAATCACAGGCGAGCCTTGTATATTCTCCTGCATCCATCGAATCAACTCATGGTCTACACTGAGGTCAATCACTTCACCACGATTTTCCAGTTGGACGGTCTCATAATGCGTTGAGGCGGTCATATAATCCATGCCATTCAGCGTTAGTGGAATATCAGGTGCCATCCGGTCGAGTGCACGGGCACGGGTCGCCATAATTGGGTAGAGTCCAGCGATGATAAACAGCACAATAAACGGCGTATACCATGCAAACCGAATGCGATTTGTCCATTCGTCAGAGGCTTGTAGTAGCCACGAAAGCGCGACACCACCCGCTACACTGAGCAAGAGCCATGCTTGAATGTAGAACTTAAAGACTGTGTTCTGGCGACCGATGTCTCCACCAATAACAACAATTTCAACACCTAGTGTCATTGACAATGCGAGACCAATAAGTACCAATACAAAACGCATTGAACGCGATTGATTCGGGCGGAAGAACAGAACGGCAATCCATGCAATCATCGGCAGGACAATCAATGCAACCTGATAACCTAGAATCGTCAAACCGAGGGTCAAAAGTCCACCGACCAAAACGACAACAATCGCAATATTGAGCATGTTTTGCCGACCACGCAAATCACCGACACGCACACTCCGCATCCATCGTGCCGATTCCCATACCATCATCGAGAAAGCTAGGAATAAGAATAATCCATGAATGTCAAAGTATGCCCACAATGGGGTTTTGCCACCTTGCCATAACGCAACGCTGTTATATGTCGCTGCGTACCATGACGAGTAGGGCATGACAAACAGCATACTCAGGATAAGGAATCCACCGACAGTTGCCAGCAAGTCTATGGTTGAAGCACGGACGAGGAAGTGTGTCAATGCGATATATACGACAATGAGTCCAATCCCTGCAATCATTGCTAAGCGGAAAGCCTGTAAGATGCCTGCGATAACTACAACACTGACATCCGTTTCGATTTGTCCGAGCATCAGTGTGATGATGACGATTGCAACTCCAAGGATGCCGATTGCGAGTAGATACATATATCCACCATGCAACTGCCGGAAGGTATCGTTCCAGCGCACAAACCAGACATAACTCAGTCCAACCACGCCAAACAGCATCATAGAGGGCCAATCCCATGTGTTGGTCGCTTGCATCAACCCGACTGACATCGCACCGAGTGATAGCGCAAGGAATCGTTCAAGATACCCGCGACGGTCACGCCCGACTTGGGCTAACTCATTAAAGAGGAACAATACTGCCAACAATATCAGTGGCATGTTAATCATATGAGCATGGAGGTCACCGTACAAGAAGGTGAAATACGGCATCTCTGTGATGGCATTGCCTTCGACACCTTTTGTTTCTGCCAGAACCCGCGACGGACCCCAATACCAGCGGTCATGTCCAATCGGTAGAATGTCACCTGTTAAAGCACGTCCAACCCCTAGACCAAGACCTGATACCAACGATAACGAACTGTCAACTTCATAACGTAGGCGGTCAACAATATTGTTTTCGGCTGCTCGTTCGACAATGTCAAAGCGTTCTTCTGGTAATGGGTCGAGACCGCTATTATTTTGTCGATATTCATCAAGCAAAAATTCTTCCAGCCCTAACGGTGTTTGATAACCACCAAGTTGTGCCACACCATTACCAATCACGCGAATGGTATCCAGATTGCCGAGAACCACACACATCAACAGAGCCGCAATACCTGCAACCCACGGGTTACCAAGCCGACGTTTGGGAACACTGCTATCACGTTTCGCATACGATGGACGTTCGCGCCATAATGCGACGATGTTAAATGCACCGGAAAATGCGCCCATACCTGTCATCGTGAACACAGTTGGAATCATTAAATTATAAGCGAACGATGGGACAAAACCCAACAATAGGGCAGGTGAACCAACCAATACAAACCCAAAGTAGTAGTAGTTGATGTAACCACCAGCGAACCACGGGTCTATCGGTGGGAAGGTGGTACTACGAAGAACGCCATTGAGATAGGCGAAGTCCATCGGTTTTTCGCCACCTTTGGCATAATGCCATAGGTCAGGGTTGGTCAAGCGCACAAATATCATGAATAAGAACGCAACAATGTACAGGACTTCCATCCAGAACAGTCGCTTCCAGTTGTTCCGCAAAAATTCACCTAACTTGGCGCGGTTACGATAGCCAAGTGTTGCACTTAGTAAAGTCAAAACACCTAACGAAACCAGCACCCCAGCCTGTGACCACATTGGGATTTTCAGACTAGATACTGTCCACGCCAGCCACGCCACCAAGAGCAGACCGACAAGTTTTGCGAAGCCATAACCACCGTCTGCCATATTCGGGAATAGTGAAAATACAAGCGGGAAGGCAATTACGCCGAAAGCAAATATAGTCAGATACCAGACAATAACACCAGCGACCTGATTGGTATTGATGAAGCTATCACTGAAGAAACGCTCCGACCATGTGCCACCTTGCGTCTGTGTTTCATAGGCATCGTCGGGCAACATGAGTGCTGTCGGGACTTGGTTAGCATCAATGGATGTCCAGTTAATCACGCCGAGCAGTTGAATGTTGTCATCATCAAATGCGTCAATCTCTTGTACTTGTGTCAGCGATACCTCTGACAGAATTGCTTCCACTTTAGCTTTGGAATAATCTTCAGTTTTGCGGAAGACAAACACCGCCGGATGGTCATAGACATGGAAGGCTTCATCCGCTTCAAGTTCATTCAACCATGCGGGTGAATCATAGAAGGGCAGATGTTGGTCGGATACACGGAATGGTCCAAACTCAAATGTCTCGTCGAAGACTGCGGCGATTTCATAACCGAGTTCGCCTGCAAATAGCTTGTCATAATACAGTGAAGTGAGGGGCCAGCGGGTACGATTACGCGGTTCCGTATCATAAAAGCGGTTACTTGCAATCGTGAGGTAATCGCCGATATCCAATGACGTGACAATATCATTATACTTGAGTTGATTGTCAACTGGATACGACATGGATTGGTCGTAGGAGTTAACCAACGAGAACCACGGTTGTGTTCCCTGACAATCGTTGAAATGGACGAGACCGGATGCAGGTTCATCAGCTAAGGTGAGACCATCCGGCAGTCGGCAGATTTGAGTCGAGGTGACTCGATTATCCCAATCGCCCTCGGTCAACACAACTGAACCCGAACCAATGACATCACCACTGCCACTGGTTGTCATGACTTCAAAACTATACGATTTACCTGCTTCCACTTGAACAGGGGTATTAAATGGAATCTCATACCCAGACCCCAGTGGATGTTCATCACGGCTTAAATCTGTTTCGAGGACAGCTTCACCAATCGGTAAAGATATACCCTCAGTACGAATGCGGATTTCAATGCGTTCAGGGTCGGCATCGTCTAATGGGTCGCCGAGATGTGGCGCAAACACACTGCTGATTGTACCGTCAGCAGGGGCGGTGAAGTTCAGATTGATCGGAACTGTCTCTGTGTAGTGGGTGGCGCGTTCAAACAACGTGCCTGTGAGTGTCGCGCTGGTATAGCCATTGTTCGACATCGCTAAGTTGATAAGAGGAACTGACTCATCAGTGCCATCAATTTGCATAGCGAAGTCACCGGGGACTTGCTCGAAGATATAGCGAGATGACTTGACCAGTGTTGTCTGATTGCGATAGACATTGGCGAACATCGCCCCCCATAATATAGAGAATAGGATGATAAATCCGCCAAGTACCAGCACACGTTGTTTGTTTAATATCGGTAGAATTGCAATAACCAACAGAATCCCGCTGACGGCGATACTTGTCATAGCGGTTGCATCGGCAATTCCGTTCAATGCCTGATACCATCCGACCGCACCTAAAATAACACCGAGTAGACCCATTAGTAGCCTTGTTATCCATAGGTCACGGTTTCCGCGTTGAGCATGTTGGTATAGTTCCCATAAACTCCAAGCTGCAAGCACAGCTAATGCACCATAGATAGGCAGATAATAACGTGGTGTCATGACCCAGATGCGCCCCATCCACGCGAAGTAAACGCCAACCCATGCTAATAATAGAATGTTGATGACCGCACCCTTACGATTACGAATCAGTCGATAGGCTGACCAGAGGAAACCAAACCAACCCATGACAGCGAAGCCTAAGCCCATTGTCCATAACAACATATCTTTGAGTGCATAGACATACGGTGGACGTGCCAGCCACTGCCAGTTAGGTGGGGAATCTTGCAACCCACTGACCCCATAACTGCCAGAGCTAATGTTAGCTAACCAGCGGTCATTTGGCAGAATGCCGAAGAATCCGGGACCTGCAAAAGCATACGGATTGAAGATGCGGAAGGCAATAAACGCACCAAGTCCTGCTAGTATGAGTCCAATAAAATGATAACTAAATAATCGAACCCGTTCGGAATTGGTCAAGTTTGCATCGAAAATAGGGGATGCTTTAACAATTGCAGCGAGGACAATCACACCTGCGAGTGGCGCGACATTAATACGGCTAGCGACAGCTGCACCACACAAGATGCCGAATAATGTATATGCCCATAATCGTCCGCGTTGTTGCACGACGACCGCACAGTAAAGCGCAAATGTGACAAGGAATGACGTAACCGCGTTGACTGTGCCAAAGTGCGCCTTTTGTATCGCCAGTGGCGCAGACGCATATAAAACCGCAGCAAGCAAGCCCGTCCATTTGTTATGCAAGCGTGCGCCAAGAGCAAAGACCACTAGCACGGCTAGCATATCAAATATCATCGACATACCACGCCACACCAGATGACCACCTTGCCAATCAAACAGCGGATTGCCAGCTTGTGTTTCACCACGAATGAAGTCGCTGGCAAAATGGGCGATAAACAACGGGAAAGTGCCGTAGGTGTAGAACCCTTGTCCGGCTTGATGTGGGTTTAAATTAGAACAGCGTGTGTCGAAAAATCCGCCAATGCCGTTGCTATCGGGGTATTTGTAGTTACAGTGAATAGATTGCAGTTCTTGCGAGGTCAACATACCAGCGGTTGTAATGACACTGCCGACTAGATTTTCGCTACTGCTGACAATCAACGCATCGACTTCATAAGTTTGCAAAGCGGTTGTGGCAATAACGGAATTATCATAAGCCACAATCTGTGATTCCTCGACAAGCCAGCGGGCAACATCATGCGCAAAGCTATCACGCACGACTCCGACAACCGCAGTCGTTGAATTTTCAAGGTCAAAGAGGTTACGAACGACCGTGCCATCGACTGGAATCACTATTTTCTGGGCAGGAAAATTTGTCTCGTCAGGCGTGTATTCGTTCCCACCGCCGACCTGTGGCAATAGATTAAGCGTTAAGAATCTTTCATCAGGATGAGAGTAGGTGAAGTCATCCCAGTTTTGCCCTGTATAACGAAGTATGCCTGCATAGAGCAGGGTAATGATGAGCAGAACAATAGCAATAAAGTTTTTCATCTGGTTTAACGCCTCAGTAATCTATTGCACCTACAGGTATAGCTTCCCTATGTAGTTTACACATGTCAAGCTATGTTTCCTCAATATTATTGGTTATCTGCCAAAAACTGGCTTAAGTTTGCATCGCCCAAGAATGGGACACGATACAACATATATCTATCATCAGGATGGAAGGATTGGACTTCTTGTTCACGCCCTTCAGGAAACCATGATTTGAGTTGTAGTGAAGTTGCCTCATCATCTGGTGAAAAGAAGAACAGGATGTCTTTATTCGGGTCGAGCCGGAATTTTTCCTCGCGGAATTGTGCATCACGCATGAAACGCGGTACTTGATCTAAGCTAACAATCCCATTGGGCCACCACGGTTCGCCACCCGCAATCCCAATTGCACGATGTCCCCACCAGTGCGGATAAGCAATCATGAAGGCATTGCCGTACCCGCCATCACTTTCGGCAAATCCACGTAAAATCTGACCTGCCTCACTGTAGGGATACGATGACTCAAGATAAATCGGTGGGTACACATCAAAATATAAGCTGGTGTTTTCTTGATTCGCAAAGATGATAATCGCACCACAAAAGACCACAGCAATCATCATACCCAGACGCTTGGAAAAGACCTGAACAAAGCGGAAGGCAATCATAGCCATCGGTAATGCAGCGACAAGATAGGCTGGCGGGATTGTGCCACTGGTTCGTGTATGACTTGGATTTTCCAGCGGATAAGCAATCGACAAGGCTGACGGTAACAACATGATAAATATCATCACAGGTATCAACCAGAGAACAGGGTCGCGCGACCGTATCATTAGCACACCCCATCCCGCTAACCCAAGTATCAAGAATGTTCCTGTATACGTATCCATCGCAGGGTCATTGGGAACACCACTAATCCAACCGACATCCCCCTTCCAATTGAACATCAGCAGGGCGTTGCGGACGTTAGTCATGAGAATCGGAACATTGGCATTGAATGCGTCAATTTGTTCTTCGGTTGTAGCGCGACGTTCAACGATTGTGCCATCGGGACGCTGTTCCAGAATCACATCATCACCAAGTAAACGTCCGGCAGTCCGTCGCCAGAAGTGACCGGGGTCGTCAGTAGAATAATGCCACATGGGCAGAAACACCATAAACGATACAAATACTAGCACACTCAGATTCACAAAATAGACAAGTCGTTCACGCCAAGAAATCTGGCGGACAAGAATGGCAATTGTCACGCCTGCGACAACAACAACAGGCAACATCCGCACTGCTTGATACGCATATAAGCCAAAGCCAAGTATAAGAGCTGTCTTGACAAAATCAGCCCGACGATTGTACCGCATGGCTCGTGCTAGATAGATGAGCAAGAGTGACGTAAAGATAGGTGTCATCACAATACGCAACGCCTGACGGGTAATCGCCACATGCCAATAACTCACAGCGACCAGTCCCGCTAGGAGCAGACCAACGACGATACCAAATTTTCGTCTGTCTTTGCCTATCAGTTCAATACCAAGCCAGACAAGTATCGGCAAGGTAATCATACTTTGGATAGCAGCCAATAACTTGAGTGTAAAGTGATTGAAGTCGAGACCCGGTAAGTTTGTGAACAGCGACATCAAATACATTTGAATCGGTTCGCGCCCGCCGTTGTTGGCGAAGAAAATATTAAACTCACCATTATAGACTCGATTGGCATCTAGGATTTTCTCGACATGGTCGCTGGTCATTTCCTGTGGCAAGCTATCGAGTTGATAGAACCGGAAACCAAAACCGAGTACCATCACCAGCACAAAAGCGAGGATAAACCCCCAATGGTCATGCCAGCTAAAACGGCGTACAGCATCTAGCTTTTGTGTTGCCCAATCAAAGATGCTCCAATGTAGAGGTGCAAACGTAAATGCCCATAGTCCCGCACTTAAAAACCAGACCGCAATCACGGGTGGTGAGATGGTATTATTTGGCGTACCAATCCAGACCACGATGCTTGACGCGATTGCTGTAATTAAAAGCATCACACGGGTAAAAGTAATATGTTGCCAGTTGGGCAATAGTGGCTCAGGATATGGGTTCGTTACAGCTTCAAAGCTATCAGCATTCGTCCAATTGGAAACAGCTTGAGGGTTGTTTTGTCCAATACGCCGAATTACCCACACCCCCAATTCTATGAGTATCCACAGAACAACACCCAAAGCAATACGCCCTAACGCGACCTGAACCAACCCCAATGCGAGTTCAGCAGGCGCAGTCATCGAATCCGTGATACGCAGGAGGGCAGTCAGCCATACAAATACTGGAATTGTCCGTAAAACCCAGCGTACCTGTGTCAGTCTGTTGCTGCGATTCCACCAATCGACAAGCGAGTGCCAATGACCGAATAATTCTGCACCTAGCCAGATAAAGAATGCTATCCACAGATACGGCGCGCCGACCATCAACGCATTTTCTTCGGAGCGTTTGACATTTTCGGGTCCTAGCAATAGACGACTACCCAGCAGACCCACAATCACTGCCAGAATGTATAATCCCAATTGCACATGTTGACGGGTCAATTGCAACTTAAAGCGAAGCTCACTGCCTTGTACACCCGCATCAGGTGAGATGCTTGCTGTCGATGTGATAGCTTGTTGGCGTGATGGCAACCGTTGACGTGACGGAACAGGAATCGGCACAGATGTTGTATGTCTGGATTCGCGGGGGGCTGATGTGATATTTGTAAAGGCGCGCCATGTCCGGCTAGGTGACTGCCACAACTGCCCGACCAACTCTGCTAATGTCAAATCTTCAAACGTGCGATGGTCGTCTTCTGCTTCGGTTTCTTCCTCGACATCTGTTGCATCAGAAACCATTTCATCATAATCGCTGGATTCGTTGGGTTCTGATGGTGTGGCAGGTGCATATCGCAATTCATCTGCCGGAATCTCATCATCTGTATTGTTATTATCCATGTTGTCGGGTTGCAAATCATGAGGTTCAGGCATTGGGCTTGCGTCCTTTGATTGCTAGGTTGACGGTTGAGCGTTGATGTCCTTCATCGGGGACATTGTGACGGTCGAAGAAATTAAACATAGCCACACCGAGATTTATCGGATTCAGTAGGCTACCATCATTTTTATCGAAATCAAGCCGACTGGAAGCCGTTTCCATTGACCCCGGCAATGCACTCGCTTCGAGCAAGGGCATGCCGATACCATATACCAAATTATGAATAAATGGGAAGCAGTGATGCGTAAAAGCGCGTTCGTCCTCTACTTCAAAACCTGCTGATTGTACTGCCCCACGGAGTTTTCCTGGTGTATATAAACGGACATGGTTCGCCCAGATACCGGCTAATACACCGTCGCTGATGTGCCAATTGAATAACGTTTCGAGCGACTTATTGATTGGATCCCACCAGAACGGATAATTCTCATGCGGGACTGTCACTGCTAATACACCATTCGGCTTGAGGACACGGTAGGCTTCGCGTAATGCCTGTGCATCATTGTCGAGATGTTCAAGAATTTCTGAAAAAATCACGGCATCAAAGCTGTTATCGGGGTAGGGCATTTGATAGATATTGACACGCTGAATGTCTACATTGTCTAAGTGACCGACATTTTGTTTTGCCTTCTGTACCACATCCCAATCGAGTTCTGCACCGACAAGGCGACACTTGCTGACATAGCGGAACATATTTAAATAGAAGCCACGCCCACATGGCAAATCTAAAATGACCATGTCATCAGTCGGGTCTACATATTCAAAGATTGTGCGTGCCCGCATTTTGAAGGACATATCGGCTTCATTGCGGGTCATATATTCAATGGTATCTATATCAACCATGCTTACGGCTTCCTCGCATACTGGCGGAAGATTGCTTCATATCCATCAACAGTCCTCTGGAATGAGAAGATTTGCTCAATTTCCTCACGCGATTTTACATATTTGTCAAGATTATCCAAGACCTCAACTGTTGCTTCGCCGATAGATTCCCAACTACCTTGTTTTGCTAGCTTGCCCATGCCCGTCACTGTGACCGGAACACGCCCACCGGGGATGTCTGTCATAATCATAGGTGTGCCACAGAGCATTGCTTCGACCTGTACCAATGCAAAACACTCAGTATCACTTGGTAACACCACCACATCACAAGCAGCGTAGAAGTCGGCGAGGTCTTGTTTGTCGCGGAGCAAACCCAGAAAGATAAGTTGAGATTTGTACTTTTGCACTATGTGTTGCTGACGTTCCCAAGTATCTTCGTATTTGATGTCATATTCACCTGCGAATACAACTTTAGCATTGGGATATTTCTGATTGATAACTTCCAACGCCTGAATCAATAGCTCAGGACGTTTTTCTTGCACAAAGCGTCCCGAATAGCCAATGATTGGACCGTCACCATTTTGCCATTCTTCGCGTAGTTGAACGACATTTTCGGGTTTAGGTTCAGGAATGAAGATAGGTGGATAGAGGGGTGTAACTTTCTCACGAAAGGGTTGTAGATAGTAGGAGTTGTCTGCATAGTCTGCACTATACCCGATGATACGCGGTGCACGGTTTGCCATGAAACGATAAAAGGTAAACATCGTTTTGGTAATGAAGTTGTTCATTGGCGTATCCGGCAAGACTAAATCACCGTGATGTGTGGGTACAACTTTGACCCCTGCTAGTTTCGCTAAAAAGCTGACGAGTGCTGTTTCTAGCATAGGGGTATGGATACTAACAATGTCGTGTTGACGCATCAGTAAATACATCGCCCACGGATAAGCTGGCATAATCATCCCACGACTAATGCGAATCGGTGCCCAGAGGCGAATCACGCGCACCCCGTTGTGCATGACGGTATCACGCGGGAGTTCATTGGTATAACGGGCTGTCAATACTGTGACTTCATGTCCACGCCGGACAAGCTCCTCGGCGATGAGTTGCACATGATAGGTCAATCCGGTCAGATGTGGATAATAGTAAAGTAGTGAAATTAGAATTTTGAGTTTGCGATTATCTTGTTGATGGTCTGTCATGGTGTTACGTCTGACTCGTTGATGGTTGCTGAATTTGTCGGACACCTGTCCTCAACTGGCTCAACGAGATACCCTCCTGCATAAATCCAACCACGCCGGTTGTGGCGTGAACAAATACATTGACAGCATGTACTGCTATCGCAAAGGCAACCGCAGTATCCGATTGCTCATATCCAAGTGCTGATAGGGCTAGTAGTATCGACGCTTCATAAGTGCCGATGTTACCGGGTACAGCAGGCACAGCGATAGCAAATGCTGCTGCCGCAATATAGAGCATGGTTGCTGTCCAGTCGCCTGTATCAAAAAAGGCGAACATTAGAATATAGCCTGCGATGACAGATAGTATCCAGCTAACCGCAGTCCAGAAGATTGCCTGTGATAAGGCGCGTAAATCAATAATTGGCATCAAGCCGTCAAAAAAGTCAGTTGCAAATTTATCAAGTTTGAGCCGTTTTAATAGGCTTATTTTGTTGACGAGTTGAGCGATAAGCCGTTCAGTAAAAGTCCGATTTTTGGCAAGTATGATGAGCACAATGAAGCCTACAATTGCCATCCCTGCGCCGACTGCTCCTGCCACTTGTAATTGGGGTGGCACCGGGGCAACCGTCAATGCCAGTAACATCATAATTACAACGGCGAGTAAATCTAACAAGCGTTCGACGACGATAGTGCTTGCTGTTTGCATAACGGGAATGGGATTTTTGACGCGAGTTGTCAGATAAATCCGTGCGACCTCACCAATGCGAAGGGGTAGGATACCGTTCACAAGGTAAGCGACATTCATGATGCTGAAGGCACGTTTGAATGGTAGTTGATGAGCGAGCAAGACACGCCAGCGAATGGCACGGGTGAATAAGCCCAATAACAAAAACACCATGCACGGTATCAGAAAGCGATAGTCTGCGGTTACGAGTGCAGATATAAAACGCTCAACGTTGATTTGTACTACAATAAAGTATATGGCGATGAGGCTGACAACAATTCCAAGAATGCCAACCTTGATATGCCGTAACCAACTCACAGTATGCCCATCCTTTGTTTTACAGGTGGCGTATTATAGCATGGTCTTGTGTAAACAGATTGTCTATCTTTGTGCATAAAGGATTTTCTCGTGCGTTTTACTGGATTGCTTTTGCTTATGTCTATTATTGTGTCCTCATGTGGTAATGCGGACGATACACTCCCGACAGCCCTAGAATTGCCACCGACCAAAACATTGATACCGACACAGTCTCAAAATCTAACAACACCTACATTGCCGAATGATGTCAATTCTGCCAGTGTTCCAACGGTTGATAGTACCGCTGATGCAAATACTGTTCCAGCGGATACAGCGACAAACGCTTCTAATGAAACAAATGCTACCTCAGCAGATACATCAGGTGACACAGTATCAAACCCCTCTACTGATACACCAGTTGACTGTAATGTGCAAGACGGATGGTTTGAATATACAGTACAACGTGGTGATAATCTGGCAAATATAGCTAGTCGTACAGGCTCTACAATAGAAGAACTGACTGTTGCCAATTGCCTTGAGAATCCCAATCGCATTCGACCAAATCAAGTGTTGTTTGTACCCAACGACCCATCGCCACAACGTACACCAATTCCGTCCTCCATCGCATCAACGGATGTTTCTGCTGTAGCGACAGATAGCAATATCGTCCGCACACCAGCAGTATCGGCTTCACTGAAGAAGACATATGAAAATGAAAAAGGTTTCGCTTTTGATTATCCGGCGGATTGGTTTATCACCGAATCACAAACATCTACAGTCGATAATATTGTTATTACCTCTTTTGAGTACACGGCTGGTGTAGAGATTCCTCAAAATCGCTGGACAGATGATATGGTCAGTACCACAGTAACAATTTTTCAGAATCCATCAACGGTATCATTATCTGAATGGACGCAAACCGCCAGCAATCAGTTCCAAAATGCAGCCAACTTGGTGGAGGTATTTTTGCCTGTGGCTGTGGTAAGTGACAGCGGGGTTGAAGGACAATCCATAGATTATGTGACTGATGACGATGCGGTTATACGAAACTACTACTTCATCATAAACGGTCATCAAGTGCAAATAAATGTCGGTGGCAATCTAACGCTGGCAGAATCTATTATTAACTCGCTTGTTGAAGAATCATAATTTATTGATGACGATGATTTAGATTGCTTGCATCGTCTCCAATAATGGCATAGTCAATTGTGTCGTTGCTCGTCATATCGTCAGATGTGAGCCGTGATGTATCCATATCCGTATCGTCATGCGCAAGTTCTGTATTGAGGGCTTGGGCGATGTAGCGTCCATATTCTTCAGTGACATCCTTGACGATAATCTGACGACCACCATCAAACCGATTGGCATAGACGTTGTAGCGTGGCAAGCCATAGCTTTCTTTTTTTGATGTGGCAGTTTCTTCTGTGGAAAAAGACTCAATATTTGCAACGCCAACGTCTATTTGACTGTAGCCAAATTCTGGTAGCGGTTGCCGGAAGGTTCGGATGCTATGTTCGTCCATAACAAGGTGGGTTTGATTATGGGATTGTAGTGCCGCCAGATAGTATCCAGCTAGTGCTATTAATCCTGTGAAAAACGGCAGTAGACCAAGTTCACCTTCACTCACCATCAGAATCGTGATGAATGTGAACAGAACCCCCATCACTACCCCAGTTGAAAAGGCTTCATTTTGTAAGAGTCGCCAGTTGGTCTTGAATGACATATGCAGTCGATTTTCATTGTACACGATAAGGTCTTTGGGTTGATGTACTTTGCGTCGTTTTGCTTTGTTATCTTGTGAATCGGATAATGTGAATTGAAAGACTGTATCGCAATTGTGGCATACTGCAATTTTGTCTTGAATATTGATGTTATTTGCTTGAATACCTGTGTTGCAATTTGGGCATGATAGCTTCATGTCGATGCTCCTATTTGGCTTGTTGTCCCATTTTAACTGAATCTTACTGGCTTGACATGACTTGCTACACCCCCTATAATTAGGGGTATTCTGCGGGTGTAGCTCAGCTGGTAGAGTACTTGCTTCCCAAGCAAATGGTCACGGGTTCGAGTCCCGTCACCCGCTCAGACAACATTTGCCCACTAAGCTGTGGGCATTTTTCGTGTCTCAAGGATTGACGATGTGGGTGGTGGCGTTTAGAATTGCCAGACTTTGTCCGCAAAAACAAGCACAAAATAGACAAAAATCCCACAACCATAGGATGATGTTAAGGAGTTCCAATCATGGCAGAATACAAACTGGCTGGTGAAGTTCGCACCGCCAAAGGTAAGAAAAATCGTAAATTGCGTAAAGATGGTTATGTTCCCGGTATTGTATACGGTCCAGCTGATGACCCTGTCAGCGTACAATTCCAATATCGTGAAGTCGAAGTGACATTGATGCGTGCAGGTGGTACAAACCTGATTGATATTGAAGTCGGCGATAAGACCTATCCATCACTAGCGCGTGATGTTCAACGTGATGTTGTCCGTGGCGATATTCTCCACGTAGACTTCCTCGCTGTTGACCCAACACAGAAAATTCGTGTGGATGTTCCTGTGGTTATGGAAGGTCGTAGCCCTGTTGTTGCATCCCGCGAAGGTATCTTGATTACCGGTCCAAGTACGCTGACCCTAGAAGTTTATCCACAAGATATTCGTGACCGTATTTTGATTGACTTGAGTACATTGACTGAACTCGGTGCAGAAATTCTTGTGCGCGACCTCGACTTTAAAGAGGGCGTGACAGTCATCAACGAACAATCCGAAATGATTGCTAAGATTGTTCAGCCTGCTGCTCGTCGTGCTGAAGTTGAACTCGCCGCTGCTGCCGAAGGCGAAGCTGGTGAAGGTGAAGCTGAGGGTGAATCGGCAGGTGATGAAGAGTAATCTTCAGCCCCTCTATGTAAAATAAAAAGAGGCGATTCCAATCTGGGTCGCCTCTTTCTGTTTTTATTACAACGTTTGCCTAAGCTTCATTTCCGTTCTGGCTAGCGGTATCATCAGCGTCCGCACCATTTTGACTTACAGCATCTTCACCTTCTACAGTGTTTTCGGTTTCGATGTCAAATGAATCGTCGTCTTCATCATCTTCAAGCATGATAGCGACACCAGCAACTTCATCATCACCGCTCAAGTTCATCAATGTAACACCTTGCGTACTACGCCCTGTTTCACGGATTTCATCAACATGCGTCCGTAGCACAATGCCCTTCTTAGAGATAAGCATAATGCCATCTTCTTCGTTGATACAGCGCATCGAAATAACAGGACCTGTACGACGATTACGTTTCAGCGTTCTTGCACCTAAACCATAACGTCCTTGCACATTATATTGGTCGATTGGCGTGCGTTTACCGTAGCCATTTTGGGTCACAATCAAGATATGTGAGTGATAATCGCGGATAACATCCATACCTGTAATAATGTCATCATCTGCTAGACGCATCCCATTGACACCGCCTGCTTGTCGTCCCATCACACGAACTTCATCTTCTGGGAAGCGAATGCTCTGACCATTGGCAGTAACCATCACGATATGTTGTGAGCCATCTGTCCACTTCACCCAGCCTAATGTATCGTCATCATGTAGACCCATCGCAATCAGACCACTAGGACGAACATCTGCAAATTCTTCCAGCGCAACACGTTTAATGCGTCCGTTGCGAGTGGCGAGAACAAAATAGGCTTCGTCAACCTCATCTGTATTATTAAAATCAACAGGCAGAATCGCTGTGATTTGCTCATCAGAATCGAGTGGGAGGATACTATGGATTAGCACGCCACGCTTCTCACGTTGAGTTTCCGCGATATGAAATGCCATCTGTGAGTAGACCTTACCTTTATCGCTGAAGAACAAAATCGTATCGTGACTATTGGCGAAGAATACATCTTGAAGTGTATCGGACTCTTTGGTTGCCATCCCGCGTACACCCTTGCCACCGCGTCGCTGTGCGCGATAGGCACGGGCAGGCACACGTTTGATATACCCCTGTTGCGTCAACGAGATAACCACATTTTCCTTGCGATATAAATCAGTCTCGTCGAAATCAGCGTTACCAAATTCGACTGCTGTATTACGCTCATCGCCATATTTTTCGGCAATCTCGGCGAGGTCTTCTCGGATAAGCTTAAGGATTTTGTGAGGGGATGCTAGCAAGTCCTCAAGATATTCGATACGGGCTTGTACTTGGTCGTATTCGTCTTGTAGTTTCTGACGCTCCAATGCTGCCAGACGACGCAACTGCATATCAAGAATGGCGTTGGCTTGAATTTCGTCAAGGTCGAAGCGCACCATCAATTGCGCGCGGGCGGTATCTACATCAGCTGAACTGCGAATCGTTTGGATAACAAGGTCAATGTTGGAGACAGCTTTTAGCAGACCCATCAAAATATGAGCGCGGGCACGCTGACGGTCAAGTTCATATTCAGAACGACGCACGATGACATCATAACGATGCTCAATGTAAATCTGTAGCGACCGTTTTAGCCCCAGTGTGCGCGGTTCACCATTGACTAATGCCAACATTTGAATGCTGTGAACACTTTGAAGTTGTGTGTATTTGTAGAGTTGGTTGAGTACCCGTTGTGGTTGGGCATGGCTTTTGAGTTCAACTACGAGACGTAAGCCATTGCGGTCAGATTCATCACGTAGGTCGCGGATATTTTCAAGACGACCATCACGCACTAATGACACAATCCGCTCAATGATAGAAGATTTGCTCACTTGATAGGGGATCGACGTGAAGATGATATTAAAGCTATCACCGCGTCCTTCTTCAATCGTTGCTGTCGAGCGTACCGCAACACGACCCTTACCCGTTGCATAGGCTTCCTTGAGGTCGTCGCCAACAATAATGGTTGCGCCTGTCGGGAAGTCCGGTCCTCTGACAAACTGCATCAAATCATCAACAGTGATGTCATCAAGATTGTTGTAATTGTCAATCATGTAGGTGATGGCGTTGATGAGTTCGACCAAATTGTGCGGTGGAATACTGGTCGCCATACCAACAGCGATACCGCTTGCACCATTCAACAGCAGATTGGGCAAACGGGCGGGTAGAACAGTGGGTTCTTCCTGTGTGCCATCATAATTCTCGACAAAATCAACCGTATCCATGTTGATGTCGGTCAGCAACTCATCCGCGATTTGTGCCATCCGAGCTTCGGTATAACGCATCGCAGCGGGTTTATCCCCATCCTGACTGCCGAAGTTACCCTGACCATCAACTAAGGGATAGCGTAACGAAAAATCTTGTGCCATACGTGCCATTGCATCATAAACCGCTTGGTCACCATGTGGGTGATATTTACCCAGCACTTCACCGACGAGACGCGCACTTTTCTTGTAAGCTGTCCCCGGACGCAAACCCATATCGTGCATCGCAAACAAGATACGCCGATGCACAGGCTTGAGACCATCGCGCGCATCGGGCAAGGCACGGGCGACAATCACACTCATAGCATAATCGAGATAACTGCCACGCATTTCTTCATTGATATTTATGGTTTGGATATTACCTGCATTATCATCTGTTATATTTGGTTCAATTGTGTCCATAGGTCGTGGCTAATCGAATCATGGATTAGCACAACTCTCCTTTCAAATTTAATGCGATTAGGCGCAAATCTACCACCCACTGCATGGATACAGTGGCAATCAACAGCTATCAGCGACTTATTGCCGGATGAGTGGGGGAGTATGATTTTGGGTGAGAGTTTTGTAGAATTGAGTCATCATGTGACAATTTTTTCAAGGGTTGCGCCCACGCGATTATTTAACATGATTATAGCATAAACGGGATTTGTTTTCCACTTTAATATTACTGTATCCCAAATGTTAATTTTAATATCCCAAATTTCTTGGGATATATCCAACATTGAGGTGAATTTGTGCGAATTTTGATGTTTATGGTCATGCTATTTTGTTTTTATCTACCGATTTCTGCGGATGATGAACTGATTGATACCATATATTATGTGCCGTGGGTGAATCAAACCATAGATGAATTAGTTCCCTTTCGGTCTGCATTGGCATCACGGGGGTATACGTTTAAACGATTTGACATTGATATGTCTAGTAATAACATTGTTGGATTTTTAGGCGATATAGCAGATGACGGTAGCTACAATTTTCGGTTGTTAACCGATAGAAGCCTATTTATTGAAGATTTGTCGCCGTTATTGTATTCACGGTATGACGACCCTATTCTGAGAGATACTGTTGCGGAATTGAATGGCATTCAATCCCCACAATTACTGGCGGACTACCTCGATTTTACAGTGAGCTATATTAACGGTGACTGTGCAACCGTAACGGCGATTGGTAGCAAAGTGAATCCGTCATCACTACAACCGTTGTCAACATCTTTCGTGGAATTTGCAATCGGTAATTGTTTGCTGTATACGTCTGATATAGATTCAGCAGCTCTCCATCTCACGAAGTCTGTTGAAATTCTAAACAAGGCAGATATTGACCAACCTTTTGTCATAATGGCTTCTCATGCGAACTTAGTGTGGGCATACATACAGCTTGGAGATACTGAACCAGCAAGGGAACGATTAAACCAACTGATAGAATTGAGTCAAGACTTTTCGCCTACGTTACAAGCACATACCTTAGAGATTCGCGCTCAAATGCTGGCGTTGATGTTTGACTACACATCCGCTATTCAAGATATGGACATTGTTATTGAGTTGTTGCAGTCGGACTATGGTCGAGCGCGTGCATATAAACAACGTGGTGACATCATCATGCTCATCTACGAGTGGAATCGTGCATTAGACGATTACAATATGGCGATTGAACTCAACTCTAATTACGCTGAAGCCTACTATCGGCGTGGGATTTTGTACTATACGATGGTCGAGCGCGCGAATGCAATTGCTGATTTTGAGACCTATCTGGAGCTTGCATCTGAGGGCGAGTTTGCCGAATCGGCACAGCAGTATATTGATGATATTCAAATAGAACTGGATGCGCTCGGTGGATAAAGGAGTTTGCGGTAGAGTTTCACCTGTTGCAAGCGTACAATACAGCATTAAAGATGATTTTTTGATAAAGGATATTTTATGAAAACATTACGTCGAATCCTTCTTGTGTTGATTGTGATTATCATTGTGGTCGGCGGTGGTATCGCTTATACGTTGTTCTCATGGACACAAGGACCGCTACCGCAACAGGATGGTGAAATTCAGCTAGAGGGATTAAACGACACTGTCGAAATCTTCCGCGATGCGTGGGGTGTGCCTCATATTTATGCTAGCAATCCCTATGACCTATTCTTCGCGCAGGGGTACACACACGCACAAGACCGCTGGTGGCAGATGGAATTTTCCCGTCATATTGGTGCAGGTCGCATTCAAGAACTAACAGGTGAAAATCAAACGTTGATGGCGACGGATATTGCTATTCGTACAATGGGCTGGTATGAGGTTGTCGAAGCTGAACTTGAAACCGCCTACGATGAACAGGCGATGTTTATGTTGGAAGCCTTCGCTGATGGTGTCAACGCCTATATTATGAATCGCCCCGCAGGTGAGCTAGCCTTTGAATATAATGTGCTAGGTGTGACAGGTGTGAATATCGAAATCGAACTGTGGACTCCGGCAGATAGTGTTGTATGGGGACGCGCGATGGCATGGCAATTGGGTGACAGCGGGACAGAACTGGGACGCTCCGAGTTAGGCGAGATTTTAGGCGCAGATAGCGACCTGTTTGCCGATTTATTCCCCGCTTATGATTACGACGACAACCCGACGATTGTGATGGAATCTGACCTACCGTTAAGTGACGATACACTATCTAATCCATCCGAAGATACAATGGGCTTGTATGGCATAGATGATACAATTGCAGGTGGAGTTTCACTATTGAATCATCCATTACTGACCAAACGCGACGGAATTGGGAGCAATAACTGGGTCGCTGGTGGCGATATGACGGAATCAGGCTTGCCCTTACTCGCCAATGACATGCACCTCGCGCATCAGATGCCTTCTATCTGGTATGAGATTGGCTTGCATTGTCAGCCAGTTAGCGATGAATGTCCCTATAATGTTGTCGGTTTCCAATTTCCCAATGTGCCATTGATTACGGCAGGGCATAATGACCATCTGGCTTGGGGCTTTACTGACCATACCGACGATGTGATTGATTATTTCTTGATTGAAGTGAATCCAGATGATGAGTTGCAATATCGCTGGAATGATGAATGGCGCGATATGACTGTCCGTGAGGAAACGATTGCCTTTGGTGATAGTGATGAAACAATAACAGTTCAAATCCGCAAAACCCATCTTGGACCTGTCATCAACGATAATCAGATAGATGATGATGGTAATCTGATGGGATTCAATAACGATGACCCGCGTGTCTTGCGCTGGACAGGGCATGAACCCAATCCGATTTTCTCCGCGTTGCATGACTTAAGTTTGGCAACCAATTGGGATGAGTTCCGTGAAGCCTTAAGCCAATGGGGCGCACCTGCTCAGCATGTTGTTTATGCTGATGTAGATGGTAATATTGGGTTGCAAGTTCCTGGATTTATTCCCATTCGTGCCGAGGGACATGCAGGTAATTTACCGATTCTAGCGACCTCTGACGAACAAGTCTGGCGCGGATTTATCCCATTTGATGAGTTACCCCGTATCTATAATCCTGAGCGTAACTATATTCAATCAGCGAATCAGTTGACCTCTCCACCTGCTTACTTTGAGCAACTGGCAGAAAACCTTGCTGATGAATTTGGTGAGAACATCAATGTGATGTATCAGACCTCGTGGGCGGAAGGCTATCGTGGTCGTCGCATTGCAGAGTTGCTCGAAGACCTTGCGCCACATTCTGCTGATACATTCCAACAGATTCACGGCGATAACTATGATCGCAGTGCCGAAAAAGTTCTACCCTTATTAGTAGACCTCGACTTCGGTGACGATAAGCTAAATGACATCCGTGATTGGTTACTGGCATGGGATTATCACATGAACGCCGATAGTGGCGAGGCGGCAATGTTTGCTGTGTTCTGGTCACATTTAGGCGAAAATACCTTGATAGACCAAACAAGCGATTTCTTTGATGGTCAACGACTGCCTGTCTATGCACTGGTGACGCTGACCGAAGACCCAAGCAACGCATGGTGGGATGATGCGACCACTGATGATGTTGAGACAATGGACGACATCTTGATTCAGTCGCTGACCGAAGCCTATGCACACGCAGTCGAACTCATGGGTGAAGACGAATCGGAATGGCGTTGGGATACTATACACTTGGGTGAATTTGAAAGTAACCCACTGGGGTTGAGTGGCATTGATACACTTGAAGATATTGTTAATCGTTATCAGCCGATGAGTGGATGTCCGTCATGCGTGAATGCTGCTCATACTGCCGAAGGATTTATTGCTGAATGGGGTGTATCGGAACGTGTGATTTACGATGTGTCGGATTGGGATAGTAGCTTATCAATTCATACAACCGGACAAAGTGGTCATCCATATAGCCCACACTATGCCGATATGCTTGAGCCATGGAGTGACATTGAGTATAAACCGATGCTGTGGTCACGCGAAGCGGTTGAGTCTGCAAGTGTCAGCCAATTGACCTTGATACCATAATACAGAGTTAGCCAAAACAGGGGACGACATGTTAGTCCCCTGTTGTCTAAATGGTAATACGTCCTGTGATGGCTAGGATGGCTGCTCCAAATACACATACAATCAAGAAAAACATCACCGATAAGAAGGCGCGTTCTCCAGCAGTCATACCCAGAAACTTGGGTGGCGGACCTTGTTGCTCTGCTTGCTGTTGTGCCTCGATTTCATCAAAATCTATAGGTATATCGGGCTGTTCTTCCTCGTTGCCAAAATCATCATCTAAATTATTGCGTAAGTCATCTAGCATTGTGTTCGCTCCTTTCGTCTGTTTGCCAACGTGTCGTTTATTTTAGCACAATCCGGTTAATTGCGTTTAGCTGGCACGCTTCCAAATATTGTTGACAAGATTAAACAGAACAATCTCATCGCGGAAGGTATTATCCGCCCCGACCCTAACGGTTATCCGTAATTGTGGTAGCCCGCTAAGAGAGGTTTGTACCTGTTGGTCGATGGCGACGGGTTGTTGTGTCGGGATGTTGGCGTTGTAACGATTATAGGCAGTGACTCGTACCGTTTCATCTGAGGTGTCATATAAGTTGAGCCATTCACCCTCAGAGCGACGTGCAATAAGTTCATCCTCAGTGACTAAACGCCATGTGATGAAGTCGCGCCAATCCAGATTTGCTTGTCCGAGTGGGGCAGGTACAACTTGTTGAATGATGGTCATGTCGGATGTTGGTGTGAATAACGATACCAGTTGACCAATTTTATCTTGACCGTATTGGTCTGCAATTGACTCCATTAAAAATGAGTTGGTTTCAACTTGAACAAAATCTTCAACCAGATATGAGATAACCGATTGCCGGAGCTGATAGACATCGTGCGGGTAGGTGACACCCATATAATTTGTCTTAGCATTTACAAGACGCTCTGCGATGAGGGTGGCGACTTGAATCTGTAACTGCACATCAAACGGGGAATCAGCTCGCGCGCCTGTTACATATGGCGATTGAATTTGTAACAACCAATTGGCTTCATCTAGCCACACGGCTTGTCCTTGTGCGCTGGTAACAACCTGAATAGTGACTTGTGGCGTTTGCCCACATTGCAAAATTTGACAGCCATCTACGAGCCAACGAGAAATTTCTGTATTAAGTTGTTGTGCAAAAATCTCATCGACTGTCTGATATTGAATGAGTAAGTTCTCGGAGTCGATTGTTCTGTCTTCACCCCAGAAGGTGACATCCGGCGGAACATGTCGCCAACCATCAGCATATCGCCAGTAAAACCACACTTTTGCATAGGGGACACCATCAATAATTTCCTCAACAATGGCACGTCCACGCTGTCCTTCAATTTCGGTTGCGAGGACATTCCCTGTTAATCTGAGGTCATTGGTGACTTTAAGTTGTTCGTAGTTCTGGTAATTGGCTTGTTGAGCATTAATCCATTCATCGGTTGCACTGCGTTGTAAGTCTATGAATGTTCCGAAATCCCCGATACGAAGTGCAGCGACTTCAGCACGGACTGTGTCACGCAGGAGTTGGTCGAGTTCTCGTTCGACTTCTTGCAGGCGGTTCTGCACAAATAAGATACCACCCGCCACAATGCCTAGCAGAATGCCTATTAATAACAGAAGACGAATCAAGTTGCGCCGACGTTTCCATTTGGTTTTGGGGTCTTCGCTATCAGATTTTTCGATTTTATGGGTTTCAATATCCCATTCGAGTTGTATGCGTCCCATTTATTTATTCCCAGACTTATGGATTACAAAAACGTCCCCCGCCAATACCCGTTGCATCTGCTTATCTTTATCCTGTACAAGCAAGGCACCATCGGATTCTACACCCACCGCTAAACCTTCTAGTTTGTCGATTTTTACCTGTTGACCAAGCATATTCAGACGATTTTTCCATGTGATAAAGAGAGCATCTGCCGGAATGCGTTCATACCACATGTCAATGCGTTGCATGAGATAAGCGATTAGGTCAGCGCGATTTAATGATGTGCCACTTTCCGATTCCAAAGTGGTTGCAATGTCGGCAATCTCTGTATCACTAAAATCGTTACGGACATTAATGCCCATGCCGAGGACAATGCCTAATAGTTTGTCACCATCCCACACAGCTTCTGGTAATATCCCACTGACTTTGCGTTCGTTGATTTGTACATCATTGGGCCACTTGATACCGATATTTTGACAACCTACATGTTCGGCAAGGTCGTAGACACTCAATGCGCCGATGATATTGATGCGTGAGATATATTGCTTGGGTGGTTTGAGGATAACCGATATGGCTAAGGCGACATCAGGTGGAGTATACCAAGTGCGTCCTTTCCGTCCACGCCCTTTACGCTGTTCATTGCCGATAACTACTGAACCAGATTGTGCGCCATCTTGTAACCATTGTTTGGCGATGTCATTGGTGCTGTCAACAGAGTCAAAATACTGGAAAGGGTGAGTTAGCTTTTCTTGTAAGATGTCGGTTGATAATGTCATAAGTCCTCAAATTGATGATGATATAATCTGCATTGTAACAGACTCGATAGTGACCTTAGAATAGAATTATTCGTGTATTGCAGAAATTGCTTAATAACCTTCACGATATATCAAACATACAAATTGAGTTGTTATAGTATTTAGGGTGAAAAAGGTAAACAAGCCAATGGAACATTTGTGGACACCGTGGCGTATGGCATATATCAAAGGTGAAAAGAAACCTGTCAAAGGCTGTGTGTTTTGTATAAAGGCAGAACATCCTGAGCGAGATGCAGAAGAACATGTGATTGTCCGTGCTGAATATACTTATGCCACATTGAACCGTTTCCCATATACCAATGGGCATGTGATGATAGTGCCATATGAGCATGTGTCATCACAGGAAGATTTAACGACGGAAGCACTCACCGAGTTGATGGTCATGACAAATCGGGCGATGCGGGTATTGCGTGAGTATGCAAATCCGCCAGCATTTAACATAGGTGCAAATATTGGTGTGGAGGCAGGCGCAGGCATTGCCGCACATTATCACTTTCATGTTGTGCCAAGATGGGGCGGTGATGCTAACTTTATGACAACCGTCGGTGACACACGGGTAATACCCGATACCTTAGATAACACCTATCAAGACCTTAAAAATATTTGGACAGATTTATACGAAAAGGATTCATAATGGCAACAAATGGTAAACATGGGCGTGAGCCTGTTATTTTGAGTACAGCACGCACGCCACAAGGTAAGTTTCTGGGTGCATTATCGCCAATGAGTGCGGCAGAACTGGGACAGGTTGCATTTGGTGCAGCAGTCGAACGCAGTGGTATCAATGCTGAGGACATCAAAGAGGTGTTTGTTGGTAATGTTGTCAGTGCGGGTGTCGGGCAGGCGTTACCCCGTCAGGTAAGCATTGGGGCAGGTGTGCCGGAAACAGTCGGTGGTGTTGCCATTAACAAGGTATGTGGCAGTGGACTCAAGGCAATTATGCTAGTAAGTAGTAGCATCAAAGCAGAAGATGGTGATGTATATCTAGCAGGTGGTGTCGAGAGTATGAGCAATGCACCCTATCTCAATCATCATCAGCGGACTGGTAATAAATATGGTCATATTCAATTGACCGATTCCCTGCAAAAAGATGGTTTATGGTGTTCATTTCAAGATTGGGCAATGGGTAACGCAGCAGAGTTCATCGGTAAACAACTGGAAGTCACTCGTGAGGAAATGGATGAATTTGCGTTTCGTAGTCACCAACTGGCGCATCAAGCCACTGAGGCTGGCAAGTTCGATGCGGAAATTGCACCGGTGACGATTAAGACCCGCAAAGGCGAAACAGTGATTACCCGTGATGAGCCGATTCGTGCTGATACTTCACTGGAAGTATTGGCAAAGTTGCGTCCGGCGTTTGAGCAAGATGGTCAAGTAACAGCGGGAAATGCTCCCGGACTCAATGATGGGGCAGCGGCGGTTGTCGTTTCGACCCGTGACTATGCTGAAAAGAATGGTCATACTCCACTGGCGCGGATTGTTGGTTATGGTCATGCAGCACTCGACCCACAATGGATATTTTATGCACCTGTAAAAGCTGTTCCGGTTGCGCTGGATAAGGCTGGTTGGTCAGTGGACGAGGTTGATTTGTTTGAGTTTAACGAGGCGTTTGCATCACAAGTATTAGCCGATATGCGTGGGCTGGAACGTGATGGCTATTCGATTCCGCTAGAGAAAATCAATGTTCATGGTGGTGCGATTGCATTAGGGCATCCACTCGGTGCAAGTGGGGCGCGGGTACTTGTGACATTGATTCATGCCTTGAAAGATAGAGGGTTATCCAAAGGTATTGCTGCATTATGCCTCGGTGGTGGTGAAGCTGTTGCTATGGCTGTTGAAATCGAAAGCTAAACGATGATGGGTAGGGCTGACCTGCTCATGTCCTCAAGCAAACATTGTCACAAATCAAGCACCCTGCTATACTGTTGCGCCGTTGTTGACAGAGACACAGGGTGCTATGACTGACAAATTCCAAAAAGCACTGACATCAATTGATTATGGCTTAATCATTGCTATCCTCATTCCAATTATTGGGATTCTGCCGATGTTTGGCGAAGGGTTAGCCAATGGTGCAGATGCTCCGTTTCATGCGCATCGTATTTTTGCGATGGCGGAACTGATACAAGATGGCAATTTATATCCGCGTTGGGTGAGCTATTTTCATATGGGGTATGGCTATCCGGTGTTTAACTTTTATGCACCGGGGGCAACCCACATCGGAGCATGGATACACCTGCTGGGCTTTGATGTCGTTACAGCATATAACCTCACAAATGCTTTGGCGTGGATGATTGGTAGTGTTGGGATATATTGGTTAGCACGCACATTTTTGTCAGTCCGTTTAGCGTTGTTAGCCTGTGTATTGTGGGTGTATGCACCGTCACGATTTTACGAATTTTGGTGGCAAGGTAGCATAGCACAGATTGTTGCTACGTCATTCATTCCTTATGTGTTTTATGGCATTATCCGCACCACAAAATTTCCTACACTTCGCAATAGCTTATGGATTGCGATTCCATTTGCATTGATTGTGTTATCACATACGCCAACGACATATATGACCGCAATATTTGTCGCGCTGTTCTGTTTTCTCGCACCACTACCAATGAAGTCATTCCGTGAAATTATCCGACGATGGATATATATAGGATGCGGTTTAGCGATAAGTGCAGGGCTATCTGCGATTTTTTTAATTCCTGTATTTGCAGAATTACAATATGTACGAATTGCTGGCGAACTACCTGATACGATTGCATTCTTACAAGCACGATTTGGGACATTTTCCGAAACTTTTAGTTTACTCCCACTGGTTGATACGACTGATGCAACGTTGGTGATGCCTCGTACACTTGGCTTGGTCGGCGGTGTGTTGAGTATCATTGGGTTGATTGCCTTACTGGTTCGGCGTAAGTGGCTGATTGCAATCGTGCTATGTCTAGGACTTGTGTTTGCTGTATTCCTTGCGTTGGAGCAATCCCTTGATTTATGGTTGCTGATTCCGAGCTTTCGTAACCTGCGTTTTCCTGAGCGGATACTGCGGGTTGGGACAGTCTTTATTGCGCTATTAGGGGCATCAAGTTTGTTATTGATTCCGAAACGTTGGCATCTAGCCGGACTTGTGGGGTTATCTGCTTTAGTGATTGGTCAGGCATTACCAATTATGCACCCCCGCGATGATGACCGTGTGTGGGAGAACTTGTCCGCATTGGATGAAATTAAGATGGAAGCACGCGAACAGAATTGGGGCACAACGGCGTATGATGAATATGAGCCTGTGTGGGGTGAAGTGACGCGATTTGATATGCCATCCGATGCTGAGACTTATATTGACCATCCATTTCGGATTCGTTTTCTGGAGTCGGACTATCTGGTCGAGACGGACAATATCAGCTATGAACATCTGAGTGATAACCAACTTCGTGTCGAAATTGAAGCCAATGACTTACCGATGCGAATGCGACAGTTTTATTTCCCCGGTTGGCAAGTGACTTTAGATGGTGAACCCTTTCCAATAGATATAGATGAACGCTATGGCTTAATTGAGTTAAACATACCAAACGGTGAGCATGTTATTCAGTTGGACTATGTCGGGACACCTGTACAGCATATCTCTACATTGATAACTGTGTTGTCGGTGTTGGGTTGTGTGATATTGGTTTGGCGTAGTTCATCGTCGGTATCTGTTGTTTGGAATCGTGATGAGAGCGGGTTGTCAAGTAAAACTATGTTGATAATGTCCATTGTCTTATTGGGTTTTGCTGTGTTGAATACGGCATGGTTACAGGACAATGTGTTTCGGATTCAATCACCGCCTGATGAACCACATTATATGCAAACACCTGTCCATGAAACATTTGATGATACGGTTACATTGTTAGGCTATTCATTTGATGATGACTATGTCTCGTCGTCTAATCCACTAGGTATACGACTTTATTGGAAAATTGATGCACCAACGAACGAAGAATATCGCCCTGTTGTCCAGCTGGTTAATTTGACTGTCAGTGACTCGTGGGCTGTCAGTCAACCGCTGGAATTTGAAGGGGGGAAGTTAGATGAAATTTCTCCCACACAGTTCATGTCAGACTATCATTCGTTGGGCTTGTTTGACAATGTTCCGCCGTATGTCGCGCAGGTCATGATTCAACTAGAACGGATTGAGCCAGACCAAGCTATTAAGACCACTTTACCGGATGGACGGGACAGGCTGATATTGCCTGAATTGATTTATATCAACAGCCCTTCAAAAACCTATAATGGCGAATCAATAGATGTGCGATTAGGTGATGTTGTGACAGTCAATTGCATTGGGTTACGTACAGAAGCTAATGACTATGTCATTGACCTATGGTGGACAGTAACAGGTGATATTCCAACTGATTATAAGTTGTTTGTACACGGTTTAAATTCTGATGGTGATATTGCTCAGCAGCGTGATATTTTCCTATTAGATAGCTTATATCCTACATCCTTATGGCGGGTTGGTCAGACATTCACAGATTCGATTACATTACCATTTGACGAGACGATAACCACAATTGCGATAGGATTATATAACCCAGAGGACAATACGCGCTTGCCTGTGAGTGATGGCGATGTGCAGTCAGACCGTATGACGATTCCAATTGAGGACATAACATGTCCAGCATAACACCTATAGCGCGCCGTGATATAGTCATTCTGTGTTTGATATTGCTAGTTGCAGGTTGGATGCGATTGGGTCGTGCTGGGATTGTCGAATATTTTCATGATGATGCCATGTTAGCGACACTTGCGCTGGAAATGGCTGACGGCGAATATTTTCCGGTAACAGGTATCTTGTCATCAACGGGTATCCCGAACCCTCCAACCAGTGTTTATATGATGGTGATACCGTTTAGTCTTTCACCTGACCCGAATGTTGCGATTTATTTTGTGATGTTGCTGAATGTACTTGGTGTCGGGGTGCTTTGGTTGATTGCTCATCGCTATTTTGGACGATGGGTAGGTGTTATTGCTGGCTTACTTTATGCGGTGAATCCGTGGACGGTGTTGTTCAGTCGCAAAATTTGGGCGCAAGATTTCCATACACCATTGATATTACTTGGGATTTTTCTACTGCTATATGGATTTTTCGAGCAGAAGCAGAGATGGTCACAGCTTATGGCGCAGATTCTTGCTGTGCCTGTGTTGTTATTTGCGTTTCAGATTCACTTTGCGTCATGGGCATTGTTGCCGATTATTCCGGTTGTATTGTGGTTGGGACGCAAGCAGATACGTTGGCAGGCAATAATACTCTCTGGATTGTTGTGTTGTGTCGTGCTTGCGCCGTATCTAGTCGGGTTGACACAAACGCTGTCAGATGACCCGACCCGTATCACCGATGCTGCCGGACGTTCGACTGCATCTGATGGTGTTGAACTCAGCGTCAAACCCATTGTGGATACAATCTATTTATCATCCGGTATCGGATTAGAAACATGGGTTGCCCCTGACCAGCAGGCTGACCTGACTGTGACCTATCCGAGTATGTTATTTCTGTGCTTTACTATAACAATTGGGATGATAGGTGGTCTCGTGGTGGTTTGGTATCGCCAGCGTAAGTTAACCGTCTTTCTACTAATATGGGCATTTCTTCCTCAGTTTGTTCTGATTGCAGGATGGACTCCGGTTTATATCCATTACTTCATTCCGATGATTCCAGCAATGATGCTATTGGCAGGTGTTGGGTCTGCTGAGATTGTACGCTTGCATCGGTTAAGTGGAGGTGTTTTTCTTGCTGGTTTGGCTTTTGTGATGAGTGTGCAGGTTATAAGCTGGCATCAAACACTGGATTATCTTGAAGCAAATCATGTGCAATACCCCGGATTCACAACCCCGATTGACGATTTGAATATTATTCGTGATGAACTTAAAGATAGTGACGATGTTCTGGTGATTAGTCAGGGCATGTCTTGGAATTTACATCATGAAGTCGCTGTCTGGGATACATTGCTATGGGACAATGTGGCGTGTGTAAGGACAATGGTCGGCGATGGGTATGCCGTGTTTCCAGCTCAGCCATTTGATGTATTGATTGCACCGGATGCACCACCGAATCCAGTCAATAATTTATACACGACAGCAAACCCAACCCGTTTTGAAACCAGACGCGGCGATAACGGTTTTATTCTGCATGAATGGGATACTGTGCCGGAATGGAATGTCGCTGAGTTGGAAAATGTAGAACCTGCTCAATTTGATAATGGGGTTCAGCTGACTGGATATGCGCTAGCTGGCAACACAATCTATCTTGAATGGCGACTGCCCCAGCAAACAAAAGGCGCGGACTTTCAGTATTCAGCACAGGTGTTTAATGATGACGGTGAGCGCATTGGACAACTGGACAAGACCTTTTGGCATGGGCGACATTGGTGTGAAGATGACCGTTTGATTACATGGGGTGACCTTATAACAGACGAGACAGCTTCATCATTACGTGTGAGCATGTATCAGCTTGGGACAGGTCGCTTAACGGGGCAGTTCTTCAATGCTGATGTGATTGATGAATTGGGTAATCCTATTGGTCAATATGTGGAAATGTCACTGAACTAAAAACAGGTGACATCTTTGCCACCTGTTCACCGAGTCTAGTCCCCTTCGGCTTCTTCGCTCTCTTTTGCGTCTTCCGTTGATTCAGCCTCTGTATTCTCTTCGTTAACTTCTTCCGTTGACTCCGGCTCATCGGTTGCTTCACCTGTTCCTGACACAGGTTGACGGCGGGCTTCGGGAGTTTCCATTTCATCCGTTTCGTCAGTTGCTTCTGCTGTGACTTCGGCAGTTAACTCAAAGGCGTTATAGGCAATATCCCATGGGATTTCGTAAGCATCCAAAAATACTTGCTCATCATCAACGATAGTTTCATATTCCATGCGTGGATAGGTCAGCCCGTCGTTTAGATACCATCCGACGATAATCGTATAATCCAAAATATCGACATCTTCATCAAATGTATGGTAAGTCAGATAACTTTCGCCCCAACGCCAATATTCAGTGGGTAGGCGCGGTGGTGCATCTGCTTGGGTGATGATGTTGCCTTCAGCGTCAATCACATGGGCAAAGACAGTATAGCTATCATCCGGTGTCGAATCTGCTTGCCAGTGGACGACCAATTCGTTACGGTCAGGGTCAATCAAAAACTCACGGAGTCGAATCAGTTGGTCAAATGATGGTTGGAACTCAGTTGGGATTTCAGCAAACCCCTGTGGTGTACTCTCAACTCGGAGTGATACAATTGCGCCGACATCCAATAGAACTGGCTCAAGTAAATCGCCTTCTGCACTCGTAGCAGAGATAGGGGTGTCGATGTCGAGATTCTGCCACTCAACTTGAATATCAAACGGATAACGTCCGAATGCGCCTTGGTCAATGCCAACCACATAGTCATCAGGGTAAATTTGACCAGCTTCCCATGTCGATGTCCGTAATGTGCCTGCGCCGGGGTAACTGGAATAACGTCCAATTTCTTGCAAATTATCGTCAATGAGTGATAGGAAAATGCTGTTATCATCTTCCGATTGTTCGAGGACTTCCCAATATAGAGTGACACTTACATCTTCACCGGGGATATAACGTCGGTTTGTATGTTCGTAGCCCACGAGAGCCACATCGCCAAATTCTGCATATACAGGTTTTGCCGATTCCGGTAACTCAACAATTGGAGATGGCGCGATATATTGGCTGGCAATGACGGTGAAGGGTGTCAATAGTGTGATGATGCCTAAGATACGTAGAGGCCAAAGCATGGCTTCGTCTAACAGTGGCTTGGGTACAGCATCGCCAGCGCGTACAAAGTCGAGGTTAGGTGGACGTAACGAGAAGACAATCCACCAGACCATCTCGACAAATCCAACCGCTACCAAAGGACTAATCAACGCAATCAACGGGAATAAAATACGTCCATCAGCAGTTTGTGTTAGTGTGCTGAAATAGAGAACACCAAACCACAATATCAAAAATCCACCGATGAGTGCCATCAAGTTAGATAGTTCATATCGCGCATAGGCAAGGTCACTGATAGCGACAAGTTGAAGTAGCAAGAAAATACAACCCAGCACACTAAAGAATGTGATGAGGTCAACCAACATATAGAAGATAGCGACGATTTGAATATTCATCGCACCGAACAATCCCCAATACGACATACGGAATTGCTGATATTCGGTTAACAAGGTGACAAGATTGAACGTCACACCGCGTGTTCCAGCAATGTTTGCCATCGTGTGCATACCGAAGATTTCACCGTATAGCTGTATGTTGCGGACATACCACCAGCCCGACAGACCCGCCACAAATATCACCATAGCGACGAGGAATATAATCAGCCCATTACGGTCATTGGTTTTGCGATACGTAAAGAGACCGATACCTATCAGAACTGGAATGAGCACAAGTGACGTTAATTTTGTAATTGCAGTCAAACCAAGCAGAAACGCGATAATTATCGACCAGCGAAGATTAAAGCCATCACGCATCGTACGTAATGCCAGCAAAATAATAATGCCGTTGAGTGCCATCGCCAGTGAATCATTATTGACCGACGCACTCACAAAGATAAACATCGGGTTCAGTCCGGTGATTGCTGCTGCAACAAAGGCAACAGTGGGTCGATGTGGGGCGACAAACTTACCAATCTCGTACACGGCGATAATGGTCACTGCACCTAATGCCAGACCCGCCACCCGAATAATCTGTATGACTAAACCTGTGCCCTCAAACATAGACCGCGAGGCATCGTGTAATACAAGGTTTTTGTTGCCGAACGAATCCGGCTGATTGAGCGTGACATGCGGATTAAGATTGCGATAGTCATCTACATCGTCTATTGAGAATGGAGAGGTTACCGTTGCCATCACACCATAATAGAGGGGTGGTTGGCTACCATGTTGTTGATAGATGGTATCTGTGCCATCAAACACCTGTACCGGAATTTCGCCTGTTTCGCGTAAATATTGAACATGACCGAAGTGCCAGATTTCGTCGTTGGCTTCAAATACGGGTGTTGATGTTGTGTATGCGATGCCAAAGATAACATAGAACAGCAAAATCCATTGTAGAGGACTTAGTGGAATATCAAGTGAATTAAGCCAGACCCATGCACGGACAACTTGCATGACAAGCATTTCAATCCATGTCAGTACACGGTCAATCAGTGGGAGAAGTCGTTGAGTAATCTTTATGATACGTTCCTGCATAGACACAGTATACCTTTTTTGTGTTCAGCCAAATCCCCCAACAATTAGGGGGCAACAACATCTCTAGTATAGTGTTATTTGCCCCGCTTGGATACTGTGTTATTCAGTTTGGTATTAGTCGCCTGCTTGCGAGAACATTTCCTTCGCATTCTCGACATAGCTGAGGGACTGATGACGGAAGTATGTGTTATACAGTTCAGCATAGTGTCCGTCAATTTCCATCAGTTTGTCGTGGCTTCCTTCTTCAATGATTGCACCGTTGCTTAAAACGATAATGCGGTCGGCACTGCGAACGGTGCTGAGGCGGTGCGCAATCAAGATGGAAGTGGAACGCGATAGAATCAGGTCAATCGCTTCTTGGATTTGTGTTTCGGTGAAGGGGTCAATGCTGGCTGTGGCTTCATCGAGAATGAAGATAGACGGCTTTTGAACCAGCACACGTAACAAGCTAACCAGTTGTCGTTGCCCCATACTCAGACGTGCGCCACGTTCACCAACATCTGTATGGAGTCCTTCTGGCAAACTATCGAGCCACTCACCATCACCGATGCTCATCGCAATTTCCATGATTTCTTCTTGGGTGGCATCAGGGCGACCATAGCGAATATTATCCAAGACTGTACCGCTGAATAGGAATGGCTGTTGTGGGACGATACCAAGCCGTGCACGATACGATTGAATGTCAAATGACCGAATATTGTCACCATCAATCAGAATATCACCATTCTGAAATTCATAGAAACGGGTGATTAGTTTCGCAAGTGTACTCTTGCCTGCGCCTGTATGACCAACAAACGCGACACTCTCACCGGGTTTGATATCGAGGCTGAAATTGTCCAGAATGGGTTGTCCTGCAACATAGGCGAAGTCTACATTTTGAAATTCGATACGACCGGAAAGCTTAACAACCTTATTATCATCAACTTGATTGACGGTGTTATCGGCATCAATCAGCGCGAAGATACGTTCGGCTGCACTGAGACCCTGTTGGAACTGACTCCAAAATGATGATAAGTTCATGAATGGAAACCAGAAACGGTCAACACCCTGAATGAACAGATACCATGTTCCTGCCGAGATTGCACCCGCAAACACTGAGTTGGCACCGACCCAGACGATAATTGCAATCGCTATTGACGACAGGATATTCAGACTCGGAAAGACCATCGCAATGACAAACCCTTTTTTCAGGTTGATTTCATAGCTCTGGTTATTGACTGTCGAGAACTCAGAATAAATCATTTCTTCTTGACGGAAATTTTTAGCGACGCTGATACCTGTGACACTCTCTTGGATGTTGTCATTGACAACTGCCATAGCGCGTGAGCCTTGACGGGTGACGATACGTGCCAGATACCGGAAGAACAGCGCAGCCAACACAACTAATGGCATTGTCAGAATGAGTACAGCGGTTAATTCCAGTGAATAACTCAGCAAGACAAAGATAAGGATAATCACCGATAGAAACTGTGAAATGACATCACTACCCAACAGCATCACATCACCAAATTCTTGCGTGTCGCTGGTGATACGACTGACGATTTTACCTGTCTTATGTGTGTCATAGAAAGCAAGGTCACGCTCAATTGCAGCCGAAAATGAGTCTTTCCGCATTTGGGCGACAATCTTCCCAATCACACTCACGGTAAAGCGTCGGCGCATGTAATTTGCAATGTATTCTGATACGGCGACGATACCCAACACCACAAATAGAAACGAGAGAAAATCACTACTTTTCACCATTTCATCAATCGCGGTACTGATAATCACCGGACGAAGTGATGTCACGATACCGACCACGATGAATCCAATGATGCCGAGTCCAACTTGTAAGCGATGTGTTTTCAGATAATCGCCGATGCGTTTAAAGAGATAACTGTCGGAATACTGTCTATCGTAATTGTCTGCTTGTAAGCCACCAAATATTGCCGCCATGTTAATCTCCTGCTACTGTTTGGGTTGTTGCGCTAGTTTGTGTGTCGTCATCCGATTGTGGCTCATCATACCGTGCAAAGATACGACGATATGATTCTGACGAGTCAAGCAGTTCCTCATGTGACCCCTGTGCCACAACTTTGCCTTTTCGCAGAACGACTATATGGTCTGCCCAGCGGATTTGCGAAAGGCGATGGGTAATCAGAATGGTTGTGCGCCCTTCAGCCGCTGACCAAATCGCCCGTTGAATTTTGTCTTCGGTAGCACTGTCGATTGCGCTAGTACTGTCATCAAGAATCAAGATGGGTGGGCCCGTCTGGAAAGCACGTGCTAGGGCAAGGCGTTGACGTTGACCACCACTGAGGGTCATACCGCGCTGACCAATGACTGTTTCATAGCCATCAGGGAAGGTCATGATAAAGTCGTGTGCTTGTGCTGCTTTGGCGGATTCAATGATGGAATCCATCTCAATATCTTCCATACCGAAGGCGATATTTTCTGCAACGGTTCGGCTAAACAAAAAGATGTCTTGTTCGATAATGCTGATTTGCGACCGCAGAGATTGTAAGTTCCATTGGCTGACATCCATGCCATCAACTAGCACTTGACCGTTGGTGGTGTCATAGATGCGGTTGATGAGCTTGGTGAGGGTACTCTTGCCCGACCCTGTCTGACCAACAATAGCAACGGTTTGACCGGGCTTTACTTTGAAGGAAATATCTGTGAGAACATCATCGCCTTCACCATAATTGAAGCTGACATTTTTGAACTCGATTGCACCTTCTACATCATTTGTATGTCCAGCCGTGTTCTGGTCAAGATTTGTCTCGGCGGTAATGACTTCAAGGATGCGGTCTGCACTGGCATATCCCGATGCAATGCGTGATGATGAAAATAGCGAGATAAACACTGGGAACTGGAATAGATAAATCAAGCCGATAAATGCGATTACATCACCTTCGCCGATTGTTCCTGCCCGATAGAGTGTGGTCGAATGCAATAATGCCGCAACGAATGTTAAACCGAGTATCAAAGTAGACAGATAACGGGCTTCAAACTCACCTTGTTCAATGAATTTATCGCGCACACGGTCAGCTAGTCCATTGAATAGAGTCACTTCTGCATCTTCCTGCGCTGCACCTTTGACGACTTGCAAACCGTCCAACGATTCAGCGAGTCGTGCGTTCATGTTACCAAAACTTGCGCGGACTTGTTGAGCAATGGGGTGTAAACGGCGGATGAAATAGACTTGTACAGCAAGGTGAGCGACGATAAAAAAGAGCGGAATGATAATCAATTGTGGGTGAATGGATGGCGCAAATAAAGCTGGCATAATCAGGAACATACTTGACCCGATGACAAGATTTACACCGGGGTTCATCATGAAGTTCATCTCGCGGACATCGTTGGTGACCCGTGCCATAATCTCGCCGACAGGTTGCATATCGTGATAACTCATACTTTTGCCGAGTAAGCTCGAATAAAGTTCATCACGGACATCTCGCTCAAAGCGTTGTGCGAATACTTCGGCGGAGAAGTTGCGCATAAACTGTAGAACTGACCGCAATGCCTGCGATGCGACAATGAGCAAAATAATATTGAATACAATCCCTAATGTCTCATCATTCATGTTCGTCATAGCATCAAACGCATCCCCAATGAGTGTAGGGACGACACCTGCAAGAAAAGCATTACTGAATGCTCCGATGACCAGTAGGATTGCAACAAGCGGATGCCTCGCAATATGAGACAGAATAAACCTGAACGCATTGCGATGGTTGGTTTTAATGGGGGATTTAACGATAAATTCGGCTGACATACGTTCTCCCTAGTCTGTATAACCGTTGTAAAAATAGTTTAAGCGATAGAGATGAGTTAAAGAATAGAAGTTTTTAAGTGATCGGGTAGAGTGGCAGATTATTGAAAAGTCTAATCTTTAGTTAATTACGAGTGTGATAGGTAATACACCGATTGTACCGCTGTCAGTCGTCGTTTCTCCAGCAACAGGCAAGCGTTCGATGCTTGCTGTTTCGGGATTATAACGATAGAGCAATACCCAGATGAGATATTCACCTGATTCAAGATTCTCTGGCAGGCGTAATGCCCGATTATCCCATATCGGTGAGTCAGGTATCCAACGTGTTGTCGGTGCGAAGCCTGCTTGTGGCATTGCATCTTGCCCCTGTGCGACAAATTGCCCTGTCTTCGCTGATGCGATAAACCATGCAACTGTATAATCAAAATCTAGCTCATTGTTGGATTGCCACTGCAATGATAATTCGACGGTCTGACCTGCTGTATATCTTACGCCACCTGGTAATTGAAAACCGAGTAGTTCAATATTTTCACCATATTGGAGGTCTGTCGGATAATCGGCTGTGAATGTGGAAAACGGATTTGGTGCAGAATTAGCAACGCTGTACTCCAGTAACCGCACTGTATCGTCTTCAGTCTCTAATTCCACTTCGCGGAGTGGGTAATAATAAAGTGCCATATAACGCTCAAACGGACGGAAACTCCACTGCATGAATGGGCTCGTATTGGCTAGATACCAGAAGTGGTCATTTTTCAGCGCGACATGATGAATCACACGAATCGTTGACAGTGGTAGCCAGTCATTTGGATTGTTAGACACAATCTCCGCTGGTTGCTGTTCGCTAGCAGGTTCGGCAAGTTCGGGAGGGAGTATAATTGGGCGTGGTTTAGCCGCATCAAGATGATTCAAGATGAAACGTTCATAGGTGTTGTTGGGCAAAATAAGTATGTCATCGTCTTCAGCTTCCTGCGTGACAATATCTTTAATCTCATGTAAGGCTTGTTTTTGCGATTGTGTTACAGGGTCAAGATAATAGATAGCACGTAGATTGTATACGATGAGTCCGCCTAATACTGGAAGTAGAATCGGTGTGATTAATACAAGTCGAGATTTTTCTCTACGAATAAGCCAAAGCAGTATGAGTAATGAGCCAATTGTAAATATACCAAAGTGAACAGCCCAAGTAGAATAACCGGAACGCACCCACAAAAAATCTAATCCTAAATCTTGCCAGCGGGTCGGTAGCACAGTCCAACGGAAATATTGTGGTTGGGTTAACCCCGGTTCCCATTCTGTGAGTCCATTAGCTTCTACTGGGAGGGAATCCTCGTATTGATACCACATCAAGGACACACTACTGAACTGAATCCACATACCATATAGCAGTAACCCTATCCAGATTATAGCAAGTAATTTGTGTCGTCTCTGAATGATATAGTCTAATACAGGTGCAGTGCCTAATATGATAATTGGGATAATTGGGGTCAGGAAACGGGGAGGCCAGCTTTGCCCACCGAACCATTCAGGACCTGTTGTTATCGCATGCCCAACTGTGTAACCCAAGAAGGCTAGCCAGATTGTCCAGGCTAAGCGATGTTGCTGTTTGCGGATAAGTATAATGCTACCTATAAGTGCCAGTAACAGGACAGGCGATGTCCCCCATAGGCTTGCACCGGGGCTGAGGATATAGACACGTAGAGCATAAGTTATGAGGTCTGGGGTTTCATTAAAACGCTCAATGACTGATTGCAGCACAGGCGGGAATGCGGGCAAAAGCATCAGAATACTTAGCGCGACGATTTGAATGACAAGTAGCCTGATTGATAGTTTATGAATGCGTGTATTATTGAATAATTTAAGATTCGGAACGAGAAATATTATCATTGCCGGAATAATCATTATCGCCGAAAATTTAGTTAAGTAGCCTAGAATGAGTAGTATTACTGTCAGCGGAATGCTGATAATCCATCCCATGATGCCACGATTGCGACCGATTTGAATTGCAAGTATCGCCAGTAAAACAAAAAATGAAACCAATGGCTCACGGAAGAATGTCTGGCTATATGCCCACATGTTAGTGGCTAGCCCAGCTGTGAGTGCCACACCAAGTCCAATAAATTCGCTATATCCTAATGAACGAATAATCAGAAAGACCAGTCCAACATTCAGTGAAGTAACGATGATATTAAAAAGCCATACAGTGTGAATATTGCCGAGACGAGGTATGGATTGTGCTAACTGCAATAATGGCTCAGCAAGTTGTAGGTTGAGCCGTTCTTCCACATCATAGGGTGTTAGTGGTAGATCGCTCCGGTCGCGTACTCGAAAAATGTATTTAAACCAGACAGACTCATCCATCAACCAATCGTCATATCGTGCTTGGCTGGTCAGGGCATCAAGCGCGCGTAAGGTGTCGCCACTTTCAATTCGTGCGCGGAATGATAAGACGTAAAAGCTTGCCATCACTGTGACAAGCAATAAAAAGATGCTGATTTGTCGATACACGATACGGAATGTTAGGGTCTGAATTTAGCTTTCCTTGTTGTCGTTGGAATTACCTTGTAAGCGTCCAATCACACCTGCCAGACCTTTCATAATGCGTTCGTTGGCAGATAGCTTATCTTTGAACTTGAGACCGTCACCAATGGTGGTTGCACCAGCAAACCATTTGCCGTTGCCAATTAGTAGGTAGCCCATAGCAACGAGTGTTTCACCATAGTTTTGTTTGTCGTCGAGTTCTTCAAAGATGTCGGCTGCTTCACGGTAAGCGGTGTAGGCTTGTTCTTTATCACCTAATGCCGTGTAGACACCACCCATATTGCCGAGGACTTTTGCCACACGGTCTTGGTCTCCCATATCTTGGAAGATACGCAGGGCAGATTGCATCGCATCAAGTGCCTGTTGATTTTCGCCTAGAACACGATGGATTACCCCAATGTTCACTTGCATCTCTGCCGCCATATCGTTGCTACCGTCGGCAGTGTACGCTTCTTGTGCTTGTTGGAAGAGACGTGCTGCTGCCTCATAATCGTGTTGTTGGTGTAACTTTAAACCCTGCTCTTTAAGTTCGTCGCCTTTACTCATAATGCTGTCGCATACTGTAGCGTATGCTATTGCTCCTTTCCTGTTGGCAGTCTACATCGAGATTTCGAGCATGCCTTCAGCTATGTTTCGCAATGTATCTGCTGGCATTTCACTAAAGAACATCGCTATTTTGATAAATCCAAGATTTCTTTGGTTGGCGGCAAATTGACGGACATCGTCATCCAAGTCCATAAACTTCTGCCATTCTGCACGCATCTGTAACAACTCGCCGACGTAACTATTGGCTTCTAAGAAGTAATCCAGATTTCGGTTGACAGACCCGGCGATGACCGTTAAATGATTCATCGGAATAACTGCATCACCATATTCGTATTGTTGGAGTAATGCCCCATCAATCTTAGTGGCTTCACTCAAATCTTCAATGCTCAGATTTTCACTCTCGCGGGCTGACCGTACCAATCCGCCAATCATCCGGTTACGGAGCGCAACATACTCTGATTGTACGCTGGATTCACTTTGCTCCCGACTGCGGACTTCGCTCCCCCAGAAGTGACTGACAGGAATATCGAGATAGTAGGCGAGTAGCTCAAGTTGGGGGAGTGATGGAACATCATCACCAAATTCCCACGCTTCGATTTGAGCTGGCTCTATCTTTAGAAGTCGGGCACAATCTTCAACCGTGCGAGATGCGGAGATACGGGCATCGCGGATGAGCACACCCAACATTTTGCCACGCAACCGATAGGATTCTGCGTAATCGTAGGGTTTGTCTTCGACTGATGGATTGTTTTTGTTCAGACCTTTTTTGAGTTTGTCTGATAAATCGCCAAAGCTCATTTTTACCTCCGCCATGATTTTAATACTCTAGCATTATAGACGTATGGTGAGCGTTCAGCAACTTATTTTCTTAACTATTGCAGAGTTGGTGGAGACAAACCAATTGTTTGAGATGTATAAATTGTTTATGCCAATATCGCAATAGCTGACTATAATAGATTATATAGTCGATAAACTTGATAAATAATGTATAGCTTTTTCTCAATAATCTAACGATGGTGGGACAAATCAGATGATACATCCAGCGGGTGAGATTTCATCAAATGTACTGGAACTGATACGACAGGTGAGCCTGCGACTGGGCGGTACACTCAATCTACGTGACCTCGCAAATGACTTGGTAAGTTTTGTTGATACAGTTGTCAATGCAAAATATGTCATGTTGTTTGTGCGTGATACCGATAATATTAGTTTCAAGTATCAATTGAGTCATCCTGAACATGACGACCGCATGATTCAAACGCAACTGAAGCGTGTTTTCTTCAATAGCTTCAATGCACAAGATGACCCTGTTGTGGGGCAATGGTTGGCGGATAAACCTGCTGTCATTACTTCTGAGGTCGCACGGGGAACACAGACACAAGCGGTGATTGACGTAACCGGTGTGTCGCAATTGTATAGCGTTCCACTGAGTAATAGTGAACAATTGTATGGTGTACTTATTGTTTATGCTGGTGATGAACAAGCTTTAGATGAAACTGAGATATTGACACTCCAACAACTTGGACCTCACTTAGCTATGTGCCTCGCCAATGCCTATACTTATGAGAGCAAAGTCAAAGAACTTGAAGATGGAATGCACGAAGTCAAGATTCTGAGCCAGATTGATGAGGAGCTGAATGCTACCATTCAATTAGACCGCGTCTTCCGCATGATAATGGATTGGGCATTGCGCTTTACCAATGCACATGCTGCCGCTCTTGCGATTTATGACGAGCAATCTGATAAGTTACGTGTGTTGGAACATTATGGCTATCCGCTGGAAAGTGATATTTTAGAGCAACTATCACAGCAATTTATGGGTGGTATTACGCATCGAGCCGCTCGCAATGGGTTGCCGGAAGTTGTGCCTGACGTGACGATGGATAAAGACTATCGGGGTGTTAAACATAATACGCGCTCACAAATGTCTGTACCGATTATGCGTGAAGAACGTGTTGAGGCTGTGATAACGCTGGAAAGTAAGAACCTCAACGGCTTTACAGATGAGCATATGGACTTTGTAACACGTCTTGCTCAACGCGCAGGTGTCGCGGTTGATAATGCCCGCCTATTTGCCGAAACAGAACAAGAACGCCAGAAAATGGCTCTCATCTTACGTAACATCAAAGATATGGTGATTCTCATTAGTGTTGATTTACGTATACTTTTGATTAACTCGTCTGCATTGGCTGGTCTCGGTTTGTATGGTACTGCTGAGGAATATGTCAACACAAAATTTGATGACGCAATCGTTCATGCTGAACTTAGAGAATTTCTCACCTCAGGGATGCAAAAAGAACAGGGCATGATGGAAGAAATGCAAATGCCCAATGGACGACATTATCATTGCCAATTATCACCACTCGGTCAGATCGGGTGGGTGTTGGCGATGCAGGATATTACACACTTTAAAGAGACAGATAAGCTAAAGAGTGAATTGTTGGCAACAGCCTCCCATGACCTCAAACAGCCTCTCAGTGTGATGCGTGGTTATATTGACCTACTGGAAATGACAAACACCTTTGATGAGCGTTCCCAACGCTTCTTGGTAAGTTTGAATAAAGCTATTTCTAGTATGCAGACTTTGATTGATGAATTGCTGGATTTAGCACGTATTGAATCGGGTATTGAGCTGGAGATGAAAAGTGTTGACCTTGCTCATATTTTGCGGGAATGTATTGAGGCAAATGTACCCAAAGCACGCGAGAAAGCAATGCAGGTATCGGTCGATATACCAGAGTCTTTCCCCGGTCTATACGGTGATGAACTTCGACTTAGCCAGATATTTAATAATCTCATTAGCAATGCTATCAAATACACCCCGCCGGAAGGGGATGTGCGGATTTATTTTGAAAAGCAGGGTAAGGTTGTCCGTGTCAGTGTGCAAGATACTGGATTGGGCATTAGTCCTGAAGATAAAGCGCAGATATTTGACCGATTCTATCGTGTGCGCCGACCTGAAACCGATAGCATTGAAGGGACAGGGCTTGGTCTTGCGATTGTTAAGTCCCTTGTAGAAGCGCATCAGGGTGAAATTACCTTGATTAGTCAGTTGAACAAAGGCTCAACCTTCCACGTTACATTGCCAATCGAAGCGTAAACAATTAAAAAGGGTGACAGTACATACTATCACCCTCTTGAATCTGATTAGTCTTTGTCGTCAGTCGGATTATCGTCTGACGGTTGCTCATCTTCGGGACCATGTGTGTGAATCTTGATTTCACGCAAGTCGTTACGCGAGTTAATTGAGATAATCGTCTTGATGTCTACCTCATCTGGAATCAATCCCATTTCTTGCAATGTCCAAATGGTTGTTAGACGACCGCTCAAATTAGGCCATTGGTCTTTTGCCCACTGATACCGTTCACGGCTAAACTGCCAGATTTGTTCAGGCTGTTTCGCCCATGAGTAGTTACGGTATTGTTCCCAGATAATGTCATCATCCGTAAGTGGGAAAAGCAAGCTAATCATAGATTTTTGGACTTCCGAAGCATCACGACCATGTTCTTCATTTATCCAGTTCGCATAGTACTTGGCGATGAATGTGAAGATACCATAGTGTGAATACAATTCAACAGTGTTATAAATTTCCTCACCAGAATTGTAGTACTTTTGATATGTGTCTTCTAACTCCGCACTTGGCTCATGGACATGGTCTTCTTCATGGTGGTCGCCTTCTCCATGTGTATCAAATGCGTCAGGTTCTAGGTTATAAACGTATGTAACTAATCGCGTGATGCGCTCCGGTTCAACGTTAAACTTGACTAATGCACCTTCTTCAATCAGTTCATTAACGCGGTCAACAATACCACGTTGGCGAGCTTCTTCTTTTGCGCGTTGAATACCACTCTCATAGATGCGTGGTTTAGCGGGCTCAGGTGTATATGGCTCAATTTTGACAGGGTCACGGCGCGGACCACCGTAAGCATAGTAAAGTTGATACAATGTCACGATTGTACCGATGATAATAATTGCACCTAGTGCTTCCGTCTTTTGGGTAATCAGTACTGCGCCCATTATATAGCTGGCAATCATACCACGTAGGCCAGCGAACTTGAGTGATTTTGCTTCAGATGAACCCGGTTGAATACCTCTATCCAGAAGGGCTTCGTCGCGGACAAAGAAGACAGTTGTACTGGTGATGATAAACGCACTTACGAATCCGAAGGCATAGTACGATTCGACAATGACGACTTCACGGATTAGCGGAATAAATATCGCCGCAAAACCCCAGATAACAGCAATACCAATACGGTCATCAGTAAAGAATCGTGGTAATCGTCCAAGTGTTGCCGCGTTAGACGCGACGGCTGCACCACCGACATAACCACCACCCTGAGCCAGTAATAGGATAATTGTTAGAAGTAAGGCTGCAAGTGAAAGAATACCTTGACCACTCGTCCCTCTCAGTGCATTGTTGAGTGCATTGGAGAAGGCAAGGTCGGATGCGATAGATTCAATCTCGTCTTCTCGACTGAGTTCTTCACCGCCATGGTCATCATCTCCAGCATGCGAGCCTTCTTCAAGTAGTAATGCTTCTTCTGCCTCGCGTTCTTGCCGTTGCTCATAGATGATTTCTGCTTCGATACGGTCTTCTTCATCAACGATGATGTCCTCAGGGCTGACACCGCGTCCAAAGGTCTGCGCCGCGACAATTTCATATTCGATGAGTAGGGTACTGTATCCCTCTGTTGATGGGATGTTCCACGATTTGGCTGCCAAAAGTTGCAAGACACCTGTACCAATCAGGAAAACAGCTGCGATTGTCAATGCAGTATTAATGACTTTCCATTTTGGACGGGCGGCATGTTTACCGCTGGCAGGGATAACTTCATACCCTGAGAACCCTAACATCGCACTACTCATTGACCTGAAGAAGAACTGGAAGAATAGTACAGAGCCAATGGCGGGCGCATCTTCTGTTGCCCGAACCACATGTTCAACCACGCCAGTTTCTTCGAGCCGATGCACGATACCGTCTGTCAAGAATGCCCATTCTGGATTAGCAACCGCGCTATATCCCACAAGTGATAGGGCGAACAATGTGAATATCGTAAATGCACCACCACCTAACAAGAATAGTGGGACTGCCCGTTTTGGTCCGACAGCAACCAACACCGCCATGATAAAGAACGCAAATAGTTCTGCGATGAGTATTCGATAGGGTGCAAATTCTGGAAACAAGAGCATGAGTACATCAGCAGCGGAAATTGAACTGATGATAATTGTCAGCACGGCATCAAGAAAAAATAGACTTGTACCGACCCACGATAACCAGCGCATGCGGTCAGGTCCAATCGCTTCGACCAGTGGACCACTACCCCCTGCATTGGGTCTTAGATATGCTCCGGCTTTATACGCAGGAACGATACCGAGAAATAACATAGCGGATAACACGATAAACGCCATAATTGCAATGTCATGATAGCCTTCTGCACCATGAATTGCCAGCAAAGTTTGATATGCTGCGACACTAAATGCGTCTGCTGCAATCTCGAAAATAAGTGCGAATACACCGAGACCACTACCCCCTAGTAGTAGACCCTCAACCATAAGTTTTGGGAGCTTACGATTGGCTTCACGATTTTCGTCTGGATTGATATAACTGCGGAAAACCATAGATAATTCCTAGCCTCAACACAAGATTAGAATTTTATTAACCGAACTAGATTAGCATAACATAGATTGACTTGACAGAGAAATTCATATCAAGGGAATTTCTCTCAGAATCTCCTTTCGGTGAACATGCCAATAGTTCTACTATATGACGTTAAATCACGCCTGAACCCCCAATGATTGGGGATTGCCATCTGGTCAATATTAACAAATGCGGTTGCAGTCAGCCAACCAAACCGCTAGAATCGAAGTAAGTAATTAATTTAATCATGATTAGAATAAATTGGTTTTGACATATGCAAAGATTGCAATCGCAGATTCATACAAATAGCGATGATTTTAAAGAATACTATGCCCACAACTTGGCACAGGTAAAACAGCTTGAAGAACGTCAGGCTGATGTACGGAATGCTGGTGAACGTGGCAGAAAACGCATGATTGAGCGCGGAAAGTTACCTGCCCGCGAACGTCTTGAACTTCTGCTTGACCCCAACTCACCGTTTCTGGAACTCTCAACCCTTGCTGCTTATGACATGTATAGCAACGAAACGCCCGGTGCTGGGCTGATTACAGGCATCGGTATCGTAAGTGGTGTTGAGTGTGTGATTGTTGTCAATAACCCTGCGATAAAAGGTGGGACAACCTATCCGATGTCGCTGACAAAATCGCTACGCGCGCAAGAAATTGCATTAACGAATCGTCTGCCGATGATTAATCTGGTCGAGAGTGGTGGCGCAAATTTACCCCATCAAGCCGATATTTTTGTACCCGGTGGACGTGGCTTTGCTAATCAGGCAAAACTGAGTGGGGCAGGTATCCCGCAAGTTTCCGTTGTATTTGGTAACTCAACAGCAGGCGGGGCATATATCCCCGGTATGAGCGATTACACTGTGTTTGTTCGCAACAAAGGTATGGCATTCCTCGGTGGTCCGCCATTGGTTTATATGGCGACGGGTGAGGAAGTTGATGAGGAAACACTTGGCGGGGCGGATATGCACGCCAGTATTTCCGGTCTGGCAGACTATGTTGGTGAAGATGATGCTGATGCGATTCGCATTGCGCGCGAGATAATGGCAACGATTAACTGGCGTAAGACAACCGATGCCCGTTTACAAACACCAGAAGCTCCTTATTATGACCCCGACGAGTTGCTTGGCATTGTACCGATGGATACGATTCGTAAACCGCTTGATATGCGCGAGGTGATTGCACGGATAGTCGATGGCTCACGGATGTTGGAGTTTAAGCCCGATTATGGCAAGACATTGATTTGTGGTAATGCCTACATCAATGGGTATCCGGTCGGGATTATTGCCAACAACGGTGTATTGTTTAGTGATAGCGCGCACAAGGCAACGCAGTTTATCCAACTCTGCAACCATAGTCGCACCCCACTGATTTACTTGCAGAACATCACGGGGTTTATGGTTGGGCAAAAAGCAGAGCAAGGTGGCATTATCAAACATGGGTCACAGATGATTAATGCGGTTGCCAATAGCAATGTTCCACAGTTTACAGTGTTGGTGGGTGGAGCATATGGTGCAGGTTATTACGCGATGTGTGGTCGTCCGTATGACCCACGTCTAATCTTTGCGTGGACAACTAGCCGAACCGCCGTCATGGGTGCGGAACAAGCAGCGGGTGTACTTGGCATTATCCAAGAAGCATCGGCGCGACGCAAAGGTCAAGAGCCGGACATGGAACAAATCGAGCAGATGAAGTTTATGGTCAAATACAAATTTGAGGAAGAATCTGATCCCTATTTTGGAACAGCTCGCATCTGGGACGATGGATTGATAGACCCACGCCATACTCGTCAAGCACTCACGATTGGCTTGTCGATGTCGTATAATCAGGATTGGGTAAGCCAAGGTCCGCCAAGATACGGTAACTTTAGGATGTAATCGAGTAAAGTTGTATGAGACCTTTAATGCTCGAATCTATTGTAGACTTCAATGATTCGATGGTGAAATTTTCAGAGTACCATCACTGGCATGAGTTAGCTTACATTGTAAATGGATACGCCCTGTTAGATGAAATGCGTGTCAAAACAGCACAAGATCGACAAGCTTGGAAGAATATACGAATTGATTATTGGCGTGAATATGGAAAATGGAAGCTACCGACGATTGAAATGTTGATATTGTTGTTCTTGGAGCATCGTCGGGCAAAATTTATATTGAACGGCGATAGACCAGAAATAGTTGATAGCCTCTTGCTTGAGTTAGCTGAATTAACTGGTAACACATATACTTCGCATTTAAGTAAGGTGGATACATACGATGCCAACGATGACACTTAAGAATCCATACAATGGTGTCAATGCACATCTACATAGCATCGCGCAGAATCCTGAGCGGTTCTCACTTTGGGCAGGGATTCATAGTGATTTAATTACCTATCTTGTGGCGGAACTCAATCGTAATTTGCCTCCTAACTATATCGCAACGTCGGAACAATCGTTGCAAATTGTGACTGAAAATGAAAAAGGTGTGTTTCCACAAGGTACACCTAGACCAGATGTGTCAGTATACCGACGGACTGTTTCTGATAGTACACTCCAGAAAATGATAGAAGCTGATTCGTCAATACGTGTTGTGCAACTTGAAGATTTTCTGAATGAAGAAGATTACTTCTGGGAATCCGCTGTTGTATACAAACGTACAGAAGACGGCGACCTCGGACATCTAGTAACACGCTTCGAGCTTTTGTCTACGAGTAACAAAGTCGGGAGCGGTAAAGATAGTTATCTGCTCAATCGACATCAGGCGATGCTATCAGGTACATCCCTCGTAGAGATTGATTTATTGCACCAAACTTATTCACCATTACCCGGTATTGTTGCTTATCCTGATGCCAAAGACTCACACCCCTATACAATTGCGGTGACAGACGTTAGACGTAAGCATAACAGAGAACATGTTATGTTAGTTTATGTGTGTGATGTTGATGTAGTGCTTCCAACAGACTTATCTATACCCCTTGCCGATGATGATTTTGTAACGGTTGATATGGATGCTGTGTATCAACTTGTCTTGTCAGCAGGTCGGAAAACTGCATTAATCGACTATGACAAATTCCCGCGTAAATTTGAAACATATAGCCAAGCTGACCAAGACCGTATCAAAGTCGTGATGGAACGCGCAAAGGAACTGACAGATGCCGAATAAGTCACACCATGAGACCAACCGTAAGTCATGGAACGAAGGCACAAAAGCACACAATAGCCATAAGGGTAATCAAGCAAAGTTTCTGCGTGAGGGTGGCTCGACTTTATGGGATACCGAAGTCGGTTTGTTGGGTGACCTGACTGGAAAATCTGTGTTGCATTTGCAGTGTAATAGCGGGCAAGATACCTTGAGCATTGCTAAGCATCTCGGCGTACAGGTCACAGGTGTAGACATCAGCGATGAGGCAATTCGCTTTGCCAAACAGCTTTCTGCTGACAGCCAGATTCCTGCTGAGTTTGTGCGGATGGATGTCTATGATTGGTTTGAGCAAAACGAAAATCAGTATGATATTGTCTTTTGCTCCTATGGCGTGATGGTGTGGCTGTCTGACCTCAAGGCATGGGGGGAAGGCATAGCCAAGTGCCTCAAGCCGGGTGGGCGTTTTGTATTTGTCGAATTTCATCCGGCATTGATGGTGTTTGAAGGGGACTGGCAATTCACCTATGATTATATGGGGGGCGGACATCTACAATTTGATGACGGTATCGGTGATTATGTGGCAATGGTGGGTACGGTTGCCTCTGGTGATTATCAAGAGGGCATCAAAGATTTCCAAAATCCTGAACCGGTTGTCGAATATCAGTGGGGTATATCAGAAGTTGTGATGGCGTTGGTCTCAGCTGGCTTAACGCTGACCAACCTGCAAGAATATCCCTACAGCAACGGCTTCAATCCACTCCCGAACATGCAAGAGATTAGCCCGCGTCGCTTTGGGATGCCTGATGGTATGCCCAAACAATTCCCCATGATGTTCAGTGTTGTTGCAGAGAAGAAGTAGAGAATCATTTGACCGAAAATCAACATAAACCTTACGACCCGATTGAAACCTTAGCCCGTAGCCTCTTTGGCTTTGGCTTGTTGGCGTGGATGCCAATGCTCATTACATGGGTGCTATTTGTAGTGTCGCCAGTATCTCCCGATGCGACCTTTGCCCAAATTCGTACCGTGATTATTGTCGGTTTCGGCATTCTGACTGTAATCGGCTTTGGCATTGTCGTGTGGTTATTCCGTAAACAACCAGAAGACCAGATGCCATTGAGTCGATTGCTAAATCGTGTATTAGGCAATCGGTGGGTAGCGGGTGTGATTCTTCTTCTACTTCTCGAAATTAACTTTCTCGCTTTCTTGACACTTGGCAATGTTGCGCCTGCCATTACCAATCCGGCAAAGTTCCTACTGGTCTGCTGGTCATTGATTTTGTTTGGTTTGGTGATGACGGTTAACTGGAACGGATTGCAAAGTTGGCTGAATCGAACGCAAGGGATTTGGGTCAGCACTGGCTTGATGATGGTTGCTATTGTTATTTTGGGTTTGCTATTTCTCATCACCAGTCAAATTGTGACGATGTCAGGGATTGTCGGGCGTTTGCAAGGGCAGTTAGATTATCGTCAACTGGAATTTATTGACGATGGTAACATGCCAACTCCTCAACAATTCTGGGCAGAGCAGGGGCAAATGTCTGTGCGCTGGTTACCGTATAATTATTGGACAGTTGCGCCGTTTGAGGGTCAGTTCATCAATATTGATAGTCAGGGTATTCGCTTTACCCCATCGTACACAGACGATGAAACCGCGCCAAAAGTATACTTCTTTGGTGGGTCAACCATGTGGGGCGAGGGTGCGCGTGATGCTTACACAATTGCGGGTCATAGTGCCAAACTGTTCGCTGATGAAAATCAAGAAGTGCGTGTGACTAACTATGGGCAGACGGGCTATGTCAGCGCGCAGGATATGATTTTGTTTCAGGCACAATTGGCGCAAAATAATCTACCTGAAATCGCGGTATTCTATCAGGGTTTCAACGATGTCTATTCGGCGTATTTGCAAGACATTACAGGTATCCCTTACCGAGAGAATCAGCGTGTAAGTGATGTTGAAGCGGGTCGCTTATTGCGGAGTGGTCAACCTATGTTGCGTTTGCCTGATGGTGATATTAGTGGCTACGACTGGTCGCTGGTTGGGTCAGCATCGGTGGAAGCTGAGGTGATTGCAGACCGCTGGTTTGCTCATGTGGGTATGATTGCAATGTTGGCTGAATCATACGGCATTGAAGTTATGTTTGTTTGGCAACCTGCGCTGTTTGCTAAAGATAATCGTGTCGCTGATGAGCAACGAATTTTGGATGAACTGGATGTGGAAAATCCTGATTTTGTCCAGCTATATCAAGATGTTGATAGCATTGTCCGTCAGCGAGTGGAAGACGATAACCTTGACGATGTCCTCATCTTGACCGAGCTATTCCGCAATAACGAACAAGCGATATTTTATGATTTGGTGCATATTACAGAAATTGGAAATTTAGCCGTAGCTGAGGCAATTCTGCCAACACTGCTGAATTTATTGGAAAAATAGTTTTTATCAAAGTGAGGAACTGATGGTAACATCAACGCAAGTCCCCAATCCGTATCGTCCATTTACAGAAGAACATGAGATGTTCCGGTGGACGGTACGCAGTTTTGTCGAAAAAGAAATTAACCCCCATATCGGCGCATGGGAAGAAGCGGGAATCGCGCCCTTACACGAAATCTTCAAGAAGATGGGGAATCTTGGTTTGCTTGGCTTGGAGTATGACGAAGCCTATGGCGGTGGTGATGCCGACATTTGGTTTACAGTTGTGTTGCATGAAGAAATCGGACGGGCAAGTGCGGGTGGTGTGCCGATGGCGATTGCGGTACAGACTGATATGGCGACTCCAGCATTGGCGGCACATGGCTCACATGACTTGAAAGAAAAATATCTTGCTCCAGCCATTCGTGGTGAGATGGTTGCGTCAATCGCAGTGACTGAACCGGATGCTGGCTCAGATGTTGCTGGCATTCAAACACGGGCAGTGCGCGATGGTGACCATTATGTGATTAATGGGAGCAAGATGTATATCACCAACGGGACACAGGCTGATTGGTTGTGCTTGTTAGCGCGGACATCCGATGGCACAGATTATAAAGGCATGTCCCTGATTGTTGTGCCCACCGACACAGCTGGTTTTATTGTCAGCAAAAGTCTGAAGAAACTCGGTAATCATTCCAGTGATACAGCCGTGTTGACCTTTGAAGATATGCGTGTTCCCGTTGAAAATCGCATCGGTGAAGAGGGTATGGGCTTCTATTTACAGATGCAACAATTCCAGATTGAGCGTTTGGTCGGCGCGATTGGTGGGACAGCAGGTGCAGAAAAAGCTGTGCGTGATACGATTCAATATACACAAGAACGGCGAGCCTTTGGTAAACCACTCATTGCTAACCAATGGATTCACTTTAAGCTGTCAGAGTTGTTAGCCGAGATTGAAGCCCAGAAACAGCTTAACTATTACTGTGCTGCATTGGTGGAAGAAGACCCAACTTCACCGGAAGTGACACGTATCGCGTCGATGTGTAAGCTAAAAGTTGGGCGATTGATGCGCCAAGTTGCGGATACCTGCTTGCAGTTTTACGGTGGTATGGGCTACATGGAAGAAACACCCATTTCGCGTTATTTCCGCGATGCTCGCCTGACAAGTATCGGCGGTGGGGCGGATGAGGTAATGCTCGGTATTATTGCTAAACTAGAGCGTATGGTTCCAAAAGAGTAAACACGTTTTTTTGAAATATTAATTTTGCAAAAGGACAATCTTATGACATATCGTGTTGGGTCTGCCGAAGGCTTTTACGGTGACAACGTGTTAAGCGCGCTCCCGATGATTCTTGGTGAGCATGTGGATGTTGTCTGTTTTGAAGCCTTAGCTGAGTTGACCCTGTCGATTTTACAGAAAGATAGAATGCGTGACCCCTCACGCGGGTTTACCTTCGATATAGAAATCATTTCTAGTAAAGTCTTGCCCGAAGCCTTCAAACGCAAAATTCCACTCATCACGAATGGTGGTGGCTTGAATACGCATGGTGCTGGAGAACGTGTGAAAGCAATAGCGGAACAACTCGGTTTGACCGGACTCAATATTGCCGTTGTCTCTGGTGATGACCAACTGTCACGACTGGGCGAACTACAAGCACAAGGCGAAAAACTGGCGAACATTGACACGGGCGTTGCGCTGGCAGATGCGACCTACCAAGATTGGGTGACTGCTAATGTATATCTCGGCGCACAACCCATCGTCGAAGCTTTACAAAATGGTGCGGACATGGTGATTACAGGACGTGTCGCTGACCCTGCCTTACATCTTGCTCCCTTGATTGCGCACTATGGTTGGGAATGGGATGATTGGAATCGTTTAGCATCAGGCATTGTCGCTGGACATCTACTCGAATGTACCGGACAGGTTGTTGGTGGTAATAGTCTTGCGATGATTGACCATATAGACGGCTATCAGATGCACAACCTCGGCTATCCGATAGCACATGTCGAAGAAGATGGTAGCTTCGTTCTTACTAAAACACCTGATATGAACGGCGTTGTGAACATCAATACTGTTAAAGAACAACTTCTCTACGAAATCCACGACCCATCAGCTTACATCACACCTGATGTGATTGTAGACATCACGACATTGTCATTGGAAGACCTCGGCAATGACCGTGTACGAGTGACAGGTGTGACAGGCAAACCGCGACCGGAAACCTTAAAGCTAAATCTCAATCGACTGGAAGGCTACTCACGCGAGTTGATTTATCCAGTAGGCTGGCCACAAGTATGGCGTAAATATGACCAACTAAAGGGCTTAATTGAGGCGACGTTTGAGGGCTTACCGATTGACCGTGTGACCTATCACTTGTTGGGACAGAATAGCTTGTATCAGTCGGTTGCCGAATTAGACGATGACCCGATGGAATTAATTGTGCGCGTGGTATTCACATCAGAAGACCCGCGTGTTCTCAAGCAGGCTGTGCGTATGCTGATGAACAATGGCTTGAATGGTCCGGCGGGGATGTCAATTTCTGGTACAACTATTGGGCAGAGTGCCCGACCGATAGTTGGCTTGTTCCCAACGCTGGTATCCCGCGAGTTGATTCATCCACAGATTGACTATATTGAGGTGTAGACCATGACAAAACGATTATATGACATCGCATTTGGGCGGGAAGGTGACAAGGGCAACATCGCCAATATAAGTGTGATTGCGCGGTCACCCGAAGCGTATCAGGACATCAAAGCAAACTTGACAGCGGGACGGGTCAAAGACCATCTCGGTGATCTTGTGCAAGGTGAGGTGATTCGATACGAGTTGGACAATATCGAAGCTCTGAACTTTGTGTGTCACGATGCGCTTGATGGTGGCGGGACGCGCTCACATCGCATTGATGGCTTAGGAAAATCACTGGCGGGTGCGTTACTGTATATGGAATGGGAATAGATTTGAATTACATACTTCGCGCCTTTGCGGTTCAAATTATAGAAAGAATCAAAATATGACTTTTGAAACATTAAAAATAGAAATACAGGGCAGTGTCGCTCATGTGACGTTGAATCGCCCGCAGGCAAAAAATGCCATGAACTACAAAATGATGGATGAAATCTATCAGGTATTCACCGACTGGCAAGACAATCGTGAGATTCGTGCCGTTGTCCTTAGTGGGGCTGATGGCGTATTCTGTGCCGGTGGCGACATCAAAGAGATGCAAGCCAATACTGCACCGTCAAGTGAACAAGCAGGTAACCTCGATAATATGCTTACTGCTGTCAATCAAGCCTCGCAGGTGGTGATTGCAAAGATTGAGGGAGTCGCGTTAGGTGGTGGACTCGGATTGGTGTGTGTATCCGACATTGCAATTGCAAGTGCAACAGCAAAAATTGGATTGCCTGAGGTACGACTTGGCATTGCCCCCTCGTTTATCTCACCTTATGTCATCCAGCGGGTTGGGTTCACACGCGCACGGGAATTGATGTTGACTGGACGACGATTTGACGGTCATAAAGCATTTGAATATGGATTTGTGCACGAAGTTTGTGAACCTGAAGACTTGGATAATTGTGTTAGTGCTATACTTAAAGAAATTAATTATAGTGCGCCCGGAGCAATTTCTGCTATCAAGCAATTGATGTTCACGGTAGATGGTCAGCCAACTGAAAATACTGCAGGTTATCGTGCTGAATTGTTAAACCAACTGCGGATGAGCGATGAAGGGCAAGAAGGTATGTTATCTTTTATCCAAAAACGCCCTGCAAAGTGGGTGAAATAAGGAGAATCTGATGCTCCTCAACAAAATTTTAGTGGCGAATCGTGGTGAAATTGCCTGTCGGGTGATACGCACATGCCAAGATATGGGTATAGCGACTGTTGCTGTGTATTCGGAAGCCGACAAAAATACCCAACATGTACAAATAGCTGATGAAGCTGTGTATATCGGCGAAAGTCCTGCAAGCAGTAGTTATCTGAATATCCAAGCTGTTATCGACGCAGCGTTACGAACATCAACCGATGCAATTCATCCGGGTTATGGTTTCCTCGCAGAGAACCCCCAGTTTGCTTATGCAGTTGTCAGTAATGGAATGACGTTTATTGGTCCATCCCCGAGTGCAATGGAAGTCATGGGTAACAAGCGGACAGCCAAGATGGTGTTGCAAGATGTACCATATGTCCCCGGTTACTTTGAAGCAGACCAATCTGATGAAACGTTGGTGAATGAAGCAGAAAATATTGGCTACCCTCTGATGGTGAAAGCGACTGCGGGTGGTGGTGGCAAAGGCATGCGGATTGTTCGAGAGCCAGACAAGTTGCAATCGGCTTTGGAAACATGTCGTCGAGAGGCGTTGCAAGCGTTTGGGGATGATAACTTGATGCTAGAAAAAGTTGTCGAGTATCCCCGCCACATCGAGATACAGATATTTGGGGACTATGACGGCAATATAATTGCACTCGGTGAACGTGAATGCAGTATTCAACGACGCTATCAAAAGATTATCGAAGAATCTCCATCTAGCATGATGACACCGGAATTGCGTCAACAGATGAGTGAAGTGGCTGTCAGTATCGGACAACAAATTGGGTATTATGGTGCGGGTACAGTTGAGTTTCTGGTGGATGACGATGGCAATTTTTATTTTATGGAGGTGAATGCGCGCCTTCAAGTAGAGCATCCCGTAACGGAAATGGTCACAGGATTTGACCTTGTGCGCTGGCAGATTGATGTAGCGCGCGGTGTTACTATTGATGACCTACTGCCGGATGATGTAACTGCTCAAGATTATGTCTTTGACCCCCTGTGTCATGCGATTGAGGCGCGTGTTTATGCCGAAGACCCAACAAATAGCTTCTTGCCGTCGATTGGGACAATCGCACATTGGTCAACACCCGACTTTGTTCGGTCAGATACGGGTATTCAATCTGGTGATGAAATTTCGACGCACTATGACCCGATGGTTGCTAAGATTATTACCTTTGGCACAACACGGTTGGAGGCTATTCGACGACTCGATTATGGCTTGAGCAAAGTTCAGTTGTTGGGGGTGCGTAATAATATCGCCTTCTTGCGTCGTGTGCTGACACATGTTGACCATCTGGGTGGTATCATTCATACGGGTTTTCTTGATGACTATCCTGAGTTAATGGAAGATACGCCAGATTTATCTCATGTCGCCTTGATTGTTGCCGGACTGTCTCAGCAATTGTTTGATAATCAATGGAGGAATAATGCAAATGCTCCTGTGAAGCTCACATTTATGTTTCACGACGAAGAACATGATATCTTGCTTCAACCACTGACTGACAAAAAACTAATAGTTACTGTTGGCGAAACAGCCTTTGAAGTTGAGATTGCTCTTGATGATGGGATTCATAAGGTGGTTGTTATAGATGGACATCGTCAACGGGTGACAGTTGTCGAAGCAACATCGGATGAATGGTGGGTACATTCAGACGCTGGCACAACCATATTAAAATGGAAGTCACCGTTCCCCAGAGTCGGTGAACGTTTAACTGGTGAAGGGTCGCTGATTGCACCCATGCCGGGGCAGGTGTTGAAGGTCGTTGTCGAAGATGGACAAGCTGTTAACGAGGGTGAACTTCTCATGGTGTTGGAAGCGATGAAGATGGAACATCAGATTGTTGCACCAGCAGATGGAACAATTGGGCAGATATTCTTCACTGAAGGAGATAGTGTACAACAAGATATGGTTCTGTTAGAACTTCATCAGAATCAAGACGATAACGAGGTTATGTAAGATAGCTTACAGAACATTCGTGTGAAATTTGGCATATTAAACTACGGATTTGTATCCAATTCAGTTCTTTATTCACAACCAAATGTGGAGGACACATGAATCTCTCTAAACACAGCAAATCTGCTGTATCACTTGTATTGACAATGATGTTGGTGCTCATTGGCGCAATCACTGGTGTACAAGCACAAGATAGTGAGCTACGTATTGGCTTGCAATCAGTTGTTAACCTTGACCCTGCGTTGGGCACAGGTGACCCCGAAATTACTTTTAACATGGCAATTTACGATTATCTAATTAATACCGAAGCAGATGGGTCACTGACCCCGAATCTGGCGAGTGGATGGGAAATCAGCGACGATGGTTTGACTTATACTTTGTCACTTGTCGAAGCTGCGACCTTCCATGATGGTTCTGCGTTTACATCCGCAGATGTTATATATACCTTCAACCGTTTGCAAGAAGTCGAATCTCCCGCATTGAACCTACTCGGTGCATTTGAAGTGACAGCGGATGGTGACAACACAGTCGTCTTCACATTGGAAGCACCCAATGCAGACTTCTTGTTTGGTCTGTCTGGTAATCAAACATTCATCCTCAAAGATGGCGTAACTGAACCCAATGTATTGAGTGATGGTGATAATCCTTATGCAAACTTTGTTGGTACAGGTCCATTTGTCTTGAGTGACTTTGTATCAGGCGAAAGCGCGACCTTCACTGCATTTGCTGATTATTGGTGGGAAGCAGAAGTTGGTGTAGATTCAATCGTGTTGGTCTTCATTGATGATGCACAGGCACAGATTGATGCGATTAAGAGCGGTAGTGTAGACTTCATCTACAAAGTTGAATTTTCCCGCGTTGCTGAACTCCAGACAGAAGGTTTGAATATTCTTGTCGCTAATGGTAACCGTCACCCCGTAATCCGTGTTCGTTCTGACGAAGGACGTTTGGGTGAAGATGTCCGTGTCCGGCAAGCGTTCAAACTGGCAACTGACCGCGAATTGCTCAACCTTGACTTGTTCGATGGTGGCGCAATTGTTGGTAACAACAACCCAATTGGTCCGAAATACGGTCCATTCTACGATGATATGATTGTTCAGGAATACGACCCACAAGCTGCCTGTGACCTCCTCGCAGAAGCAGGTTTCCCTGATGGCTTGGGTGCAGATGAACCGATTGAGTTCCACGTTGTAGACGCATTCAACTATGCTGATATGGGTATCTTGTTGCAACAACAATGGGCAGAAGGTTGCATCAATGTTGAAGTATTGATTGAGCCAGAAAACATCTACTATGGTGATGATGGCTGGTTGGAAGTTGACCTCGGCGTAACCGGTTGGGGCGACCGTCCGACACCACAAGAATATCTTGCGACTGCATACCAGTCTGATGGTGCATTCAACGAATCCCACTGGTCAAATGCAGAAATGGATGAATTGATTGCGCAGGCAAGTGTGACCGCTGACGTGGAAGAACGTGCTGCAATCTACTCTGAAATTGCACAAATCTTCAACGAAGAAGGTCCAATCATCATCCCATTCTTTGCTCCGATTATCGGCGCAACAGGTGAAGGCGTTGATGGCGTTGACTTGCACCCATTCGCTGGACGCACAGACCTACGTACAATCACAGTTAGTGGATAATCCGCTACATGACAGTTCAAAAAAAACGGGTGGAGTCGTCATCGGCTCCCCCTCCTTTCTATAGACGATTTTTCAGACCTTTTGTTTCTTTTCTAACCAAATTATCGAAACGTCCCCTCTCTTTTGCTGGCTTCGTCATCGTCATGCTATACCTACTGTTGGCGATTGTCGGTCCCACGATTGCCCCCTATGACTTCCGCGAGACATTACGCAGTACAACCGATTGTCAAACGACTTCTAGCGGACGCGAAATCTGCTCACAGTTAGAAAATACACCACCTTCAGTCGAACATCCATTTGGCACAGACCGCAATGGACGCGATATATTCAGCCGTGTTTTGTACGGCGCGCGTGATACGATTGGGTTGCCGAGTGTGGCGACAATTGTGTCAGTGTTTTTCGGCGCGGTGATTGGTCTAGCGGCTGGTTATTTTGGTGGCTGGATTGATGAGATTATTTCGCGCATTATGGACAGCTTATTGGCGATTCCCGCGTTGATTCTCGCATTGGTTATGTTAACGACGATTGTACCGATTTTAGAAGATTCTGAAATTGGCTTGGTGCGTAGCATTGGTGGGACAAATATATCACTGGTTATCGTGATTGTGTTGCTGTATACCCCAATTGTGACCCGTGTTATCCGCAGTGCGACACTCGGTTTGCGTGATAGTGGGTATGTCGAAGCTGCGAAGTTGCGCGGGGAAAAGGTATCTTTTATTTTGTTCCGTGAGATTTTACCGGGTGTCATGCCTGCGCTAATTGTTGAAGCATCATTGCGATTCTCATATGCAATCTTTCTTGTTGCATCGCTTGGTTTCTTGGGATTGGGTGTGCAACCCCCGTCGCCGGAGTGGGGGCGTATGGTACTGGAAGCTCGGAGTGATTTTGTCGTTGCCCCGTGGGGATTATGGTTTCCTGTACTTGCGATTGCCATTCTGATTATCAGTGTCAATCTATTATCGGATGGGCTGCGTGACATTTTCCGATACGAAGGAGGACGCGCATGAGCCAACAACCAGTTATTCAAGCCAAAGGTATCAGCATCGACTATCGCATTGGTAAGAATTGGCTCAATGTCATTCGTGATGTTGACCTCAGTATTTTACCAGTGCAGATTCATGGTTTAGTTGGCGAAAGTGGAAGCGGTAAATCGACACTTGCGCTGGGTATGATGCGCTTCATGGCGGATAATGCGCGTATTTCGTCAGGTGAATTGCTGTTTGAAGGCGATGATATTGCCAATTATTCACAGCCACAACTTCGTACATTATGGGGTAAGTCGATTGGCTTAATGCCACAAAACCCACTAGCATCACTTAACCCGACTATCACAATTGGTAATCAGATGATTGAGGCGATGACCTTGCATCTTGGTATGTCAAAATCTGACGCACTCAAAGAAGCCGAATCCCTATTGTTGAAAGTGAAACTGGCTGATGCTGATAAAATATTGAATCGTTATCCGCATCAACTCAGTGGTGGAATGCAACAACGTGTCATGATTGCAATGGCGTTAAGTACACGCCCACGTTTCCTTGTATTGGATGAACCCACAACTGCGCTTGATGTGACAACGCAAGCCGTTATTCTCGATTTGTTCCGCGAGTTGATTATCAGCGAGGAGGCTGCTGCATTATATGTCTCGCATGACCTCGGCACTGTCGCACAACTTTGTGATTATGTGACGGTACTGTATGCTGGCGAAGTGATGGAAAGTGCATCGGTAACGGACTTATATGCCAAGCCTTTACACCCCTATACTAGTGGATTATTAGCCAGTTTACCCGGTTCTGCACACGGTGATGAATCCCGTTTATCGACGATTGATGGGGTTGCTCCTTCACTGGTAGAACGGTCACATGCTTGTGTGTTTGCTGACCGTTGTCCAGTTGCAGTTGATAAATGTTTTACTGATAAACCACCTTTGGAAACAACACCAGATGGTCGCTTGGTGCGGTGTTGGCGATGGGAAGAAATTGCTAGTGGTGAAATTACGCCTCGCAATCGTCCGGCGGGTGTGAACGAATCGGCGATGCCTCGTGATAACTACGTTCTCGATACGCAAAGTGTCAGTAAACGTTTTGGTGAACATGGTCTGTTTGACCGCTTGACAGGTAAAGACCCTGATTATGTGCAAGCTGTCGATGATGTCAGTATGAAGATTCGGGAACGGTCTACGCTCGGTCTTGTTGGCGAAAGTGGAAGTGGGAAAACGACACTTGCCCGTGCTATTGTCGCTCTAACAGCAGCCGATAGCGGGGACATAGAATTATGTGAAATGCCTCTATCAAAGCAGTTGAATCATCGTACCAAACAAGCTATGCAGAATTTGCAGATGGTCTTCCAGAATCCGCATGATGCGCTCAATCCATACATGACTGTCGGTGACACGATTGGTCGGACGATACAGGTATTGAGCGATGACTTCAATGACAAGAAAGCTAGAGAAAAACGAGTCGCAGAGTTATTGCAGTCGGTGGGTTTAACTGCTGAATATGCTACGCGCTATCCCGACCAATTGAGTGGCGGTGAAAAACAGCGGGTAGCAATTGCGCGTGCGTTTGCGACGAACCCCGCATTGGTCGTTGCGGATGAACCGACATCATCGCTGGACGTATCTGTACAGGCGGTGATTCTGAATTTGCTCAAAGACTTGCGGGCGAAAGAGGGCGCATCGTATCTACTGATTTCCCATGACCTAGAGGTGATTAGTTACCTCGCTGATTGGATTGTGGTGATGTATCTTGGCGAGATTATGGAAGAAGGCGACACACAAGACGTGTATGAAATTCCTTCGCATCCTTATACGGAGGCGTTACTCTCGGCGATTCCACTCCCTGACCCAACGGTTGAGCAAGGGCAAATTCGTCTTGATGGTGATATTCCCAGCCCTCGCAACAAACCGACAGGGTGTCCATTCCATACACGTTGCCCGCGTTATATCGGTGACATCTGTAAGGATGAAGCTCCACCATTGCGTGATGCGGGAGATGGACATTTGATACGCTGTCACATTCCGATAGATGAGCTTATTGAACTACAATCACAAACACAGCAGGGAGGCGATTAATGGCACGGTATATTGTACGGCGTTTGATTCTCCTTGTTGGAACATTGCTCGTCACTTCGATTATCATCTTTGCATTGACACAATTTTTACCGGGTGATGTAGCGCGTTTGATTCTCGGACGGGATGCCTCACCGGAAGCATTGATGCAGTTTAACGAACGCTTCGGTTTGGATGAGCCACCTGTGACACAGTATATCAATTGGCTGACAGGCTTTGTTGTTGGCGATTGGGGTATATCGTTCTCGGCAGGCAATCCGCAGGTAATCGATCAAGTTATTGATAAACTGGGCAACTCACTTGTATTGGCTGGATTCACCTTGTTGATTGCAATCCCTATATCAGTGCTTATCGGAATTATTGCGGCAGTGCGCGAAAATTCTTGGGTCGATAGCCTTGTCTCGATTGTTTCGCTTTCGGTGGTTGGCTTGCCGGAATTTGTGACAGGTATCATCTTAATCAACATCTTTGCGCTTGGCTTTGGATGGTTTTCGGCGACGACTCCACCCTTCAGTGAATTGCAGACGCTTGGTGATTGGCTGACTATTTTGGTATTGCCTGCGGTTACCGCAAGTTTTGTGTTGATAGGTTATGTCACACGTATGACCCGTGCTGGTGTAATTGATGAACTCAAGAAAGATTATGTTCGTACAGCCAAACTCAAAGGCTTGTCACCGCGTCAAATCATGGTGCGCCATGTTTTGCGGAATGCACTCTTGCCGACGATTACTGTGATTGCGATTAGTATTGGTTGGCTGATTGGTGGTCTGGTTGTGATTGAGCAGGTCTTTAACTATAAAGGTTTGGGGTCGCTATTGGTTGATGCTGTCAAGCAGAAGAATCTCCCTGTTTTGCAAGCTGTATCAATGATTGTGGTTTTTACCTTTGCCTTCTCCAATTTGGTGGCGGATTTATTGTATGCACTCCTGAATCCTCGTATCCGCTTGTCCTAGATTATGATTGTGGGAGTATCGTGCTCCCACATGTTCCTTTGATAATATCAACATAAATTCCATCGGCTTGCTTGGTTGAATGCAACACAATGTTGTGTTTCGCCGTAGTAGGCTATATATTTACCTGTCAATTCATCAAATTGTACTGCAAGAGATTGAGAGAATAATGCTTCGTAGAAGACGACCTGACCCCCCTGAAAAAGACAAACGAGAAGTTCCTGATACGCCTGTCCAATGGCGACGAATGATAGCGTATCTGTCACCGTATAAGTTTCGACTATTTTTGGCTATCATCGGCTTGGTATTTAGCGCAGGGTTGAGCCTCGTATTTCCTGCGGTTATCCAAAATGTTGTGGACTCTGTGTTCTCTGATGCAGACCTACAATTGTTGGATACGATTACGATTGTTCTTTTAATCGTGTTCGTGTTCCGGTCAATAGCGACATTTGTGCAGAACTACAATCTGAACTTCGTCGGCGAGAAAATCGTCGTTGATATTCGCAAAGAACTTTATGAACACCTCCAATCATTATCGGTAAAATTCTTTACAGAACGGCGTGTTGGTGAGTTGATTAGCCGTATCTCCAGTGATGTAACTGTCATGCGAACCGTATTGACAGGTAATGTCAGCACGCTATTGCAACAGTCATTAACGTTGCTTGGATCGGTGCTGATTATGTTTGTGCTGAACTGGCGACTGACGATGTTTATCATTGTGCTGATGCCTGTAATTGTGGTGGTGGGATTTGTCTTCGGGCGTTATATCCGGCGCATCAGTACAGAGGTTCAAGATGAGATTGCAGGCGCGACAGTTGTTGCCGAGGAAGTCTTTCAGAATATCCGCGAAGTAAAGAGCTTTGTCCGCGAATCGTATGAGGTCAGTCGTTATAACAATGCGGTTGATACAGCCTTCCGTGCTGCCGTGCGGTTACTGACAGTACGGTCGGTGTTTGGACCGATTATTGCATTTTTTGCATTTGCTGGTTTATCGTTAATTCTGTGGTTTGGTGGTCGGGAAGTGTTGGACGGACGACTGACTGCGGGTGAATTGATTGCCTTCTTGATTTATGGTTTGACCGTTGCGGGTAGCTTTGCTGGCTTAATCAACCTCTACTCACAATTTCAGGAAGCGATTGGTGCAACAAAACGGGTTTTCCAAATCTTAGATATGCGACCACAAATTGATGATGCTCCTGCTGCAATGTCACTCGACAAAGTCAAAGGTGCAATCACAATGAATGATGTGACATTTGCCTATGAAGATGACCATGAGGTTCTGCAAGATATTAACCTCAACATTGAAGAAGGCGAAATTATCGCATTGGTTGGTCCAAGTGGGGCAGGTAAGAGTACCATGTTTAACCTGATTCCACGTTTTTATGACCCCACATCCGGTGTAATTTCCGTCGATGGCTATAATGTCCAAGATGTGACACAAGCGAGTTTACGTCAACATATCGGTATTGTTCCACAGGAGACTTTGTTGTTTGGCGGGACAATCCGCGAGAATATCCTCTACGGCAAACTGGATGCGACTGAAGATGAAGTCATTGCTGCTGCACAATCAGCCAATGCCCATAGCTTCATCAGTGAACTACCGAACGGATACGATACCGTTGTTGGTGAACGCGGTGTTAAACTCAGTGGTGGTCAACGGCAACGGGTAGCGATTGCCCGCGCGATTTTGAAGAACCCGTCAATCTTGTTGCTCGATGAAGCCACATCAAGCCTCGATAACGAGAGTGAGCATCTGGTACAAGAAGCCCTCAGCTATCTGATGAAGAACCGTACCACACTCATTATTGCACACCGATTGAGTACCATACGTGTTGCGCATAGGATTGCTGTACTCGATAAGGGGCAGATTGTCGAACTGGGTACACATGAAGAACTTATGGAACAGACTGGCTTATACGCCAAGCTATACGAGATGCAATTCCGCGAAACGGATTTGATTTCGACCTAATCACCTTCTAGCAATGCAGAATTGGTCAGAGCCGTTATAATAACTTTGGATACTAAGATGGCGGTGACAATGGCTGATTCTGCTCGCTTCAAAAAGAAAACCAAACAACAACATACAGAACCCATCGCATATGAAGTGCCGAGTTGGAGTACATGGACGCGCCGTGCAGTGTCCATTATTCTACTGATTATCGGTGTCTACGCCTTGACCTTTGTTGGGGCTGTCGCGCATATTTTGATTATGTCATTGATTCTGGTATTTATCCTTTTCCCGCCAGCTCGTGCATTGACCCGTCGATTGAGAATTCCTTATGCGTTGTCGGTGATGCTCATCTATTTTTTGTTCGGCTTGGTATTGCTGGTAGCTATTTTCAGTTTTATCCCAACTGTGCTGACGTGGGCTGTCGATTTTTCCAATAGTACCGTATATGTTTATGGTGAACTTCAAGACTATTGGGAAGACTATGATTATGAAGATGGTGTTGTTGAGATTGTAAACGTGCAGGTAGACCTTAACTTTTTGTTTGAACCACTACAAGCGATTATGCTCGGACGTAGTATCATGCCGGAAGGCGCGGAAGAATTAGAAATATCGGAAAACATTATACGCGGTGATGATATTGATTTGCAAGCGATTCTTAATCAAGCGTTGTCTGTGGTTGGCACATTGACAGGGGCTGTATCAAATATTGCCAGCTTGTTGTTTCAGTTATTTTTTGTTGGACTCTTATCATTTCTGTTGTTGCTAGAAATTCCGAATTTTTATCGAGACTTCTTTAATGGATTACCCAAAGCGTATAGTCGTGAGTATGGGTTACTTGCGCTCCGTATCATCAAGGTATGGAATGGCTTTTTTCGAGGTGAGGCAATCATTGCGATTCTCATCGGTGTATTGACATGGATTCAGCTAGAAGCGATGGGTATTCCCGGTGCATCGGTCTTGGGAATATTTACAGGGGCGGTCTCTTTAATTCCGACTCTTGGTGGGATTATCGCGCTTGTACCCTTATCTATCATTCCGCTGTTTCAGGGGTCTACTGTGATGACTGATATGAATCCGCTGGTGTTGATGTTCTCTGTTGTCATTGCCAACTTGGTGATGCAACAACTCATTTGGAATATTATTGCGCCAAAGATTATCGGAGATGCTGTGTCTGTTCCACTCCCGTTTATCATCATTGGTTTGATTGTCGGGGCATCGGTTGGCGGTGTATTAGGTGCATTTCTGATTTCCCCAATACTCGGTACAATCAAAGTGATTCTACTTTATGTCTTACGTAAATTAGCCAATGAAGACCCATTCCCGCAACAGGCTGACCCGCGTCTCGGTGAGAAGAATTTGTTTGACCCACGAGTGAGACTTAGTTCATGACATTAGCAAATTCAACAACATTGGTGACAGGTGCAACCGGCTTTCTGGGGGGACATCTGGTCAAGAGATTATCTGATGATGGTGCACAAGTTATCGCATTAGCGCGTCGTCCCGAACGTGACCGATACATCAGAGACTTGCCGAACGTACAAATTGTACAGGGTGACATCACCGATAGTGCGCGCATGAAAGAGGTGATGCAGGGTGTTGATTATGTCTTTCATGTGGCGGCTGCCCTCGGCGGGAATATCCAATTGCAGAAGCAAATTAATGTTGATGGTACGGCGAATATTGTTTATGGCGCAGTGGAAAATCAGGTAAAACGTCTTGTTCATGTGAGTTCAATAGCTTACTATGGCTTTCCGGTGTCCGGTTTCATAACCGAAGACCATCCCATTGTAGAAACTGAGTCGCCTTATAATATCACCAAAGCCAGTGCCGAGGCGATGCTGCGGATGATTGCGAACAGGCGACCCTTGTCGTACAGTATTATACGTCCTGCGCTTATCTATGGTGCGCGTAGTAATCCATGGACAAAGACGATGTTTCGCCTCACCCGATTTAACCCTACACCTTTTATCGGTGATGGTAATGGCAATGCTCATCCGATTCATGTCGATGATGTGGTTGATTTGATGATAACTGTAGCGACACATCCTAATGCAGATGGTGAGGCATTTAATTGTGCGCCTGATCCTGCACCGACATGGCGTGAGTTTCTCGGAGCATACGCCAAGTTAGCTGGACATCAGAATTGGCTCAGTTTGCCACCAGCTATGTTTCGGTTGCTAGCACCGTTAGCTGAGGGTATTGTATCCAGCGTATCCGGTGAGCCACGGTCACTGCCGGAAATGGTTCAATTCATTACAGGAGAATCACAGTATTCAATGCAAAAAGCGAAAGACTTGCTTGATTGGCAACCAACTGTTGCATTAGACGATGGTATACAATCATGTGTGCCATACCTGCATGAGAAAGGATTACTAAAATGATAGGAGGCATACTGCTTATTGTTTTGGGTTTCGGTGTATTTCTAGTATGGTGGTTATTCTTTGAAACTGAAGGCGCTTATTTGGGTAAGGGTATGGTCATTTGGCTATATGATGTTTATGCAAGACGATATGATGGCATTAAAGAATTTGATGAAACCGCTGACTTTATTCTGATTTCAGAAGCGATTATGTTGCGTGTGCGCCCCCACGATGACCCGATGATATTGGATGTTGCGACGGGAACAGGTCGCGTCCCTTTGATTATGGCGCGCAATGCACAGTTTGATGGGCATACCGTCGGGGTAGATTTGAGCCGTGGTATGTTGGAAGTGGCTCAAGAAAAAGTAGATGCAGGACACTTTGATGATTTTATTACGTTGATGAACGAGAATGGGCAGGAACTACCGTTTATTGACAATGCTTTTGATGTGGTGACTTGTTTGGAAGCCTTAGAATTTATGCCTAATCCTGACTTGGCATTGCAAGAAATAATTCGTGTATTACGTCCTAATGGTATCTTGCTGACAACAATCCGAATTGACACACCATGGATGCCCAATCGTACTTGGGATGAGGAAACCATGCGTCAAAAGCTATTGGATAATGGCATGCAAGCGATTCAGTTTGAAGTCTGGCAAGAAAATTATACGAAAGTATGGGCGGTTAAAAGCGGTGAATCTGAGTTCGTGGGTCGTCGTATGGTCGAGGAATTACTTCGGGTTAACAATTCATAGAATAAGCAACCACGTACAGGATTTAGGACCATAAAAATCTTGTATTAACATTAATTTGGTTTGATGAATTCTTAGGAGTCATGGTGCTTGTTGCAACAGGGACAATTGCGAGAACGTTTGATAATGTCATGTTTGCGCTTTTTCCTGTCTGTCTTGAACGCATTGTCATTCCGGTATACTGTAATCACAAAGGTACCACAGTGCTTGCATGCGATAACTGTTGTGCCAATCAATCGCTGATAACGACTATCATGCGCATGTCTTTCTGGCATGTCTTTCCGTCTAAATTGGAACAGAATCGCACCGGCATTGTGCGTCTTCTTGGCATGTTCCACAATGAAATCAACGTCTGCATGGGTGATATTCCAATCAATGATGCGTTCTTGAGCATGTAAAGATAAAGAGGTTCGCATGGCGACCATCTCCTTTACTTAATGCTACTTATTCTATGAAATTGTTAATATGCACCAAACTAGATTTTTCTAGCTTACAATAATTACATATCCCTTGTCAAACATTACAATCTGCCTTAATAAAATATTTCAAACTAAAAATTGAACCCGCTATTAAATATACGACATAAGTTTGCTAGAATTTACAACCATATTGACCCGTTCAGAACCGAAGGTATCTACACCTTGAAACAGCTAAACAAAGAACTTGACCAACGCATTAAACAAGCAATTCAATCAGCACAGTCAGCAGGTGACTTGCCTGAATTTGACATCCCAAATATTCCCGTTAGTCCCCCTAAGCGTGAGGGACAGGGCGACTTAGCATATCCTTCAATGGGACTTGCCAAGCTAGCTCGTCAGAAACCGCTAGACATCGCTAATACAATTGTCTCATATCTGCCAGAAGCCGACTTCATTGGCAAAGTTGAGGTTGCACCACCGGGGTTTATTAATGTATTCATCTCCGAAGATTATCTCAAACAACAAGTTGAGACGATTATTGAAGAGGGCGAAAACTTCTTTCAACTTGCTATCGGCGCAGGCAAAACAGCACAGGTCGAATTTGTCAGCGCAAATCCTAGTGGTCCAATTACGATAGGTCATACCCGTAATGCGGTTGTCGGCGACTCAATGGCACGTTTGTTAGAATCTGCTGGTTACGAAGTCCAACGCGAATATTACTTCAACAACGCGGGTAATCAGATGATTATCCTCGGTAATAGTCTGATGCTGCGTTATCAGCAAGCAATTGGCATGGGTGTTGACTTCCCGAAAGACCATTATCAAGGCGATTATCTGATTGAATATGCTAAAGAACTTGCTGAACAACATGGCGAATCGTTGAAAGACGAAGGCTGGGAACACTTTAAAGACCTTGCCGAAGCGCGGATGTTCGAGTGGATTAAACGTTCGCTCGATTCGATTGACATCAAACATGACGCTTTCTTCAATGAGACTTCTCTGTTTGATAATAAAGAGGTCTGGAATGTTTTGGACGCAATGGGTGCGAATGGTCACATCTACGAAGCAAAATATTGGGAAGGTGAGACCGAAGATAAAATTGCCGAAATCGACTCTAAAGGATATGAGCCTGCTCAGTGGTTTAGAAGTACAACCTTTGGTGACGACAAAGACCGTGTGATGGTCAAGGCTGATGGTGTCCCAACTTATACCTTGCCGGATATTGCGTATCACAAAGACAAGCTCAATCGTGAATTTGATGTTGCGGTTAATGTGCTTGGGTCTGACCATTATACTGAAGCACAAGTTGTCCAATGGGGACTCCGTGCGATGGAGATGAATCCTGACCCGATTCATGTGATTTTCATTCAGATGGTACGTGCTGTACGCTTCAATGAAGAAACTGGTGAGTTTGAGGCTGTCAAACAGTCAAAACGTGCTGGGGATTTTGATACACTGGATGATTTGGTTGAGATGACCAGTGCTGATGCGGTGCGCTATCATATGTTGGCGCGTAGTCCGAACTCACAGTTGGACTTCGATGTAGACAAAGTTGTCGAACAATCGAATGAAAATCCTGTGTACTATATCCAGAATGCCCATGTCCGTTGTGCTGGTATCTTCCGTAAAGCGGACGAAGCAGGTGTTACAGACGATGGTGCTGATGTGAGTTTACTAGGTGAAGATGAACTGCGCTTTATCCGTAAAGCACTCGAACTTGGTGATGTGATTGAACAAGCAGTGACAAACTTTGAGCCACATAAGATTGCGTTTTATACACATGAATTGGCAAGTGTGTTTCATCCAATCTATGATAATGTCTTGGTACTACACAGCGATGTGCCGGAAGATGTGGCGAAAGCACGCCTGCGCTTTTATCGGGCAGCACAAAGTGTCTTCCATCGCTTGCTTACATTAATGGGCATGTCTGCACCGGAACGTATGTAATGCGACAGAATCAAACCTGATACTTACGGGCATGGACTATCGTCTGTGCCTTTTTTGTTTACAATGAACCGATAGATTATACGAGATAAGGAAAAACTCATGGGACTAAAACCCGACCATTGGATTAAAAAAATGGCAGATGAACACGGTATGATTGAGCCGTTTGTTGACCAACAAGTCCGCGAAGGTGCAATCAGCTATGGCGTATCGTCATATGGCTATGACTTGCGTGTGGCAGATGAATTTAAAATTTTCACGAATGTGCATTCTGCTATTGTAGACCCGAAAGACTTCGCTAGCGATTCTTTTGTTGATTTCAAAGGTGATGTCTGCATTATTCCGCCCAACTCCTTTGCATTGGCGCGGTCAGTCGAATACTTCCGTATTCCACGCAGTGTATTGACTATCTGCCTCGGTAAATCGACTTATGCCCGTTGCGGTCTGATTGTGAATGTGACCCCCTTTGAGCCAGAGTGGGAAGGATATGTCACACTCGAAATTAGCAATACAACTCCGTTACCAGCGAAGGTCTATGCCAATGAGGGGTTGGCACAGGTACTGTTCTTTGAAGCAGATGAACCTTGTGAACAATCTTATGCCGATAAGAAGGGCAAGTATCAGGGACAGACAGGGGTTACACCGCCACGAATGTAAACTAGTATGAGGACTGTGTGTCATGGCAAAACCAGAAAAACGGGAAGAAGCGAGACGTTTACGGAAAGAAAAAGGCTTATCCGTCAACAAAATAGCTGAAATTCTGGGTGTATCCAAGAATAGTGTGAGTCGGTGGGTGCGTGATGTTCCACTGACTGATGACCAACGCCACCAACTGATGGAAAATTCAAAGAGTTATGGCGCACAGCATCAAGGCAGTATTGCTAATCGAGTTAAACATCGCAAAATTCGTGAAGGTTATCAACAAGCTGGACGTAAAAAAGCGCGCGAAGGTGACCCATTACATCTGACAGGTTGTATGCTCTATTGGGCTGAAGGAACAAAAGACCGGAACGAATGTCGGTTTACAAACTCCGATTTAGATATGGTGGTTACGTTTTTGCGATTTCTTCGACAGAGTTTGAAAATTGAAAGTACTCGCCTTCAAATACGGATATCAGTTTATCTTGATAATGGTCTAACTATTGATGAGATTGAAGAATACTGGCTTACTAACTTGGAATTGCCACCTTCATGCGTGTTGCCAAGCGACACTAAAATACCGAAAAGTAGCCAGCAAAAAGGACGTAAGTTGTTATACGGTACATGCGAGGCACGAGTTAAAGCAGGTACACAGTATGTTCAACATATCTACGGCGCAATACAAGAATATGCTGGAATTGATAAGCCGGAATGGCTAGATTAAGTCTTGACTTTCATACACATCATAGCCTATAATTTTAAGGCTAAGGGCGATTAGCTCAATTGGCAGAGCACGCCGCTTACACCGGCGGGGTTATAAGTTCGAGTCTTATATCGCCCACAACTTACATAGCACTTAAAAGCGAACTCTTAGTAGTTCGTTTTTTTGTTGACATCTAAAAAAGTATATTTCTTGAATTCCCCCAACCTGATGTAATCCGATTTCTTGTATCATCCCAACTCAGCAAACCACTATTCGACGAATGTGCTTCAACACTACATGCCCCCAAAGCACATGCCATTTTGATTGCGTCCTGCGGGTCAAGTTGATGAAGCAACGCCGATAAAAATCCGGCATAGGCACAATCGCCTGCTCCAGTTGTGCCGACGACATCCACTTCAAACGCTGGTTGCCAGATATTTACACCTTGCCACTGTTCAATATTGAGTCCGATTTTTTCAAACCGTAATAGCTTTGTCCTGTCGTCTGTGCTTCTGAGATATAAGCCGAGGTCGCCTAATTTAAAGCCGACAATACTTGAACCCATATCGAGTATATCACTTGCAAGATGTGTCAGATAATCGAGGGTAATATTCGGTATGACACTTCCATTCCAGCGGTCATAATCATTCCGTCTCAGCATGAAGACGATTTCCTCAATGCTAGGTATAAACACATCAACATAAGGGAGTGACCGTCGTAAGATAGTTTCCCAATCCGCCTGACCACTGGGACTATTTTTATCTGGGAGAGTGAGGTCAAGTGATGTGATGACACCTATCTCATGGACTCTGCGAAAAATAGATTCGGTCATTGCGCCATCATCAGCGAATAATCGTGGCAATAAAGTTGGATATGCTAAATGAAATAGTTTTGCTGGTCGGATATGCTCAAAGTTGATAACTTGCGCATCAAATGTGGCATTATGTCCCGCATAGGTGAGAATAATCCGGTCAGTGTTTTCGGGCGATAGAATGATGGAGTAAGCACTGGCTTTATTCTGTTGTATCTCTACCATCTCTGTGAGATGTGGGGCATGTTGCTCAAGTCGGTCGAGGATAATCTGTCCGACCAAATCATCACCTACAGTCGCCATTAACCCAACATTCAATCCCAAGATATGACAGGCGATACCCGTATTCCCGACACCACCACCGAGGTTAATTTCGAGTGCATCAATTTCAAATAATTTGCCAGATGCTGATAATGCTGATATGGGCAAGTGTGATGTATCAGGGAAGAAATCAGCACACAATTGCCCACAGATGATAAGGTCATAAGCCATTGATTTAGTCCATTATTTCAGGCATCCGTTGAATATCCGTATCGGTAAACAAGTCGGCTTCATCCACACTACGGGTACTAAACTCACTGACGACGGCACCCTCTGGTCCACTTTGAAACCAATGCCATGTCTGCGGTGGAATCGTATATTGCTCCCCCGGTTTGAGAATGACTTCATGCCAGACGGTATAAGTATGTTTGCGATTTTCGGGAGGAGTGGCTTTGGGATTGTCTACAGGCTCACCTTCGACATACAGGTAGACTACTCCCCAACGACAGCGGAAGGTTTCTTGCTTACCGATATAATCCATCTCAGGGATGGGTGGGTGTTTATGCTCAGGGCAGGTCTGACCGGGTAAGAGTACAAGTTCTTTAGCACAGTATTTGTCATCATTATAATAAGTCACCAGTGCTAATCCGGTTTCCTCAAATTCACCGAGACCTAAATCTGCAATTTCGATATTATCTTGTTCTTGTGGCGTGAGAACAATCCCTGCTTTATCCAGATATGTTTTGGCAAGGGCTTGCCATTTTTGATGTTCTTCGCGTGTAAGTGCCATATCATAAACCTCTCAATAGTCGTTTTAAAATTGTTATTCTTCTGTCACACCTGTTACTCGCTTGACTGCATCGACAGCTAGTTTAGGAAAATAACTGGTATTCCAAATGCCATAATAATTAATGCTAGTTGCGTCAGCGGGGCAGTTTGGTGCTTCGCAAGTGACCGATGTTGGGTAATCAAACGCCATATAAATTCCCCATCCGGCAAGGTCATTATTGCGGGCTTCCTCCATTGCTTGAAAAAGAAGATTACGCTGAGCCGTTTCATCCAAATCAAAGGTACTAAAACCAATTGCAGATAGTAGTATCGGTTTGTCGGTCAACGATTTGAGGTTGGCGATGTTTTGACGGAGCGACTGATAGTCTTCAAAGTGTTGGAAGCTAACGATGTCTACCCATTCAATTGTATCGTGTGTGTGCGATTGCCAACTGGCGGTAATCAGATGTTGGTTGTCCATCTGACGACTCGCTTGTATGGCTGATGCTAACCATGTGAGTACAACTTCGGAGGTGAGTTCGTCATAGAGCTTATCACCGTTTTCGAGTATATCCCATGCCAAGATAGTTGGCTCGTTACGGTAGCGAGCAACAAGAAATTGCAATTGTTGCCATGATGTTTGCTCAGGGTCATCAATGGTCTGATGTAGCACAACAATGGCATGTAAGTTTTTGTTACCGATGGTCTGTATGATGCTATCGAGAATTGTAAAGGTTGCTGTATTTGGGATTGCGTTACTGTCGCACAAAAAGAGTTGATTCAGATTGATGAAAATCCGTAAGGTGTTGATGCCTGTTGGAACAATCACATCCAACTCTTTGCCCATAACATCAGCTTCGGTATCAGTTAGGAACAAGTCGAATGGCGACATGCGCGGATAGTAGTTGATACCGTTTATCGTAAATGGTGATTCATCTATTAGTAGTTGAGAGCCATTGCTTACAACCCATTGATTGCTTGTTGGTGTGTAATCAGTGAGGTCAACAGTATCCGCTTCTATATCACATGCTTCTTGTTCATTGATGCGAACACTAATAGCTGTTGGCTCATCGGTCGCTATTTGTGTCGTTGGAACGGCTGTAACGACGCTGATAGATTGTGAATCAGGACTGGCAACACCACATCCGACGAAGACAATTAAAGCGACTAACAGAGTGAACTTCATAATCTAAGCCGACTGCATAACACTAATGACGACCCCCTGTGTGTCCACGGGTACAGTCATGACGGTTGCTTCTATATCAAGATTCTTGAAGGCTTGAATCATCACTTCTTCGATACGGGGTAAATTATCGTGTGCAAAGCAAACCATCGTTGAACCACGTCCAGTAGTGGTTGTGCCAATTGCCCCAGCAAGCCGTGCGACTTCTGCAACATGCGCGAAACCGGAAATTTTATCTTGAATTAACGGCTGGTCAATTGGGTCATCAAGTGTGTTTACCAGTAAGTCAAGGTCACCATCCGCAAAGGCTTTTTGCATCAATGTAGTTCGTCGTAAATTGTGACGCATATCAGACATTGCAACCAGTTCGGGCGTGTCATTGACACTAAACTTGCGAATTTTTGGGGTAGCGATAATCATCCGAAATGGGGTAGTCGGTAATGTACGATGGATAACCGTATCATTGTGTGTAAGGCTGGTTGCCAATCCACCAATGAATGATGCAATTGCGCCGTCTTGATGGGGTGCAAATTGGGCAAACAGTGGGATAAGCTTATCACGAGTATACAGATTGCCCATGATATTATTTGCGCCGATAACGCCCGCCACCATAAATGCTGATTCTGCTCCTAACCCATATCCAATCGGAATATCATTTTTAATTTTGATATGTAATCCAAGTTGTGTTTTTTCAATGTGCTGGAAGAAGCGTGATATACCTTGTACAACGGGATGTCGAATAGCCAGCGGATAATGCCCAGCACCCTCGCCTTCAGCCTCGACAATCAGTTGATTATCAGAACGGGGGCTGAGGTCAACATGCGTATACAGTCCAATTGCCAAGCCCATTGTGTCAAGACTTGCACCAAAATGAGTCAAGGTTGCCGGAAGCCGTACTTTTATCTTTTGCACAGGATTGCCTAAATGTCTTCGCTTGGTAAAACAAATGTGAAGGTTGTGCCTTCATCCAGATTGCTCGTTGCCCATAGGTCGCCACCCATACGCCGGACAATCGTTCGTGCTAAGGTCAGCCCAATACCGCCTCCCGGAATCTCACGGACTCGCGGGTCACGGGAACGATACATCCGGTCAAAAATCAGCTCAACTTCGTCATCACCAATACCAATACCTTGGTCGGCAACACTACAGTAAACTTCATTTTCGTCACCCCATGCGTGGATGACTACATTATCCTCTGGGTTGGAGTAAATAATGGCATTATGGAGTAGGTGATAGATAACCATGTGTAAACGATGTGGGTCACCCATCACGACGGGTAATGGGTTCTGTAACGAGACTGCCATGCCAATCTTGCGTTGTTGTGCGAGAACTTCCACTGCGTTAATCGCTTTGTTGATGGCATCCCCCAAACGAATGGGAACGTGCATGAGAGGCATACCTGCTTCTATCCATGCGAGGTCTACCAATAATTCAGACATGTCGTGTAATTTTGTGGTTGTCTGTTTGATGCGCGTCAGGAATTTTTGTTGTTGGTCGTTAATGTCACCGAACTTGCCAATTAAATCAGAAAAGCCACCAATTGCTGCAATGGGATTTCGCAGGTCGTGGGCAATTGACTTGATGAGCATTTCTCGGCGGGTTTCGAGGTCGCGTTTTTCTGTTACATCTTGCAGGACAACAATACGCTCTCCCGCTTCCATTGAGGATGCAATGCCATGTGCGACACGTCGGCGGGGTAGGCGCACATCAAGGGTTTGGTCGCCGTCACGCTCAAATAAGTTGATTAGATTGGGATGCTTTTTGAAAACATTGCGAGGTGTAGCATCGAGTATATCATCAACTGTCACCTGTAACATGCCGGCAGCAGCAGGGTTGATATGTGTAATCCTTAAATCCGGTGGAGACGCGATGAGAATGCCGTCTCCTACACTGCGGAATATGAACTCGTATATTTGGATTGGGTCGAGAGTTGGCTCCGACATGCAGTTTGTTTTCTACGCGCTGGCACTTAACTTACGATTGAGTATCATCATCAGGGTCGGTGTCCGGTTCTGGCACATCTTCGTCTGATGAATCATCCTCCTCGATTATTTCTGCTTCTTCGATAAGTTCATCATCTACTGTTTCGGGTGTTTGCTCCGATACATCAGCAGGAATAACCTCAGATTCGTCTTCTACTTCTATCATAACCCGTTTTGTAGAATCTGCTGTAGAGGTTTCTGGCAATTCTGGGATTTCTGGTTCTTCGATTGTTTCTTCCTCGTCTTCAACAGGTGTTGGGTCAACAACCAATTGCCACTCTGCATTGGCATCAAGTGTTTCTTCATGACCTGATGGAAAACGAATATAAATCTCATCATCGGAACGAGTGACAACAACATCATAATGTTCAACGACAATCTGGTCGCCCCATGTAAAGACACCACCGACCCATACCTTATAACGTGATATAACACGCACCCCCAATATTTCATTGAGTAAGTGTAATGTGACAATACCGCCAATGTGATGGTCTTCACCATAGGCTTTGATTTCGTCAGCGTGATAGAACTGTGACAAGTAGCCGTCGTTCCATAGCACTTTCGTTAACATATCAAGCACAGTTTTCATGAGCTGGGTTGCTTCTGTCTTGTGCCCGCTTTTGACCATACCTTCGCCAATGAGTGACAGCCAATACATCCAAATACCACCGCCACCGTTAGCATTTGATGGTGAGAAGTTTTTGTCCTCTGCACTAATCATTGTGATGCCATTAGGACGCATAAACTGATTTTCGTCCATCGCAATCTCAACCAGTGATTTTGCATAATCATCTGGTATGCGACCTGTCCACAGTGGTAAAAGGTGATTAATGTCTAGTTTGCTGTTGTCGATAGTCTCGGCGTATATCTTATAAACTCGGCTGAGTCCGTCAATCTGAATCGACTCGATGTGTGATAATGCTTGTTCACTGGTATACATGCCCTGACGATTGAGCCATAGGAAATCATCCGTATCGGCATTGATGGTGACAGGATTACCGTTCGCATCTTTGCCTTTTAATGTTAGGTTGATACGGGGACGATGATTAACACCGCCGACCACACGAATCACAACACGGTTTGCGACTACAAGTCCTCGGTCGAGTGTATGGGTTTCATCACCGGGAACACCATCTAATAATTCCACACTGTCCGTTGTCAGATGCGAGTCACGGTCACGGTAGGTATAGCGTTTGCCATCCCAAAATTCTTCAAGATGGGCTTCTAATTTTATGAGTTGCTCTGACAGGGCATCTGTATCTTCCTCAAGTAAGTCCGCCATTGCATGTAACGCTTCGGCTTCTGAGATGAGATACGCGACTAGGTCGGGTGTTTCCATCTGTTGGATGTTTGCGCCTTGTCCCCATGGTTGCCCTTTGCTAAATGTTGGGAATGCGACATAACCCATCTGTCGTTCAGATTGCCATTCCGGCACGCCGTCATCGTCATTGTCTAAATCATGGTCGAACCATCGCTTGAAGAAGCTGTGTAGTTTGGGGAAAGTATCCTCAATAAATTGCTTGTCCTCAGTTTGCTGATAAATCATCCAAGCCATACGTGCCAGAATCGGTATCATCATGACACCCTGTCGCTGACCTGCAAGCCCCGGTTGGCGGTCTACAAATCCCTCATCATCTTGTGTCGCCAGATAATTATAGATAACCCCTTTTGCAAGTTTTGGGTCAACTGTTGCAATGACCGGTACAGTTAAGTATGACAGTGTTGGGTCTTGACCTGACCAGACGCGGATATGGTCTCTACCATCACCGCGCTGACTCCATCCTCGATTGTTAACACGATTGGCAACAAATGACCCGTGCGGTAGGTGCTCCGTTGGTCGCATAAATGCGTTAATTGCCAGCGAATAAGAGAGATCAATTAATTTGTCCCAATTTGGATTACCTGTTTCAATCTTGGGGACAGCAGTCGCCTCCAGATTGATTTGCTCGAAGAATGGCTCCCACGGGCGCGACATCCAATTCATCGCAAGACTAACGGAATCTCGCATGTCTTCGAGTCCGGCGATAACAAAGGGGATACGCACAGTCTTACCCACTTCAACCGTGACTTTGCATCCTATCTTGGGGCTGGAAATGTATCCACCATATACATCTAATGATGAGCCTTCCAATGTCACAACGGGGTTGATATTGCCAATCTCACCAAGATGTAATGCGATGGTATCGTCACGGAATGTCAGGACGTTTAGTTTACGCTTGCGATTCTTGATGACAACTTGTCCAAAAAGCTCAATGCGGAGGTTGATGTCTTTATCACCCACGTTCGTGACAGCAAATTCACCACCTGCTGCACGCGATTCCATTGACCAATATTGTGCAACAAGTTCAAGTTCAGGAACAATTTGAGCTTCTGCTCGCAGGTAACCAGGGGCAAAATGTGTTAGATAGGGCGGTTTCATATAGGTCTGGAATTGTTGTATCGACCGTCCATCTAATGTCCACATCGGGACAATGCTAGCTACTTCGGCACGTCCACCAAACTGAGTTTGGAATGACAATGCTGGATTATTGCGTGAGCCGAGGTTCAGTCGCCAGACTTGATCATCTGTGTAGTCTGTCCGACTAAAGCGTGCATCTGCCGCAATTTGGAAGTCGAATGGTATCGCACGATCCATTTCCCAACGACGTAGATTATCCATTGTCCTTTGCCCCCAAGTTGTTTGTGTTTATTCTTCGATTGACCAAGAAAAATCGTCTTCGTTGAAGCGGAATATATCTCCATATAAGCTTTCAACGAGATGATAACCCGGTCCAACTTCATATTCTAATTCTTCGGATTCTTCATCTTCCACAACTTCACCGCCAGCATGATATTCGTAGCGGGTTGTGTGTCCAAGTTCTGGTTCAAGTGCCCAACCTACAGCTTCACGCACTTCTGGATTTTCGCGCCAGAGTTTACCAAAGCCACGTTCCGGCTGATAGAGACCTTCTGGTGGAACAATTTCAGGGTCAATTTCAGTATCCCCTTCAATGAATGTGTCATCATACACCGACCATGTACGAACAGTTTCTTCTTCATCTTCATCCTGTTCAACAGTCAATACCCACAGTTGTCCAACAGGTTGCAACCAGAACATCCAGCCGTCTTCAAACCGTTGCTCGGCAACATAGATTTGCCCCTCAACCGGTGTTGGGAATGGGTCAGGTGTTGGTGTCGTCGTCGCTGTGGGTGTTATAGACGGTTCAAGGGTTTCGGTTGGTTCTTCTGTGGCTTCATCGGTCTCTGTAACCGTTTCTGATTCATTGTCTGTATCATCATCATTCGTTGTTGCAGACCCATCAGGGGTTGCTGTGACAACTAATACGATTTGCGTTGGAGGAGGACCCTCACATGCTGTCAGAATAAGTGCAAGTGTCAGCAGGCATAGGGAAAACAAGCGAATACGCATTGACGAAACTCCATCTTTGTCGAATAGATTATAGCCTTGATATTGTAACAGAGGGTGGCATATCTGCAAGCTAAACTAGCGTAATCGTAGGGTAGACGCGGGGGAATTTACGCAATTTTTACGTCGCCTACCCGAGATTTAATACGTTTATGACGTTGTAGCGTAGCGGTTGACTCGATGTTTTTGGGCAAGTTCGACAACAAGTTTACCCAATCCGTCCAACTTGTTCTGATATTTGGGTGTGATGATATTACCGTCTTCATCGAATACAGCTTTTGCATTATGAATTGAGACCATGAGTGGCGCAACGATGCCTCGCAGTGAATGCACGCTGTGGGTCATAGCAGCAAGTGTATTAACACCTGCCATATCACCACCTGCTGTTGCAATTAATCCAATAACTTTGTTATGAAGATAGGGATAATCACCGCCGCTGAGGTATTGCATATAATCAATGGCATTTTTTGTTACGCCTGCAAGTGTGCCATGATATGCACCTGTGCTCCATATCATGCCGTCAGCAGTGCGCATCGTTTCAATAAAGTGTTTGACTATGTCACTTTCATCTTCATATTTGATAGATGGGTCGTACATAGGTAATTGCAAGTCATGCACAGAAAAACGTGTAATAACTGCACCCTCAGTTTTGGCGATGTCGAGAGCGTAATCAAGTGCATATAAACTACGTGAGTCTTTTCGGAGTGTGCCACCAAGACCGACAATATGGACGGGTTTGCTCATGATATGTATCTCCTGTTCTTGTATAAATCAACTATGACACATAATGATGTGGATTGTATGAGACCTTGGCGCAGGTTGCACTGTACTTTCGGACAGATTTATAGGGTAATCAGTCCTTTTTGTGCTGCTATTGTTACAGCTTCAGTCCGATTGCTAGCATTGAGTTTACCTAATATTGCGCTGACGTAGAATTTGACAGTACGTTCGGTGATGAATAATTCTGCTGCGATTTCTTTATTTTTCTTACCCTGTGCAAGGTAGGATAGAACTTCTTGCTCTCGCTCTGTTAGGGGTTCGGGTAGCTCATCGTTGGGCGATTTGGCTGATTCACCGCTGATATGTTGCAATAGTTTGGAAGCGACTTCTGGCTCTAGCAAAGACCCGCCACGACTTACGACCCTGACGGCACGAAATATATCATCACGGGGCGCGCCCTTTAGCAAATACCCTTTCGCGCCAGCTTGTACCGCACTGACAATTCGCTCATCGGTGTCGAATGCTGTGAACACGATAAACTGTGTGTCTGGCAGATGAAGCCGAATTTGCTTGATTGCTTCAACCCCATCAACCTCAGGCATCTCAAGGTCAGTGAGAATGACATCTGGGGTAAACTGACGTGCCTTTATAATGAGTTCGTCACCGTTACTTGCTTCGGCGATGATGTCAAAGTCATCCTGAGTGGTTAGGATGGCGACGAGACCATCACGGACAACAGGGTGGTCATCTGCAACAATAATACGTATTTTGTCGGTCATAAAACGTTATCCAATGGGATAGTAACTTCAATAATTGTACCTATATCGAGGGTGCTTGAGATATTGATTTTGCCACCTAATAGCTTAACCCGTTCTTTCATCCCAATTAGCCCATAATGTCCTGATGGGATTTGATGAGTGCGGAAACCTTTTCCATCATCTTCAATGACTAGCTGAACTCGTTCGGGGACAAGTCGAAGTTCAACTCGTAAATTTTTCGCATGGGCATGACGCTTAACATTGTTAACAGCTTCCTGCGCAATTCGATAGATACCGACTGAGATACGGGTTGGTAAAGGTGGTCCGCTACCCATAATATCGCATTGTGTTTCCAGACTTGCATGGAAGTCGGGTGCATCTAACAAACCCCGTATCGCATCTGGCAATGTTTTGCCTTGTAATGGCGCAGCCCGTAAATCGAGAACTGACCGTCGTGCTTCCTCTAAGTTGGTACGGGTCATTGTCAGCGCGGTCTGAATGATTTGCCTAATCTTTTCTGTATCGGCATCGTTGGCGAGTAGGGCATCGGCTGTTTCCAATTGCAAAATGGTTGCTGCCATACCCTGTGCGATGGTGTCATGAATTTCACGGGCGATGCGATTGCGCTCATTGATTGCGCCGATGTCTTTGCTTTGCTGATAGTGACGTGTGCGTTGAATGGCAATGCTCATCAAGTCGGCTACTGTATGGAGAACTCGTAAGTCATCTTCAGAGATTTCGCGCCAATCTGTGCTGGCTACATTTAAAATGCCAAGCTCAAGTAAGTTGTCCTTACTATCACGCGCATATAATGGAATGCTGGCATGATAACGTAATCCGGCAGTGCCGTCCTTGAGGTTCTCCAAACGGGTACATAAGATTGCATTAATGTTGGCTGCACCGTCCATATCGCCCTCGATATACGAATCTATACAAAGACAAGTGCCACGCATTCTTCGCGGGTGGTCAGCTAGGGCAGGGGGAAGGTCAATTGTGACAGCTGTATAAAATGAATCTGAGTTGTCTTCTTTTAAGAAAATCCAGCCTGTTGTGAGGTCGAATAGCTCAACGATGCTAGATAGTGCTGATTCCAGCGCGTCTTTTAATTGTACTTCGCGGTTGAGGGCTTCTGCGATATGGTTAAGAACCGTGAGTTCATGATTGCGACGTTGCAAGATGTGCGTATTGATTGGGTCAGAATTCATTTGGGTAAGACTTCTCAAATAATTTTTCAAAGTATAGCATAGAGCGATACTGTTATGATAGAAAGTTGAGACAATGGATTATATACCAACTAAAATTACGCTGAATAAAACCGAAAGTTATTTAGAGATTATCTGGAACGATGAACTTGTGAGTCAGTATCCACTGGCACACCTGCGTGAAGCTTGTCCATGTGTCGAATGTCGGGGTGGGCATCAGTTTATGGGTATTGAGCATGCACCGGATGATATATTAAAGCTTACTCCAGTACGCTCATATGCGATTACAGCCATCAGTCCAGTCGGTAATTATGCAATTCAACCAACATGGGATGATGGTCATGCAACTGGGATTTACACATGGGAATACCTGCGACACATATCCCCACAGACCGCAAACGATTCCGAATAGTTCCGATTACTTTCATTTAGTTTTTCTTGTGCATTTTGGTTGTTTTGCACAAGGTTAAACGTTTTGCTAAACCCTATCTCTTGTATATAATTAGCCCAATCACCCTTGTGATTGATTTTGTAAACAGAATTGTTTAAAGGAAAAATTGATGAAATTCTCTAAAGTACTGTCTCTTGTCATTGCTATGATGATGATTGTTAGTGTGCTCAGTGTTTCTGCACAGGACGAAGATGCACTTGTTATCTGGGCAGATGATACCCGTGCACCAATCCTCGAAGAACTCGGTGCTGCATTTGAAGAAGAATTTGGTGTTCCTGTCGTCATACAAGAACTCGAATTTGGTGACATCCGTGACCAATTCAAAACTGCTGGTCCTGCTGGCGAAGGTCCTGACATGATTATCGGTGCGCATGACTGGTTGGGTGAACTGGCTGTAAATGGTTTGCTCGCAGAAATTGATGTTGCTGATGTTGAAGACCAATTCCTGCCAGCTGCATTGAACGCATTTGTATATGACGGTGTTCAATATGGTTTGCCGTATGCAGCAGAAAACGTTGCATTTGTCCGCAACACTGACCTCGTTCCAGAAGCACCCGAAACATGGGACGACGTTCGCGCAATCAGTGAACAACTCGTTGCAGACGGTGAATCACAATATGGTTACATCATCCAAGATAACGACCCATACCACTTCTTCCCTGTACAAACCGCATTTGGTGGTTACGTATTTGGTCTAACCGAAGATGGTTATGATGCTGAAGATGTTGGTATCGACAGCGAAGGTGCAATTGCAGCAGCAACATGGCTCGAAGGTATGGTTGCTGAAGAATTGATGCCATCTGGTGTTGATTATGATGTTATGCACACACTCTTCGGTTCCGGTGATGCAGCGATGATTATCACAGGTCCTTGGGCAATCCCAACTATTGAAGAATCCGGTGTTGCATTTGAAGTCTCCGGTATTCCTACAGGTCCTGACGGTAGTGTCGGTCAGCCATTCTTGGGTGTTCAAGGCTTTATGATTAGCGCGTTCAGCGAAAACCAAATCTTCGCCGAAGCATTCCTTTTCGATTACATCGCAACTGAAGAAGCAATGGCTTCCATCTACAGCTCCGACCCACGTCCTCCTGCATTCCTTGCAGTCCGCGATAGCATTGAAGACGAAGTTATCAACGGTTTCGTTTCTGCTGGTGCAGAAGGTCTCGCTATGCCTGCAATCCCTGAAATGGCATCTGTATGGTCAGCATGGGGTGGCGCAATGGAATTGGTACGTACAGGCGAATTGACAGGTGCGGAAGCATTTGGTGATGCAGCTGAACAAGTTCGTACTCTGATTGCTGAAGGTGAAGACGAAGGCTAGACCGTTCATCTAAATCTTTAGCTCGATTATGAAGTTTTCGCGGGGGATGTCCGTTATGGATGTCCCTCGTTGCGTATAATCTGTAGGTTGTGCAACAGGAAAGGAGTAACGCATATGTTTGTTTACCTGACATATGCAATAAGATTATGACAACAACAGATGATAAGGAAAAACGTGAGGCTGGTGGGAGTAAGTCGATTCTTCGTTTGCTTTTCACATACTTTGGTTTAGCCATTGTTGATGCGTTTGCATTGTTCCTCATCTATTCATTTGCTACAGATGGAGTTTGGGAACTGGCTATCACTATCGGTTTGATTACGTTGATGGTCAATGTGATTAACCTGCGTGATGATTTATATCCGCTTCGTTGGATTTCTCCTGCATTGGCTTTAATGAGTTTGATGATTGTTTTCCCATTGGTGTATACAGTCTACGTGTCATTGACAAATTATGGTGATGGTAACTTATTAACAAAACAACAGGTTATTGATTTATTATCAAATGAAACTTATTTGCCAGAAGGCGGTAAAGTTTATGACTGGACAATCTTTCAGAATGATGCTGGTGACTATGCTCTCTGGTTAACAGATGAAGACGATGGCGATGCTTATTATTTTGCAACACTGACGGAATTTGAAACTGTGACGAGTGTTGAAGCCGGTGGAGAGTTGCCTGCTGATTACAATGGCTATCGTCAACTTGATCGTGGTGAATCCCTCCGTGCATCACAAGTAGCGCAAGATTTAACCTTTGGATCAACTGAAACACAGGTTGGTATTGCGGGACGCGGGGAGGCAGGTGCATTTGAACAGCAATATGTGTATCAGCCCGAACAAGATGCAATTCTTGACCGTGAAACAAATGAACTGTACTTTGCTGACTCAGAAACAGGACAGTTTGTCAATGAAGCTGGCGATACCCTGATTACGGGATTTATCACGCTTATTGGGTTTGATAATTATGTTAACTTCTTGACAAGCCCTGCAATTAGTGGACCTCTGTTACGGATTTTCGGCTGGACAGTTGGTTTTGCGTTCTTGTCGGTCATCACAACCTTTGCAGTTGGTTTATTGTTTGCTCTCTTATTGCAGAACGATAAGATACCATTCCGTAAAGTCTTCCGCACGTTGCTGATTGTTCCTTATGCGATTCCAGCTCTGATTTCTGTGGCGATATGGAAAGGGATGTTTAACCCTAATCTGGGTGTCATCCCCGAATTGATTTCAAACTTAGGTATGATTCCGCCACCATTTTTTACTGACCCCGGCTGGGCGAAGTTTGGGATTCTGGTCATCAATTTGTGGCTAGGGTATCCATATTTCATGCTGGTATGTAGTGGGGCATTGGCTGCAATTCCGTCGGATATGTACGAAGCTGCTGAAGTTGATGGTGCGAATTGGTGGGAGAAATTCCGCGATTTGACCTTGCCGATGTTGTTGGTTGCCGTTGGACCACTATTGATTGCATCCTTCACATATAACTTCAATAACTTCGTGATTATCGAAGCGTATGATGAAGGTGGTCCGCCGATGGTTGGGACAACGACCCCTGCCGGACATACCGATATTCTAATCAGTTATGCCTTCCGATTAGCATTTGGTGGTGGGCGTGGTGCTGATTTTGGTCTGGCATCTGCGATTACCATAATCATCTTTTTGATGGTTGCAGGTGTGACGTTGCTTCAATTCCGCCTCACACGTAGCTGGGAGGAGACTTCAGAAAATGTCTAATAAAACGAAAAATAAATCAATGGATATACGTCGGGCACAATTAATTGGTACAACAATTCAAGTGATTGTTTTGCTGTTCGCCGTTGTGTTTGCGCTATTCCCTGTGGTATGGATTGTGTCTGCAGCACTGAATCCAAGCCAATCAATGAGTACACAATCAATCATCCCGCCTGTACCCGAGACACGAATTGTCACTGCGGAATCCAACGGCACAATTGTTGAGCTAGTTGCGAGCGAAGGACAGCGAGTCGAGCGTAGTGCCCAGCTGATTATGCTCATTGAAGTTGATGGCGAAAATCAGGAAATCCGTGCGCCTAAAAATGGCTATGTACAAAACTACCGACTCGAAGCAGGAGACTCATTTTCCGAGGGTGACGAACTCTTTGATGTGGGGTCGAGTTTGTTTATTAACTTCGATACCTTGCTGACATCAGAACGTCAACCCTTTATGCGCTGGTTATTTAATACAGTGATTGTCGCGGGCATCACATCTGTGTTGACAGTGATGGTGACGGCATTGAGTGCTTATTCGTTCTCTCGTTTTCGCTTTAAAGGTCGTCAAAGTTTGCTCGTGTTTATCTTGCTGGTGCAAGTATTCCCGAACTTGTTAGCGATGGTCGCTATCTTCTTGATGTTGCAACAAATCGGAAACTATATCCCATTCCTCGGCTTGAACACAATCGGCGGTCTGATACTGGTGTATGTCGGTGGTGCAATGGGCATTAACATCTGGCTGATGAAAGGTTTCTTCGATTCTGTTCCAAGAGAAATTGATGAATCGGCATTGGTCGATGGGGCAAATCATTGGCAAACCTATTGGCAGTTGATTTTCCCACTGGTGCGCCCAATTCTTATCGTTGTTGGTATCTTATCATTTGTCGGCACATTTAATGAATTTGTGCTGGCGCGGGTACTCTTGCGTGACAAAGAAAGCTGGACACTCATGGTCGGCTTGTGGGGGTATATCAGTGATAACTTTGCCCGTGACTGGGGGGTGTTTGCGGCTGGTGCTGTGATTGGTGCTGTGCCGACACTGATTATCTATCTGACACTACAAGACCAGATTGTGGGCGGTCTGACGCAAGGTTCAGTCAAAGGCTAGCCAGTATAAGTTTAAGGCTTACGGAGGGGGTGTTGCTGAGACATGCACACCCTCTTTTAATTTGGTACACTGACGATAAATATTTATTGATGTGAAGAAAGGATTTTGACGAATGACAGTTCCGTCTTTAGAGGTTGTAAATAATGCAATTGGCACAGAACAGGAGCCAATTACGTACACGTATACTGAACGTGATGTTTCACTTTATGCGCTGGGTATTGGCGCACCTGCTGATTGGCTTGACCAAGACGAATTGCGCTATGTCTATGAGATGAGTAACGAGGGTTTTAAAGTTATCCCGTCGTTTGGTGTGATTTTCTCTGGTCGGCAGATTAATGCGATTCTGTCCGGTAATATTGCAGGTATCGAATTTAATCCGATGATGCTGGTACATGGTGAGCAATACTTGGAACTCAAACGTCCGCTGCCGACATCAGGCACAGTCATTTCGACCCCGAAGATTGTGAATATCTTTGACAAGGGCAGTGGCTTACTGATGGTTACGGATGTAACAAGCCGAACCGAAGATGGCGACGTGTTATGTGTTGGTCGGTCATCTATGTTTATTCGTGGTCTTGGGGGCTTCGGTGGTGAACGCGGTACAAGTGAGAAAGTTGAAATCCCTGACCGTGAACCGGATGTTGTGCATGAAGAAAATACACTCGATATTCAAGCATTAATCTATCGCCTGTCCGGTGACCGCAATCCACTTCATGCTGACCCACAAATGGCAGCCGTCGGTAATTTTGATAAGCCAATCTTGCATGGTCTCAGTTCATATGGGTTTGCGACCCGTGCTGTCGTGAAGCACTTCTGTGATAATGATGGTGATAAACTTGAATCTATTGGTGTCCGTTTCTCCAAGCATGTATTCCCCGGTGATACACTGGTGACTGAGATGTGGAAAACATCGGATACAGATATTGTTTTCCAAATGAAATCAAAGGTACGTGATGTCGTCGTACTGAGTAATGCAACGGCAACGGTGAAAGGATAAGCGTCAATGGAATTTGACCCGACTGAACATCCACATCGACGGTATAATCCGTTGATGGACGAATGGATTCTGGTTTCACCGCATCGTACCAAACGTCCGTGGCAGGGCAAGCAAGAAAAACCTGCACCGGATAACCGTCCAGAATATGACCCCAATTGCTATTTATGTCCGGGTAATACCCGCGCCAGTGGGGATACCAACCCTAATTATGAGACAACTTTTGTCTTTACCAATGATTATGCTGCCGTGTTGCCAGATGTTCCGCCTGCGCCTGAAAATGATACCCCTTTGTTTCAGGTTAAATCAGTACAAGGGACAGCGCGCGTTATTTGCTTCTCACCCCGTCATGATTTGACCTTAGCCGAAATGTCAGTAGAAGACATCCGTACAGTGATTGAACTGTGGGGTGAGCAGACTACTGAGTTGGGTCAACAATATGCTTGGGTACAGGTGTTTGAAAATCGTGGCGAATTGATGGGGTCATCCAACCCGCATCCACACGGTCAAATCTGGGCGACGGATACACTTGGTAATATCCCTGCGACTGAAGACAAACAACAACAACAATATTTCTCCAAATATGGTAAGCCTTTATTGATAGATTATGTCAATCAGGAGTCGGCTGATGGGGAGCGCACCGTTGTTGAGAATGATGAATGGCTTGTCGTTGTGCCGTATTGGGCAGTCTGGCCCTTCGAGACATTGCTCTTGCCGAAGCGTCATGTGTTGCGAATCCCTGATTTAGACGAATCGCAACGTAGCGGACTCGCAGACATTCTCAAACAGATGTTGGTCAAATATGATAATCTGTTTGAGGTATCATTCCCATATTCGATGGGCTGGCATGGTGCACCGTTCTGGGACGATGATATTAATCACTGGCAACTTCATGCTCATTTCTATCCACCGTTGTTGCGTTCTGCTACAGTGAAGAAGTTTATGGTCGGTTATGAGATGATGGCAGAATCCCAACGCGACATCACAGCAGAGCAAGCCACCCAACGCCTGCGCGACTTGCCGGATATTCACTATAAACTACGCTAAATGATGTAAGGGGCTGAACTCAGTTTTGCCCCTTCTTCTATGGGTTAATCATCCCAAACGGGTTGCATCAAATCGCCGACCAGCGGGTCACCTGCAAAATTACATGTGCCTGCTTCAGGGATAAAGCCGTCACGGACAATTGGCTGTGGCGCATCAGGATTATAATAGTTGTAGACACGTCTTGAAATTTCTGCTATCACAGGGAGTGATTCCTGAAAGTTGAGCCATTCCGGTTGGAACATCATCGACGCAATCACATAGTCACCACCGGGTGTGAAGAAGACGGCGGCGTTACCATGTGTATCATCAATCCAGCCATGCTTATGCGCGACTCGTGTATCAAAAGGAACACCAGCTTTGAGCAGGGCATCTACTGTGTTGTTACTCATCACATGCAACATCTGACGGCATTCACGCGGTTCGATACGTCCCTCAAATGTCTCAATCAATGGACCGCCATCTCCATAGCCACATTCATACACATTCGCCAATAACGCACCCATATCGGAAACTGTAATCTGATTGGAGAAATCAGGATTCGCTTTTTCTTGATTGGCGGTTGTCTCCGGCAATGGAATTGGGCGTGGTGGAGGCTCTGGGGTTGCGCCAAGTATGATGAAAGGCGCAGTCAAAAACGACCGATTCAATCCAAGGTTGTTGAGGAATCGCGTGACGGCTTCTGCACCATCATATTCATTGCCACCTCCGACGATACTCAGTAGACGATTTGTTGCTACATTCTCACTGCATATCATGGTATTGGCGATGTCGGTTGCTTGCTCAACAGTGGGTGCAGAATCGAGGACTTCGTAAAGTGCAGCCATAATAGAAATCTTGTTGACACTTGTACCACTGAAGGCGAAATTATCACCGAATGTGAGGGCTTCTCCGGTTTGTAAATCCATGATAAATAACGCACCAAAACGGCTTGTTTCGGGGTCGAATCCATTATCCAATACTAGATTCCACAAGTCGCTACCTAATACCTGAAAACCTGTACTGAGTGGGACAGCATCTTGCCCCGCAATCGAACTAGCACTGATAACTGATGGTGTTGGTGTCAGTGTGGGTAATGTAAGGCGGGCTTGTGTAATCGCTTGCGTATTGAAGACATTCCCCTCAATATCAAGCAAACCTTGTGCAATCCAAGCTTGATTATTCGGAACACCATCAAAACGAATCCGCACCCACGGGAACTGTGTGTGATACCCTGTAATCTCGTAACGGTCACCCGCATAGGCAACCCCAACACGCGGATATTCAACACCGGGACCATAGCGAATATTAATTTCACCAGTTGCAATACCACTCACACCAAATGCGGTAATGGTTGCAGTCGGTGTGACATTGACAACAGTTGGTGATGGAACAGTGTTAGATTGTGTTTGGCTTTGATTGGCTGCGGCAGTGGCTAGCGGGAGTGGGGTTGGTACAGATTCGTTGATAATCAAATTGGAAAATGGCACAACATTAACATTGCCATTGACTGTAACCAGCGTATTATACACCCATCCTTTCGGGGCAAACGTATCTGGTTCTCCTAGCAAAACCCATGGGAAGAATTCGCTTCTACCAATGACTGGATAAAGTGTACCATTGGCAATTTCACCAACTAGTGCTGAATCAATATTATCGTCAGCACGTAGATTCGCCTGCCCGATAGCTTGGGCGGTGACTCCGGTGCTTTGTTGGGCAAGGGATAGCGTAACAGCAAAACATAGTAATAGACCAAATGTGAGCAAAAGTCGTTTCATACAATTACCTATAATGACTGACAGCAAACACGCGCATTATAGCATGAGGGGGTTTTCGTAAAACAGTCGATTTGCCTATGATTACGATATTGACTTTTATGATAGACCTTGTATACTTCTCCATGCTCACTTGCCGAAGTGGCGGAATTGGCAGACGCGCTACGTTCAGGGCGTAGTTCCCTTCGGGGAGTGTGGGTTCGACTCCCACCTTCGGCACTCAAAGCTCAGACAACTGTTTGGGCTTTTTTGTTATGTATACCCCAATTGGACTCTAATCATCAGTTTCGTGCTACAAAAAATAGCAAAATCCCCTGTATGAATTTGGATTGTCGGTTATCATAATGACAAGTCCGTCAGTGAAAATACAAGTCAAACATGGCAGAAACAACAACCGAACAACAATCAACAACCCAAAACACAACACAACGTAGTCGTAATCGTCGTTTGTCGAGTGTGCAAATTATGTTTGCCGTGATTTTGAGTGTTGGGTTGATGTTGGCATTGCAGTTTAGCAGTCGTATTCAGGCTGACCGTGACCTACAACGCATTCACGACCAAGTTGTCCAAGAAATTGACTTCCTCGAACAACAACAGGACGACCTTACCGACGAGCTAAATTACGTCAAGAGTGATGCCTATGTCGAACGTTGGGCGCGTGACGAAGGCAAAATGGTGCGCGAAAGTGAGGTTTTAGTTCTACCTCAGCCACTAGATAGTGACGCTATCGCACAATCCACACCGATTCCAATCGTCCAATTTGAGACGACTCCGCCTGAACCTGAAAACTGGGAATTATGGTGGGCGTTGTTCTTCGATTCACCACCGCCATCATTTTAGTTGTTCTCGTTGTCAAGAATGACCGTCTTTTTTGCTTTTTGTGTCGCAGTGGAAATGACGCGCCCATCGGGTGTGACTAACATTGCACCTTCTGGAACAATGACATTATGCGACCGCCCAAACAACGAAATTGCCAATAATATGAATCCAACCCCAATTAAACCACCTGCAACTAGGAGCATGGTCTGGCTGGCATCAGTATAAATAGACCGCATAAATCCTGCATATATCTGCGCCTCAAACCGTTCAATTTCACTATTTGCTCTGACAACATCATCAAAGCTTTCAAACACAGGGACTTGACTGGTGAATATCAATAGTAGTGTGATGATACCAGTGATAATGAATGTCCAGCCTAACCAGCGTCCAAACCCCTTTATGTTCCGTACTGCAAACACCATAATAAATCCAATCAAAGACAGCGGGCAGAGCAGTAGAAGCAGGCTGAGTTGACTATCTAACTGGAACAAGTTGTATACCAATCGAGCAAGGTCTTCTGGTACAGAGAGGCTACTTTCATCTTGTCTTATCTGTGTGTTGATAGCTGTGCCGATGTTGGCAAACCAGTTGCTAATGACATTGGTCGCCTTGTTTTGCAATATAACTGGTGGATTACAAATTGGAAAAGTTTGATTTGATTCACCATCGAATTGACGTAACTGTATGACTTGTTGTGCATTACAGTCAGGTGCGGATGAAATGATGATGGCACTTGCACGTTCGCCGGATAGCCCTTGCAATCGCTCGACAATCTCGGTTATGTCCATGATGTTATCAAGTTGGCGGAAATCACCCTGAGAGTAGGCATTGATTCTATCTAACACTGTTTCTGTTTGGGCTTGCAACCACTCAGCAGGGATTAACTCCTCGGATACTGCGCGCCAATCCTCTGTGGACATAAAACTATCAATGTCATTTAGGTCTATGCTGAAGGATTCATCGTTTTGGAGTTGGTCTTCGCTCTCTCGTAATATGGCTGGAATCACAAATGGCAAAATATCTTCATACACATCTTGTTCAGCGAGGATTTGTTTATAGGTATCGACATTGACAAGTGTATTGCGGAACGAAAATGTACATGCCGAAATTGACGCAACGACGATAAACAAAAGTACAAAAAACAGTGCGATTGTCCTGCTGACAAAACGTCCCATAACCAATTCCTATTCTTGGATGAAGTCCGGTTGTGCTCCAGCGTAGGCAATAATCTTTGTTATGATGCGGTTGTCCCCCACATGGAGGATGTTCGCTGGTTGTGCTGAATCAGTGCGGACGACACCAATTGCGAAAATCTCACCATTTGGTGCTTGTACGCTACTGGTCAATGTGCCGACTGATTTATCTCCATCGTATAGTGTTTGAGGGGCTTTGACAAATTCATCTAGCTCAAGTTTGACAATGGTTTTTGCCAACCGTTGCCGACTTTCCATCCGTGCGATAATCTCTTGTCCGGTATAACAGCCTTTGCTAAAACTGACTTCATCCCACAAACCGACTTCGAGCGGAATATAATCCGTAGATAGTTCGACTCCAGCAGGACGACCACTACGAATCCGTAGTGTGTTGTAAGTCAATGAACCTGCTGGCTTGAGCTTATGTAATTTGCCTGTTTCCAATATCTGCTTGTGAACAGCTTCCGCATGTCTGGTCTGACAGATGACTGCCCAGTGTTGCCCTACAATAGGTTTACGGCGAATAACAGTAAATGTTGCAAAATCGAGTTCAATTTCTGCGCTAGATAGCGGTTGAACATCGGCTAAATCAGCATGTAAAGCCTGCATGACAGCAGATGCAGTTTCGCTATGAATAGCAAAGTGATGTGTATGTGGCTGAATATTGATGACTTTGGCGTTATCCCCATAGAAGATGTTGCGTTGCAAATAAGTGGCGACAGCCTCTCCTTGACCGGGTTCTGTAATAACCAACAGACCCTCAGGGCGATTATAAACGACAACACGATAGAGGATACGCGCATTAGAATTTGTGAAAATAGTTGCTTGCCCACTGTGTAAAGGCAAATCGACAACGTTGTTGGTAGACATCCGATTGACAATCTCAAAACGTGCCTCACCAGTGACAAAAATACGCCCCTCATGCGAACGGTCGAGCAAGATTGCTGATGTCAGAGCTGTGTTGTATTCGTCAAGCAGGTCGTCGTAATGAAGTGGGATGCCGTCATCGGCTAGTGTTGCACCGAGAGATTGATGATAGTTGTTAAGATTGCTCATGAGTGTTGTCCTATTAGCTGACGTTTTTTCAGTTCACGGTCAATGATGTCGGAAACTTGTTGGACTGCTTGTGATAAATCGTCGTTAACAACAACATAATCACACTTGGATTGATAGGGTAGTTCTAATGTTTTTGCCCGCTTCAGACGTGCGCCGATGTTAGTGGTGTTATCGTCACGTTGTTTCATACGGTCTTCCAAAATCTTGAGTTGTGCTTCGAGTGTGTCACCGGGAATAGTGACATAGATTTGAACAACATGGTCGGGGAAGGCTGTTGCCAGTGCCTCTGCGCCGAGTACCTCAATATCTGCGATACGCACATAACCATTTGCCACACTATCTGCGACTGATTGACGAGGAACACCATACCATTTATTCGGTGTGACCTCTTGATGTTCAAGCAATTCACCCGCATCTCGCATAGCGATAAATTCATCCAGTGATATAAATAGATGTTCACGTCCCTGTTTTTCACCATCGCGCATCGCACGGGTGGTCGCTGTGGGGAGTTGGCTTACGATAGCTGATTGTTGAATAATGGCTTTCATGATGGCGTTTTTACCTGCACCACCGGGTCCAATCATAACGAAAATTACACCAGCAGGATTGTCAGAATGGGTCACGTTGTCTCTTTCCTTCATCATCCGATTGATGATTTCATGATAGCAAGCTCACCATAGAATCTCCATATGAAAAGGATGAAGAAACAAAAACGGACTCCATAAGAAGCCCGTTCTTGAATTTATATTATATGGCTCGGATTAGCCGGAGATAGTATCAATAAGACTGATGTCTGTGACCCACCAACTTTCTTCCCAATTGGTCGGTGACTGGCTATTGTCTGCCTGTCTCCAATCATTGGTGTAGTTCTCACCGAGGCGGTCTAGGCGGAAGCGCAAACCAATCGGTGGTTTTGGACTACCATCAGATTCTGTACCTGCGAAGCTTGCCAGCGAGTGTACTTTCTGTCGCCAATCACCGTCGTCTGGCATGTAGACACCACCATAGCTTGGTGTATCGAAGTCGCCAACCCACATTTGATACTGGAGTTTGGAACCACTGGTTTGTTCGTAGTAGTCCAGAATGATTTCGTGGTTACCAGCTGGAATAGTACGGGTAACTTCTTTTACATTGTTACCGTTATTTTCCCAGTCACTGATGAGCAAACACGAGCTACTGTTGCCACCAATCACCTCATCATCCTCACCACTGACACGTGGGCGACCACTCATCAACGGTTCACCTGACATAAACTCACAACCGGGGAAGTAGTCCGTGCCATACAGATTTAGCCATAGACGATGCCCATCATCGGATGTGATGCGGAAGGTGATGTCTGTAGCTGTATCCAGATAGAAAGAGCGACGGAATTGTGCTGACCATCTGTCTTGAATCCAACCGGAGACAGGTGATTGGTTGCTACCCCAATTGAAGTTGATGTCTTGGTCGTACCAGTCCGCGAAGCTATGGGCTGGCGGATAAATTGTTTCATCAACATCTGGGTTACCTGTCGTGCTTTCCGATGCATTGACATATGCCATCTTCTCGTTGTTCGAGCGTCCACTATCATCCCAGAAGTCTGCTGACCAGTTGGATGTCCAGAAGCTTGCTGGAGTAGACCCACGCATGCCTGTTTGTTGCCATGTGAAACCACCATCTGTCGTGACTTCAACGCGAGCAGTACCACCTAATTCATGATAGGTGTAGTAGCGCAAGAGCGGGGCAACTGCGTCAGATAGGTCAAACACACCGTTGAATATCATGGACGATTGTGAACGTGGTGCGGCGGGTACTTCTGGGAAGAGTGCGCCTGCTGCCACCTTTGGACTATCTGTGAACGAGAAGCTACTGCTACCTAGTGACACAATCAGTGCGGCATCCCCCCAACGGTCGAAGTATTCTAGTCGAATCTTATATTGGTCACCCGATTCAAACAGGGCGTTACCTACATTGATTTGACGACCACCTGTATTGAAGTCATTGTAAATGTTCCATTCAGGGTCATATGGGTCATAGTCTACTGTCGTCCGGTCTGCTAAGCCACCCCCTGGAACTGTATCAAACTTCATCCGGAGTGCTTCATCGTAAGTCAAGACGAATGTATAGTTACCTGCTGGCATTGTCGTACCGATGATAGGGGTTGTTAGCTCCCATATACCACCAAACTTATAGGTGAAACCACCCGGTCCGCCACTACCCCATTCAAAGTTGAGGTCTAACGCAAGCGACTTGTAGTCATAAGATGTGCTATCGGGGTCATCATATGCTGCCTTGTCAAATTCGTTTCGGACACAATTTCGGAATCCGCTATTGCCGTTTGAGCAATAGTTGAAATCGTATATCCAATATGTCCAGAACGAACCACCAAAGCTAGCAGGACCACCACCGGAGCCACGGAAGAATTCAGGGCTGAGACCCCATGTTCCTTCAAGAACCCAGTTGCGGGTATTACGCGCCGCATCAAAGAACTGATCGCCTGTATCCGTATCAATGTTGACTACAGGTGGGTTGTAGAACCCGAACTCGATATTGTCAATGTACCAGCCATCGCGCAAGTTGCTATCGCCAGTACCACGATCCATTGAATCGGACACAAAGCGGATACGAATGCGTTTACCGGATTCATCATCTGTTGCTGCATAACCACTCAGGTCAAAGATTTCACGTTTCCATAGGAATTGATAACTCCATCCCGATCGGTTCCAATCATTGAAACCTGATTGACCCCATGGTGGAACAGTTTCCCAACGCGACCACCCGTAGCTATGCTCATAACATTGGTCATAGTCTGCATTCCAACAATAGCCACTCGTGCCAATTGTTGATGGGTCTTCATATGAGACTTGAATGCGGATGTTCGTGCTACTGCCGATATAGTGACGTTGCCACAAGGTCATAATTGGGCGACTGGATGCAGGTGTCGCACGCAGATCCATGATGGTTGCCATTTCCAGAACATTATATGTACGCCCGCTATTTCTCGTATAATTCGAGAAGTCGGGTGGGGCAGTTTCTGGCGCATCCACACTACCTAACGGCACCGATGTACTGTCATGGAAGGCGAGAACACCATCTTGTTGTTCCCAGTCAATCACACTCCATGTACCACCCAAATACCAGTTATCAAAGATTTCGCCGGAATTATCATCAAGGTTGTCACGATAGGCAACACCGTCACCTTCAACGGATACTGTACTACCACTACCCGGTGGGGCAGTGTCAGTTGTGTAGTCAACTTGTAGCGCAACAGTTTGTTCTGCCGCAGTCTTAGCAAGTTGACCCTGCTTGATAAGCTCCCAGTCTTTGTCCGCACCGCTGTCATTGCTTACATACACAGCGTAGTTGCGAATCCAACCATTTTGATACCATGAATTTGATGGGTCAATCTGGCGTGGCAAGATGCTGAATGAACCTATCTGGTATCCAGTACCGAGGTCAAGTTCAAACCAATGTGGATGACTTTGACTGGTGTCATTGAACCATTCCGTATCAGTGTCACCATCGAGCATTAGCCCGATTTCGTCGCCTGTCCGATTACTACTAAAGTCGATAATGCTCCAACCGCTACGGTCAATTACGGCATCATCCTTATCAAATAGGTTGAACTCTGCAATCGTTGCATAAGGATTACCGTTGACCTCTGACAAGGCTTCAAAGCGTACATAACGGAAGTCCCCAGTTGTGTAGATAAGCGGATCTGTTGTTGGGAATGTTGGATTATCAACATCCTGTGATACTCCTTCGTCCCATAGTGCATGGACACGCTCTTCACGTTCTTCGATTCGGATTTCATCAATATAGATACCATCCGCGTTGTTGTTATTACCGTTTGAGGTAAAGCGGAAGCGGAACAAAATGTCATCATCAGTTCTCGAATCCGGTATGCTGTTATCGAAACCAGCCGATGCCCAAATTTGACGCAGGTCAATTTCGACCCGTTGCCAGTTCCATTGACGGCGAGTACTACTGTCACTTTGGCTGTTATACGACATCCGGTCACGATATGTCCACAGGACTTTCCATGTACCGTCACTGTCGTCAGCTTTCTTCCACTCAACGTAGAAGTTTTCACCACCACTACTACCAAAGTCATGCCACCAATGGAAGGTCATAATTGGGTCAATTGGGGTAGGGTTGTCTGGCTCATCAGTACACAAGTTGGATGGAACAAGTTCACACTGTGGCGAGAATGGATTATCTGGCGAGTCATTGTTCACATCAAGTGCAATGCGAAGCTGTGCGTTCGTGTTCTGATTTGTTGCAAAAGTTTCCTGTTGTGGGTTATCGCTACTATCCAATGTATATGGCGAATCTGTCAGCGACCACGGACCAAAATCATCAGCTTGATAGGCGCGGTTGTCTGCACGTCCCCATGTACCACCCAAGAGCCAATCGTTGATTGTTTCTTCTTGCTCAAATGGCTCATAGTATGGATATACAAGATAATTTGAAATCGACAGACGCTCAAGCTGAATGTCGTCAATCCACCAACCGGGGTCTGTATCGGAACCATCGCCAACTGTCATTGCAAATCGAATACGGAATTTACCATTTGCAGCTGGCTCAAGTGCGAGCAATTGTTCCAGATTGATTTCTTGGAAGACCATTGATTCTTGTCTTGGTCGATTGGTGCTATTACGTGGGTTGAGCTGTGCATCCGGAATAAGCTTCCATTCAGGGGCTTCACCAGCGTCATAGTCTAAGTCGGTAGAATATTGGATTTCCAAACCTGTACGACGGTCGATGTCATAGGCATGCCAGAAGGACAGAATCGCCTCACCAGCATCACCTTCAGGATCGACTACACCCAGCGGATGGAGCAAATCAATATAACCATTAAATTCAAGTGTGTGCATACGCAAGTTTTGGTCATCATAATCACCACAGTTTGGCGAAGCCGACCCACACCCATCCAGATTTGTTTTCTGATAATCTGCGAAAGCACTGTCGTCCCATGCAAAGCCTTCTGTACCCCGTGTGCGGGCGGAGGTTAATTCCCAGCGTCCACTTGGGATAAAGTCGTTCGCCTCGGTGACATCGTTAAAGTCCCAATATTGCGCTGTATAGAAGAACTCGGAGCGGGTGCTTTCATCAATGTTGATACTATCAACCCACCACATACGATAGCCACGGTCTCTACCTGTCGAGTAGGATGCCTCAGGCACTTCCATACCAAAGCGGATGGTATAGCGGTTTCCTGCTACAGTTTCTCCGACAAGGTCAGCCAGATTGATTTCTTGATATGTCCAGTTGTAGTTTGTGGAGTTACCAACGTGTAAGTCTTGACGTGCCCATGTCAAATCAGCACGGTCGAATACACCATCGTTATCAGGGTCGTAGTTGGCAACTTCTATCCATGCTTGCATTGAGGGGTCGCGGAAGTCCCAGATGTCCCAGAAGGTCAGAATAGGGTCTGTCATTGTTGTCGGGATTTCGACACTACCACGGAGTTCAAGATAACAACGATTACCGATGCCGAAGTTGCTACCAGATTCCCATGAATCCCAGCGGAAGTCTTCCGAGTTGGAATCACGGCTATCTTCAACATTACCCCAGCGACAATCCGCTGTGCCAGAGGTTGGTGAGCCACCTGAATCGACTGGTGTATCATCAGGATTACCGCCAAATTCTGTACTACCAATCGAGAATTTGACACCAGCACCACCACTACCTTCGACCATATCCACGACAACAGTATATGCACCGGCTGCGACTGTACGCTTGGCGGATGTCACATCACCATAGTGCCAACCCCAACCATCAATCACGAGACAGTCATTAGTGCCCTCATATACCGTTGGGTCACCGGAACTTGTGAATGAGCCACCCCATTCAATACCTGTTGATGAACAATCATCAGGGTCTGTTGTTTCTAGGTTAACGTGACCGGGTAACAACCAAACACGGAAGCCATCGTCAATGAACTCTAGATTGAACAGTAATTCTAGGCTTGGTGTTGTTGCGGGGTCAATAAAGATATGACGGCGGAAGGATGCGCTGAAGTTGTTGCCAGCATTGCCAGAAGGCCAACCGTCAATTGGCGAACCACTACCCCAGTTGAAATCAAGATTGTATTGTTTGTCAGGGTCAATCTCTGATGTGTATAGCCCATCGGAATATGATGATAATTCCATATCAGCATAGAACTTGACAAACCAACCGAGGTCGGTACCGAGGAAGACTTCATCACCAATACGCCAGTATTCGTCTTCATCTGCCGAATCATGCCAAGGCGCAGTAAACTCAAAATCGCGCGGTGTCGGCGATGGTGTCGGTGTTTGTGTTGGTGTGATAGGGGTTTCCGTCGGGGTATCCGTCGGCGTTGGCGAAGGACCATCCGTTGGGACTTCTGTTGGCGGGATGCGTGTCCGTGTAGGAAGTGGTTCTTCAACAGGGGTCTGCTGAGATATCCACGTTACCGTCAACCAGAATGCGTCTCTGTCTGGTAGGTCATTGAGTTCATCGGGGTTAGTCCCGAGGAGGTTATATACCGTATTGCTGAATACATTACCAATTGCCGGACCAGTGGCGGCAATCGCAACAGCAAACGATAAAATGACCAATGCCACAATCAAAGCATATTCCACCATGGACTGCCCAGATTGTTGTGAATGTTGTGTTGGTTTGTCTTTTTGCATAAGTGACCCTCACTTGTATGCACATTGGGTTCTAAACATGCCTAATTTTTATGTTCTAATGTTACCTGATTTAGACGAGTTTTGGGTTTAATTCTTGTCATTTCTTGTATAGATGCTTTGACATAAGCCTTCGACTTGAGAAAATCTCCGTCTCTACGTATGCTTAAGGCTATAACCCTTGAATTTTCTAACCGAAAGGAAACCAAATGCAAGCGAAAATCTTAGATGGTCGCGCTGTTGCTAAACGACTCCGTGGTGAAATTTCTGTATCAGCAGAGCAATTTAAACAAGAATATGGTAGCTCGCCGGGATTGGGAGTTGTTCTCGTTGGGGATGACCCCGCTTCTGCAATGTATGTGAGAATGAAACGACGCGCTTGTGAAAAAGTCGGTTTCATTAGTGAGGCACAAATATTGCCCACTGATTCAACACAGGAGCAGGTCGAGTCAGCAGTACGTGACTACAACAATAACCCTAATATTCATGGCATTCTGGTTCAACTACCTTTACCTGACCATATTGATGAGGAAGCGGTTTTACGTGAGATTAGCCTCAGTAAAGATGTAGATGGTATTCATCCAGTTAATATCGGTAAATTGGGGATGCGTGGACGTGAACCCTCATTTACACCTGCAACACCGACGGGTTGTATGGTGCTATTAGAGGAAACAGGCGAGCCGATTGAAGGTAAGCAAGCAGTTGTGATTGGGCGAAGTAACATTGTAGGTTTGCCTGTTGCGTTGATGCTGACCAATGCCAATGCTACAGTTACTATTTGTCATAGCCGTACCAACGACTTACAAGCGTATTTAAAGAATGCTGACATTGTTGTTGCCGCAGTTGGACGACCAGAGTTCATTAAAGGGGATTGGCTGAAAGAGGGCGCAATTGTCATTGATGTTGGCTCAAATTCCGTCGATGACCCTGAGTCTGAAAAGGGCTATCGTTATGTTGGTGATGTCGAATTTGAATCAGCGAGTCAAGTTGCCAGTTATATCACCAAAGTACCTGGTGGTGTTGGACCGATGACGATTACGATGTTGTTGCAAAATACACTAAAAGCGGCATGGGCGAGTGTCAAAGCATAAGAGTTGTATCAGATAATGCCAATCAGTGGTGTAAAAACTTGATGTGAGACCTGCTTTTGAGGTTAGATAGTATCATCAAGCTGAAAGGTTATCGGATGATAAAGTCAGACGAATCGACTGGACAACAGTCTGATACATCACATGTCGGTGCATCAACACAACTCAAGCGATGTTTGCAAGTGGTAACACAAACTTTGATGGACATTGAAGTGAGCCAAATGCTGTCAGCGAACTTATATGAACGTAGTGATACACGTCGCGCCTATCGTAATGGCTATCGACGGAGCATTTGGAATACACCTATAGGCAACATCGAATTGCAAATTCCTAAGTTGCGTCGAGGTACATACTACCCCGACCGTCTGTTAAATGACGAACAAGTGAGCCAACAGTTGCTTCAATTGATTCGGCAAAGTATGACTCATGGTGTGCAACCCAATGTTCTTGCTGATGGGTTATCTTCGCTTGGTCTTATGACATTATCACCCTATGAGTTACATCAAATTTGTGATGCACTGTACCTAACAATTGACCAATTTCAGCGTCAGGATGTTGCGAAACCGAATGTGATTGAGCGGTCAAATAGCCGAATGCAGTCATCGGGGCAACAAAATAAAGATGAGAGCTTCTGGAAAGATTTCTCTCGTCGGATGGCACATGCAGGTTTAGATGTAGAAGATTCGCAATCGGTACTGTCTGGTGTGAACCCCTATGCACGAGTAGAGCAAGATACACCAAAACTGCGTCATCCTAAGATTGTCCGATTCATTGATATACGACATGTTCATGAAGATTTACAAGTTGCTTAGATACTAAAAGAAAGTAGAGACACTTATGATTCCAATGGTAATCGACCAATCGTCGCGTGGCGAACGGTCTTATGACATTTTCTCCCTGCTCCTTAAAGAGCGTATCATTATGCTGGGTACACCAATCGAGTCGCAAATTGCTAACTTGATTGTGGCACAACTTCTTTTCCTTGAGCGCGAAGATAGTGGTCGCCGGATTCAGATGTATGTTAATTCTCCGGGTGGTGAAATCTATGCAGGTATGGGGATTTACGATACCATGCAAGCTATCAATGCGCCCGTGAGTACAGTAGTCGTCGGGTTTGCAGCCAGCTTCGGTACAGTCGTTTTGACTTGTGGTGAGGCAGGAATGCGCCATGCACTCCCCAACGCGACTATTCATCTGCATCAACCCCTCGGTGGCGCGCGTGGGCAAGCATCCGATATTGTGATTCAAGCCAATGAGATTGTGCGCCAGAAAAAACAAATCTATGGCATTATCGCTAAACATGCCGACAAAACGCCAGAATATATCGAAAAGCTATCCGAACGTGACATCTACTTCACGCCGGAAGAAGCGATTGAACACGGTCTAATTGATAGCATCCTTGACCGTCATGCCGACGTTGGTGAGAACTAATCATCAATTTCCATATAATAAACGAAACGGGTATAGAAAAATCTATGCCCGTTTTTCGTTGTATAACTTGTGAGCTGACTTACGAGGCGATATAGTAGACAGCATTATTTTTGGCAAAGGATATAGACATGGGCACACTACTTCTTAAGAATATCCATACTTTAGCGACAATGGATAGTCAACGGCGTGAACTCTCGGATGCGTCTATCTATATTCAAGATAACGTTATAACAGCAGTAGGGCAGTTGGATGATATGCCATCTCCCACTGCTGATACGGTGCTAGACATGTCAAATTATGTGGTAATGCCCGGTTTAATTAACACCCATCATCATATGTATCAAAGCCTGACCCGCGTTCTCGCACAAGATAGTGAATTATTCGATTGGCTGACGACACTATATCCTATCTGGTCACGATTACGAAGCCAACATATTTATGTGTCAGCAAAGCTTGCGATGGCGGAATTAATGTTGTCCGGTTGTACAACATCCAGTGACCACCTGTATATATTCCCCAATGATGTACAACTTGAAGATGAGATTCGTGCTGCTGAGGAGATAGGTATGCGCTTCCATGCGGCGCGTGGTGCGATGAGTCTCGGCGAAAGTAAAGGTGGATTACCACCCGATAGTGTCGTCGAAGATGAAAAAGCTATCTTGAAAGATACACAGCGCGTGATTGAGACATTTCATAATGCCGATCGGTATGCTATGTTGCGGGTTGTGGTTGCGCCGTGTTCTCCATTTAGTGTGACGGTTGACCTGATGCGAGAATCTGCTGATTTAGCACGCGCCTACGGGGTACATCTACATACACATCTAGCAGAAAACGAAAAAGACATTGACTTTAGCCTAGAGACATTTAATCAGAGACCCGGTGACTATGCAGAATCCGTTGGCTGGGTCGGTGATGATGTCTGGCATGCCCATTGTGTCAAACTCAATGACGATGAAATTAAACAGTTTGCTCATACCAGAACAGGCGTATGTCATTGTCCATCATCGAATATGCGCCTTGCCTCAGGGATTGCACCGATTCGTCAAATGCTTGACCACAATGTCAAAGTTGGCTTGGGAGTGGATGGCTCTGCTTCTAATGATGCCGGACACCTCTTAAACGAAGCACGTCAGGCGATGTTATTACAGCGAGTGGGGGGTAATCCAGCGGGGTTGTCTGCACGGGAAGCTCTTGAATTGGCAACGGTTGGCAGTGCCAGCGTATTAGGTCGTGATGATGTCGGCGTGATTGCTGAGGGGATGTCCGCAGATATAATTGCTTATCGCTTGGATACTGTTGGTTTCGCTGGTACATTACATGACCCCGTTGCTGGCTTGCTATTTGGGCAGTCATCATTAGTAGATTTGTCTATCATCAACGGCAAAATCGTTGTACAAGATGGTCAGTTGCTGACGGTTGATTTGCCTGTTCTCATCGAAGAACATAACAAGCTATCCCAACAACTCATCAATGGTGATGATTGATGGGGTTTCTGCGTTTGGGTGTTGCCTGTGCAGTATGGGGTGCAGATGGGCGCATACTCTTATCGAAACGTGGTGATTTAAATGTGTGGAATTTGCCCTCAGGTCGCCTTGATAGTAGTGAACTTTTAGCAACTGCAGCTGTGCGGGAAGTTTACGAAGAAACGGGCATTGAAGCTGAGATAAAACAGGTCGTCGGCTTATATTATTATGAAGGCTGGCAACGCATGAATGTCTTATTCGAGGCAACCATGACTGGTGGCACAATCCAGCAATCCACATTCGAGACACGCGATAATCGTTTTTTTGCGCCGGATGAATTGCCTGCTAATAATATCAGCCAACAGATGGTAGATGACATCTTGAATGACGCATCATCCCCACTGCGCGTGATTGTAATGCCAGAAAACAAGTTGAGAAGCGCGAAGCAACAACTACGCCTACGTTGGATAAAGAACTTACTACGTGGTCACATTGAACCCCGTTATCCTCGCTTCAGGGTTTATGGTTGTCTACGAGATTGTGAAAGTCATATGCTACAAGTAAACGGCGATTCTCCTATTTGGCAACAACTCAAGTTGACAGATACCCATGTTTTGCGCGACATTAGACAACAAACAGATACTGATATACTGCACTTTATATTTGATGATACAGTCACAAACCATGTGACCTTTCCAATCGAACAGGAGTGATACTCATGACACTTGTGGATAGATTAGCCGTAGCGCGCGGTGATATGCCCGCAGACCTTGTGCTACGAAATGCTCAATTGATGAATGTGATAACAGGGGAAATATATAAAACGGATGTTGTTGTTCATGACCGCTACATTGTGGCATTGGGCGATGGTTATGAAGGGGAAAATGAAACTGACTTAGACGGGAAATATATTGCACCGGGGTTGATTGATGCCCATGTACATATCGAAAGTAGCCTCGTGACCCCGCCAGAGTTTGCGCGGGCTGTGTTGCCTCATGGCGTGACGACCGTCATTACCGACCCGCATGAAGTTGCAAATGTGCTTGGGCTGGAAGGCATGCGCTTTATGCTAGAAAGTGCCAAACATGGATTACTGAATATGTTCGTGATGGCATCAAGTTGTGTACCAGCAACCCATATGGAAACATCCGGCGCGCGACTAGAAGCTGAAGACCTTGAACAGCTTGTCAGCAACAAATGGGTGCTAGGGCTTGCTGAAGTGATGAACTATCCCGGTGTTGCGATGGCAGACGAAGGTATGCTCGACAAGATTATGTTGTTTAAAGATTTGGTCTTGGACGGTCACGCCCCCGGTATGACAGGGCAGATGCTTAATGCTTATGTGACAGCAGGGATTCAAAGTGAACATGAGTGTACTACTGTTGAAGAGGCACTCGAAAAATTACGATTGGGTCTCACAATTTTCATCCGCGAAGGCACAGCAACCCGTAACTTATTGCCACTCCTCCCGATGATTACGCCAGAAAACCATACATCAATTTGCTTCTGCACCGACGACCGCATTCCAGCCGACTTGATTGATAAAGGCTCGATTGACTATATGATTCGTGTCGCAATCGAAAATGGCGTTGACCCCATGATGGCGATGCGCATGGGTACAATCAATACAGCCCGTTACTTCGGACTCAAGAAGTATGGTGCAGTTACACCCGGATGTTATGCCGATTTGATTGTCTTCTCTGATTTACAAAATATCATGCCAGAGCAAGTCTATCGGGGCGGTACGCTGGTTGCAGAAAATGGTCAAATGGTTGTGGATAGAGAGAAAACTCGTGCGATGGATTTACGGGGTACGGTTAATATTCAAGCCGATAATCTGGACTTTTCGATACCCGCAGATGGTACTGAAATTCATGTGATTGGTAGCATCCGTGACCAAATTGTGACCGACCACTTTGTCGAACCTGCTACGATTGCAGGTGGTTTTGCTGTCAGCGACCCTGAACGCGACATCCTTAAGTTTGCAATTGTAGAACGCCATCGGGCAACAGGTAATATTGGTAAGGGATTCATCAAGGGCTTCGGACTCCAACGTGGTGCGATTGCGGGTACAGTCGCGCATGACCATCATAATCTTACGGTTATCGGGGTTGATGATGCTAGCATGACAACCGCTGTTCACGCAGTTTTGCGGATGGGTGGGGGGCTTGTTGTTGTTGATGGTGACCGTGTTTTGGCGCAATTGCCACTTCCGGTTGCTGGTCTGTTGAGCCAAGAACCCATTGAGGATGTGCGCGCAACCTATGACACCTTAATTGAAAAAGCGCACGAGCTTGGTAACGACATGAGTGACCCCTTCATGGCAATGAGTTTCATGGGCTTAGAGGTGATTCCCAAACTGAAGCTAACCGATATGGGACTCGTCGATGTCGAACAATTCAAGATTATTGATTTGTTTGTTTAAGTCGCATCTGTGCGTATGGGGCTTTATTCGCTAAAGTATGCGCTGTATTTATTGACTCAGATAGTTAGGATAAACAATGGTTGAACAAGCCGTCATAGATAAACTCAAAGTGCGCGTGGAAGAAGAACGCGAAAATATCATTACCTTCTTGCGCGAAATTTGTGCAATCCCAAGCATGGAAAGCCAGATTAAAGACTGCGGTGAACGGGTTGCCGAAGAAATGCTGAAACTTGGATTTGAGAAAATCTGGTGGGACAAGATGGGTAACATCGTCGGTAAAATCGGAGACGGTGAAAAGGCTATTTTGTATGATAGTCACATTGATACAGTTGGTATCGGCGACCCTGATGAATGGGATTGGGATCCATTTGAAGGCAAAATTGAAGATGGTATCTTGTTTGCGCGTGGTGCATGTGACGAAAAGGGCAGTACCCCCGGTATGATTTATGGTTTGGCGATTGCCAAAGAGCTAGGCTTGCTTGATGGTGTGACTGCCTATTACTTCGGAAATATGGAAGAATGGAACGATGGTCAAGCCCCGCATGCTTTTGTCCAGACCGAAGGCATCAAGCCGGATTTTGTTGTCATTGGTGAGCCGACTAAGATGCAGATTTATCGCGGACACAAAGGGCGTGTCGAATTTAAAATTGTCGCCAAAGGCAAAAGCGCACACGCTGCCAGCAACTTCCTCGGTGATAATGCGATTTACAAACTCCTGCCTATTATCGACCGCTTGAGCAAAATTGAACCCGAACTTGGCGACCATGAATTTCTCGGTCATGGACGGATTACGGTCACCGATATGGATGTGAAAACACCTAGCATCAATGCTGTGCCTGACGAAGCAACCATTTATGTTGACCGCCGTATCACATTTGGCGAGACTCCCGAAGCAGAACTGCAACGCCTCAAAGATGTGATTGGCGACCGCGACGACATTACTGCCGAAATTCTGGTTTATGATGAACCAAGTTACACAGGGTTTGTGTTCCCATTGGATAAAATTTATCCAGCATGGGCGTATGACGAAGGTGATGCCATTGTACAAGCAGGTGTCGAAGCTGGAAAAGTTCTCTATGGTGACATCGGTACAGGCAAATGGGACTTCTCGACCAATGGGATTTATTGGGCAGGCAAGGCAGGCATCCCTAGCATCGGCTTTGCTCCCGGTGATGAAATCCATGCCCATACCGTACTAGACCAAGTCCCACTGGAAGATGTGGTTAAGTCCACTGAATGGTACGCGCTGTTTCCAGCTATTTTGTTGCAGACGATTGATGGATAAGAAATCCTTCACAGGGTCTCGCTTTGTTGGTGGAGATTGGGACAACGGATTTGGATTGCAATTTGATGTGGCGGATGACGGAAGTGTCTCCGCCACTTTTGCATTTTCCGAAAATAAAGAAGGACCAACAGGGCTTGTACATGGTGGCGCACTGGCTGCCGTCATGGATGAAGCGATTACTGTTGCCGCGTTTGTCAATGACAGGGGTGGTCTCACGGTTAACTTGAATGTGGATTACAAAGCACCTGTGCCGATTGGTGCAGAAGTGACAGTCGTCGGGCAACTAGAAAAAATCGAACGTCGCAAGACCTTTTTATCAGCAGAGTTACGGCTAGCTGATGGTACATTGGCGGTCTCTGCGAAAGGGTTGTTTATCTCCTTTTGATGAGTTTGTATAAGAATTATATTATAAACGGACTTTAGTCCGTTTGTTTGGTAAGTCCTCTTGATGTTGTGTTGTCTGTATAACAGAATGGCAAAACACAGAGAGGACAATCATGAAAATTCAAGGTCTCCATCATATTACACTGGTGGCATCCAACGCCCAACAAACGGTTGACTTTTACACGCAGGTGCTAGGTCAACGTCTTGTAAAGCAGACAGTCAACTTCGATGACCCGACTAGTTATCATCTGTACTTCGGCGATGCGACAGGCAAACCCGGTACAGCCATCACCTTCTTCGAGTGGGGTAACTTGCCTCGTGGACGACGCGGTATTGGCGGAACACATCACCTTGCGCTGACCGTCAAAGACTATGATGGTTTGCTCAAATGGAAACGTCGTTTGGTCGATATGGATGTGAAGGTGAATGGACCTTATGACCGCCACTACTTCAAGTCAATTTACTTCCGTGACCCTGATGGTGTGATTCTGGAAATCGCTACCGAAGGACCCGGTTGGACAATTGATGAAAAACTTGAAGAACTGGGCATGGTGCATAAACCACCCCCAGAAGATATGATGAGGGCAAACCGTGACGAAAACAAAATCAAGCCATTGATGTGGGACTCTCCGATTGAGGGTATCACAGCAGACATGGCATTGATGTTCGGGATGCACCACATCACAGTGATTGGCTCTAACATCAAAGCAACCGACGCATACTACCGCGATGTGCTTGGCTTGCAACGGGTGAAGATGACCGATAACTTCGACGCACCGGATTCTGCTCACTGGTATTGGGGTGTCGATAATGGTAAGCCCGGAACGTTGATTACCTACTTCGAGCATCAACCCGGTAAGGTCAACTATGCTCAGATGGGAATCGGCTCTGTTCATCACTTTGCATTTGCTGTCGAAGATGAAGCCGAACAGGTTGAATGGCGCAAACGGCTTGGCAAAGCAGGCTATCGTGTATCACCCATCATGGATAGGGTATACTTCAAGTCAATCTATACCAACGACCCCGACGGTCACATTGTGGAATTGGCAACTAATGGTCCCGGTTTCCTATTTGATGAAACCGAAGAAGACCTCGGCAAAACGCTCAAGTTGCCACCATGGTTAGAAGAACATCGCACATCAATCGAAAATGGCGTATCGCCACTTGTAGTTCCTGAATGGAAGGCTCCGGTAAAATAACATGACAGACAAAAACAGCCCACATATGACACAACCCCTGTTAGCAGCAGGTGAACCGCTGGAATCAGCGAAAGCTGTGATGATACTTGTGCATGGACGAGGTGCAACCGCAGAGAGTATCCTGACATTGACACAGCACTTCCATATGGATGGATTTGCTTACCTTGCACCGCAAGCATCACACAACACATGGTATCCGCAACGGTTTATTGTCCCGCAAAATGACAACGAACCATGGCTATCATCAGCCAAAGATGCCGTTGGACGTGCGCTACAGACAGCATTAGATGCAGGTATTCCCGCAGATAAAATTATCTTCCTCGGCTTCTCGCAAGGGGCATGTTTAGCGACGGAATATCCAGCCCGTAACACGCAAAAGTACGGCGGGATTATCGCACTCAGTGGCGGACTCATTGGCACTGATGATGAAATTACAGGCTACACAGGCTCACTTGATGGCACGCTTGTTTTTCTCGGTTGCTCCGATGTGGACTTCCATATTCCAAAAGAACGGGTTGAAGACAGTGCCAAAGCCCTTGAAGAAATTGGTGCACATGTTACCATGAAACTCTATCCGGGTATGGGACATACGGTCAACGACGACGAAATCGCCCATGTCAAGCAAATCATGACACAGGTTCTCGCCGACTAGGCTACAAATGAGGTGATGGTGTGATACTGTCACCTCAACTATCTGCTACAATTTGTCTATTGGACAAGTTGCCGACAGGAAGTAACTGTGCGAATTAGCTGGATAGAACCCAATCAACTGGCTGCAAGTGGTATCCCACTGGGCAAAGATGACATTGAATCGCTACACCAACAGGGTATCCGTGCCATTATCACCCTGACTGAACCCCCGCTGACAAACCAGTCCGAAATCACGGATGCACTTGTTGCAAATTTGGATATATTGCTATTTCATATCCCACTTGTAGATCAACATCCGCCTGAAAATCCTCAAATGGTCGTTGACTTGAAATCAATCATTGACCGCATGAAAGCCGAATCGAAGCCGGTGTTGATTCATTGCCATGCAGGTATTGGTCGCACTGGAACAATGCTCCATGCCTATTATATTGCTAGTGGTTACAGCCTTGACGAAGCCAAACTAAAGGTCAAGTTAGCACGTCAGATGAGCCAATTCTTTATGCTGGCAGATGCACAACAAGACTTCCTAGAACAATTAGCATCTGGCAATAAGACTGGATCAATTCAAAATAATCAACAGCAGGCAATTCAGGCAAGCAGTATTGACCATACGTGTTTACTGGTGAGCAATTTAGAAAAGGCGCGCGGATACTACCAAGCCTTGTTTAGTCTAAAGATTCGACCGCATCCAAACGCCGACAGAACATTGATGTGTGAAGATGGAAATATTCACTTTTTCCTTGAAGAAGTGGACTTTCCATCAGAATTTTTATCAAAACAGCACTTATCATTTCGTGTCACCGATAGGCAAAAAATCATGGATACGTTACAATCGCTAGGTATTCCGTTCCAAACTGGAAAGTTTGAAGGATTTGAATATCATAACTACTATTGGGTAGAATGGCGTGACCCTGACGGGATTCGTCTAGAATGTATAGAACTTATTGATTGAGATTACAGTAGGGAGACAGTTATGCAAACTGACCTCAGAGGTCGTGACCTCATTAGCACACAAGATTGGTCAAAAGAAGAAATCGAGACTTTACTCGATGTCGCGTGGGACTTAAAGCGTAAACGGGCATTGGGCGAACCACATGCACTATTGCGTGACAAAGTGCTGGCGATGTTATTCTTCTTCACCAGCACCCGTACCCGCATCAGCTTTGAAGCAGGTATGGCACAACTTGGCGGACACGCACAGTTCGTTGACAGCACAACAACCCAGATTAGTCACGGTGATACCGCCAAAGAAATTGGTGAAATTGTCGGGCGGTATACAGACGGTATTGCGATTCGCCAATGTGATTGGGGCATCGGAAACCAATGGATTAATGGGGTCGCAAAAGCTAGCCGTGTCCCTGTATTGAATATGCAATGTGATGTATATCATCCTTTCCAAATCCTCGCCGACCTGATGACCATGCAAGAAAAATTTGGGCGTGACTTGCGTGGTAAGACCATCAACGTGAGTTGGGCATATGCCTCCAGCTATCAAAAACCTATTTCAGTTCCACAAAGCCTTGTACTGTTGATGTCGCGTTTCGGTATGAATGTACGCCTGACTCGTCCACCCGAATACAAACTAATGCCAGACATCGTTGAGCAAGCCAAAGAAAATACTAAAAAACATGGTGGCTCATTTGAAATCTTTGAAGATTTTGATGAAGGTTTCAAAGGCGCAGACATCCTCTATCCAAAGAGTTGGGGTAGTTGGCTTACCACCGAAGACGAAGAAGAATCCGCGAAAATTGGCGCACAATATACCGATTGGATTACCGACGACGAACGGATGGCAATGGCAAATGAAGATGCCATTTATATGCACTGCTTGCCTGCTGACCGCAATATCGAAGTCACCGATAGTGTGATTGATGGTCCGCAGAGTGTCGTTTATGACGAAGCTGAAAATCGCCTGCATGTCCAAAAAGCAGCGATGGCACTCACCATGCGCTAGTGTGTATCTACAATATTTCTGAATTTGAGCCGTCTGCCTTATACTTGGGGCAGGCGGTTTTTTATTTGATTCAATCACCACACTGAGGACAACGTTGTGAAGAAAGTTATTGTGATTTTATTGGTATGTTTGTTGAGTGTTCCATTTGTTTATTCGCAAGAGACCGACCCTGCTTGTACTGAACTTGAGTTTAGTGCTCATATGTCGGACGGGCTGTCTGCCTATGAAAGTCCTAATTACACCCAAGCCCGATTCCACTTTGAATGCGCTATCCAATTGAATCCAGATAATGCGCTGGCACATCGTCGCTTAGGAGATGTACTGTTCGATTCTGGGCAAATCGCGCGGGCAATTGGCGTATATGGGACTTATCGGGATATTGCTGGTAACGAAACCGAAGCATATGTACTAGAACGCCTTGAACAACACGAGGTGGGCTTAGAAGAAATTGGCTTGATTATTGTTGGGGTGTCGTCGTTTTTGCTGGTGACTTGTGCGCCGGTGCTGTTTGTTGTTTGGATTATTTACTCGGTTATGCGTAAGCGACCCGAAATTGAAGAGCAAGCTAATGCCAGTCGTAATGTCACCCTCACTGACGAAGAATTATTAGAACATGCCGAGCAATTCTACTATGAGGTGAATCTGCTCAAATATCGGGAAGTTGAATACCCATTATTCAACGACCCTGATGGATGGCGCGAGTTTGTCAAAGGCAAAGACTTTCTCGGTTTATGGATTGCACTAAAATCGACTCCAGCAGACATCTTGCGCGAAGAAGATATAGACATTAACAAGCACTGGCGTATGATGACAAAATTGGAAATCGCAATGAAAGCCAAGCCGTAGCAAGGAAATAAAATTAGTCTATAATAATCTTGAAGCGAATAACTCCGCTAGATTATTGACCTTCTTGAAAGATATTTAAGATGATTGAAAAACTTGTTGTGGTTGCTATTGGTGGCAACTCACTCATTACTGACCCAAAAAATCCAGGGATTGCCCGCCAATGGGATGCCGCCCGCGAGACCTGTCGTCATATTGCTGATATGGTTGCTGATGGATGGAATGTCGTTGTAACACATGGTAACGGTCCACAGGTTGGCTATATTATGCGCCGCGGTGAAATTGCGAAACGTGAAGCAGGTATCCACGATGTTCCCCTGGATTTGGTGGTTGCGGATACGCAGGGCAGTATCGGTTATATGTTGCAACAAGCGTTAGATAATTCCTTGCGTCGTTTGGGTATTAATCGCACAGTCACGACATTAGTGACACAGATGCGTGTTGACCCCAATGACCCTGCATTTGACAATCCGACCAAACCAATTGGTGGATTTATGTCCGCTGACGAAGCCGAAGAAGCCAAAGCCGAGGGTTGGCAGGTCGTCGAAGATGCCGGACGAGGTTGGCGCAGAGTCGTCGCATCACCGAAACCGCTACAGATTCATGAAATCAACGCACTACAAATTTTGATGCTCAATGGATATATTGTGATTACATGTGGTGGCGGTGGTGTCCCCGTGGTTCGTAATGAGGTCGGAAGTTTACGTGGTGTCTATGCTGTGATTGATAAAGACCGCGCCAGTAGTCTCCTCGCGCAGACCTTACGAGCGGATTTATTCTTGATTTCAACTGGTGTTGAGAAAGTATCCCTCAACTTCAACAAACCAGAACAGGTTGACCTTGATGAGATGACGCTGGCTGAAACAAATACTTATATCGAGCAGGGGCATTTTGCAAAAGGTAGTATGCTTCCCAAAATAGAAGCAGCGATGGAGTTTGTCCATAATGGGGGACCTAAAGCCATCATCACGAATCCCGAAAACTTAACCCGTGCATTGAATGGCGAGACAGGTACTCGAATTATTCCCGGTGGATAGCGACATTTTATTTAAGACTGTGTATAGTAAATGAGCGTATCGTATGTCAATGAATAAAGAAGAACTTGAGCGGTTTATTCAACGTGTTGTTGATGATTTTCCTCAAAGTAATGGATATCCATCTAATATTATCGACCATGTCTTTCTAGCTATTGAGCAGAATGCTTTGTACTTGCGCCGTTACGAACAATTGGTTGCAAGTTCTCAAAATGGCAAACATAGTATCAATCCATGGATAGGTAAACTGGTGAAACAATATACGAATATGGAGACTGACAAAGAGAATACTCCAGCACAATTAAGTCAATTAATTGAAACCTACACAGAATTGAAGTAGAGATGGCAGACATAAAAGAATTTAAGTGTGTGGTGGGTGGATGCACATACACTGTTGATGAAGTGACCTATACGTGTCCGGTACATGGCGAAGTTGGCACATTAGATATTCTGTATGACTATGACCATCTGAAACAAACCATTGACCGCGATGCAATCTCCGCAAGTCGAGTGATGAATAGCTGGCGATATAAACCCTTATTGCCGATTCAACCAGATAGCAAAGTCCCGCCGTTGGCTGTGGGGTGGACACCTCTATATGATGCACCTCGTATCGCTGATATGTTAGGAATACGGCAAGCATGGGTCAAGGATGGTGGTGCAAATCCAACAGGTTCACTGAAGGATAGAGCCAGTACACTGGTGCTTGCGCGGGCATTAGAACAGGGCATATCGACAGTCAGTACCGCCAGCACAGGTAATGCTGCAGCTGCCCTTGCCGGACTTGGTGCATCAGTGCCTGAAATTGACATCGTGATTTTTGTACCTGCGACTGCACCTGAAGCAAAAATAGCACAACTTCTTGTCTATGGTGCGACGGTTTTACTGGTCGAAGGAAGTTATGATGATGCCTTTGATTTGTGCATGGATGTTTGTCAGGCAGAGGGATGGTACTCACGCAATACAGGGGTGAATCCATTTACAACCGAAGGCAAGAAAACTGTTTCCCTTGAAATCGCTGAACAACTGGAATGGGATGTTCCCGATGTGGTTGCCGTCAGTGTGGGTGATGGCAGTATTATCAGCGGAACATATAAAGGCTTTTGGGATTTACACCAATTAGGCTGGATTGACAAGATACCCCGCATCATTGGTGTGCAAGCAGAGGGTAGTTCGGTGTTAGCGCAGGCATGGAAAAATGGCATTGAGGCTGTCGATATTGTTCGTACCGAAGCCGTGACCATTGCGGATAGTATTTCGTCGGAATTACCGCGTGACCGTGCCAAAGCATTGCGAGCAGTTCGTGCGACAGATGGTGCATATGTGACAGTTAGCGACGATGAAATTTTGACAGCTTTACCTCAATTTGCCCAGTTATCCGGTGTGTTTGCCGAGCCTGCCGCCGTTGCAACTTATGCAGGAGTACAACGTGCGGTCGAATCTGGTGTTATCAATAGTGAAGAAAGTGTGTGCCTCCTGATGACGGGTAATGGATTGAAGGATGTCCGTCGCGCTCAAGAGTCAGTGGCACAAGGGATACGGGTTCAACCTAACATGGATGCAGTACGTTCAGCATTAGCACAAGTAAGGACAACATGACAACACAACCAATGTATTCAATCGTTGCACCTGTGTACAACGAACGAGGTAATATCGACCCATTCTATAAGGCGATTCGTGACGCAATGGATTCGACAGGAGAACAGTGGGAACTGCTCATGGTAAATGACGGCAGTGTCGATGGGTCACTCGATTTGATGCTAAACCTTGCACAAGAAGATGAGCGAGTGAAGGTAATTAATTTTGCGCGTAACTTCGGGCATCAGATTGCCGTCACAGCAGGCATAGATTATGCGACGGGACAAGCTGTGGTATTGATTGACGCAGACTTACAAGACCCGCCATCAGTCATTCCTGACTTGGTTGCCGAATGGAAAAATGGATTCGATGTCGTGTACGCTGTTCGTAGCGAGCGCAAGGGTGAAAGTGCCTTTAAAAAGCTGACAGCAAAACTTTTTTATCGCGCTATTCATCGTATTACCGATATTCATATTCCGGTTGATACAGGCGATTTCCGGCTGATGGATGCAAAGGTCGTTCATGCACTGCGACAGATGCGTGAACATCATCGCTTCATAAGAGGGATGACAAGCTGGGTTGGCTTTAAGCAGACAGGTGTCGAATATGTCCGCGAGGAACGACACTGGGGCGAGACAAAATACCCGTTGCGAAAAATGCTTGGCTTTGCATTAGATGCCGTAACGAGTTTTTCCTTCTTCCCACTACAAGTTATGATTTATATGAGCTTTACACTCGCAGTCTTGTCATTGGGTGTCGGTGTTGTGATTTCTATTTTACGTATTACAATGGGCGACGAATTTTTTGGGGGGCAGGCAACAACAATTGTGCTGTTGCTATTGCTGAGTTCGTTTCAGCTGTTCTTTCTGTTCATCATCGGGCAATATGTGGCACGTACCTATGACGAAGCCCGTGACCGACCACTCTATATCGTCGCCAATACAGCAGGACTAGAAGCACCACAGGTTGGTAATCAACGCATCAACGCACGCCCTTACATCGTCGCATCTGCACAAGGTGTTTCATCAGAAGTTCGTACAAAGGAAGTGCAACATGAGTAATGAGAGAAACCCACTGGAGCTAGTCCACGAATATCGGAAACTGGTGTTGCTCTACGAAGCATTAGACGAGAAAATTGATGCGCTGATTATGGCAAATGATGGCGGAACCGAGAATATGTCTGATGACGACTTAAAAGAATACCGCGATTTGGCACATAAACGCTCGGAAGTACGGAATGAAATGCGTATCCTCGAACGGCAATTGCAAATGGATGATGAGGATAATTAATTATCACATAAAGGATTAAAACTATGATTACTGGACCAACATTTGAAGAAATGTTGCACCCTCACAAAATTGATGCGAGGATTCGGGCTGATGCACTCAAAGCTATAAAAGACGACCCGCTGAATCCCATTAATCTGTTTAATATCACATGGCGTGATGGAGATAATAAGGTCTATCATGTTGTGTTACCAAAAGAGCTAACCGGTGTTGATACGCCGATTGTTGTCATCTATGGGATGGGATTCCCTTCAGGTAGCCATAAAGTCGGTGCAGCATATTCTGTGTTGATTGAACAACAACTAAAGGGTGAAGCTGACCCGGATATTCATACCCTTGTTTGGCCCTCTACAGGCAACTACGGTATCGGTGGGGCATTCATCGGTTGTCGGATGGAATATGACAGTATCGTCGTATTACCTGAAGAAATGAGCCAAGAACGCTTTGACCGCATTACCAGCTATGGCGCACAGATAATCCGCACAACGGGTAGCGAAAGTAATGTCAAAGAAATCTATGACGAAGTCAACCGCTTGCGCAAGAGTGATGATAAAATTCGTATCCTCAACCAATTTGAGGTGATGGGGAATTATCGTTTTCACTATCATGTGACTGGTAATACACTGGTCGAGTTGGCAGCGGAACTACAAGAGCAGGGGATTGGTGCTGGCAAAATCTCGGCATATGTATCCGCAATGGGCAGTGCTGGAACAATCGCCGCAGGTGACCGCCTGAAACAGGTTTGGCACGACCACAAGATTGTTGGCTTAGAACCGATTCAATGCCCTACGCTGTATAACAATGGCTACGGCGCACACGAAATACAAGGCATCGGCGATAAGCATGTGACATGGATTCACAACGTCAATAACATGGATGCACTTATGGCTATCGACGATATGGATTCTGTTAATGGTTTGCGTGTATTGGCAGAAGAAGCCGGACGCAAAGCACTCGTTGACCGCTTCGGACTGAGTGAAGGCTATGTCGATTGCATTGGTGAAATGTTAGGAATCAGTGGGATTTGCAATATTATTGGTGCAATTAAGACTGCTAAGTATTATAATATGTCATCTGATGATGTCATTGTGACTGTCGCAACCGACTCGATGGAACGTTATCATTCTGTGATGAACCATATGCGTGAGCAACATGGTGCACTGGATGACGCACAAGCAACAGCGTTTGTTGATGGTATATTCCATCGTGCCGGAACAGATTGGGTGATGGAAGGTACACGCGAATCTCGTGAACGTTGGCACAACCTAAAATACTATACTTGGGTTGAACAACAGGGCAAGACTGTCGAAGAACTCGATGCACAACGCGACCCTGAATGGTGGTTAGCGCATCAAGAACAAGTTGCCGAAATCGATAAACGCCTGATGGAGGAACGGTCGCAACGACCTATTGCAAATTAGGTCTATAAGGTGAGGGTATGTATCCAGATGACCGTGTGCTTGTAGGTGTTGTAAACCGTAAGAAAGACTTTCTCATCGCACAAAATGACCACTGGTATCGTGTTCCACAGAAGCAACTACCACATGGGGTCAATGCAGAATATATTGCGCTGTTCCTCAGTGGCAAAACCTTCAAAGAAAAATCGGGCGGAGTGGCTTACTTCGCCCGCATCACAGGCTTTGAGCTAAGACGACGCAAAGACTTACTCCCCGATGAAGACAAAAACCCTGATGATGTCTACTATCAGATACAGTTCAAAAGTCTGATAGAAAAAGCTCCTCCAATCGTGAATGAATCGAAGCGTAGTATTGCGTTTGTGCGGACAACATGGGATAGATTTGTCAGTGCGCGTACCATCGCAGACCTGTACAGTAAAGCAGATTACTATGTTGACCGCATCTATCATGCTCTCAAATCACGCGGGGTTCGTTCCACCCCTTATTACACAACTGACTATCGCACAACCGGATTGCCAGCGCAATTGCGGATGGTGAGTGAAAATGGTAAGGAATTTGTGGTATCATCAGAACCAAAACAGGGTGAGATGAATTTGCTGGACGATATGCCCGAAGATGAATTATTACAAGAAATTTTCCGACGTATTGCCAGTAACGATGGACCAGCAACCATCAACATTCCCCTCATTTAATCATCTGCGAAGAAAGCAAAATATCATGCTGATTACCCATGCGACCTTACTCACATTGGGCGATAATCCACAGGTATTATCTGACCATGCCATTTATGTTGAAGATGGTGAGATTAAAGCGATTGGTACCACAGGTGACTTGATAGAACAATATCCCTCAGCTGAACAACTGGATGCTAAGGGGCAATACGTGATGCCGGGAAATATCTGCGCCCACACACATTTCTATGGCGCATATGCACGCGGAATGGCAATTCCGGGACCTGCCCCAAAAGACTTCCCACAGATTTTAGAACGTCTATGGTGGCCCCTTGATAAAGCATTGGATAGAGATAGTGTCCGCGCTAGTGCTTTGGTCTGCCTCGTTGATGCAATTAAACACGGCACAACATCACTCATTGACCACCACGCCAGTCCTAATTTCATCGGCGGTAGCCTTGATGCGATTGCCGATGCAGTTGATTCTGCTGGTTTACGAGCCGTCTTATGTTATGAAGTGACAGACCGCGACGGCATGGATAAGATGCAGGCAGGCATTGATGAGAACCTGCGCTTTATGCAATCATCACAAACGAGGTCACGGATAGCAGGTACATTCGGATTGCATGCCAGCTTAACCCTCAATCGTGATGCACTCAAAGCATGTGCTGATGTGATTCCATCCGGTGCAGGATTTCATATCCATGTCGCTGAACATGAAGCGGATGAGGAAGATAGTCTTGAACGTAGCGGTAAACGAGTTGTGCAACGTCTGGATGAATTTGGTATCTGGAACAAAAAGACAATCGCTGCACATTGCGTCCACATCGACGAAGCTGAGCGCGATATTCTGAAAGACCGTGGCGTTTGGATTACCCATCAACCACGCTCTAACATGAATAATGGGGTGGGTGCAGCTGATATAGACGGATTGCTTGATGATGGTCTCAAACTTTGTCTAGGGAATGACGGTTTTAGTAACAATATGTGGGCGGACTGGAAAGCGGCGTATCTGTTGCATAAAGTTGTTAACCGTGACCCACGCTATGCCAACGGGATGAACATTGCCAAGATGGCATGGGACAATAATGCACGGTTGATGGAGCAGTTCTTCAATAAAATGACCCTCGGCGAAATTAGTATCGGTGCGAAAGCTGACCTGATTTTTGTTGATTACCACCCCTTCACACCGCTGACTGAAGGAAACCTGCCATGGCATCTTATTTTTGGTTTCGAGTCATCCATGGTAACGACCACAATTTGTGATGGTCAGGTGCTGATGCGTGACCGCGAAATCCTTGTACTTGATGAACAAGCGATTGCTGAAGAAGCGATGTCACTTGCACCGAAGGTCTGGGAAAACTATACGCGAAACGTTCAAGATGTTTTACAATCGTGACCATTGTTGAATAAGTTAACTTCAAGCTAGGAAAAATTATGTCAGACGAAAATACACAAATTCTCCTTACTGTGGGTATCCTCGGTGGGACTGGTAAAGAGGGTGCTGGCTTGGCTATGCGCTGGGCACTTAATGGGTATCGAGTAATCATTGGGTCACGGTCGGAAGAAAAAGCAACCACCCGCGCTACCGAGATGAATGAAGAGCTAGGTGGCGACTATATTACAGGCATGGGTAACGAAGATTGTGCTAAAGAATCCAACCTTGTTGTATTGAGTGTTCCTTATGGCGCACATAAACCCACACTCGAAAGTGTCAAAGAACACTGTGCTGGTAAAGTCCTTGTCGATTTGACTGTCCCATTGCAACCACCCGAAATTATGTCCGTTAACCTACCAGAAGGTAACGCCGCCGCACTCGAAGCACAGGACATCCTCGGTGATGAGGTGACCGTTGTTGCCGCCTTCCAAAATGTAAGTTCTGTCAAACTGAAAAAACTAGACCAACCTGTCGATTGTGATGTTCTGGTTTGTGGCGATAATGCGGATGCCAAACAAGAAGTCATCCAACTGGTAAAAGCAGCAGGCATGCGCGGGATTGATGCAGGTGCACTTAAAAATGCTGTTGCTGTTGAAGCTCTCACCCCTGTATTGTTGTATATCAATAAAGCCTACAAAGTCAAAGGGGCTGGCATTCGTATCACAGGCGTTGAAGACTAGTTATGGCGCATGTACCGTCATTCTCGGCATATGCGATTCCTGATATTCCGATAATCAAAGCTGGCGATGATATACTGTCTATCGCCTTAGACAAAATCAAACAGGCTGACCTAACACTCCAAGCAAATGATGTGTTGGTTATCTCATCGAAGATTCTGTCTAAAGCGGAGGGTAAGCGCATCGAACTCGACACGGTGACACCATCAGATGAGGCAATACAACTTGCCGGAGAGACAGGCAAAGACCCGCGTCTAGTTGAACTTATCCTCCGTGATAGCGTGATGGTCTCGCGCAAGCGGATGGGTGTACTGGTCACGCAACATCGGCTTGGATTCGTGTCTGCCAATTCTGGCATCGACCAATCTAACGTGCAAGATGGCGATAATAGTGTTCTGATTTTGCCGACGGACCCTGATAAAACAGCGCAGGAATTTCATAGCCGAATAACTGAACAACTCGGTGTTCATGTTGGGATTGTCATCAGTGATACACATGGTCGTCCGTTCCGCATTGGCAATATCGGCGTTGCGATTGGTGTAGCTGGGTTACCTGCCGTGAAAGACTTACGTGGGCGCAAAGATTTATTCGGTCGCACACTGGAAATCAGCCAGCAAGCCTATGCTGACCTTGTCGCGTCGGCTGCCCATCTTTTATGTGGCGAAGCTGATGAGGGCTATCCCGTTATATTGTTGCGTGGCGTGGATATTGCGCCACCACACGGACAAGCACAGGACATGAATCGCCTACCTGAAAATGACCTTTATCGTTGAGCAAATCAAATATTGTGACTATTCAGCAAGATGTACTACTGGACTTTATCCAATCGCGTCGGTCAATTCGGCGATACACATCAGACCCCATTCCGCGTGAGTGGCTACAGCAAATCTTAGATGGCGCAATCTGGGCACCGTCGGCACATAATCGCCAACCGTGGCGGTTCGTTGTTATTGAAACAAGTGATACTAAAGAACGCTTGGCAACAGCGATGGGCGCGCGCTTACGCCAAGATTTGACCGCCGACCATGTGCCACAAGATATCATAGATAAAGATGTCGCTCGTTCATATGACCGCATTACATCTGCACCTGCTATTATTGTTGTCTGTATGTCGATGGTGGATATGGATGTCTATTCAGATGAGCGACGTAACGAAAATGAACGCATCATGGCGATACAAAGCACTGCGATGGCAGGGCAGAATATCTTGCTGATGGCGAAGAGTTTTGGCTTGGGAGCATGTTGGATGTGTGCGCCGTTGTTTGTGCCAGATGTCGTCCAGCAGACATTAGGCTTACCCGAAGATTGGGTCGCACAGGGAATGATTACAATCGGATTCCCTGACCAGACCCGCGAAAAAACACGTAAACCCTTAGAATCGAGCGTATTGTGGCAATAGACAAAAATATCGTTGTGTTAGTAGGAGGCGTTGGCGGAGCGAAACTTGCACTTGGCTTATCTCATATTATCCCACCAGAAAACCTTACATTGATTGTCAATACAGGGGATGATTTCTGGCATCTTGGACTGAAAGTCTGCCCTGATTTGGATACGGTCATGTATACCTTGTCTGGTGTTGTGAACCCTGAATTTGGCTGGGGTGTAAACAACGACTCACGGATTACTCTGCAAACACTAGAGGCGCATTATGGCTTCGAACCGTGGTTTGGGTTAGGCGACAAAGATATGGCAACCCATCTCTTACGGACGCATCTGCTACGAGAAGGTAAAACTCTTACGGAAGTAACGGAACACCTTGCAGGACAAATTGGTGTAAAGCCAAAACTCTTGCCGATGTGTGATGAAGCTGTCCCAACGATGATTGTCACCAAAGATGCTGTTGAACTTGGGTTTCAAGAATATTTTGTTAAACATCGTTGGCAACCTGTTATCCAATCTATCCGTAATGAGAACTATGAGCAGGCAAACATTTCGGATTCTGTGCAATCTGCGGTAGAATTAGCAGACATCATTCTAATTGCACCGTCAAATCCGTGGTTGTCCATTGCACCAATCTTGTCTATTCCAAAGATGCGCGACCTGCTCAAATCCAGAGATATTCCCCGTGTGGTTGTGACACCTGTTATTGGTGGGACTGCTGTCAAAGGACCAACTGCCAAAATCATGGGAGAATTAGGATTAGCTATAACGGCTGAATCAGTTGCTAATTTCTATGGTGATGTCATCAATGGCTATGTAAACGATAGTGCGAATGAGCCATTGAATATTCAAAGTATACAGACGGTACAATTTAATACCTTGATGAAAGATTTAGATGATAAGATAAGACTAGCAGAACAAATCGTAAATTGGATAGGAGGCTGGGGACTATGAGCCTCTGGGCAATCATCCCCGTAAAACCACTCAAAAACGCCAAGAGTCGTTTGTCAGTTGTGTTGACACCTGACCAACGTTATAACTTAGCACAGGCGATGTTTCGACATGTGTTAGATGTTGTATCGACTGTACAACCTATCACTGGCGTAGTTGTGATTTCACGCGATACCAAAGCACTATCCGTAGCGCGAGATTTGGGCGCAAAAACCATACAAGAAAGTGCTGGTTCGGATTTAAATCCTGCTTTGCTGAGGGCAACTGCTGTTGTCAAGATGTGGCGCGCTGATGCTGTGCTTATCCTGCCCGCAGATTTACCCTTTATTCATGCTGATGACATTAAGGGCTTGATACGTGTGAGTGCAGAAAACTCAGTTGTGCTATCCACTGATGCCGATGGGGATGGCACAAATGCGTTACTTGTCCGCCCACCTGGATTGATAGAATATGCCTATGGTAAAGGAAGCTTCCACAAACATATCGAGAATGCACATCGGGTCGGAGCAGATGTCATCTCTTATCATTCCGATAGGCTATCGCTAGATATTGATTATCCTGAAGATTTACAGACCTATCACCGAATTTTGTCGCAGGGACGCTTTGGGCATTTACCCAAATTCCCGATTGAAGACTCGACCGAACTGGGTGCACTTGAATAGATTATTTGCGTAATTCGGAAGTTTTTTTGATAATAGAACAACTATTTACCTCACAAATCTCAATGGGAGTTTATTATGGCTGACCGTGTTGCACTGTATTTACAAGATGCACATTCCTTACAAGATGCAATCGAATATGTAAAATATGCTGAATCGCGTGGGTTTGAAGCTGTCTGGCAGGCAGAAAGTCGCCTAGTACGCGATGCGATTGTACCAATGGCGGCGTTTGCTGCCGTAACGTCGCGCATCAAAATTGGGTCGGGAGTTATCAATAACTGGACACGTAATTCGGCTGTGATTGCTGCGACATTCCTCACACTCGATGACCTCGCACAAGACCGTATCTATTGTGGCATTGGTGCATGGTGGGACCCATTGGCGGCTAAAGTAGGCATTACCCGTCGGCGCAACCTACTTGCCATGCGCGAAGTTGTGACCACTGTCCGCGCTCTACTCAATCGTGAGCGTGTGACATTTAAAGGTGAGTTTGTACAATTGGAAGATGTCGAGCTTGATGTGGTTCACGGACGTAAAGAACCCCGCAATGTGCCAATTTACATCGGTGCGACCGGACCTAAGATGATGGCACTCACAGGTGAAATCGGCGACGGTGTTGTTCTGAACTATCTCGTATCGCCGAAGTATAATGATATGGCAATGGAACAACTGGAAAAGGGTGCGAAGAAAGCGGGTAAGTCTATCGACCACATTGACCGCCCACAATTGGTTGTCTGTTCCGTTGATAACGACCGCAAAAAGGCACTCGATGCAGCCCGTAAATTGGTTACACAATATCTCGGTCAACAACCTCACATTATGAAAGCCAGCGGGGTAAGCCAAGATTTGCTCGATGAAATTGGTCAAGTCTTGACGTGGCCCGCGACAGAAGAACAAATCCTTGAAGCGATGAAATTAGTCCCTGATGATGTGGTACAGATGATTACAGCATCCGGCACACCCGATGAAGTCAAAGCAAAAGTGCGCGAATATATATCTGCTGGCGCAACCTGCCCGATACTCTATCCACTCGGTGAGGATGTCCGTCTGATGATTGATACATTTGCCGACGGATATTCCAGCTAAAGAAACATCACTATGAATCTCAATAAGAGCGTGGCAGAATAGCTACGCTTTTTTGATTCTGAGACCATCCACTATGCGCCTGAAATATCTCATCTTTGCGACATTTACAATCATTGCTGTGGGTATCCTCGCTGTTTATGTGTCTGTGAATATATCACAGGGTGACGGCGAAATTGTCATGCCTCTTGATGATGTATACATTCACTTTCAGTATTCGCGTCAACTGGCATTGGGTGAACCGTATGTCTATAACCCCGGCGATGCTCCGACCTCCGGCGCGACTAGCTTTATCTACCCCTATATTTTAGCGGTCGGGTATCTGCTTGGCTTTCAGGGCTTGAACCTCGGCTTATGGTCAATGATTGTCGGTTGTGTGGCGTTACTTGGTGCGATGTGGGCTATCTATCGCCTATGTTGTGGCTTTGATGCGCCAATGTGGCTAGCTGTTCTCACGCCAATCTCCTTCGCACTGACAGGCTCTTTCAGTTGGCATGCCATGAGTGGGATGGAAACGATGCTGATTGTCTGTTTTGCACTGTGGACATTGTTAGCGTTCATCGAAAAACGTCTCAGTTTATTTGTTATTTTCGCAGTGTTGCTAGCTCTCACACGCCCCGAAGGTAGTATCATGGCAGGGATTGCTAGCGGACTTTACATCTTGCGTGCCTACTTCGACAAATCGACACCGTTCAGGTTACGCCAGTTTATGATTCTACTGTTGCCGATATTGATGTTTGGTCTGCAACCTGCCGTCAACTACCTGCTGACAGGGTCATTTTCAGCATCCGGCAGTCAAGCTAAGTCCTTGCTGGGTATCATTCCATTTGATTTGGAAATCGTCATTATTCGTATCATAACTAATGTTCTCCGGTTTTGGACGGAAGCTCTGATAGGATATACACCACAACAAGACCTCTGGTATCTCATCCCATTAACCGGAATGACGGGATTAGTTGGTTTGTGTTTGCTGTTGAGCCGTCGCAAATATCGTGTGGTCGGATTGCTGATTATCTTATGGTTATTGGGTGTGTCATCAGCAGTTTCGACATTAGATACAGCCTTTTGGCATTTCAAACGGTATCAGATGCCATTGTTAGCGTTATTTGTTCCCTTATCAGTTGTGCCCGTCGTCTGGATGTTGAAGCGGTTACCACACTCTAAATGGGGTATCTACGCTTTTGACCTAGTCGTCGTGCCTCTGTTTGTGGTGATAACCTTTTCATCCTTCTTGTTACGATATGAAGTGAATATCCATTATGTGCGTCAACAACCCTTAGCGATGGCGCGCTGGCTATCAGACAATACGCCTGAAGATGCAGTTGTTGCTGTGCATGATGTCGGTATGATGCGCTATATGGGCGGACGCAAAACCTTAGATATTGTCGGACTGACAACACCTTCAGCGGCTCAATATTGGCGTAATGGGGTCGGGTCTGTTGCTGAATTTTTGATGAAGCATCAACCGGATTATATTGCGTCATATGGGCGCGGACATGGCTATGGTCTCTATATGCTGGAGGAGACAGCTATCTATGGCGACCCACTAGCAGAATTTTCAGTTGACCTTGACCTTCAGCAAAATGTGGCACTCGCCGCTGACCGACAAGCAATCTATCAACCCGATTGGTCAACGATTGTTCAACCCGAAAGTGATGCGTCTGTGTTGTTGGAAATCAATGTTGCTGATATTGAGAGCGAACAAGCCGGACATTATGTGTGGTCGAATGACACATATATTGATGGCTTTGCGACACAGGTATTTCAATTCCAACAGGTTGGATGTGATATTTCGTATAGTCAATCATGTAATATTATTGATGGAGTTAGACAACTCACTGGTCTGAGTTGGATTGCAGTTGATTTATCCGGTCAATCAAATTCTGATACTGTTATTCTGCGAAGTCGTGTACATGCGATAGATGCTATTTCGCTTGATATTTTTGTATCTGGAAATTTGATAGATACCCAATGGATTCCAGAAAACCCCGGACACTGGCTAGATATTGATACCCGACTACCTGCAAATGCTTTGTATAGTGATGCACATATCGAGTTTGTCCCACAACTAAGTGATGGACAGGTCTATATGCCTGCACGGTATACCATCATGCAAGATAAATCTCCTGTATCGCAGCGACCTGATAAAATGACCGTAACCTACCAAAATGAGCATCTACAACTAATTGATTATCAAGTTGAGACTTCCGCCGAAGAATTAGAACTCATACTAGACTGGTATAGCGATGGACAGACAACAGGCGACTACCGCTTCTTTGTTCACATATACGATGACATTAATCAACCACCGCTCACACAGTGGGACAATTATTTGGGAAATGGAACGCTTCCACTCGGGAATTGGCTAGACGGCACACGACGCGATACAATCAGTCTTAATATTGATGAACTTGAGTCCGGTGACTATCATCTAATGATTGGCTTTTATCAGGCACAATCTCATGAACGACTTATGCCGATGAGTAATAATGACGGCATGATTATCTATCCAGATGGTCGCTTAGAATTGCAAATGTTGGAGATAAAGTAACAATGGCAGACGACCACATCGCCGTCTATGAAGCAATCGTTTCTGCTCAAAAAAATGGAATACCATCAGCACTCGCTACCATTACCGAAACACAAGGGTCTATGCCACGCCACGCAGGTAGTAAAATGTTGGTGTATGAAGATGGCACGATTGTTGGGACAGTCGGTGGTGGTGCGATGGAATCCAAAGTCATTCAATCGGCATTGGATGTCCTGTCATCTGGGAACAGTCGTACCGAATCCTATACACTCAACAACATTGAAGACGGCGACCCCGGTATTTGTGGTGGGTCTGCGAAAATATTTATCGAACCTCTTGCATTACCGCCAACCTTACTAATCATCGGTGGTGGACATGTGGGAAAAGCAACCGCAGAGTTAGGAAAATGGTTGGGGTTTCGTGTGGTTCTCAGTGATGACCGCCCGGAATTTTGTCGCCCTGATTATATCGCTGACCTTGATGGCTATATTGTCGCAAAGCCAGAGGAACTAACCGACCACATTGCAGTCAATCAATATACATATATTGTCGCAGTAACACGGGGATTACCTATTGATGGAAAATTATTCCCGCCGTTACTTACAACATCTGCTAAGTACATCGGATTAATTGGAAGCCGACGACGGTGGCAATTGACCCGCCAAATGCTCAAGTCTGAACACAGTTTAACCGATGGTGATTTAGACCGCATACATGCACCAATTGGACTAGAACTTGAAGCAGAGACACCCAAAGAAATCGCCATCAGTATTTTGTCAGAAATTATTATGATACGGCGTGGTGGCACAGGCAAACCCATGCGATGGGGTGGTCAAACAGCATCACAAAACAAATAATGCAATTAAGATTTATTTGAAATACATTCAGGAATACAGCGTGAAGATTCTTTGCATCAGTGATACAGAAATGCCTCAACTAGAAAATGCGGCAAATCTGCGTCGGCAGTACAATGATATTGATATGATTATTAGCTGTGGTGATATGCCTGCAGCGTATATTGATTTTATCACAACGATAATTGGTGTGCCTCTATTTTACGTGCGTGGTAATCACGATGAATCTTATGATGAACGACCACCCGGTGGTATTGATTTACACAAAAATGTCGTAAAATTTCGGGGTATCACACTGGCTGGCTTAGAAGGGTCTATCCGCTATAACAAAGGCAAAATTCAGTATACACAAGCTGAAATGCACTTACAAGTTGCACGAATGGGACCAAAACTAGCCGTTAGTCGTATGCGTGATGGTCACGCTCTGGATATATTTGTCACACACTCACCTGCGCGTGACATCCATGATGGCGAAGATTACCCTCATCGTGGCTTTGATGCGTTCCTAAATTTCATGAAGTGGTATCGACCGCGCTACATGATTCATGGACATGTCCACACATGGGACAGGCGCAAGACAATAAAAACTGATTTTGAAGCAACAACCATCATAAATATTAATCCTTTTACTGTATTAGAAATAGACCCTGTATCGTAAGTAGAGTTTTCGAGAAAATCTAATGAGTGATAAAATTCCAACTATCCGACGACAAATGATGAGTGATGACCCGTCCCAACGTACTGTGGCGTTAGTCTTAATCGGTAAGTCGCGGATACATAGTCTAATTCCTGATGTGTTATCTCTGCTACAGCATGACCAAAACGATGATGTGCGGTCGATGGCAGCGTGGACACTCGACGTATTGAGTGACCCCTCAACTGTGCCTGTGCTCGTTCATGCGATGTACGATAAGTCCTTCGGGGTACGCTCAAATGCAGGCTGGGCACTTGTCCATATGGGACGGCGCATCTTGCCAAACCTTGTTGTACCCGATGTGATTGAAGTCTTACGAGACGAGACTAATTATGATGCCCGTCAGATGGCATATCTTGTCCTGACACGTATCGGCGGTCAAACAGCATATCAGGCAATAGATACCTACTGGAATTAACCGTTTTTCTAAAGGAGTTTGTGACATCTATGTGGGAAACATATTATAGCGTTAGCTCAATTGCTGACGCACTCGCTTTACTGGATGAACATCAATCCTCTGCTCGTATTGTGGCAGGTGGGACAGACTTGATGCTTGAGTTAGAACGTGGTCAACGTCCCGCAGTCAATACAATTATTGACATTACTCGTGTTGCAGGTCTTGACCAAATCAGCTTACATGGCGAAACAATCCGGCTCGGTCCATTAGTGAATCATAATCATGTTGTTGGCAGTGAGTTGATTCAGTCTCGTGCTCTCCCACTTGCACAGGCATCTTGGGAGGTCGGCGCACCACAAATCCGTAATCGCGCCACGATTGTTGGTAACTTAATTACTGCCTCACCAGCAAACGACACAATTACCCCTCTAATAGCCCTTGATGCGGAAATTACACTCTCATCAGTCGATGGTGAGCGAACATTACCGCTAAGTGATTTCTATAATGGCTTCCGGCAAACCGTTCTACGATCAAATGAGATGGTAACAGCAGTTAGTTTTCCCGCCCTAAAAGACAATGAGCGCGGTGTGTTCCTCAAACTTGGCTTACGCAGAGCGCAGGCGATTTCTGTTGTGGATGCTGCTATTGTACTTGGCTTTGATGGCGATATGATTGTGTCGGCACGGATAACGCTGGGTAGTGTTGCGCCGACGATTATTCGCATTCCAGTCGCGGAACAAGCCCTGGTTGGTAAATCTCTAACATCCGATACCATTTCTGAAGTTGCCCGCTTAGCCTCTCTCACACCTGAGCCAATTGACGATGTCCGCAGTACCGCCGAATATCGTACTGAGATGGTCAAAGTTTTAATTGCACGGGCATTGCGTCAACTTGCGCAGGATGAGCTTGATACTGGAATCCCTGAAAATCCACCTATGCTATGGGGCGACCAGCAAGCCCTTGTTCAAACAGGATTATCCGAGACGCTTACACATACAGCAGATACACCGATTGAAACCACGATTAATGGTAAGCCTATGACCATTCACTCAGGTCAGCATAAATCCTTGCTCCATTGGTTGCGTGACGATGCCAAATTACCCGGCACAAAAGAGGGATGTGCTGAAGGGGAATGTGGGGCTTGCACGGTATTTCTTGATGATGTCGCTGTGATGTCGTGTATGGTTCACGCACCACGGGCACATGGTGCAGACATCGTCACAGTTGAAGGATTACGTGATGAAGACGGTCTTCATCCCATACAAAATGCGTTTATTCAGGAGGCTGCGGTACAATGTGGTTACTGCACACCGGGGTTCTTGATGTCCGGCGCGAAGCTTCTTGAAGAAATAGATACCCCAAATCAAGAGCAAATCAATTATAGTATAAGTGGCAATCTTTGTCGGTGTACGGGTTATTATAAGATTGTTCAAGCCTTCCAAGAAGCAAGTAAGACAAAACAAAAGTCATAATTCAAGGAGATTGACATGAGTGGTTTTAGTGACAACGACTATGAAATGAGACAAAGACGCAGAAGTTGGCGCAACATCTTAATGCCTGTAATGGGGTTATTGTTGTTGGTCTGTGCAGCATTAATCGGATTTGCTTTGTCTGAACCAGCGACAGACTTTTTGCGGAGCAATATTAATAATGTGCCCGCAGGAGATGAAATCCAAGCTGGTGTTGGTTTTGGGATTTTCTTGATTTTCTTGCTTGTATTCGCAGCCGTCTATGCGATGTTCGCGCCGAAGCCAACTAAAGTGATTTCCGAGAACGAACTCGCCCGCGAAAAGAAAGCCAGAGACCAAGAAAGATTGGCACAGAAACGCCGTCGGCGTGAGATTAATCAACAGATGGCGCGCGAACGACGCGAACGTGAGAATCGATAAAATTACTTAATTAGCTTGTGTAGAAAGGATATGAGCGACTGTGCCATTTGGGGGAGTCGCTTATTTGTATATGGACAGAACAGTACCCAACACAGGTAGCGAAGAAATTCAATTATATATGCGGACGTACTATTCGCTGTTGCGCTCTACCGATGCGATTAAAATAGAAACGCTTGTCGAGAGCCATATGGCGATGCGTTCGTCTCTACATGAACATGCAACTGTTCCCGAACCAGATGTATCTGCATTGATGTATAGTGCCTTACGACTTCCCGCATGTATGGTGCAAGTAGAAGAAGTGCTTATCGGGCAAATGGAACGGGCATTTATCGCAGGTGGATATAAAAATATAGCAACATGGGAGCGTGTGTATGCCCCCGGTCGTCGTCGCCGTGCACAATTTGATGGCGACAGTAAGTTAGCGGTTTATATCGTGAGTCGGTCTGATATTGACGACCTTGTACCCATTCTTACAGCTTTTCAAATTGAGTGGAACAAACTACATCGCTTATTACAAAATCAGAATTTAGTCGATGTTTTGGAATCTCATCTGGATGGTACGACACTGACCGATGAAGAATTTGAAATGATGGCCGAACAATTACAGATGGCAACCAGTGACCTTAAGCGTATTCATCTCTTATGGGATGATAGCTTTGTGGACAATATGCTTTATATCGCAAGTCATCGTAAGAGTATGAGCCTCAAAATGATTTCTGGCTCGTTGGCAGATTATCGTCGGGCGACAGCAGCATGGTGGAATACTTTATGCGAAGAGCTTGGGAATGTTGGCATAGACCCACAACAACGTCCAGTATACTTTGTGTCTAGCAATAACCATTCGCTTATCAATCTTTTGGCTGGCTTTGCGCGACGTTATGAAGAAAGCCTTGTTAATTACATTGAGCAATTTAAAGAACGGTCACTGTTGACGGAGTATGAAGACATCAAAGATAGTTATCACAAAAGCATGGATAACTTCTTGTATTATGTGCTGAAGGAATATCTGTCAGAAAAAGGTGCAGAGACTCGCCAAACCTTAGCAGAAGAAGAACAACGCCTCGGCATTATTCGCATTCCAAGCCGTCATGGGTTTGAGATGGAAACACAGGTGATTGAACTAGGCAAACTCGAACCGAAGTGGTTTGACCCACGCCTCGGACGTGCTGACGACTTGCAACCCTTGCGTCATAGTGGCGCACTGATTATCAATATTGATTATCCGCTGGGTATGGCAGCTTACGAGTTGCTCAGTCGGATTGCCGAAGGTGTTGGACGGCTAGCAGGTGTATACGTGATGGGCAAAGCAGCGACATTAAATGGTCGTATCGGCGATATGATGATTCCTAATGTCATCCACGATGAACACTCCATGAATACCTACATGTACCGCAATTGCTTTACTGCAAGGCATGTGCGCGGGTATATGACCTATGGTAATGTGCTGGATAATCAGAAGGCTGTCACTGTGCTGGGTACGTTCTTACAGAATCCACATTATATGAGTGTCTTCTATCATGAAGGCTACACCGATATTGAGATGGAAGGCGGACCCTATCTATCGGCGGTCTACGAAGCCTTCCGCCCGAAACGTCACCCGATGAACGAAATTGTGAATTTACATTCTGTTCCATTTGACATTGGATTCCTTCACTATGCCTCGGATACACCAATGAAAAAAGGACAAAATCTGGGTGCAGGTAGCCTAAGCTATGGTGGTGTTGAACCAACATATGCGGCTGCCATTGCGATATTAAGACGGGTGTTTTATAACGAGACCGAACGTTTGATAGAAACGACTTTTGAAGCTTTACCCAATACCTAACCGATGTAAAAAGCGACCCACAGTTATTGATATGACATGTGATTGAAAAAGGATTGTATTGTGCCGAAAGATAAAACTGTTGTAATTGGACAATCTGTCAAACGCATTGACGCACTTGGCAAGGTAACAGGTGAGACCCCATATCCCGGTGATATTGACATTGATGGGCAACTCTGGATGCGGATTAAGTTCAGTGACCGCGCCCATGCCCGTGTCTTGAGTGTAGATACAAGCCAAGCCGAAGCCTTGGATGGTGTTGTCCGTGTGTTTACTAGCCTTGATGTGCCTGTCAATGAATATGGTTTGGTGATAAAAGACCAGCCTGTGTTATGTGGACCTGGTAGCGACAAAGCGGGTACAGATATTGTGCGCTGTTATATGGATATGGTTGCGACAGTCGTTGCCGAAACTGATGCAATTGCTCAAAAAGCCGTTGAGTTAATCACAGTTGAATACGAAGATTTACAACCAGTTTTCGATGCTGATGAGGCGATGCAAGATGATGCACCACAGTTACATCCTGATAACCCACGTAATCTAGTGACACATTTCCGTATTCGCAAAGGAGATATGGAAGCAGGTTGGGAACAAGCTGATGTTGTTGTCGAAGGCGAGTATGAGACCACATGGCAGGAGCACGCTTATCTCCAACCGGAAGCCGGACTCAGCTATATTGACGATGAAGGACGTATTACCGTTGTAACGGCTGGACAGTGGACACATGAAGACCAAGAGCAAATCTATCATGCCCTTGATTTGCCACAAGAAAAAATCCGTGTGATTTATCCGGCGATTGGCGGGGCATTCGGTGGGCGTGAAGATATGTCGGTGCAGATTATCCTCGCATTGGCAACATGGAAGCTTGAACGTCCCATCAAAATTCAGTGGAATCGTGAAGAATCTATCCTGTACCATCATAAACGTCATCCGATTAAAGTCCGTACCAAATGGGGCGCGACCAACGATGGTATCATCACAGCGATGTCAGCGGAAATTGTTGGTGATGCCGGAGCATATAACTATACATCGAATAAGGTACTCGGCAATGCTAACCTGACGGTCACAGGACCGTATGTGATTGAGAACATCCACATTGATACATTCACCGTGTATACCAATAACATCCCAAGCGGAGCATTTCGTGGGTTTGGTGCACCACAGGCATTATTAGCCGCAGAAGGGCAGATAAATAAACTCGCAGATGTACTCGGTATGGATGCGCTAGAAATACGCCTCAGGAACAGCATTCAAGAAGGCAGTATCGCATCTGTTGGAACACCATTCCCACCGGGTGTGACTATGCCTCAGGTATTTGAAGCGTGTGGACGTGAATCATGGTGGGAGCAAAATGGGGATGGTTGGAAACTTAAACAACCGGAACAACCAACTGACCCCACCAAACGGCGCGGACGTGGCATCGCTGGCGGGTTCAAGAATGTCGGGTTTAGCTTTGGCTTTCCTGAACATTGTTGGGCAGGTGTAGAGCTTCACGGTAAAACAGAAATCGAAAAGGTTGTTTTGTTTCATGCTGGCGCAGATGTTGGGCAAGGTGCACACACAGCTTTGATGCAAATGGTTGCTGATGCAGTCGGAGTACCATTCGAGAAAGTCCAAATTATCGCATCGGATACAGCGACCTCTGGTTCGTCCGGCAGTGCTTCAGCGTCGCGTCTGACCTTCATGGCAGGCAATGCTATTCGTGGCGCAGCTGGTGATGCCTTGCAAAAATGGGCAGATGAAGAACGCCCCGCCAAAGGTGAGTTTATGTATCGTCCACCAGCAACAACACCCTATGACCCGATGACAGGAAAGAGTGAACCTAACTTTGCGTATGGTTATGTTGCCGAAGCTGTTGAGGTCGAAGTTGATATTGAGACCGGACATGTTCAAGTCTTAAAAGTGGTTTGTGCCAATGATGTCGGCAAGGCAGTCAATCCTGAACAGGTACAAGGACAAATTGAAGGGGCAGTGGTACAAGCATATGGCTATTCATTGATGGAATACCTTGTGTCAGAAGAAGGACAAATCAAAAACCCTTACTTCTCAACCTATTTGATTCCGACTGCATTGGATGTTCCACCGGAAGTGAAATCGGTCATTCTTGAATACACTGACCCAATCGGACCATGGGGTGCGCGTGGTATGGCGGAAATGCCATTTTTACCGCTTGCACCTGCCATCGCCTCCGCAATCTATCAGGCAACAGGGGTCTGGTTAGATTCACAACCATTCACACCACAAAAAGTTGTGAAGGCATTACGTGCCGAAGGAATTGGTGTAATATAAAAATACGATAGATTGTCAGTTCCGCCCTTGTCTGTGGATAGAGAATTGTTTATAATCTTTGTCTGTTCTGAGGGGAAGTGGCGGAATTGGCAGACGCGCATGACTTAGGATCATGTCTCCCAGAGGTGAGGGTTCGAGTCCCTCCTTCCTCATTCAATTTCCAACGATTTACCACTACAATACATACTGCATATAAACATTGGCTCGCCCAGCCTTAAATGTATCTTAAATTTACCTCCATAAATCTATCACGCACCAATAACAGCCTATAATAAATAGCAACTGCAAATGTATGTGAGTCAAGTATTTATGTTGACGAAAACACAACTAAACCGTCGATATATATTGGATGATGTTTTAGGCAAGGGGGCAATGGGAACTGTCTACCGTGCGACTGATCGTTTAACTGGTCAAACAATTGCTCTAAAACAGGTGAATGTTCCTACGAAGCAGTTAGCTTTTGCATCCCAATCTGATGATAATCAGGATTCTTCTGCATTGCGCTTGGCTCTAGCGCAAGAATTTCGTGTTTTAGCCACATTACGCCATCCAAATATAGTAAGTGTCTTGGATTATGGCTTTACATCGGACAATCAGCCCTTTTTCACCATGTCACTATTGGAAGATAGTCAAGACATTGTTGGGTTCACACAGTCTCAACCCATTGAGGCAAAAGTAAGTTTACTGATTCAGACCCTACAGGCACTGCAATATTTGCATCGGCGTGGCATTATGCACCGTGACCTTAAGCCTGCAAACGTACAAGTCATAGTTGATGGTACAGTTAAAGTACTTGATTTTGGTCTATCCGTGAAATCAAACCAGACCAATGGAGTTGTGGGGACATTAGCCTATATGGCTCCCGAAATTTTGACGACGCAGATAGCAACCAAGACCTCAGATATATATTCAGTTGGTATGTTGGCATACGAGATATTTTTAGGCAAATATCCCTTTGAGACAAACAAAGCAATGCGTTTAATGCGAAGCATCGTCCGTGATATTCCTGATGTGTCCACCTTAGATAATGTTAAACTTGCCACCGTTCTTGGACGCTGGTTACATAAAGATCCGGATACACGCTATCAAACGGCTGATGAGGTCATCGTTGACTTATGTTCTGCAACAGATACGCCATACCCACAAGAGACTGTCGCCATACGGGAAAGTTATTTAAATGCCAGCAAACTTGTCGGACGCGAATCTGAGTTGCAATTGCTCGATGATGAACTGGAAGCGACAAAGTCAGGCAAAACAAACTTTTATTTAATTGGTGGCGAATCAGGAATTGGTAAATCACGGCTAGTTGAAGAAGTTCGTGTCAAATCTGTGGTGAAAGGATTGAAGGTATACAAGGGGCAGGCTGTCGAAGGTGGGGGGTTACCTCTACAAATATGGCGGTCTGTTGTCGCTCAGATGGCTTTTGATATAGACATCACACCCGTAGAAGTAGGAATTATCAAAACTATTGTTCCCGACATCGAAAATATACTTGCAGTTCAGGCGATTGAACCATCAGCACATCATTCAAACCCGCAAGAAAGATTGTTTACAGTATTACTTGATATGTTTCAACGGATTGAGTCGCCCACACTCATAATACTAGAAGACTTGCAATGGACAAAAGAAAGCTTGTCATTTCTGCAACGAGTAATGCAAGTTCATCATAGCTTGTCTCATTTGATGATTGTTGGCACATTTCGTAATGATGAAAGCCTGACAGTTCCTGATAAATTGCAGGACTTTAAGTTAATTACATTAGAGCGTTTAAGTCGAAGTATGATTGCTTCATTGAGTGAAGCGATGTTGGGTGAAGTTGGTCAAGAAGAACAATTCATTGACATGCTTACAACACACTCTGAAGGCAATACGTTTTTCATGATTGAAGTTGTGCGTTTTCTTGCTCAGGAAGCAGGTAACCTTCGGGACATCGCCAATGTTACGCTGCCCTCAAATATCCTCACAGGTAACATGCACAACGTCTTACAACGACGACTGGCACAAATCCCGCCGACGTATCAACCGCACCTTGAATTTTCTGCTGTAGCAGGGCGTGATATAGACTATGCGCTACTGCAAGTGGCTTTTCCAACAGTTAATATTGATGACTGGCTATTTGTCGCCGAGTCTGTGTCTGTCTTATCTGTTCAGGATAATCAATGGCAATTTGCACATGATAAACTCCGCGAAGCTGTCATTGATGATTTGAGCGATGAGCAGAGCATCTATCTGCATAGAGAAGTTGCAACGGCATTAGAATATCTATATCCAAACGATACCGACTACAACGAAGTATTGCTTGACCACTGGCATCAAGCACAGGATACAGATAAAGAATTGTATTATCTGCGATTAGTTGCCGAGCATCTTGTCAATATTGTTGCTGAATATGACCGTGCAAAATCCTTAATTCAACGTGGTCTTAACCAACTAGATGGGGATGATAAACGCGGTATTGATTTATTGTATTGGCTGACTGTTGCTTACCAAAGACAGGGTAATCTTGAGCGCGGTAATCATTATATTTCGCAAGCTTATGAGCTAGCAAAGCGACTGAACGATAAGCCCGGTATCGCACTAACACTTAAGAACTATGCGGAAATTGAATACTTTACCGGAACACGAGACCGTGCACTGCGTTTTGCTCAGGAAAGTCTTGTGATGTTTCAAGAATTGGGCAACCAGTATGAATGTGCCTATATACTCAGTCGCTTAGGTGTCGTATATGCCGTTGAAGGATATTACGAGAAAGCCTATGAATATTATATGCAAAGCCTCACGATTCGTGAAGAAATCAACGATACACTTGGAATTGCTATTATTAAAAACAATTTCGGTATGTTGAATTATTATCAAGGGAAATATAAACATGCTCTGGATGATTTTCTAAGTTGCATAGGTATATATCAATCGCTTGGTGAGAAACTGTTTGCTACGACGACATTGAGTAACATCGCTTGGATTTATGCCGTAACAGATGATAGCCGACTATCTGATGCAATTTACAAAGCACTCGAACAATCCCGTGCTTTGAATGCAAAATTTGTAACAATTGCTATCTTACCATCGGTTGCCAAACTTTATCTAATGCGTGGTGATACTATGCGTTGTGCTAAGTTAGTCGCCCAAATTGAACAATACCCCACGTTTCATGGCGAAATCAAAGAACGGACTGAGAAAATTAAGCATCAACTTCAAGAGGTTTTGGCAGAGCCAGAGCTTTCTGATGCTTATGCTGTGGCAGATTTGCCTACATTTGAGATACTGGTAGATGATATTCTAAGTGACCTTAGGCAAGCTTCACTATCTATGCAGTAATCAAATAGTGTGATGTCCAGTTCTGAGAATGTGAATAATTTCAAGCTATATTTTCTACTTCACTACGAGTTATTCTTACTCGAACAAACATTAATTTAAATTAGTTACTCTGAACATTATGATGTATATAGATAACTGTATCATGGTAATGTTGATAATTGCTTTGCTAGCTACATACACAGGGATAATGTGATGGAAATGAACAACAGACTACAACAAGAACTGATTGTCGCTCAGCAAGAAATAGAAAAACTAAAAGCCGAGATAAAAAGTGTCAATCAACTCTATGTGGATATGTTTGAGGCAGCTGGCGATTCAATTTTTATTGTAGACTTGGATTCAGATAAAATTGTCGCCTGTAATAGTCATGCTGCCCGCCGTCTGGGATACTCACAAGAAGACCTGTTAGGCACACTATATGACGAAATCGAGTATGTTGACAAAAATGATTTATCAGATGGGGTGGTATACGAGTCTCTATTTAGCCGGACAAACGTTTACGAATGCGAACATATACACAAAGATGGCTATCATATCCCCGTTGAAGTAAGTAGCCGAATTATCGAATGGGATGGGCGCACCGTATTCATGAACTTTGTCAGAAATATCGCCTTGCGTAAAGAATCTCAACAGCGCGAAATTGAATTTACTCTCGAACGTGAACGTATGGAACTCTTGATGCGCTTTATCCAAAATGCAGGTCATGAGTTTCGCACACCATTGTCTATCATCAAGACATCGATCTACCTCATGAGAAAATCTGACAATCCCGCAACAAAAGAAACCCATGCCAACAAGGTCATGCGACAGGTAGACCGCATTTCAGAATTTGTAACGACGATGTTGCTGGTGACTAAACTCGAAACTGAGCAAATGCCGTTAGACCAGACCATTGATGTCGGTCAGTTACTCACGTCTCTCGTCGCCGAATGTCAGAGCAAATATGGAGATGAACCAACACTGACACTTAATATTCCGTCACAGTTACCGTCTTTGATGGGTAATTTTAGTTATCTTATTGAGGCATTCCAGCAAATTCTCACAAATGCGTATCAGTTCACACCGCTAGAAAAGTCAATCAAACTCTCAGCTCAGTTAAAGGGAAGCATGATACAGGTCATAATCGCCGACGAAGGTGAGGGTATCCATCCCGATACACTTCCACATATCTTTGAACTATTCTGGCGTGAAGATCAAGCACAAACCACTGCTGGATTTGGCTTAGGCTTGCCGATAGCCAACCTGATTATCGAACAGCATCATGGCACAATTGATGTGTCGAGCGAAGTTGGACAGGGAAGCCAATTCATCATCCAATTACCAACCATACAATCGTGATAGTCAGCTCAATCCTGCCAAAAATCCAATACTTTACCAACACTCAGGCATTGAATGCCGTATCTGTTTGTCGTAAAATATATGTTTATGTTGCAAAACAAGACATAATACGAAGAAATTCATAAATTCTGTAGTTGGAAACATAGTAATTGAAACTTAATGTGGGGTAAAAGCCTCTCCCTTCCAATCTTATAGAATTGCAATCCATCAAGCGTAATCTACGTTGTGACCAATTTTGATGAAAACTTTACACACCTAACGCTTTATCAGGTGTTAGAATATAAGCATATCTCTCAAGGAAAGCATCTTGAACGTACAAACTGAACGTATAGACAACCATAAAGCACAATTCACCGTCGAAATAGAAGCCAAGCAACTTGATGATGCGAAGCGCAAAGCAGCAAAACGCATCTCCCGTAGCATTCGTATCAAAGGGTTTCGCAAAGGCAAAGCTCCATATCGTGTTATAGCGCAATATGTAGGCGAAGCAGCAATCCTCGAAGAAGCCATCGAACTGCTCGGCAATGACATCTACAAGGATGCTCTTGAGGAGTCCGGCGTAGAACCCTATGGACCCGGCATGTTGGATGACTTCCAAGTTGAGCCAGCACCAACATTTGTTTTCAGTGTTCCGCTCCAACCTGAAGTTGACTTAAAAGAGTATGCTGACACTCGCCTCGATTTTGAAGAACCCGAAGTTGAAGATGAAGATGTTGAGAATGCGCTAAAGTCAATGCAACGTCAACAAGCTGAGGTTGTCGATGATGAAGTTGAAGAAGTGGCTAGCGGACACCGCATCACCATTGACCTACACAGCGAATTTGCTGATGGCGAAGAAGCTGAGGATGAGTCTGATGATGACGAAGACGAAGACGATGCTAGTGATACAGACGAGGACGATGTAACCGAAAATACATCTGAAGATGCACAAGAAGACAATGAAGATACACCCTACATTCCAAAAAAAGGTGACCAATTCCTACATCGCCATGATGCAACACTCGTTCTTGAACCATCTGATGAACCCATTTTGCCCGGTTTTATCGAAGCAATGGTCGGTGCGAAGCTAGATGAAGATGTCGAATTTGAATTAACTGTTCCCGAAGACGATGACGATTATGAATCCATCGGCGGACGTAAGGTTAAGTTCAATATCACTATCAATAAGATAGAAGAGATAGCAACACCGGAACTAAATGACGACTTTGCGCGTCAAATAGGTGAGGCTGATGGTGATGACGAAGTCGCCGACCTCGATTCATTACGTCAACGCACCCGTGACGAGCTAGAACAAGAAGCGCGGGAAAATGCCAAAGCACAATATGGTGAAAAGGTCTTGGCAAAAGTGGTTGAAGGCGCAGAAATTGCCTTCCCTGAGTTAATGGTTGAGGAACAAATCGACGACATGTTGCGTGACCTTGATGGCAACTTGCAACAGCAAGGGTTGAACCTCGATACATATATGCGTATTACAGGTACGACCAAAGAGATGTTGCAAGAGCAATATCGGGAACAAGCAATTGATAGCCTAAAGCGCACACTGGTCTTGCGTGAATTGATTTCTGCTCAAGAAATTGAGATTGGTGATGAAGAAATCGAGAAACGGATTGATGAGATGATGATTCAATTCGGCTCACAGGGTGACCAATTCCGTCAGATTTTTGATACACCACAAATGCGCCAAAACATGATGAACGACCTGCTGATTGACAATATCATGACAAGCCTTGTTGCTATCGGGCAAGGTAAAGACCCCGAAGAAGCTATTGCAGAACGTGCTGCAGAACGTGAAGCTGATAACCAAAAAGCGCGTGAACGTGTTGAACGCATGATGGCAAAACAAGAAGCTGAACTCGCTGAGGCTGAAGACGAATCCGAAGATGCCGAGGATCAGGCTGAAGAAGTAGTTTCCGAAGACGAATCTGTAGCTGACGAAACAGATGTGACTTCTGATGACGATGATGCGGAAGCTGAGGAAGAAACCGAAGCTGAAGCGAATGACGAAGATGACTCGACTTCAGATGAGGAAAAAAAATCTGAAGACTAATCAAATTATGAGTAATTGACTGAAAGGTTAAAGATTAACGGTATGAATAATATTCACAACGTTATCCCAATGGTAATCGAGCAGGGTAGTCGTGGCGAACGCGCTTACGACATTTACTCTCTGCTTCTCAAAGAGCGTATTGTTTTTGTGGGTACAGGCATCAACGACCAAGTTGCAAACTTGATTGTCGCTCAATTGTTATTCCTTGAACGTGAAGGTCCTGACCGCCGTATCCAAATGTATATCAACTCCCCCGGTGGCGTTGTATATGCTGGTATGGCAATGTACGACACAATGCAACAAATTTCTGCACCGGTTAGCACAGTTGCTGTTGGTATCACTGCTAGCTTCGGTACAGTCTTGTTGGCTTCCGGTGAAGCAGGGATGCGCCTAGCACTTCCGAATGCAACTGTTCATATGCACCAACCTCTCGGTGGCGCACAAGGACAAGCATCTGACATCGTGATTCAGGCAGAAGAAATTGTACGCTTGAAGAAACGCCTGATTAATATCTTCGTGCGTCATACAGGTCAACCTGCGGAAGAAATTGAACGTGTACAAGACCGTGATATTTATATGACGGCAGAGCAAGCGACGGAATTTGGATTGATCGATTCCATTCTCCATACGGAAAATCGTGAAGACGAAGGACAATAACAGTGAATTACCCAACAACTAATCATCGTTGTTCGTTTTGTGGGCGAAACCATGACGAAGTAGAGCGACTGATTGCAGGACCCGACAATGTGTTTATCTGTAACTATTGTGTGGAACTCTGCCATAATCTGCTAGCAGATGAAGAATTCAGTGAGTCGTTCGATTCAGACTTCGAGTTTGATGGTTTGTTATCCCCGCGTGAAATTATGGAACGCTTGGACGAGTATGTTGTTGGGCAACACTTTGCCAAGCGCGTACTGAGCGTTGCTGTTTACAATCACTATAAACGCATCCAATCAACCAAAGACCCACAGGGTGTTGAACTGGAAAAGAGTAACATTCTGATGGTTGGTCCAACAGGTAGTGGTAAAACACTCTTGGCACAGACCCTTGCACGTATTCTTGATGTCCCCATCTGTATTGCTGATGCAACTGCATTGACAGAAGCTGGCTATGTTGGGGAAGATGTCGAAAATATCCTGTTACGTCTGATTCAGGCTGCCGATGGCGATATTTCACGTGCTGAACGTGGCATTATCTATGTCGATGAGATTGATAAGATTTCGCGTAAAACCAATGATAATCCATCTATCACACGGGATGTCTCTGGCGAAGGTGTGCAACAGGCTCTGTTGAAAATTGTGGAAGGCACAGTTGCTAACGTCCCGCCACAAGGTGGACGCAAGCACCCACACCAAGAATTTATTCAGATTGATACCCGCAATATCTTGTTTATTGTCGGTGGAACATTTGACGGTATTCAAGATGTCATTCGCAAGCGGATTGGTATGAAGAGTGTCATCGGTTTCGGCAATCAACAAAAAGAACAAGAAGAAATTACGCTGGGACAGTTGTTACGTCGCGTCTCTCCAGAAGACCTCATCAGCCACGGCTTGATTCCAGAAATGGTTGGACGCTTGCCTGTACTCGTAAGCCTTGAACCGCTTGAACTTGAGGACTTGGTGCGTATCATGGTTGAACCCAAAAATGCACTGATTCGACAATACGAGCATTTGCTATCATTAGACAATGTTCGTCTCGAATTTGAGCAAGAGGCATTGCGTGCTGCTGCGGAACTGGCAATTGAACGTGAAACAGGTGCGCGTGGCTTGCGCTCAATCATCGAGACCTGCCTACTAGATGTCATGTTCGAGATACCGGGGCGCGATGATATTGAAAAAGTCGTTATCACTGCGGCAGTCGTTCGTGGTGAAGAAAAACCGAGAATCCTGACTGCAGACGGGCAAATTATTTCGTTATCCGATGAGATTAACCCCGCCGCATAAAATGTGAGATTAAGAACCAATAAATGCTCTGGCAATCGTCGGAGCATTTTTGCGTTATGTGACAATTGGAAGAAGAATAACTTCCGCACGACCACCGATGCGCTCCTTAAAACCCTGTGCATCCAATGCTGTTGCTTCTTCACCAGATTGCCCCCAGTTGTAAGGAATAACCCATCGTGGTTTGAGCATATCAATTACTGTGATAGCCTCGTCCACAGACAAACGACCATAGCCATCAATCGGACATAATAATATATCTGGATGAAGCAATTCCATCTCAGGGATTATTTGCGAGTCACCAACATAATAAATGTCAAAATAATCAATCGAGATAACAAATCCTAAACCATTGTCTTCTTGTGGGTGGCGTAAATCATTAGGGGAGTAAGCTGGGATTGCTTTGATGTTTACTTTATCAATGCTGATACTTTGCCACGGACGGATAACCGTTGTATCAGGAATGACATCTGCAACCATTTCGTTACCAATGACTTGTGAATCTGCACCGCGAATTTTGTCTACATCAGCTGGTGAACAGTGGTCGTAATGGTCATGACCAACAAGAATAATATCTGGGTGGAATGTGCTAGCAGTGACTCGCCATGGGGCAATATGGATTAGAGGTGCGCCCTGTATTGCAAAACTACTATGTCCTAACCATTGTATGCGCTCAATCACGTTACATCATCCTCTAAAATAATTCTCAGCAAATATTGTGTTACAATCATTTGTGTGAAAGCTCTCGCAACTCTATAATGAAGCATATACATATAGTATAAATTGTTTGTCTTGAGTTTGAAGATTGAGATGTACAAGCCTCCTATAATGCACTTCATGTTATGATTCTATTATGGATTGCTTCCTGCCGTTTTTGAATGACAAGACTGGGGAATACAGATATGGTTAAATCACTAAAGAAAATTGCGCCACCGCCACAAGACGGTCAGCCTAAGCCAGAACCCATTGAGAATATGATACAACACGAAGAGGTTTGGAATCCGCCCCCTCTCGAAAGTATTGAAGATACCGGATTGTCAAAATTAAACATCGCCGATCTGATTCTCAAAGTGCTGTACAATGGCGGTGATATGTATGGTCACGAGATTGCAAGTCGTCTAAAACTACCCTTCGGTGGTGTTTTAGATGGGATTATTGAGTGGCTCAAACATGAGCAACTAATTGATATTGGTGGTGGTGGCGGTATCGGTGAGGCATCCTATCGCTATATTATCTCGTCAAAAGGTGTTCAGAAAGCACTTGAGGCGATGGAACGGACAGCTTATGCGGGTGCAGCACCTGTTCCGTTGGATGAATATATCGAATCTACACATGTACAAAATCGTACATCGCTTTCGGTGAACCGCGAAGACATGATGCGCGTTACAGAAAAACTAATTGTATCAACTGAGATGCTTGACCAATTAGGACCTGCTGTCAATTCGGGCACATCTATCTTCTTATACGGTCCTCCGGGTAATGGTAAGACCACCCTGTCAGAAGCAGTTGGTCGCTTTATCCTCGGCGACGATATGTGGATTCCCTACGCAGTTGATGTTGATGGTCAGGTCATTCAGATTTTTGATGACATTAATCATGAATTGTCCGAAGACCAATCCCCGATGAAATACGGAACAGGCATGATGGCAGACCCACGCTGGGTTCGCGTAAAACGCCCGATGATTATGGTTGGTGGTGAGCTTGAAATGGCGAGCCTCGATTTGATTTATGACCCCGTCAGCAAATTCTACGAAGCACCGTATCAGGTGAAAGCAACAGGGGGGCTATTCTTGATTGATGACTTTGGTCGTCAACAGGTAAGTCCGCTTGAGTTATTGAATCGTTGGATTGTTCCTCTCGAAAAGAAGGTAGACTTCTTGACACTCAATAATGGTCGTAAAATTGGATTACCATTCCGTGTCTTGATTGTCTTCTCAACCAACCTCGACCCCGGTGATTTGGTTGATGATGCGTTCTTGCGTCGTATTAAATACAAAATTGAAGTTGGCAATCCGACCCTTGAACAGTTCCGTGATTTGTTTGAGCTGATGTGTAAAATTAAAAAAGTACCATTCGATGAACGTGGATTAGCATACCTTATCCGTGAATGGTATCAGAAATATGACCGTGACTTACGTTTCGTGCATCCGCGCGATATTCTGTCACAGTTACAAGATGCTGCGAGTTACCTCGGCGTTGAGCCACGCATGACCAAAGATTTATTAGACCGTGCGGCGGCATCTTACTTTGTCGAACTATAAGCATGACAATTATATACCTGACTCCTGCTGGGGTCAGGTTGATCGATTAGCAGATACATATATGGTGTTGTACCGAGAGGGAGTGATGGGTGTCTAACACAAAAACTGTTGTGATGTCTATGCCAAACGAAGACGAACAAGTTGCAATCCACGAGTTGCTCAATGATATGAACCTGACTGTGCACCCTGCAACCAGTGGGCGTGATACCATTTTTTTGACAGAAGACCATTCTCCTGATTTGTTGATACTTGACCAAAGCCTGACAGATATGCACACGTTTAAGTTGCTGATGGAACTCAAAGAGCGTGTTCAGATACGGTCATTGCCCATCCTCGTCATTGCAGATAACCATAAAGTGTTGCCCCTAGAAAACATCACGACACTAGTACGACCGGTTGGTATTCGTCAGTTGCAGGAAACCATCACAAAACTTCTGCATCCTCCCAAACCTGATTAAGCCTGCATAGAATTATCCGCTTGTCTTTTGGTTCGGTTATTGTTACAGTCACTCAATATTTTGAGTGGGTCTTATTAACGACGAACACTATGGGATTGGGATATGATTTTTGTTACGGGCGGGACTGGGTTTCTTGGTAAACATTTGCTGGCACAATTATGTCGTAATGGCTATCAACTACGTGTGTTGACCCGTACACCGGACATCCATACATGGCTTGATGCGTTTCCCAATATCGAAATTATTGAAGGTGATATTCGTAATAAAGCTCTGATACACGAGAGCATTAAAGGATGTCAGTATGTGATTCACGCCGGAGGCAAATTCGCATTCTGGGGCGACGAATATGAATTTGAGGATATTAATGTCAATGGTGCGCGTCATGTCATGGATGCCTGCCGCGACCATAAAGTCGAACGTGTCGTACATGTATCTACTGTCGCGCTCATCGGTATACCTGATAAAGACGGAATTGTTGACGAAACGCATCCCGTAAATCCACAAGACCCCTACCAAGAAAGTAAATGGCATGCAGAACAAGTCGTCAAATCGTATCATACCAATTATGACGTGCCAGTAATTATCCTCAGACCCGGAGCATTTTATGGTCCGCTTGGTACCTATGCCTTCAATCGCTTGTTTTTTCGTGATGCCCTCAGAGGACTACTTGTCAAACTAGATGGTGGTAACTATATCACATTCCCCGTCTATATCGCTGATGTCGCACAAGCTATTGAATTGGCTCTTAAAGCGGGCAGGATAGGCGAAACCTACAACATTTCCGGCACATACATGTCACATAACGAAGTCTTCGACATTATCAAAGAGCTGGCTGGCATATGGTATCCAAAAGTCCCCATACCCAAACAAATCGTTGTACCATTTTCCCGCTTGTTAACATTACTGTCGTACATCACTCGCCGAGAACCGTTTTATCCTATCAATCTACAAAGTGTCATTTTCAACAATTGGCGTGTCACACACGAGAAAGCATCGCGGGAATTGGGATTCCAGCCTACAGATTTTCGTATCGGTGCAAAACGCACAATAGAATGGTATCGCGCTGGCATGCCGGAAGTCATTGACGAAATGTCATGTTCTTAATAGTTCTTGAATGTTTTAGGTTTCATCTACACGCTCCTCACAATCTCAGGTATGCTACTATTCTAAGTTTCTTAAACAGATAGATTGACTCAAAATATGCTGGTTGATGAAGCCAAAATCTATGTTGCAAGTGGTAAAGGTGGCGATGGTATTGTCTCGTTCCGCCGTGAAAAATACATTCCGCGTGGTGGTCCATCTGGAGGAAATGGTGGACGTGGTGGTGATGTCATCCTCAAAGCTGATGGCAACATGAATACACTGTACTACTTCCGCAAGCAGGTTCACTTTAAAGCCAAAGCAGGCGGGAAGGGTGGCTCAAGTAATAAGACCGGAGCCAATGCTGACCCTTTGATTGTTCACGTTCCGATTGGCACGGTGGTACGCGATGCTGAAACAGGTGGACTAATTGCTGACCTTGTGCGCGATGAACAAGAGATTGTTGTTGTACAAGGCGGGCGTGGTGGCAAAGGCAATACCTACTTCAAATCATCGTCGAATCAAGCACCCCGCATGGCAGAAAAAGGTGAGCCCAGTGTCGAACGCTGGATAACCCTCGAACTAAAAATGATTGCTGATGTTGGTCTGGTCGGTGTACCCAATGCCGGAAAGTCTACCTTATTGTCCGTTGTCAGCAATGCAAAACCAAAGATTGCAGATTATCCCTTTACAACCCTTGAACCGAACTTAGGCGCAGTGGTATACGATAACCTCGATTTAGTATTCGCGGATATTCCGGGATTGATTGAAGGGGCACATCAAGGCGTTGGTCTAGGTCATTCGTTCCTGCGTCATGTTCAACGCACGCGCTTGATTATCCATGTGCTTGATGGGTCAGCCGATGACCCCATCGCAGACTATAATCAGATTACAACGGAACTCGCGTTATACGACGAACGGCTTTCCGAACGTCCTGAAATTGTTGTTGTCAACAAAATGGATATGCCTGAAGTGCGTGAATATTGGGCACTAATCAAAGAGCAACTGGAGGCGCGTGGGGTCGAAAATCCAATTGCAATCTCTGCATTATCCCGTGAGAATATCACACCATTGATTCAGCGCGTATTTGCAACCATTGCAAACATGCCTCATACTGAAACCGAAGAATCTGTCGATATGCCAGTCTACGAACTCGAAGAAAGTGATATGGCATTTGATGTTGAAGTAGAAAATGGCATTTACTATGTCACAGGTGAGCGGATTGAACGAGCTGCCGCCATGACATATTGGGATTATGAAGAAGCTGTTTTGCGTTTCCAGAAAACGTTGGAAGCCTTAGGAGTCTCCGAAGCACTGGAAAAATCAGGTGTCAAACCCGGGGACACTGTGTTCATTGGTGATTTTGAATTGGAATGGTCTGAGTGAGTCTTAAACGAATTGGTATTCTAGGCGGTACATTTGACCCGCCACAAATGGGACATCTTATCTTAGCAGAGTATAGCCGGGAAACGTTGAATATGGATAATATTCTCTTTGTTCCCGTCGCTGATCACCCTGTCAAAAAAGACGATACACGTTTACAAATTAAACATCGGTTGGCAATGTTAGATTTGGCAATAGAAGACAACGATGCTTTCAGCGTTTCACGAGTAGATATTGACCGTGAAGGTCCACATTATTCGGCTGATACAGTCAACATTATTCAAGACCAATATCCGCAGGCGCAATTGTTTTTTGTTATGGGTGGTGACAATTTACGGTCTTTACCAACATGGAAGCGCGCCGATGACCTCTATAAGAGTTGTCGCTTGGCTGTGATGAAGCGTGCCGATGAAGATATTGCACCTGATATGCACGATGACATTCTACCCGGTTTATCTGATAAGGTTGATATTGTTGATGTCCCGATGTTAAGTATGTGGCTCTCATCAACCTATGTTGTCGAACGGATTCGCAATAATAAGAGTGTGCGGTATCTTGTGCCTGACCGTGTATTAGACTATATAGCGCAAAATAACCTCTATCAATAAAGGTCATATGAAACGAATTTCAATAGCATCTATCCTGTTGACACTGTTGCTTTTTGTAGGGCTATCAAGCCTAGCACAAAATTCTGAGCCTGTACCGACACTCGTTGCACCGACACTTGTGCCAACGGTTGCATCGCCACAAACAGATTCTCTACCGGCACAATCTGCCGTTGCCAATATTCAGGCAAATGGGGTATTTCGAGTAGGGATTCTATACAATGACCCGCCTTATGGCGAATTAAGCACACGCGGTGAATTACGTGGCTTTGATGTGCAATTGGCACAGTTGATGGCGGACACATGGGAAGTCGAGATTGATTTTCAGCAAGTGACTCGGCAGAATGCGCTAGAGTTGTTGAATCGCGGAGATGTCGATGCTGTTTTTTCTGTATTTGTACATCATCGAGATAACGACAGATTGGTCGAATTTAGCCAGACCTATCTCCTCGGTGCACAGTCGATGATGGTCTTGGCAGATAGTGAATTTGAAATACCGACAACCATGATTAATCGCCGACTGGGTTATGTAATTGGTACACGAGGCGAGCAAGCTGTTCAGTTATGGATAGATGAGCTAGGACTTCCGCTTGATACACAGTTTTTCGTGACGCTTGATCGGGCTTATGTTGCATTAGCGCAGGGCGAGATTGATGGGGTCATAGCCGAAGAAAAGTCCCTATTGCGTGTATCACAAAATGAACCCGACCTAGTACGCATTCTTGAGTCTCCTGTTGTGGTTGAACCTCGCGCTGTTGCCGTTCGTCGTCAAGATGCCAACATGCGAAACCTGCTCAATCAAACCATCCAATATTTAGCAGATTCTGGTGAACTTGAAGTGCTGTTCAGTGAGTTTTTCCCCGGTCAAGATTTTCCATCTGATGTGGTTTATCGTTGGGATGGCATAGGTGAGTCTGCACCGATTCCATCCCAAGTTTCAGCAGAGATAATCTATCCGGCACAATATGCGATAAGTCGCGTTACACAGTCGGGTATATTACGAGTCGCGGGTATTGTTGATTTGCCTGATAGTCCGTCTGAGAGTGATATTCGCTTGGATACCCTAAACCGAAGTCTTGTCAACGAAATTGCTAGACGTTGGGGTGTATCCGTCGAGATTATTCCAAGCACGCCGGAGATGGGTGTGGACATGCTCAGCAGTGGTCAGGCTGACCTCGTTGTTGGTATTCAACCCCAATGGCGTTTGGCAGACCGTATTGATTTCACAACCCCATATTTACTACAAGGTGACCGCATAATGGCACCTGTTCGCTCTAATGTTGAAGGCTTTAACGAATTGCGTGGACAGTGGATTGCTGTCATGATTGGCGATGATACAGCACAACAGCGGGCGCAAGAGTGGGCAGATAGCATCAATGCGACTGTCAACTTTTATCAAACTTTGGAATCCGATGCAGCTCTGACGATTCTGGAGCAAAATAATGCCGATGTGGTGTATGCCAATAGCTTGTCACTCATTCCTCATTTGGAAGCAAATCCTAATGCACTCAGGCTAACAGACCGTTGGTATAGTCGTTCCTATTATAGTGTTGCTGTTCCGCACAATGATATTGATTTTCGGTTGCTGGTTGATTACACCATACAAGAACTCATCGTCGATGGCACCATACAACGCTTGTCAAGTTCATTGATTCTTTCAGATGAATTGCCAGCTTTCGATATTTGGCCCGGTTCATCAGAATATGCCGGGATTAACCTGTCTTCTTAAGTGTATTTTGCCCGTTCAGTACAACCGTGACACCAACCAAAATAATGATACCACCAATGACCTGAAGGATTGTAGGGGCTTCGCTAAAGACCAGAAATGCCCATATCCCGCTGAGTATAGGGACAGATTGACCCATCACACTCAGTATGGTAGGTGGCAAAAATTTGACGACATAATTCAATGTGCCATGTCCGATGATTTGAGCTAAAATCGCTAGCATGAACACCCAGAAGTAACCCATCGGGTTATATCCTGCAACGGGAACGCTGTTGAAAAATATAATGAGAAATGTAAATATTGCACCACTGGAATAGACAATCCACACATAAGGCACAAGCGACACATTGGCTCTGACTTTGCGTCCAGTAACAAAGTACAATGCTGCCATTAACGCACTGATTAAAGCCAGAACCACACCTAATGTTGCATTGCCACCCTCAACAATGGCAGGCTCACCAGATGTAGACAGCGCAATGAGAACACCGCCACTAAATGCAATGAATATCCCAAACCATATCAAGCGATTGAGTCGGGTTTTTAACACTGTGATTTCTAATAAGGCAACCCAAATCGGATTAGTGGCAATCAAAACCTGATTAATCATGACACTGATATTTTCCAGTGAGGTAATCATAAAGATGAGATTGAGACCAAATACGATACCAGCAAATATAGCCAGCCCTAAATTACCCAACGAAATTGATTTGAGGTCGTCCCGATAGCGCGCCACCACAAATGGCGTGAAGACAATTGCACCAATCAACATACGGAGGGCAGCAATGACATCAGGTGGCATATCGTAATCAAATGCGAAGCGTACACAAATTGGTCCAAGTGACCATGCAAAGACAGCAATCGCAACCAGCGTATACAATAACGGTAACGACGGTGACGCAAGATTTAGACGCATGTAACCTCTATTCCGATGGTGTGACTTTACCGCGACTGGCTAGAAGTACACCAAAAATAATAATGCCACTACCGATAATTTGCTGGGATGGGGGGAGTTCACTAAAGAATATGAATGCAAGCACAGCACTGCCTATGGGTTCTAGTTGTGTGAACATACTAACGAACGTTGCTGGAAAATATTCCAACACATAGTTTAGCGAAGAATGTCCAATCAACTGTGGCACAAGTCCCATTGCGAGTAATACGAGATAACCTTCGGTACTGAATCCTAGTACAGGTGTTGATGTGACTAGCATAACCACCAACATCACGAGTGTTGCAATCCCATAGACTAGCCAGATGTAAGGGATAACAGGCAGTTTTGCGCGCAGTTTACGCCCAATTAGCATATAAACTGCTACTGCCATTGCACCTATCCAAGATAATATTGCGCCAATAATCGTTGTATCTTCAGTCGCTTGAACTGCCTCCGCTTCTCCACCATGTCCACTGAGACCGATGAATATCCCACCTGCCAATGCAATAACCAAACCTACAATTACCAATCGAGATAGGCGAATCCGCAAAAAGATGACTTCCAAAATCGCAACCCAAATCGGTCCCGTCGTTACAATCACCACACTGACCAAAACAGTTGTATACTGCAACGACGATACCCACGCCATGAAGTGTATCGCCAGAAAGATACCAGATATTGATGCCAGAATAAGCTCAGTCCGCGTTAAGTTCTGAATATGTGACCAGTAGCGATTGAGTGTAATTGGGGTGAGGATAACAGTTGCGATAAATAAGCGTGACCCTGCAATCAATACAGGCGGCATGTCTTCCCCAAGTGCTAGCCGAATCAGAATCGCAGCAGCAGATATTGATGCAATAGCGACAAAGATTGCGACATATGCTGTGATAGGTGGATTAACACTTGATGCTTGAAGTTGATTGGACTGCATCCACGACCCTCCTTATGAGACAAGTGCTTATCATCGTTGGATTGCGTCAAAATTCAAGTGATAATTTGAATAATCAACAAAGTCACTCTGACGATGTACGTGAATAACTCGTCACCTTACCAATAATGCGGTTCATGCTGAGTGTCCCAAATGCCCGACTATCCGTACCAGCTTTGCGATTATCACTATGCAACACAATGCGCTCATCATCGGTAATATCGGCAACCCGCTTAATAATCTGTAGGTCACGCTGATAGGGATGATGTGCTAACACGATGTCGCCAACACTAGGCGTAGTATTTTGGTAAGCGGACAAATTGACCAACACAATATCACCAGAGGATAAAGTCGGATTCATCGAATCACCTGTGACTCGGATAAGCTTTCGCCGACGCAGAAGCCATAACATCCACTCGATTAACGATGTAGTTGGGAGCGGTGGGGGAGGTTTCATAGAGATAGCAAAAAGCCGGACACAAACCGCCCGGCTTTCAATATCCTAAATCAGGGTCACATTAGGACGCGGTGTAATATTCAACATCGCGGTTCTTGGTTGCCCAGAAAATTTTGTGGATTTCTTCAATCGCATCCATCAGTTCTTGTGCATGTTCGAGGTTGACTTCAACCTTGACTGAGGAACACAATTTTGCTGCATTCCAGAAGGTTGTGTGCAAGTCAGGATATGCTTCAAGGTGGGGTGGTTTGAAGTAATCTGTCCACAGAACAAGCAATTCTTCTTTTGCAAGATGGGCTTGTTGTTCTTTGATGGTGACATAACGGGAAACTGTGTTGAGGTAACTTGCCCATGCCTGTGCATCACCTTCTGCAGGTGGGTCGAGTGCCAAGATTTTCTTGGTCATCGAGAGGGCTGCTTCTGCCGCGATACGTGCCGATGCCGGGTCATAAACACCACATGGACCATCGCAGTGTGCGCTAGCTTCTTCGATATTGTGTTGCTGTGCAAGTTTAGCGAGAGCGTCTTTCAACATATGTAAAGTTCCTTTTTGTGATAGTTGGTCAGAACAAAACAATTTACACTGTAATAATGCCACTTTTCGCTGGTGATTGCTAGGGGAATTGAGCAGACTCATACTGGACTAAAGTACAGAATTACTCGCCTCTGTGTTGATGCGATTCTAATGCTGGCGGTCTTGTCATTCTCAAGTCTATCAAACGCCGTTACAATAGTAACGTTACTTTTGAGATTATTAAAATGGTTGCAAAACCAGTCTACGTATCAACAACTAAAGGAGTATATTGACGATGACAGAATATCGTATTGAAAAAGATTCTCTTGGCGAAGTAAAAGTCCCCAAAGATGCCCTCTATGCGGCACAGACCCAACGCGCCGTCGAGAATTTTCCCGTATCTGGCATGAAGCCCTGGTCCGCATTCATCTGGAGCATGGCACTAATTAAGCGCACTGCTGCCGAAGTCCACAAAGACATCGGTCTACTTGATGACAAAGTCGCTGATGCCATCATTCAAGCAGGTGACGAAATCCTTGCCGGACAACACCACGAGCATTTTGTGGTTGACCCATTCCAAGCCGGAGCAGGTACCAGCCACAACATGAACACCAACGAAGTCATGGCAAACCGTGCCAACCAGATTCTCGGATTTACAATGTCCGATGCGGAAAAACCCATACACCCCAATGACCACGTCAACATGGCACAATCTACCAACGACACCATCCCCACCGCGATTCGACTCGGTGTCCTGTGGCGTTTTGATGAACTCATCGAAACTCTGCAACACTTCGTTGATGTGACCAATGCCAAAGCCGAAGAATGGGACGATGTCGTCAAAACTGGACGCACCCACTTACAAGATGCTGTCCCCATTCGTCTTGGTCAAGAAGTCGGTGCATGGGCAAAAGCCATCGAACGCCAGATTGAAAAAGTCACTTACGCGGCAGAAGGCTTACGTCGCCTCGGCATTGGCGGGACAGCAGCCGGAACAGGTCTGAATGCACACCCTGAATATCATGGGCGTATGGTTGCCAAACTCTCCGAAATCACTGGCTTTGAACTCTACGAGAGCGACAATCTCTTTGAATCCATGCAGTCGATGCAAGATGCGGTCTTCTTCTCCGCCGCCATTCGCAACCTAGCGATGGACTTCACCCGTATTTCCAACGATGTCCGCCTACTTTCCGCTGGTCCGACAACTGGTATCGCCGAATTAACCTGCCCGACAGTTCAACCCGGTTCATCCATTATGCCCGGCAAAGTCAATCCGGTACTCGCTGAGATGCTTAATCAGGCGATGTATCACGTCATGGGCAACGACACGACCGTCAACATGTGCGGTGCCGCCGGACAATTTGAACTCAACGTCATGATGCCGATTATCTCCCACAACCTCAACGAGATGATGCAGGTCATGATTGGTGCCGTCCGTGCCTTCACCGATAAGCTCATGGCAGGACTTATCCTCAACCGTGAACGCACCGAAAGCTGGCTCTCTCGCAACCCGATTCTCGTCACCGCCTTGAATCCCATTATCGGCTACAACAACGGCGCAGCAGTTGCCAAGAAAGCACTCGCTGAGGGCAAAAGCGTCCGTGAAGTCGTGCTAGAAATGGGTTTGATGGAAGCCGATGTACTCGACGAAGCACTTGATGCCTACGCCATGACCGAGGGCGGTATCCGGTCTTAAGTTTTATGTTTGATGGGGCAGGCTGTGACAGGTCTGCCTCAAATCTACATATGGAAGCAAATACCAATTAACTCATCATGATTAGTAAATTCTTAAAAGTGCTCAAAGACTTATTTGAAGATGATACTTTGCGTCAAAGTTCGTATGCAATGTCGCGTGAAAAACGTTCTCAAAAAGATGCCGAGAATAATCGAAAGCTTGCGGAAGGTCGGCGTTGGGATTTTGGAAATAAGCGATTCTCGAATGGTGTGTATATCAATATAAAATTAGCCAATGAACGAGAATCAATCCATAGGATTCCTAATTTTGATGACATTGCGAGACTTGACGAAAGATATAAACCGGAAATAGGTGTATCTCACGAATTTCATCAAATTGATATCGAACTGGATGGGAGCAAGCATGTAGTTTGGCACCCTAATCAGCCCAAATTGATCTGTGTTACCGTTACCAAGTCGAAATTTGGTGTTGTAATTTATCGGTTAGTTAATAGCGATGTGCAGAAAGAATCTGAAACATTCTTATCGTTATCAGATTTTTCTATGGGCGAAATCTTAGATATGCAACATCATCTATCATATCCACATATATTATTGACTTGTGAAGATAGGCTTTTGGTTTGGGATTACGAAAATAGTACTTTGATTGCTGAGTTAATCTTCGATGATAAGCTATTTGTCAAAGGTGGTTTCTATCCCAATCAATCGCAGGTGTGGACATTAGTTCCAAATCGAAGCCGACAAAATAACTGGGAGAATCGAGAGGTTCATGATTGGATAATTTGGGATTATGAGAAGGATGAATTTACCGAAACTGAAATACCGCCACGCTATCAATACAAAACTTGCGCTGATATGCATCCCAGTGGAAAGCTTGGCATTAATGTGTTTGATGATTACGATGGTTATGGTTATTTTCTATTTCGTCTCCAATCCAATATAGAAGTCTTTCCGCATTATTCAGAACCTTCCGTTTTTGAAACAATTGACACACAGATTGACCAAGTTTGTTTTTCTCCAGATGGGAGATATGTTGCATTTGTTTCTGATGTGGTTTGGGGTAAGTATTATCCTAGATATGCAGGAATCTTAATTCATGACCTTCTAACGTCTGAGCAAACCTTACGTTTTTGGATTGGACGAAGCACAGACGAAAAGAGACTGGCGTTTGGTTATGGAGGCAAGACAATTGCTTTTTTACAGGACAACAATCTTGATTTTTGTATTTATGATGCTCATACTGGTCACCAGATTACAAAATTAAGGGTAGATTCAGGCATCGTCGATTTGTCTTCACATCGAAAGCTAGGTTGTTATGCGGTTACTACTACAAACGGTTTGTCAATTTTTGTTGATGAGACTGATACTCGTGTTTCTGATACAGATTTTGAAGCATCCAGTAAAGACATTGCAGAAGAATTTATGGAGGAATACGCAAACGAACTGACTTATCGGTGGGCGAAGTAGATTACTGCGCTATTCTCAAATTCCATTGACCAAATGGTCACCATTTCTATATTAATTTGTGCTAGGCTGTATCCGAAGCATGAAAGTCCCTCTCCAATGCGTTGGGGAGGGATTTAGGGTGGGGTTAGATTACCACAACACTGCCGTCATTGCCGGAAAAATATAATAGGTGGCAATGGCAACATCACGGCAAATCAAGCTCAATCCGGCAGTAATTGCGCAACAAGCGACCCTCTCCGGCAACAACACCGCAACAAAATCGGCAATAAAGCAGTTTCGCGGTAATAAAGCGTTGCCACAGATGCGATTTGAAATCCGTCCCAAATGTCGTTACTATGTCTCCATATCAATGACATAAAGTGAGGAGTTTATGATGGATCGTGCCACAGCATGGGATATAGTGTGTGAATTTGTCGAGTCGGATAGCCTGCGGAAGCATATGCTCTCCGTCGAGTTTGCCATGCGCGCCTATGCCGAACACTACAACGAAGACCCCGATTCGTGGGGCTTGGTCGGCTTATTACATGACTTCGATTGGGAGATTCACCCCAGCTTAGAACAGCACCCCATAGACGGCGCACCCATCCTGCGCGAACGTGGCTTAAGCGAAGACGACATCAACACCATTCTCAGTCACGGACCCCTACACGGACACCTCCGCACTGGACTGCGTGAGAAGGCACTTTTCGCTGTCGATGAGTTGACAGGTTTAATCACAGCTGTCGCACTGGTTCGCCCCAGCAAAGACATCCGCGACGTGAAAATCAAGTCCATCAAGAAAAAGTGGAAAGATAAAGCCTTTGCTGCCGGAGTCGTCCGCCAAGATGTGGTCGATGGCTGTGAATCGCTGGGTGTCGAACTATGGGAATTCCATGTTCCGCTTGTGCTAAAAGCCATGCAAGACCACGCCGAAGAATTAGAACTGGATGGCAGTAAAGCCAGTTAATCAATATGGGTACGCGAGTTATCTGCATACGACCCAGACAGTGACCAAATGGTCACCCCTTAACATCAAATACATGCTATGCTTGCGACTGTGGCTAGCCGAAATGCACTTGTATCATATAATTTTCCTTGCCGATGAATCTATTCGCGCAGAAAATAAAATACTGTGCAATTGCAAAATATCGCAATAAATGACACGAGCTTAATAATAACAAGGGTTAAACTATCCGCGCAACACTAAAAGTATTTGCACAATGTGCGCGGTTACGCGGATAAATGTTGCCCCCTCCAATCAGAAGAAGGGGGCGAATTAGCTAGAGGTTCTTAATAGAATCGAACGTGAACAGGGGTGCCGACCTCAGCGAAATCGTAATACCATTTGGCATCTTCGTTGGTCAAGTTGACACAACCATGACTCATCGGTTGACCAAAGTTCTCGTGCCACCATGTTCCGTGGAAGCCGTAACCCTGATGGAAGTACATCACCCATTCCACGTTTTCGAGGTAGTAACCCGGTCCCGACATCGTCTGTGCGCGGGTCTTGTTCCAGACTTTGAAGTCACCCTGTACCGTCGGGGTAGCAGGCAAACCTGTTGATGCTAATGCACTATACTGAAGCACGCCATCTTCATAAGCGTAAGTCATCTGTGTACTGAGGACGACTACAAGTTCACGCCCCACCCCAATCCGTGCGCCGGGGTCACTTGTAGCAGGTTGGATGTTGTTGTAGGTCGCATACGAGACATTCTGTGATACCACATCAGACCCAGTCGGAATCTGTAATGTCATGCCAGCGTACACCGTGTTGGGGTCAGTGATGCCGTTCAATTCAGCGATAGCCACCCAGCTCACACCAAATTTGCGGGCAATCTGTGACAGATATTCACCACGCTGAACCACATACTCTTCACGTTCAGCTTCCACGACTTCTTCCAGAGCAGCTTCTTGTTCAGCTTGCTCTGCGACCACTTCTTCCAGTGCTTCTTGCTGGCTAAGGTATTCCGACGAGGGCCAAATGTTAAGTTCGTCACCAACAAGTATCCGATTGGCATTGGAGATACCATTGGCTTGCATAACGGATTCGACCGTCACGCCATATTGTCCCGCAATCTGACTCAGTATCTCACCACGTTGAACGGTATGAATGACGGGTGCCGCTGCGACCAATGGATTTTCCACAACAGCTTCTGTACCGTCTACAACATCTATTTCGCCTTCAACCGCTGGCAATGTGAGACCGGGGATAATCAGCTCTTGACCGGAGTAAATACTGCGTGCATCTGTAATATTGTTAGCTGCACTCAGCTCATTCATATCTATGCCATACCGTAAGGCGATACGAAATAGGTTCTCGCCGGGCTGAACGATATGGGTAACTAACTGTGTTTCTTGGGCAAATAGAGGAATTGCTAATAACATGAAAAGTATTACAGTAAAAAACTTAAATCGAGGAATGTGCATGTTGTCTGCTCCAATACAATAATCCGAATCATATTAACTATACTGATAAAATCTTACACGACCAGAATAAAGTCAAAATTTTCTAACGGAAAACCGAGTGATAGTCTATAATTGTTACGAGACATGTTTATCTGTAGAATGCTAGCGTACATATAAAATAGTAAAGTTGCTCTTTCATGATTTTAAGAGTTTATCGGTTAACTGACAAATTAGGATTGGTCGTCCTCAAATTGACTGTGGCACTGGGTGATTGGTTACTTGATGGCATACAAGTGATTACAGGCACAACAGGTGGTCTAATTGGACTGCTTGTTTCTCTTTTGTTGCTGTTATTAAGTGTAATTGTCACACTTGTGTCGCTTATCGCACGTATCATCCGTGATATTATTCTGGCATTTTATCGTATTATTCGACGTATCGTGCTGACGATTTGGAGCATTCTACGCCGGATTGTAGGGACTGTGTTTGGTGGGTTAGGATTTGTGACACGACGGGTAGTTAAGACTAGTGCAGTGGCAACACGTTCAGTTGGTAGCTCAGTGTCACAGACAGCTTCAGCGTCAATGGCGCGACGGGCTGCTCGTGCTGAGATTGATGTGGTTGTGCAAGAAGACCCACTACGTGCTCAGAACCGTTTGCTTAGTGTCGCATTTGTGGTGCTAGGTGTGGTTGTCATTGGTATTGTATTATGGGCAACTGACCCGTCTCGCACAGTTTCTGCGCCAATAGCCAATTCACCTGTAGAAAATGTGTCGAGTGTATTTAATGCAACGCCTGTAGAACCAACGCAATCTGGCTCTGCCATCATTGCGGCAACCGCAGTACCAACGGCAACACAAATTCCAGAGGTTTTGCAAGTACGTGGCGCAATTGCCTATGTTGTGCGGGAGCAAGGACAAGACGACATTTGGGCAGTGAATGTTGGGTCGCGTAGTCCGATACGAATTACCAATGACGTTGCCGACGAGACAAGTCCGGCATGGTCTCCACCCGATTCGGGTACGATGCGCCTCGCGTATTCCTCAAATAAGGATGGTAATTGGGAAATTTATATTTACGACCTTGATAATGAGGAAACGACCCGTATGACATTTGACTTGTCATATCAAGATAATCCCAAGTGGAGCAATGATGGGTTATGGCTTGTCTATGAAAGCTATCAGGGGAACAACCTTGATATTTATGCTGTACCTGTTGATGGGTCAGAAGCACCGATACGAATCACTGACCACCCATCACCAGATTATGCGCCTGCGTGGTCACCTGATGGACGGCAAATTGCTTTTGTATCATTACGCGATGGTAATCAAGATATTTATGTTTTTAATCTGGACACACTTGAGACGATAAATGTGACGAATACACCGACTCGTTCGGAAAATTACCCGTCGTGGTCACCAGATGGACGTGAATTGGCGTTTAGTGCACCTGAACTAGGGCGGGATGTGATACTTGTTCAGGCAATGGCTGATATTGGTACACCTGCTCAGGTCGTTGGATTTGGACGTATGCCCTCATGGTCACCAGCATCAACCGCAAAGAGCCTTGTTTTTGCAGTTGATTCTGAAGATGGTCAATCAACATTTCTCTCTGCTCGCCCAATTACGGGTGATGGAGTTGCAACGGAAGTGATTTCTGTGCCGGTTAACACAACTTATCCGAATTGGTCAGACCGAACCTTGCCTGTATCTTTGCTGAATGCAGGTGGATTGCCATTGGGTGTCGAAGATGACTTATATATTGAACAGTCGAGCCCTGAAACGGGAGAAGTGGCATATAAATTGAGCCCATTGGCAGATGTTGAAGCACCGAATCCTGTATTAAGTGATGCGGTGAATGACTCGTTTAATGCAATGCGCGAACGTGTTCTGGAAGAGGTGGGTCGAGATTTCTTAGGTGAACTTGACGATGCCTTCTGGGTGATTGACCAATTGCCTCAACCGGGGGAAGACCGCCGTAACTGGCACAAGACAGGACGCACGATTGCAGTAACACGAAATTCAATTCTTGGTTTCCCCCCATTGATCGAAGTTGTGCGTGAAGATGTTGGTGTGAGTACATATTGGCGTGTGTATCTACGAGTTGCCGATGAGGCACAGTCGGGGCAATTAGGTAAACCCTTAAAGCAAGCTCCTTGGGACTTTGTCAGCCGTAGCAGTGGTGATGTTGAGGCATACAATCAGGGTGGGCGTTTGAAGTCAGAAATACCACAAGGGTATTATATTGACCTGACAAAACTTGCCTTAGATTATGGGTGGGAATGGACACCTGCGGGTACTGATTGGCGCGCGAACGCCAATACGATTAACTATTGGATGTTCCGCAAAACTGAAGGCTTAGATTGGTATAACGCTATGCTTGAAATCTATGCAGTGAGCCAGATGGGTGGCTTTGCGCTGACCCCAACTCCGTCTGCAAATGTATCGGATACAGGGGAATAGTATGGGGAAACGTTCTTCTGGGTTACCGACAATATTGATACTAATCATTGTTCTATTCGGCTTTGGTGCATTGTTGCTAGTCAACTCTTCGCCTGCATTGTCAGTTGCACCTGTGATTCCAACTGAGGAAGATATTCAGTCCGAGGGTAGTGCATGGCAGGAAATTCTTAGTGAAGGGTTTGGTGAAAATAGTACACCATTACCAACGATTGCCATCCCAACTCGTGAATTTGTACCTCCAACACTACCTGCGAGTATTCAGGCAACCTCCACGCCATTTAATGCGTTTGATGTTGGGCAAGCAAATAATTCCTCGGTCGCGGATGTGGCAACCCCGACTGTACTTGCGCCTACTGCGACAAATGTCGGTGATGAGATTGTGATAACGGTTGAATATGTCACACGTGCACCGTCAGAATGGCAACCTCCTCCACTTATTCCACCTTTATCACGCGACCCACTTGGACGTGACCATTATTGGTTGACTCGTCCGGTAGACTCGAATGCAAATAATGCGGTTCTGTTCTATTATCCGTATGGGTCAGATGGTCCAGAAAAGGACAATCCGTTTCGTGTTCATCATGGGATTGATATGCCGAATCCAATCGGGCAGGCGGTACGAGCAGCGGGGAGTGGTACTGTTGTTTGGGCAGCTGATGGTCGCTCACAGCAGGATGTTCCGATTTTTCAGAACTCACCGAGTTATGGAAATGTGATTGTGATTGAGCATGACTTCGGGTATCGAGGGCAACCGATTTATACCCTGTACGCCCATCTGTCAGCATCATTGATTGAAGCAGGGCAATATGTCGAAGCAGGTGAGGTTATTGGGCAGGTTGGTAACAGTGGGCGTGTGACCGGACCACACGTACATTTTGAAGTGCGTGTGGGGGAAAATGCCTATCGTGCGACATATAACCCTGCGCTATGGATGGTTCCATATGTTGGTCATGGTGTAATCGTCGGTAGAGTAATAGATAACGATGAGAACCTTGTGCAAGATGCAGACATTACTGTGCGTAATCGCTCGAATGGTCTCGTACAAGATACAACCACAACTTATATTCAACTAGGAACAAGTTTTGATGTGAATGCTGACCCCGTATGGGACGAGAATTTTGTCGTCGCAGATGTTCCAGTCGGACGGTATGATGTGATTGCGACAATCAATGGCGAACGAGTGATTCGACAAGTTGATGTTATTGAAGGTACAACCACATTTGTCGAGCTATCTCCCGTAGATGAAGCCGATGCCGAAGCGGTCACACCAACAGAAGAAACCGATGGTGGAGCGTAGGTTGAAAGCTATAGCGTAGTCTGACATTATCAGCTACACTTGCAAGTGATGCTTATTTGTATTCCAAAATGTAAGGAGGACTGCGTGTATGCCTGAATATACCTTCACATGGCATAAGCGGCAGGGATTGTTTTTGTTTGTGCTTATTTGCACTTTGCTATTGAGTTTACCTCCCGTTTTTTCGCAAGATGAAACCCGTGTTTTATTGCCCGGTATCACTGTGGATGATAGCTTGTCGGCTACAGCGACTGCATCGTCTTATGTGTTTGATGCGACGGCAGGAACAACCGCCACAATTACTGTGGTGAGTTCGGGTGGGCAACCGTTTGGACTCTTGTTAAGTGGCCCTACGGGAAATGTTGTATCACAAGCAACTGATACAGACGGGATTGGCGCAGTGCAAGTTGAAAATATTCTCCTTGCAGAAAACGGACGTTATTTTGTGGCAGTCTACTTTGCACCCGGTGCTCAAGATTTAACCGCAGGAGCGTATAATATCACGTTGGCAGTCAATGAAATTGCCGAACCTGTAGAAGCCACACCAGCACCAACTACTGCACCCGAAGTAACGACAGAAGTTGCACAACCAACGGATGCCGCAGTGGTAGAAGATATTCCAGAGCAGATACTGCTTGCCAATGGGATCGAAGTAACGCTGGATTGGACAGGCAATGCGGATATGAACTTGCAAGTCCGTGACCCATCTGGTGAGACACTTTTCTGGGATTCACGTACAACCACAAATGGGGGTTCATTTGGTTTTGATGCAAATGGACTTTGTGAAATTATTGCGGATACACCAACAGAAACAGCAACGTGGCAACCGGGATTCTTGCCGACAGGAAGCTATGAGATTCTTGTATTCTATCGGCAATCATGTGACGCAACGGTGGGAGCAGTTCCGTTTACTATAAGTGTGTCTGTTGATGGCGTTGAAAGTGGTACAGCGCAGGGTAACTTGTTGCCCCCGATACAAGGGCAGGACAGTGTTTTCCTATCTCGCTTTGAAATTGGTGCAGATGGTACTGCAACTGTTGGCGCGGGTGGTGTCTACCCAGATTCCAGTTTGAACTTGTTGCCAACGGCATTTGATGTTGCGACAGATGGTCCGACAGCCATACAGATTGATACACCTATCATTGGCGAGATTACTAATGCCAATATCTATCAGACTTATTCCTTCACAGGTACAGCTGGTCAGATTGTTTCTGTAGATATGCAGGCACAAGGACCTAATCTTGATACGCTAGTTCAGGTTGTAGATGCGACAGGTGCATTAGTTGGTGTCAATGATGATAGTAACCAGACAACCAACTCGTTCATCGCAAATCTTCGACTGTTGAATGATGGTGTATATACGATTGTTGCGACTCGTTATGGTAAAGAACTAGGCGGGACTGAAGGTCAATATCAATTGATATTGTCCGGAGCTTCAAGTGAGATTGCTCCAGAGTTGACTGAGTTCCAGTTACCACAAGGCGATATTGAAGTAACCTTGCTTTGGAATACGGCTGCGGACTTGCAATTGTTGGTGCGTGACCCTGTTGGTGAAGCTGTCTTCGATGATGTGCCATTCATCAATAGTGGTGGTGTCTTGCAGGAAAATGGTAATGTTGGTTGTACTGTGGCAGATACTGCACAACCTTTATCATATGTATATTGGCCCGCTGGACGGATTCGCCCTGGGACATATGAGGTCGAAGTCTGGTATCAAAACCCATGTTCGGACTTACCAGCACCCGTCGAATTTGTTTTAGTGCTTGAAGTTGCTGGCGAAACCATTGCTGTTAAACGTCGCGTTCCACTTGTTAACCAACGCTATATCACTAACTTTACGATTGACCCATCCGGTACAGCGACAGCAGGTGAAGGCGGATTCCTCGGTGGTAGCGAGACACTGAACTATCAACCTGAAATTCCATCTGCATTGACACTAGTCAGCGCACAACCTGTAACCGGGGTTATCACACCGACCAATACTTTCGATGTCTATACTTTTGATGGTGTTACAGGTGAATCAGTAACAGTCAGTATGGCGGCATCATCGCAGACACTCGATACAAAACTGTTCTTGATTAGTCCAAGTGGTATTGAAATTGCGGAAAATGACGACGGTAACCCTGACTTGCTTGGTGCAGTTGGACGGACAACGGACTCAATACTTAATCAGATAATTTTGCCAGAGAACGGTCCTTATACCGTTATTGCGACTCGATTTGGAACAGTGTATGGTGGCACTATCGGTGGCTATACGCTGACAATGCGTAAGAACTAAGCAAACTTTAAAGAGGGGCGAAAGCTCCTCTTTTTTGTTGGACTCGTTACATAATTTGTATAGATTGATAGGGCAGACTGTACAAAACTTATCCCCTCTGTTATGATTCCAAGCTGTTACAGCCAACCATGTTAAGGTGAAATTGAATGTATCGTCGTTTACTGGTAATTTCTGTTGCATTAGTTGCAATTGTATTAGCTGCTTGTGCCCCTACTGTGAATCTCCTAGATGAAAACAACCTGAAAGATACAAGTTTACTGACAGGTGAGCCGTGCGAAGCACCGTGTTGGAACGGTATTATCCCCGGTGAGACAACTTTCCGTGATGCCTTGATTCTCGTTGAGGATGATACTCGTTATCTTAATGTACAAGAGGTTGAAGCTGAAGAAGAGACAGAAGAACGTTTATTTGGTTTCTCTGATGGGGAAGCGAACGTTTGCTGTCAAGTATACAGCCGAGATGGCGAAGTTATTGAATCGATGCTGTTCTTATTGTCACCACAGATGACACTGAGCGAAGTGGTTGACAAATATGGGGAGCCGACTTATTTGACAGGCGAAGAGGTTGCAGAGGGACAGGCTATTGTATTCCTTGTTTATCCTGATGTGCCGATTGTATTATATGCCTTCGTTGAGGGCGCAGGTGGAGACCTCACTGAAACGAGTGAGATTATCGGATTGTTGTATATGACGGAAGCGGAGATGCAGACGATTATTGATGCAAGCCGTTTTTATGAGTGGGAAGGCTATCAGGCTTTCGCAGATTATATTGATGAGAATTATGATTTTATCGGTAGCGAAGCTGATGCAATAGTCGATGATACGGCAGAAGGTGATGCCGACGAAACCACCGATACGACTGATTCAAACGATGAAGAAACTGAAACTGATTAATGCCTAGCATGGCGAAAGTGTAAGAATTTAAGTTCAAGGAGCAGGGTTATGGCAGAACAAGTAGAAACGCAAAACGAAATTGAAATAGGTAATCAAGTAAGCGGGCGTGTCAAACATCTGGGGATGTATGGCGCACTCGTTGATATTGGCACAGGACAAGATGCCTTGCTTCACATTTCGCAATTAGGTCAAAATGAAGAACGTGCCTTTGCCGAAGTTGTTCATAAAGGTGATGAAATTACAGCATATATTCTGAAGACACGCAAAGATGGTCATGTTGCGCTGACGATGGAGAAACCCCCCGAAGTCCCATGGCAAACCATCAAAGTTGGGAATATGTACAACGGTACTGTGATTCGTATTGAAAACTTTGGCGTATTTGTAGATTTCGGTGCAGAGCGTCCGGGGATGGTACATGTATCAGAAATGGCGGATGGCTATGTGAAGTCACCGGGGGATGTTGTTAGTCTCGGCGAAGAGGTTGAAGTCCGCGTGATTAAGAAGAGTGGTCGTCCTCGTCAGATTGACTTGTCAATGAAGGAAGAACAAGAACCTGTAGAAGTATTTGAAGATACTGACGAAGAATTGCCAACCTCAATGGCTCAGGCTTTTCGTCGTGCGATGCAAGAACAGGAAGATGAAGAAGAGGTTGTTGTTAGCAAGAAGTCAAAGCGTGGTAATGCTGTGCAAGATGATATTATTGCACGCACATTGCGGAACTCTGAATCATAGTTCCAATGAATTTGCGAATGTGAAAGGGACTCACAGCGAGTCCCTTTTCTATTTGAGGTTATGCGAGGGCTTCTGCCTCATAATCTTCTTCGCTGGTCATGTCTTTATACAGACGATAACAAATGAAGCCAAACAGAATTGTGAAGTTCGCCTCGTGGGATAGACACCAGGGACAAAGTGCTTGCAACAATACAAACTGTACAAACACCAACCACATCGAAAACATCCACGCAAACAAACCAACACCAAATGTGATAAGTCTGCCGTATTCTTGGAAGAACCCAACACGGTTCTCAAATAAGATGACCACACCAATGACGACATAAGTCAAAAATCCAAGATAGGCAATGGGAATGCCCGCGATTTCAGAATAGACGCTGTTGAGGACAACATTACAGTTGAACGGACCACCTTGAATACAAGCAGATGGTACGTCGGTCAATTTGAGGTAACTCAGATAGCCACTAACAGCGAGACCGAATATGATGGATAGAAGTTGTAGGTGTCGTATAGTGATAAACGAACGTTCTGACTTCTCTTGAATTGGGGCAAAGTTTTGATTTGCTTTATCGCTTGTTACCATAAATTTCTCTCTTATGCTCTTTAGCTTACCTGACGCAATAATAACACAGATAGTTCTGTTCCTGCGGGGACAAATGTCGTGTCTTCTGGGATAATTATCAGTCCATCTGCTAACACCATAGACATCAATGCGCCGGAACTCTGAATACCTGTGGTGTGTGCTGTGTATGTATCGCCATCGCGTTTTATTGTGACACGGTTATATGTTCTGCGCCCATCGGATTTCATATCGTCTTTTAGCGTTGCGCGAATCGTCAATGGTGTATGGCTTGTGCCGGACATTTTGGAGAGGGCAGGGCGAACAAATACCTCAAATGTGACCATTGCTGATACTGGATTACCGGGTAGACCAAAGAACGGAATGCCCTGTATATCACCAAATGCTAGTGGCTTGCCGGGGCGAATATTGATGCGCCAGAAGTCTATATTACCCATTTCGCCCATGACTACTTTAACCAAATCCGCTGTTCCTACTGATACACCTGCGGAACTGATGAGCATATCCGGCTTTTCATCAATAGCTGTTTGATATAAGTTACGAATCGAATCCATATCATCGCTGGCTATCGGTAGACGAATGGGAATACCTCCGGCTTGCTCAATTAATCCAGCCAGCGTATAGCTATTGGTATCACGGATTTTACCGGGCTTAAGTGGTTCGTGGAGATCCACTAATTCATCACCAGTTGTCAAGATGACGACTTTCGGTTGGCGTATGACAGTGACTTCATAGTGTCCAACGGCAGCCAACATCCCAAGTTCAGCCGGACGAATCAATGTTCCTGCTGACATGACTGTTCCACCGATTGCAATATTCTCGCCAGCACGACGGATATTTGCACCGTCATTTGCTGTTTTCAAAATATCTACAGTTTCGGGTAGTGGGGGGGAATCACCTTTTTGCCAATTATCACCTGTGTCTTCCACAGGGACGATTGCTGTAGCTCCGTCAGGGATAGGGGCACCAGTCATGATGCGGGCGGCTTGTCCATCTTGTAGTGTGCTGGATGGGGCAGTTCCCGCAGGAATATCCATCACAACAGATAATGTTGTGGGATTGGATTCACTTGCGTTGCTCGTGTCAGTATACCGGACGGCGTATCCATCCATGGCTGAGTTATCAAATGGCGGGAGGTTGATGTCGGATACTATATCTTCAGCAATAATACGGTTGAGTGCTTCGGTTAAGGGAATTGTTTCTTGTAATAATGTTGTTATTGTACTCAGGATTTTTTCGAGAGCTTCATCAACAGTGATTAGTTTGGACAATACAACCTCCTCATAGTTAGCAATATTGTTAAATTATAGCATATAGGCGTGTGTGAGTAAGGGATTGTCGCTGAATAAACACATGTGTCTTGACACATTTGATAGGCATTGGTTGTAATGATATGATGTTGTCCATTACAGCATAAGAAGTATATTGTATTCCCCGAATTTACTTGACAAATTTCGTTAGTGTAAGCTATAATTCAATTTCTATGGATAAGTGTTGATATTACACATCATATGAGGCGCAGGACAGAAAATTTGCCCTGTTGCCAATTTGTTGTTTATTGTGGTGATGTCGCTCACCTATCATTCGTTCAAGTTCCTATCTACAGTATCATAGCGCAGAGGAGGATACGCCTTGGAGGCGAAAGACTTTAGCGCACTACGCATTAGCCTAGCTTCTCCCGAACAAATCCGGTCGTGGTCATTTGGTGAGGTTACAAAGCCAGAAACCATCAATTATCGTCGCCTTCGTCCAGAAATGGATGGGTTGTTCTGTGAGAGAATTTTTGGTCCAACACGGGACTGGCAATGTTATTGTGGCAAGTATAAGAATATCCGTTATCGCGGGATTATCTGTGATAAATGTGGTGTTGAAGTAACTCGTTCATCCGTGCGTCGTGAACGCATGGGACATATTGAGCTAGCGGCTCCGGTTGCTCATGTCTGGTATACCCGCCGTGTGCCTAGCTATCTTGGCTTATTGTTAGATGTCAGCCGTCGTAATTTGGATCGTGTACTGTATTTTGCTCAGTATGTGGTGACACATGTTGACGAGGATGCGCGAAATAAAGCAATCAGTCGTATTAAGAAGGAACTCTCACTCAAAGAAAAAGAACTCGGTGGTGACATCGAGGAACAAATGAGTGAACTCCGTGATAACCGTGACCAGTTGGCAGAAGAATTTGACGACAAAGTCAAAGCCATTCGCGACCACTTTGATAGTGAAATGGCACGGTTAAGTGATGAAGTGATTAAAGAAGCGCAGGCAGCACAAGGACGTGTTGAAAGTCTGCTTGGTCAAACCGCACCATCTGATATTAACCTTGAAGCAACTGACTCTGTTGTTGTTGCGAAGGGTGAGATGATTACGAATGACCATATCTCTCGTATTCAGACCCTAGTTGATGATTACCTCAGCGATTTACAGTCAGAAATCGAAGATCTGACCCAACAGGAAATTGACAAGATTAGCGGTGAGATTGATTCAGCTAATACTAACGTTGATGCGTCGATGGATGAACAACTTGCTGAGTTGGACGACCGTCTTGATGCGTTGCGTGCAAGTGCGGATAAACAAATCAATGAATTGAAGGAACTGCATGTATTGCAATTCCTCTCGGAAAGCCGTTACCGCGAACTGAAGAGTCGTTTTGGAAATGTCTTCCAAGCAAACATGGGTGCAGAAGCATTCTATGATATTTTGCAAACTCTGAACTTGCCAAAGCTCTCCGAAGAACTCTGGAAAGAAGTTCGTACAACGAAATCTAAACAACGTCGCAAGAAAGCAACCAAGCGTCTGCGTGTTGTTGAAAGTCTGCGTAATAGTAAGACAACGGTTACAGACACAGATGAAACAAATCAGGAAAATGAACCTGATGGTAATCGTCCAGAATGGATGATTTTGACTGTTCTACCTGTTATTCCACCAGACTTGCGCCCGATGGTTCAATTGGATGGTGGACGTTTTGCTACTAGCGATTTGAATGACTTATATCGTCGTGTGATTAATCGTAACAACCGTCTGAAACACTTGCTTGAACTGGGTGCACCAGATGTGATTGTCCGCAACGAAAAACGTATGTTGCAGGAAGCGGTTGATAGTCTGATTGATAATAGTCAACGTGGCAAGGCACTCAGCCGTCGTGGTCGCCGTGAACTTAAATCTTTGAGTGATATGCTCAAAGGTAAGAAGGGGCGTTTCCGTCGTAACTTGTTGGGTAAACGTGTCGATTATTCTGGTCGTTCCGTGATTGTTATCGGACCGAAACTGAAATTGCATCAGTGTGGTTTGCCGAAGACAATGGCACTTGAGTTATATCGCCCATTTGTTATCAGTCGTCTGGTGAAATACAACTACGCTAGCAACGTTAAAGGTGCAAAGCGCATTATAGAACGTGAAAAACCAGAAGTCTGGGAAGTTCTGGAAGAAGTCATCAAAGAACGTCCTGTGTTGCTAAATCGTGCGCCGACACTTCACCGTTTGGGTATTCAAGCATTTGAGCCTCAACTGGTTGAAGGTAAAGCAATTCAGATTCACCCGCTAGTCTGTTCAGCATTTAATGCGGACTTCGACGGTGACCAGATGGCGGTACACGTCCCGCTAAGTGAACGTGCGGTTAAAGAAGCGCGTGAGCTGATGCTCAGTACCCGTAACTTGCTCAAACCATCTGATGGTATGCCGATTGTTGGTCCGTCCAAAGACATGGTATTGGGTAATTACTATCTGACAATGGATCCGACCGTTGAGATTGTGGCACGCAAAGACCGTGCAGATGATTTCCGTTCGGATAAATCACTGTATGAGTCTGACCCGAAAGTCGGTATCGCATTCCGTTCCAACGGATACTACTATGCTCAGTTCCGCCCAATTCCTAATACGGAATTGTTCATGGATAAAACTGAACCCGATGAAAATGGTCGTCCAAAAGTTGTAGAAACTGCAATTGACCGCACTGTTCAGGCTGTATTGGATGGTGAAGTTGATTGTATGTTGGCAAATGCGTATGAGATGCGTAAATATATGCGCCAACACGACTTGGAAGACCAACTAGAAATTACTAACTTGCATGAACGTCGCATGGTTGTTGATATGGATGAGGTTGAATATCTGTATCGCATCGGCAAAGTGGGTCTACATACCCCAATTTTGCTAGGCAATATCTATGACAACGATTCACCGCAAGCAGAACCAGAAATTTGTACAGTAGGTCGTGCTATCTTCAATCGGATTCTTCCGGATGAAATGCGTTTCGTTCAGGAAACACTCGGTAAGAAGGGACTCCAAAAACTGGTAGCCCGTTGTTATCAGGTGATTGGTGGTGAGCGGACAACCGATGTTGTTGATGCTATCAAGAACTATGGTTTCCATTATGCGACTATCTCCGGTACAACGATTGCGGTCAGTGATTTGACAATCCCAGATGAACGTGCAGACATTTTGCGCCAAGCTGACGAAGTTGTTACCCGTGCTGAACGCGATTTCCGTCGTGGTCTGATGACTGAAGAAGAACGCTATCAGATTACGATTGATGAGTGGAACCGTGCGAAGGAATACTTGCAAGAACGTATTCGTGATACCCTAGACCCATACGGACCGATTGCAATTATGGCAATCTCTGGTTCGACAAAAGGTGGGTTTGGTCCGATTACACAGCTGGCAGGTATGCGTGGTTTGATGGCTGACCCGTCTGGTCGTATTATCGACTTGCCGATTCGTAGCCACTTCCGTGAGGGCTTGAATGCGCTTGAATACTTCATTTCCACACATGGTGCGCGTAAAGGTCTTGCTGATACGGCGTTGCGTACGGCGGATGCAGGTTATCTGACACGTCGCCTTGTTGATGTTGCGCAAGATATGATTGTCAACCGTTGGGATTGTAAAGAACATCGTGATGACCCATATCAAGGGTTAGTTATCCGCCGTGCTGATGATGTCGCAGGTCAAACGCTGTATGAGCGTATCGTCGGACGGACTGTGGCTCGTGAAGTTATTGACCCCGATACAGGTGAGCTGATTGTGGCGAAGGATGACCTGATTGATGAAGATGTTGCTGAAGCGATTCAAAACTCATCACTAGAAGAGGTTGAGGTTCGTAGCCCACTGACATGTAAACTGATTCATGGTGTCTGTGCGATGTGTTACGGTCGTGACCTCGGTTCTGGCGAAATGGTCAATATCGGCTCTGCTGTCGGTATCATTGCTGCCCAATCTATTGGTGAGCCGGGTACACAGCTAACTTTGCGAACCTTCCACAGTGGTGGTACGGCTAAGTCCGGCGGTGACATTACCAGTGGTTTGCCCCGTGTCGAGGAGCTATTCGAGGCGCGGAAGAAACCAAAAGGTGAGTCGGTCATGACTGATGTTGGCGGTATCTTACGTTTGCAAGAACGTGAAGATGGTGCGCGGATTGCACTGGTCATTGATAGTGAAGTCCTTAACGAGACACATGAACTTCCGAGCGGTTGGGAGATTACGGTCGAGGATGGCAAAGATGTCAAAGAAGGGGCTGTCATTGCTGTTAACGGCGAAGAAGAACTCAAAACCAAATTGGGTGGTACTGTTCATATCGAAGATGACACTGTCTACATCCGGTTTGAACGCCGTGACGAACACGAATATGAGATTCCAGCGAATGCACGTCTCATCAAGACAATCTATGATGGTATGGAAGTGAAGCCCGGTCAGCAGTTGACGGAAGGGTCGAAGAACCCACACCGTATTCTGCGTGTACTTGGTGCGAATGCTACCCAGCTATACTTGCTTGGCGAGATTCAAGAAGTGTATCGTAGTCAAGGTGTGAACATTGCTGACAAACACTTCGAGACTGTCATTCGTAAGATGATGTGTAAAGTTCAAATCACTAAGAGTGGTGACAGTGATTTGCTCCCCGGTGAACTCGTTGACCAACTGAAATTGTTGGTTATCAACGAAGACTTGATTGGTGAGGGCAAAGACCCTGCGTCTGGTACACCCGTTTTGCTTGGTATCACAAAAGCGGCACTCAGTACCGAAAGTTACCTCTCTGCAGCCAGCTTCCAGCATACGATTAAGGTGTTGGCAGGTGCAGCAATTGAAGGTCAAATTGACCCATTGCATGGTCTGAAAGAGAACGTGATTATCGGTAAGTTGATTCCGGCAGGTACAGGTTTCCATGCCTACCACGACCGCGAAGCTGTTGCACCAACGGCAACACTAGAATCGCAGGCGGCTCTTGATTTTGATGATTTCAGTGACAATGATGACTTTGAAAGTATCTTGTCTGACCTGTAATCTGACAACATAAGATAAACACAGGAAACGCGAGATGGCTGAAGCTGTCTCGCGTTTTTTTATTCTTCAGGATGTGGAATTACTTCAATCTCACCAAGAATGATATGGTCGTTCAATATTTCGCCATTGGAATCAAGTACGGGTAGTCTAATGCCCGTTTGTATCTCATAAACTCCCATCACTAGTCGGTAGGTGTCGGGTTCGATAGGATTCCAAAATGGTACAAAATTATCTTGAATAAACACAGTGTTTGGATACCAGTAAGCAGGTTTGACACCCAATAAATCGCGTTGGGCGACGGGTTGTTGACCATCTTCTTTGATGAGGTGCATGAATATACTCAGTGTAGCTCCTGATGGTTCGATAAGTGGCTCAAGATAAAGTTGATTATTCACACCATCGTTCTGGTTATTTACTGTCTCGCGTGGTAGTTCTAAACCATGAAACAATAATGTATCACCGAAGTTAACTGGTAACTCGATAGGTTGGGTTTGTCCCTCGACTGTAATCGCTATTTCACGTCTGTCGATTTCTGTTAATGTTTCTGTGAGTTGTGGCATGCTGTCACTGACACGATAGACATCATACGCTAATTCACCATCTTGCCGTAGAATCGTATCAATATGCGTTGTTCCCAATTCTTCCGTTAACCATTTCTGATGTTTTTCAGAAATTGGAGACAGTGGGGAAACAAAAAGTAAAGTAGGTTCTTCGCTCAGGACGATGTTAGCAAAGGCATCGAAGAATACAACAGCAGTGTCTGTGTTTTTATATCCTCCTGAATACTTATAGACGAGTGGGTCAAGTTCTTCATCAGGCGTAGAGACAAAAACTATTGCTTCATCAATGTTGCGAATATACTTAGCTAATTGTTGCAAATCATCCCGATAGATTTCATAGACTTGTTCACCTTGTTCACGGTCTTCGTGGTAGGGCAGGTTAACGACTGTTTCACTTGTCCACTTATTGAAGTAGGCATCATAATCCACTATGGCGGTAACTGTAATAATGATACCGACTAGCCCCCATGTTAATCTGGTTGGCAAGATATGGCTTAGTTGCCAAATTGCGATACCGATAAAAATCATGATAGGTGGTAAAGTAACAATCGAGCGTAAAAATGATGGTGCAAGAACTGTGAGCAAACTTGGGATTAGTCCGATGAATGCGATACCAATTAACATAAGGTTGAGTGGATTCTTACGGATACGTAGCATAGTAAGCCCTAGCCCGATATAGACTAGCAACCCAATCGGCAACAGTAAAAGTGGACGACCGGGGATATTGTATCGCCATGTCGGGTCACCAACGAATGCTGGCATGCCTGCAAGTTTGACCACATTGTCGATTAACACCTGAGGATTGCCTGCTTGAGCTTCTTGTAATGGTGTTGCGATACTATCGGCTCGATTGATGCCTTGCGGGTCTGTCACGCGAATATAGACCATCGGTAAGGTTAAGACTGCGCCAATGACCCCAACGGCTATGAGCTCCCGCCACCGTTGTCGAAATAAGTCTTGTCGGAGAATCCATACAGCCACAAAAAATAGTGCGTAACTGATATGTAGTGCAAACGATGATGTATAGGTATAAATGGCAAATCCGAGTGCGAGTCCGGTGAAAAGTGTTACATACTTTGTCTTTTGAGTTTGTTTTGCTCTGAGCAGATACGAAACACCAATGAGGACAGCCAGTACAACCATCGGGAGCATGACCGCACGCAAGCCGACCCGTGATGTAAATACCGCCCAAAATGAGACAGCTGTTAATCCACTTGCGAGTACACCAACATAGGGCGAATAAGTACGCCACCCAAATCGAAACATCAGCGCAATTGTCAATACACCACAGATGAACGCAGGCAGTTTTATCATCAGTGAATTGATACCGACAAGAACATAAGACAGCCCTAGCATCCACACAAATGCACCTTCATGCCCTTGATTTGTCGGATAGAAAAGACGGAAGTCACCCTGTTGGATGAGACGAACACCTTCTTCTGCCTTGAAGATTTCGTCGTGCTGGATACCTGATGGGACTTCTCCGAAAAGCCAGAGTCGGAAAAAAGCCCCAATGAGTAGGATAAAGAGTCCGATGAGTAGTCTGCGGTTAAGAGTCATCGGTTCTTACACGCTTAAGGTCGGTTGACAAGTGCACCAAATAAAGGACGACGACGTTGCCCGTCGCTACCATCAAAGGCGGGATACAATAGACTATATCCGGCAAGCTCACTGCGCTGGTCAATGATAACATCATTAGCGAAGTTCAGATTCCACAAAATCATCATATCGAGGTCAGACCGTTCTTGTGCAATTTCAAATGCACGGAGAGTATAGTTCATCTGGTCTGTAGGATTGTTGTATGTCATCCAAACATCAGGTGGTTGTGTTGGATAGTCTTGCCATGTTGCCCAACCAAATTCAGTTGCCCACATTGGCACATTATGACCATTCGTGGTCATGATGTCTCGGGTGTCCTGAATATTGTTTAGGAAGAAAAATTGCGGACGGTCATCCCAACCTTGATTTGGAACATTGTTGCAACAGACAAAATCTGGTGGATTCCCCCAACCATACGGGTGAATACCAAGAACAACATCTTGATATTGTGCGAGTCCGGCATTGTACATCTGTTGCAAGTATAGGCGGTCATCGACAGATATGTTGGGTGTGTTACCTGTTGGTGCTAGTCCTGCGGTGATAATGGTGATGTCGCTGGAATATGCGCGAATGGTATCATATGCACCTCTGAACATCTCCATGTAGGCTGCACCGTTGAAAGGTTGCCCACCAGTCCATTCTCGTTTGAGATTCGGCTCATTCCATACTTCAATTGCATCAACTGAAGGACCGACTCTGTCGAGCAAGAAACGCAAGAAGTCGTAGAAGCGGTTATAATCATCTGGTGGTCCGTCTTCGCCACGGTCTACATTCCGTGCCCAATCCGGTGCTTTAACAACACTCAACATGACCTTAAATCCACGCTTATCAGCTTCCTGTACATGCAATTGGAACAGGCGGAAGTTCTGGTCAAATTGTTGTGGATTATCTGGTTGTAGCCAATTCCATGCAGCTTGTAATTTAATCCAATCAACACGCAATTCACTGGCTTGTTGTAGGGTTCTATCCCAATCTGACACGCCGAAGTTGTAATATAGCTGGATACCCATCTGCGAACGGTCTAAGCCGATTTGATTGGCGGGTAACGCAGTTGTGACAGCGTTTGGTGCTTGTGTTGGTGCAACGAATGTCGGTGTATTGGTGGGTGCAAGCGTTGGGCGTGGTGTGCTTGATGGTGGGATTGTGTAACCTTCGCCGATGATTGCACCGATAAACTCGCCTGATTCGCTATTTTCAAATGTGGGCGGTGGCACATCCGTTGCCCGTGTATCGGGTACAGGTGTTGCAGTTGGCATAAGTGTTGGCGGTTGTGTCGGTGAGGCTTCCAGTGTTGGTAACTGATTTGGTACAACAGTTGGGACTGTGATATTTTCGATAGTTGGTGGGACAGTTGGCTCTTCTACTGTTGGTGCTGGAACATCAGTGTCTGTTTCCACTGCCTGTGCAACAACGACAGGTGTGCTCGTCGATGTTGCCATTGATGTTGGGGTAATGAAAATTGCGACAGGTGTTTGGTTAGAACAGCCGACTGCGACAAGGATAACAGTAAACAAGAGTACAATGATTTTGGTGGTTGTGTTGTGTTTTAATATCATAATTAGCAGTCTACCACACGCAAATTTAGCTTTCTATAATGGATTATAAACGTAGGGAAAGAGTATAATTTCAAAAATGTGGTATAATAGAACTAATGTTTTAATTTGACATGACTTTGATTTGCCAACTACAATGGTAGCCATATTGCTACTCTATCAAAGACAAGACGTGACATACAGAAGGATACTCCATGACAGATAGTTCCATCCATCAGGTTAATATTGAGCGCGAAATGCGAGATGCGTATCTCGATTATGCGATGAGTGTGATTGTGTCGCGCGCACTCCCCGACGCACGGGACGGGCTGAAACCAGTTCATCGTCGGATATTATATGCGATGCACGATATGGGTATCCATGCGACCAGCTCACATAAGAAGAGTGCTCGTATTGTCGGTGAAGTTTTGGGTAAGTATCACCCACATGGTGATGCTGCTGTCTATGACACGATGGTACGCATGGCGCAAGATTTTTCTATGCGGTACATGCTGATTGACGGGCAGGGGAATTTCGGCAGTGTTGATGGCGATAGTGCTGCTGCTATGCGTTATACCGAAGCGCGGATGGCGACAATTGGTAATGAATTGCTGATTGATATAAATAAAGACACAGTTGATTTTGTTGAAAATTTTGACGGTACGCTGAGTGAGCCCGCTGTTTTGCCGTCTGTTATTCCTAATATGTTGATTAATGGTGCGTCCGGTATTGCTGTTGGGATGTCCACAAATATCCCGCCACATAATCTTGAAGAGGTCTGTGATGCACTCGTCTATATGCTGAGCCATTGGGAACGGCTTGAAGATATTGACGTAGAGGAATTGATGCACTTCGTCAGTGGGCCAGATTTTCCGACGGGCGGTGTGATTTATAAGATGCGCGGTGATACGGATATGGTGCGGTCTGCCTATGCGACAGGGCGTGGAAAAATCACAATGCGAGCCAAAGTACATATTGAGGATATGGGACGGGGTAAGTCGCGGATTATCGTGAGTGAATTACCGTATCAGACAAATAAAACCAGCTTGATTGAGCGTATCGCATCTCTTGTGAGTTCTGGAAAATTAGAAGGTCTCGCTGATTTGCGTGATGAGTCCGACCGACAGAATCCGATTCGGCTTGTGATTGAGCTACAGCGTGGTGTGGATGCGACTGATGTAATGGCAGCATTGTTTAAGCTGACACCTTTGCAAGCTACCTTTGGGATTATCATGTTGGCATTGGTAGATGGGCAACCACGGTTACTAACACTCAAGCAGTCCTTGCGTGTGTATCTGGAGCATCGCCTTGAGGTCATTCAACGCCGTAGCCAATTTGACCTTGCGAAAGCCCGCGAACGCGCTCACATCCTAGAGGGCTTACTGATTGCGTTGGAGAACTTGGATGAAGTCATTGCAACGATTCGTAAATCTCGCAACACAGATTCTGCACGCAATAACCTCATGCGCAATTTTAAAGTGACCGAGGTACAAGCTCAGGCAATTTTGGATATGCCATTACGTCGCCTTGCTTCATTGGAAACCAAGAAAATCAAAGATGAGTATGATGAAAAAATAAAACTGATTAAGTCACTTGAAGATTTGCTTGCCAGCCCGAAGAAACAGCGTATTGCTATCGCAGAAGAACTGGTATTGGTCAAACAAGAATATGGTGACCAACGCCGGAGTATTATCGTTGATGGCGAAGCAACTGCTGTTACAGCAGAAGATTTCTTGATGCCGGAAGAAGAAACATGGTCAGTGGTTAGCGTGAAGGGGCATCTTGGTCGAACATTTAACAATGAGCCACCACATGTGACAACGACAACCAAAGTGCCACCACGTTTCTTACAGGAGACATCAACAACAGAAGTGCTATATTTGTTCACCTCAAAGGGTAACTGCGCCACAATTCCGGTACAACAATTGCCACAGGTAGAAGACATTGTTGATGGATTGCATTTTAGCGATATAACGCCACTTGATGATGACGAAACAATTGTTGCGATTCAATGTATCCCAATGAATCTTGGGCATGGCTATATGTTATTTGTTACGGAACAGGGGCAAGTCAAACGCTTGGCAATGGAAGATTTGCCGGGAGTCATGTCTAAGGCGTTCAGTGTGATGAAAGTTGCCGATGATGATGCGATGTTATATGCCGGATATACCACAGGTAATTATGAGATTGTATTGACAACCGCTATGGCACAGTCAATTCGCTTCAATGAAGATGATGTGCGTCCGACAGGCATTACTGCTGGTGGGGTGCGTGGCGTGAAATTGGTTGGAAACAAAGATCGGGTTGTCGGTGTTTTCATTGCGGATGACAATTTGTATACATGGAATATCACCAACGACGGTATTGCTAAGACATCACCAATGGATCAGTATCCATCGCAGGGTCGTGCTGGTAGCGGTGTTATCACGATGCGCTTGCCTGCGGATAGCCGCGAAGTTGTGGCAGCAACAGTCGGTAAATTGGATGAGACAGTACTGGTTTTGACGAGCAGAAATAAAGCCAAGTATATGCGACTTGGTCTAGCGGAGACGGTGAAACGTGGTCGTGCTGGCGGTGACTTTGTAATTTCTCTGCGGGAAAATGAAGAAGTGATTGCTGTCATTGATTATCTACCAAGACTCGAACCTGCTGAACCTGTAGAGGTAGATGAAGAGATTATGGATAAGTCTGACGAATAAGGTCAGATAGAAAACTGTCATATTGTGGTGCGACTATTGTCCAATCAAATTGGGCGATTTTTGCTTTTAATGGTGTGGTGTCAATTTGGATTTTTTTATCAAGGTGATGCTTGAGCAGGGCAGTTAGCTTATCTCTCTTATAGAGGCAATGTTGATGTCTCTCCACGGGGATAAGGTTCGGATAATTGAGGCGATGGGGAAGTATCGGGATGCAGTTACAGTAAATCGCTTCCGAGACAGAAATCCCAAAAAATTCTTGGTAAGCTGTACTTACGATATAATCTGCTTGCCACAATAAATCGGCATATTCTGCAAATGATTCAAGATAGCCCAGTTGAATTACCTTATCCCCAAGTTGCTCTCGTGCAATTTGAAATACTTTAGGTTCTTGCTGAAAGTTTTCTCCAGTGATGGCGACCTCGAAATCATAGCCAGCCTGATGGAGTTCGATAAGACTATCGACAAATAATTGGGGATTCTTGTCCTCTTCCCAACGATGATTCCAGAGAATAAGCGGTGTTTTTTTAGGCTGTTTATTGGTTTGGTAGTTATCAAAACGCTTTAAGTTTATGCCAACAGGTAAGACGGATGATTTTTCACTGATTGTATCAATCGTTTCTAGTTCATTGTAATCGGCGAAGTGTTTGAGCAAGCGAGGGAGTTGTTCGACGAAATCCTTTAGGTGATAGGGACTATTGAATAGGTTTGCATCTGCGACTAATGCCGAAACATAATTGATGAAACCATAACGCCACCCATGATGCTGACGTTGATTCTGTGGGTATGAGAGCTGATTTTCGTGGAAGTACATGGCAATTGGTACATCGCCTAATTCACGGTAGGTGAGTGACCGAAATATAGATAGATCTATCATACTTGATGCCAGAATAACATCCGGTTTTGTTTGGATGAGGCGCGCTAAACTGATTGCACCACCTTGCATGCGCCATTTCCAAAATTGAGCAGGTAGTGTAATGAGATGAATATTATGTTTTGAATGCTGTTGGTAACCATTTGCCCAAGTTTTGTGGCTCCCGCCATAGTAGGGTTCAAGAAGGACTATGTCCATTTTTAACCTAGGCTGTTAATGACGGTTGTCGGAAGCTCTCAGCTAATTGTTGCAATGTGGCATTCGGTGCGATTCCATAATCCGTATCGAGATTATTTTTAATCCAATCATACAATGCAAGGGCATCCTCAGTTTGACCACTTTCATGATAGAGTTTCATGACAACAGCAACAATGTCTTCGTGGTGATTCAGGATTCTCAGTGCATTTAAAAAGTATCCGAGTGCTTGTTCGATTTCGCCTTTATCTAGTTTATGTTGTGCTATCATGGACAATGCTTCACCGTACATCTCGTGTAATTCTTCTCTGCGTCGTCCAATCCATTTGTCATCTACTTCAGTTTCTGCATTGAGGTAAGGTGCGCGGTATAAATTGATAGCAGTATCAAGAAGGCGAGCGGAAGTAGTTTCATCACTAATGACACTACTTTGAATATATTCTGTAAACTTTACGACATCGTAACTCAGGTCAATGGATGGTGATACACGGTAGAATCCGCCACCGAACTTTGTAAATGACTGTCCTAAGATGTCAGTGATTTTACGTTTTGTCACATGGAATACATTTGTGGCTTCGCGGGTATTGAGTTTGGGCCAGAAGGTCGCAAAAATATCGTTGCGTGTTGCCATACCTCTGTCTGCGAGATAGAAGAATAGTTGACGTGGCAGAATACCATCCCACTGTTCAATTTGACGACCATTGACATAAACAATGCCACTGCCAAATGCACGAACTTCAATTAGTGTGCGTTCTGGATCTCGTCTCGCATAATCGAACAACATCAAATCTTCGCTAATTGGAACAAACTGAGAGCGACGACGAAAATCAGGATTGTCTAATAGCTCGTAAGCGACTAAACGACTGATTACAACAATTTGTTGGTCTCTGTGGCTATCTGCATAGTTTTGTAGGAATTCATTAAATTCAGGTTGGGAGGCACGGTCGCATTCGTCAAAAATGACTGTGTTGATGTCCATGTCCACAAAGTCTTCGAATCGTGTATGGGTTTGGGTTATTAGATCCTGTGCGGTGAGATTGTCACCAATAAAGCTAACATAAACCGTATCCGGCTGGTCAATCAGACAATGCACGATATGTTTTTGATTATGATAGTGTGGATGTGCGAAGATGATTTGGGTCGTATCTTCAACAGATGCTAACTCATCTCTTAATGATTGTAGTGACCAATCAAACATAGGTGACAACTTTCATTTAATTTAGTAAATATTGCGGAGATAATTCCTACACTCCACTCCTATTTTAGAGCAGTTTGAGTGTAGGAATAGTTAAGATATGACGGGGTAATAACTTGAAGTTTACGATGTGTTACGGCGACGGGCTTCGACTACACTAGGGATGCAGTCAATCTTCGATAAGATACGGGTCAATTGTTGGTTATTTGCAATTTCCAGAAGGAAATAGAGTGTGGCTATGTGTTGACGTGTTGAGACCTCAATTGATGCAATATTGACCTTTTGATCGGCAATAATTGTACTAATCTCGCGTAGGAGTCCTTCGCGGTCATAGGCAACAACCTCAACAGGAACGACATAACGTTGCTCATCGTCGGATTTACCCCAAGATACATCAATCAATCGCTCGATGTCTTTGAGGGCTTGCATGTTAGGGCAGTCAGTACGATGAACTGTAACACCACGTCCACGGGTGATATAGCCAATGATTTCATCGCCGGGCATTGGTGAACAACAGCGCGCAAGGTTGACCAATAATCCGCCAGCCCCCATGATACTTACACCTTTGGTCGTATTAGACCCAACTTGCTTAGTACGTGGCTTGAGTAGGTCTTCGTCTGTGATTCTTTCGGCTTGCTTCCGGCGTTCTTCTTCCAACACACGATTGGTAATTTGTGAACCGGTTACATCACCGGCCCCAATAGCTGCCAAAAAGTCATCCAATTTATCGAATCCGAGCAAGCGTGCAACAGAATCAAACGTTATTTTGTCCATGACTCCCAGACGCTTTAGTTCACGTTCGAGAGCATCACGCCCCATGGCAATATGTTTGCTACGGTTTTGCTTGCGTAACCAGTGGCGAATTTTGCTACGGGCGCGGGTGGTTACCGCATAGTCAAGGTCAGGGTTAAGCCAATCCATACTGGGACCACCACGCTTTGCTGTCAAGATTTCGACTTGGTCGCCCATCTTTAACTTGTAATTAAGTGGCACAAGTCTTCCGTTGATTTTCGCACCACGACACCGATTACCAACGTCCGTATGAATGTGATAAGCAAAGTCAATCGCTGTCGAACCTACAGGTAAGTCGATAATGTCACCATTCGGTGTGACACTATAAACTCTGTCCTGAAAGACCTCAGACTTTACTGTGTTTACAAATTGGGTTGCATCATTGACTTCGGGGCCAAATTCCATCAGACGACGTAGATAGCTTACCCGTTGCTCAAATGCTTTGTCATGTTGCCGATTACCCTCTTTATATCGCCAATGGGCTGCGATACCATATTCTGAATCTTCGTGCATTTCCCATGTGCGGATTTGGACTTCAACCGTTTTGCCTGCATTATCATGGACAGCTGTATGCAAACTACGATAGAAATTGTCTTTAGGGTTTGCGATATAATCATCAAACTCACCGGGAATGGGTCGCCATAAATTATGAACGATACCAAGCACCATATAACATTCAGTCAAGGTGTTGACAATGACCCGCATTCCACGAATATCATAAATTTGTTCTAGGGGTAGTTCTTTGCGTGCCATTTTATTGAAAATACTATAGATGTGCTTTGGACGTGCAGTGATATTGGCATCAGTGATACCATTGGCTTCAAGTTCGGTAATGAGCCTCTGGCGAACATTGGCAACATATTCTTCTCGGTCAGCTCGTCTTTCATCTAAGGATTTTGCAATGGCACGATAGGCTTCAGTATTTAAGTAACGGAAGCTAAGGTCTTCCAGTTCCCACTTCATCTGCCAGATACCGAGGCGATTGGCAAGTGGCGCAAATATGTCCATTGTTTCTTGTGCAATTGCTTGTTGCTTATGTTCTGGCATGTAACCCAGTGTACGCATGTTGTGTAATCGGTCTGCCAATTTGACCAATACAACCCGCACATCATCGCCCATCGTCATTAGCATCTTGCGGATGTATTCCATCTCTTTGTTGACGGTACTTGTGCGTCTGTTATCGCCAACCGAAGAAACATTCTTGATGGGTAATTTTTTCAATTTGGTGACCCCATCAACAAGTAGCGCAATTGTCTTGCCAAACTCATTGCGGAGCATGCCTATTGTTACTTCGGTATCTTCTGCAACATCGTGCAACAAACCAGCCGCAATCGTCTCTGCATCCATATTCATATCGGCAAGGATACTGGCAACTGCAACGCAATGGGTGAAATAAGGCTCACCTGATTTACGCTTTTGTCCTTCGTGTGCGCTTTCGGCACGACGATAGGCGCGGGTGATTAAATCCTGTTCATCGGGTTTGATGTCATTGAGTGAATTGAGGAGTGATTCGAGGTCGCGTGAATATGTATCGACAGGTGATACCATGTGTTTGTGTCCCCACCAAATTTCTTTAAGAATAGATTATCACATTCTGCCAAAAAAGTCTCATTTTAGTGGGGATGTTATATGGATTTCTGATACGATAAATTATTGTTTCAGATGTTTATCACCGCGCAAATCGCCACTCATTGCCTTTCTCATTTGGTCGTAGGCAGCTCCTTTTCGTTTCATCGGGTCAAGCCCATGGAGCATATCTTGGAAGAAGGTTCCCCAATTTTTAAAGATTTCAAAGTATGGTGTTTGAAGGGCATCAGGTAGATGTTCTGTCATTTTTCCTGTTGTGCTAAATAAGGTGTCGAAGGCTTTTGCGGCAGCTTCAGGGTTATCAGAAATTTCAAGATTATAGACTGCTTTGACGGCAGTAAGAAAATCACTCGTATCGTCAATCTTCCCCTTAATTTCCAGCCCTTTTCCAATTTTACCGGAAACGGAATCAAAACCCTTCTTACCTTTTTCTAGTGACTCTTTCCACTGTGTTAAGCGAGCTTTGTCCACGTTGACATTCTTACCTGCTGCCTGTGCTGATTCTATCACCTGAATCGTCAGGAGTGCGGAGTCACAAGCACTAGAGGCATCTTTTAGACCACCATTAAGTTCTTTCAGTTTTTCTTCTTCACTTTTTCCGAAGATAAAGTCAAGTGGTCCTCGTTGAATCGTTTTGCGAGATTTTCGGTTATCTGAAGCTTGTTTATATTGTGGATTTTGTTTTGCTCGTTGTAATAACTTTTGTGTCGCGCGGTTACCAATAGTCCGCTGTAACATGAGGATTTGTTGTGTAGCTACCATTGGTGTAGTGTTATCGACTGTTTGTTGTGGGGAATCTTCTAATTTTTGTTTGGTATGTTTGTCATCTAATGTGTCAGGTTTGGATTGGATGCGACGAGACATAATGTTACCTGTGTAGTTGATTGCAAAGGAATGTATGGGCAAATATTATTCACCCATACGAATTATAACAGCAAAAATTAAATGCGGACAACTGCACCGCAATACATGCACTCAACTTGTGATTGACCTTCAACAATCTTGGGTAAGCCACCGCCACAGACTTGGCAGTCAGTAGGCGCATTTTTGAGGCGTTCAATCATTTCGGGGTCTGGTTCAATCGCGCGTTCATCATCAGCATTGCCTGTTGCCATGCGTTTGATTTGTTTTGCCCAGAATTTACTGGCGACACCACCTTTGACTTCAACGACGATTTCTGCATAGGGCGCACCTTCACCTAGCTTCAGGGTTACCATGTCTTTCCCACCGAGTAAGCCTTTGTTCGATGCTTCTACATCGTCAACGGAATCAATGGGTGTTTCCCATAAGATGTCTTGTGTTTCTTTACCACCAAACATCCCGAAGCGTTTACCTGTTTTTTCCTTTTGTTCAAAGACAAGGCGTTGACTGGTGAGGAAAATGAGACCGTCGGGTTTGTCTTTGCCATCATCCCATTCAGCTTTAGCAACAAGAAATACTTCTTCGGCTGCGCCAAAATCAAAGCTGGCTTCTTCTTTCATATCCATAATCCAATTGATTTCAGTCAGTTGACGCTTGGTATTGGCAACCTCGCGTTGGATAGCTTCATATTGATTTTCGATATGTTCTTCGGCGGCTTCGATTTTTTCTTCCAAGACTTCGAGTGCGGATTGTGTACGACCTAACAAGCGTTGTGCGCGGGATGTCACACCTGCACCAGTAAGACGCTCAACTAAATTTTCAACTTGTTCGAGTTCATCTTCTAGTTCAGCCGATTCGTTTTCGACCCATGCCTTCAGGTCTTCGTCCATGTCTTTCCATTGTTCTTCAAGCACATCGACTTTGTACTCTAAGTATGACCGATAAGCATAACCACGGTCACGAACGGCTTCAATCGCTGAGGGGAGTTCCGTTGTGTCATTGCCTAGTTGGGCAATATTACTGGCGAGGCTACTTAATTTAACTTTGCTAATGAGTTCTTTAAATTTACTTTCTGCTTCGCTAACAGCTGACTCTAGTTCGGTGGCTTCTTCTTCTCCCAATTCATCACCATCAGTTGCATCGTCATCATCATCGTCATCACCATGTTGTGCTTTGAGTCGTTCGGCAAGTGACATTGGCTTGCCTTCGGATTTGGCAGCTTCTTTTTTTGCACGAAGTTTCTCTGCGAGTGTCATTGGTTTTTCAACTTCGCCCGCAGCTTCTTTGGCGGCTTTTTGGGCACGGAGCTTTTCAGCAAGCGTCATATTTTCATCGCTCATGTGGTTACATCTCCTTGATTTGAGTATCTATGATACTGTTGTAACACTGTCAATCAATTTTCGCCAACGGACTTTGATACCAACTTGAATAGAAAACCCCTACAAGATAGCATTTGTAGGGGTTACGACTTTTTTGTGATTGAAATTTTAACAGCTTTTTAGCAAGCTATTCACCAACTTTACTCCGCAGATACGCTTCCATGAAATCGGCAAGGCGACCATCAAGGACTGCGCCTGTATTCCCAACCTCAACATTAGTGCGATGGTCTTTCACCATCTGATAAGGATGCAGGACATATGAACGGATTTGATTACCCCATCCAGCATCAACATTTTCGCCTTTGAGTTCTGCCATTTCGGCTTCTTGTTTGGCACGTTCTTCCTCGAATAGTCGGGCTTTTAGGATTTGCATCGCACGGTCACGATTCTGTGCTTGGCTACGTTGATTTTGGCATTGGACAACAATACCTGTGGGTACATGAGTAATACGTACAGCGGTGTCGTTTTTTTGGACATGCTGACCACCTGCACCACTAGCACGATATGTATCAATGCGCAGGTCTTTATCATTGATTTCGATTTCAATATCTGTTTGGATGTCGGGCCACAATTCGACTTTAGCAAATGATGTATGGCGACGGCTGGCACTATCAAAGGGGCTGAGTCGCACGAGACGATGCACACCTTCTTCGCTCTGGAGATAACCAAAGGCGTAATCCCCCTTGACGCTAATTGTGACACTTTTGAGACCTGCCTCGTCACCATCACTGCGGTCAAGGATTTCTGTTTTATAACCGTTGTGTTCCATCCAGCGCAGATACATACGTTCCAACATCTCCGCCCAATCTTGTGCATCTACACCACCCGCGCCTGCATGGATGGCAAAGATGGCATCTTCACCGTCATAATCACCGGACAGCATCGCCTGTAATGACATTGAATCAACCAGTGTCGTTAAGGCTTCGGTTTCAGTTTCTAGTTCTGCTTGCATGTCGTCATCGGCAATCTCGACAAGTTCTATCGCGTCACTAATGCGATTTGCTGTTTTTCGCCAGCGTTCCACCTGTGAGTTTAGGCGTGATAGTTGTTGCATGACCTTTTGTGCTGAGGAGGGGTCGTCCCAAAAGTCGGGTGCACTGGCTTGTTTTTCAAGTGTTGTGGCTAATTCTGCTTTGCCTTCAATGTCAATCCGTTGCATCAATTCATCAATTTGTGATTGAAGGTCTTGAAGTTGTGTAATCAAATTATCCATGATAATAACGGGTGAAATACCCGATGTGTCCTTTCTTTAACTGGGAAAGTAGAGATAGGGATTAGCTGTAATGGCGTTGGCGGAGGGCTTCGTACATGAAGATTGCACCGCTGACAGAGACATTCAGAGAATCAGAAATGCGTCCAGCCATTGGTATATTGACGAGTCGGTCACAGTTTTGTACCCATTGTTCACTTAATCCTTTATCTTCTGTTCCTAGCATGATGGCAGTCGCCTGCTGAAAATCCACATCGTAGAGTGTGTTGTCTCCAGTTACATAAGCTGAGACGATTTGAATGGCATTCTGCTTGCAGTAGCTAATAGCTTCGTCTGAAGTTACTTGATAGATATTATCCAGAAAACATGCACCGGTGCTACTGCGAATGATATTGGGATTATATAAGTCAAGTGATGTATCGACCAGTAGAATCCCATCAACATCGGTTGCATCTGCCGTTCGTAATAATGCGCCGATATTCCCCGGTTTGCGTAAATCAACCAGCCCGATGAGATGTTTCGCCTCAGCTTGTTGTAATGCGCTGATGCCTTGCATAGGTTTGGATTGCATGACCACAATAAAGCCGGCTGAATTTTCACGATAACTGACTTTGTTTAGCACCTGCTCCGTGATTTCAAAGATGGTTGCATTACCAACTACATCCAAAATTGCATCATCTGCAATAGCAGGGCAGACCATGACAAACTCAATTGTATAACCTTGCTCAAGAGAGCGTTCGAGGTCACGGTCATAGTCAATGATAAACAAGTTTTCTGCCTCGCGCCCACGCTTTGACCGCAGGCGATTAACCAACTTCACTTTGTTATTTTGCAGGCTGGTGATTTGCTCGATAGCCAACTATTCGACTTCCTCTTCCTCATCTTCTTCAATATCGCTGAACAGGCTATCAACGAAAAATTCGGGATTGAACAAGACCATATCGTGGATACCTTCACCCAGTCCAGTATAGTGAACAGGTAATTCGAGGTCGTTGAAAATTGAAAAGACCATGCCACCTTTAGCGGTACTATCTAGTTTGGTGACAATTACGCCTGTGACTCCAGCAGCTTCTTGGAATTTCTTTGCCTGTTCGATAGCGTTTTGCCCGGTTGTCCCGTCCAATACCAGCAAGACTTCATGAGGTGCATCGGGGACAACTTTGCCAGATACCTGACTGATTTTGGTTAACTCTTGCATCAAGTTGTAGTTGTTCTGCAAACGTCCGGCAGTGTCGATAATCAGAATTTCATATCCACGCGCTTTGGCGGCGGCAGTGGCATCATAGACAACTGCACCGGGGTCAGACCCAGGTCGATTGGCAATCACCGGAACATCAATCCGGTCACCCCATGTCTGGAGTTGTTCGATAGCGGCTGCGCGGAAGGTATCACCAGCGGCAATCATCACTTTACGCTTGGACAGGTTCTTCAAACGATGTGCAAGTTTTGCGATAGATGTGGTCTTACCTGAGCCGTTAACACCAACAACAAGGATAATCGACAGCTCACGTCCGGAAATATCCATTGCTGGAGGGAACTCTAAGAGGCTTGCCAACGTCTCTTTAAGTGCAACCTGTAGCTGGTCGGTTTTGGTGAGACCTTCGGCACGGACTTTTTCTTGCAATAAGTCGATGACTTTTACTGTAGTTTCAAAGCCCATGTCCGCTTGTATGAGCAAGGTTTCGATGTCGTCCCATGTATCGTCATCAATTTCGGTATTGCCGAGCATTTGTGAGATGCGACCAAAGAACGATTGGCGGGTGCGGGATAGACCGCGACGGAAAAGTCCCAACGTAATTTCTCCTGTGTACTTGGTTGACTGAATGCGATTCATTATACATGCGGGATATGGCGGGGACAATGTGCGTGTCGTGGCATGATTGAATATACTGTATAATGAAAGAGATTATTAATGTCATCAATGGCTATGACGGACAGCAAAAATTTTGTCCACATAACTTATAAGAATACAGACAGCAATGGAAAGGGAAACGGCATGATGTCCCAAGACCCAAATGAAGCACCTGTGATTGTGTGGCTTGACGGAAAGTTATCAAATCAACACTGGGTATTGGATAGTGAAGAGATGACGTTGGGGCGCGATGATATATGCGATATTGTGATACCCATTCGTCAAATTTCCAGACAACATCTCATGTTTCGCAAAGCTGAGGGTGTTTATATCGTCGAGGATTTGGAAAGTAAGAACGGCACATGGGTCAACGGCTATCGTCTGACGGGAACTCGTGAATTGGAAGACGGCGACGAAATCCGCATTGCCAAAGATATTCGTTTGCGCTTTGTTGGTTCTGGTGTGACTGCACCGACGACCACCCGTAGTCTGCCACAGGTGATTCCATCGGCGCACATGAAAGGCACACGCTTACGACTTGACCCTGAATCGCGTCAGGTGTTTATCTTTGACCAAGAGCTTGACCCACCGTTGAGTTTGCCCCAATATCGCTTGCTCGAACTGTTGTTTACTAGTCAGGGTGGGGTCTGTACCCGCGATGAAGTTGTTGAAGCCGTCTGGCCCGAAGCAATGGGAGATGGCGTGAGTGAACAGGCAATTGATGCTCTCGTGCGTCGCCTCCGTGACCGTCTATCTGAACTTGACCCAGAACATCAATATGTCGTAACCGTTCGTGGTCATGGCTTCCGTTTGGATAATCCTAGTGAGTAGTCCATATCCAATTGACCGGTATTCTGATTTCCCAGAAGCGCAATGGAAAATCGAAAAACTGAATCTACCAATAGAATGTTACAATGCCTTGAAGCGCACAGGTATTGATTATATTGGTGATGTGCTGGATTTCGGCTTAAGAATTGTATCAGGTGGAAGTATAGGTACATTACGCATGGATGGTGCATGTTACGGCACTATTTTGCGTATATTGTTATCAATTGACAGTTGCCCAATGCGTGAAGAGTTTGAACACTGGTTGAGTGAACGAGAATCTTAAATGTCAGATGAAGTTCATTCCCTAATTATCTGGCTATTCGCTGATGTGCCCGAACTATGCTGTGAATTTAGCAGAGCAACAGGGAATGTTGATTCGCCCATATTGTCAATTTATTCAAGTGATACGCCGAGGGAGTTTTTTCAGTACAACGAAATTCGGAACTATTGGCGGACGGATGATTGTTCGGTAATTGGAGCGTCCACGTATTTAGATTTTGCAAAAACGTATTGGAATGATGACCTCTAGTCTAACATCCTCGGTATTGCTCGGCAAGGAATCATAGCGCTGGTGGACATGCAACAAATCGAAAGTGTAACACATGGAATCGAAACCGTGAAAACTGCGGAGAAGCTACCCTATGTTGTTGCGGTCAAACACACTAATCAGTCCAAATCATGGCGCAGCAAAATCAACATCCTCAATGACCCGAATACACTGACTTATCATCGCGACGACAAAGATAGCATCAAACGTGTGTGGCAGACGATGATTCGGCAGTTTGAGTTGGATGTCAAGTTAGAGCGTCGCTTCCTTGATTGTATTGAGTCGAAGGTGTAGATTTTGATGTCAGAAGAATACGAACATTATGTGCGAAAGCGTCTTTTATTTTGTGTTTCAGGTAGTGCAGATAATACAAGACAATTTCGAGGTGCTTTTGGTTTCTTATCGTTGAGATTAGTTACATATCGAGGCAAGAGAAGACCTCCTGCAATTATACGAGAGTATTATGAAGCTAGACTTGGTTGTATTGGTGAAGAAGCTACAGAAGATCAAGTCAAACATTATCGTATTGAAATAAATGAAACATGTTTGGAAATTATTCGAGATTATCAGTGGACACCCGAATTGCTGTCGCCACATAAGAGATTCTCTAAATCTGAACTTGAGGCGTTGATAGGCTATATTCATGTGATCGATTTAAATGATAAAAATTCCATAGATGATATTATTGAAACGATGAAACTTGTATCGGATTATCCCTATGTTGTCGCGGTGCAGAAATCAGATGCCGAGCATGATTGGTACAACGATTACCCTATTTTGACCTCACCAGAGACTCTCACCTATGACGTGGATGATATTGAGAGTGTTGCAGAGGTCTATCGTGCATTAGTCCGCAAGATGCCAATTAGTGATGAAGATAAACAGGGTTTCCTCGATTGTATTGCATGGCAAATTGAAAATCATGACAAAACCTAATTACTGTTGCTGTTGCTGAGCCTGCTGTGATTGATATACCTGATAATGGGGCAGGACAATTTCCGGCGCGAGTTCCTCTTCCTCGAAGGGCAGTTCGTCCAACTTTTCTACTTTGACACGCACATCTAATTCCGTCTCAGCAGTGCCTTTGAAGACCCCGCGTGAGGGTGAGGCAGTCGCATAATCATTGGCGATGCTGACGCGGATATGACGATTCGACACAATCAAGTCGTTGGTCGGGTCGAAGCCAATCCAGCCAAGTTCCGGCAACCACGCTTCAATCCACGCATGCGACGCATCTACATCAGAACGGTCGTGATCTTTTTGATGATACAGATAACCACTGACGTATCGCGCTGGAATACCGACTTGTCGTACTAATGCCAGCATAATATGGCTGAAGTCCTGACAGACTCCCCGTCGTGCACCGAGGGCATCATCAATTGGTGAATCGACATTGGTCACATTCTGTACATAATCAAACTGCTGATAAATTGTCGCATTGAGTTCACGTAGAAGATTGAGTGGGTCTGTGCGCCGGCTCCAATTAATTTCCTCACCGAACTGGCGCAATAGGTCAGTTGGGCGGGCATATTTACCGGGAAACAACATATCATAATAGTCGTGATGTTTGGCTTGTTTGTCGATGTCATCCCATGCGGTCATCGGTAGGGCATTGGGTAAGCTGGGTTTGTCTTTCACCTCGACGACAGCTTCGGCTTTAATTGCTAGTTTTTCGTGGGGTGCAGGAATATCAAAGGTGTGGATGCTGTTACCAAGATAATCTCGGTGATTGAACACCTTTGATGATGGGCTGACGTGTAGGTCAAAACGTGGACACCGCTGAGTCTCATCACTGCGGGGTTGCATCCGCAATTCCATCACACTGTCGTTGATGGGGTCACTATAGTTGTAAATTGTCAGGTGCGTTATGGCGTAATACATATCTTGACCTACAGTGCTGTTTCAATTTGATAGGTGATAAATGTATCATAAAGCATAACATGAATTTGATAGATTTGCGTTTTTATACTCTGTAGATACTCACTTAAGTCGTCAATGTCTTGAATCTCGTCATAACTCAAGTTGGATTGCAACCGTCCTGACATACGATAGAGCTTGCTGTTTTTGCTCCGTCCCGTTGCTTCTGCGAGGGCTTGTAACGAAGTCTGAATCATCTCGACACAGAAGCGGAGCGAGCGCGGAAATTCCATGTTAAATAGCAAAAACTCCACAATCCACATCGACTGTAAATTGGGGTTGTAGACTTTACAGTAGGCTTCAAACGCGCTCACCGATTTTAAGATTGTGACCATCTCGAAGTAGGTGTTGGGTTGTAAGTCCTGCTTGGTTTCTAGTGCGGCATCGCGGAAGTGGACATCTAACATCTGCAACAAACTCAGGCTACGTTCGATATAACGTCCAAGCTGAATAAAATGCCAACCCTGATTGTGATTCATGGTCGCGTCAGTAATGCCTTGAAACAGGTGTGAGCCTTCTTTAACCCGCGCATAAAAATCATGCAGGTTATTTGCGCCGACTCGCTGGCTATCTGTGCCACTGACCAGTAGATAGAGTTTGTTGATTTGTGTCCACATCTCGGAACTAATTTGTTCGCGGATTTGTCGGGCATTTTCTCTCGCGCTCATGATGGTCGAGACCGTCGAAATAGGTATTGATTCATCAAAAGTTAGTGAAGTCAATATATTGTTGTCAGGCGATAATCCTGTTGATGTTCCCATTGCTAACGTTTCTTCAAGGCGACGCAGGCGTTGTGCTTCCACCATTTCGAGATTCATATCCAGCATAGAATTTATATGAACATCAATCAACCGTGCCGAATTTTCTGCGCGTTCCAAATACCGACTCATCCAATAAAGGCTATCGGCAACCCGTGAGAGCATTGCTTGTGACTCATTCATATAGCACCCATGTATCCTTACTACCACCACCCTGTGATGAATTGACAACCAATGACCCGCGCTTGAGTGCAACCCGTGTTAGTCCTCCGGGGACAATCGTGTATTTGTCTCGCCCGCACAGAATGAATGGACGCAGGTCAACATGTCGCCCCTCGATACTACTGTCAATGAAACACGGGGCAGTGGATAACGATAGGGTGGGTTGGGCGATATAATTGCGTGGATTGGCATTGATGGCTTGGATAAACTCTTCTTGTTCAGCTTTGGTACTATGCGGACCAATTAGCATGCCATAACCACCAGCTTCACCCACCGCTTTGACAACCAGTTTGTCAATATTTTCAATCACATGTTGGCGTTGTGTTGCGTCTTGTAAAATATATGTCTCGATATTCTGTAAAATGGGGTCTTCATTAAGATAATACTTAATGATTTGTGGAATATACGCATAGATGGCTTTATCGTCGGCGATACCCGTACCAACCGCATTGGCTAGCACAACATTCCCCGCACGATACGCATTAAATAGACCATTCACACCCAATTGCGAATCTTCGCGGAAGGCGAGCGCGTCCAAGAAATCGTCATCAATGCGCCGATAAATGACATCAACACGCTGTAATCCGCTAGTTGTTCGCATATAAACGACATTATCGTGCACCAGCAAATCACGTCCTTCAACCAACTTAATCCCCATCTGACGGGCGAGGTAGGTATGTTCGTAATAGGCGGAGTTATACACCCCCGGACTGAGTAGAACAATCGTTGGGTCTTCGTGATGGGGGGATAAGGATTGCAAGGTACTGAGCAGGGCTTGCCCGTACTGGTCAATCGGGCGGACACCATAATCAGCAAACAGACGTGGGAATACATTTTTGGTAATCTGTCGATTTGCCAGCATGTACGAAACACCACTGGGAACACGCAAATTGTCTTCTAAGACGGCGAAATTTCCATCCGGTAAGCGCACTAAATCTGACCCGCAAATGGAAACATAAACCTTATGCGGAACGTTGACACCCTTCATCTTGCGCCGATAATGTTTTGCACTAGCGACCATCTCATAGGGTATAATATCATCTTCAAAGATACGCCCCTCATGATAGATGTCATGCAGAAACAAGTTAATCGCACGAATACGTTGCTCTAGCCCGCGTTCAATCGTGTCCCACTCGCTGGCTGTGATGATGCGCGGGAGAATATCAAACGGAAAGGTGCGCTCTGTTCCTTTGTCATCATGATAGACAGTAAACGTAATGCCGTCAGTCAGAAAGGTCGCATCAGATGCTTGCTGACGAAACTTAAGTTCATCTGGTGATAAGTCAACTAATTTATCAATGAGACCTTGATAGGCTGGGCGTGCAGTATTCTGTCCTGCAAAGGTTTCATCGTATGCAGTTTTATGAAGTTCATAATCTTGTACAAGGGTAGCAATTGGGCTAACGGTCATAAGGTTTCCTGAAAATAATTTAGGTTGTGACCTGCTTTAAATCGGTCAGGTCGATAGTCTTACCATCCTTTGTATGAAATACGAGATGGGTTTTATTGTTCATTTGTTGTTGCGATACTCCGGACAGGGTATATGGTGATGTGTCATAGATAGATTCTTGTCCGTCGCGTTGAATCATGAGCCGATTATGTTGTGCGAAATACACATAACGGATATTATTCTGACCACCACTGAATGTTGGATTATTGTAATCAGGTGCCCACCACTTGGATTGATTCATTGGTGACATTATTGACTGTGCTGGAAATTCACCATTTTTATAAGCAGTTGCTAACTCATGACAGAGTATATCTACTCTCGCTTTCAGTTGGTAATTGAAGGCATCACCTATCATCAGCATGGTTGGCATCCACTGTCCCATGCCACCGAGTTCGGGATGATTGAACTGTGCCTGTAATCCGTTCCCTTGTGCGATTGCCTGTGCCAAATGTTGGACTGCTGAATCACTTATATTATGCTTTTGTGCGATTTGCTCGTAATTTATGCTCAAATGATTCACCTCATATAATGATTTTGCCAGATGGCATGATAGATAACATTAACAATATTTACGAAATATTTGAGGTCGATTTGCAGAAAATACACAACCTGCATGGATTTTGATGGAATTTGCTTACGACTATAGCATATTGTTCAGATTGAACCCTGTAGATAATTAGAATCCTATAGTGAAACAAGACACCCTAAGTATCAAATCCGATTTGGCTATAGGCTGTTGCCAGTTGCCGATTATGATTTTCAGGATATTCTGCTTGCGAATGATGAAATTCAATGGTCGCTATGTCTCGTTGCAACAAGACATCTTCTGGGATTGTGATACTGTAAGTCCCCCAAATCTCGTTGATGTCTATCGTATCAAGTGATTCACCATTCACGATGACCTCAACTTGTTGGTTTCCTAAATAGGGCGATGCAACAAATGATATGACTATATCTTGGGCTGGCAGGGTGACACGCATAACCGCAACCTGATTTGTCCAACGTCCCGGTGTACCACCAATATCTTCGATACGATACCAACCTGAACCAAAGAATTTACCCATTGCAGGCGAACTGGTCGAGATGATGCCTGTTTCCGGTGGCACAAGTTGTTCAGGCTGTAAGTCTTTTTCTTGAATCATGACTTGTAAACGGACGGTGCTATGTTGTGGGAAGACACGCGGGTCACGTTCAAATACACGGTCATCAATTGGCACATAATTTAGCCGAGATGTGAGTGCATCAAAAATTTCTGGCGCAATATCATCACCATCTAGGATTATCAGATAATCCGGTGCATCAAACTCGATTTGGTCTGCCCATGATGCAGCATCAAAATATGGGGTGTAAAGATGTTTATAGTCACCGAGCCGATACTGTGCTGCTTGGAATGACCCCTGTGATACAACTGTTGCTGTCCCACTTTCTAATGGGTAATTGTCGAGTACGTATTGGGTTGCTTGTTCTGGTGATGCGAGTATCTGATTTAATTGAATCACCAGTGGTAAGCTTATCCATAAAAAGATAGCCATTAATCCAATAATGCCAACACGTAAGATACGCCATCGCCCTCTAAAGTTACTGTATCCAAGCGCAACTAGTATCACTAGCGGTAGTAGGGCAGGGAGAAATAGACGGGGACGTTCCATCGAGATAATCATAAATGTCTTGAGCGTATCAAGAATAAACCACAACACTAAAAACCATGTGAACCGCTTACGCAAGGGAACACCAATTAACCCGACTAAAAATAGACCTGCAACCACAATAAATAATGGTGTGTTACGTGCTGTAATGAGATGAATCCACGCATCTAGGAATTGGTCAAGTCTTTGCGTGAGATTTTCTAGCGTAAGGTCTTGTGAAAATAGCGAATCGGTTGTTTGGTTATGCTCACGTAATGCGCTGAGTCTCTCGAAATATAGGTCAAATCCACTATATCCCGCATAACCATCAAAGGTTTGATAGATTGGAATTATCCACAGCAACAGTCCAATAAATCCTGCGGTGAATCCGATAATGACTGTTTGAATATATTTTTGATTAAATGGACGTAATTGATATAAAGCGACTAACCCCGCCATTGCTACAGGAATGCCATTTTGAGGACGTGTGCCGAGCGATAATCCTGCCAGAAGACAACCGAGATAGAATATCATTGGTGACCGATTTGGGCTGGCATATAGGAGTAAAGCAACAGCTATTAATGTCATTGCCAATCCATGAATATCACCGAGCGCAAGTTCACTGCTTAGCCAAAAACCAGGCACAAAGATAAGAATAAGTGCTGCGATAAATCCTGCATGACGGTTGTTTGTCCCAGCATGTGCGACCATTGGCAACAAAATGAGTGTGATTGCGCCACTGATGGCACTTAGTAATGTGAGGGTAAGGTGCGTATCTTGTGCGAATAATTGGACAAACTTTGCACTATAGACATATACTGGATAACTGGGTGGATGGACTTGAATAAGAGCTGTTTCCCAGCGGTCAAGGGCAAACGCATATTCAAACGAATCAAAATAATCGAGTCCGATTGACATAAAGCTGATATAGAGGATAAGTGGTGCAATAAATAGTGTGATGATGAGAGCTGTTGAACGTCGCATAGATTCCTTTTCGGACAGGGTTAATTGATGGACTCAAACCAAATCGGCAATGAAACAACTTGCCACAGGTGATGACCTCAGGCACAATAGATATTGATGTTTAGTATTTACCGTATGCGATGATATATCAAGACTATCTCGATTCACAAGCGTTACACCGTTATGCGTCTTCTATGAATGCACGGGCAAAACGCGCCAAAGCCACAGGAATACTTACCGCTGACATGTTACGTGACCGGATTTTCGAGTCAGGTGGACGATGTGAATGGTGTGGTATTAACCTTGTCAATCAACCTTTTGAACTTGACCATGTGCTGAGTTTGAGCCAGCAGGGGCATAATACAGCAGATAATCTTGTGGTGTCGTGTCCTGATTGTAATCGTCGCAAGTCTGGGAAGCATCCGGCAAAGTTCGCCAGCGAAATATACAGTCAAACGCAGGTGAAGACCTCGCTTGTATCAACGATATTGCGTCAATACGATATAAACCCGACGGCGCAGTTATCCTTATTTGATACCCAGCCCCCTGAAGCAGAGCCGAAAATTGAACGTGATGATGATTCATCATCACCTCCACCGTACAAGTGGTCGTGATGAATCTGTTTCTCATCATAGCAGTGGATAAGGAGATGCACACATAAGGTGTGCTATGTTTGTTATGGATGAAATGCAACAAGATGTAGTAATGGATGAAGCATGGGCTTCTGTATTGGAACTGTGTGGCGATAAAACCCGCACAGATATTGATATGAATATAGACGACGATGACCCGATAAAGAAACAGGTTAAGGCGCGGTCATATACATTAAACCATGCTGCACAGATTTTGGGTATTAAGACACAGACTTTACGGTATGCAACACACGAGTTAGCTTTAGATAGCTTTCTTGACCCTGATGGTGTTGTGCGCTATCCAGTTTATACCTTTGAGCCAACCGCAACTGACCCTGACATGCGTGAGATGATTGCCGGTTATGAACGTCTAAAAGCGCGGGATTTGCGTGACCTGCTCGAAATTACATCAAAGGTGCTTAATCGCCGATTGCGCCGTTTGGGGGCGACATCTAAGAATGTCATCTGGCGGGATATACGTGGCATGTGGGATTTGCCAGAAACGTTTGATGAGTATCGCGCTAGATTAGATGAAGTCCGTGACCAACAAAGCCAGGATAGGCGCGAAAAGAAACAGAAAAAACGTGAACGTCGTCGCAAACGGCGTGAGGAACAGACCCAACTGCGTAATCGCTTGATTGATGCGTTTCCAAAATGGCGTGATACTTATCGTGCTGACCAGAAAATTTATATGCACATCGGCGACCCAAATAGTGGGAAGACCTATGATGCCTTACAAGCTTTAAAACAAGCGGGGACGGGGTGGTATCTTGCGCCGTTGCGTTTGCTGGCTTATGAAATCTTTGACCGCTTGAATGATGAAGGTGTTCCCTGTAATTTGTTGACTGGTGAGGAATATATTCCAGTTGAAGGGGCAGAAATTACGGCGGCGACGATAGAAATGTTTAACCCTCACAAGAGTGGTGACTGTGTCATCATCGACGAGGCTCAGATGTTGGCTGATGCGGACAGAGGCTGGGCATGGACACGGGCAATGATGGAATCGAAAGCATCCGAGATGCACATTATTGGTCCACCAACCGCGCGCACATTGATAGAGGTGTTAGCAGGTGCAGCCGAAATCCCATATGAAGTGATAGAACATCAACGCCTCACGCCGATTGCGGTTGCCGATAAACACTTTACATTGGAATCTTTACCTAATCACACAATCCTTGTTGCGTTTACACGACAGGGTGTGCTTGACCTCAAAACAAAGTTAGAGCGATTGGGGCGCGCTGTATCAGTTGTCTATGGTAGCTTGCCACCGGAAGTGCGTCGTCGTCAAGCTGACCGTTTTGCCGAAGGTGAAACTGAGATTTGTGTCGCTACGGATGCCGTTGGGATGGGGTTGAACTTACCCGCAGATGTCGTGTGCTTCTATGAAATTGAAAAATATGATGGCAAGACAGTGCGACGATTATTGCCGAGTGAGGTGCGTCAAATTGGTGGGCGAGCTGGACGATATGGCATGTCGCAAGCTGGCTTGATTACAACAACCAATAAGCATCATCTACGCTACATTCGGGAAGCGCACAGCAAAGACCCTGAAATTCTTACTCATGCACGGGTTGCGCCAACTGTTGATGACCTGAGTTTGATTCCGGGTAATCTATCTGAACAATTGACTCAATGGGCGGCATTAGAGTCGATTCCTGATGAACTGCGGGCTGTGATTACAACCGCTGATTTGGCTGAACGGGTTGAATTAGCAAAGATGTTGTCGGATGAGCAGATTGAACGCTTGGGGTTAGCGAGCGCGTTACAGTTGGTGAATGCACCGACCCGCAAAAGTACCCGCCCCTACTGGCAAGATTGTGCCTATATGATTTTGGAAGGTTATCAAATCCCTGAACCGCCACCTGCACCTGTACCCATTCATGACTCAGATGACCTTGAAGGGACAGAACTGTCGATTGCCTGTGCTGATATTTATCTGTGGTTATCGCGTCGGAAAGAATTTCGTCAACATTGTGATGCGTATGATGCTGTGCGTGAAATGCGTCGTGAATGGTCACTTTCGATTGATGAAGCACTTTTGCGTAAACTCGATACCGCCAAACGGTGCAACTCTTGTGGTAAGATTTTGCCATCTCGTCATCGTTATCGCATCTGTGATAGTTGCTATTTCGATAAGCAATACTAGGTCAACAAGAGGTAGGGTAAACTGTTTGCTCTGCCTGTTTTAACACAACACAAATTTCCCCCTTAATTTCCCAAACTATTTGCGTGATGATAGCGCATGGGTAAACTTAGATTCAGATTCATGTGTACGGACTGAGGAGTGAGGATGCGCGATTTTCGCAAACATCTCAAAACAATTGAAGCAGTGCTAGTTGGCTTATTCTTTATCCAAGCTTTGCGTTATCTGATTGGTATGCTATATAGCCGTACTGCCAGCGCGTCATTAGTCGCAGTCATTGACCCCGCAGTTTTGGATACATCACTCCCCGGTGTGGTTGAACCCGCCATTGTCAGCAGTGAAATTACATTGCTGGGTGTATTGCTTGGGTTGCCTGTGCTGGCTATCATCTTCGGACGGCAACGCTGGATGTTTCTGATTACAGCAATTCTAGTTGCGGTAGGGCGTGCTCTAATGGTGATGGAGATGCCACCGATTACTGTGGTTGCATCATCGGGGTTGGTTGTCAGTGGCGGATTGTTTTACGTTGGTGTGTTGATTTCCAATCGTGGACGCACACTCCCAACGATGTTTATCCTCGCCTTTGCAATTGACCAAATTATTCGTGCTGTTGGCAATACACTCGACCCCACATGGTCAACATCATTCTTTTCTGTGCAATTGGGATTATCAGGTTTTCTCGTTGCACTTACCGTTGCAAATCTGACAATCCTACGAACACCTGACGATAAGTCGAGTGAAGTATCATCGGACAAGAGCCTGCTGACAGTGTGGGGTGGTATATCGTTGGGTGCGATATTATTTCTGGAACTGTCATTTCTTGCGTTGCCAAATGCAGTGGCAGGACGCTCACAGGTAGATTATGCAACCTTCGTGCCATTATTGGTTGTTGCGACGGTATTACCATTGATTCCGGCAGTACGGATGCGAATGCGTGCCTTAATCGGGGCTTTCGACAGCGGTGCGCGTGGGTGGGTGTGGATGCTCATTATCTTGCTTATGATTGTGGTGGGCACACGGGTTCACCATATTCCCATCACCGGTTTAGGACAATTTCCGTTCGGTGGGATTGCTTTATTAATCGCTCAGTTTTCCGTCAATATGTTATGGTGGTGGCTGATACGTCCCCGTAGCGAATCCGAGCGTGGTTTAACGGGGCTCTGGTTGGTCGTATCTTTGTTGATATTCGGTGTGCTGGTTGTAGGTGATTTATTTACCTATGAATACGCCTTTGTCCGTGATTTTGCACAACCCTATGAATCGTTAAATGCAATTATTCCTCCGTTGTTGCGTGGTTTCCGCAATATGGGACTCGGCTTGTTGCTTCTCGCTGGATTCCTTATCACATTACCAATGACACAAACATCTCGTCGAATGCCATGGACAGGTGGGACACGTCTCGAATCCTTGCTTGCTACAGTTCTAGTTACGGTATGTGGTGTGGTTGGCGCAATTGTATCCAGCGCACCATTGGTTGCACCCTCATTTGGTATTGATTCACTCCGTATCGGCACATACAACATTCACGCAGGATATAGCGAATTTTTCGGCTTTGATATGGAAGATATTGCTACATCAATAGAAAAAAGTGGGGCAAGTGTTGTTCTCTTACAAGAAGTCGAAGCCGGACGCTTGACGAGTTTTGGTGTTGACCAACCGCTTTGGTTAGGTCGTCGGCTTGGCATGGATGTACGATTCTATGCAACCAACGAAGGGTTGCAAGGACTTGCTGTGCTATCCCGTGTGCCGATTGTATTTGACGATGGTGTGCCATTGACGAGTATTGGTCAGCAGACCGGATTGCAACGAATACAGATACAACCGGATGAAGGAGCTATCACGCTATATAATACATGGCTTGGCTTGTTGTTAGATGGTGAAAGTGTCGAAGAACGTGAGCGTGAACAGCAACAGCAACTGTCGCAAATCTTCTCGATTGTCGAAGGGCATATCCTCAATGATTATGGGGGACAATTGGGGCGGGCAGTTCTCGGTGGTACATTCAACAATGTACCAAATTCGCCTCTGATTGCGACAATCCAAAACACAAACTTTAACGATACCTTCGCTGGCTCTAATATCATTAATTCGGCGACACTGGTTCGGACTGGTGTTCAAGCGCGGGTTGATTATCTGTGGTTCTGGGAGCAAGCATTGCCATCATTAGGTAACGGCGTGATTGAATCGTCAGCATCTGACCATCGGCTTGCGTTTGTAGAAGTATTGCTACGACGCGACGGTTAGCCCGCTTCTCGCTATACGTTTTCCGGTGTGTTTTCGTCGTTTGTTGATACGCCGTTCGTCTCATCCGTTTCAGGCTTATTATCATCTTCTGACTGTTCGATTTCCACACCTTCGGGAAAGCCCTTTTCTTGCAGGTGTAGCAGGGCTGCACGGGCGGCTTCCTGTGCGGCGGCGCGTTTACTTGTACCAACACCATTGCCGATAACCACATCGCCAATGGTCACTTCCATATGAAATTCTTTGGCGTGGTCAGGTCCATCAGCACCCGCTACCCGATAACTGGGCGTGATGCTAAGTGATGCTTGTATGCGTTCTTGCAATTCACTACGGGCATCAATATGTAGATTATTTTCCAGTACATAATCAAGAAGCTTGAGCAGGCTCGGCATGACGAAGCCTTCAACAGTTTGAATGTCACTATCGAGGTACATCGCGCCAATCACAGCCTCAAAACCACGACAGAGGTTGTTAACCCGTTCGCGACCGCCACTACTCTCTTCACCGCGACCAATCAGAAGATATTCACCTAAGCGAAACTCTGTACCAATCATAGCGAGGGACTCTGTTTTGACTAGAGCAGCACGGAGTTGGGTAAGTTCTCCCTCGGAGACATCAGGATAACGCTTAAACAACATATCAGCAACAATGACATCAAGGATGGCATCGCCAAGAAATTCGAGGCGTTCATTATCACGAATCTCTTCATCACCATCGTATTCATTGACAAAAGACCGATGCGTGAGTGCCTGCTTGAGTAGGTCTGGATTATGAAATTGTACACCGAGGATGTCCTCGAATGCTGGTTGGGTTTCAGTTAATTTAGTCATTGAATCGCTTGAATATCAGGGATACATTGTGCCCACCAAATCCGAAAGAATTGCTCATTACCACATCGATTGGCATTTCGCGTGCGGTCTTTGGTACATAATCGAGGTCGCATTCCTCTGATGGTGTTTCCAGATTGATAGTTGGCGGTGCGATATTATCACGAATTGATAAGACCGAGAATACTGCTTCCATCGCTGCAGTTGCACCCATTGCATGTCCGGTCATACTCTTGGTAGAACTCATCGGGACATTATAGGCATGTTCGCCAAAGACAGCTTTAATTGCCTTCGTTTCCATTTCATCGTTCAGTGTTGTAGCAGTGCCATGTGCGTTGATGTAATCAATGTCTTCTGGGGTGAGTTGTGCTTCTTCTAGGGCACGGCGAACTGCTTCGATTGCACCGTTTGCATCTGGGTCTGGGGCGGTCATATGATACGCATCGGATGTTGACGCATAGGCAACCAGTTCGGCAAGTATGTTTGCACCACGCGCTTTGGCGGATTCAAGTTCTTCGATAACGATGATGCCTGCACCCTCACCAAATACCATACCACTGCGATTGGCATCAAACGGTTTCATTGCTGTTTCTGGGCTGTCATTCTCACGGGAGCAAGCACCGATGCGGTCAAATGCAGCGATACCCAACGGTAGAATTGGATTTTCACCTGCACCAGCAATCGCTCTGTCGATGCGCCCTGCTTTGATTAAATCATATCCTAGACCAATACAATCTGACCCTGTTGCACAAGCAGATACGAGTGTCGCTGATGGACCTTGCAAACCTAATTCAAGGGCAACCATATCGCTACCACCGTTTGCCATGAGCATAGGGATTGCAAATGGGGTCATCCGGCGTGGGTCACCTGTTTCTTCTACCAACTTTGACCAATATTGATAACTGGACATACCACCAACAGCAGAACCAATGATAGCACTGGTGCGTTTACGTGTCTTATCATCATAATCAATGCCGGAGTCTTCATGAGCTTCCATCGCGGCTTTCCAGATAAGATGCTGGAAGGGGTCACTGCGTCGGATAAGTTTGGTTGACATATAATCTTTGGGGTCGAATCCGTTAGCTTCAGCGGCAATTTGTACCAGATAATTGGATGCGTCAAATTTGGTAATCGGACCCATCCCACTCTTGCCATTCACAATATTTGTCCATGTATCGGCGACATTATTGCCTACAGCGCAAATAATGCCTAACCCCGTAACAACCACACGACGGGTCATATGAAACTCCCAACCTTACTCTGTATAAGTAGTCCTCAATAGATTTTGTACCACAGCTTGAAATGGAATCCTAGACTATCCATTGAGGCGGTCGTTAGATGATGGTTTATAGTCACCTTCTATCCATGCTTCGCCATCGGCTCCGATTTCTTTTTTCCACACTGGTACAATTTCTTTCAGTCGGTCAATGCCATAACGCGCTGCCTCAAAACATCCATCATCACGATGTGGTGACGAGCATGCAATCAAAACCGTATTTTGCCCGACTTCTAAACGACCGATACGCTGTGCAATAGCGATGCCTTCAACCTTTTCCCAACGCTCGCGGATTTCTTGTGCAACCTGTTTCATTTTTGCGATTGCCATGGGTTTATAGGCTTCGTATTCAAGATATTCGGTCTCTGGGATGTGACCATCTTTGTTGGTCTTGCCTCGTACCATCCCACTAAATAAACACACTGCACCTGTTTTCGATGTGGTAATTGCAGAAACAAATTCGTCATGGTCAATAGGTTCTTCTGGCAAGCGATAGATTTCGGGACGGTCATCATTTTGACCCGAACCTCCACTAACAGGTGGGAAGAAAGCTACTTCATCACCATCTTTAATTGTATCTGTGTTGAACGCAAATTCCTCGTTAATGGCAGCAAGTGCGATTTTGATATTATCCGTGATGGCAGGATATTGATTCATAAGTTCCTGTCGGACATCTGCGACTGTCTGTGTCGAATCGTCTAGTTCTAAGGTTAGACGTTTTTGCCCGACTAAATCACGAATGGTAGCGAAGAATAAAATGTTGATTTGCATAGTTTGCCTCACTCAGTGGCGACATAATCTCCGTGTACGCCACCCCGTTTTTCTAATAAGCGTATGTTAGATAGACGCATTTCACGGTCAACAGCTTTCGCCATGTCATAAATTGTCAATGCTGCGGCGGAAACTGCTGTCAGAGCTTCCATCTCGACACCTGTTTTACCTGTTGTCTTGGCAGTGGCAATAATATCCACGCTGTTATCAGCTTCATTGAGGGTTAATTCTACACCGATTTTGTTGAGCGGAATCGGATGGCACAATGGAATCAATTCAGATGTGCGTTTTGCCGCCATAATGCCTGCAATTCGGGCAATGGATAACACATCTCCTTTTTTGATATTACCATCTTTAATGAGTTGGAGTGTCTCTGGTTTCATGAAGACTTGCCCACCTGCAACAGCAATGCGTTCTGAATCTGGTTTGTGTCCCACATCAACCATATTGGCATTGCCATTTTCATCAAGATGGGTGAGTTTATTGTCAGTTGTCATAGGTATGCCTTGTATCGTCTATAAACCTCTGCTGATTATCAACGACAAAGATTAAAATTGGATTGGAGACTTATTGTATTGCGCGTGGCGGAATTTCGACAAGTTCCGAGAAGACAGCTCCTGTTAACAAAATATTGAGCCCCTGATCGGGATAAATATTGCGTGTGCCAGTGCTTTGGGGTTGTTGGGTTCCGGCGGTATTCATGCGATAGTAGGCGAGAATTGTCCCCCCATTGGTAATCATCTGTGGCGATGCCGTAATCTGTACTGAGTGGTCACAGCGTTGCCGTGGACCCAGCATATGGATGTCATCTTCTGGATATGAGCCAAGGTTACCAATTTGCCGACCTTGCAATCCAAAGTTGGGTGCAGGATTAACCACCATGCCAAACCCGTTTGTGTTGTCATCTGTTGTCACAATGGCGACATCTGCTTCGTTGTAGTAGATAGGCACAGTACCCAATGACGCATTGGTGACTGTAAAGCGAATTGTGAGTGTCCCATCTTCGCCAATATCTGTAGCGGATACCTCCAAGATGAGTGGGTCTTCCACAGAACGACCAATGACTGACTGGTGTGCGGCGAGGTCTTCGGCAACAGGTAGGCGGGCACACGGGATGCCAGAATAGAAATAGGGGGATAAATCTGAGACGAACTCCGGTAGTAAGTTTGGACCTACGAATACACCCAGCACAATCAAAAGAATGATACCAATAAAAGCATTTGGGTTGTCGTCATCGCGCCGGAGAAATCGTGACACAAGATTATCCTTCTAACCACTGTTTGAGGTCTGCCTCAAGGTCATCTACATCGAGTTCTTCCACATTATGCCACAAAATGCCGTTATCGTGTCCGCGAAACCATACATCTTGACGACGAATAAATTCATGTGTGCTGAACTTTGTTCGTTCAATGGCTTCATCAAGTGGTGCGTCATCTAATAAATGTTGAGCAATTTCGAGATAACCGAGTCCGGTCATTGATGGCAACACACGACTATATCCCATATCAAGTAGCTTCTGAACTTCTTCGACAAACCCTGCTTCCACCATCATGTCCACACGCTTATCCGCACGCGGATAGAGAATGTCACGGTCAAGACGCAACCCATAACATCGGATGCGGTAGGGTGGAGGCTTTTTCTGCTGGAGTTTGCTGATGGGTTCCCCTGTTTCCATGTAAACCTCAAGCGCACGGATAACCCGCCGAACATTATTGGGATGAATTTTTTCAGCAGAGACGGCATCGACTTGTTGTAATCTGATGTGAAGGGCTTCGGCATCATGTTCTTCCACAAATACTTCTAATTCTTCACGGATTTGTGGATTGGGTGGCACACGCGGAATTGACCAACCCTCCTCAATAGCAGTGATATATTGCCCTGTTCCCCCAACAAGAAACGGGACTTTATCATGTAGATGCAAGTCGTTGATTTTCTGATATGCCATATCCTGATATTCGGCGAGGGTCAGATTATAGTCTGGGTCGATGATGTCAATCAGGTGATGGGGGACTTGTGCTTGTTCCTCTGGTGTGGGTTTTGCCGTGCCAATGTCCATATGTCGATAAATCTGACGACTATCCGCACCGATAATCTCACCGTTGAGGCGTTGGGCAAGTTCGATAGATAAGCGCGTTTTACCAACTGCTGTTGGTCCAAGAATAATAATAAGTGGCGGAAGTTTACCAGTCAAAAGCGTTCTCCACATGGTCGATGATGGGCGGTTGATTACGTCTTAATGCAATGCCGATTGCATCCACACGCCATAAGGTATCTTCGTCAAGGTTGTGTTCGTGCAAATAGATATAGATTGTGTTTGTCATTTTCTCGCGCTTGGATGGTGTAATACTGGCTAAGGCAGACTCGGTTGTTTGGCTATGCCGTGTTTTGACTTCTACAAAAACATAGGTGTCTTCATACTTGGCGACAATATCAATTTCTCCAAACGTTGACGACCAATTGGTATCTATAATTGCATAGCCCTTCGCCTTAAAAAAGTTGATGGCGATGGCTTCCCCTTCATCCCCTGTACGTTGATTATGAGACATGATTTAGGCTTCCTTTGGTGTGCAGTTCCCATGATATTCTCATCTGCATTGACTATCAAGCTGTAGTCTACAGTTGAAAAAATGTAAAATTCCGTTAATATTTCTTAGCTTTTGAAATGTTTATTGTCCCATTTTGGGGTTATAGCAAAATTATATACAGGGAGCCATATATGGTAATTGATATGAATTTGGCTGCCATCATTGCGGTGGTAGCTAGTATTGGTGGTCTAGCGTTTGCATTCTACCAACGGAATTTTGTGCTTGCACAAGATGAAGGTACAGACAAAATGAAGCAAATCGCCAGTGCGATTCAAAAAGGCGCACAGGCATTCTTGAGTCGTGAATACCGCGCTGTTGGTATTCTCGTCGTAATTGTAACCGTTGCATTGGTTATCTTGAGTTCGGTTGAAGGCTCAGGAATGACCATCTGGACGGCTGTCGCATTTGTTCTGGGTGCGTTGGCATCTGGTTTGTCCGGTTATGTTGGTATGTATATCGCTGTTCGCGCAAACGTCCGTACTGCACAGGCTGCATCCAAGAGCCTCAACGAAGGTCTTCGTGTCGCGTTTGCCAGTGGTACAGTCATGAGTACGATGGTTGTTGCGTTGGCATTGCTGGGTATCAGCATTTTGTTCATTGTTTTTGTCAATGCACTTGGTAACGAAGCACAAGCTGCATCGGCATTGGCAGGTTTTGGTTTTGGTGGTACATCCATTGCGATTTTTGCGCGTGTCGGTGGTGGTATTTACACCAAAGCTGCAGACGTTGGTGCTGACCTTGTTGGTAAGACCGAAGCCGGTATTCCCGAAGACGATCCACGTAACCCTGCAACTATCGCTGATAACGTTGGCGATAACGTTGGTGATGTGGCTGGTATGGGGTCTGACTTGTTTGAAAGTTATGCAAGTTCCATCATTGCTGCGATTTCTTTGGCGGTTACTGCTGGTGCGTTTACAGGCGACGGCGTTATGGCTGCACAGGTTTTCCCGCTTTTGGTTGCAACCGCAGGCTTGATTATCAGTATTATTGCGAGCTTCCTTGTCAAAACTGAAGAAGGTGCAGATCAGGAACAATTGCTCGGTAGTATTCGTACCGGTGTTTATGGTGCGTCCGGCATGATTGCGGTAGTGATTATCATCTTGGGTTTGATTCTGCCTTTCGGTGATTTGCAAATCGGTGTCATCATTGCGACGCTTAGCGGTCTAATTGGTGGTGTGTTGATTGGTTACTTCACGGAATACTTCACCGCTGACACATATGGGCCAACCAAGTCACTGTCTGGCTCTGCTGAAGGTGGTGCTGGTATCGTCGTGATTCGTGGTCTTGCACTCGGTATGATGAGTACACTTGCTCCGGTTGTTATCGTTGTACTCGTGACGTTGGTAGCAACTGTTGCTATGGATGGTGCATTATATGGTGTTGCGGTTGCAGCGGTTGGTATGCTTTCCACACTGGGTATTACACTAGCGACCGATGCTTACGGTCCTGTTGCAGATAATGCTGGTGGTATCGCTGAAATGTCTGACTTGCCCGAAGAAGTTCGTGAGCGTACCGATGCGCTGGATAGTCTTGGTAACACGACAGCTGCGACAGGTAAAGGGTTTGCGATTGGTTCAGCAGCGATGACTGCACTGGCGTTGACGGCTGCATTTATCACCGCGATTACAGCAGGAGGTAGCACTGCACTCGAAATTTCTGGTAGTACAAGTGCTGCTGATATTTTGATTAGCCCACAACTTGTAACAGGGTTGTTCATTGGTGGCTTGTTGCCATACATATTCAGTGCGTTGACTATGGTCGCTGTTGGTGATGCGGCGCAACAAATTGTGGAAGAAGTTCGCCGTCAATTCCGCGAAATCGCGGGGATTATGGAAGGCACTGCTGACCCCGATTACGAACGTTGTGTTGCAATTAGTACCGATAGTGCAATCCGTCAAATGTTGCTCCCCGGTGTTATTGCAGTAGGTGTTCCCGTTGGTATGGCATTGTTGGCAGTCATTGGTCAAGATAATATTATCGGTCAATTTGTATCCCCGGTTTCGCTTGTTGGTGTTTTGCTCGGTTCGCTCGTTTCCGCATTTATGCTTGCGGTTATGATGGCGAATGCAGGTGGCGCGTGGGATAACGCGAAGAAATACATCGAAGCAGGTAATTACGGTGGTAAAGGGTCAGAAGCCCATAAGGCTGCGGTTGTTGGTGATACAGTTGGTGACCCATTCAAAGACACCTCTGGTCCATCCCTCAACATTCTGTTGAAATTGCTGGCAATTGTATCATTGGTGATTGCACCGCTTATAGGTAGTGCATTCCCTGCCAATGCTGATGCCGTTAATGGCGATAATGTTCCTGCTATTGAACAATCTGTTGAAGAAGATGCTGGTGAAGAAGGCGATGCGACGGACGCGGAAGAGAACAGTGAAGATAGTGACGCTGATACTTCCGACGAAGGCGAATCTGCTGACGAAGGTGAAGATGCTAGTGACAGTGAAGACGAATCTGGCGGTTAATTACGTCATAGTCTAGGTTATAATGACAGCATCAGGCATTGGTCTGGTGCTGTTTTTATTTCTGATGGTAGCAAATAGCAAAGTGAGATAGTCAATGAAACCCCGTGTTTTTATGCCACGTTATCGACTATATATACGTCTTGTGTTGATTGCGCTGATACTTGGCGGGATAGCTGTGGCAATTAGTTTACGAGAGTTACCTATAAATGCAAACTATCAGTTTATCCAAATTACGGGTGGTGATAAAGTTGTCATGCCCACATCGTTATCAGCTAGCCCGGATAATACCTATCATTATGTGACACAACGCGACGGGGTTATCCGTGTGTTAGAAAATGGGGTGGTTTTAGATGAACCTTTTGTTGATATGCGGGACGTTGTGTTAGCTGACCATATCGAACAAGGTTTGCATCGTATTTTGCTTGACCCAAATGTGGACGAAAACGACTATTTCTATGTCTATTACACCGCGCGTCCAGATGGCACAGTACGAGTTGAACGCTATGAGTTTGCATCACCGACCGCTGTTGATAGAGAGTCTGCGACGATTATCATTGAAATTGAGCAACCTGCTGCCTACCACAATGGTGGCGAGATGCAGTTCGGATTAGACGGTTATTTGTATATTGGCGTGGGTGATGGTGGAAATAGTTCCAGTACATCAAGTGACTTAAGCAATCATCTTGGCACAATCCTCCGCTTGGATGTTAGCGAGATGCCATATATAGTGCCGGAAGATAACCCCTTTGTTAATGAAGAAGATGCCCTGCCAGAAATCTGGGCGTATGGATTACGAAATCCCTGGCGATTTAGCTTTGATAGTGAAACGGGTGATTTGTTCATTGGGGATGTGGGTAGTGAAAAATGGGAAGAAGTCAACTGGATTCCTGCACCTGCTACTGGTGGTTATGATTTTGGTTGGGCGCGCTATGAAGCAACACATCTCATCGGAGAAAATGAACCTGACGACAATGTGACGATGCCAATGTACGAATATTCACATAACCAAGAAGGTATTGATGCTCGCAAATTCCAATGTGCTGTGACAGGTGGGTATCTATATCGCGGTGAAGCATTGCCGGATTTGACAGGTACGTATATCTTTGGTGATTGGTGTTCTGGTTCTATCTGGTCACTTAAACAAGATGAATCTGATGAGTGGGTTTATGAGCCGTTTATCGAAACAGAGTTTAAATTAAATTCCTTTGGGGTTGATGCGGAAGGTGAGATTTATCTGTTGACGGTTGCGAATGGAATCTGGAAACTAACTGGACGTTAGAGCGTTGTATAGATTGATATTGACGTAACAAGAGGAGACCTTGTTTTGAAGTTTGAAGAGGACGGACCACGCGGTCTATATTTTGAAGAATTTGAAGTTGATGCTGTCATGCGGACACGCGGGCGTACCATCACTGAGGCTGACTTGGTACAGTTTGCCGGGCTGACGGGTGATTATAACCCGATGCACACTGATGCTGAATATAGCAAAGATTCGTTTATGGGACAACGAGTAGCTCATGGCATGTTGACTGTTAGCTATGCGGTAGGGCAGGCTTATCAGTTGGGTATCCTTGAGCGGACTGTTCTGGGTTTTCGTGGTTTGGAAATGAAATTCAGCAATCCCGTTTATATTGGTGATACCATTCATGCTGAGTTGAAAGTCGTAGAGACAAAACCTGCAAAACGGCTTGGTGGCGGTGTTGTAACCCTCGATATGCGTATTGTCAAGCAAGATGGCAAAATCGCACAGAAGGGCAGTTTGACGCTGTTAATGATGTCTCAGCCAGAAGACGACGAGTAATCTACCATTTGGATTGAAACTCTGTCGCAATCTGAATCGTCTGCAAGTGGATGTCTACAATGTCGTCCACTTGCTCGGCATATCCTCCACCCATTGTCACGGCTACCGGAATCCGCTCTGCAAAGCACATGCCGATGACCAACTTGTCGCGTTCTGCAAGCCCTTGTTTTGTGAGTGATAACTTGCCGAGTTTGTCACCTACATACGGGTCTGCACCGGATTGATAAATCACGAGGTCAGGTTGTTGTAGATAGAGGATACGTTCAACTGCAATTTCTAATGTTTCGAGATAGTCTTCGTCACCTGTGCAATCGGGTAAGCCGATGTCGAAGTCGCCTGCGATTTTTCGGAATGGAAAGTTCTTTTCACCGTGAATCGAAAATGTATAGATACCTCGGTCATCGTGTGTGGTGGCGGCTGTCCCGTTGCCCTGATGAACATCACAATCAATCACGACGATTTTCTTGGCGCGACCCTCAGCTTGCATGGCGCGGGCGGCAATCGTGCTGTCATTGAATACACAATACCCCTCGCCGTGGTCAGGACAGGCGTGATGTGTGCCTCCGGCGAGATTGGCTGAAATGCCTTCGGATAATGCGGTACGACAGGCAGAGATTGTCCCGCCCGATGACCGACGCGACCGTTCAACTAATTCGGGTGACCACGGAAACCCAATCCGCCGAATTTCTTTTGATGATAAAGTGCCGTGTTTGACCTTGTCGAGATACGCTGGCAGGTGGGCGCGGAGAATATCTTCATCGGTTGCACCATCAGGGACGCGCAGACAATCGGACGAAAGTGTGTCTGTCTCAATTACCCGTTGACGCAAGAGATAATATTTACTCATGGGGAAGCGATGTCCATCCGGCAGGGGCAGGACAAAGTGGTCACAATAATATGCAATCATAGGCTACCAATAAATCATGTTACAATTGAGTAAAGAGAATAACATGGTCAATGAAAAACATGAAGGAAGAAACTAAATCTAAACATGCTCGACCTAAACTTAGAATTTCTAAAACTCTTTTCAGAAGTCTAGTAATTGTATTAGGTATAGCAATAATTTTAATATTCTTTGTTTGGTATGTTGAATACAGACCTCAGTATATTGAATTTCCATTTGACCCACCTTCAGATAGTTGGTCCTATGTTGAATATAGCGTTGGACACACCTCTCAGGCTCATTATTGGATTGTGAGATATAACGATAATTGTGAGCGGGATTGCAACGAGTGGTTAGACTACCTAGATCTAAATCTTAAACAACTAGAGGGTAATTGGGGTCTAGGTGAATTTGGTGGTCCAGTGTCATATATATGTGCAGGACATTTGAATAAGTCTATAAATGACGAAAATATTCGAATTGTTAGTTATAAAGATAACGATTCATACTTTCCTTACTCTCTATTATGTGTTGCTATGGAAAGTACATCGGATAGAAAACATACTTTTCTTTCAGTCGCTACGGTAAGACCCTCATTTGCATCGAGTATAAGGCTTACTTTCTAGACAATTGGTTTTCCATAACCATTGTAGCAGTAACTTTGCCAGATAACATGACCATCGGCACACCCCCGCCGGGATGGGTTGTGCCACCGACATAATATAGTCCTTTGATGTCTTTGCTACGATTGTGCGGACGCTTAAAGGCGGCAAAGCGATTGTTCGGTGAGGGACCATACAGTGCGCCACGCCATCCGCCGGACATATCTTGTAGGTCAGCAGGTGTAAGATGTTTTTCTACTTTGATTTTGTCACGCACATCTAAATTGTATTTAGTCGCAAGGATGTCGAGGATTTTATCTCGATACGCTTGCCGATGCGTTTTCCAATTATATTTGTCAGATAGAGCCGGAGCATTTACCAGAATAAACCAGTTCTCATGACCATCAGGTGCATGATGTGTATCGGTTTTGCTGGTGATACACAGATAAATTGTTGGCTCATCGGGCATGACTTCGTCTTCAAAAATCTGCTGGAACTCACGTTTGTAATCTGATGAGAAGAAAATATTATGATGAGCAAGGTTCGGATAGTTGCCTTCAACACCTAACATCATCACAAAACCCGAACATGATGGGTCGAATGATTCTAACTTATCGCGCTTTGACTGCGGTATCGCATCATCGGGTAGAAGGTATTTAGCTGTGGTGGTCACATCGACATTAGATACAACAACATCTGCTGAGTGAAGTTGCCCGTTGTCGCAGGTCACACCTGTTACTTGACCATGTTCGACATGGATTTGTTGAACACCACAATGTGTCTTGATGACAACGCCTAATTCGGTTGCAAGTTTTTCTAATGCGGAGGCGATGCTGTAGATGCCATTTTGTGGATACCACACCCCGCCTGTTAGTTCAACATGTGCGATGACATTCAGGGTTGCAGGCGCAAGGTAGGGACTACCACCCACATAAGTTGCGAATCGCCCCAATAGTTGACGTAACTTGTCTGACTTTACAAAGCCTTTGATTGCACCGTGCATGTTACGGAATGGGTCAGCTTTAAGCCAGTCTTGTATCGGGACTTTGGCAAAGCTGGCAGGTGTTGGCGGTTTGTCGTAGATAAACACTGGACCTGTGATGCGGTGAATCTGTGCCGAATAAGCTAGGTATTTCAGAAAACCTTCGATATCCTTGTCGTTTAATTTGCCGATTTCATTTGCCATGACTGACCAATCACGACTGGCATTGAACACTGTGCCATCAGGATAGAAATAGCGTGTTAACGGGTCAACGGGTAGCAGTGTTAGATAATCATCAAGCTTCTTGCTGACAGATTCAAACAAATCCTCAAAGACATGACGCATCGTAATGACAGAAGGACCTGTATCCCAGCGAAACCCATTATCTTTGAGTTCATACATTTTGCCGCCGACTCGCGGGTTTTTCTCAAGTACAGTGACGATGTATCCGGCATGTTGCAAGCGGATTGCAGTGGTCAGCCCGCCAATACCTGCGCCAATGACGATAATAGATTTAGACATTCGGTTGACCTTCAGGGGCTGGTTGTGTTTGGATGATGCGCCCTTTCCAACGCGGACCACCTGAGTAGTGCCAGATAATGGAACGCATCGCAATAACGGTCATCAGAATAACAGAGATTGGCATACCGAGTGCATCAATGCGACGTTGGTGGGTGAAGCTAGCCGATAGCGCACGGATTAGCATGGCTTGCCCAATAAACACGAGGGACCAAATGCTATATTCTGGTGCAAGTAATACAAATAGAATTGGCAATAAAAACACGACAAAGTGAAATATGATAGAGAGTGACAATGCCACAACACTATTTCCGTAACCTGCCAAAATATTTTTTGCGAAGCCATCACGCACAGCTTCCCAACTATCGTACATACGACATGAGATGAGCCGATTTCCATCAGCCATACGGAGGGTGTATCCGGTTTGTTTGACAATACGTGCGAGGGTTACATCATCAAGTACATTGTTGGCGACGGCTGTGTGTCCGCCAAACGTAGTATAAGTGTCGCGTTTCCAGACCATACATTGCCCATTGGCTGCGGCGAAAACACTAAATGGCGAATAGTGTGTCATGAATGTCGGTAAATATGTCAAAATAGCAAATGCCATGAGCGGTACGGTTAAACGTTCAGCAGGTGTAATGGTCTGTTGCGTTGACCAAACGGTGAATAAATCAGCATTGTGTTCGCTCATCTGTCTGATAACTGCAGATAGGGCAGGTGGTGACCACTGTACATCTGCATCTGTGAAGACTAGTATCTCCCCTTTTGCTACCTGCGATAATTGATGACATGCCCAACTCTTGCCCATCCATCCACTCGGTAAGGGTTTGCCAGATATAACAGTAAGGCGCGGGTCGTCTATTTGTCTAAGTAGTTGACCTGTCCCGTCCGTTGAATTGTCATCTAAGACGATTAGCTCGAAGTTTGTGTACGTTTGTGATAGAAGATTATTTACTGTCTGACTGATGATGTGTGCTTCGTTTCGTGCTGGTATCAGAATCGAAACCAGTGTTTCTTCGTTTGGCTGTGTTGTTGATTTCAATCGTGGGAATGTCAGCACATTGATGATGGTGAGACCACTCAATGCAATAAGCACTTTTGCGATAAAATAAACTAAGAACTCCATTTAGTTTACCGCCTGTGCTTGCTTCGGTAGAAACGGCAACCAACGATTCATGCCGGGTGACTGTGATAAATCTTCGCGGTGTTTGAGGGCAAATATAATTGTATTCCCTAACCAGGTGAGGAGTAATATCGGGTCGTTTTTTGCCAATAGTAGATAAATGAATAAACTGCTCATCGCCAGCATAACCGCCCAACCGCTAATCTTGACCGATAAGAACCAGTACAATAGCAGTAATCCCAGAACTGTTGGAATCTCCCAAATTGTTAAACCTATCCATGTGCCAAATGTCGCCCCCACTGCTTTACCACCTTGAAATCCTAGAAACGGCGAATAAGCATGTCCTAGAATGGGCGCGAGTGCAATCGGGATTAACTCAAAACCGGTGATATTAAAACTCCATACGGCAAGTAACACAGGTAAAGCCGCTTTAGACATATCGAGGAATCCAGCGAGGACACCCCAATGCTTGCCACCTGCACGGAAGACATTGGTTGCACCGGGGTTATGGTCACCGTAGTTGCGAATGTCGTCTTTTAGTACAAGCTTGCCCACAATCACAGAATAGGGGACTGCACCGGAAATAAAAGCGACGATAGTTAGTATCAGCCATGTCATTGCGTTTGCCCTCGATACCGCATAATAGCGAACACGAGGAAGAATCCCATGACGAAGAAGCCTACAATTGCTGGACCTTGCTGATTCCAGAAGAAAAACTGTCCAAAGCTTTGCAAAAACCAGACGACCCCATAGACAACTAACAATGGAATCGTAGGAAGGCGCGACGGGCGGATGACAAGCGTCACAATGAACGAAGTGATAAACCAACCGAAGTAATTAATCCATGGAATACCGAAGTAGCCAACGGGCGTATCCCAAATCCAAAAGTTCCAATTTACCATTTGTGGGTCGAGGAACAAATCCCACGCTGTTAGAGCGAGTGCGCTAACCGACGCAAAGATAATGTGTTGTCTGAATGTTTTTTTATTGTCATATCCGGTAATGGATTGTGCAACAACCCACGCCGACGGGAGCATCATGAACCATGCAATCGGGATAATGAGTGGGACATGTCCGAATTGTGGTTGAAGAATGTCTGTATAGCTGTATTCACCAAATGGCAACCCAGTTGATGACCCTATAAATTCAGCAAGCCATGTCATGACGGCTACAGCTATAAATGTGATAGCTGTGCGCTTTAATCCCCATGCTTGATGCACGATAGATGTGACTACGATAAACTGAGCAAATAAACCGATGGTGATAGCGCGCGGTAGGACTTCCTCACCCCAAATCCATGATTGAATTGGCACGGTAATCATAGCGATAATCCAGATGGTCAGTAATACAATTGTCCGGCGATGCGCTGGATTTATAGTGATGTTTAGGTTATGTAGATGGCGTGTTAAGCTTATCATTGTTTGTTATGTTTTACCTGTTGTTTGCTTCATATTGTAAGGCATATTGATGGATATATGCTTTCACCTTATCCCAATGTGGTTTGGCTACATCCGTTAGATTATGGTTTCCGTCCACAACAATATAATTTACATCGGTGGACATTTGTTGAACGAGTGTTTGTGTAAGCTCCGGTTTGACAAGTTCGTCTTGTCGTCCCTGAATGACAGTTGTTGGTGTACTGATATGTGCGACCGACTGACGGGCATGATTACCTGCGATTCGGATTTGATTAATCATATTGGTTGGGATGGCGAACTGTAGAATCTGCTCTTGTACTTCTGGGTCTTCCAGATTGGCAGATGGCATCCACTCATGAATGGTATTACGGAAATCAGGGTCATCCCAGTCAGGCTTGAACAAACTGAACGGCTTGAAGTTTGGCACAACTAATCGAATTGCGGGCAGAAAACTCCATAGCATATGCTCAATTTTCCAGAAAGGCGCGAGTAATAATAGCCCGTCTATGTGTGTGGAAACACTCGCTTGGATGCTGAGTGCACCACCCATAGAAAACCCGACTAATATAACTTTGCTGTATTGCTTGGAATATTGGTTTATCGCATTCAACACAGCTGATAGCCATTCGGTATATGTCTTGTCTGGTAGAGAGTTAATCTCTACACCAAATCCGGGCAATAGCAATCCGTGCACTGACCAACCGAGCTGATGTAAAACTTCTGCAACAGGGCGCATTTCGCTTGGTGTACCCGGAAACCCATGCACCAACACAGCACAAATATCTTTATCACCCTCCCATGTGAAAGGCTGATGTATTTCATCTTGGAATGTCTGACTGAAATCTAGCATTGTTGTTGTCTATAGTTCGTTAATGCACACAATGTAGATGAGTAACATGAGTGACGGCTAAATATGAGTTGACAGTGTGCTTAGGTTTTTGGGTTTTTATACACTTGTATCATGTTTGTTTCAAAGATCAGTTCCCAAGTTTGTATAGTTGCTAGCATATCAGCAACGACAGGCATATGAACAGCCCCCCAATCGCGCCATAAGTTGTCCACAACGGCATAGTCTGCTGTTTGATAGTGAATCTCAAATGCAAATCGCTCAGGATATAAGTCTGCTGGGAAGTGAACACTGTTGGTTGCAGTTAAACTCGCAATCTGAAAATCGGTAACCTGTGCATCGAACATCCAAGCTAGTGTCGGTGACGTAATAATATAGGTATCATCTTTCGTATAGTCAATTAAACTTTCTTTGATTTGTTGGGCTTCATCTTCACTTATAAGAAAATGCTCAATTCCAATTTGAAAACCGTTTTGTATATCCCTTGTGAAATTGATGCTTGTTAGGACAACTACGAATAGTAATAAACTGACATAGATATATCTATCTGTCACGAGAGATACTGACAATACATTACATAAGTTATCAAATAGGGTAGCCAAACCAATTGCAAAAAATGGCAGGAACGGAATCATATAATAGGCACTTAAGTCATGTAGAGCAACTGTTCGACCGCTGATAAGTATTGGAATAATTACGATAGCTAACATTAACCATCGCAATCTTAAATCTCGTACAAAACATAGTCCGAGTATTCCAAGTGGAATCCACCATGTTGATGTCAACAACACCTCAATATTGTTGATAACATTACTAACCTGTGTATCAATGGGTAGACCACCAGCACGCGCTAATGTATAGGTCAAGTCAAATAGGAAAATATCTGCATGCTGGGACATTTCATACAGCGCATATAACCCCAATGGCGATAACATCACAAAGACACCAATTACTGTATGAAATCGGTGATGATAGACACTATAAATGACAAAGACAGGCAGGAAACTTAGAGCAATAAAATCGGATAATACCGCAAAACCCAACGCCATAAATCCCAATATGATATGCCTGACGTTATTAGAGTGTCGATGTCGTACAATAAAATACAGCCCAATGAGAATCAACAAGGCAAGCAGATTATAGCTAAATCCAAATCGGCTATATATCACTGCCTGTGGATAAATTGCGTAGAGTAGCATTGCACCCAACGCGAGAATACGATTTCGACTGATAGCAACCATCAACAGATATACTGCAATCCCAATCAATAACCCTAAAAATGAGGTTAGCAACCGTAGCTGAAACATCCCGACTCCAACTAACCTGAACCACAATGCCAGCAAGTGTTCAAATAGCGGTAAACGCGCTGCAATCAGGTAACTGTCTGTAATGCCAAGATATTGCGTCTCACCATTTAGTAAGTGTCGTGCAATTTCAACATGTGTGCCTTCGTCGGTATACCAACCCGGATTCCAACTCAGGTTATGAAATCGTACAAAATTACCTATTAGCAAGACAAGCATAATAACAAAAATCTGTGATTTGGTCACAATCTCATTTCCTTTATATCGATGCTACATCATGTACACTGACCAACCAGAAATGGCGTGATTTTGCACTTAGTTAGAGTTACTTGAGTAGATTTCGGGAGAATTTAATCTAACCCTCATTGCAACTCAATAATTTAATAGCTCTCTCATTCTAACCTCATCCATTGCTTTGCACCTTGTTGCATAAACGTAGGATGAAAGGACGGAGGGACATATGTCAAAAGTAATTGTAATTGGAAGTGGCTTCGGTGGATTAGGTGCAGCAATCCGCCTTGCAGCAAAAGGTCACAATGTAGAAATTATTGAAAAGCGCGATAAACCCGGTGGGCGTGCATATGTTTATGACATTAATGGGTTCAAGTTTGATGGGGGACCAACTGTTATCACTGCACCCTTTATGTTTGATGACCTTTGGAAAGCTGCTGGAAAGCGTCGAGAAGACTATTTTGATATGGTTCCGTGTGACCCCTTCTATCGGATATTCAATCATGAGGGGCGCAAATTCGATTATAACGGGGATGAAGACTTTATCCTTGAACAAATTCAACAATGGAATCCTGAAGATGCTGATGGTTATCAGCGATTCATGTCAACAACAAAAGCGATTTTCGAAAAGGGATTTGTTGAACTGGCTGACAAACCATTCTTGAAATTTACCGATATGCTCAAGGTTGCACCGGACTTGATTAAGATGCAATCTTATTTGAGTGTTTACCGCTATGTATCGCAATTTATCAAAGACGAATTTCTACGCCGAACATTCTCGTTCCACCCATTGTTAATTGGTGGTAACCCGTTTGATTCTCCATCCATTTATGCCATGATTCATTATCTGGAGCGTGAATGGGGTATTCACTATGCGGTTGGTGGAACAGGTGCAATCGTCAAGGCGATGGTGAAATTGTTTAAAGACATTGGTGGCACAATTCGCCTCAGTACAGAAGTTGATGAGATTCTGATTGAAGGCAAACAGGCAACAGGTGTTCGATTAACAAGTGGCGAAATCATCAAAGCGGATGAAGTTGTTGCTAATGCTGATGTTGGTTATGTCTACGAAAATATGATAGATAAAAAACATCAAAGTACCTTCATGAAGCTCAAGATGGGCAAGATGAAATATAGTATGTCTTTGTTTGTCATCTATTTTGGGACAAATCGCCTCTACCGTGACCATGGTTTGGCACACCATAACATTATTCTGGGCGAACGTTATAAAGGCTTGCTCAGCGATATATTCAACAAACATCATTTGTCAGAAGATTTTTCACTCTATTTGCATATGCCGACCTTGACAGACCCGTCAATTGCACCAGATGGTTGTGAAAATTTCTATGTGTTATCACCTGTGCCACATGAAGGCAGTGGTATTGACTGGACAACTCAAGCAAAACCCTATCGTGATACAATTATGCAGTTCCTTGAAGATAATTATTTGCCGGGGTTACAAGATAGCATCATCGCGGAACACTATATTGACCCTCTACATTTCAAAGATGTACTGAATAGTCGGATGGGTGCAGCCTTTTCTATCCAACCGACATTGACACAATCTGCATGGTTCCGTCCGCACAATAAAGCCGAAGACTTTGAAAATGTTTATTTTGTTGGCGCAGGTACACACCCCGGTGCAGGTTTGCCTGGTGTATTGTCCTCGTCCATTATTGTCGAGAATCTGATTGGTGACGCTGTGACATCAACAGCACCTCAACAGGTATCGGCTAGAAAGCTAGAGCCTGTCACATGAGTGTTATTCAATCACAACCGACATGGGAGTTGCGCTTGCTGTTGACTGCACAAGAGGCATTCAACAGTGCAACACTCGGAGAACAGCAACATATTGACTCGACACGTCTTGAAGAAGCCTATCAGCACTGTAAACAAATAACCCAGTTTCATAGCCGCACATTTTTTGTCGCATCTGGCTTAATGCCACCCGAAAAACGTACGGCGACCCGTGCTTTATATGCGTTTTGTCGCATCACAGATGATATTGTCGATAATGCAAGTTCAGAATTAGAACGGCTTGATAAATTGTCCCAATGGCAAAGTGCAGTAATGGGGGATGGGTCACCTGTAGATGAATTGGCAGAACTGGCATGGGCTGATGCACAAGTGCGATATAGTATCCCGCATGGATATGCTCAACAACTCATCACAGGCGTATCACAAGACTTTACTCAAAATCGGTATGAAACGTTTGCTGACCTTGCCGAATATTCTTATGGTGTTGCATCCACAGTTGGGTTGATGGCAATGCACATCACAGGGTTTGATGGCAAAAAAGCCATTCCATATGCAATTAAACTAGGTGTTGCATTGCAAATGACCAATATCTTGCGAGATATTGCCGAAGACTGGGCGCGTGGGCGCATTTATTTACCACAAGATGAATTACGAGAATTTGGTCTTTCCGATGCGACTATCGCAGATGGCATAGTCACTAACAAATGGCGCGAGTTTATGCGTTTTCAGATTGCACGGGTACATCGGCTATATGATGAAGCACTACCGGGTATTGGTATGTTAGATTCTGATGGGCGATTTGCGATAGGTGCTGCTGCCGGATTATATCGTGCAATTCTTGATGATATTGAAGCCCACGACTATGATGTATTTACACGTCGGGCACACATCAGCACGATGGGTAAGCTATCTCGTTTGCCTCGTATCTGGTGGAACTCACGACGTGCATCTATCATTGCATAATATCGTGGAGAAAACATGAAAATTGGAATCGTTGGTAGTGGGATGGTTGGTGCAACGGCAGCATATGCACTTGTGATGCAAGGCATTGGACGCAAGATTGTACTCGTTGATTTAAACCTCAAACGCGCTCAAGCAGAAGCTGAAGACATTTATCATGCTGTACCATTCGCAGAACCATTAGAAATTGAAGCGGGGGATTACTCTGCGCTTGCTGGATGCCGAATTGTCATCATTGCAGCAGGTGTTGGGCAGAAACCGGGTGAGACACGCATCCAATTGCTGGGTCGGAATGCTGATGTCTTCCGGCAAGTTGTTCCGTCTATTTTAGAATATGCTCCTGATGCTGTGCTTGTTGTCGCTACAAACCCTGTGGATGTGATGACGCATATCACAGCACATATTGCGAGTGAACATGGCATTCCATCATCCCGCGTAATTGGGTCGGGTACAACATTGGATACAGCCCGTTTCCGTACCTTGCTCGGTCGTGCTGTTGGTGTCGATTCACCACATGTACATACCTATGTGATAGGTGAACATGGTGATTCCGAAGTGTTGACATGGTCATTGACGACTATTGCAAATATTCCACTGGAAGAATTTTGTCGCCAGCGGAGCGTAGACTTGAATGATGCTGTGCGTGCGGAAATAGATAATAATGTTCGTCGTGCAGCTTACCACATTATCGAAGGAAAGGGCGCAACCTACTATGGGATTGGTAGCGCGCTAGCAAAAATTTGCGACGTGATACTGCATGACCAACGGTCAATTATGACAGTTTGTACACCACAAGAAGACATTGCGGGTGTCAAAGATGTCACGGTTGCGATGCCACATTTGATTGGTGGTGACGGTATCATTGATAGCTTTCCACTCCCACTCTCGGACACTGAACAACAAAAACTACATGATAGTGCCTCTTTAATTCGAGGTTTATTAGATGATTTGGTTGCGACTGGCAACTTATAAATAGGACTGAGACATGACATATTTTGGCTTTTTGGCAATTTTTTTGGGTATTCCAATCGCTATCTTTAGCTTGTGGACATTGGCTGATTATCGACGTAACAGGTGGATGCCAAAGTCGTTGAGCTTATGGCAACCCTGGGTGGTGATGGTAGCTCTTTGTGTGATTGCCTTTGTATATACGACACCATGGGATAACTATCTGGTAGCGACAAATGTTTGGTGGTATGACATAGACCTTGTTAGTGGCATCATATTTTGGTATGTACCAATTGAGGAATACACTTTCTTCATTGTTCAACCGATTATGACAGGTTTACTCCTTTTTACACTTGCTCGTTACATTAAATCAGATGACCGTCCCGCTGACTCTGTACGGATTCGTATGATAGCAACAGGGACTGTCGGTGTTGTTTGGCTGATTTCTGTCGTGTTACTCATCTATTCTTTTGTCTCCGTTGATGGCAAACCCTTCACTTATCTTGCGCTAGAAGTGTCGTGGGCATTGATTCCCTTGATGATACAGACAGCATTTGGTGCGGATATTCTCTGGCGACATCGTCGGGTTGTTGGCATTGCGATTGTCGTATCAACGCTGTACCTCAGTTTTGCTGATGCGCTTGCGATAGGGTCGGGCACATGGACGATTGACCCGCAACAATCACTCAATATCTATCTTGGTGGTGTCTTGCCAATTGAAGAATTTGTTTTCTTCCTTCTGACGAATACACTGGTTGCAATGGGTATGACGCTTGCATTGGCACAAGAGAGCCTGCAACGGGCTATGAGAATTGGTCTTCTGCGCCCACTGCTACGGTTTCACCCACAGTTTACACAGCTAGCCAAAAGTGGGGTCGCCTAGATGCTTCGGAAATTCCAGACAAAGCTTTCTGCGCGATTATTGATATGGTCAATCTTGAGTATGCTGTCTGGGCTACTGTTACTCAAACGAGGCAAATTCTGGCGTAGTCTTGGTGGACAGTTTATTGTATGGGGTGCAATTGATGCGTTGATTGCAATTGGTGGTCAAGTTGCATTTGAGAATCGCCTCAAAAACACACCTGAAAGTGACATGCCGGAACGTCTGAAGAAAGACAAACGAAATCTCAAAATCGCGCTATGGGTGAATACAGGGCTGGATGTGCTTTACATGATAGGCGGGGTGCGTTGGATGGGGCGACAATCAGATGATGAGAGTGCGCGTGGTAATGGGTTAGGTGTGCTCATTCAAGGAACATTCCTATTTTTCTTTGACCTCTACCACGCGATTAAATTACAAGAGTTACCAGATGAATCAACAGAATCACCCGAAAGCCTCTAAGCAGGTTCAGCATCTTTTGCTTTTTTGAAGGCTTCTAATGTGCGTTCTCTGGCAAACTTATGGTCAACAATAGGGTCTGGATAGTTCTCAGGTGGACTATCCATTTTCCACGGCTCATGAATATATTTTTGCGGGACATCCTCTAGCTCTGGTAGCCAATGCCGAATATATTCACCGTCTTTATCAAACTTCTTCGATTGCGATACAGGATTAAAAATGCGGAAGTAGGGCTGTGCATCTGTGCCTGTACCTGCTGCCCATTGCCACCCGCCATTATTCGCGGCAGGGTCACCATCAAGCAAGTATTGCATAAAGTGTTTTTCACCCTCTTGCCAGTGAATCAGTAAGTCCTTTGTCAGAAAACTAGCCACAATCATCCTCGCGCGATTGGGCATCCAGCCAATGGCTTTCAGTTGTCGCATCGGTGCATCAACAATCGGGTATCCGGTTTGACCATCTTTCCATGCTTGTAATTCATCTGGTGCATCACGCCATTCTAATGGGTCGTAGGTGTCACGAAAGTTGCCACGTCTGACGTGTGGAAAGTGGTACATGATGTGCATATAAAATTCACGCCATGTGAGTTCACTAACCCATGTTTCTATAGAATCTCGGATAGACTTGGCTTCGATGTTGGCATATTTCCCATGCGCTGCCCAATAGGCTTGACGGGGCGATAAGATGCCAAAACGAAAATACGGCGATAAATAGGATGAGCCAGATGGTCTGTCGTCGTCAAATGGGTTGGTAGGCAGGTAATTACGGGCAGAACTATAGGTGTTGATACTGGTTTTGATGTAGTCTGATAACCTATCTTGCGCGTAAGCTTCATCAATAGGTGGAATCGGGATGTCTGTTTCAATCTTTAACTGTTGATGTGATGGAACTCCATCATTTTGCAAACCTTGTAAATCTGAGAATACACTCGCTGTCATTTCGACAGTCGAGATTGCTGGCTTGGTTTTAACGTTCCACTTTTTCTTAAATGGAGTGTAAACCACATATGGGTCGCCATCATCTTTGAGGACACCACCGGGAGGGATGAGTAAGCCATCGTCGAATGATTTCACCTCAACGGATAATTTATCTTGTAGGGCGGTGTCTCGCTTGACGGCAAACGACGTGTAGTCCGCATTGAAGTAGACGGCTGTCGCACCGGATGTGTCAATGAGTTCTAGTAAGACCTCGTGTGGATTACCATGCTGGACGATCAGTTCTGTATTGTACTCTCCCAATCGACTATCAACCGCTTGCATTGCCGACAAAAGAAAAGCCATCCGTGCATGACTATACCATTCGCTATCACGAATGCGTGGGTCAAGAATATACAAGGGGATGACAGGTTGCCCCGTTTTTATCGCTTCATGCAGACCGATATTATCATCTAAGCGTAAGTCACGCCGAAACCAGAAAATGATAGGTGCTTTGCTCATGAATGTGACTTTCCGTAGTGATAGGCTTGTACCGGTAAATTAGCTGGTAATGTTCGCTTGACTTGATTGGCAACTCGAATCGCGCCTAGTGTCACGCCTGCAGTTGATTGACCGGGGAAGATAGAATCACCAACAAGCCGAACATTAGGAATGCCTGTTTTCGGTCCACGCGCTTTGAAAAGTGAAGTCTGAGGAAAGCCTCCGACCATACCCATATGGCGTTGTGTATAAAACTGATAGGTGACAGGTGTTCCCGGTAAAACGAGTTCAGCACCTGCTTTGAAGCCCGGTACAGCTGTGTCGATTGCGTCTATCATGCGTTCGGCATAGGCTTGTTTTTGCTCACCATACGCTGACTTGTCTTGTTCGAGTAAGTCCCACCATTGTTGAATCTGTGTGTGGGTACTGACAGTCACTGCGCGATAGCCTTCCGGTGCACGGGACTTATCCCATTCTGGCGACATCGAGACGAAGATTGAGCGTCCTTCGCCTAGTGCACCATCCATATCAACAATGACTTGATGATGGTCATCCTCATCTTTTGGGAGGGCATCATTTCTGACACCGACATGTAAGACGAATGCACCTTGTGTGAGGTCACGCCGTTTTGTTTCCCGTTTTAAGTTGGCTGGACTGTCTTCACCGAGTAAGTTGTCTAATGACCATGGGGTTGTGTTAGCGATAACGAAATCAGCTTCGATAAAACGTTCTTGTGGATTACGTTTGCCCTTCGTGACATAGACACCCGATGCTCTGCCGTTGTCGATAGCGATGCGTGACACTGAATGCCGATAGAGAATCTCTCCACCGAGTTCCTTGAGTTTGTCGGCTAACTGCTCAGATAAACCACCGATGCCTCCTTCGACATGGAACACACCCTGACGGGACAAATCCAATGCTGTTGCACCGTATAGGGCGTTGACATGTGGGGTTGTAGTCTGGGCTGAGATAAGTAATTGTCCGTCTAAAAAGCGCACGAAGGCTTTGTTATCAGCAAGACCCTTACGTTGAATCCATTGATAGACACTACTGAATGCAAATGGAATCATCTGTAAATCACGCGGGAAGTTCATCAACCCGACTTTTGCGAGTTGTAGCAATTCGACGATGTCAGTTGGTGGGAAGGGTAGACCTTGTGCTGACATCTTCCATGCTAATTCTGCGATACTGTGTTGTTCTTCCCAGAATGCGGAAGTGCCGGGGAAATTTTTCTCAACATCAACATTATCGGCACATAGTTTGACCGTCCGGTCAGGTAAGTGCACAACCCACGCGGGGTCATGTTGATGGACATGCCAGTCTATGCCGAGGAGTTCCCCAGATAGGGCATGTGGTCCGTTGGGTTGGAAGCCTCCAGCGACGGTTGCACCTGCATCAAAGCGATAACCTTTGTGTAAAAATGTACCTGCTGACCCGCCGGGGTAGGTGTTGGCTTCGATAACCGTGACCTGAAACCCTTCTTTTGCAAGCAGTCCGGCTGTGGTCAATCCACCGACTCCTGCGCCGATGATGACAATATGTGGTGTAGTGTTTGTATTCATTGTTAGCGTGTTGCCATCCTTGTGCGTAAGTGACGATAAAAGAATAGTATCCGTAGGGGAATCCCATCAAACATCAGGCGTGTGAATAAGCCCTGTAAACCAGAATTATGGGCAATGGTGACACGGTCTTGTAATTCGACCCCGCCATCAACTTCCGTGAAGATATGCTCATGTCGCCAATATGCCATTGGACCTTTTATCTGGCGGTCAGCAAAGGAATTTTCTGTTGGTCCTTCTTCATGTCGTGCTACCCATCGGAAAGGAATTGGACCAAACCATAATGTAAATTCAATTTCACCTTCACTGATTGAGGTACGGTCATCCCGATGCAGTTGCATAAAAATGGGTGGTGGTGTGAGATTTGATAGGGCTTTGGGGTCTTGATGAAACCCCATCATTTTGTCAAGTGTTGTGTTCATCACACTCTTTTTGACAAAGGTGTGAGCATTTGCTGGCTGTTCTGTCATTGTTGTTCCTGATTGAGTTGTGATTATAAATTCAGTCATACGTTCATTATGTCTTAAAAGTTATAAAACTGAATAACTTCACTATGAATATCTGATGAGTTTGACTTTCTCAGACAATTTGATACAATCCGCGTCCCCAAAAATTTCAGACAAAGGCAATGCTTATGAATATGATAGGTCAACGGATTGTAATCATTGGTATATCAGGGTCAGGTAAGACGACATTAGCGCAACAATTAGCACAGCTATACGATTTACATCATATCGAGTTGGATAATCTGTTCTGGAAACCTAATTGGGAAATGTCCGACAGTGAAGAGTTTTTGGCGAGCGTCAAACGCGAATTAGCTAAGAGTGATAGTTGGGTTGTGGATGGCAACTATACACGAGTTGGCGCGCCATACATTTGGAAGCATGCTGACACACTGATTTGGTTAGACTATCCGTTGCGGGTTAATCTGTGGCGATTGTGGAAACGGTCGTGGAGACGTTTTCTGCGACGTGAAAAACTGTGGGATGCAGGCAATACTGAAAATCTTTGGAAGCACTTCTTTACGAGAGATTCTTTGTTCTGGTATGCAATCAAATCACATCCCATCAAGCGTAAACAGTATATGCAGGTATGGCAATCTCACGATTATGCGACCCACAATAAATTTCATCTTCAATCACCAACAGAAACGAACCATTGGTTGGAAATACTTAAACATGAAAACGGTTAATCTCATCTCGTAATTGTTGAGCAGATAACGCTGGGTCGTCACTGAAAATGATGCCACGCGACGAATTGATGATAAGTCCTGCGCGATGACTATTGAGTCCGGCTTTCATAACAGCTTCAATATCACCACCTTGTGCGCCAATACCGGGGACAAGCAAGGTCAAATCACCCGTAACGTGACGGATTTTCGCCATTTCTTCGGGATAGGTCGCACCGACTACCAACATACAATTATTATTGGTGTTCCATTCGTCAGCGACCCGTTCTGCGACGATTTGCCATAAGGGTTTGCTATCTATCTCTAGCGATTGAAATTCCCCCGATCCGTGATTGGATGTCCGGCACAAGATGATACAGGCTTTGTCTTCATAATCCAGAAAGGGTTGCAACGCATCACGACCCAGATACGGGCTGAGCGTAATCGCGTCGAAACCAATCTCATCAAAAATAGCACGCGCATAAGCACGGCTTGTATTGCCAATGTCGGAGCGTTTCGCATCGCAAATCGTCAGAATATCAGGGTGCAGGTCTCGTAAATATTCAATGGATAATGCTAATTCGTTAAGACCGTCTGCACCCCGTTCTTCGTAAAATGCCATATTGAACTTAAATGCGGAGACATGGTCGGCAGTTTTCTTGATAATTTCTCGATTAAAATCTAACTGTGGTAATGACTGTTTCCTATACCAATCGGGCAATTTTGAAATATCACTATCTAAACCGACACACACAAGAGAATTTACAGCATCTACTCGTTGATTGTATTTATCCAGAGCTTTCATGCGTATTTGTTCCCCCAAGTATGCGGATTGTCGAACCAATCTCTTATAATGTCAGCTTCTGTAACTGTGAATAGGTGTTGTTCAAGGGCGATGTCTAAGATGGTTTCAAAATTTGTCAGTGTATGGAGTGTTAGATTGGCAGCGTCGAATGCTTGCTGGGCTTCTGTGAAACCATAACTGACAATTGCCAATATGTTAGTCACAATACCACCAGCCTCTCTTATGGCTTCTACACCAGATAGACTACTCCCACCAGTGGTTAAGAGGTCTTCAACGAGTAATACCCGTTTCCCGTCAACATCTCCACCTTCGATACGATTACCTTTGCCGTGACTCTTAGCTTCTTTGCGAATGAATACAGACGGCTTTTGGGTAATGTAAGCCAGCGCAGAACTATGTGGCACACCACCAACAGCGACCCCTGCAATCACATCAAATTCAAGTGATTCTGTGTCAATCAGAGAGTTAAACCCCTCTACAATTGTATGCCATTCCTTCGGATGAAAAATCAATTGTCGATTGTCAACATAAACAGGTGATACGATACCGGACTTGAATGTGACAGGGTTATCGGGTAAAAAACCAACGGCTTTAATTTTTAGCAAGGCTTTCGCTATAGACTGCGTCAAACTCGTATTCATGTTTGGGTAGCTCACTTTCGATGATAGCTGCTGCTAGAGGTCCACGATAAATAATGGCTGACCAGTATTGTACAGCTTTTACATCTAAGGTGCGATAGTCTCGATAGGTTAGCCCGTTGACGATACCGCCACAGCCAACAATATCAATATCATAATTCATGCGAATTTTTTCTAGGCGTAGATGGGCAACTGCCATGATGGCTTCTTCAAACAATTCACCACCTCCAACACCGGCTTGTATCGTCGGGTCATCTGGTGTAGGTTGAGCCAGTGTATTGGTCGCTACTATCGCTTTGACCCCGACCTCTGTGAAAATCCGAATCAGCATATGGTATTGTTCGCGCTCCAGATTGGGGCTAATTTTCACCCATAAGGGAACATCCAGATTATGCGATTTCAGGTGATTCAGAAAGGCATTGCAGAGTTGGCGGGTTTCGGCTTCTAATTGATGTCCAAGCGGGTCATCTTCAGTGTTAGGACAACTAAGGTTCAACGTAAACCATGTGGGAATTACCCCTTCATCAATGAAGAATTCTATAGCTTCGACCATTTCTTTTTCTTGTTGATTGACATCTGGCACACCTGGCGATACGGCAATATTGATGCCGAACTCTTTGGGTAATTGAGTTTTCTTACCGCCCAAGAATTTTGCCGCTGCCATTGCTCCCGGATTTTTCAGACCAATACGATTTTGAGTTGATTGTGATTCCACATTGCGCCACACAACTGTCCCTGCATTGCCTATGCGCGGGTGACGGGTGAACGACCCAAACTCTACAGGACCTACTAATGTCGGTATGATATGCCAACCGGGCATAATATTACGCTTTTCGTGATAGACTGCTGTTAGTGCATCACCCTCACCGTGAAAGCCATCACCCTTTACAAACCCAGCTGCCAGAATCAGCGGATGGCTTAAGGTTATGCCACCAACCTCAGTTGGATTTTCTTTGAAGGCGATACTATGCAAGAATGCCGCACTCCGTAGAGCAAAACTGCGCTTCTCTAACCAACGAATCAATGCAATTGTACCCTCATGTGTTCGTTGGGCTGACAGTTTAAAGATAAATCGTTTTGCGAGTTGCTTGTAGCCTGTGTTAATGCCGATGAGAATGAGTTTGATAAATAGTTTTCTCATGCACCTGTTCCAAATAAATTGTTTCCAAATCCGCGTTGGCTGAGAATCTGTTCGCCGTCATATACTCGCTGACCCCGTATCCATACTTCAAGGACTTTACCAGAAACCGTCATACCCTCAAATGGAGACCAACCACATTTTGTGTGTAGGTTTTCACGCTTAATCTCGTAGGTTGCATCGGTGTCAACGACTGTATAGGTCTCCGCTGGTACGTTGATGTGCCATATTTTCTGTACATTAGTCGATAACATATCCACGGCGCGGTTAAGAGTTAGTCTACCATCATTTACAGCTTGTACCATTAAGGGTAGATTCGTCTCCAAGCCGGGAACGCCATACGCGGGTGATTCAGCTTCTTTTTCGGCAATAGTATGAGGCGCATGGTCAGACTCAATGATGTCCACGATACCGGAGTCTATCGCTTGCCAGAGTGCTTGTTGGTCGGCTTTGGTTTTGAGTTCTGGTTTCATTCGACCAAACCCACCTAATGTAGAAACATCCTCTTCCGTCAGATATAGATGATGTGGACATACGCCAACAGTGACGGGCAAACCGTCAACTTTCGCCTGTGTCAGTAAGTCGATTTCCAATTTGGTGCTGATGTGTAAAAAGTGTGTCGGTTGTCGATATTTGTGGACTAAATCTAAGATGTCGTGTACAGTTTCACCTTCGGCATGGACAGCGATTAATTTACTTTTTGACCATGCGTTATAGTGTTTATCACGTTCTTCTTGATTTTCGATGAGTAAGTCACCCGTAGTCGAGTTGTTATAAATTTTTAGCCCACATACTTGATTGATGATTTCTTCATATTGGTCGATGTTATCTGCTTGTGACGCACCAAAATATAATCCCCAGTCACAGCGTGCTGTTTGATTGATTCGTTCTAATTTACTTTGCAATCGTTCGGCATTGATAGTTGAAGGCGATGTGTTCGGCATATCGAATACTGCCCAATATCCGCCTGCAATTGCGGCTTTTGTCTCAGTCTCGAATGTTGCCTTATGTGACCAATCAAGGTCGCGTAGATGGGTGTGTGGGTCAATCATTCCATGGATTTTGATAACTGGCATTAGACATATACCCCACGCAATACTTTGACTAAGAGTGCCATCCTGACGAACATCCCATTTTCCATCTGCTCAAAATAAATAGAGCGGGTGTCTTTATCGAGGATGTCATGGTCATCCCGTGTTCCCATTTCATGTTTGCGGGGTAGGGGGTGCATCAATATTGCATCGGGGCGGGCTTCGGCAAGGACTGATGGCAACATAATGAAACGGTCTTTTATTTTGTTATATTCGGTTTCGTCCTCAAAGCGTTCCTCTTGAATGCGCGTCCAATAAATAACATCTGTCTCGTGTATGACATCCATGAGGTCATCGGTTTGGACGACGGTCATGCCATGTGCTTGTATCAGGCCCGTGATTTTAGCTGGCATCTGTAATGTTTCGGGTGCGACAAAACATAACCTTACATTTTTTGCGTCGTAATATGCAATTAACTTGGCAAGAGAATGCACTGTACGCCCATGTTTGAGGTCTCCGACGAGTGTAATTGTCAGGTTGTCGAGGGATTGTTTCTGGTCATAGATAGTGAAGATGTCGAGTAATGCCTGTGTTGGATGCTCACCAATGCCGTCCCCACCGCTGACAACAACCGTTGGGTTGTCAATGCGCTTGTTCAACAGGTCAAGGTAGTATCCGGCTTCATATGACGACCCAATTTCGGGATGTCTGAGCGCAATGACATCAGCATAACAGCCAGCTGCACGAATTGTATCAGAGAGATTTTCACCTTTGTACATTGACGAAAACTGAACCCCATTACTAACTGCAATCACATCACCGCCGAGTCGTCGCATGGCTGCCTGAAAGGACATATCCGTGCGTGTACTAGCTTCAAAAAACAACGAAGCCATGACTTTGCCAGCGCAGAGTTCTGTTAACCCTCTATCATGTGTTCGGATGCGTCGCCGGATTGAAGTAGCTGCATTGAACAAAATGTCGAGGTCTTCACGCTGGAATTGGTCAACAGAGATAATGTGTTTGCCTTGAAACTCCCCGTCAATTGATGGGGGTTTGTAAGTCAGTGCATGTTTACTGAGAATGCGCCCCTGATTATCGTTGTCTGACATAAGACTCCCTTGAGTTAAATTGTCTGAATTTGTGAATAATTATAGACTAGTCTAAAACGCTTTTGCAGAATTAGATTGATTCATGCGATACTGATATTAAGAGACACTTATATTGTCTAATAAACGAAGCTGTATTGATGTGGTGATATATCATGACTGACCTAACGACAATCTATGACCAACTAAAAATACTTTCACTTGAGTCTAATGTACCCATTTCAGAATTAGTACGTGATTTATCTTATCAGTCGAATGATATACCTGCGCAACAGACTGACTTATCTTATGCTGCAATGTTAACTGATGCCATCGGTTTGATTACACAGACGCAGTCACTTGATGTGTTTTTTGATAACTTGTTTGGATACTTTTCAGATTTAGTCGATTTTGATATTGGACTTGTTCTCATCATTCAGGAGGGGTTAGCAACTGTTCAATACTGTAGATGTGATTTCGATGATTTGACTATGGTCGGAAAGGCAATAAACGTATCGCCGATTTCTCTATCTGTTGAGCAAAAATCTTACTATAGCATTTTGGATGTACATGATTCAGAAAGATTGTATCCCTTACTGCCAGATTACGAAATTTACTCAACACTTGTTCTCTCAATTGTGTCAGATAATGAAATAATTGGATACTTTATGCTATGCCGATTTCAGGCGTATGATTTTGATGAAGCTATAGCATCAGCGTTATTCCCCTTTGTGAACCTCGCCAGCGGTGCTATCCAAAACCAAAAATTGTTGACTACGGTTAGTCAAAGTGCCGATGAGCTAGCAACCCTCTATCATGCGACATCCGTATTGTTTCGTGCTGATAATCTAACTGATTTTGCTTTACAGATAACGGAAGTTGTTGTACGAACATTTGACTATGCTGATTGTGGTCTGATGGTGGTTGATACTGTGTCTGGAGAAATTGAGCGGGTGAGTCGTGCTGGGTCGGCGATGGCAAGTTCATCACATCGTTTGCTTATTGATGGTGATGGGTTAGTACCAAAAGCAATTCGAGAACAACGGTTGATTTATGAACCAGATGTGAGACAAGCATCGGACTATGTGATTGGCGATGAGCGAAGCTTGTCGGAATTGGTTGTGCCGTTAAAGGGAACACAAGGCATATTAGGGGTGCTCGATTTTCAATCTCCACAGATTAACGCATTTAACGAACGTGACCAGCGTTTGATGGTTGCATTCGCTGAGCGTGTTGCCCCAATTTTGGAAAATGTCAGATTATATGATGAGTTAAGACAATATGCGATTGAGTTAGAATCACATGTTGCAGACCGTACATTGGAATTGCAACAAACAAAAGAGCAACTAGAAACGATTATTCGCAGTAGCCCTGATGCAATTGTATTGTTGGATAAGCATGGTGTTGTCAAACAGGCGAATCTTGCATGGCTTTCAATGGTGGGATTGTCTGCACCAGAAGTCGTTGAGCAACCATTGGTAAACCTATTGTCGCCTGTAGATCGAGAGCAGTTAATCTTTAAGATTCAGCAAACCCTCCAAGATGAGTTGGAGAATGACATGTTTGCGATTATCTATAACCGTTCATACAATCGCCAAATTGAGGTCGAGATTTCGATTGCGCCGATATTGGAAGGACGCGAAACGGGTATCGTCTGTAACATCCGCGATATGACACAACATAGAGAGACGGAACGATTATTACGAGAGGCTCTTGAAAAATCCAATGAATTAAGTGACCTAAAAACCAAGTTTGTCACTATGGCTTCTCACGAGTTCCGCACACCATTAACCACGATTTTATCATCCAGTGACCTAGTGAAAAAATACTTTGATAGGCTGTCCCCTGCAAGCATTGTAAGCCACTTGCAGAAAATTATTCGAGAAGTAAATTATCTCAATCAGTTAATTGAAGACATCCTACTGATTGGACGTGAGGCACAGGAAGGTTTTATAGTATCGTATGCCTCACATGATTTGATAGCACTTATCCGCCAACATGTTGAAAAAGTAAAATCCATTGACAACCATCAGCATCCGATTCAAGTTAAAATCTCTGAAAGATGCCGAGATGTTATAACCGATGCGAACCTGATAACCCATATCATCGACAATTTACTGTCCAACGCTTGTAAATATTCACAGCCCGGTCAACCTGTTTTACTCGAAATTACAGCAGTACAGTCTCTCAGAATCACAGTGCGCGATAAAGGAATTGGTATCCCCGAATCGGATTTCGATAAACTGTTTGAAATCTTTCATCGGGGCAGTAATGTAGGTAATGTACGCGGTACAGGTATTGGATTGGCAATTGTTCATGAATCGGTTCAAGCTCTAGGTGGCGAAATTCATGTCCGCTCTAAAGTGAATAAAGGGACAGTGATTTCCATAGAATTGCCCCTGCGCGAAAACTAGTTTTAGAATAAGCTAACGACTTTGCCACCTTCGTCGATGTCAACATTCATCGCAGCTGGTGTGCGACCAAGTCCCGGCATCGTTCGGACATCACCACATAACGGATAGATAAACCCTGCGCCTGTTGATGCACGAATGTCTGTGATAGTGATAGTAAAGCCATCGGGTGCGCCTTTGAGTTTTGGGTTATCACTCAAGCTAAGATGCGTTTTTGCCATACAGATAGGTAGTTCGCGCAATCCCTGTTCTTCATATTGTCGTATTTTTCGCTCAGCAATCGGTTCATAAATGACCCCATCTGCTCGATAGATTTCTCGTGCAATGGTTTCAATTTTATCTTTGATAGACATATCATCTGGATAGAGTAATTGAAAATCGTTGGGTTGTTTGCAAGCTGATACAACCATCTCGGCTAGTTCTGTTGCACCTTTTCCCCCTTCAGCCCAATGTCTGGCAACCGCGACTCCTGTTGCACCTGCTGCTTCTGCAATTTCCTTGACGGCTTGTATCTCTGCGTCTGTATCAGATTCAAATACATTGATGGCAACTACTGGATTCACACCGAATTTTCTGAGATTTTCCAGATGGCGCACCATATTGACCGCACCTGCTTCGACATCGGCAACATTTTCTTCGGTTAGAGCAGGGTCAATCGGTTTGCCGGGGATAATGCGATACTTATCTGTATGAGCTTTCAATGCACGAATTGTTGTCACGAGTACAACGGCATTAGGTTTTAGACCAGAGATGCGTGACTTAATATTAAAGAATTTCTCTGCACCAATATCTGCGCCAAAGCCCGATTCCGTGATGACATACTCGCTCGTTTTCATAGCAATAAGGTCAGCGATGATAGACGAGTTCCCGTGTGCAATGTTAGCAAATGGTCCAGCATGGACAAGCGCGGGTGTGTTTTCCAGTGTTTGCATCAAATTGGGTTTAATTGCTTCTTTCATCAAAACCGTTGCTGCACCAGCTGCTTGTATATCTTCAGCGGTAATTGGTTTTTTATCTTTATCGTAAGCAATCACCATGCGTCCGATGCGTTCGCGCATATCTTGTAATGACGTTGTTAAAGCGAGGATTGCCATAATCTCTGAGGCAACAGTAATATCAAACCCTGTCTCACGAGGCACACCATCGAAACGCTTGCCCAAGCCGATGATGACATTCCGTAAAGCGCGGTCGTTTAGGTCAACCACACGTCGCCACGGTATATTGTGAATGTCGATATTAAGTTTATTGCTATGATAGATATGGGCATCAAGCATCGCTGCAATCAGATTATGCGCTGCAGTGATGGCATGAATATCACCTGTCAGATGCAAATTGAAGTTTTCCATCGGGACAATTTGACTGTAACCACCACCAGCAGCTCCGCCTTTGATACCAAATGTAGGACCTTGCGACGGCTGACGAACCGTAATAACGGCATTTTTGCCAATATGCTTCATCGCTTGACCAAGACCGACAGTTGTTGTGGATTTGCCCTCACCGAGTGGGGTGGGGGTAATTGCTGTCACATCGACATACTTTGCGTTGGGACGTGACTTTAGTTTGTCTAGGACACTGAGGTTAATCTTGGCGACATGTTTACCATAATGTTCTAGGTCTGTGTCAGGGTCGAGTCCCATTTGTTCGGCAATTTGATTGATATGGACGAGTTGAGCACTTTGAGCAATATCTAAATCGGAAGGGATAGACATATTAAATTTCCTTTGTGCAATTCAATAAGTTTTTCCTTTATCTTACTGGTATTGGCAGAAATTGTCTCGCGGACAAATACCGAGTTTGTATGCTAATTGTCATATCTTTGATTGCAATCTACTACTGACCGCCGTATGATTGTGCGGTACATCTATGAATTGTTTTACTGTAGGGGGAACATGGCAGATTCAGCGACATTACTCATTTCATGCCCAGACCAAAAAGGTTTGGTTGCTACCATTACCAATTTTATCTTCAAGCACGAAGGAAATATTCTACACCTCGACCAGCATGTGGATGTTGAGACAAACATATTCTTTATGCGAGTGGAGTGGGATTTGGCAAACTTCAAAATCTGGCGACAAGATATTGCATCACAGTTTCAACCACTTGCGGATACTTATAATATGACGTGGCAGTTGCACTTCAGCGATGATATACCACGTATGGCAATCTTCGTCTCGAAGCAGTCTCATTGTCTCTATGATATTTTATCGCGCTGGCAATCAGGGGAATTTCCAGTCGATATTCCGCTGATTATTAGCAATCACCCCGACCTTGAGCCGATTGCGCAGAAGTTTGATATTCCCTATCATGTCTTTCCAATCACAAAAGACACCAAAGCCGAACAAGAAAAAGCTCAGCTTGATCTCTTAGCCAATCACAATATTGATTTTGTGGTCTTGGCGCGTTACATGCAGATAATCACGGATAACTTTATCGGACATTATCCACAGAACATTATCAATATCCATCACTCGTTTTTGCCAGCATTCGTTGGTGCACGCCCATATCATCAAGCTTATGCACGCGGTGTGAAGATTATCGGTGCGACGAGCCACTATGTGACTGCTGAGCTAGATGCAGGACCGATTATTGAACAGGATGTCACCCGTGTAACACATAAAGACTCCGTCAAAGATATGGTACGTAAGGGCAAAGACCTAGAAAAAACCGTATTGGCGCGGGCTATCTGGTATCACTTGCAAAATAGAGTATTGGTCTATGGTAACAAGACCGTTGTATTTCATTAGGTAAGGCGTGATATGGCAGTAAATCTAAAAGCGACATCCAGCAATTTAGTTCATCGGAGTCCAATATATTACGGTTGGGTGGTCTGGTTTGTCGCACTAGTTGGCATGATTGCGACATCACCGGGGCAGAGTTTTTCTGTTTCACTATTTTTCGATTTTTTCATCGAAGACTTCGGACTCGACCGAACAACAGTGAGTAGTCTATACGGGGCGGGTACATTCATTGCATCATTGACACTCACTTGGGTCGGTCGAAAACTTGACTTGTTGGGTAATCGCCGAATGGGTGTGATTGTCGGTATACTATTTGGGATTGTCTTGACCTTGTGCTCACTGATAACAGGACCATTTATATTATTGTTGGCATTCATCGGCATTCGTGGGTTAGGGCAAGGCTCGCTATCGTTGGTGAGTTCGACCTCGATTGCCAATTGGTTCATGCTCAAGCGTGGTCGGATGATGTCGTTTTTGTCACTGATTTTCGCGTTGTTTCAAGGGTTGTATGTCAATCTGCTTCGTATCTTGTTGGAGACAATGGACTGGCGAGAGGTGTTTGTACTACTTGGTATCGCTGTCGGGATTATTGTTATTCCTTTGTTTGGCTTTTTAATGCGAAACCGCCCCGAAGAATATGGACTGCTACCTGATAACATGCAAGTCAAGAAGAAAAAGAATGACGACAAAGTTGAGCTAGAAGAAGAATCATGGACATTGGCAGAGGCGATGCGCACACCGATGCTGTGGATTTTTATGTTTGCCAAGATGTTACCCGCTGCATGGGGTACAGGCTTGATTCTGCATCAAATTTCTATCTTTGCTGAGCTGAATCATAGTGCACAAACCGCTACAGAAACCTATGCTTTGATGGCGTTATTCTCGGCGGGGTCGTCACTCATATTCGGCTATATGGTTGATACATTTAAACCTGCTTATATTGTGGTGATTCAAATGGGGGCAATGTTGGTTGCATCTATTCTCGCAATTTACATGACTGAGACATGGTTGTTGATTGTCTATGCCATTTCTTTTGGTTTAGTGATGGGCGTTGGCGGTGTCTTCGATGGTGCGGTATGGGCAAATTTGTATGGTCGCCAGTATCAAGGGTCGATACGTGGGTTTGTCTTTACATCGGGTGTTATCGGTAGTGCAATCGGTCCGGCGATATTTGGACTCAGTTTTGATTATGCCGGTGGGTATGCCTTTGGATTGTGGCTTGGGGCGGGATTATGTGGTCTCGCATTGATTATGAGCTTACTCGCACCTGAACCACGCAAGAAGAAATCCGTGACTATATAAAAGTAGGCTTGGGCAGTTAACATATATCAACTGCCCAAATCATCACTTTATTGTTTTTTGAGTATCAAGATACCAAATGGTGGCAACGTTAGATTGACGCTATTCGGCAAGCCATGTTTTTCAACCTCTTGTGATTGTACACCACCCTGATTGCCAACATTGCTCCCGCCGTAAACATCGGCATCACTATTGAGCATCTCTTTATAAAATCCTGCTTCGGGCACACCGAGTTGATAATGCTCACGGACGACAGGTGTGAAGTTAATGACAATAAGCAGGAAGTCTGATTTGTCTTTCGCATAGCGGACATAACTATAGGTGCTGGCATCGGCATCGTTGGCTTCTATCCATTGGAATCCCTCTCCGCTAAAGTCAACTTCATAGAGTGCGGGTTGATCTTTGTAGAAGTGGTTGAGGTCACGTACCCACTTTTGCAAGCGTTCGTGTTTTTCATAACCGAGCAGATGCCAATCTAGCCCACGCATTTCACTCCACTCAGAAAATTGTCCAATTTCTGCACCCATGAAGTTAAGGATTTTGCCAACTTGTGTATATTGGTAGCCGAACAATGCGCGAACCTGCGCGAATTGTTGCCAGTAGTCCCCCGGCATTTTACCAATAATTGAACCTTTACCATGAACCACTTCATCGTGTGATAAAGACAGCACAAAATTCTCCGAGAACGCATAGAGCAGGGCAAAGGTGATTTGGTTGTGATGAAATCGGCGGTAAACAGGGTCAAGTTTCATATATTTGAGTGTGTCGTGCATCCAGCCCATATTCCACTTGAGGGTGAAGCCAAGACCGCCAACATATGTCGGACGCGATACCATGGGCCACGCCGTTGATTCTTCTGCAATGGTGACAGCACCGGGCACTTCTTGATGGACAACTTCGTTAAATTCCCGAAGGAATGCTAGAGCTTCCAGATTTTCGTTACTCCCATATTGATTGGGTATCCATTGCCCATCTTCACGAGAGAAATCCAGATAAATAATCGACGATACCGCATCAACTCGTAGACCATCAATGTGATATTGCTTAAGCCAGAATAGGGCGTTGGCTACAAGGAAGTTACGGACTTCGTTGCGCCCGTAGTTGAAAATCATTGTACCCCAATCAAGCTGTTCCCCTTTGCGTGGGTCTTCATGGCTGTAAAGATGGGTGCCATCAAAGTAGTTGAGACCGTGTCCATCTTTTGGGAAGTGTGCAGGTACCCAATCCAGAATTACGCCGATGTTGCTCTGGTGGCATTTATCGACAAAGTACATAAAGTCATCTGGTGTCCCGAAGCGACTGGTCGGCGCATAATAGCCAATGACTTGATAACCCCATGAAGCATCTAAAGGATGTTCAGATACGGGCAGAAGTTCGATGTGTGTATACCCCATATCAACGAGATACGGAATAAGTTCATCAGCGAGTTCTCGATAAGTCAGATATTCGCCTTCGTCGTTTAACTTCCATGAGCCGAGATGAATTTCATACATGTTCATTGCTTGTTCGAGTGGGTCTTGCTCAGCTCGTTGGGTTATCCAATCATCATCTTCCCATTCATACTGGTTGATGTCATAGACGATGGATGCTGTGTTCGGACGGACTTCAGCATAAAATCCATACGGGTCTGATTTTTCTGCTGTATAACCCCGATTGTGCGATTTGACCTCGTATTTATAAGCTGTACCTACATCAATATTGGGGATAAAAATCTCCCAGATACCGGATGGTCCACGACTTACCATAGCATGGGTACGATTATCCCAACGATTAAAGTCACCAACGACAGAGACTTTATAGCAATTGGGTGCCCACACAGCAAAGTTAACACCTGTCACACCATCGACTTCACGGAGATGTGCGCCGAGTTTGTCGTAAATTTGCAGGTGGCGACCTTCACCAAATAAATACACATCATAATCGCTCAGGAAACTATCAAAAACATAGGGGTCTGCATAAGATTCTGTGGTCTTTTCAAAGGTCTTGGCTTCAAAATGATAGGGGACAGTTGCCCATGTTTTGTCTAGTTCAGCGACAAAGAGACCCTCATCAGAGACTTTTTCCATTTTAACTTCGGTTTTGGTCTCATCATTGATAAGTTGCATTGTGTCTGCCCACGGACGGAAGGTGCGGATTGATACCCCATCTTTGGTTTTATGCCGTCCGAGTATCATTTGTGGTGCGCCGTTTTCACCAGTTATCAGGGCTTGAATTGCCTCTTGGTTAATATTTTGTGCCATAGATTATCCTTTATGTGTCATTATGTTGACTTTGGTTGAATATTATAACCTGAATATATGGAAATCGTAATATTAGACAAAATCTATGTCGATATGCGATAATCGAACAAACGTTTGTTGAAAGTGGATTATGGCAAAAACACGTAAAATTCTACATCTCGATTTGGATGCATTCTTTTGTGCGGTTGAGGAACAACTTAACCCTGACCTCAAAGGTCAAGTGATTGCTGTTGGTGGTCAGCCTGACCAGCGCGGTGTGGTTGCCTCTGCATCGTATCCGGCGCGTGCCTATGGGATACGGTCAGCTATGCCCATGTCGCAAGCGGTGCGTTTGTATCCTGACTTGATTATCGTTGGACAACATCGACAAGCCTACAGCGAACGTTCAAAGGCAGTTATGGATATACTCCGTGATACGACACCATATGTCGAGCAGTTATCAATTGATGAAGCATTTCTGGATGTAACTATATTGCGCGGTACAATCGAGACAATTGCACAAGACTTGCAAGCGCGCATCAATCAAGAATTAGAATTGCCGTGTTCACTAGGCGGGGCAACTAGTAAACTTATCGCCAAAACTGCTAATACCATCGGCAAAGCCAGTCAACCCAAAGACAAACCTCCGAATACAATTACCATTGTTCCAGATGGTGAAGAAAAACAATTTCTTGCGCCATTATCCATCCGTGAATTATGGGGTGTCGGATCGAAGACAGCACAAAATTTAGAAAAGCTCGGCTTGCATACCATCGGTGATATTGCGCGTTGGTCAGAAACAGAATTATCGGGGCGGTTTGGCAAGTTGGGGCGTGACCTCTGGCAGCGAGCGAATGGAATTGATTATCGCCCCGTCGAATCATCTGGAGAATCGAAGTCTATCAGTAAAGAAACAACCTTCACGACTGATATCAAAGACGAAGCCAAACTCAAGCAGACACTGCGCTGGTTATCCGACGGGGTGGGGCGACAGACACGCAAGTCAGAGTTATATGGTACAACAGTCAAAATCAAAATGCGTTGGTCGGACTTTTCGACGATGACACGGCAGATGACATTGACCAATGCAACTGACCGTGACGATGAAATATTTGACTGTGCGGAATCTTTGTTTGACCAGTACTGGGTAAAAGGCAAACCTGTACGATTATTGGGTGTAGGTATCAGTGGATTTGTCGAGCCAAACCGACAACTTGGCTTGTGGGATAATCCCGAAGTTGAGAAGCAAGCCGATGAGTTACAATCTACATTGGACTTGTTGAAAGATAAATTCGGAGAGTCCTCATTAAAGCGAGCCAGTGATTTAAAACGTCGTCAGCATGATGATAACAAGCGATAATCGCCATGCTGACAAAAGACGCTAAACCATCGTGAATAACTTGTGATAGACACCTTGTAGGTCAAGCAATTCTTGATGTGTACCTTTTTCGATAATCTCGCCGTGATCCATCACCACAATCATATCAGCACTTGTAATGGTGCTGAGGCGGTGTGCAATGACAAAGCTGGTACGACCAACAAGCAATCGTTCTAATGCTGTCTGAATCAATCGTTCCGTTTGTGTATCAATGTTACTGGTTGCTTCATCAAGTATGAGAACACGCGGGTCTGCGAGTAGGGCACGGGCAAATGCAAGTAATTGACGTTGCCCTGTGGATAAGACCGCGCCACCTTCCATAATGTCGGAATCATATCCATTTTCCAGCGCGACGATAAAGTCATGTGCGCCAACAGCTTTTGCTGACTCTATGACTTCTTCGTCTGTTGCATCCAGCCGACCATAGCGGATATTATCCATGACTGTACCTGCAAACAGGTTGGTATCCTGTGGGACGACTCCAATTTGTTTACGCAAGCTGTTCTGGGTGACTTCTGTCAAATTAAAGCCATCAATTGTGACTTGTCCCATCGTCGCATCATAGAAGCGCATAATGAGTTTGACCATCGTACTTTTGCCCGCGCCTGTGTGACCAACAAACGCAACTGTTGACCCTGCTGGTACATCGAGATTGACATTTTTTAGTACCAGCTCACCACTTTCAGTATAGCGGAACGATACATCATCAAAGCGAACATGTCCGTCAATATCAGGCAAGGGTTTGGCATTATCTGTATCTTTGATGCTAATCGGAAAGTCCATCAACTTGAAGATTTTGTAACCCGATGCCATCACTGCCTGAAACAGATTGTAGCGTTGTGCCAACATCCGAATCGGGAAGAAGAATTGGTCAATATAGAGGATAAATGCCAGCAACACACCGACCGTGATATTCTGGTCAAGCACAAGTGTCCCGCCGACAAAAATCAGCGCACCTGTCGCAACACCGCCAACCAGCTCGATACTTGGGAAAAACAAGCTAGAGATAAACGACGCTTTGACGTTTGCCTCACGGTTTTCCATGTTGATGTCACCAATAAAACGGTCGTAATTATACTTCTGACGGTCGAATGCTTGCGTCACTTTCACACCGTTAAAGGCTTCCGATAGTTCTGCATTGACCTTCGCATTAGAGTCTGACACACCAAGATAGGCTTCCCGCGCATAGATACGCCAGAAGTTCGCAATCACACCAAGTACCAATAGAACAATCACAGCCACAACCGTGAGTTGAATATTGATAAGAATCATCGAAATAATGATACCAGCTAGCATCAATACTTCGCGGATGCTACCAACGACAGCGAAAGTAATTGCTTCACGTACGACATTGACATCACTGATAACACGCGCAATCAGACGACCTGCTTCATATTTCGCAAAGAACTCAATCGACAGATATTGAATATGGTCGAATAGCTCATCTCGCAAGGTTTGGATGATGCTCTGTCCGGTCTCTGCCATGTTACCCAACTGAATGCGGAAACCGATAAATCCCATGATTTGTATGGTGATATATGCGAGAACACCGAGTGCAACCACGCCCATATCTCGCCTGCGAATGCCCTCGTCAATGGCATAACCAATCAGCGGTGGACCTGATACATTTGCGAAGACACTGAACAACATAGCAAAGACTGCAATTCCTAATTTACGTCGATGTGGTTCGAGATATGTCAGTAGCCGTCGTGTAATTTCCCAGTCGAACCCAATTTTCTCATCATCGTCAATGTCTAAGATACTTGGTTCGTCTTCTGTTTCGTCCTGAGGTTTTATTTCTTCCTCTTGAGTTTGTTCTTTAACAGCCATAATGATATGTGTTTATTTCCTTGTGGTCTGTTGATAGTTGTTACTTGCCAGCGAGACGGTCAATCAGAGCTTTAAATTCTTGGGTTGATTGCTTGTCTTCGACGGGTATCTTGATTGTTCCGGCAATAATGGCTTCACGGCGGACACGCTCTTGTTCTTCGAGTTGTAGTTTGTAGATTTCTTCATACAACCCACCTTCTTCCAATAGCGTGTTGTGTGTACCTCGTTGAATGATTTGACCATCTTGCAACACAACAATCTGGTCAGCGTCTAAAATTGTACTCATGCGTTGGGCAATCACGAAAGTCGTGCGCCCTTCCATAATACGCTCTAGGGCTTGCTGAATCAGATATTCAGTTTGTGTATCTACACTACTGGTGGCATCATCAAGGATGAGAATTTTAGGGTCGATGAGTAGTGCGCGTGCGATAGCGACTCGTTGCTTCTGCCCACCGGATAGTGTCACACCACGTTCTCCAACCAGCGTTTGATACCCTTCAGGAAATTCGGAAATGAAGTCATGTGCATTCGCTGCTTTGGCTGCTTCGACTACCATCTCATGGGTTGCCTCGGGGTGACCATAAGCAATATTTTCTTCAATCGTAGCTGAGAACAAGAGCGATTGTTGCATGACAATCCCGACCTGACTCCGCAAGTTATAAATGTCAATGTCACGCACATCCACACCATCAATTGTGAGTCTGCCGGACTTCACATCATAGAAGCGTGGAAGTAGATTAACGATGGTTGTTTTGCCTGCACCGGTTAAACCGATGATAGCGACTGTTTCCCCAGGTTTGGCTTCGAGGTTGATGTCTGTCAGAATCGAATGGGTTGATGTCTTATAACGGAAGTTGACATTCTCGAATTTGACATGCCCCTTGATGTCCACGTTAACAGCATCCGATTTATTGGTGACGAGTTTGTCTTCATCAAGGATTTCAAACACACGTTCACCACTTGCAACTGCCTGTGTTGTCAATAAAATGACAAAGCCGACAAAGCGCAGAGGTTGCGCCAATAACAAGACGTAGGCATTAAATGTCACGATCAAGCCGACGGTGATGTTCTCCATTTGGCTTTCAAATACACCACCGAAGAATAAAACAAGGGCAGTAGACATCGCCGCAAGAAAAGCACTAGTCGGTAAATAACTAATCCACTGACGAATGAAGTCTAGTTGTTCTTCGTATAGCTTGGCGTTTTGTTTATAGAACTTATCAATTTCGTAGGTTTCACGCGCAAATACACGCACAACTTCTGCACCAAGTGCATTCTCTTGGATGTGATTACTGAGCTGTTGTAGGCGGTCCATCACTTTTTTCCAGCGTGGGTGAACGCGCATGACAAAGCGGTTGGAATAGATAGCTAATGGTACAAGCGGAATAAATGCAATGATGGCAAATAATGGGCTGGTGACAATCATAATCGTTACGACACTAATCAACAACATCCCGACGTTGAGACCATCAATTAACCCAAAGGCGAAGTAACGCTGAATTTCGTTAACATCACTAATAGCGCGGGTTATAATCGTGCCGACTTGTGCGTTATCATGATAGGTAAAGGATTGCTCCTGCACTTTATCATAAATTTGGTTCCGAATATCGTAGGAAATAAAATGGGATAAGCGTTCACCAAAGAACTTGCCCAAAAAGGCTGTCATCCCACGCATAATACCTAGACCTACAACAAGTAAACCTGCATTGAGCATAAACGCGCTGTCGTTGTTAGCGATGCCGACATCAATAACATCTCGCAGAATATAGGGCACAGCGACTGCAAGGATGTTTGTTCCGATAATACCGAGTAGGGCGGTTGCCATCCACGCTTTGTAATTGAACAAGTAGCTCATTAAGCGTTTCCATATGGCAAAGGCGGAGTATTTTTCTGGACGTGGAAAAGCTTCCATCGTTGAGTTGGCGGAAGCAGTTGCCATAAAGGTATCTCCCCGTAAGTGTGTAGTTGTGAGATAAAGATGTGGTGATTGTCTACAGACTCTTATGTCATCTATAGACCCGACATGCTCCTGAATTTACAAGTCTACAGCATTTTAAATATTTTTTCTACGAGTAGTCCTAAGATTGCATGTAATGTGAAAAATCGAGCAATTTTCAAACATCTATGTGTCTATAAGTTAGTAGCGCGTTGTGATATTATTTTCTTTTTATAGTGACCTTAATTTAATCGCTTATCAAAATTTGTCATGTTGTGATGAAAGGTAATCAGATGTCAGACCCAAAGCCAATTGGATTGCAATTATATTCAGTGCGTGAGTCACTTGCTGAAGATTTTGAAGGAACAATTCGTCAGATAGCGGATATGGGGTATGTTGGTGTTGAACCCTATGGTGGACTACCAACCGATTTAGATACAGCTTCAGCTTTGTTCAAAGAACTTGGTTTGCAGGTGTTTAATAGTCATGTCGGATTCCCTGAAGGGGAAGGGGAGCAGGCGATGCTCGATATTGCTCAAGCATTTGAGTTGTCACGGGTTGCCATTGCGTTCTTACCACCTGAAATGTTTGAGACGATTGACGGTATTAAAGGCGTTTGTGCAAAGTTGAATCAAGCAAATCAGTTTGCTAAAGCGAATAATCTTGCACTTGGCTATCACAATCACTGGTGGGAATTTAAGACATTAGATGGTCAAGATACACTGGAGTTGATGTTGGCTGAACTGGATGACGATATTTTCCTTGAAATTGATACATATTGGATACAAGTTGGTGGGCTGGACAGCGTAGAATTTGTCAAAAAAGTCGGCGGACGCGCGCCATTGTTGCATATTAAAGATGGGTCATTGGATAAAGACGACTCAATGTTGGCGGTTGGTGATGGCAAAATGCCTGTGCCGGATATTGTGAATGCCACAGCGGAGACAACCGAGTGGTATATTGTTGAGCTTGACCGCTGCGAGACAGATATGCTGGAAGCTGTCAACAAGAGTTATACCTATTTGACATCAAATGGGCTGGCACAAGGTAAAAAATAAATCTAGTTTTCATGACATGCAAGGGATTATGAGTTTATGCAGGTAGAAAATTTGCGGTCAATAACGATTAAAGATGTTAAGCTATACACGCTGGCAATTCCATATACTGAGCCTCTGAAAACGAGCTTTGGGGTCGAACCGGATAAAGTCGCAATTATTGTCGAAGTTATCACCGAGGACAGTATCAGTGGGTGGGGTGAAGCCTCCATTGAAGTTGAACCGGGCTATGGGTCGGAGACAGTAGTTACTGGTGAACATGTGATGCACGAGTTTATGCTCCCTAAAGTGATTGGGCAGACGGTTACCAAAGGGACAGATTTCCCTGAACTGTTGCGATTGGTACGAGGTAATCATCATGCCAAAGCCGGTATTGAAGCGGCTGTATGGGATGCTCTTGCCAAAGCAAACGATATGCGATTAACAGATTACTTTGCATTGTTTATGCCAGATGGGCATGAATCCGATGAAAGGGCAACAGTTGGTGTTAGCATCGGGATTCAATCTAGTATAGAAGATACCCTCGACATCATTGAAAAGCGTGTGGCACAAGGGTATCAGCGTGTTAAGCTAAAGATTGCTCGTGGTTGGGATATTGAGCTAGCGGCTGCAGTGCGTCAGAAATATCCTGACCTTATGCTCATGTTAGATGCAAATAGCGATTACAGTCTTGAACATGCAGACCATCTCAAGCAACTCGATCAATTTAATTTGTTGATGATAGAGCAACCGCTGGCTTACTACGACATTTACGAACATGGTTTGTTACAACAGCAACTTGAGACAGCTATCTGTCTGGACGAAAGTGTCAAATGTGTCAATGACTTGCAGGTGGCAATGCAGGTCGGCGCAATTCGCATTCTCAATTTAAAGCCATCACGGGTGGGTGGATTTACTGAATGCGTGAAAATTTATCATATTTGTGTCGAGAATAACTTGCCCCTATGGATTGGCGGTATGTTGGAGACAGGTGTTGGACGGGCTGCAAATGTTGCTTTTGCGTCGTTGCCAGGGGTCAATATGCCCAGCGATATTTCTGCTACTGATAGATATTTTGCCGAAGACATTGCTACACCAAATTTTGTGCTGAATAGCGATGATAGTACATTAAGTGTTCCTGATGGAATTGGTATCGGTGTTAATGTTCATCGTGACCGAATCGAAGCAGGTATCGCATACTGGAAGGAACGGTATCCGTATCAAATTTAAGTTGGAACTTAAGGGTGTGATTGTTGGCTTTACGGCATAATAGGGGAAATCAAATACACAGCGAGGTGCGTTAGAATGCAACATTTGAAGCTTGTACGTGAAATGGTTGATGTTACTAAGACCAAAGTATTTTCTGGTGGGGCATGTAATATTCTGGATGCAAGTGGGCAACTTCTGCGAAATACAGAACGTGACCCCATTAATGAATGGTTGACTGAACAGGACATCTGGTTCTTTGACCCACAGATTCATCCTGATACACACGGCGAAGAATATAATTATCGTAAGCATCACCCACTTGAAGTCGCGGCACGTCAAGCTGCTGGTATCAATCTTTATGAGGTTTCGCCGAGAACATTTGGTGGCATCACTAGTTTTGAAATTGCATCTGACCACTTCCGTGAGCATGAGCCAATGGTAATATATTTTTCTGATGGTAATCAAAATCAGGATATTATTCCGGCACACTCATCGAAAGGGCATCCTCTATTTGCTCCCTTTGGTATCGAACATAGCCAAAAGGCAAAAGAAGCACATTATCGTGAGTTTATCAAAAACGGCAATAACATGCGCAAATATCTTATGGGATTTGCCCGTCAAATGGATTCACTCACAGTGACATTCGGTAGTGAGCAACAGAATACTGATGTTGTCATTTCGCCGGAACGAATGCACGCTGCCGACTTGTTCCGTGCTGTTGTGATGGCTGCTTCGGGTAAGCGGGTGATTGTCACATTCACAGGTGGGTCAGAAGCCCGTGACGAATACGGTAACCCGCGCTTCCTCGCTCCGGAAAATCCACTGGAAATTGAACAACATGCCTTGCTTGACCAATATGTTGATGAAGGTAACGAACTGCGTCGTGCGATTGCCCAACTGCTTGAAATCAGTGTGTTTGTAAGGGTTGTATACACACAGCGTTCAGTGTTGTTAGCTTTAGAAGAGGTCTTTAGTATTAAAGGCTTACTGTAATATTTCCCGCAATACAGGGAAATGTGCTATACTACATCCGTCAGATTACGAGAGTTCCTCAATAGGTAAAATATGGCGAGTTCATCTAGCAATTTACAAGATTACATGCAACGGCATAGCAAACAAACACCCACTGACCCTCATAGCTTGCCCACTAATCAAGCAACGGTCATGCGCTTGCTATCCGAGTCGAAAGAAATGCCATATAAACAATTATGCAAGGTAATTGAAGAATTGCCCGAAAACCAACGACTGAACCAATCACAGTTGGACGGGACTTTGTATGAACTTATTCGTATGGGCTATCTTACAAGTTTTATGGAAAATGGGGATGTTGTATACATGGTGCAAATTGAAGTCGGTGTACCGCCACCCCCGCCTCGCCATGAACAACGTTTGATACGGAAAATTGACTTGGGTGACCTCAAGCTGGATGATTTACCAAGCTTCAACGAGGATGATAAGACAGACCCATAAACTGATTATAATAAGAACAAGGTAGATAAGGGTAACATGTAGAAGCGTGTTACCCTTTTTTGATTATTCTGCTGGACGATATACCGTTTCGAGTTGTTCTTCTGTCAGCGTATCGTAGGCATTCAGGAAAACAGTAATTAACTCGCCCATATCCTGTTGACGGTCATCTCGCTTTTTCGCCATACCCTTGAGTAGAATTGCTTCAATCGCTTTAGGGAAATCTGGATTAAGGCTGGTTGGTTTTGGTACAGGTTTGGTGACATGTGCGATAGCTGTGGAATGTGCAAATGGTTCGTTGAATGGTAATACACCAAGCAACAATTCATATGCCAGAACACACACACTGTAAATGTCAGCGCGGGGGTCTGGGCGTTCACCCATAATCGCTTCTGGTGACATGTAATGAGGTGTGCCGATAGCTGCATCTGCTTCGGTTAGTGTCTGGTCAATGCCAGAGCGTTTGCCAAGACCGAAGTCACCAAGGTAAACATGCAATTGCTCATGACGTTCGATGAACACATTATCCGGTTTGACGTCACGATGAACGACACTTTGGCTGTGTCCATATTCTAATGCGCGAAAAAGCTGTTCTAATACTTCCCATGCCGATTTTGGCGTGAAGCGTTGGCGTTTCATCATTGTAGAAAGTGCCATTCCATTGATGAGATGCATTGTATAGTACAAGGTGTCTCCATTGATGATGCCATGTCCGAATATAGGCATGATATTTTCATGCTCAAGTGCTTCCATAATACGAATTTCCCTAATGAAGCGAGCTTGTGCACCAGCATCAGCAATAAAATCATTACGTAGAAATTTGATGGCAACGGACTTACCTGCTGTATCCGTAGCCTGGTAAACTTCGCCCATGCCACCAACACCGAGGAGAGGACCTATTTTATATCCGCCAATATCTTGACCAGTTAATGAGTTTTCCATATATTTTGCCATCACTTTTTAACGTCTGTAACTGCTTTCCATCATACACTAAAAAAATTGTGCACGCCATTGAACACAATTATGATTTGTTTACGCTAATCGAGATGGTGCAACAAAAATGATATTTTGTACATCAGGTCAACGGCGTGTATACTATAACAAGTTCGCAATACTGGAAAAGTTAATGATGTAGAGATTGTGACGGACACATGGAAAACATCCAAGAACAAACTATACGCGGGTATCAACTTCATGAGCTTTTGGCACAGGGTGGCATGGGTGAAGTCTATCGCGCTACCCAAACTGTGGTCGGTCGTGAAGTTGTCATCAAAAAGATTCTGCCCAAGTATGCCAATCAGCCAGAATTTATCCGTCGCTTTGAAGCCGAGGCGAAACTAGTCGCGCAACTAGACCACCTTCATATTGCGCCACTCTATGACTACTGGCGTGACCCATCAGGGGCTTATCTGGTGATGCGTTTTCTGCGGGGTGGTACATTAAGGGACTCTGTAAAGGAAAAAGGACCTTGGTCGCCACGGTCAACCGTTCGGCTACTTAATCAAATCGGTGCAGCACTAACCGTTGCACATCGCCGGAATGTGGTTCACCGTGATATTAAGCCAGCCAACATCTTGCTAGACGATGATGACAATGCGTATCTCACAGATTTCGGCATTGCGATGGAAATGGCAGATGATGACGCAAGTGATTCAGGTTCTGGTCCTCAAGCAGTGACAGGGTCTGCTGGATATATTTCGCCGGAGCAGATTAACCTAGAAACCCTTACACCGCGCGCTGATATTTATAGTATGGCTCTTGTGATATATGAAGCATTGACGGGACATCATCCGTTCCCCGATGCTAAATCTGCGATTGCACTGTTCCTAAAGCATGTTAATGAGCCTTTGCCAGACATGCAAAACTACCCTCCCGGTGTTAATGAGGTACTACAAACGGCAGCAGCGAAAGACCCTGATGACCGTTATGAGAGTATGCTTGCATTTGCAAGTGCATTCAAAAAAGCAATCGTAGAAGCTGATGTTTCTGTTAGCATCGGCTCCGATATTGAAGTCGAGGATTTTGATACCACATCGTTCGATTTAACAGCATCGAATACCGTTGAAGAGGTTGTGAATCCTTATAAAGGTTTAGCAGCGTTTCAGGAAGGCGATGCCGAGGACTTCTTTGGGCGTGACCAACTGATTCAGACGTTGCTTGACCGCATGGACGAAGACCATCCCTTACATCGCTTTTTGGCAGTGGTCGGTCCCAGTGGTAGCGGTAAATCGAGTGTGGTTAAAGCGGGTTTGATACCTGCACTGCGTAAAGGGTCTTTACCTAATTCTGAGACGTGGTTTATTGTACAGATGATACCGGGTACAAGTCCCCTTGTTGAGCTTGAAGATGCCTTGATGCGGGTTGCAATTAATCCGATTCCAAGCTTACGTGAAGAACTGAGAGATAATCATACTGCACTTGTTGATGTTGTTGATTCTGCGTTGCCTGATGATGGTAGTGAGCTGGTTTTGGTGATTGACCAATTTGAGGAAACATTTACCACAGGCTCAGATAAAGAGCGTGAAGATTTTCTACAAAGTTTGTACCAAGCATTAATTGCAGAAAATAGTCGTCTTCGTGTGATAATCACGTTACGTGCTGACTTTTACGACCGCCCACTGGGGGTACAAAACTTCAGTGGATTGATGCAACAACGTACTGAAGTTGTGATTCCATTTACACCCGAAGAACTCGAAAAAACCATTACAGGTCCGGCTCGTCGTGTGAAGGTATTCTTCCAACAAGGGTTAGCCGCCCAAATCGTCTCAGAAGTAAGTGAACAACCTGGTGTTTTGCCCATGCTCCAATATGCCTTAACGGAGCTATTTGCGCGACGTGAAGGTCCTATCATCATGGTGAAGGACTATCAGGAAATTGGTGGTGTTCTGGGTGCGTTGGCAAAACAGGCGGAGGAGATGTACCTGAGCCTAAACACCGACCAGCAAGAAGCGACCCGTCAGTTGTTTTTGCGCTTGGTAACACTGGGTGAAGGTACTGAAGATACTCGTCGCCGTGCTTTACAGTCCGAGATTATGTCTGCTTATCAAGACCATGCGGTAATGGAAAATGTGATTTCTCAGTTTTCTGGTAAACGTCTATTAACGACAGACCGCGACCCCATTACTCGTTCACCAACAGTCGAAGTTGCGCATGAGGCATTGATTCGTGAGTGGGGTACGTTGAAGACATGGCTTGACGAAAGTCGTGAAGATGTTCGCCTTCAACGTATGCTACTAAGTGCCGCTCAAGAATGGCAGGAAGCCAATAATGATGATAGCTTCTTACTACGTGGTGGACGATTAGTAACATTTGAAGAATGGATTGATAATAGCACGATTGCTGTCGCAGAATTAGAACGTACCTATCTGGCTGCTAGTCTGAAAGAACGCGAACGCCTTGATGCAGAAGAACAATTGCGTTTAGAGCGTGAGCAAGCTCTGCAAAAACGTAATCAAAACTTCTTGCGGGCAATCGTAGTGGGCGCATTAATTTTTGCTGTTATCGGTATTGCATTGGCATTATTCGCATTTAATCAAAGCCAAGCAGCAGGTGTGGCGGCAGCAAATGCTCAAACGCAAGCGGCAGCAGCAGCGACCTCCGAATTTAATGCAAATAACCAAGCAGTCACGGCGACATTTGCACAGGGTGATGCGCTGGTACAGGCAAATAATGCACAGACACAAGCTGCAATTGCAGCAGCAGCACAGGATGATGCGGTTGTCGAAGCAAATAACGCAGGAACACAAGCGGCGGTTGCGGCAACTGCACAGGCAGAAGCAATTGTCGAGGCGGATAATGCGGCGACATCTGAGGCAGAAGCCGTATTAGCAGGTGAAGATGCTGTCGTCCAAGCTGAAAATGCACAGACACAAGCAGCGATTGCGGCAGCGGCACAAGATGAAGCTGTAATCGAAGCGAACAATGCAGGTACTCAGGCAGCAGTTGCAGCGACTGCACAGGCAGAAGCTGTTGTTGAGGCGAATAATGCGGCGACTGCGGAGGCAGATGCTGTCAACGCACAAGCACAGGCGGAAATTGCGGCAGACCGCGCACAAAGCCTTGTATTGGCATCGTTTGCGTCACAGTTTGAGGAGTCAAATTCACCATTAGCAATTGCCTTAGCATTAGAAGCCAATCAGATACCCAATGCACCATTACAAGCTGAACTGGTGTTGATTTCTGTTGCATATGATGGACCTCGTAAATTCTTCTCGAATAATTTAGGTGGTGTGAGGGATATTGCATCCATTACACTTCCTGAGCCTGGCGAATCCACCGATACCGCCATATCCTCACAGACAATTGTGGTTGACCAAACTTTGAACTTTAAGATGTTTGCCGCATATGATTCTGGAGTAATTGCACAAATCAATCCTGAAACAAATGAAGTTGAACAACTATTTGAATCTCACACTTCACCGATTACAAGCATTGATGTTTATGCCAGTGATGATTTGTCAAGACAGTGGTTGGTATCAGCAGACCAGAACGGGCGAGTCATCCTATGGGACACTACTGATGGTACGATTCTTCGACAATTTGAAGGGCATACGAGCATTGTCAACACTGTAGATTTTCGTGGAGATGGTCAACGAGTTGTCACCGCTTCTGATGATGGCAACGCAATTATTTGGAATGCTCAAACGGGTGATGCTGTGCGTTCGATAAGTACAGCGACAAATTCAGCTATCAATGGTGCAACATTTAGCCCAGATGGAAATAACCTCCTGATATTGACCGATGATGCGATGCGTTTAATTGGTACATCGTCAGAACAGTTCCTAGAATTTGGTATTGGCGATACTGGATTGGTACGCGAAGGTGAGGAGACCAACCGTATCCGCAGTGCTGCATTTAGCCCTGATGGTGAGTTTATTGTTACAACAGGGAGTGCAGGGGCATCTAGTCCTGAAATCTGGGATACATCAACACGACGATTATTACGTCGCCTATCTGAACATAATGGTCCGGTAAACAGTGTTTCCGTGAGTGATGATGGACAGTTTGTACTATCGGCTTCTGACGACTTTGAAGTGCGCTTGTCTGCAGTGGCATCCGGCGATGCGATTCGTAGTTATTATGCTCATCAAAATCGGGTAACAGTTGCATTGTTTACGGATAATGATGAGCGGGTTATATCAGGGTCTACGGACGGTGAAATTTTCCTATGGGACAAACTGCCAATTTCTCGTACTCTGGAATCGTTTGAAGGACATGATGCAGGTGTTGATACGATTGCCCAACTTCCCTATGATGCTAATTTTTTCCTGTCAACATCAGCCAGCGGTGAACTCAGCCTATGGAATGGTGTAAGTGGTACATTAGTGGAAAACTATAGAAGCCGAGGGTCAGATGCACCTCAGACAGTTCTTGCGATTGACCCACAGTCAACCGAAGATGACATCGTCGTCGCACTGGGTAGCGAAAATGTCGAGATTCGACAGTTTAATACCAATACAACAATTGCAGATATTTTTGTTGACCCATTAGTTGAATACGATATTGTAGACCCCTTGCTTGTTGAAGCTGATTTCATTAATGCGTTGACATTCAGCCCAGATGGAACACGGCTATTATCAGGTGGTGGATTCTTTGTGAGAAGCTCTCGTGGGGAAGACCAAGCAATATTCCAAGGGGAAGATACTGTCTATCCGATGCTTCATATGTGGGATGCTGTAACAGGTGACCTTATCCATCAATACGACACACGCGGATTTGTCTTTGAAGAGGGCTTCGATGCACCTGTTACAGCTGTGACATTTAGACCAGATGGCGAAGAAATCCTAACAGGTATTGAAGATGGGCGTTTGGTTGTATGGTCTTCAATCTCCGGCTCACAGGAGTTAACGCGCGAATTTGTAGGGCATTCCGACCGCATCACATCTATTGAATTTAGCCCTGACGGAAGTCAAATACTGACCGCATCAAATGACCGTGCAATTATCTTGTGGGATTATGGGAGTGGACGGTTGTTGCGACGCTTTACAGGTCATCGTGGTGCAGTAAATGATGTACGCTTTAGCCCTGATGGTTTGCAAATTTTATCCGGTGCGGAAGATACGCAAGTTATTCTGTGGGATATTGAAACTGGTAACGAAGTTCAACGATTCTCGGAACAGGACACGCCAATTACCAGTGTTGCATTTATCAATAACGGATTAATTGCATTATCTGGTGCATTGGATGGGACACTTGTAAAACGTGAGTTTGATACCGGACCCGGCTTGCAACAATGGGCAGAAGAAAATCGCTATATTCCTGGATTAAGTTGTGAAGAACGCCAACGCTTTAATCTGGAATGTGAGGATGAGACGGTCGAAACGGCTGCTGCAAGTGGGTAATAATATACATACTCGACAAATTCAAGGACACGGTTATGTGTCCTTTATTTTTATTGATAACTTAAGGCGAAAATTACAGTATGAAAGTTTCAATTGATTTACTTACAGATGTAACCAAGCGTGCGATTTCAGCACAGGGATATACCGACGAAGATACTGAGGTGATTGCCAAAATCATCTTATATGCACACTTGCGTGGCAACAATCAAAACGTAATTAAACTCACAGGTGCTGGTATGCCAGCAGACCCCAATGCAGGTGAGATTACGATTGTTAAAGATACCAAATTGTCTGCCTTGATTAATGGGGAATGGAATCAAGGTATGGTCGTCATGACACAGGCAACTGAACTTGTTATCAATAAGGCACAAGAACACGGCTTCGGCATTGTCGGAACACATAAAACGAAGTCATCAACAGGTGCGATAGGTTACTATGCACGCGAAATTGCCGACGCGGGATTGATAGGATTTGTATTCTCTGGGTCATCTGAATTTATGGCGATGTATGGGTCATATGAGCCATTTTTTGGTACAAATCCGCTGGCGATTGGTATTCCGACATCAGATAAGCCGATTGTCTTTGATATGGCAACCGCAGCTATTGCATACTATGGCATACTCGGCGCGAAGACTGCAGGCGAATCGATTCCCGAAGGTGTTGCTTACGATAGCGATGGCAATATCACGACTGACCCCGCACAGGCATTATCCGGTGCAATCAAGACGTTTGGTGGTTATAAAGGGGCGGCTCTAGCTCTAATTGTGGAAGTCTTGACGCGACCATTGGTTGGAACGTCTCGGAATGACGATGGCACAAAAAACGACTGGGGCGACCTCTTGTTTGCAATTGACCCGGAACTCCTAGTTGATGATGTTGAGAGTTTCCGTGCAAGTGTCAGCGATTTAATCACACGACTAAAAACAAAAAAGACATTGCCTGATGTAGATGAGATTTTGGTACCCGGTGAACGCGGTGATAAATTCTATGAAACTGTTATGTCGGCAGGGGAGATAGAGATTGATGATAATCTCTGGCAAGAATTGCAGGCTGCCGCCGATGGAAGTGAGGCATAAATGAATGTCACGAAACCGACCTTGCTGTTGGATGAAACAAAAACCCGCGCCAACATTCAACGTATGATGTATAAAGCTGTCAACAGTGAAGTCAATATGCGACCCCACTTCAAGACACATCAATCCGCTGATGTGGGTGAATGGTTCAAACAAGCGGGCATTACATCTGCAACAGTATCATCTGTTGATATGGGGTTATATTTTGCTGAAAACGGCTGGGATGACATTACGGTTGCATTCTCTGTGAATTGGCGTGAAATCGACAACATTAACCGCTTAGCAGGGATGTGTGAATTAGGTCTGTTGGTTGAGTCGCTGGAAAGTGTAGCATTCCTTGCGGAAAACCTTACACAACCTGTGAATATCTGGTTGGATGTTGATGCTGGGTATCATCGTACGGGTTTCGCATGGGATAATCACGACCACGCCCTTAAGCTGATGCAAGCGATTGACAAGTCCGATAAAATGTCAGTCAAAGGGATGTTGACACATGCTGGGCATTCTTACGAAGGACGAACTGATGCCGAAATCATTGCCGTTTATGATGAAACCGTTTCCCGTTTTATATCACTTAGAGATTGCCTTGCTGGTGAGGGATATACAGGATTAGTGTTGTCAGTCGGTGATACCCCCTGTTGTAGCGTGGTGGATGATTTTACTGCAATTGATGAAATTCGTCCGGGGTGTTATGTATTCTACGATGTAATGCAGTCGGTTATTGGGTCATGTTCCATAGATGATGTGGCAATCGGTGTCGCTTGTCCTGTGGTTGCCAAACAACCAGCCCGTAACCAAATCGTATTGTATGGTGGTGGTGTGCACTTGAGCAATTACAGCATAGATGACCGCAAGGGACAGCATATCTTTGGACGTGTCGCAAAGCTAACTGACGATGGCTGGGACATTCTGCCAGATTCAACTTATGTTAAGGGACTGAGTCAGGAACACGGGGTCTTACATGCTGATGAAGATGTGTTGGATACAGTAAATATCGGTGATGTTTTGGTCGTTTTACCGATTCATGCATGTACAACAGCAAATATTTTAAAGCGGTATCATTTATTTGATGGACGGGTATTTGATTTAGCACCTATCCCACGTTAGAAAGAAGGTTATTCATGGAATACAATTACGAAGAATTTAAAATCCCTGATGTTGAACAATGGCTCAACTTTGAGAATAGTCCGGTAACCGGAGCAACTGCACCAGACTTCCCACTTTGGCGATTAGAAGACCAATCCGAGACATCACTCAAAGCATGGTGGTCAAAATATACCTACTTGGTGGTAGAGTTCGGGAGCTTTACTTGAAGTTATTGTGGGATGGCGGCGCTATCCATGAATGCAATAGCTGACAAATATGCCAAGCATGGTGTCGGTTCAATCTTTTTATACACCAATGAGGCACATCCCGGTGAGAACTTCCCGCATCACACGTCAATGGAACAGAAATTTCGTCATGCCGAAGCAATCCGTGACCAACTAGGTGTATCGCGTCAAATATTGGTCGATTCGCTTGATGGGGCGTGCCATCGTGCCTATGGCAGTAATCCCAACATGACGTGGATTTTCAACCGTGCTGGCACAATTATCTACAAGTCGGATTGGACAGATGCTGAAAGTGTTGATAATGCCCTTGAATATTTTGTTGATGTAGCCAATCGTCGCAAAGAGCGCGAAAAACTTGTGCCATTTCGTGTTGAACGGTTGGATTATCGCAATGCAGATAGGCTCGCATTTTTCAACGGGTTGAAGTTAAGTGGTCCTAAAGCAGTGCAAGAATTTATTGATGCCTTCGGACCACCGCCACCAGAATTTGACCCCGATAGCTAGTTCACAACACCAATTGAGGGCAACATGCGTTCATACACAACGTGAGGTTGTCCTCGTCTTTCCGATGGACGATTGCACAGTCCGCCGTGCATAAATAGGTGACTTGACCCTGCGCCACTCAAATTGATTGCATCGACTGCGCCATGTGCTTTTAAAGCATCAACAAGCTCACTCAGTGTTGCGCCTGCACTATCATGTTCAGTGGAAAACCCACGTTCACAGCCATCAATTACCAGCAATATCAAATTACCATCTGCTTTGATACCGAGAGCCGTTCGTGCTTTACGCCCTGTATCGGATGTACGATTCATATTGACAGGGGAGATACCAATCACACGCTTGCCACCAATCACACGACTTGCCCAAAAATCTTCATCTTGAAACGCTTGCTCGATAATTGACTCGCCATCATGCAGTAGAATTGGACCTGTTTGTAAGCCATGCTTGATTTTGCGAGTTGTATCAGTGAGTTGAAATTCAACCCATGCGTCCATACGCAGGTTATCAATGGCTTCGCTTGGGAGAGCATTCTTTGCCAGAGATAATATGAATCCATTTTGTGGGATTCGTAGACCACCACCTTGCTTCCAACTAACGACTTGGCGATTGACAATGACAAATTCGATACGGTCGATTTCGAGTGGGGTTCTATCAAGGGGTTGACCATTCTTATGAATGTAACCTGCACGGGTGTACAGAATAATCGGCTGACTATCTGATGGATTGATGTGGAATTGATATGTGCCACTGTTGTCGTTTGTTAGATAAATGTCGTCTGGTACGACAACAGTTATATCTGCAAGGCTCATCGTCTGGATTGACCATTTTTCACCGTCAAATAAGATACAACCGCGTTTATATATGGGAGGGCGCAACACCGTTTTTTCAGCAATCATAAGCCCTATAGCATCGCCGTAGCCAGAGTGGTAGCTGATAAGGTCTTCATGCTCATGCAAAAAATGTGAGGTGTTAAAGACAACTTCGCGCTCTAAACTTTGCACAAAATCCCGTAAAAAATCACAACGACCAATTCGTACGAAATTACGATGAACATCAAAGGGCTTAAATAATCTCGGTTGATATGTTCCTTTTTCTGCATTGGGATATAGGTCAAGGCGAATTGATTCTTCTAGCCATTGGGTGATAGCTTTTGCGCGTGCCTGCCATTGCTTATGTTTGGCTGGAACTGTTGTTTGCCATTCATATGTATCACTAATGTATTCATTCAGTTGTAGCCATCCTTCTGCCAAAAGTTTACGAAGTACATAGGTGATAAACGAATTTGAACTGATGAGCTGTTCACCGTCATCGGTCGTATAGTTCAAGTCAGGAAACATTGTGCTAGCACGGCGGTCAGTTTGCATGGCTGTCCACGTCAGGATATGAGGATTGTCTTCGCCCCGTACCTTTGCCCGTGAATAGTGCATCCGTGCGATGTCTTGTTGGCGGACATAACTACTCTTCGGATGTAAATCCTCGAACTTCAACCGTTTTGCTGGAATGTGGACGATGTGATAGGTAGATGATTGACCGTCATCGTAGGTGATGAGGTCTTTATTATAGTCAATTTCGGACATTAAAATTACCTTTATTAAGTTTATCTACTTGAACTATAACCGCAGCTGAGCCTCGTGCAAAATTAACGAAACAAATTAGATAGTATTCCGCTATATGTAACGGTAGAATGGCGACTGTTAAATTTCGTTTAAAGAGGATGATATGAAGGTTAATGAACTAGGGCAATGGGTAGACCAGAATAAGTCTGACATTGAACAAGCACTCAAAGAATTTGTAAGTATGAATACCTTTACAGCGAACAAAGTCGGGGTAGATGCTGGTATGGATAAGCTATCCTTGCTAGCTGAAAAGATGGGGTTTTCTGTTGAAGTTATTAATGGTCGTCACCGTCTCGTTAAATCTGTGAAAGGGGAGGGTAAACCCCGTATTCTGCTCATTAGTCATATGGATACTGTATTTCCACCCGATGGTGATTTTCTTGACTATGAAACACTGGGTGATGGATTTGTAGGTGGACCTGGTGTCGGGGATATTAAAGGCGGCATGCTCATGGGACTATGGGCGATGAAAGCCATGTGTGAGCTTGCCAGTGAATATAATGTCCAGATGATTGTGAGTGCCAATGAGGAAATCGGGTCGCCAACGATTCGTGATTGGTACATGACCGAGAACATTGATGCAGATTTTGCAATTGGTTTAGAACCCGGTTTTCCACAGGGTAAACTCACGCCGACAGTAGATTTAGGGGTTGTCTATCAACGTCGTGGTTATGGTGCAGTTAGGTTCAAAGTGGAGGCAAAGGCATCTCACTCCGGTACGCCTCATTTGGGATTGAGTGCGATTGAAGCAATGGCACAACGCATTATCAAATTACATGAACTCAACGAATGGGATAAAGGTATCTCCGTTAATGTAGGCATTATGGAAGGTGGTATTTCGCCGAACACAGTCGCAGGAGAGGCAAGCGCAACCGTTAGTTTCCGCTATGAACGCATGGCAGATGGCGAAGCGACCAAAGCTAAAATTGAGGAAATCTTACAAGCAACCTATATCCGCAATGATGAAATTGATGTATGTGACCGAGTTACGGAGATGGTCACGGAAGCATTTATCCCGCCGATGGAAAAAACAGAAGCAAACATGAAAATGGTCGATATTGTGCTGGAAGAAGCCAAACGACTAGGTCATCCGGTTGTCCCGATTGCACGCGGTGGTGGTAGTGATGCGAACTTTGTCAGTAAATCCGGAACACCATCAATTTGTGGTATGGGCGCACCCGCACAAGGCATTCATACCACAAAAGAAAAAATCTACTTACCGATGATGTTTGAGCGAATCAATCTCCTCGCTTCCACAATTTACCGCCTCAGCGAAGAAGGTATCTAGTCCAAAAAGCCTATAATCAAAAAGACCCCGCTTTGTTGCGAGGTCTTTTGCACTATATCACTGCTTATTAACGACTACCGAGTGTCAATGGAATATCAATTGTTTCTGTGCCATTTCGCAGAACTGTCAGTGTAACTGTTTGGTCAGGTTGGGTGTTCCGTGCGAGATAGGTAATTAAATCATTCATACTGCCGACAGGTGTACCATCAATTGCAGTAATAATATCCAAGCGAACATCAACAAGCTCACCGTCATTGGTGCGAGTTTCTGCAATTTGTTGCAAGTTGGAATCTGCTGCTGGACCATCATCTACAATATCGCTGACAACCACACCTCGGAAGTTATTCGGTAGGTCAAGTAATTCCATGATATTGAGTGTCACATCGCCACCAGCAATACCGAGATAGCTGTAGTTCATCTCGCCCTCTGCGATAAGCGTCTGCGCAACTCGCTGTGTCAGATTTGCTGGAATCGCAAACCCTACACCAGAACTACTGCGACTTTGGCTGATAATCTGGGAATTTACGCCAACCACTTCACCATTGAGGTTAATCAGCGGACCACCACTATTACCGGGGTTGATAGATGCGTCAGTCTGTATCACACCACCGACTGAGAACTGTGTCAGCCCTTGAATCGTGCGGTCGAGTGCGCTCACAATACCTGATGTCAATGTCCAACGTTGACCAAAGGGGCTACCAATTGCCAATACGGTTTGACCAATTACGAGGTCATCAGAGTTGCCGAACGGAATCGGGTCAAGTTGGTTAGCAGGGAGGTCTACTTTGATAACTGCGATGTCGGACGCGAGGTCAATCCCGATGAGTTCAGCACGAGTAATCGTACCATCGAGGAAGTTGACGATAATCTCAGTTGCTTCATCCACAACATGCGCGTTCGTGACAATGTGACCATTGCTATCAATCACAAATCCAGAACCAGCACCACCTTGCGTATCTGCTAGCGCACTGATGGCTACGACGGATGGACTTGCATCGTCATAAACTGTCGTGAAGATGTCGTTGGGGTGGGTGACTTCACCGATTGCTTGTGTCGATTGCATCGGTGCAAGACCTACAACAAGCATTGCAATCATCATGCCAAAAAGTAACGATAGAATATTTGACCGTTTGATTAGGTTCATGTCTCATTCCTTACACTAAAATTTACATTTGCTTTACTGTTGTTATCGTAGAAATGAGATGTAAAAAAAGTGTGATATGCGCGCAAAAACCATGTAAAAGAGGATAAGAAATTTATTTCATAAATAAGGAGAAAATGAGAATGAACTCCATTTTCTCCTTTATAGATGGTCTAGCCAATCAGATAGAAACTCTCTTGACGACCATCAAGCCATTGCATTTGACCACCTGTCAGTACAGCATCTTCTTCCAGCATAATCCGCACATCTTGACCGTCCCACTCTGGCACACCCTTAACAATGTTCAATTCAACTGAGTAAGCCGTATCATCAAACAACTCGTAGTCACCGTTATTAGGTACACCACCTTGCTTATCCCAAAGTCCAATTGTCGGACCAGCGGCATGACCATGATAGCCAAGTGGGTGACTGTATATCTGTGGGCGAATGTTTTCGGTTTTGGCTCTATCCAGTGCGGACTTAAGTACTTCGTTGCCTGTGCGTCCGACTTTCATTTCTTCCATATGAATGTCTTGCAGGCGATTACCATCAACCAAAGCATCTTTTAGTCCTTGAGGTGCATCAGTTTCGCCGGGTTTGAGCACATAAGCATGCTGTTGTTGATCAGTTGCTAAGCCCAAATAGTAGAATCCCATATCACAGTGGAGCAGGTCTCCGGGCAAAATCACATTGCGTGCATTCGCTAGGTCTGCGTTTATGGCTTGGAACGAAAATCCCTGTGCTTGAATATCTATCGTCGGTTGAAACCACGCTTCGAGTCCCATATCGTGCATCGTCTGACGCATCCACCATACGACATCGTCTGTTGTCGTAATACCCGGATGAATCACATCAGTCGAAAATGCTTGTGCAATAATGCGATGTCCAATCTCTGTCAGACGCGGGTAGGCATACAACTCATCAGGAATACGACGTTCGAGCCAACCGACACATAACCGTTCTGCACTTTTAAAACGTGATACATAGCTCTCGCCGACTGCATCTGCAATCAGGTTATACTCCATATGTGCCAGCCCATTGCCAAATGCAAATGTGGTTGAGGTGTTGATGCCGATAGTTTCAGGGTCACGCTCTTTGATAATCCGTGCCAGACATTCATGTTGGTCTTCCTCGTCTGGATTCCAGACTGCCTCAAAAAATCCAGCATAGCCATAACGCGATAGTGTCAGGCGGTCAACTGTACCATCATCATTCTTGGCAAAGACCAAGATAGTACGACGACGTGCAGACATCGAGGTAGCCGGAATCATAGTCATGACGACAGGGTCTTCGTTATACTCCCGACATGCAATAATCCACATATCAAAGTTTTCTCGTTCCATGAGTTCGGGGATGATTGTTTCTAGCCGTGTCTTAAGCCATCCATCCATAATAGGGGCTTGTTCACGTAGGGGTAAAATATTGGGTTGAAATTGCATCAAAAATCCTTTCTGTAAATAAAATTAGTCGCCAACAGATGGTGTGAGGGATTGCCAATATTGTGCTAGTGGATTGGTCTGCCGTTGATAGACAAAGTATAGGAAGGCAAGTTCCACTATCTGACCGAATGTCAGTCCAAGACTTGCAGTCAGGATGCCATGCAAACCCAGTGAAATGCCACCCCAAACTGTCACAATTGTCACTACAAAACCCAGTATCATCGCTTGATATATAGGACTAGTCTTATCTGTAAGCATAAGTAGTGCACGCAGATAACTCTGTAAAGTTGTCAATAACGGAATCATGATACCTGCCTGTGTACCTAGTAGAACAAGGTCATGCAGGTTCTCTGGCACATCTAAAATCACGTTATTATAAAATGCAATCATTGGGGTAAATGCAAATATAGCCATGAAGATGCTTAAGCCGAACCCAAGACGTAGCGTAAAACCGCGCAGAATTTCATGGTGTTGTTGGCTTTGATTGAGTGAAATAACGACCTCTTGATATGCCATCCCACCCGACCGCATCAACAACATAATCGAGAAGACAATGGGCCACGCCGCCAAAGCTTGTGTTGCATCCGGCATTTCTGCTAAACCACGTTCAATAAACGGACGAATCAACAGGGTAATAACACTGGTTGCAGCCAACGGTATATGAAACTTGAGGGCATCCCGATAGGTGAGGGGTTTGACCTTATCGCGTATCGTATCTAAAAGTCGCTTCACATCAGGTCGGGAGACAAAATAAGTGTAGATAGCCTCCGCCCCAACTGCCAATATCAGCGCATATGCACCGATAACTGCACCTGCAACCTGTGTAATTGCTCCCAATCCAATTGCAACCCCACCCGACACCAAGATACGTATCACTGTCCCGTAACCAACATAGCGCGTCTTGCCATTTCGTATCAGAATCCCCTGATGGAAACGCCGATACCCAATAAACGCACTCCATAACACCATAATTTGCATACCGGGGCGGGTTGCTTCGATGATGTGTTCAGGAATATTTAGCAGATTGCCAAGATAAAAATCGAGTAATGGGGTAAATGCCATCAGCAGGGCAATCACAGTTACCAGTATGTTGATGCCCATCATAAAACGCCATAGCACACGATATGCTTGATGATTGCGGGATAAAGCACTACTCGTCGCCAACAGCATAATCACAGGGGTTTCGATAAGAACTTGTAGCGAAAATATCAGCCCAAATGCCGCCAACTGTGTTTCTGAATCTGGCTTGCGGGCAATCACACCCTGTATCCATGGACCTTCAAATGTCATTAGTAACCATGAAAATGCCAGTGGAAGCCAGAATAGCAGAACCTTGCGATATGTCACTACATTATCTTTCATTGAATGCTGAGTCATGGAGGTATTGTAGCTGATGTCATACCCGAAAAAACAGAGCCATTAAAATTAATTTGTAACGAGCGAGTGGGTAGCAAAGGGTAGCAAAATTGTTATTTGACAAATCCTGCCGAATCTAATATAAACAAGCTAAACAAATTTATAAGCACTGGCAGAAGCGGACACTCCTGCCAGTAAAGCAATCACATTACATATTCCACGTAACGCAATCGACCTATTGCGATCATATCATATGGAGCGTGGTGTATGCAGTGTTCGTATTCACAGCCATATCTTTAGAAAGGAATACTAATCATGCGATATGTAGGTTATGTTCGTACTAGTTCTGAGGAGCAGATTGGTAACTTTAGCTTAGATGCCCAACAACGTGGCATCACAAAATGGGTGGATGCCAATAGTGGAGAACTAGTCAAATTTTATATTGATGAGGCTCAATCTGGACATACTTTGGAACGTCCAGCATTTCAGCAACTGCGACGGGATGCACAAAACGATAAATTTGATGCTGTGATAGTTCATCGTTTTGACCGTATCAGCAGGGATAGGACAGACGCACTTGCCATAAAGTCGTTGTTACGGATTGATTATGGTGTAAAAGTATTGAGTGTAACTGAGTTATCGGAAGATTCTGACGGACCAATTGGTGCATTGGTTGAAGGTATTATGGCATCGGTTGCTGAATGGTATAGTCATAACCTGAGCAGAGAAGCCAAAAAGGGGAAATTGGAACGTGCTTATCAGGGTTTACATAATAACCGTGCACCTTTTGGAATGACTAAAGATGAAGACCTCGTTTTGATTCCTGATGAGCATGAAATTAACGGATTAATTCTAGCATTTCAAGCATATTCAACTGGACGATTTAGTGACCAAGATATTGCCAACCTGCTAAATGATAATGGTTATCAGACAAAATCGAATAGACCATTTTCTAAAGATACTGTTAGGGACATGCTGAAAAATCGTACATATCTCGGTTATGTAAAGTATCAGCCATATATTCGCAATAAGGATGGGAGTCGAAGTTATAGTGGGAAAATTCAGTGGTTTGATGGTCAGCATGAACCCGTTATTGACAATCAACTATTTGAGCAGTGTGCCCAAGTTCGTGCTAATAGAGTGACTCATCGCCAATCTCACGAACAAAGCTTTGTCTATCTATTACAAGATATTGCTTATTGTTATCGTTGTAGCAATGAACCGCCTGAATTTGCTGACCGAATTGCAAAATGGGGGCGTATGCGATGCAAAGCAGCAAAACGATTTAATAAAAACTATTATCGCTGTAGGTCACGAGAATTTAGCCATGATTGTAGTCAATTTTCGACAGATGCAGTTGCACTTGACCAACAGGTCGTTGATTTCCTGCTCCAATATAAACCGCCCAAGAGTTGGAGTGATTCACTATTACAGAGTATTAACCAGACAATTGATGACCGAAATACGACTGAGCGACTAAGGACTATTCGTGAAACAATTGATCGAATGGATTTTCGGTGGGATAGCGGATTCATAACTGATAAAGATGACTATTTACAAAAGCGATTATCACTTCAAGAAGAACTTGAAGAAATTGATGATGAGACAGTTGAACAAGTACTGGAAGCTTCCGATTTGTTGGATAATTTTCCTGATTATTGGGAGGCTTGTGAAAACGATAAACAAAAACAACATGCACTAATCAAGTTGATTGTCGATAAAGATTATATCAAAGATGATATGGTTGTAGGTATTCTTTTACATGGAGATTGGTATATTCAAATTAATCAATAATCAAAAAGACCTATCTTAGTGAGAGGTCTTTCTAAACTATTCGGGAGCGACGAGCCTAGTTCACACTTGGGATGCAAAATTCTATTTGGTAATCAACCGCACATCGTAATTGTCGAAAGTATCAGAATGGCAATGGTGAGCTAAGATGTCGATTCTACATTCCATAACTCCACTAACTCAAGAACAGCGACTTTCAGCAACCGAACGGGCAAAAAAAGCAATTATTCAATCTATTGGTGAGAAACCGTCAGTACTTCAATTTGAAGGTCATAGTAATGATCGTTTTCCACCATACGTCACAAAGTCAATCATTACATTATGTGTGTTGGCTCTAGTTGCTGCGTTTATTCCGTCAGCAATTCGCTTATATCACATTGGTTCAGACACATTCAACCACTCTATAACACATCAAATTTCTGCACAGATTGTCGGATTATCAGTTGTAGTGATGGCTGAATTATCACAACTTGTTTTCAGTTTATCGCTTGCAGTGTTAGGTACATCTAAAGCATCGCGTCGCTTACTATATTTCAGTATGTTTACGGCAACACTTATAGCATTAGTTGGTAATGTACAGGTTGCTTTGCCCGGTCACTGGATGAATCCTTTTGCATGGTTAGAGGCGATTGCACCACCCGTTTTGGTATTGTCACTCGCATATATCTTGAAAGAGCAAATGTTGGTCACGATTGAGCAACGTTATGAGACTGAGCGCATGTATCAGGAAGCCCTACAAGGTTGGGAGAAGCAAACAGCAAAACCGGAAAATCATCCGAATTGGAAACAATTTTATGCAAACAGTATTCGAGATGAATTTATTGGTTTGTACAAACGACGTAAAAGTGTTGATGTTAAATCTCTAGGCAGTGGTGAATGGATTGAAATTGTTAAACGTGAGTTCAATGCGGATCAATGGTATATGCCGGAAAGTAATATTGAAGATAATACCATCGCCCTTAACACGGCAAAACAATTGGAAGCTGAGGTGATTTCAGAAGATACCCCTTTAGCGATGAAAAACGGACACAATCCCAATTAGTACAGTTGGATACATCCGTTCAAAAGCAAATCAATCGTGCAAGACAACCTAGACCAAATGCACGAAAGCGATATTGTGAATATTGTAATCAGCAATTAGAACGAAGTTCGCACAAAAGTCGTAAGTATTGCAATGATTCATGCAGACAGATGGCTTATCGCAAACGAAAGTTCACGCAAATTCATGGTTAAATTGAAATACTCAGCTTAGGCTGAGTATTTGTTATTTGTGAAGAGGTGTTTAATGTCAGCGATTCCACCGTTTTATCAGGGTGCATATGTTCGATTGCTGAAGAATAATCAACAGATCGGACGTGGGAGAATTACTTCCCGATTTTTGTATTCTAGTAGGGAAATATATGGATGTACCGAAATAATTACCCAAGCCACACAACCAGCTGTCAAGATAGTTGTCGAAGATGATGAAACGGATAATGTGTGGGAACTTACATATGATAAATATCGTGGGATCGGTCTATACAATAACTATCATACATCTGAATGGATAGAGCGTGATTCTATATTTATTATGATCGACTCAGAACATCATTCCTCTGGTAGAAGAGCATTTGAATGCTGGTATAGATTATTTCGTGAATGCCTAGTTTGTAGAGTGGAAGGCGAGGGGAATATCAAACAGTTTATAGCAGATAAAAAACAAGAATATCGTGATGCAATGAATCAAGGTATCTGGGAAGGCGTACCATATCCAACTTGGGAAAGCTTCTTTTGGGACAACATACACGAATACTTAGCAAGGTATCCGAAGGTTGCCCCATTCATTAGTTAAGGAACTAACTGTTCCACCTTTTCAATCGTTCGAGAGCTTCAGAGACTTCCTTACCCTTTTCTTCAATGATGGCAATAAGTTCTTCTGGGGTGCGCGTGTCCTGCTCAATTGTGGCATTTGGATTCACTGCCTTGAGATCATAATTGCGATCTTCAATTTCTTCGCGGTCTTCGCGGGTCACTGTCCAACTTAAATCACTATCTGCACGGTTGGGAAGCAATTCAAAGAATTCTTCAAATGCTTCAAGTATTAATGGTTTACGTTTTGTGACTTTTACACCAGAGAGATCATAATACCAGATTTCTTCTGTCTGCTTGCCTTTGGTGAAAAAGAGTCTGTTGTTTTCACACCTGCACCGTAAGCGTTCAGGGGTGTGAAAAGTCGAGTTTACGTTATATTCATGAACATGAACGAAAAAGCATTTTCACCAAATGATTTGAACATTTCAGAATTTGACTGGGAGCAAACTTCTGCTAGTGTCCGAGCCATGATGATCGCCCTATATTATTGTGTGCAACAAGTGGATGCTCTGGAGAAACGTGTCGATGAACTCGAAGATCAACTTGCCCAATTCATCAAAACCACCGTCGAGCAATAACCCGAGGTATAAATCTAAAAACCCCTCCGTCCTAAAAGTGCGAAGAAACGTGGCGGACAATGCGGTCACAAAGGACATCATCGTAAAAATGTTTCCCTCTTACAAATGTGAGTCAATTAGTTGCCCATCGTCCAGAGAACTGTGATTTCTGCTTGGATGAAATGATAGTATATAAGAGCTTAGTCTGATTCTAGAGCTAGGCTCCAGGACATAACCACCTGTATTGGCTTTAAGAATCTAAGCCTGACTGCTTCCAGATAATGCTCGAAGAGAATTAGTATAATCAACGTTCTGAGGATATTATTTAATGTATCTTTGTAGTATATATTATAAATAGACTGCTTAGAACTCTAGGAATTAAGTTTGCTGTTGCGAAGACAATAGATAGAAGCTCCTACCAGACACATATCTTCATATATTTTTGCATATCGAATGAGATCCTCTGAAATAAAGTTGTCAATTAATACACTATCCATTAATGTTTTTCTAGCTGGACCAACTATAAGATCGCCCAACTTCGTCACGCTTCCGCCTATTACAATGGCTTCGGGATTGAACAAGTGAACGAGATTGGCAAAACCAAGCCCTAGCCAGTGACCAGCTTGATTAACAATTTCCAATGCACATTTGTCTCCTGCCATTGCTGCTTTGCCAACAGCTTTACCGTCAACAATTTCCACATCTCTTAGTGATGACTTTACATCGCTAGTTTTCAATCTATCCCTAGCCCATAACCCAAGGGCAGTACCGGATGCCAATTCTTCTAAGCGATGATGACTACCATCAGGTAGTGTTAATCGCATATGACCGGGCTCAGCAGCTAGTGAGCGAGCACCTGTAAACAACTTGCCATCAATAATAATTCCACCACCAATACCCGTGCTAATTGTCAAGTAGATCATTGGATTTGCGCCTTGACCAGAACCACGATAATACTCAGCAATCGCACCTAGATTCCCATCGTTCTGTACGAATGTAGGTATATTGTCAAAAGCCTCACTAATTATTTTACCTATAGGAACGTTGTACCATCTCGGTAGAGTTTTCGCTTCTAAGATGAGACCTTTATCCGCATCCAGCGGACCTGGCGCTGCCACACCAATTGCACGTAAATTTACCGATGGTGGGCAGATTGATTTTGCTGTTTGAACGATACGATCTAAGACTGCCTGTTGACCTTCTGGAACTCCTGTCAGCGTTTCAGTACGGTCTACAAGGCGATGATGCTCATCAAATAAACCAGCCCGAAGCCGCGTGCCACCAAAGTCAATTGCAAGTTGATAGCTCATAGCTCGTTGATAAATGTGTAAATTTTGCGATTGGGTGGGGGCTTAACATCGCCACTGAGCGCACCTTCGTGAAGCGAAAATTGACCTTCCTTTGCAATTACAGTACCAATCTGAACATTGTCCTTAAAGCCATAATATGCCAATTTACCCATAGTGTGAGCTACTGTGCGGTCAAAATGAGAAACCTCTCCACCACGTTGTGCGTGCCCTAGCTTAACATAACGCAATCGCAGCCCTGTTAATCTGGGTATGGCTTCCTCTAGCTGAGGTACAAACGAGACACCTTCGCAAATGACAGCTAAACCATAACCATATTGTGCTGTATTTGTTTTCAGGCGCTCAGCAAACCATTCGAGACGCATTTCATATTCGGGTATTGCAACAGCCTGTGCTCCAGCACTAAATGCTATGGCTTGTGCAAGAAAACCAGTCTTACCACCAAGAGTCTCGATGATGAATATGCGACCAGGGAGCGCATGAGCAGTCGCGAGTGCACTATCAATGGCATGAAATGCAAAATTACATGCTGAGTCATGACCTAGTGTATAGTCTGTATCAGCAACATCGTTATCAATTGTTGTCGGTAGACCTATACATGGTATTCCCCAATTATGAAGTAGAGGCAAAATATGTCTGAGTGAGCCATCTCCGCCAAACATTAGAACGTGATCAATTTGTTCACGCTCAAGGATGCCGACTAGGCGTTGTTCTGCGTCAGCTTCACTTAGAATAGGAACACGGCTGGAGGTCAAGTAAGAACCGCCACGTGATGACAGAAGCTCTATAATCAACGGGTTGATATCTACAAACCGACCCTCTAATACGCCTTCAAAACCAGATTGAACCCCAACTACAAGGTCACCAGCTCGTGATGCCAATTGAACATAACGGGCGATCACTGTATTGATGCCAGGGGCATCACCACCACTAACTACGATTAGTGTTTTCATATAACCGAAATCTTAGATAATTATCAGATTTTTACGATAATAACAAAAAAAAGAAAGTTTGACAAATTAATTGAAAGTCACTATAGTTAAATTGAAAAAAAAAGAAAAATGATTTTTATTTATGACAAGCGAATCTTCTTTACTTGCAATTGAACGGCAACGTCGCATTTCTGATCTGCTCCAAAGCGATGGATCGGTTCGTACTGCTGAATTAACTGAGCTTCTCAATGTATCAGCAGTCACGATACGGTCTGATTTACGTGAGTTACAGAAAAATGGAGAATGTGAATTAATCTGGGGGGGAGCAGTTTCAACTGTACAACTTTCCGAAGGTGAGTTAATTCTTGAGAGTCGGACAACCCTAAATCGCGAATCCAAGCGTCGTATTGGTCAAAAAGCAGTTGAGTTAATTGAAGTGGGGCAGACTATTTTCCTTGATGCAGGAACCACCACTGTGGAAATTGCCAAACACCTTCCAACCGAATTTGATTACGTGCGAATTGTCACTCCAGCACTTAATATAGCCATCGCCGCAACATATCATACTTATGTGGAGTTGGTTATGCCTGGAGGCGTATTACGCAACTTGACTAAATCGTTGATTGGTGCACAAACACTTCGTTCACTAGAGATGTTTAATGCTGATTTATGCTTTCTTGCAAGTGGTGGATTCAGTATCGAACATGGTGTCACTACTGGCAACATCCTCGAGGTTGAGGTCAAACGCACGATGGTCGCACAAGCAAAGCGGATTGTTCTTGTCGCAGATGGTAGTAAGTTTGGACGGACCTTGTCTCTAAACGTTGCACCAATTACAGCGATTGATCTAATTATCAGCGACGATCAACTTAGTGATACAAACACACAAGCACTGAATGATTTAGGTGTTGAAGTTATTCGTGTTTGAACATCTATAGGAGAAAGAAAGGAGTTGTATGGAAAAAATCTGGTTATTCGTAATTCAATTTAGATTACTTATAAAAATATAGGAGAACATTGACGTGAAAAAATTATTTGTTTTAACATCGGTATTGCTTCTTTTACTTGCACTAGCACCGGCCACCTTTTCCCAGGATGATGGTTACACCATTGCATTTGTACCTGGTGTAAATCCTGATCCCTTCTACATCACCATGAGTACAGGTGTTAATCAAGCTGCGACTGATCTCGGTGTTAACATCATTCAACAAGACCCAGAACGATTTGATGTAACTGTATCCGCTCCAATCATCGAAGCATTAATTGCTCGTGGTGATATTGACGCAATTGTGACTGCTCCAAACGATCGGGAACAATCGATTCCAGTACTTCAAGAAGCACACGACGCAGGTATCCCTGTGATTACGGTTGATACATTTATTGGTGATGGTAATTATGCAGATGGTGAAGTCACCTTCCCATTGACGTATATCGGCTCTGATAATACTCAGGGTGGGTTCATTGCATGTTCTGCACTTGCCGACAAACTCGGCGAAGGCGCGCAAATCTATATCCAAAACGTCCGCCCGGGCATCAGCACCACTGACCAACGTGAAGAAGGTTGTATTATGGCGGCCGAAGAGCGAGGGCTAGAAGTTGTCCGCGTAGACTATAATGAAAACAGTGCTGACAATGCACAACAACAAACTGCGGCAGTCTTGCAAGCAAACCCGGACATCGTTGGTATGTTCGCAACCAACACCTTTGGTGCGCTTGGCGCAGGTACCGCAATCCAGAATGCTGGTTTGCAAGGTGCTGTTGAAGTTGCGCTCTTTGATGCCAGTGAAGAAAATATCGGCTTCTTGAATGACGGTATCGTTTCACTTGTAATCGCTCAAAAACCTGCTGATATGGGTTACCTCGGTATATCCTTAGCAACCGCTTACCTTGATGGTGTCGAAAGCTTCCCAGCACGTATCCCAACCGGTTACGCAGTAATCACAGCTGACAACGTAGAAGATCCAGATGTCGCACGTTTCATCTACACAAGCAACACCAGCGATCCTGCTTCAGCGTTAGACGACAGCTTTAACCTTGCATTTGTCCCGGGCGTAAACCCAGATCCGTTCTATATCACAATGTCACGTGGTGTAAACGCAGCTGCTGACCGTTATGGCATAAATGTTATTCAACAAGACCCTGAACGTTTTGATGTCACCGTATCTGCACCTATTATTGAAGCTTTGATCGCACGAGGTGACATTGACGCATTAGTTACTGCACCAAATGACCGTGAACAATCCATTCCAGTGCTTGAAGAAGCACATGACTCCGGCATTCCTGTTCTTACCGTAGATACCTTTATCGGTGATGGTGACTATGCAGATGGAGAAGTCACCTTCCCATTGACCTACATCGGATCTGATAACACCGAAGGTGGATTCATTGCCTGTTCCGCACTTGCTGAAGAACTCGGCGAAGGCGCACAAATCTACATCCAGAACGTACGTCCGGGCATCAGCACCACCGATCAACGTGAAGAAGGTTGTATCATGGCTGCCGATGAGTTCGGTCTGGAAGTTGTCCGTGTAGACTACAATGAAAATAGTGCTGATAATGCACAACAGCAAACGGCAGCAGTCTTGCAAGCAAACCCTGACATCGTCGGTATGTTCGCAACCAACACCTTTGGTGCGCTTGGCGCGGGTGCAGCCATACAAAATGCAGGACTCGAAGGTGCTGTTGCTGTGGCGTTATTCGATGCTAGTGAAGAAAACATCGGCTACTTAAACGATGGTATTGTTTCCCTGGTAATTGCACAGAAACCTGCTGATATGGGCTACATGGGAGTGATTGCACAAATCGCTAACTTGCGCGGTGTAACATCACTACCTGCACGCATCCCAACTGGTTACGCGGTTATCACAATAGATAACGTTGATGATCCTGAAATATCACGTTTCATTTACACCGGAGACTAAATCTGTTTATTGTCAATATCTGAAGGTAGGCATGATATACATGTGTCTATCTTACCTCCATATGGGTGCAACCAACTGTTGTACCCATCACATCGCACTAACCACGAGCACAATGAATGACTAAGTTGGTGAGCACAAATCAATATAAGGATACCGTATGGCAGTAAAGGGAAAGCATGCAGACGGCTCAGGCAGTCTGCCAATCAGCACACGACTTATCGAGTTTTTAACTAACTCATGGTCATATATCTTCTTAGCAGGCATGATTGCATTCTTCACGGCAACGGCTCCGAACTTTTTAGCAGTGAACACATTTTCAAATATCCTCGTGACCAGTACCCTTGTGATGCTGATGGCAGTCGGGCAAACCTATGTAGTAATTACCGCGGGTATTGACCTGTCGGTTGGTTGGACAGTCGGCTTATCATCTGTCACTACAGCACGGGTCATGCGTGATGCCTTCGATGCAGGTGCAGAGTTAGCCCCGGCAATGTTTTTGGGTGTTGCTGCCGGGCTTTTAGTTTCATTTATACCCGGTATTATCAATGGCGTTTTAGTTTCAAAAGTTAAAGTACCACCTTTTATTGCCACATTGGGTATGTTTGGTATTATTCGAGGCGCGGCATTTCTACTTACAGATGGTCAACAAGTTGTGGGTGGGTTATCGCAAGAATTACGCGAGGTATTGCGTTTAATCGGTAATGGTAGTTTGCTATACTATATTCCAGATAGGGGATTTGAGTGGCTTGCTTTACCTCCAGATTTACCGCGAGAGCAACTCAGGGTTGCCTCGCAACTATTACCGTACCCGGTCATTATTACGGCGATTTTGGTCCTTGTCTTTGCGTTTGTTCTAGGACGCACAAAGTTTGGACGACACACATATGTCATCGGTGGGAGTGAAGAAGCTGCCCGTCGTGCAGGTATCAATGTCGATCGTCATCTTATTATTATCTACGTTATTTGTGCATTCGCATCGGGTTTAGCAGGTGTATTACATCTCTTCCGATTCACTGCGGGGGCACCTCAGGCAGGGGAAGCCGCTCTGTTACTGTCGGTAGCGGCGGTAGTTATAGGTGGTACAAACCTATTTGGCGGTGAGGGCACCATTGTAGGGTCGGTAATTGGTGCCCTAATTATCGGTGTGTTGCAAACAGGTCTGGTCATGCTAAATGTTGATTCCATCTGGCAGTTTATTATCGTCGGTATAGTGATTATCGTCGCTGTGTTAGTCGATCAAGCGAAAGAATATCTGGAAAGGTTACAAGCTAATGTCTGAACCTGTTCTCATCGCTAGAGGTGTAAGTAAATTTTTTGGTGGTCTGACGGCTGTAGATGATGTCAATTTTGAGGTACATCCTGGAGAAGTGGTTGCCTTGCTTGGTGACAATGGTGCTGGTAAATCGACTCTGATCAAGTGTATTTCAGGCGCATATAGTGCAGAAAAAGGCACTGTGACGTTCAACGGTGACGAAATCACTGGACGTTCTCCCAAAGAGATTCGTGATTTGGGTATCGAAACGATCTATCAGGACCTCGCTCTAGCAGAAAACTTGGATGTCGGTGCAAATGTCTTTCTTGGTAAGGAAAAAACCAAGAAACTACTTGGATTCTTGCCGGTGACCGATGATAATTATATGCGTGCTGAGGCTGAGACTGTTTTGGATAAACTCGATATCCACATCCCATCGATGAAACAGAAACTGGTGAACTTATCTGGTGGTCAACGCCAGGCTGTTGCGATTGGACGGGCGATGTACTGGAATGCACGTCTAGTGATTATGGATGAGCCTACGGCTGCATTGGCGGTACCAGAGCAACGGAAAGTCCTTGCGTTAATTCGATCATTGCGTGAGCAAAATATTCCTGTCATTCTGATTAGCCACACGATGCATGATGTGATGCAAGTTGCAGATCGCATCGTGGTTATGTTGAGAGGACGCATAGCAGCAAATATGCCCCGTGCAGAAGCTACCGAAGAACTTATTGTTAAGCATATCATTGGTGCCACAGAAAATGACAACAGCAGTTGATATTCTGACATTGGGCGAAGCATTGGTCGAGGTCATGAGACCCGACATAGGTCAACCTCTACATCGCCCAGGTTCGTTTATAGGTCCGTATCCAAGTGGTGCGCCGTTTATTTTTGCAGCACAAGTTGCACGTCTTGGCATGATCTGCGTTGCTTTAGGGTCAGTTGGTGATGATGCCTTCGGGAATTGTCTGCGTGACCAACTGAAGCAGGACAACATCAATGCAAATTACCTACAGGTTGTACCGGAGCAAACCACTGGTGTTGCATTTGTCGCTTACAATGCAGATGGTTCGCGCAATTTTGTATTCAGTCTTGGAGCAGGGCGTAATCTGCCGGACACCTTACTTGAGCCTGCATTATTTGAGGACTTACGATGCCTTCATCTAATGGGGTCAACGCTAGCACTCAGCGATCAAGCTCTAGCCACTGGCAAAAAAGCGCTGGCAATGGCAAGCAAAACAGGTGCAAAGTTTAGCTTTGATCCCAATTTACGCCCTGAGTTGATGCCAGTTGACAAAGCCAAAGTGGTACTTCAACCTTTTATCGAGGCAGCCGATATTTTCATCCCAACCGAACAAGAACTATTGCTGTTAACCGACTCGAAAACTTTAGACAGTGCGATTAAGTTGTTGATAGAGGATAAACCCAATCGTATAGTCGTGGTAACACATGGTGAAATGGGCTGCACTGTATTCCAAGGTGATGAAGTCATCAAGGTCGCTGGTTTCACGGTCAATGAGATTGACCCTACAGGAGCTGGTGATTGTTTCGATGCAGGTTTTTTGAGTGCATGGCTAAGCGGTAGAAACCTACACGAATCTGCTATGATCGCCAATGCCTGTGGTGCCCTATCTGTTACCAAAAAAGGACCTATGACGGGCGCAGCACCACTTAATATTGTAGAAGCGTTCATAACTGAGCAATCAAGATAGATCAATCATTCAAACTTTGAGGAGCCTTATGACAACGCAAATAAGCCCAGGACGCTATCGAGGGCTGAAGACTACTAGCTTAGCGACACAAGATGTCTTCGGCATTATCGCGTTCGACCAACGGGGTAGTTATCGACGTATGATGCCTGACGAGTCAAATTACGAGTATCTAGTGCAAGTCAAAAACGAGATTATTGGTACACTTTCACAAAATGCCACGGCTATTTTGACTGATCCAATGTATGGATTAAGTGCATCCATGCACATGTGTGGACAATCGGGTCTGTTGATGGCATTGGAAAAGAGTGGTTACAGTGGCGATTCCAGCTATCGTACTACAGAATTACTAGATGGATGGACACCCGAGAAAATTCGAAAAATGGGGGCAAGTGCGGTTAAATTTATGGTGTATTACAACCCTCAAAATAAAGAACTTGCTGACGAGCTTGACCAGTTGGTGAAAGATGTGATTAAAGATTGTCACGCATCAGACTTGCCTGTCTTCTTAGAACCCATGTCCTATAGCGCAGATGTAAACATCAGCAAAGATAGTCCCGAATTCGCCGCGCAACGCGCTGAAATTGTAATTGACACAGCGCGTCGTTTGTCCAAAACAGGTGCAGACGTACTCAAAATGGAATTCCCTGTTGATCGTAAGTATAACCAGGATCAAGATGAATGGCGCAAATACTGCGAGCAACTGAGCGAAGCGAGTGAAGTTCCCTGGGTACTATTGAGTGCGGGTGTGGACTTTGATCAATTTAAACCACAGGTTATCATTGCTTGCGAAAGTGGTGCCAGTGGTTTCCTCGCTGGACGCGCTATCTGGAAGGAAGGTGCAACTATGAGCAGAGAAGACCGTGCAACATTCCTCAAAACTACGGCAACCGATCGTCTCAAGGAATTATTAGATATTGCCGGAGAAAAATCTCGCCCATGGTCTGAATTCTATTCTGCTATGGAATCTTCTGAAAACTGGTTTGAAATGTATAACTAGGAGAAATTATGTCGGTTGAATACCGCTTAAAACGATTGTTTGCGCCCGATGGCAAGTGTTTTGATGTTGCTGTCGATCACGGTTTTTTTGGCGAATCCAGATTTCTAACTGGTATTGAAGATATGCACGGTGTTATTCAGACACTGGTCGAAGCTGACCCTGATGCGATTCAACTTAGCCTCGGTCAAGCACCATTATTGCAGTCAGTCGCTGGAAAACATAAACCTGCACTTGTGCTACGTACTGATATCGCTAACCTTTATGGTAGTCAGTTACCCGATATACTGTTCAGTCGCATTATCCGTGAACCGCTGGAACAAGCTGTCCGCCTTGATGCATCTTGTGTTGTTGTTAACCTCTTTATGTTGCCGGGGCAACCCAATGTATGGGAACAGTGTGTCCAAAATATCATGGCACTCAAACCATTATGTGAACGTTATGGAATGCCACTGATGGTCGAGCCATTGGTCATGCAAGCCAATGATGTACGTGGTGGCTACATGGTCGATGGGGATATTGATAAAATCATGCCCTTAGTTCGTCAGGCAATTGAACTTGGCGCAGATATTATCAAAGCCGACCCCTGTGATGATGTCAGTGAGTATCATCGTGTGATTGAGGTAGCAGCATGTAAACCTGTACTTGTGCGTGGTGGTGGTAAGGTCTCGGACGAAGAAATCCTCAAACGGACATACGATCTTATGCAGCAGGGTGCCAAAGGTATTGTATATGGTCGCAATGTCATTCATCATACTAACCCTGCCGCGATGACCAAAGCACTAATGGCTATTGTACATGAAGATACCACACCAGAAACAGCCCTGCAAATCATCAAAGAGGAAAATGATGTCTAAGAGTGAAATTCGCTTTGGAGTTATCGGCTTGGGCTTAATGGGACGCGAGTTTGGTAGTGCAATCGGACGGTGGATGCACTTGCTTGACCTTGACTTTAAGCCTGTTATCACTGGAATTTGTGATGTCAATGATGGGCTATTTGATTGGTTCATAGATAATTTTGACACCATCAGTATAAAGTCGACAGATTATCATGATCTTCTTAAGAGTGATGAGATTGATGCCATCTACTGTGCTGTGCCACACAATTTACATCGACAGTTTTACATCGACATTATCCAGTCAGGCAAACACTTACTTGGTGAAAAACCATTTGGTATCGACCTCGATGCCAACCAAGCGATTATGGATGAGGTTGATGCCAGCCCTGAAGTATTGGTACGCTGTGCATCAGAATTTCCGTTTTTCCCTGGTGCACAGCGTGTAATCAATATCATTCGTCAAAACCCCTTTGGCAAGATTATTGATGTTGAGGTGGGCTTCTTACATAGTAGTGATCTGAATCCTAATAAACCCATCAATTGGAAACGCATGGTAGACATCAACGGCGAATATGGATGCATGGGTGACTTAGGATTGCATGTCTTGCATATCCCGTTGCGCTTCGGCTGGATGCCAACCAATGTGCGTGCTTTGCTCAGTAATATCATGACAGAACGCGTCGACAAATCAGGTAATTCAGTATCTTGCGAGACATGGGATAATGCGACATTAGCATGTGAAGTTAAAAACAGTCAATATGGTAATTTCCCAATGACTATTAAAACCTACCGCATTGCTCCTGGTGAAACCAATACCTGGTATATCAAGATTCAAGGGACAGAGTTTAGTGTAAACTACTCGACACGCCATCCGAAGTCGCTGTATACCATGACATATGAAGCGGGGGGGAGTCAAATCTGGGGCGAAGATAGCCTCGGTTATGTGAGTGCATATCCAACTATTTCGGGCGGTATTTTCGAATTTGGTCTATCAGATAGCATTTTACAGATGTGGGCAGCTTTCTGTGACGAACTTAGCAACGGGCGCGATAGTATGAAGCAACCGTTTTACTGTGCCACACCAGCCGAGACAACCCTTCATCACAAACTGTTTACAGCTGCGTTGCAATCACAACAAGACAATGCCGTAGTAGAGATATAGAACAACATTTAATACACACATAGCAGATACTTGTTCTGTGTGTCTAGTAATCTTTCATTATTTAAATTAGTTTTGAACAGGTCTAATTATGGCACTTTCACGCAAAGAACATGAAAAATGGCAATCGGTTGCCCAAGAGTATTTGGATAAAGCCGGGGTTGTCTTAACACCGGAAGAACAAGCTAATATAGAAATTGCAGATCTGGGTTTGGGTGAGTTTGAGGAAACAGGTCTTGCTCTCATCACTTATTACAATGATGACAAATATTGTGCAAAAGAACTGATTCTACTCCCTCAACAGACCTGCCCAGAGCATTTTCATCCACCTATCCCTGAGATGGACTACATCGGCAAACAGGAGACTTTCCGGTGTCGTTGGGGCGAAGTTTATCTGTATGTAGAAGGTGATTCTGCCGATAACCCAAAAGCGACCCCTCCTGAAAAACGTAAGGATACTTATACGGTTTGGCATGAAGTTATTCTTAAACCAGGTGAGCAATATACCATTCCACCGGAAACATGGCACTGGTTTCAGGGTGGACCAGAAGGCGCAGTTGTGAGTGAATTTAGTACTCGAAGTGTGGACGAAGCTGACTTGTTTACCGATGCCGATATTAAGAGAATGCCAGAAATTACGGACGATGAGAGCGCTTAAATGGGTTACGATATCGTGGTCAGTGGTCACCTATGTGCTGACTTGCTGCCTGACACTTCATCGTTACCACTAGCCGCATTGTCATCGCCAGGTAAACTTTTCGAAGTCGATTCCCTTGAAATCTCTACTGGCGGGGCGGTTTCCAATACGGGGCTTGCATTGCATCGGCTTGGTGTAAATGTCGGTTTAATGACCGCCGTTGGCGATGATTTGCTGGGTCGTGTCATTATCGCGAAACTCAAAGATCGTGATCCGCAACTGGGTGAAATGATTGGTGTACATGAGGATGTCGCTAGTTCCTACTCTATTCTCTTATCGCCAGAGGGTGCTGATCGTATCATTTTGCACTGTACTGGCAACAATGTTCACTTTGACAGTAATGATATCAACTATGATATCGTCAAAGATGCGAAGATTTTTCATCTGGGCTATCCTCCAATACTGCCACGTCTATTTGCTGATGACGGTAAAGAATCGGTGCAGATTTTCCGACGGGTTCATACATTGGGTGTTATCACTTCACTCGATATGGCATTGCCCGATCCTGCTAGCGAGAGTGGTAAAGTTGATTGGACCCAGTTCTTGAAGGCGACGTTACCCTATGTGGATATTTTCTTGCCTAGTATCGAAGAAATTATGTTCATGCTTCGCCGTGCAGACTATGACCAATGGGCAGGCAATGTTTTGCTTAACGTGTCACAGTCTTATTTGCGAGACTTGGCAGGTGAATTACTTGAGATGGGATCAACAATTGTTGGTTTCAAGCTGGGCGATAGGGGCTTTTACCTACACACATCGGCTGATGCCAAACGTTATAACAGATTTGACCGTATCAATCTTGATGTAGATATATGGCAAACTCATGAGTTGTGGCATCCTGCTTATGAGGTTGATGTTGTCGGTACAACAGGCGCAGGGGACGCTGCATATGGTGGATTCCTTGCTGCACTTCTGAACAAATCTGACCCAAAGTCTACTATACAGATTACATGTGCAGTTGGCGCATGTAATACTGAATCACATGATGCAACCAGCGGCATCTTGCCCTGGGATGAAACACTTGCACGTATTCATTCAGGTTGGCAATTATCTGATGTTACCTTGTTAGGCGATTAGACTGAGATTGAACTTAAACACAATGAGAAAGTAGTAAACTGACCATGCCTGACAAAACTATGCGAGCTGCATTTGTGAAAGCACCATTTTATATTGAACTGCGTGAAATTCCTGTACCCGAAGTTAAAGACAACTGGGCACTGATTAAAGTAGAAGCCTGTGGCATCTGTGGTACGGATATGCATATTGCCCAACTGACCAACCATCGCCTTACACCGTTCCCCCCAACACAATGGCAAGGATTTGGACATGAGGTTGCAGGTGTGGTTGAAGCAGTTGGGAATGGTATTACACATGTTAAAGAAGGCGATAAGGTTGTTCTCGAAAGTTCTTCAGTTGACCCGTTTTCCACAGTAGCGCGCAATGGTCGCCCTGATCTAAATAATAAAGCACCAAACTTCTGGAACAACGACTCTATGGGATTTGCAGATTATATTCTTGCACCTAAAGAAGCTCTGGTGACTTATGATGGGTTGAGCCCAGAAGTTGCATCACTTGCCGAGCCATTAGGGGTTGCACTTGATATGGTATATACTGCTGAGCCAGAACTCGGTAATGATGTGTTAGTGTTAGGTCTAGGTGTAATTGGACTGATGGCAATTCCAGTTGCAAGACTGCACGGAGCATCTTACATTTACGCCGTCAATCGATCGCGAGGTAAGCGGTTTGAGGTGGCTAGTCAATATGGTGCAAACAAAGTTATTTCTACACATGATACTTTACTGAACGACATAGAATTCCGCGCAGGTGGTGTTGATCGTGCCTTGGTTTCAGCTCCACCTTCACTTTTACCAGATGTCTTCAAAGTTCTAAATTATGGAGGAATTATTTCATATATTGGAATCGAATATGGAGACGGAGCAACTATCAGTATCGATGTCAATGATTTTCACTTCAACAAAACTCAGTTGCGTGCATCACATGCCTCGCCAGCACTTTACTTCCCAATAGCTTTGCAACTCCTCAAGGATAGAATTGTTGATGGTGAGGTGATTATTTCACATGTGATGACATTGGATGAGATCAAAGATGCGATGGAACTCATGCGAGATAAACGTGAGAATGTGTTAAAGATTGTTATCAAGCCATAACAACTCTATTATAGAGCAAAAATCATTTTCGGTACATGGTTCTCTGGTGTTAGTGACTTGCTTAGGATCTAAAGATTTTCCGAACACACATGCCTTATCTGTTGATTCTTACCAGGTAGCCATGCACAAATGAATCCTTCAACAACAAGTTCATCTGTTGCAGGCATTGTCAGCAACGGCTTTGCCAGGTCATCATCTAAAGAGAAACCCTGTGCTTGCTTATATCGTGCACGCAATACGTCGGGTGATAAGAATTGATCCATGGGGCGCGGCTGGTTCGTGATACCTGTTGTCGCATCAAATTCAACAAACTGATGACCATTAGACGAATATAGAAACGGCACATGAAGCTGGGTTGTATAGGCGTATGCTTTCGCCTGTTCTAATCCATATGCCGGGGGATGATCTTCTGACTTGGCTTCAATTAGAGCAATAGCGACAGGTTGTGTGTCATCACTTATTTTAATTCGTAGCGTGTAATCAATCCGACCTGTACGGCGTGTGGCATAGTTACCCACTATGATAATTTGTCCGGGGGTTTCTTCTCGTTTGATGTGTTCTTCAGTCCAACCACAAGCGCGCAGGGCAGGGTCAATCAATTTTGCGCGGGTATCGGCTTCGTTATATCCCATAATCTAAACCCAAGCTGTGGAATCAATTAATAATTTTTTGTATGTGTCTCGTTTGTTACTATCCATTGTAACAGTCAAACTCGAATGGTCAAACTCAACTTCTTAATCCTATAAAATGGGTAATGTAGGATTTTGGATAAGTCAGACTCAGTTTTAATGACGGTCAAATTTCAAATGATGACAGTCCGAGACAAAATTGTGATGGTCAAATATCAAATTCAGGTGGTCGATTTACAGTCAAAATAAGCGGTCAAAGTCCTAATTTCACGCAAAATTCTGTATATAAGGCATATTTTATAGGTGGTATTTTACGATTATGCACGGTGACGCATCAAAATACGCATGGTTTCGTACTAAAGAATATAGACAGGAAGCAAGAATACTCATCCGAATCAAGCAACGATATTTACAGGAACAAACGCCAGCGGGAAGACGATTACTTTCACTGATGTTGAATGCTTACAATGCAAACTTTGGTTCAGGGCTTAATCGCAAACAGATTGCTTCTGTACTAGGCAGACCACAGGGACTTACACCACATGATAGAAACCTGTTAAATAGACTATGTGAAAGTGGATTCATTGAGTCACGGCGTTTAACACTCTGGACTGAGGATAGACGGGCACGAGGCTCAGAGATTATCTATCATATGGATGAAGATACCGCATGGGCATTGAATGTTATCCGACGAAAACAGCGTAAGAAAAAATCAACAGCTTAGTTAAGAGCTTGCACCCATTCACGGCAAAAAGTCACTCATCATTTTCTGTATTATCGCCTTTATTATAGTTTTCAGTCTCGTGTGTTCGTCTTGAGCGTATATTGCGAATTTCGTCCCACAATACTTGAAATCCTCTTCTGAACTCCCATTCTCCATATTTGTTATCCAAGAAATCTTTCATTTCAGAAGAGAAATAAAGTTCAATTAAAGCTGCACCATATTTGATAAACCAATCATCAAGATCATGTTCCAATACCTGATAAATTGATCCTTTGCGCTCATAGTGTAGCTTTTTCTTTTTGACTAAGGATTTTATAGTTCTGGCAACGGTTGGACGACTCCATCCGGTAACGTTTGAAATATCTGCTTGGGTTATACGTTGATCTTCAGGGTAACCAAGAATGATAGATAAAATGAGGGATTCATACAGCTCTTGGTTAGTTAGGATCCCGTAGCCTTCAATACTAGTTCTTCCAGTAAATTCAAATTCAGCTAATGAAAATATGTAGACTGACTTCACGACTTCATCGAAGCGTAAACCCTTGTCCAGACTAAAATATGCGAGTTTGTGCCAGCTTGATATGTTTTCCATATATTCCTATAGGCGTAGTAAAAATTATTGACGCTTAAAATTTCAGAAGGGTAAATCCTCTGGAATTTCTTGACTATTTTACAATATCAGGTATATTAGCACATAGATGTGATTGAAGCTTGATGACATCTAGCAGGGAAGAGACCGAGTTACTTTGCAGAGTAAGGTCTCTGCCCGCTAAATACGAAGAACCGCTTCCGAAGCGGTCAGCTATCCAACCAAAGGTTAAATAACTTGTCGTCTATTACAAGTCTACCTGCATGGTTGTGATGGTGCAATATTTGTTTACCTTTTCAACAATGGAGGCAACATGAAAACCGATATACAAGATTATCGTGATTACAGTGCAACCTACATACAGGAAGCACTTTGTAGTAAAGATTTACACCCACCAGATTTGGATAAGGCACAAGATTTAAGCGAGGTAGTTCATAGTATATACACTGCCTACAAATTAGGTGGACATGAAAGCGTTAAGACGGCATGGCAGACAATCAGACGTATTCAACCTAGCCTAGCATATCTTGAAACCCGACAACCTAGCTTCATCAATGCAAATGATCTTAGTCACTTACCAGCCCCGGTATATCTAATTCCTGAATATCCAATCTATGAACGTGGTTTCAATCTCATTTTTGGTGCAAGTAATGTCGGTAAAACATTCTTTGCACTGGATATTTCTGGTCGTGTGGCACAAGAACATGTTGTGATTTATATCGCTGGCGAAGGTCTATTTGGTTTTGATTACAGATGGATATGTTGGAAGAACTACTACAATCTCGATAGTGACCAACTTGTGTTTTTTACACGTCCACTTCAAATCATGGATGAAGATGAAGTAAACGAATTCGTTGAACAGCTTTTGGAACTTTCGCCTGCACTAGTTGTTATTGATACACTTGCTCGATCCGCTATCGGTATTGAAGAGAACTCAGCTAAAGAGATAGGTACATTCATTCAACGATGCGATGTTATTAGGACACGCTTAGACTGTGCAATCTTGTTAATCCATCATACGGGTAAGAGTGGACAAATGCGTGGATCAACTGCCTTATATGCCGCAGCTGATAGTGTTCTCGCATTAAAGAATGAAGACAATGTGATCACTGTTAGAAATGATTACGAAGGCGATGGCAAAAACAAATATAATGCTCCAGAGCCTCGCAAATATTATGAAATTGTTCCACATACTGTCGATGATATTGAGGGGGCAGTCATTGTTGAACGGGATCATATCAAGCTTCTATCTACAACTGAGCAACTAACACCAAATCAGGTAAGCATTCTTACAGCTTTGTGTGAGATAGACCAACCCGCATCAGTACAAATGCTTGTTGATGTAAGTAAAGTTGCTCAATCCTCACTATATCGCAATCTTAAGAAGTTAGAGGAAATGCAGTTGATTGACTCTAATTCAGGTCAGCATCAAATTACTGCTCAGGGTTTAGTTCGATTGGAGGACGTGTAAAGCTTTCTCATTTTCTCACTAAGAAACTGCTTGTATTGTTATCCTCGCGTAGACCTTGAGAAATGAGAATTTATTGAATTTAAAATATCTTAAGGGTTCTATAGAGGTCAAGAAAAAGCAATTCTAATGCGAGAATAGATGAGAATTCTCACGAAAAGTATATGATTGACCAATCAAGAATCAATTTGTTGACACTGATTAATCCAAGTAATCTTAAGAGGGTTGCCAGTACAAACGGTGGTGAATATCACAGCGCATGTCCGTTTTGTGGTGGTAGAGACCGTTTTATCATTCAACCGAATGCTCATCGCTGGTTTTGTCGTCAATGCCATACTAAGTGGGGGGATGCAATTGAATTTGTTGCATGTCGTGACAATCTGAACCTTAAAGATGGAAATGACTTTACGAAGGCGTTGTCATCACTCGACCTTGAATCAGTCGATAACTTGGCAGTACAAAAACAACAATCTACACCAAGCATTGCATCATTGGAACTAAACCCAAAACCATGGTTAGAACCCGCAGATTATTTTGTCGCATATTGTGAAACCGCTCTAAGTTCTGATTCAGGTGTTAAAGCTTACAACTACTTGTGTAAACGTGGTATTTCACCTGATGTGATAAAACAGGCACAGTTGGGCTTTAATGCTAAACCTTATCAACAAAAGTGGCATGAAATATCTGTATATATTCCCCGTGCAATCATATTCCCATGGAAAGTTGACGATTTCATAAGTGGGATTCGCTATCGTACCGCAACCCATCAATTCAAGTGGGCAAAGGGTAGCACAGGCAAAGGACTCTACAACAGTAATGCAGTTTGCCCAGATAAATATGTTGTTTTGGTAGAGTCAGAAATCTGTTGTCTGGTCATCCAATCCCAAGCACGACAACAGACTGTTGTACCAGTTGCAACAGGTGGTGTATCTGGTAGCCGTCTTCTTCGATGGATAGTCAGGTTATCACTAGCAAAGCATGTGTTTGTGGCTTTCGATAATGATGAAGCTGGTCATGTAGCCTCAGAATGGTGGCTCAGAAACCTGAAGAACAGCAGTCGATTATTACCTACTCAAAAAGACCCCGGCGATATGTACCTCGCTCAAGAATCTATAACTAACTGGATACAACACGCAGTTCAATCAACTGAGGATATGTCTAATGTCTAACAAATTCCTTTTCATCAACAACAAGACAACAAAGCTATATAAATCTCGTTATCCCAAAATGGAAGCAAGTAATGATGAGAATCGGCTATATGTGTTACTGGCTTTACCTCGTAAATCCAATGTGGATCAGCAACTATTTACAAAGAGAGAAGACAACAATGACTCTAAAAGATAAAAATACACGTAAACAATTTGCTATCTACGCTCGTTTTTCATCTGAAATGCAAAATGAAATCAGTATTCGATCACAGATTGAACAATGTACACAGGCAATTGCACAGCGTAACGGTGTAGTAGTAGACATCTTTACAGATGAAGCAACCAATGGTTGGAGCTTGGATCGTCCCGGATTCAATGAGCTACGAAGAGCTGCGGAAAATAAACGTTTTGAAGCAATTATGTTCTGGAAATTTGATCGGTTAGCCCGTAATCATAACGACATAGTTATCATCAAAATGTTACTACGACAGGATTTGAATCTTTCACTTCACTGTGTACAGGGTGTCAGCGAAGATGATGACAATACACCATATGGTGCGTTGATGGAACAATTGTTAGCAATCTTCTCAGCATACTACTCCAAAAACCTCAGTAGTGAAACAAAACGAGGTAAGAAACATCGTGCCATTAATGGTGCGTTTAACGGAAGCATTGCGCCTTTAGGTTATGAACTAGTTACCAAAAAATATCCTGACAAAATGAAACGTGAACCGGGACTTTATATTGTTCCAAGAGCTGCTGCAATTGTTCGTCGAGCATTTAGAATGTATGCCAGCGGATTTTATAGTGATCGTGATATTGCAGATTGGATGAATACACGACGCTACATTCAGCAATTGCGACGTGGGCAGAAGCCTGTAAATAAAGGTATGGTTAGAGATATGCTGATGAATCGTACTTACACTGGAAGAGTAAGCTATGCGGAAACTGAATATTCAAAAACATTAGGTAAGGGAAAGAAATCACCTAGACGAAGAAAAACATGGTACGAAGGTAAACATCAAGGGTTTGTTTCAGATGAAATATTCGACCAGTGTCAAGAAGTGCGTAAACAAAACACAAAGACTCGTAAGACAAGGCAAAATCGTCGAACTTATCTACTGAATGATAGAGTGTATTGTGCATACTGTATGCTCTCAAAACCACTCTCCGTACAGGATGAAAAATACGGCAAGATGCGTGCTAAGACCCCACAAAGAACAGGTTACGGCTATTACCGCTGTATCACAAGAGATCGAAGCTACAAAACCAACTGTAAACAGAGATTCATTCGAGTTGAAACGGTGGATGCTCAAGTCATTGATTTCTTATTCAATTTGCAGATACCTGAAGGTGTCGAAGAACGAATTGAAAGAGCTGTAAGTACAAATCTAAGTAACGCACAAGCTATTGCAAGGATGGAAGAATTACTAACACAAATGGAAAATATGGATATAAGATTCGATCATGGATTTTATACTGACCGAGAAAGCTATTTTGATGAAAGACAAGCATTGCAACAAAAATATGAAGCACTTCGTCCGGTTGAACACGATCATCTGACAAATGCGAAAGGTTTGCTTCAAAATTTCCAGTTATATTGGGAAGAATGTAATAATGCACCTGAACCAGAGGAAGAACGGCAAAGGCTAATTAAGCAGGTTGTCGAGCGTGTCTTTGTTCAAGATAATCAAGTGATTGCAATTAGTTTGTATGGTAGTTATGCAGTTGTATTAGGAGAAGTTGGAATGTTAGGAAGTCAAGTTGTGGAGAAACTAGGAGAATTAAAAAATGGAAACATTACAACTAATGTTTCCATCCAATTCGGGAGCGACGAGATTTGAACTCGCGATCTCTGGCTTGACAGGCCAGCATGTTAACCACTACACCACGCCCCCTAAGGCTCAGAAATAATATCATCCCAAATATGTGATGTCAAGAGCAAAAGGGAATTTCATCAATATTCGTATGTTGTTACACGGGAAACACTTGAAGCTAAACGTGACCATTTGGTCACCCTTTAGTCACAAGTTTGTGCTACTGTGAAAATGACGAAAAGATGGGCTGTCTGATGATGACTGTTTATTACCGGAAAAATATCTCTGTGGCAATGGCAACAAATCGGCAATGTACCGATACTAGGTCAATATTCGGTAATTACAGGGCAATATAGGTGTTATGATGGCAACAAGGTCGCAACAAATGCCAACTTCGGCAATAACATTGCAACAAGATTAACCGGCACAAAATAGTTTATTTCCGTGCCACTGCCAAATGCAACCAAAAAACCCTCAAATCTTAACAAGACTGAGGGTTATAAAATGGAAAATATATAAAATTAGCTGGCACAGATTACGCCATTAGCTGATAGTTCGCCATGATAAGCTATTCTCTGAGGTGAGAATCTGTAAATTATCGACATAAACATTGCCATCGGCATCATAAATCGTGACATCATAAACAGCACGATTTCCTGAATCGGAAGTGTACTCAGCTTCAATCACCCAACCTGTGAAGTTTTCACTTTCAATAACTAGTGTTTCATCGGTCGATAGCTCAGGTACTTCAATGCTCGCCACAAAGCCACATGCCAGCCCTTCACAGCCGTAAATGTGGAATGCGCCATAATGCTGTTGATACACCTTCAACTCGTAGCCATTTGCGTTGGTGATATAGATGTTAGTATCGCAAGCATCGCCCACACCGAGGTCACCCCAATTATCAAGCTGGTTGGGATTACCCGTTTCGGGACAGTTATCTTCAGCATTGGGTATCTCATCATAGTCTAAGTCGCCATCAGGTGCAGATAATTCATCATCAGCAATAATGAGTCGTCGGACTTCACCGAGAAAGGTCGTCATATAAATCTCACCATTGATGTCTTCACCAAGCGAGGTGACACGTACATTCAAATCTGTCAGACGTTCTGTGACCCATTCATCACCATGTTGTTCAAGTGTCCATAAGTCACCATGACAGAAATCACTATATAGATATTTGCCTTTGAGTTGAGGGAGTTCTTCACCACGATACACAAAGCCACCAATCACAGCACATCCGACTGGATAACTCTCATCATAATCATCGGGTTCAGCATGAGGGTAGAAGTAAATCGGAAAGGTCAACTCATCTACTGGAATATCCGCGACAACAGCACCCTCGGGTTGTTCGATTTTGGTCTCGGCTTCATATAGCTTCCAACCATAATTCTCACCACCCGCACTGCCAGCAGGTTGATAGTTGACTTCCTCATAGGTTGACCATCCCACCTCGCCGATAAACATCGCGTCGCTATCCGGTGCAAAGCTGAACTGCCACGGGTTGCGGAATCCTAAAACCCAAATTTCGGGTCGCGCTGATGGGTCATCAATAAACGGATTATCATCAGGTATCGCATATGGGAAATCACCATCGACATCAAGACGCAAAATTTTGCCCAGCAAGTCGTCTTTGTTTTGCCCAGTGGAGTTGGGGTCTATCGATTCACTTCCATCGCCAATTGACATATACAGGTAACCGTCCGGGCCAAAACGTAGGTGCCCACCATTGTGTGCAGCCGTCGTTTGCTCAACCGATAACATTACCTCACCAGATTCTTTGTTGGCAATGTTAGGATTATCAGATAGTTGGAATCGTTCGAGATTGACGGTGAAGTCGGCATCGGTATATGCAACATAGAAGTAACCATTCGCCTCAATATTTGGATGAAAAGCTAAACCAAGTAGACCTTGTTCTATGTTTCCTTCGATGTTGACACGGTCAGTAATATCGAGAAACGGTTGAGGCAGGATACGTCCTTTTTCAAGGATACGAATGATACCATTGCGTTCGTTGATGAAGAGACGTTCATCATTGCTGTAGGTGATGCCAACAGGTTGATTTAGTTTTTCGATTACAAAATCGAATTGATAAACAACTGGAGGTTGATTTGATTGTGTGTATAACCAAATACCGCCACCAATGATGGCAACCAATACGATGACGATCGCTGTGAATACGAGTGATGTTTTTGGTATTCTATTTTTGGATGTTGAGTTAGTCACAGTAAAGTTTCTATCCATTACTAAAGTTGCTAGTCGAGATAATCCTATTGGATAGATAACGAACAAACTAGATGTGATTTTTCTGAGTAGCCTCAAATATATCAAATAAAGATGTCAAAAATTACTTTGATATGTTGGTTCAATATATTCAAAATAGTTTACTGTCAGAGCTTGCAAAGCCGGTTGATTGTGAATGAATGAGGGAAAATATGGATTAATTGACTTATTTATCTTGAACCCACTTTGCCTAAAATCTTCTAATGTAATACCATCTACCTATGCAAGGTTGGATTATCGTTTGCAAAGGAGTAGTGAATGAGTAGTACAGCATCAGTATCTAAACCGTCAGATGCAGGCAGTGGTGTTATCGCAATTGCTGATACAAGGGCGGCATATGTTAATATTCGCACAGGTCCTGGAGTAAATTATCAGGATGTGGGTGATATACTCGATAACTCATTGGTTGTATATTATCCTGCGACTCAAACACAGGACGAATGGGTCTGGGTTGAACAAAAAGGGATTCGGGGATGGGTTTTTTCGGGAGTTGTGACGTTTATTCAGGCAGTAGGGTCTGTTCCTTCAAACGACATAACACCGACCCCTTATGATGGTAAAGTTGCTTTGTGGCATTGGAAGGGAACAAGTGTACCTGAAACATCTATTGAACAATTGGTAGCTAACATTAAATCTCGTACACCCAATGTCAAGCAGATTTGGGTCAAGACTAGTGATGGTACGGATTGGATGGGCGAGTATGATGATAGTGCATTGGCAATAAACGGACCTGAAAGTGTTGATAGGTGGGTACAAGTCCTTGAGGCAAACGACATGGAGTTTCATGCGTGGTGTGTTCCCCATGGCTTAGACATTCCACGAGAAACTGCTTTGATTAATGCTGTATGTCAACGCCCAGGTGTGAAGTCAATGATTTTGGATATCGAACCATATGCTGGCTTCTGGCAAGGTGGACGGAATCCGATTCGCCCATTTATGCTAGCAATTCGTCAGGCAATTGGGAATCGTTTTCACATTGGTATGAGTATGGATCCTCGTCCTCATCATTACGATAGCATTTTCCCTAGCGAGTGGAGTCCATTCATTAATAGTGTTCATCCACAAACATATTGGTTTACGTTCCGTCGTGAGGTCGATGAGGTTATCGACGAAGTCTATCGAACATGGCAACCGTATGGAAAGCCAATTATTCCAGCGTTACAAGGTGATGCTCCTATTCTTGACCAAGAGGAAGCGCATACGCTGACAACACAAAAGTATGGTTCTCAAGGGGTGAGTTGGTGGCGATATGGTGTGATTTCGCAATGGGCTTCAGTCAATAAGCCTGTGGAGTTGACGGTTTCACCCGGTGACCCGGTTAATGAACCAACAGATAACTTTACTGATGAAGTTATCATCTTGCCGAATAAACCGGGATTTCGGAGTGGTACATATACTGATAAGGCAAAATTTAATACTGGAGTCAATACTTGGGGTTGGGAGTATCTTTATACAGATACCTCAGGGAGTACAAGTAAAGTATGGGTAGAGTGGAAGACAACTTTACCGCAATCTGGGCGTTATGAGATTTCTGCATTTATTCCAAATCGTAAGGCAACAACTGTTCGCGCTCGATATAAGATTCATGGAATCGTTGGGACAGACACAGAAGTTGTTGTTGATATTAACCAGAATCGGAATCGTAATATATGGGTTCCGCTAGGGATTTTTGAATTAGACAAAACACAACCTAATGCTGGACGGGTCTTTTTAAATGATGTAACGGGAAGTGGAAGTGAGTATATTGCATTTGATGCAATACGTTTCCGGCGGATTGTGACTGTGCAACCGGGTGATAACCCTACCCCTGATCCTGATGAGCCTAGCGAACCGCCTTCAGGTGGAAATGGTGACATTGTAAATGGTGTATATGTTGCGAATGGCTATGATTCACCTGTCGGTACAGCAGAGCAACGTTCTGGTGGTCGGATTTGGCCCTCTGGTTGGCTAGATGCAAGTCCTTTTGGTCGTCTATATTTTGTGGGTACACCCAGTGAAGCATATCACACAGGTGCAGATCTCAACTTTGGGTCACCTTACGCAGATAGAGGTATGCCAGTTTATGCTTGTGCCAGCGGTGTTGTTACATTTGCTTCACGCTTAAGTGTATGGGGCAATGTGATTATCATTAGACATGACCCTCTGTTCACACCATCTGGGGCAGTCTTGTATAGTAGATATGGTCATGTTCAGAATATGCAGGTCTCAGTAGGGCAACGTGTTAAACGTGGCGACCAAATTAGTGAAATTGGTGATGCGTTTGGACGGTTTGTTCCACACCTTCACTTTGACCTAAGCCCAACGACGCGGTTAGAAACGCATCCAAGTGATTGGCCCGGAACGAATTATTCAAGATTGATTCGTGATTATATTGATCCATTACAATGGATAGCCCGTAATCGTCCGTAGAATTAAATTGGAGGGGGAGACCCTCCATAAGATATTTTGTTTAGAATAAACCCCAGTCGCTGGCAGCACCTTCTTCCATCATGCTGGGGTCCCACATTTCCATACCCATTTCAATTGTAGTCGGTGTACCAAGAAAATCCTGTGCAGTACGACGTGTTTGTTCCAACAATTGTGGCGCATATGGGCAGAACGGCGTTGTCATAATCATGGTGACATGAGACCGTTCATCCTCAATATCTACATTGCGTACAAGCCCAAGTTCAATAATATTCATTCCAATTTCGGGGTCTATAACAGAACGAAGTGCTTCGTATAATCCTGCTTCTTTTTCAGTCATATTGTCGCTCATCACGTTTATCCTCGTTTTTATTTGTTCAATTTAAGCTTAGTATAGTGACTTTTTTGTGTTAATAAAATAGATGATTATCTTTAAAATATAATATGAATCCAATTAATGTTTGATATTGTGTCTATTACTGCGAGTCGTAAAAACCAATTCTCACATTAATCTTTAATAAAATAAATATTCATCATAAATATTGACAATGGTATACAGCACTGCTATACTGCCATTAAATTCGACTTGGTTATAGAGTAAATTTAACCAACATTAAAAATTTATGAGAGGAGACCTACCTCGAATGGGCGTAACACTCGAAATTCGTAATCTTCATGCTAGTGTTGAAGGTGAGGAAGACCTTATCCTGCGCGGTGTAAATCTGACTGTGAAACAAGGTGAAATTCATGCTCTTATGGGACCTAATGGTTCTGGTAAGAGTACATTAGCTAATGTTCTCATGGGCAATCCTGCTTATGAAGTTCATGATGGACAGGTGCTACTTGATGGCGAAGATGTGCTTGATATGGATCCTGACGAACGCAGTCGTGAAGGATTGTTTTTGGCATTCCAATATCCAGTAGCTATTCCAGGTGTGACACTTGGTAACTTTTTACGTCATGCGATTAACTCACGATTGAAAGCCGAAGACCCAGACAGTAAAGGTATCGCTATCCCTAAATTCGCTAAGATGATGCGCGAAAAAATGAATAGCCTCGGCATTGACCACGCCTTTGCTGGTCGTTACTTGAATGATGGCTTTAGTGGTGGTGAAAAGAAGCGTGCGGAAGTTCTGCAGATGGCAGTCCTTGAACCCAAAATTGCCGTTCTTGACGAAACTGATTCCGGTCTAGATATTGATGCACTGCGTATTGTGGCAGAAGGTGTTAAGACATTGACGGGACCGACCATGGGCGCACTTGTGATTACTCACTATCAACGGATGCTAGATCATGTGAAGCCAGACTATGTTCATGTCATGTTTGAAGGGCGTATTGTAGAAAGTGGTGGTCCTGAATTGGCTCTTGAACTTGAAGAAAAAGGATACGATTGGGTTCGTGAAAAACATGGAACTCCGCAAGAAGCTTAACCTGAACATTAGCATTTCCAAAGGAAACTACGATGGTAGACCAGATTAAGAGTGAAAAAGAATTAACCCAAGAGGAAGAAGCGTTACGTGATGTTGGAGAAACCTATGCTGAAAAGTATGGTTTCCATGATGACGATGTTGAATATAGCTTCAAAAGTCAAAAAGGCATCAACGAAGACGTTGTTCGTCAAATCAGTGCCATGAAGGACGAGCCACAGTGGATGCTAGATTACCGACTTGAGGCATATCAAATTTTCCTTGAGAAGGCTACACCTGAATGGGGTGGTGACCTCAGTCAGATTGATTATGATGACATCTACTATTATATGAAGGCTTCCGACAAGACCGAAAAAGACTGGGATGAAGTCCCGCCAGAAATTAAGGATACCTTCAATAAACTGGGTATCCCTGAAGCGGAACAAAAATTCTTGCATGGTGTTTCGGCGCAATATGATAGTGAATCCGTCTATCATAGAATCCAAGAAAGCCTTGAAGAACAGGGGGTTATCTTCTTGGATATGGATTCAGGCTTGCGTGAATACCCTGAACTCGTGCGGGAATACTTCGGTACAATTATTCCATCAAATGACAACAAATTTGCTGCGCTTAATACGGCTGTGTGGTCGGGTGGTAGTTTCATCTATGTACCGCCGGGCGTTCATGTGGAAATGCCATTGCAAGCATACTTCCGTATCAATACTCAGAACATGGGGCAGTTTGAACGCACTCTAATTATTGTTGATGAGGGTGCATATGTTCACTATGTTGAGGGCTGTACCGCGCCGATTTATAGTTCGGATAGTCTCCATAGTGCGGTAGTTGAAATCCTTGTTAAAGACGGTGGACGTTGCCGTTATACGACAATTCAAAATTGGTCGAATAATGTATATAACCTTGTGACTAAACGTGCTGTTGCTGAGAAAAATGCGACAATGGAATGGGTTGATGGTAACCTCGGTAGCCGTCTAACCATGAAGTATCCTGCTGTTATTCTTAAAGGCGAAGGTGCACATGGTGAAGTTCTATCAATTGCATTTGCAGGCGCAGGACAACATCAAGACGCTGGCGCGAAAATTACTCATCTTGCTCCGAATACGACAAGCCAAATTATCAGTAAATCCATTGGTAAAGATGGTGGGCGTGGAAGTTATCGTGGGTTATTGAAAATCGCTGAAGGTGCGGATAACTGTAAGAGCAACGTTGTATGTGATGCGCTTCTCCTCGATGATATTAGTCGCTCCGATACTTATCCTACAATTGAAATTGATGCTAAAGATGTCACGATGGGGCATGAAGCATCTGTCAGTAAAGTGGGAGAAGACCAACTTTTCTACCTGATGAGCCGTGGTCTGAGCGAAGATGAAGCTAATGCGATGATTGTTAATGGTTTCCTCGAACCACTTGTAAAAGAATTGCCGATGGAATATGCACTCGAATTGAATCGTCTTATTCAGATTCAACTCGAAGGGTCAATCGGTTAATTTAACTCGTAAATCAAACTATCGGGTGAGACTTAATAAGATGTTTTGCCCGTTACTTGAGTCACAAAAGGAGTAAATTCGTGGCTGTTGTTAGAAAACGATCTTCGCTTCCGCAAGCTCCAGATTATAGCCGTGCTGATGTCGAAGCTTTAAGTGAGAAAAACAATGAACCGCAATGGTTACGTGACCTGCGGTTGAAGGCTTGGGAACTTTATGAAGAAATGCCCATGCCACAGATGGAAGAAGAATGGCGACGTACTGATTATTCGCACATTCGTTGGGATGAAGCACAAAGCATTATTCAAGCGAATGGCGCAACATCCGATGTGATTCCAGCAAAAAATCTTGAGCCACTGACAGGTGACAAACAGGGTGGTTTGTTGGTATTTGTGGATGGTAAAGTTGTCCATTATGAATTTGCTGATGAATTAGCCGAACAAGGTGTTGTCTTCACTGATTTGAATACAGCAGTTCAAGAACATGGCGACCTTGTCAAAGAAAATCTCATGACGAAAGCGGTGAAACCAGATGATGGTAAATTTGCTGCTTTGCATGGGGCGTTATGGCACTATGGTGTTTTTGTTCATGTACCACGTAACACAGTCGCTGAGTTGCCGTTGCAGGTTGTGAGCTATAACACAAAATCTGGTGCAACGCTTGGTCATGTTTTGGTTGTTGTCGAAGAAAACGCACAAGCTACCATGCAAATTGAGTATGCGTCGGCAGACAATGATGCACAGTCATCTTATATTGGCGCGACAGAATTGATTGCTGGTGATGCTGCGAACTTGCGTTATGTGTCTTTGCAGGGCTGGAATCGTAACACTTATGAATTTAGCCATCAAAAAGGCTTAGCGGGACGTGATGCTCAGTTAGACTGGGTTAATGGTGTGATGGGTAGTCGTTTGACAAAAGCGTTTATCGAAGTGGATGCCGTCGGTCAAGGCGCAAATGCTCGTGTCAGTGGATTCTTTTTTGCTGACCGTAACCAGTTCTTTGACCTTGATACCCAACAAAACCATAATGCACCACTAACGAATACAGATTTGTTGTTTAAGGGTGCCGCTAGGGATAATGCCCGTACTTTGTGGCAGGGGATGATTAAGTCATTGCCACAGATGCAGAAGATTGACGGTTATCAAGTATGCCGTAACCTGATGTTGAGCGATGAGGCTCGTATGGATAGTATCCCCGGACTAGAAATTGAAGCTGATGATGTTGCGTGTTCACATGCAGCGACGTTCGGGACATTGGAAGAACAACCTATTTACTATTTGATGAGCCGTGGGATTTCACGTCCACAAGCACAGCTGATGGTGATTGAAGGCTTCTTTGATGAATTGTTGCAACGGATTCCATTTGAGCGTGTTCGTGACCGATTGATGGAAGAAATCGAAGCCAAGATTATTGGCTAGGTTATGATTGTAAGATGAAACTTTCGAGGCGCATCAAATAGGTGCGCCTTTTTCGTACAAGTGAAAAGTTAGGTTTGATAATGTCTGAATTAACTTTGCCTTATGATATAGAAAAAATACGAGCAGATTTTCCTGTCTTGCATGAGATTCATCATGATGATGTGCCACTTGTGTATCTTGATAATGCGGCATCTAGTCAGAAACCGATTACTGTGATTGAAGGTTTAAACACCTATTACCGTGAATACAATTCAAATGTGCATCGTGGTATTCACAAATTGAGTGAAGCTGCGACTGAAGCCTATGAGGGTGCGCGTAAAAAAGTTCGTAAATTCATTAATGCGAAGAGTCGGCGCGAAGTTATCTTTACACGCGGGACAACTGAGAGTATCAATCTTGTTGCGCAAACATGGGGTAGGGCAAACTTATCAACAGGCGATGTCGTGTTATCGACTGTGATGGAACACCATTCTAATATTGTGCCGTGGCAGATGTTGTCGATGGAAAAAGGATTTACTGTAAAGTTTATCCCGATGTTGGAAGATGGCACGCTTGATATGGATGCCTATCGACAACTGTTAGCAGATAATAACGTTAAACTTGTGGCTGTGGTTCATAGCTCTAATGTTTTGGGAACAATTAACCCTGTCGCTGAGATGGCACAATTGGCACATGAAAATGGCGCAGTGATTTTAGTTGATGGTGCACAGAGTGTCCCGCATATGCCAGTTGATGTGCAAGCGTTGGATGTTGATTTCTTCGTGTTTAGCGGTCATAAGATGGTCGGTCCGACTGGGATAGGTATCCTCTATGGTAAGCGTGATTTGCTCAATGCAATGCCACCGTGGATGGGTGGTGGTGACATGATTTCTAAGGTTACTCTGGATGGCAGTACGTGGAATGATTTACCGTATAAATTTGAAGCCGGTACACCAAGTATTGCTGAGGCTATTGGCTTGGGACTAGCTGTTGATTATTTGACCGAAGTTGGCATGGAGAAAATTCATGAACATGAGCAAATCATGACAGCATATGCGTTGGAACGTTTAGCAGAAGTTCCCGGTGTGACAGTATACGGACCATCTGCTGACAAGAAGGGTGCTGTTGCAGCATTTGGTGTTGATGGTATTCATGCTCATGATGTTGCACAGCTATTAGATTCTCATGGGGTTGCCGTGCGGGCAGGGCATCACTGTGCCATGCCTCTGCATGATACAGTTTTACAAGTTCCAGCGACATCTCGTGCTAGCTTTTATTTGTACAATACACCGCAAGAAATTGATACATTTATTGATGCGTTGTATGACGTAAAAAAGACCTTTGTTATTTAACCAGTTAGGACTACTCCGATGGAAGACATGTATCGTGAAATCATCTTAGACCATGCACGCAATCAACGGAATTGGGGATTACTTGATGAACCTAATGACCTTGACCATGAGGAAAAGAACCCGTTGTGTGGTGACCGCCTGCGCTTAACATTGCGTGTGGATGAGGATAATGTAATTACTGAAGTTGGTTGGGAAGGTGAAGGCTGTGCTATCAGTCAGGCTTCGGCATCTATGTTTGGTGAGCAGATTATGGGCATGAAGCTTGAAGATGCGCGTCAAATTAATAAGCAACAATTGCTAGATAATATTGGTTTGTCGTTGACAATTAATCGTGTGAAATGTGCATTGTTGGCATTGAAGGTTTTGGTTGTTGGTGCTTATGGTCAAGAAGGTACAGAACAATGGGAACTGATTGAAGATGCGGAGGATGATTAATGGCTGAATGGGTAACTGTTTGTCCTGCTGACGAGATTACTGTTGGTCAGCGTGAAGTGTTTGGCATCAATGAAAAATGGATTGCTGTCTTCAATGTCAGTGATACCTTCTATGCAATTGAAGACTTATGCACACATGACGGAAATGTTTTGGCTTTTGACCGCAACGAAAAGCCGAGTAAACTGGACGGCTATGAGATTGAATGTCCTCGACATGGGGGGCGGTTTGATATTCGTAATGGTAATGCGATACGCAGTCCGGCGGATATTGATGTTCCTTGGTATGAGGTACGTGTACATGACGGAAACATTGAAATTTTTGTATAAGAGACTCAAAAATTTGATATACTCGAAGCCTACTATAGAGTGGGCTTTTTGATTTTCGTTTAGAGATGAGGGTAATTGATTGGCTTTCAAGACATTTAGAGATGCAATGTTGTCAGGTGAGACATTTGTGTTTGGTCATCGTGGTGCAAAAGACTATGCGCCAATGAATACATTACCTGCTTTTGAACTCACGTTGGAGCAGGGTGGGGCAGGTATCGAATTAGATGTTCATCGCTCGAAAGATGGGTATCCGGTAATTGTGCATGACTTTACTGTTGATGAAACGACGGACGGTGAAGGATATGTTACGGAAAAGACTTTAGCTGAGTTAAAGGATTTAGATGCAGGTAGTTGGTTCGACCCTCAATTTTCTGGCGTAAGGATTCCAACTTTGGATGAAGTGTTTGAGGTTGTTGGACAACAGCTACTCATTAATGTTGAGATTAAGTCAACAGGTGCAGAAACAGATGGTGCCGAGCAAGTTGTTGCTGATTGTATTGCCCATCACAACATGGGTGACCGCGTGTTGGTTTCGTCGTTTAATCCGATGGCATTGAAGCGATTTCGTGCGATTGCACCTGAGATTATGATTGGATTTCTTTACCTGCAAGGTATGGAGATTGATACCGAATCTATGATGGATGGTTATGCTCATGAAGCACGTCATCCATATCATGACATGATTGATGAAGCTTATATGATGTGGGCGAAAAAGCATAATTATTTTGTGAATACTTGGACAGTCAATGACCCTAATCGTGCCTGTGAACTGAAGCAACTCGGTGTTAACTGTATTATCACAGATGCACCGGATGTCATTATAAAGGCAATTGAGGCGTGTTAGCTAAATTATGGTGGCGACTAGTTCGCTTTGGATTTCGTCTGCTATATAACGAAATGGCATTTACATATGATGCGGTCAGTTGGATTGTGTCATTAGGGCAATGGCGATGTTGGCAACGCAGTGCGCTGACTTATCTACCGAAACCGGATGCTAGCTTATTGCTTGAATTAGCGCACGGGACTGGTAATTTACAGATTGATTTGCAGAATGCTGGCTATAAGACAGTTGCATTTGATTTGTCACCTCACATGGGACGAATTGCAAAACATAAGCTGGTAAAACACAATCTTCGCCAAGATTTTGTAAGAGGCAGTGCGTTTGAATTACCATTTGCAGATGCAACGTTTGAAGCTATTGTATGCACCTTCCCGACTGACTTTATTGTACAAAGCGCGACGTTACGTGAAGTTCATCGTATTTTGAAAGATAAGGGTAAAGTGGTTATCGTTCTCAATGGGGTGTTGACAGGCGGGGGAGTGGTCAAATCATTCTTGGAATGGTTATATCGTATCACTGGGCAACGTGACGATACGCAAAGAGAGAGTGATTTAACATTATTCTTTGAGGGATATGATATGTTTGCAGACACAGTTGAAGTGCCATGTAAAGGGAGTGTGGCACAACTTGTTATATTGACAAAATCCTAATGGAAAATTTGCTAGAAAACACTAGATTCTGATATTTGTTCGTGATATACTTTCAAAGTTATATATGGTGGATGTAGCTCAATGGCAGAGCACTCGGTTGTGGTCCGAGTGGTTGCGGGTTCAAATCCCGTCATCCACCCACAAATTTTAGCACCATTAAGGTGCTTTTTTATTTCCGGTGTCTCAGTCGTAATAATTTACGGCGTTGTTCAATCCTCAGACCCAAAAGTGTTTTGGAGCTTGATGTTGTTGGAATTGTGACTGTTACTTTGTCTTCTAGCGCATCAGGGGTAATCACTTCTGGTATGTCAGCAATGCTTGCTTCTTGTGGAATCTCATCTTCGTTTGTTGGCTCAAAATCATCAGGTCCTTCGAGTGGTTCATCGACATGAATAACCTCAGATTCTATCGTAGAGCGTTTATTGTCTTCGGTTTCTGCTATTTCTACTATAGGCTGTTTATTATCTTCGGCTTCTGCCATCTCTGCAATGTCGGCATCGCTGATGGCGTTAAGCTCTTGTGTCTCACTTGGTTTTTGTAAACCGAAAACTTCAAATACGCTAATACGGGAGGTGTCTCGTATATCTGGTTGACTTTCTGTCGATGGTATTGTTACATCTGGTTGTGGCGCAGAGTCGATGGTAGGTTCTTCAGATATTTCTGCTAGAGGTTCCAGTGGTTCAGCAACAGATTCTTGTGACGTTTCAGGCATCGTCTCAATAGGAGCGTTTGGCTTGGTGTCATCATCCGCCACAGGTGGTTCTTGTATCTGGTTAATGAGGGTTGGATTACTCATATCCACAGGTTCAATTTCGTCTGTTCCTTGCACAACAGGATTGGGCTTGGTGTCATCGTCTGCCACAGGTGGTTCAACTATGCCTTCATTGTCTAGTTGATAGGCAATTGATGATTCTGATGGATATTCCGGTTCAGCATAAGATTCACTGTCAATATCTTCTTTGAAGTTGGATGGATAACGGGGTTGGTATTGTTCTCTCTGTTCTACATCAGGAGCTTCCTTGAGGAGTGAGCGCGCCTCATGTGTGGAGATACCACCTGTTTCTTTTTGCACAAGCTTGTATAGGTTGCGCAGGCTATCCTGTATATTATTGGTGAGTGATCGCTTTAGCCCGATAGAATTGCGTAAACCACCTAGCATACCATCCAGTTCATAATTGAATGTCCATTGGACAAGTGTCCCTTCGGCAATTTCTTGTAGTCTAATTCGACCTTGATTTGCGCTAACAGACGTACCTTCGACGATTGTGTATTCGTAACCTAATGTGTCATACCATGCTGTTATCTCAACAATGACATCTTTACCCTTAGGTGTCGGATACCGCCACCGTGTACCACGCCCTTCATGTTGTGTTGTGAGGAAGGAAATATCTGAACAGTCTTCTTGCCATTGCGAATTTTGAGAAATATCGCCAAGAAAACGCCAGATAAACTCTGGGGATGCTGGGATGAGAATTGCATGGTCTATGACATTCATAATTTAATGCCTTCAATACGTGACTGATATTTGCCTTTGTGCTACACTAGCTTTGAATTTTACCACTGGATGAGTGAATAGCAACCACAATGCCGAACCCAATCTTTATCTTTGCTTTTATTATCGCAACTATGTACGGAGTAATCTTTCACTTTTTGATGGGTGGGGGAGCGCGTCGCCTTGCATTATTCCTATTAACAGCGTGGGGTGGATTTTTATTGGGACATTACATCGGTATTGCTTTTGAAATTAACATTATCAATATTGGGGCTTTACGCTTATTTCCTGCTACTATCAGTGTGTTTATTTTACTTATCTTTGCACATATATTTACCTCTGGGCGTACAAGACAGGTCACACGGCGATAACTTATGGCAAATACTACTGTAAATCCAACTGTTGAGGAAAATACCGACGAGTCATCTGGTATGAGTATTACCCGAATGGTGATGATAGGTGCGGTTGGGCTTATCATATTTGTCTTGCTATTTCTTGTTTTTGGATTAATCGTTTCTTTAACCGCCTCAGAGACATGGGCTCCGGTCGTTCAAATTTTTCGTGACATTTTTATTGTGATTATGGTTGTTGAGCTAATCCTAGTGATTGGTGGATTGGCTATTTTGATTATTCAAATTGCTCGCTTTGTGATTATGTTACAAACGGAAATTAAGCCAATACTCGATAATGCGCGGGAAACGACAAAATCAACGCGCACGACCGCCGAATTTGTCAAAAAGAACGCTACTGACCCCATTATTCAACTCAAGAGTTTCTTCGCTGGATTATCTATATTTATCCGAGAGTTGTTAAAAATACGTCGTATTCTTAATCCAAAACCATCAAATGAGGATAAGAAAGATGAGTAAAACACCCTCTGAGTCGTCAAGCCTTGATGATGGCATGACCTTCGTTGGTATTGTCATTGGTTTGATAGTTGGGGCAATTGCTATGTTGTTACAACTCAAGAATCGTGGTGCAATAACTCGTAAGAATCTTACACAGTTTGGTGCTGGCACAATCGAAGAGGATATTTCTGAAAGCCTGAGTGAAGCCAAACGATTGGCGCATGAACGGGCTAAACACGATTAACTTTCAATTTGTCCAAATGCTAACCCTATCGCATTCAAAATATCTCTGGCAATAACTGCTCTTGAACTTCCTATCTGTTGTATCACAATTTGCCCAGCTAAGGCATGGACATATGCACCAGCTAATGCACTTTCAAATGCTGAAGCCCCTTGTGTGCGTAATCCTGCAATAAGCCCAGCGAGTACATCACCTGTTCCTGCTGTAGCCAGCGCATCAGTTTTGAATGGAATTACACCAACTTGTCCTTCTGGTGATGCAATGAGTGTATGTGCGCCTTTTAGTACAACGATAACACCCCATTCTTTTGCTTTTTCCGATGCAATATTCCAGCGATTGCCATTAATTTCTGTGGTAGACAATCCAGTTAGGCGTGCCATCTCACCGGGGTGGGGTGTAATGATGCTGTCTGGTGGTAAGTTTTCCCACCAATGTTCTGTTTGACTTAATGTGTTCAGTGCATCTGCATCTATGATGAGTGAGGGAAGGTTAGCTGACGAGAGAAGTTGCTTTACAAATGATTGAGTTGATGGATGTTGACCTAATCCACATCCAATAAGCAATGCACTATACCCGTCTAAATTGGTCTTTACTGATTGATAAGCTGAAGCCGAGATTGCGCCGTCTTCATTGGGTAGGTGAATGAAGGTTGGCTCACGGAGTTGGCTGGCGATTGTTTCAATGATGGGTGTTGTTGTTGCCATTGTGACTAAACCTGCACCAGAGCGATATGCTGATTCAGCGGATAAAGATGTTGCGCCAATGTAGTTGTTTGAGCCTGCTATGATAAATGTTTTGCCAAATGTTCCTTTATGACCGTCAACAGGGCGGTTGGGCAAGCTATGTTTTGCTACCTCATTGTCGATTATAAAATGTGATAGGCTTGTTATATCTGTTTGAGTATCTGGTATACCAATTTGAGAAACAACCAATTCACCTACATATCTCGCGGCTGGGAACGTGAACTGTCCATGCTTTGCTGTAATAAATGTCATTGTCATATCGGCTGAGATGGTGTTGCTGTCGGCTTCACCTGTGTCACAATCCATTCCACTTGGGCAGTCAATTGCATATATGAATGGCTGTGGTGTTGACGCAAGCTGGTGAGGTTGAGTTGGATTAACTGCGACAGTTTCCCCGTATGATGATGAATTAGATTTTAACATCTGGTTTACTGTCCGCATTACTTTTGCTGGTACATCACGAATCGGCAAACGGACACCAATACCGAAGAGTGCGTCAATGATAATGTCAGCACTACAAATCATGTTTTGGAGCAAGCGACTATCATTATCATGAGATGCTTGTGCGATGAATAACTCTGCATCAACAACAGCTTGATAATTTGCATCGTCTTCGGTGCGTTCTGCCAGCATGTAAAGGCGAATTTGTGCGGATGTATTCTGCGATAAGTAATGGGCAACAACTAGCCCATCGCCACCATTATTACCTTTTCCTATAAGTAGTGTGATACGGGTCTTGTTGGTAATGTCTAACTGCTGGCACAAATATTCACCTGATGCGCGCCCCGCATTCAGCATCATCTGTTGGTAATTCATGATGGACTTATCAACATTTGCTTCTATTTGACGAACAGTTTCAATACTGGCGACCTTCATTTCGACCCCATTTAAACTATGCATAAATGTAAAAAGCGCATACCTTATAGATATACGCTTTATATTATCGACTTTATCTAACTTACACTAGCTAGTGGTCGCGTTGTACGACCAGCTCGGCGAGTTGAATCAATTCATCTTTTGCTTCTGAATCTGGAATAACATTCAATCCAGCAATTGCCATGTTGACGAGTTGAACGGCTTGTTCGCGTCCTTTTTCGATAGTGTCTCCTTCAAGCATTTTCCGCTTGATAGATTCCATTGGGTTATCTTTTACTGCTGTGGCAATATTACTGCCGTTCGGCTGTAAAGCGACACCAAGACCACGCCCTTGTTCAACATCAATGCCAGATGTTTTGCCTAGCTGTTGTTCGTCACCAATTATGTCTAGGATGTCATCAATGATTTGGAATGCCAGACCGATGTTATAGCCAAAGTTTGACAGAGCATTAACTTGTTCAGGTGTTGCGTCCCCCAATTTTGCACCGATTTTCCCCGCTGCTTGGAACAGGGCAGCTGTCTTCAATGCGATAATCTGCATATATACTTCGCGGGTGAAGTTATTTTCCTTGACAGCACTTGCTTGTAGTGTCTCGCCTTCGACAAGTGCGGTTGCTGACTTCGCTAGGTCAATGTTGAGTTCTCGGTAGGGTGACATTAATTCATAGACCGCAGTAAATAGGAAGTCGCCTGTAAGTAGCGCAAATGTGCGTCCCCAAATTGAATTGACGGATGGACGACCCCGTCGCATAATACCATGGTCATTGATGTCGTCATGAACCACACTAGCCGTGTGCATTAATTCTACAGCGGCTCCTGCTCTGGCGATTTCTTCTACATTTTTGCCCCCGACAGCAAGGTAAGACAATAGAAGAAGGCGTGGACGAATCCGTTTTCCACCTGCGCTCAGGATGTGATGACTTGCATCACGTAAAACTTCAACATCACTATTGGTGATATCAAACATGGCTTGTTCAATTGCGGCAAGCCCGTCAGTCATGAGTTGATTTTGGTTCACTTGGTTTGCCTCTTTAGCTGTCATTTAGGACTCCAGCTTATATGTTTGTGATTTTCAGAACTAATTAAATTTATTGTACATTAAAAATGGGCTTAGTCAACAAAGGCTAAGATTATGTTCACTTATTCATGGGAAGTTTGCCGAACTTCTGTTAATTTTGCAACTCTTATGATGACTCGATGTGTTTAAATCAGACTTGAATGAAGTGTGCAATTTGTAGCCGAAATGAAAACTTGCTTCCTTCATCGAGTTTGCTATCTACTTTGATTTCAGACTGATGCTTTTCTATGAGGAGTTTCACAAGTGCTAACCCTACACCTGTTCCACCATATCGACGTGTCGAGGATGGATCAATCTGATAAAATGACTCAAAAATGCTTTTCAGATTATTGGGGTGAATACCAATGCCATAATCTCGCACTGCAAATTCAATTGTATCCTCGATTTGGTGTACATGAACTTCAATCGTGCCATCACTAAATTTGAGCGCATTATCCAACAATAACTGAAGAATTGTACTTAAACCTTGACGGTCTGCCAGCACTGGCGGTAAGTCGTCGTCAATGTAGAGTCTAATGCGTTTTGCTTGTTCTTTTGATTCCCAACTACGAAGCAAATTACGATGAGCATATTCGACTGCATCCCGTGCAATCACAGGACTTAGATTCAAATCTAGACTGCTCCCGAACATTGTGATGTTAGTTACGAGTGTCTCCAGACGCGCTGTTGCGTTTTCTGCATATCGAATGAGCTTATTTTCCTTGCCGACATCCTCTGCCATCAATGAGACAGCTGATTTGACATGAAGTAATGGGGTTTTGAGTTCGTGTGATACATTGCGCACAATTGCTTCTTTTAAGATTTCGACTTGATCTGTTTGCTCTTTCTGTCTTGATAAATCATGTTCCAATTTACGAATGTGTTCGATGTGTTTTTGCAATTGGTCAATTTTTTTCTGATGAAAATGAGCGATTTGTTGAAGCAGTGGAATAAGGTTATTATCACGCAATAATGCAAAATCGAAGTGGGTTGCATCCTCATCTGTTACATGAGATTCTGCAATAAGTATTGTTGTTATATATGCAGAGTTGTCCCCAGAAGTTATATCAATTAAGTCTGGATGTATTAGTGGATAGGTGACAATGATGAGGCTAGTCGGATGAGCTACAAGGCAGTCTTTTAATTGCTCAATCGCATACAACGGCGTGCATTCAGCGAAGACACTATTGAGTTTTTCAATCAGTTGTGGGTCATCAAAGTCAGTATGAGTATATATAAAAACATTAGGAGTTAGACTTGATGAATTGGCGGACATTCGAGCCTTCACAGTGACTAGGTCAATTATAGATGGCTAAATAGTAGCATACACACCATGCAACGCAAAGTTACAGTACGGTTGTGTTGTCAAAATCGAACTATCAAATCACAAAATGGTTATAAAATAGTTAGTTATGATGTATTTTGTTGAACGTGTTCATAAAATAATGCTAGGTCTGATGGATTCTTAATATAGTGGGTCTGTAAGCCGACTTTGGTTGCTGGTTCAATATCATTCGTCAAACTATCTCCAACCATAATGCACCGTTCTGGGTTTGTAATATTGAGCATGGATAGAATCTTTGAATAGTATGCAGTGTTTGGTTTGGCGGTAACCATATTGTCGCTTGTTGTAATGAATGAAAATTCGTTAATAAATTCGCCCAATCCAGCCCATTGTAAACGCTGGTTTATGGCTTCCTCAGGGTAAATAGGGTTGGTGGCGACCACTATTGGAATATTTGTATTTATGAGATGTTCGACTAATGGTCTAGCAGTTGAAACCACAGATGTGATAGATTTTAGCTTGGGATAACTTGAGGTGTAGAAGTCTTTGTAGACTTTTCTAACAACATCACGCGATAGACTAGAATCTTCTGCAATAATATCAATCATGATGTGCGTGTTGTTTTGTGAACTTACGTGTGACTTGTGTTGACCAATCCCTTTACGAAATGCTTGAGATACCGTATTGACTTTTACGACTTTCTGAAAGTGTTCATCTATTGCACGCATGAACGCGGCTGCGAATGTACGGTCTGGATTTATAAGAAGGGTATTGTCGAGGTCAAGCAGGACAGATTCATACATCAATTATCGTCCAACGCTTGCCGAAATATATCTAAACCTGGATGGTCATCAGGACATCCAACGTATGGGTCAACCTTTTTGCCGTTTTTCAGGCAGATTGCTTCTACATCGACACGACGCATAATGCCAAACATACTTGATTTTATGGTCAATACGAGTTGTGTGTCACGGCTAGCATTCGCAAGTACAATGTCTGGTACGGGACATTTGGCACAATCTTTTGGATGCCACTCCTCAGATTCGGGATTTTCCTTAGCAAGGCGACATTCTTCAATATCACGGGTATGTCGGTTGAAATCAGCATAGTAATGTGGACATTCGCGCCCAGCAGGTGTAATCATTGATTGTCCTTAAACTTCTTTTTCTATCCATTCTACAGCAAGGTCGGGAAGATTTTCCAGCGCACCATATTGTATTGTGCAATCGGGTAGCGATTCGAGGAAACTATTGCCATATGACTTTGTCAGTATACGGCTGTCAAAAATGGCGACCACACCTCTATCACTCTGGCTTCGGATAAGTCGTCCGAATCCTTGACGGAATCTTAGAATTGTGTCTGGAATGGCGTACTGTTGGAAGGCATTATTGTAGGCTTCTGAACGGGATGCAAAAATCGGGTCAGATGGTACAGCAAACGGTAACCGTACAATCACAACAGCACTTAGGTCATCACCGGGTATATCAATACCTTGCCAGAAACTGCGTGTTCCCATGAGGACTGCTTTTTCTGTTGACTTAAAACTTTCCAGCAGTGACTCTCGACTCGTCCCGAAACTTTGGTCATAGACACTGATATTACCAAGTGTGAGGCGTGGCGTAATGCCTTTGGATGTTTCACGAAGATGTGAGTAGCTGGTAAACAAAACCATGACACGCCCATCAAGAGCTGCTGCCAGTTCAATGATGCCCCGTTCGACCATCTTCTGGTATCCGTTGCGGTTGGGTTCGGGAATATCATCGGGTACATAAACCAATGTAGATTCTTTGTAGTTGAACGGTGAACCTAGTGCAATGCTACGGTAGTTATCTGCATACAACCGTTCTTTCATATGGTCGAAGTTACCCTGAGTACGCAAGGTTGCACTTGTGAGTATGATGCTTTCTTTGCGTTGGTTAAGGTATTCTTCCATCATGGGACCGACATGCAACGGCGCGATGTGGATACGGAGGTAATCTGCTGTATCACGCGGTGCGACGGAGTAGATTGCATTTGCGTCAGGATTGATTGTGAATTGCTCCAAATAGCGATGAATGTCAATAAGGAACTGCCTGTGTGCGCGGATTCCGTTTGTATAATCATGGAAGTTGGGAATATCATATTTTTCGTATCGTTCGAGTGCTTCTGATAAGTGATGTGTGGCTTCTGTGACAGCATCAAAGAATTGACTGAGTTGTTGCCATGCACTCTGTACATTTACAAAGCTTCCAGAATCCCGATGTGAATTTACAATGCGGAGTTGATAACTCACGTTTTTGCCAGTGTTCATCACAAAATCATGCAACACACGGAAATAGTTGCGTGTGTTTGTTCGCATCAGGTTCAAGGCTTCGGTAATGTTCTGGATAAATGCTTCTAGTTTTACAAGAGCTTTGTCTGGAATGTTACCCCGCGCAGATGTCAGAAAATCCCCTAGTACACCACTATTGGGCGTACCCAATTCAATTAGGCGATTTAAAATGAGTGATTGGTCAATGCGAATACTGAGACCACTAGTTATGGCATCTTCAAGTTGATGTGCTTCGTCAACAACGAGGTTGTGATACTCTGGTAGCACACGGTTTTCCATTTGTGCATCTGCAATCAGTAGGGCATGATTAGCGATAACGATATGAGCCGCTTCCGCACTTTTGCGGGCTTTATAATATGGACAAACACCACCCATAATTGTTGCGCAACGGTGGGTTGTGCAGCCTTCATCTTGTGCACTGAGGCGTGACCAGATAGACCATTCTCCAGCTCTTAATGTAATTTCCCCTTTGTCGCCAGATTGGCTATCTTGCATCCAGACGAGCACCTTTGCCATTGTGCGTAGTTCGTCTAAATTTGCAGGGGTGCGTCGGCGCATGGTTTCAAGCCGGCGTGGGCAGAGGTAGTTACCGCGACCCTTCATGATAGCAGCGTGGAAGTCTTTGCCAACAGCTTGCTTAACTAAAGGAATATCACTCCTCATGAGTTGGTCTTGCAAGTTAATCGTATGGGTCGAGATAACAACACGTTGCTTATTTTCGATAGCCCATAGTACAGACGGAACTAAGTATGCTAGTGATTTACCCGTGCCTGTTCCCGCCTCGATAACAAGGTGTTCGCCGTTATTTAATGCGTCGGTCACGGTATGCGACATACTCAGTTGTTGTTCGCGTTGTTCGTAATTGTCAATGACTGTTGTAATTGTTCCATCGTTTCCAAGCACTTCATCAACAGACTCATGGCTAATCGGGTTATGGGTCGCATTACCGATGTTTAGCGGTTTTAGGTCTTGTTCTAGCTCAGAAAACGGTATCTCAATAGCTTGATCGGCTGTTGAGATTTTCTGTTCTTCGATTGCTTTTTCAAAAACACCACGCAATTCCCAGTTTAGATTGTCACTGGCAAGGACAATTTCTTCCAGCAGGGCAGTTGGTAATCCGAGTACGCGCTGCCAGAGCTTCCAATATAGATAGCCTGTGGCAATCGCATCATCTAGGGCGCGATGAGCATTTTCTAATTCGATGCCGAAAGATGTTGTTAAACTATGCAGGTTATAACGGGCAGCAGTTGGTACAACAATGGATGCCAATTCATATGTATCAATTGCCATATTGTTATTGAGCAAACCATATTTCTGCATAAACGTAACATCAAAGGCTGTATTGTGTGCTATGACAGGCGACGAACCAAAGAATGTCTCGAGCTCTGGCAGGATTTGATTTATTGTTGGCGCACCGACTACATCATCGGGGTGGATACCCGTGAGGTGGGTTATATCTGTGGGGATGGGAATACTTGGTTGGACAAAACTCGAATATGTATCGCTAACTTCCCCGTCTTTGAACTTTACAACGCCAATTTCAATAATTTCATTAACATCAATATCAAGCCCTGTTGCTTCGATATCAAAGGCGACAACTTCGCCGAGCATAGGTTGCTCCAATCTAGTGGTGCAGTGAATGGGTATGTCTATGAGTATAGCACAGCTATGGAAAACAAAAAGACAGGTCGCGTAATGTACCTGTCTTTTGGATTAAATTATGTGTTATTACTAGTCGGAGTCTTCAGCTTCTTCTGTACTTTCAGCATTAGGCTCTTCTGTGCTTTCCGCTACTGGGTCAGCTACACTTGCTGCTACATTGGTCTCAGCAAGGCTGAACTCAGTTTCAAGGTCGCTACGGATGGCAGGTAAGTCACCAAAGTTGATACCAACAAAGCCTTCACGGTCAATTGTTGTCCATCCTTCATCGGAGAAAATGCGCCAGATATAGGATTGAACACTGATGTCGGTTAGTGATAGTTCGTTAACGAGCAGGCTTGCTGGACGTGATAAGGGGTATGATCCATCAACGATAGCTTCTTCGACAGGTGCAATACATCCGTCTCCTGCGTCAACACTGACCAACTGGATATTGCTCTGATTGTTGCCTTGAACCCGTTGGAAATCTGAATAGCTCATGTAAGTGAGTGCGCCTTCAACATTTGCGACAGCTGCCGCGCGGAAGAGGGCATCATTGCTGAGTTCGGTGTCCCGACGGATGGGTTCAATAGGTCCTTCACTTGAACTTAGAAGAATATCACTGTATTGATTCAAAGTATTGAGACCAAATAGTGTCATGTCTTGTTCGGGGAATGATGAATCCACATCTGCCCAATTCATGACTGTGTCGGTTGCACTTGCACTCCAGATAGTCCCGATTTGTTCAACTGTCAAACAGCTTGCATAACTGTCAGCGGAGTTTGCGACTAGGACAGTTGCCTGCGTGCCGATGCTGATTGGAACGGTATTGATGTCATTAGCTTCACAGCTATCAAGTGCATCTTCAGCGGGGCTGGATTGTAGGATTGCGATGTCTGTTTCCCCGTTACAGAGGCGACGGATACCAGCAATTTGACCATCTGCTGTGACATTAATTGTCAATTGCTGATTGTTACCAGCTAACTGTGACGCTGTAGAATCAAGCAAATTATAGGCGTTTGCTGACCCGCTAACGTCGATTTGACCAAAGAGATTTTCTGGGATTTGGAAACTAGATTCTTGACCACTGAAGAGGCGACCTGCTTCTTCATTTTCGAGAATCTCTGTGTTTTGAGCATATGTGTCGTCAGTTGGAGCAACAAAACCTGCTGAAGTAACTGTATCTGATGCGTCTGTGGATGTTACAAACATCATGAAATCTTCAAGTGTAGAATTGTCAGTCAGGCTTCCACGATTAACATATACAAAAGCGGGTTGTGCTACGTTATAAAGACGGTTTTCGACAGTTTCTGCTGATGGTGATGCACAGCCTGTTGTTGTCTCATAGTTGACTTGAAGGACTTTGATTGCATCATTGTCCAGAATAGCATCGGTGTATGGTAAGACAGCGATTGCGCCTTCTGTCTCTTCGACAGTTGTGAGTGCTTCACTTATATCGTCATACGATTCACCATCACGGCGTAAACCATCACCATCAACAATACCATCGAGAACAACATACTCGACTGTATTATCCTGCGGTAAAATGAAAGTAATTGGTAGGCTATCAATTGTTTCATCATATGCTGTCCAGTCAGTTAGCTGACCAGTAGCGGATGGTGTGAAAAGAATGTCGAAGTCAGATTCAGTGAGGCATTCGACGGCAACAGTTGGATGTGCAACGAATGTTAGAATTGTATGAGCGACGAGAAATTCGCCATAGACGATGTCGTTGGAAATACAATTTGCGTCTTCATCTGCTGTAATAGAGCGAGTAGATGTAACAACATCGGCTTCGCCAGCACAGAATTGCTCGAATCCTGCGGGTGTTCCTGTAGTAACAACGGTGATGGTGTCAGTTTCATTGGCTTCTGCAAGTGATTCCACGACTGAATTTACGATACCAGAGCCAACAACTGTGAAGGAATCGGTATCCTGTGCGAAAAGAGCGGTCGTACTTGTAAGAAGCGCAAGAAGAAATAGTAAACTGACACAGGTTTTGATTTGCGTCATAAAGGTCGTACTCCTTGCGAAAAATTTGAACATATTCCGATGGATTGTACATCCATGACTGTAATTGTAAAGTCATAGTTTGTAGACAAGAGGTCAACATGGCAAACGAAATGCAAAGTGTTTACGATATGATAGGGAGTGAAGAACCCTTTCGTGAGCTGGTCAATGCGTTTTATGATAAAGTAGAACAAGACCCTGTTTTGCGTCCAATGTTCCCAGATGATTTGGAAGAGGGGAAATATTGGCAGTTTCTATTTTTGATTCAGTTTTTTGGTGGACCAACACGTTATATGCAAGAGCGTGGACACCCGCGATTAAGAATGCGTCATTTTCCATTTCCGATTAATCAGGAAGCACGAGACCATTGGCTGGAGCATATGTTAACGTCTATTGATGATGCGAATATAGAAGAGCCTGCCCGTTCAATTATGAGAGATTACTTTATCAAAGCATCTACATTTCTGATTAATCGCTTTGATGATGAATCTACGGAGTGACTTTTAGTGATAGAGCGATTCTTACATTTTGTGGTTAACCTGCGCCGTGTGCCACGTATTTTGATAGTGTTGTTTTTTTCAGGAATAGCTGTGGCAGCTGTGTTCCCGCTTATTGACCATATTTATCTACGATTCTTTTTCACAACAGATTCCACGATTGCACCCTCATTGGTCTCTGTGACAATTGGCGGACTCATGTATATCGTCGGCTGGTTTCTATATGTTGGAACAATTGGGACGACTCCATCGGCGCGGAATGCAATTCTATGGTACTTTGTCATAGGGAGTGTTTTGACAATACTTGTATTTGGAATGTTGATTTATGGGGTGTTTGACTTAAATATCCCTGTGGATACTGCTTAGGAAGGTGAGACAGAATGACATCAAGTCGTCAGATTATGATACAATTTTTTGCCATTATGTTATTGGTAAGTGCTTGTGGCGGACAAGAGGAAGCTTTGCCAACTGAGGTTGAGTTCCCAACGGATGTACTACCGACAGTTGATGAGGTTGAGGCACAGGTCGAAGAAGAACCGACTGAAACACCGACACCTGTTGTAAATCCAACGCTTCCGCCAACATGGACATTTACACCTGAACCCTCTGAAACTCCTATCCCAACAGCGACTGAGATTTTGGAGACATCAACGCCATTACCCACGCCAAAGACCTTATCGGCAGCATGTAATACGTTTGGTGCTGACCCTGAACGCAGTACCCGTCAATTTGTTGTTGGGGAAGCTCCTGTTGCGGCATGGACTGATGTCGAAGGCGCGGAATTATATCGTGTATTCTTGTCTAGCTTCTCGCAAACATTAATCCGCGATGATATATATACCGACCAGACAAGCTTTACCTTTGACCCCAATTCATTTGAACTAGGTGAAATATATGTATGGGCAGTGTGGCCCCTTGATAGTATCGGTGACCAGATGTGTTTTGAACGGGGTGGCGAACTAATTCCACAACGCCCACCGATTAATGCTGGCAACAATAGTGGTGGTTAAATCGAATTAAGAAATTGCCCCTAGAAATAGGGGCTTGGTCTATTCTTGGGGTTTAAGGGCATATTCTTCAAATGCTTCTGCTGTCCATGGTAGGGCAGGTTTGAAGAAATGTTCGTAGATTGCATCAGCATAGACACGGATTTCATATTGTGCATCAGATGCCATACGTAACCGTAAAAAGTGCATCAGATTGTGTGCGTCGATTTTCGTGACCCAAGTGTAGTAGACGCTAAAACCGGGCAGGAACAGTCGTGCCATCTCTTTGGATACGCCAGCTTCTAGTGCTTCTGTATAGAGCTTAAATCCCTCTTCATAATGTTGAACCAACTTTTCAGTCAGTTCAGTATTTACTTTATCTGTGACTTCACCCTCACTCGCTTGCTTGTTATCTTTTGATTGCTTGCGCCAGATATCGGGTACATAGAAGTCATTTTCTTCAAAAGGGGTGTAGCGTCCTGATTGGGCATTCAGATTCCATGTGCGATGACGAACCCATTGCCACCAAGTCACTAATGGCGCACGAACACGGAATTTAAACTCTACCATCTCGAAAGGTGAGGTGTGGCGATTTCTGAGCAAATAAAACAGCAATTTTTTGTCACGGTCCGCGCCTTTACTTTCACCTAGAAAGCTGACACGCGCTGCGTTGACAATAGCTAAATCCCCTGCGATATCGGTATCTGGATGGGGCATCATATCTACTAGTTCAATCCAGCCTTTATCCAGAACCTCAATACGTTTACCGATTGGATTTTCGGTCATTGATTCTCCTTTACTACGTGATTTATTATGCGACCGTCAGTATAGCCTAAGTCGCATAAACGGGAAATAAATTGTATGAAATTGTTTGGTTAGTTACCGAGGAATTGTAATGCAATAAGAACACGTTGATCGACTTCATCAGGTGCATCAGCAGGAATCGACTGAACAGCGGTTTGTGCTTCAATGACACTGTAACCTAGTGAGGTTAGCGCGTCCATTACATCGGCATTGACATTGTTGAAGTCACCCGCAGGCATCGCATCAAGCCCGACAGGAATCTTATCCTTGAGTTCAAATAAAATCTTTTGTGCAGTTTTCTTGCCGATTCCGGGAACTCGTGTCAAGATTTCAGGACGCTCACTGACAACTGCATTACGGATGTTGTCGATACTAAGCGAACTCAACATAGTTATTGCCAACTTCGGACCGACACCGCTTATTTTGATAAAGGTATCGAATAGGTCGCGTTCAGATTCTGATGCAAAGCCGTACAATGTCAGTGAGTCTTCACGAACGATAAGCCGTGTATATAGAAACACTGGATCGCTCTTGGCTTTTTCGATAGTAGTTCGCGGGGCAAAGACCTCTATCCCAACGCCACCAACAACTACAATCATATGGTCGGTATCTTTGTGAGCAACGCGCCCTTCAAGTGTCGCTATCATAAGACTAACTCTTTCAAATTAGGTCGTATCCGCCGAGGCGATGGCTATGAATATCTGTGATGGCAACGGCTAACCCGTCAGCAGCATCATCGGGTCTTGGAATTTTTTCGAGCCCGAGTAATAACCTGACCATCTCTTGCATTTGTGGTTTACCTGCACCACCATATCCCGCCACCGATTGCTTAATCATATTGGGTTTGTATTCGGCGATTGTTAGCCCTGCGTTTTGTAGTGTTAGCAAAATGACTCCACGAGCCTGAGCTACTGTAATTGCTGTTGTGACATTACGTGAGAAAAATAACTCCTCTACGCCAGCACGGTCAGGTTGATATTTGTCAATCAACGCATTCAGGGACTCATAGATGGTTTGTAAACGTTCAGGCATTGGGGTTTTGGCTGGTGTACGAATCACCCCATAGGTGACAGCTTCAAGTGAGCCATCATTGTGTTCGCGTACCAGCCCATATCCGACGATTGCTGTACCCGGATCAATTCCAAGTGAAAGCATCCTATGACTCGAATGCTGCTACAACTTCGTCAGTAATACTGAGGTTCGATGATACAGATTGCACATCATCGGATTCTTCCAGTTGTTCCATCAAGCGCATATTCTGGACAGCTTTCTTTGTTGCCACCTCGATTTCGTTTTGTGGAAACCAGCGCAACTCGCTGTCTTCAAATTCATAACCTGCTTCGGTTAAAGCTTGTTCGACATTGCCGTAATCATCACGGGGGGTATAGACTGTAATAACACCGTCTTCGTCTACAACATCATCTGCACCAGCTTCGGCCGCTTCCATGAATACTTCGTCAAAATCGGCTTCGCCTTTGATTGTGAGATAACCTTTTTGGTCAAATTGCCAGATGACTGCGCCGTTTGTTGCGAGATTGCCATCATGTTTGGTGAAGGCATGCTTGACCTCTGCAAGGGCACGGTTCTTGTTATCGGTTAGAATCTCGACAACATATGCAACACCCTCTGGACCGTAGCCTTCATAGGTGATTTCGATGACTTCGCCACCATCAATTTCGCCTGTACCTTTTTTAATGGCGCGTTCGATATTGTCTTTTGGCATGTTTCCAGCACGAGCTTTTGCAACTGCTAGTTTTAGCTTGGGGTTAGAATCTTCGTCACCACCGCCTTCACGCGCTGCAACCATAATATCACGGGCAAGGCGTGTAAATAGTTTGGCACGCTTGGCATCTTCTGCGCCCTTTTTGCGTTTGATTGTTGACCACTTACTGTGTCCTGACATAGGGTAAATGCTCCTATCTTGCTAACTTGGTCGGAATCCTGACTATTATACATGAAAATTACGGCGACAAAATAGCCTCCGAATGCTATAATCTACGTCTGTTATAATCAATATCACAGTATTTTGAGGTATGTTTGGTGGAAGCTGTTCAAGAAACAACGGAAATACAGACGGATACAATGCCTGAACATGAGATGGAATATGTCTATAAACCGACTGTTCCACCTGAGCGTATGGCATGGGGTGTTTTGTTAATCTCGTTTGCGTTGTTTTGTACGCTAACAGTTTCTGCTGTGTTGGGTGTTTACTTCTTTTTGTTTGAGTCCACGGCATCTATTCCTACAACATTACGAGTTTCGCAAGGTACAGTTGGGATTACAGGTTCTGACTTAATTGAAGCTGTTGAACGTGAACAGGAAGATTTGACAAGCTCAGTTACTAGTATTAGTACGGATTCGCAATCTCAGGCGACTATTCAATTTTGGGAGCATCAGACTGAGGACGTTGTTGCACCCGCCTTGATTGCTTCTGCAACATTACAACGCAATACCTTTGTAACCTTCAACCGTGCTACATCGCCTCGTTTTGAATGGAGTACAAATCCTTATACTATTGAACTCTCGAAGTTGACAGGGCAATTGGAAGTTTTGATTGTTGGTGCTGAGGCAACGCCCTTTGTCTTCCGCATCATCACGGAGCAGGGTCTTGTGATTCATTTGAACCGTAATGGTCGGTACTCGATTAATGCAACTGATGATGAGGTGCGCCTGCTAAATCTGGAAGGTGAGGCGGTTGTTTTCTTTGCTGATGATGTAACAAATAATCGGCTCGTTCCTGAAAGCCAAGAGGTGATTGCCCGTTTAGGAAATCGTACGATTGAGCAGGATTCACAAATACAAGATGTGTTGACTAATTCTGCATTTAGTGTTCAACCTGTAATTGAGGATGAAAATGAAAATCCCATTATGCCACCGGGTTGGGGTTGTCGGGTGCAACAAAATGATTTACCGCGTGGCACATTTACAATTGAGGAATTTGATGGTCGTCAGGTTGTCCGCTTGAAGCGACTTGATAACGCGACATCAAATGGCGAAGTAGGCTGTGTGCAACCCTTTGGGACTGATGGGTTAGATGTGACAGGTTATGCTTCTGTAAAAGTTGTCTCAACATTTCTTTTGCATTATCAATCTTTAAGTAAATGTGGTATCGCTGGTAGTGAGTGCCCAATGATGTTGTTGGTGACATACGATGATGACCTCGGTATTACACGGCGATGGTTCAGAGGATTTTATTATGATGAATTGTTGTCGGGGGAGTATCCGACACGGTGTAGTAGCTGTCTACAAGACCATCAAAGTGTAAATGAAAAAGTGTGGTATACCTTTGAATCTGATAACTTATTTAATTTATTGGACGAAGAACGCCGTCCAACGCGAATCCGGTCAGTTGAGTTTTATGCCTCTGGACACCAATTCGATACAATGGTCAGTGAAATGATGATTCTTGTTAGTCCACTTGATGAGACTATTGAAGCTACTTCAAATTAGCGTTTGCCGAAACCTAAACCCATCTCAAGTAGTGAACTCCACTCGTGCCCTGCGATAATAATGTGGTCGATAAGTTGAATATCCATTAATTCTCCGGCAGATACAAGAGCGCGTGTGAGGTCTATGTCTTCTGGTGATGGTGTTTTGTCTCCAGATGGATGATTGTGAACTAAAACAATAGCGGGGCTATTGCGGATGACGGCTTCACGTAAGACTTCTGCCACACGGATAACGGCTGTATTCACAGTACCGATATAAAGTGTTTTGGTAGTGATAAGATGGCGAGACGAATCGAGTAGCATAACGCGAACATGTTCTTGTGTGAGTACTCCCATATCGCGCATCAATTGTACAGCATCTTTAGCTGAATAGATGGGAGGACGTTGTGCAATTGCAGATGTTGTGATACGGAAACCAAGCTCTAGCGCGGCAACTATCTTTGACGCTTTTGCTCTGCCAATACCGTGTGTTTGAGCAATTTCATCAGGTGAGCTACGCGCAAGAGCATAAAGCCCACCACTTTGTTTAAGCAGACGTTGTGCTAATACAATTGCATTTTCTGCATGTGTCCCACTTCCAATTAGAATGGCAAGTAATTCAGCTTCGGATAATGCAGAAGCACCTTGTTTGAATAGGCGTTCTCGTGGGCGGTCGTGAATGGGTAAGTCATGTATGGTTGGCGAGTTATCTTCTGTCATAGATTTGTTGTGATTTGGTTAGATAATATGCCTATTATAGCTGTGTTGGGTGAATTGCACACGACAAGTGCTACTGCTATACTTGCAGTGGTTAATAAATATGGAGTTAGTATTCATGGGTTTGGTCATAGATAATAATGTGTTGCTAATTGCAACGATATATTTGGGTGTGATTGTCGCTGTATTTTGGCTGGCGATAGTGATATGGGCGTATCGTGATATGCGTGCGCGGTCACGAGATACATTAGCGCAATTGCTGGTGGCTGTGACTGTCGGATTGTTGAATGTACCGGGGTTATTCATTTATATTCTGCTGCGCCCGCGCGAGACCTTATCCGAAGCGTATGAGCGGTCACTGGAAGAAGAAGCACTCTTACAGGAAATTGAAGAAAAACCAAGTTGTCCGGGATGTGGTCAACGGGTACAACATGATTGGCAGGCGTGCCCATATTGTCATACACGCTTGAAGAAAGCTTGTGTGAATTGTGATTACTTGCTCGAACTATCGTGGAATATATGTCCGAGTTGTACAACGAGTCAGGTTAAGTACACATCTGATGGCACTATTTCCAACAATTCGCGTCATGTTCAACCATCTGAGCCAGTAATGACTGAGCCACCTCCGCAAATAGATGATAAGTGGCTGGCATCATCTAATCCGAACTCACAAATGCTGACCGATGATGCTTTGCAATTTGTTGATGGGGATGATTACTCGTAAACATAGGCGACATTTATTGAAAAAAGAAGCCGTCGTTGTGACGGCTCTTTTTGTTTAGATTTCTCCTGATTCACCAACAGTATGAATCTTTATAAGATTGGTCTGTCCGGCGATACCAAAGGGCACACCCGCAATAATGACCAGTTTATCGCCACGATGAACAAGCCCTTTGTCATGTGCTGCTCGTACAATAATGCTGATCATTTCGTCAATTGTGCTAAATTCTTGTACAAGTAAGGGAACAACACCCCAAACCAATGCCATCCGACGCTGTGTAATGGGATTGGGAGTCATGCAAAAGATTGTTGTTTTGGGACGCTCTTTTGCGACTCGTCGTGTTGTGTATCCGGATAGACTGGTTGTGACAATTGCATGTGGTTCGATAGTTTGGGCAATGTCAAAGGTCGCTTTACTAATCGCATCAGAGATGTATTCACTTTCTTGAGCAACTCTTGGTCGTTTGGGAACAACTTGTACATCTGAGCTCGCATCTTGCATGTGTTGCTCTGCGATTTGCGCGATGTTGGTCATGACTTCTACTGCTCGTATAGGGTATTTACCGCTGGCACTTTCTGCACTGAGCATGATGGCATCTGTACCGTCAATAATAGCATTGTATACATCACTGGCTTCTGCTCGTGTTGGACGTGGATTCTGGGTCATGGATTCAAGCATCTGTGTTGCAGTGATGACGGGTTTCGCGGATTGATTACATAGCGAGATGATACGTTTTTGATGGAATGGTACTTCTTCGGCTGGTGTTTCGACACCGAGGTCACCGCGTGCTACCATGATGCCTTCGCAGACGCTGATGATTTCTTCAATATTGTCGAGTGCTTCGCCCATTTCAATTTTAGCGATGACTGCTGCATCTTTACCAAGATGTTTCATCAACCAGCGGAGTTCACGGATGTCATCAGCTGAACGAACAAATGACATAGCAAGGTAGTCGCAGTCTTTGGATAAGGCAAATTCGATGTCTTCTCTATCTTTATCTGTAATGGCAGAGAGTGTAAGTTTTGCATTGGGAGCAGAGACACCCTTACGGGATTTGAGAGGACCACCGATGACAACTTCACAACCTACAGTTCTTGCTGTTGTTTCAACAACTTTGAATTGTAAATTCCCATCGTCAAGTAGTAGGTTTGTGCCAACCTCGATGTCCTTGACAAATTCAGGGTGGGGAAGGGAAACTAGCCCGTCTTTCCCAATCACTTCATCAAGTGTCAGTGTGATTTTGTCTCCTGGTGTTAGCATCATGGGTTCTTTTTCTAGTTTGCCGATGCGGATTTTTGGTCCTTGAATATCGCAGAGGATTGCGATGACGACATCTTCCTCCTCTGCAACTCTACGCACCGTGTCAATTGTTGCACCATGAGTTTTGTGGTCACCGTGCGAGAAGTTAATCCGCGCCACATTCATGCCTGCCCGCATCATCGCACGTAATGTTTCTGGGTCGCGTGATGCTGGACCGATGGTCGCAACAATTTTGGTATGTTTACTGTCTGGTTGCACGGTAGTCCCCTTTCAAATCTATTCCGATTAAACATCCATATTTAGATTAGTAAATGCGCTTGCTCCTGCATATTTTGCAGCACTACCGAGATTTTCTTCGATGCGTAACAGTTGGTTGTATTTTGCAATGCGGTCAGTACGAGCAGGTGCGCCAGTTTTGATTTGGCCACTGTTCATTGCGACAGCGATATCTGCAATAGTGTTGTCTTCAGTTTCACCACTTCGGTGACTGGTGACGACGGTCATGTTGTGACGTTGTGCCATTTGTCCGGCAGCAAATGCTTCTGTGAGCGAGCCAATTTGATTGACTTTGAACAGTAGTGAATTGGTCGCTTTTTCTGTGATGGCGCGCTTAACTTTTTCAACATTGGTTACAAGTAAATCATCACCAACAATTTGTACACGGTCGCCGATTTTTGCGACGAGACGTGACCAGTTTTCCCAGTCATTTTCATCGAGTCCATCTTCGATTGAGATAATGGGGTAGCGGTCACACCAGTCTGCCCAGAACTCAACCATTTCCTCACCACTGAGCTTGCGTCCTTCGATTTCCAGATTATACATGCCATCTTCATAGATTTCTGAGGTGGCAGGGTCGAGCGCAATAAAGATTTCTTCACCAGCTTTATAACCTGCTTTTTCAATGGCTTCCATGATGACATCGAGTGCCGCTTGATTGCTACCGAGGCTTGGTGCAAAACCTCCTTCATCACCGACGGTGGTTGGGTAGCCTTTGTCATGTAGGACTTTTTTCAAGTTATGGTAAATTTCTGTACCCCAGCGTAGGGCTTCGCGGAAAGTTGGTGCGCCGAGTGGCATGACCATGAATTCTTGGAAGTCGGTACTACCAATTGCGTGTTTACCACCATTCATGATATTCATCATCGGGGTGGGGAGAACATGCGCGTGCATACCACCAAGATAGGCGTAGAGTGGCAAGTTTAAGCTATTGGCTGCGGCATGTGCAAGTGCCATTGACACACCGAGTACGGCATTAGCACCTAGCTTGCTCTTGGTTGGTGTACCGTCGATTTCTAACATCAATTCATCGATTGCTTTTTGGTTATAGGGTTCTAATCCGGCGAGTTCGGGTGCGATTGTCTCGTTTACAGACTGAACAGCTTTCAGAACACCTTTGCCAAGATAGCGTGCTTTATCGCCATCGCGCATTTCGAGTGCTTCGTGCTCGCCAGTGGACGCACCACTTGGAACAATTGCACGACCGAGTGTGCCATCGGATAGTAAAATCTCAACTTCGACAGTCGGGTTACCGCGTGAATCAAGAACTTCGCGTCCGTGGACTTTTGTAATTGTGGGCATAACTGTATGTCTCCTATCAAATAGTCAAATAAGGACGTGGATAATCTGTTTAGCATGATATTTAATGATACCTTTGTATGATAGTACATCATTCAAATGAAACCTACCATTAATCGTTTAATTATGTGTATGTCCTGACAATGTATAGATGTTCGTTTAAAATAGTGTATATCCTATAAGAAAAGGTTAAGAGAGTTTTAGGTATGGTATCAAAACGTGAGGTTTATCTCGATTACTCTGCATCCACACCTGTAGACCCGCGCGTGCTAGAGGCTATGATGCCTTATTTCAGCGAGGTATATGGCAACCCATCGTCTTCACATCGCTTTGGACGTAAAGCTGAGCAAGCTATTGAAGATGCACGCTCAACTATTGCACAGATTCTTAACTGTAAGCGAACTGAGATTGTGTTTACGAGCGGAGGGTCGGAAAGTGATAATCTTGCGATACGTGGTGCAGGATGGACGGCGAAACAACACAGCAAACCTGCGCGATTAATCACAACACCTATCGAACACAGTGCTGTGATTGAAACAGTAAAACAGATGGGGGATATCATGAGCTTTGAGACAGATATTGTGTCTGTTGATAAGTTCGGCTTCGTTGATATTGGAGATTTTCGGCGAGCTTGTGAGCAAGGTGGGGCAGTTGCGAGCGTGATTTATGCCAACAATGAGCTAGGAACGATACAAGATTTGGCAGAGCTTTCGGCAATTGCACATGAACATGACATATTGTTCCATACCGATGCTGTGCAGGGGGGCGGACAACTGACACTCAATGTGCAAGAGCTTGGTGTTGATATGTTGAGTTTGTCGGCACATAAGTTTTATGGTCCTAAAGGTGTTGGTATTCTCTATGTGAAAGATGGGATTGCACTTGCATCGTCTCAGAGTGGTGGGAGTCATGAGCGTGGAAGACGAGCTGGCACACATAATACGCCTTATATTGTTGGACTGTCAAAGGCACTTGAACTTGCTTATGCTGAAAATGAACAACGAATACAACATTTTAAGACGTTGCGTGATAAGCTAATTGATGAGATTCTTGACCATTTACCCTTTGCTGAGTTGAGTGGTCATCGGGAAAACCGTCTGCCATCACATGCTAGTTTTATACTGGAAGGTATTGATGCTAATGCCTTACTGATGCACCTTGATATGAAAGGCATTGCTGGGAGTAGCGGGTCGGCGTGTAAGGTTGGGAATCCTGAGCCGTCAGATATATTGTTGGCAGTTGGATATACACCAGACCAAGCGAAATGTGGTTTGCGTTTGTCTGTCGGAACACACACAACAGCAGAAGATATTGATTATGTCGTAGATGTTGTTGTGACGACTGTTGAAAAATTGAGAAAACTGAGTCGAGAGTTTACATCGTGAGTAATAAAAATACCCGTGTTGTTGTGGCTATGAGTGGTGGTGTTGATAGTTCTGTCGCGGCAGCACTCTTAGTTGAACAGGGATATGATGTTGTTGGAATGATGATGCGCCTGTGGTCGGATGAGGCAATGGGAGGCGAAGCACATAACCGCTGTTGCACACCGGAGCAGATGGATGATGCACGACGAATTGCTGACCATATTGGTATTCCGTTTTATGTGTTGGATACTAAAGATGTCTTCCGCAATACAGTGGTTCAGTATTTTATTGACCAACATCGTGATGGGTTTACGCCAAACCCATGTATGGAATGTAACCGTCACATTCGTTTTGATTGGTTGCTCAAGAATGCAATTGCGCTAGATGCCGATTATCTGGCGACGGGACATTATGCACGAATTGACCAAGATGCGACTGGTGCGTTTCGCTTGCGTAAGGGTATGGATGAAAATAAAGACCAGAGTTATGTCCTTAGTGTAATGGGGCAGGAGCAATTGAGTCAGACGAAATTCCCTATAGGAGAATATCCTAAAAGCCAAGTGCGTGAACTGGCTGCGAAGTTTGGGCTAAATGTTGAAAGCAAGAAGGATAGTCAAGATTTGTGTTTTCTTGGAAATAGTGACTATCGCACATTTTTGACACTTCATGCGCCGGATGTGATGACATCGGGTCCGATTGTTCGTAAAGATGGCGAAGTATTGGGTGAACATCAAGGGTTGTCAAATTATACGATTGGACAGCGCAAAGGTTTAGGGGTGTCCTATTCTGAACCGTTATATGTGCTGGCGATGAATCCTTATCGGAATGCTTTGGTGGTAGGCACACGCGATGAACTCGGACGTGATACCTGTACTGTGACTCGTGTCAACTGGGTTAGTGGTGAAATACCGTCAGATGCGTTTACAGCGGAAGTAAAAATACGATATAAGGCACGTCCACAACCTGCACTAGTTGAACCAATTGAGGACGGTCGTGTGCGGATTACATTTGATGAACCACAACGTGATATTACTCCGGGACAGGGTGCTGTGATTTATCAGGGGGATATATGCCTCGGTGGTGGTAATATCGAAAAGTTTAGCGAATCAATTCTCGAAACAACCTAAGTAATGGGGCAATCTTTGCCCCTCTACTCCTCAATTAGTTCTGACAGTTGACCTAACTCAATTAAATTATCTGGCAATGGCTCATTGCTTTGTATTGTAGTGAGGCGTGTGAAGTCCGGTTGAGTGTACATGCCTGCGACCAGTCGAATACCTTCTATATTCTCTAATTCTAAAATATGTTCTGTGATGACTATTTCGTTTTCATCCCAGATAAAGGTTGGATATTGTCCGTTCATGGGGCGAATATCGCTTTGTGAAATGATGTTATTGTCCATATCAAGCGCATGAACAAAGACGGTTGCGTCAATGTTGGGACGATGGACTAGTGATTGCCAATATAGATTGGTTGTAAATTCTCCATCTGATGTTTGTGTGAAGGTTGCATGTTTCAGATTGAATTGGTTATTTAATGTAATATCAAGCGCAAGTACATCATCTGGAACAATAGGCTGATTTATAAGTGGGACTTTTAGCCAGCCAATTGTGGCAGTGTTATTGGTCATTTCTCCCAAAAAGCTTTGTGCTGGCATTCGCCCACCATTAACATACCATGCGCCAGCTACTAAACGATACGCTCCCACTGCTAGATTATCAGGTATATCAAGTTTAAATGTATCAGGAATAACTTGATTAGGATGCCATGCAATTGTGGGATATAGCCAACGTGTGATGAGTTTATCTTTGCCTGTAATGCGTTCCCAATCTTGTGTGAGGATTTGTACAAATGCGCCATATTCATGTGAGACAGGGCGGTTAACTGACCAATCTATCGTGTATATGGATTCTCCACCATTTGTAATTGTATCCTCTCCATACCAGCTTATGATTTCCAACTCGTTGTTGAAGATAGCAAGTGGTGAACTCGTTTCGATAGGGTTATCGTATGCAAGTTCGATAGCGTTAGGTGGGGTGTATGCTTTGGCGACAACGGGTATATTGTCACTATCATATGTTATGTCTGTAGCAGATGATATGTCCTCTAATAGTTGCTGGTGCGATGCCTCAGTAAGCGGTGGTAGGAGTGTTATAGTCTCGCCTTGCAAGAGTGCAAAGTGCCTTGTCTCCGCCAGAAAGTCACCTTCTTCTAGTGACCATGTAATAACAACTTGAGTATCGTCAGGTAATGATGTGATGTCGCTTGTGCCGTCAACATAAGGGTAATGTGACATGAGCATTCCATGTTGTGCGTCCCGATATAGCTCCTCGACTGGTAGCAATAATGGGGTATCTTGTGCTTTTATCCAATCGGCGAGTGCTTTTCTATCAGACCGGAAAAACCATTCGTTATGTGTCAACTCGCGGTCATAGACAACCCATCGTCGCCATTTGGTATCGGCATTGTCCCAAAAGCCTGTGTAGGTTTGGTGCGATAAGTTGATTTGAAATAATCCGATAATTAGAATGGCAAGTAAGCCTATATAGTTGATGACACTTGGCTTTGTGAATTTGCTAGTTAGCCAAAATATTGGGACAAGACTTGCACCAATGACAAGTGGAATAATTGCAAATTCGCTATAGATACGCAGACCATGTGTGATTTCGTCAGTCAGGATGACTGGAACTATATTGAGTAGAAGTAATCCAACAATCAGAAGTGATGATGGTTTTCTGAATCTCAGCAATAAGCTACCAACTCCAACAAAGAAAAACGGAATTAACATCTGGGCAATTAGGGGGGCATTGGCGACATTGTATTGTGGATTTTCATCACCTTCGGTAAAAAACTGTCCCGCCATAATTTCTAACTTACTGATGAGACTACTGTCAGTCGCTTGTGACACATCGGATGCCCGCGCAAGAACTGCTGACGGTTGGGTCAGTAGAAGATAGATGATGGGTGATGTCAAAATAGCGAGAATAACACCAGTCAGCATAAGACGGGGCAACCATTGCTTTATATCTTTGAAGCGAGTTATGAGTAGGAATGCGCCAAGAAGGAGAAATACAACGGGTATGACAAAACCAGATGTATAAGTATAAATACCACAGGCGACAAATACACCTATCCAGAAGAAGTCTGACCACTTGTATGTGCGTAAGCCCCTGACTGTAAATCCAATCGTCATCAGAATAAAAAATGGAAGTGGCACTGCCCGATATAGTGAACGGGTTACTGTGAGATGTCCTAGTGCTACGGCAAGTGCGATTGTTGCAAACAAGCCGATGAGTTTTCGATGTTCTGGGGATGTGTCGTGAAAGCACTGTGTCGCTGTCCAATACATAGCGGAGAGCGTAATTAATCCCCAGAAAGCTGACGTAAGCCGGAATGCCCATACACTATTCCCGTACAAAATTGCACCCACTGCGCTGATTAGACGGTTGATAGGTTCTGGTCTGCCTTCATCTTCATAAAATGGGGTTCTACCTGTTTGTGAGATGTAAACGGAGTCAATCAGGTTTTTGGCTTCGTCGTTACTGACACCGGGGGGGTATTGCTCTAGGCTTGAAGCGCGTAACCAAAAGCCTGCAAGTAGGACAAATACGAGGCTTGCTAGGACAATTAAATTGAATTTTGATTGAGGCATAGGTTAGTATCCGAGAAGGGCAAACCGAACTTCTGTACTGAATAAGAATACGATGATGGTCGATGCAACAATATATGGACCATATGGGATTGCTGTAAATAATTGATAACGGTCTCGACTAAAAAATCGGATTGTGAGATAGATAATTGCACCAACTGACCCGAGAAAGATAGAAATAAACATCACAAAGATAATGTTCTCAAACCCAACGATTAAGCCACTCAGTGTAATCATCATGACATCACCGAAACCGAATGCGACGGTGTTAATTTCTTCACCACGCGCTCGCCCCATGATGTAGGTAAATAAGTAGCCACCTTGATAGAAGATGAAAAAGATAACAAAACCGAGCAGACCACCTGTCAAAGCAGACTGAAGTGTCGGCGTACCGGATAGGATAGCTGCATCAATAATGGCAATAACGGCTGATGGAATCATGTAGACAAACATAATTAGTTTGTGTTCAAGGTCAACTACATTAATGAGCATAAATAATGCCATATAAAACAGCCAGAAAATCATTTGTGGAAGTGATGTATCTGGTTTTTCACCCATAAGACTATATGTTGCAATGAACAATAAGACTGTGGCAATTTCTGTTATAGGATAACGCCATGTGAGTTTCGGTGTGCCCTCATAGTGACGGGCGCGGTTTTCGTTTTCCTCTGGATTCTGAGGTTCACGAAGACCAAAGATAAATGCGGTCAACCCAAGCCACGCAAGAATTGGGCGAGGGCTACCATCGGGATAAACAGGTAATCCGGGATTACGCCGATAGGGGAAGTCATCAGCCAGTGCATTGACAATACCACCTGCCAATACTCCAACAATCGCAACAATTATTATCTCTATGAATCCCATAAACAGAGCCTTTAAGGTATAGGTGTAATTTCGGGTGCTGGTGGCAACAGTGTGAGCGAGATTATGAGCAATAACAACACACTGATAATGCCGGAGAGTATGATAGCGACCTTTTGTGAATTTGATAACGGTTCATATTCAATATTTGATGGTGTTTCCGTATCAAATATTAGATCTAATGCTTCGACCTCTGTATCATGTATTCGCCAGACTTTTAGCTGGGGTTTGCTATGTTGTAAAGACACGATGAGGTGAATCAGTTTTGGGTCGGTTGCTTGGGCAATATCAGTTGGTGATACTATAGGAGGTGACTTGGGATGCGAATGGTAGACCCCTAGCCATTCAAGCTGTTTACTGTCTAACTGCTTGAGTGCTTGTAACTGCTCTGCTGGGTCGAGTTGATACGCGACTTCTGGATGTTTTGCAACATTAGTTACAGGAATTGCATAGACAAGGTGATTATCTGTTCCTGCAAGCAGACCACACACTTCGTTGGGATAATCTGATTGTGCGTGGTCAGCGATTTGTCTGGCGACATCATATGCAATGCGAATTGTCATTTATGCTTCTTCTGCTGGAATCATAAAATTGACTTGTTGCTTGTCCTGAGGCGGGTTGCGGGTTTCGTAGTATAGCTCAGCAGTTAACGTATAGTCCCCTGTGGGGTCATCAACACCGCGAATGTGCATCGTATATTCATTGTCATAGTGCATGGTTGCGATGATGTCGAGGTCGCTGACTTGTTTGTCATCACTACGATGTGCGACAATTACAAGATTTGGACGTTCTTGAAAGGGTGTCAGCTTGAGATTGACTTTGACACGAAAACGATCAGGGTAGGGTGTTGCTATAAATTCTTCGATTTTGACCTTGTCTTTTGGCTGTGGGACAAGGTTGGGGTCGTTAAAAAGATTGATTTCCATTCAAGTTTTACCTATGAAACTACTGTAATGATTTGAGTGTGGTAACGGCTGTATCGAAGTCACTTTCGGCGACAAAGATGTGGTCACGAGAGTAAGCGGCAAAGGGCATCACAGATATATCTACGTCGGCTAATGCGTGTGTGATATGCGCCATAAATCCAATGAGTGTGGGGTCTAGTACAACATCAAACGTAATGAGTCTGTATTGAATATCATTGATTGTCGCAAATTTAAATCGTTTCTCAAATTCCTCGTATACTTCGTTTGGCAACATGAGGGTGACTTCATCTTTGTCGATAATTAGTGCAGTAAAAGGCAGGCTGGCTTCTGCTACAATCCCAGCCGCTACTGTGATGGCATTGGCTGGAAACTGTACAAAACGATAGATAAGGTCATCACTGTAAATTTTGGCTTCTGATAATGCTTGTTGGACTGTCTGCGACATCGAAATCCCTATTCATCAAACTGGTAAGTTGATTCCGCATAGTAACGTACACTGCGGTTTGCAAGTTTCTCACGCATCCATTGTTGCAGGTGTTGGTTCTTTTCTTCAAGGGGTAAATCAGCGCGGATTTTGTCCATTGGGTAATTCAGCTTAAGGGCGCGCCCATGAATAATATGGCGACTGACACCGGGAGGTAGATATGCTTGATTTGTTGCTGCATCAATGATGTTTTGAGGCTCATATGAAGGGAACATGACTAATGCAATTCCTGATGGATATAGTGACCAGATGTGTGTTGGGTCGGTTAATGGGGTGCGATAGAGAGTGGCATTATTATGATAGGTTTCGACCACTTGACGCAGTGTGAAGTTACGCTCAACGATAGTATCGACTTTGGCATGGATACCATAAACTGGACCTTTGTGCAATAAGATTTGAGCTACAGCATGAGAATCCCAACCTGATCGAACTTCTATACCGTCAATGTCTTCAAGCTGACTGATAAAGTGAGATGAATCCCAGTCTGATACAATGTGTTGCCATACACCCAGTTCGACAAATTCCGTGTCGTATTCAGCGACTTGTACCAGTATGTGCGGGAAATTGAGGTGACGCAATGAATTATGACGATTTGCACCGTCCATAAGTATAAATTCTCCGGTATCTATTTCGGCGACTACTGGAGGATTGGTAAAGAACTTTGCCTCTCGAATGCGCTCGATTAGGGGCATTGAACGTTGAATATCACTTTTCTCGTGTGGTAGAACTTTGTTGATGTCAACAATGCGTAGGTTGGGTGGTGGTGCGCTGGTGGAACTATGTAACATATGTCCCCCTTATTATAGCTGAATAAATTATCCGATAGATTAGCACGTCATCGGGGTTTCAGCAATTATCATGAAATAGATACAGCTTGAATTAGGCAGATTATACAGGAGTAAACATTATGGGAGCGAAACAACAGGGAGCAGATGCAACGGATAATCGCTGGTTGACGATTCCACGTACCTTGTCATTTGTGATGAATGGTGAGGATATATTGATGATGAAGCGTGCGCCACATAAGCGTGTGTTTCCGAACCAGTACAACGGATTGGGCGGTCATATCGAGCGCGATGAAGATCCCTTGACAGGAGCTATTCGTGAAATCAAAGAAGAGAGCGGGTTAGATGTACATTCTATCCGCTTGCGAACGATTCATAATATTGATGCTGGAGCAGAAACAGGCATTATTCTGTTTGTCTATACAGCTGTTTCGGATACTCGTGAGGTGTTGCAAGATACTGATGAAGGCACATTAGAATGGATACCAAAAAGTAAGATTTTGGAGATAGATTTGGTTGATGATTTACCTTACCTTATCCCGCGTGTACTCGAAATGAAAGATGATTCATCACCTGTTCACGTACATATTAGCTATAACAAGGAGGATGAGATACAGCTCAAATTTAAGGAGACCTGATTGTATGATCCAAGATTTCATCTGTTCTAATGCTGAATATCAAGCTGTGCCGATTCGACCAATCATGCGTTTGTATATGATGATGAGTAGTGTTTCTCTTTCCGAAGCTCTGAATTGTGGCGCATCGAGTGACTTGCAACTGGGAGCAGAAATAGGGGCGCGACTAAAATCTACGATGAATCGCTGGAAGGCAGATGGATTAGACATTGAAACGGGGCAGGTGAATTATAAACAACTGGCTGCAAGTGATGTGTTTGAGCAGTATCGCAATACAGTCGCTGTGTTACGTAATTTTGACCCCGCCGTTTTTACAACTGATGATGAACGAAAAGCGTTTTGGATAAATATCTATAACGTGCTGATGATACATGGGGTTATCGCTTACGGTGCAGACAATTCAGTACAAGAGATTCGGGGTACATTTGAGCGAGTAGCGTATATTATCGGTGGCTTGCGGTATAGTCTCGATGATATTGAACATGGTATTTTGCGTTCTAATCGTGGGCATATTGCGATTCCGGGTGTGCGCTTTAGTTCAAATGACCCACGCCGTGAATACTTGCTTGATGTGTTTGACCCGCGCATCCACTTTACATTGGTTTGTGGGTCTACATCATGTCCACCGATTGGGATTTATCAAGCAGAAAATCTCGACCTGCAAATGGAAATTGCTGCTAAGAATTTTATCAATAACGGCGGGGTAGTGTTGAATAAAGCTGAAATGACGGTATCATTATCCAAGATTTTCCAATGGTATAGTCAGGATTTTGGGGGCGGATGGATGGGGTTTGGCTCAAAAACACCTGTGCTTCAATACATCTCTCAGTTTTTGATTGATGAAGATGATGCGCAATTTCTGATTAACCATGCAGAAAATCTTAAAGTTACATATCAGCCTTATGATTGGTCGCTAAATGCCTGAGAATTTACCGTTAGATAATGAAAATACAGAGACCGTTGAAGATGCTCCTCAACCTGAGGAAGTGATTGTTGTTCAGAAACCGCATCCTATAAAACGATTTGGGTGCGGTGTGTTACTGATTTTGTGGTTTACATTGTTGATGACTCCGTGTGGATTGTTTTATCTGGCAGGGAATGGCGAGATTCGTATCTGGCACAGCGACATTCCAGAACCAGATGTGCATCCACGTTTATTGTTAGAACTCGTCAGTGAAGTGGATTATCGTGGTTTACAACTAACACGTTCATATTCAGTTGATTCTTCTGCTGATAATACCTGTGTTCAGACTGATGTCAGTTTTTATTTGTGGCAATCTATCGAGGAAGATTTGGATTCATCCTACTGTGATTGCTATGAACGCGAAAATGATGAGGCATCTTGGTTGCTAAATGCAACAACAGTTGGAGCATGTTCAACGGTATCAGACTAGTTTTTCATCTTATGAATTGTTGCGTCATTTCATAAGATGATGCACAATTATCATCGTAGTTATGGAATAGGATGATATATGGATTTCTTATCAGGTATCGACCCCTCACTTTTACCTTATATCGGTGTGTGTTGTGCCTTACTGTGTGCAGGTATTTTTGTTATTGGCTTTATCCTACAGGTTGTCGGTGGGTTTCTTGATATTTTCTTCGGCTTCTTTGAGGTCTTTTTTGAAATCTTGCAGGGTGGTCCGATTGCATGGTGTGGATGCCTTGTTTTGATTTTTGGGTGCATCGGATGCGCTGGTTTTGTGTTCTTTATGTTGAATGCTTCGGTAAGTTGTGTTGAATATCCAACTAATTTCTGTCGTTGGTTGGGATTATAAGGACAAATGTCACTAGACGGAATATTTTTTTTGAATAAAATTACTTTGCATGGCTAAATAAATTCATCTATACTGGTATAAAAAGTGAAGCAAGGGAGATTGCTATATGGCAACATCCGCCATTTCGATACAACAACAACGCGAATATGAGTCTGAAATTGACAAAGGTGGTCTGTGGTTACGGAACAAACGCTGGGATTTATTCTTTATTACGCTCAGTGTTATCGTTGTCCCACTACCTTATCTCTTATATCTGTTAGGTGTTGAACTGGGACTTAACGATGATGTGAGTCGAAATCTGGTCAATACATTTGTAGCTGTTGCAATTGGTGGACCCCACATGATGTCTACATTTTTGCGCACAGGCTTAGATGATGGCTTTAAAGAACGCTATCCCACGCTGATTCGGTCGTCGATTATTATCCCGATTATTGTGATTTCTCTGGCATTTTTGAACCTCAATTTGATGTTGACGTTCTTCTTCTTCTGGGCTTCCCTGCATGTATTGCATCAAGTCACATACATCGTAGAGCTTTATAATCATAAAGAAGCGAAATATGTCCGTAAGAGTGCACTGAGTCCAATGTCACGCATGATTGATTATGCGATTGTATTGACGAGTTTGTTCCCGATTGCGATGTGGAAGATTAGTCAAGGAACATTTGAAATTGGTCAGAATGACCTCGGTGAAGCAATCCCTGAATTATTCCAACAGCCTGATAACCCGTGGTTCTTTATTCTCGTGACGATTGTATTTGGGGTCGCGTTGGTTTCATATATTGGCAAGTCGATTCATGAATATCGCAACGGGATTCTGAATATTCCTAAGTTTGCATTTGTGTCGCTGACGGTTATTGTGGCATTTTTCACCCCTCTTTTGCCGAATCTTGATACAGCATTTCAGGGTCTGAATACATGGCATTCATTCCAATATCTGGCGATTACGTTCTATATCATTAAAATCCGCCAAATGTATGGTGAATTAGATAGTGATGCACCGTTGGTAGCCCGCTTTAGCCGCCGGACAAAAGATGCCAAAGCCCTGTATGCGTTTAGTGCATTTTTGTTGGTCGGGTCCGCTGTAATTTTTGGGCTGGTCTATGTGCTAGCTGGTATTGTAAAGCCGGATATTGATGGCAATACACACTTCGACATCGCTTACTATACTGCGATTTTATCGTTCTTGTGGATTCACTATTATCATGACCACTTCTTGTTTACAGACTTTGAAGCACTTGACGGGGCATTTGAACATTAGGTAAATCAAACAAGACAAAGATATAAGAGAGCCGACTGTAAAACCAGTAGGCTCTTTTTGATTAGGGGAATATTTCTTGTACCCACTGTAAGGGATCTACGCTGACACCATTAACCCATACTTCCCAATGGAGATGTGGACCTGTAATGCGCCCAGTCGAACCGATTGTGCCGATGGATTGTCCAGAAGTCACGGTATCACCGGGATTGACTAACATTGTGTTTTGATGAGCATAAAGCGTATATATACCCCATCCATGGTCAATTACGATTGTGTTGCCTCGAATGTTGAGTGCATCAGCAATAATTACTGTACCGTCTGCAGCTGCTAATACGGGTGTGCCCGGTGCACCCGCAAAATCGACACCATGATGGAAGCGGTTGAATGGACTGCCATTATAGGAACGAATTGTCCCAAATACGCCATTCATAGTAGCGGCGGCAGGTAGACTAAGGGAATTTGTCCAGCTTTTCACTGGATTGAAGCGTGTGGTACTGCGGACAATCAAGCTGATTTCTTCGTCTTCTACGGCTTCTGACAGTAGTTCTTCGTTTTCGATATTAATTGTCTGACGACCATAACCACCAGCGATGACTTGTACGTTGGCAGTGATGGGTGTGCTAATTCCACCATTGGCGACAATGTTGACTTTCATTTCATAGACTCCGGGTTCTGTGAACATTGGAATCCCGACAAGCATGTTGTGTAATGTTCCATCATTTTGTGTGATGACAGTTAGTTCTCTGCCTAAATATTGTCCGGTTATGATGGCTGGCTCGGATGTTTGAATTTCAACACGTCCAGTACGACCTTCAACGAAGATTAATGGATTCACACGAAATTCTGTGACGAAGTCAGGTAAATCTAATGCCAGAGGAGGCGGTTCGACACCGGGGATAATAAGTTGTTGCCCAGCGAAAATCTGTGTCGGGTCAAGAAGGTTGTTGGCTTGAGCTAAATCTGTGACGGATAAATTGTATTGTAAGCCGATACGAAATAATGTTTCGCCAGATTGTACGGTATGAATGATTGATGCTGATGGGTCGTCGGATACAACAAAGTTTTGTGTTGGGATAGGGGTAGAAATAGTCTCTGAATTTGTCGTGTCGTCGGTTGTCGTTTCACTCTCTGGCGGACTTGTTGGAACAGGTGTTGGTGTTAAATCTTCTGCACCGGGAATGATAAGTAGTTCTTGCCCAACATAAATTTGGTCAATATTTGTTAAATTGTTGAGCTGTGATAATTCTTCGACAGGTCTGTTATATAGCTCAGCGATACTACGAAGGGTTTCTCCTGCGGTGACGATATGTGCTAATCGCTCTGCTTCTGGTGTTATTTCTATCGGAATGATTAAACGTTGTCCGACGAGAATGTTGCTCATATCGGTGATACCATTTGCCTCGGCAACTTCACCTGTTGTTAGGTTATATTGTAGGGCAATTCGGAAAAGGTTTTCACCACGTTGAACTACATGAACAGTTAGGTTGCTGTCGTCTTGCCCTAATAGAATAGCGGGTATTCCGAATATACCCGCTACTATCATTATTAAACTCATCTTGATGAATTGCTTCAAGATACTACCTCGTCGAATGTCAATTTGTCTCCAATGTCAACCCTATCCAAGAGTGATGGGTTTGCCTCGATATAATACATTGCAGGGGATTGAGGTGCATAGGCTGGTCTCCACGGTTTTGCGTATGTCTTATCGACTACTACCCCGTCTTTATCTAACCAGATAACTGCAATATTCATGAACATAAAAAACATGTGTATTGCAGTTCCCATCCGGCTTTCGGAATCTGTGACGAAGAGTAAGCCTTCACCCTCTGGTAGGTTGGTGACAAATTGGAGACCTTTGAAGTGGCACCAATAGCTCGCACACCATTTGGCACGAGCTAAGACCACTTCATTGGTGTTCGCATTTTTTATGTTACGCCATTCACTCATCGTGGGATTCTGAGTACTTGACCAATAAAGATACGATTATAGTTGGTGATATTGTTTTCTTGTGCAAGGTCAACAATATTTACACCAAAGTTCAATGCCAGACGGAACAATGTATCACCGGGTTGGACTGTGTAAGTTTGCAATGCTGGCAATGGTGTTGGTGTTGGCACAATATTTTGGGGTGGTGCTGTAGGCTGAACAACAGTTGGTACTGGTGCAGGGGTATTGCTACCGGCTCCAGGAATTGTCAGTGTTTGACCTGTAAAGATACGATTTGGATTGGCGATGCCATTTAATTGAACAATTGCACCGACTGTTGTATTAAATTGACTTGCGATACGATTGAGTGTGTCACCACGTTGAACCACATATGTTTGTGTTGCTGATGGGTCTTGTGTTGGTTGTGGTGATGGCAATGGAACAGCTGGTTGTGTCGCAGTGACAATAACCACAACATTGGTCGGTGTCGGTGTTGCTGTTGCAGGGTCTGGGATTCTTACAGGGACAACCAATCCTTGACCGACAAAAATCAATGCGCTTTCATCCAAACCATTAGCGGAGATAATGGCTTCGACTGTGCTACCGTACAATACAGCGATGCGGCTAACGGTATCACCACGTCTTACTGTATGTGTAATTGTACCGGGGAACTCTTCTGAGATAGGTGTCTCATCGTCTTCTCCGCCGTCTTGTTCAATTGGTGTTGCTGTTGGAACAACATTTGTTTCTTGTGTTGGGGTCGGTGGCTCATCAGTCGCTGTTGGTTCTGGTGTATTCGAGGCAACAGGTGTCGCTGATGGTTGTAGCTGCTCTGGTGTTGGTGTACTGTCACCAATGCCACCGGGTGAATCTTGTGGTTCATCAGTAGCAGTTGGCTCTTCCGTTGGTTCGTCGGTCGGTTCTTCCGTTGGTTCATCAGTAGCAGTTGGCTCATCTGTTGGTTCATCAGTCGGCTCTTCAGCTTGGCTTGTGGATTCAAGGACAGCATCATCCAAATACACATAGCTATTTTGGACAGGCGCGCCCACTGTTGATTCGACAAAGACGGTAATAGAATCGCTTTCGGCTGTTGCTATGACGGAATACTGGCGATATGTATCATAGAAAATCGCAGGTGTAGACCAGACGATGTTACTACTTGTACCATCTGTACCACCCGTTGGGTCGATACCAACACGCAACGCAACATCGCCGGGGTCTTCGCTGACGTTGACATCTTCAAATGTCGATGACCAGATGTGTGCATAGATACTGAAACGATATTCATTACCGTCTTGCACATCAACTTGCTGGTAAAGACCGCCTTCGTGCGTCTCGAAGAAAGAAAAGTAGAGTTGTGCATTTGAGCCTGAACGAATACGTGATGAATCAGGTGCAACGGGTTGATACTTCGGTGCGGCATTTTGGAATGATGGCATATCGTCAGTTGCTGGAACATGCCATGCTGTCCAACCGTCTGCAACTTGGCGGGGTTGGTCACCGGGGTTGGTGGTGAATGACCCTTCAAATCCGGGATTCGTCAATAGATTGTCATTATCTTGTGCTGTGGCAAAACTGATGCTCAACAATAAGCTGATTGTTAAGCTGATAAATAATACTTTGAATTTTTGTTTCATCTTATCCCCCGCAGGATATGGTGGGTGACTATAACAATACTAGTATAGAGTCTTCTCATAAATACACAAGCGCGCAATCACAACGATATGATTGCTACATTGTCACTTGAGATAAATGAGAGTATAGCGTACTCTTACAACGTCTGCCAATTTAGTATCCACTGCTGATATAGCAGAAATTTATGTCTGAAGATGCACTTGTTGGTTTATGTACTGTAACGTTTTACTTGCCCGGTATTACATCACTTAAGGGTAAGCGTAGGATTATTAAGTCACTCATTGCTCGAATGCGGAATACTTACAATGTGTCGTGTGCAGAAGTTGCTAAGTTAGATAAATGGCAATCTGCTGTCATTGCATTTGCATGTGTTAGTAACTCGAATCGGCATATTGATGATACAATTCATACGATTTTGCGTTGGATTGAATCGAATTTTCCGGATGCAATGATTACTGACCACGACATTGAAATACTTTAACGTTTTGCTAACATCTCCGTGAAAAACGTGGTCATCAATTATACTTAACGAATCAATTACTATTCATCTACCGTTGTAAATGGAGGAAATTTACTTTGAAACTTCATGAGTATCAATCAAAATTCTTGTTCAGGGATTATGGTATTCCTATCCCTGAAGGGAAAGTTGCCACAACTGCTGACGAAGTCTATGAGATTGCGTCAGAAATAGGTGGTGTTGTTGTTGTCAAAGCACAGGTTCATGTTGGTGGACGTGGTAAAGCTGGCGGTGTTAAAGTCGCTAAAAATGCGGACGAAGCTAAAGGATATGGACAGGATATTCTCGGCATGGACATCAAAGGCTTAACCGTTGAGAAAGTTCTGGTTGACCCCGGTGCGGATATTCAACAAGAAATTTATCTTGCAATTACCAATGACCGTAGTACAGGTAAGCCTCTTATCATGACTTCTATGGAAGGTGGTATGGACATTGAGGAACTGAATAAAGAACGTCCAGAAGCTATCATCCGTGAACATATTGACCCGATTCTTGGGTTACAAGGCTATCAAATGACATATATTGCTAGTGCGATGGGTATGCCCCGTGAGCAATGGCGACAATTTGGCAAGATTCTGAGTGGTCTATATCAATGCTATATCAAGAGTGATGCTGAACTGGCAGAGATTAACCCACTTGTGATTACAGGTGATGGTAACTTGCTGGCAGTTGATGGTAAGGTCATCATTGATGACAATGCGCTTTATCGTCAGCCCAACTTGGAAGAAGAACGTGACACTAGCGATGAGCCAGAATCAGAACGTCAGGCACGTGAAGCAGGTATTACCTACATCAAACTGGATGGTCAGATTGGATGTATGGTCAATGGTGCAGGTCTTGCGATGACGACAATGGATATGACAAAGCTTTATGGTGAAGATGCTGGAATTGGTCCAGCGAACTTCCTCGATATTGGTGGTGGTGCATCACCTGAACAAGTTGCAGCCGCGTTACGTATTATCTTGTCTGATGAGAACGTAAAATGTGTTTTGTTTAATATCTTTGGTGGTATCACCCGTTGTGATGAAGTCGCTAATGGTATTTTGACTGCGTATAACGAAGTTAAGCCTGATGTACCGATGGTGATTCGTTTACAAGGTACAAATGCTACCGAAGGCAATCAGATTATCAATGAGGCTAATATTCCGAATATTATTAGTGCCGAAACATTGACAGAAGCTGCACAAAAAGCAGTTGCCGCAGTGAAGGAGCAAGCATAAGATGGCGATTCTAATTGATAAGAACTCAAAAGTATTGGTGCAAGGTATCACAGGTCGTCAAGGTGGTTTCCATGCAAAGTTGATGATGGAATATGGTACGAACGTTGTCGGTGGTGTAACCCCCGGTAAAGGTGGCGAATGGTTTGAAGGTAAGCCAGTATTTGATACCATGCGCGGGGCTGTCGAAACAACAAATGCTGATGTGAGTATGGTGACTGTGCCAGCTCGTTTCGCACCTGATGCGATTATGGAAGCGGCAGATGCAGGGGTTAAGCTCATCATCTGTTTGACAGAGCATATTCCTGTATCAGACATGATGAAGGTTGTGAATTTCGTCAAAGATAAAGGTTCACGTCTGATAGGACCAAATTGCCCCGGGCTGATGACACCCGGACAAGCAAAGGTCGGTATCATCCCTGCGATGGTTGCAGAACCTGGAAATATTGGCGTTGTATCCAAAAGTGGTACATTGACCTATGAAGTCGGCTTTGCGATGAAAAACAAGGGGATGGGTATTTCGACTATTGTTGGTATTGGTGGCGACCCTGTCATTGGTACAACATTTGTTGAGGTGCTTGAGATGTTTGAGAATGACCCGGAAACAACTAAGGTTGCATTACTTGGTGAAATTGGTGGTAGTGCCGAAATTGTCGCTGCTGACTACATCAAGAACCATATGACAAAGCCTGTCGCAGCATTTATCGCTGGTCGTAGTGCACCTCCAGGAAAACGGATGGGGCATGCTGGTGCGATTGTTGATGGTGGCGAAGGGTCTGCTGAAGAGAAAATCGAGGCGTTGGAAGCTGCCGGTGCACGTGTGGCTGCGAATCCAGAAGAAATCCCTGACTTGCTTTCATAGCTAGTCAAAAAATTTGAATCTTAAACGGGTATATCGTGTCTGATATGCCCGTTTTTAGTCTAAATGCACTTTTTGAAATGTGTCTGTTTGTACCCAACCGATACGATTATCCGCCGTTACAAATTTACTCCATTCGTCTTGTGTGTCCGTGATGTAGATTTCAGCTCCCTCAAACAAATCATATTGTCGAAAATACGAAATGCTTGGTCCGCTATAGACAGGTGCAGAACCGATAGTGATAACGGCTGGGGGCATGGCATGATACATGTACAATCTTGAGCCTAGTAGAATCCCAAAACCGAGAATAATAGTTAGCATAACTCTAATGGCGAATTTGAGTGTGTTGTGCCAACTATGTTTCACTTGATATAAAGCAATCAGTATCCAGAATAGAGACCATAAACTTAGTGTGACGATACTCAATTCGTTGATGGTTACAGTTGTTGCTGTCAATTGCTCTATCAGAATAATGGGGTGAGTGGTATCGGTTGTTGGAATGTTGCGTAGCGCGCGAGTTCTTGCAATCTGAATGTTGAGGTCAAGGTCGCGGGGTATGTATTGCAGGGCGCGATTATAATTCAAAAGCGCAGTTCCAATATCGCCCTGTTGATAGTGTGCATTGGCGACATTATAAAAAATCTCACCGTTATAGATACCACCAGAAATGGTTAGCTCAAAAAATTGAATCGCTGCATCAAAGTTACCTGCATCATAAGCCTGCTGTGCATTATCAAGACTGGTGGTTGTTTGAGCAAAAGAGGGTATGACCATCAAAAAGATGAGAAGCATACAGAACATATAGGTTATAAGTCTCATTTTATCCGTTGCTCCTCAACCAATTGTAAAGTCTTGTATGTCCTTCGGATGAGTTTTTCGGCATCCTCTTGTGTCACAGGAGCATACTGACCAGACCGTGCTTGCTCCATACAAACATTGAGACGCTGTTGCAGATTTGCTGGCAGATTTGTAATCATGTGCGACAAATTATCTAACGTGACATCTTGTTTATATTTGGCTGATAAGTAGTGAAGTATAGTTTGTTGTACAATAGCATAGGCTTGGTTTGGGTCTGATTGTCGGGCTTTGCTAAGTTGAGTTGTGACTGTTTGGAGAGACTTGCTTTGACGACGGGTAGTCTGTGCTGTTGGGGTTTGGCGCGGTCGTGTTAATGTGCGCACCACGAATATGGATAAAGCAAGAACAGGCGCAATAAGCCATAAAAGCCAAAATAAATTGGATGGTATAATTGCCTCAGGGCGGTCTGACATTGGCTTAAGTGTGAGGCGATTGGTGCTTTGTACTGTATTGTTGGATTGATTTGATGCAAATTCCCCTTCAATGTCGAAAGTCCCTGCTTCGCCAACAATTGTTTGATATGATGCTGTGATGGGGTCAAAATATGTAAAAAGAATCGACGGTATACTTATGTTACCGCTTTGATTTGCAAAGAACTGATATTCAAATGTTTTGGTTTGTAGATTTGTGGTTGTGTTGACCGTTGATGACGAACTTTCAAAAACTTCCCAATTTGGTGGTAAGTCGAGTTGTGGTGCATTAAGCTGACTGAAATTGCCAATCCCTGTAATTGCAATTTGGAGTAGGTTGGGTTCTCCTGCTTGGACAGTTGGCTTGTCAATTGCTACATTGATGTCAAACTGACCAACACCACCAGTAAATGTATCTGGCGCACCTTCTGGTAAGGATAGCACATTCAAAGACAGTGTTTCGCCTGTTACTTCAATACCTGATTGAAATGGGGACTCTGGAATAATGATGGTTGTAGGGTCGATGAGGAGTCCGCCTGTTTGATTCGCATACAATGTGAAATCTTGTTCGACAACATTTAAGATAACATTGTTGGCAGGCGATGTAGACAGTGTTGGCGTATTCGGTTGCTGTGCAAAGCCAATAAATGATGGCGGTTGAATCTGTACATTCGATAAATCGAGGGATGATGTAAAGCGTATTGTGTATGTGATAACCTCGCCAATATAAGGTTGTGGATTGCTGATGTTTACGTCCAAAACATTATCCTGCGCTGTCGCAACAAACGAGGTAAACAATAATAAAAGGATAGAAATCATATAGCGCATGGTTACCACCCTTTGACTTCATCTGAGTTGGTCGGTGTTGAAACCTCATCGCTGAACTCACGATAGATAGATTCTTCTTCCGAAACTGCATCAAGTGTAGAGCTGGCTTCGCGTTTAGTTGATGTCGGTGTTTCATTTGGGAACGGTGTCATTGGTCCTTGATTGCCAAATCGGTCGCCTTCGATTCCGCCTTCGGGAGTGCGTTCATCAAACGAGACAATTTCAGGTGTTGGGGATGGCGGTGGTGAATCTTCATCGAGTGGCTGAAATGTCGGTGTGACAGACGGGTTGACCTGATTTTCGTCGGGTTCAGTCTGCATTTCATCATCAATTGGTGTGGGCGTGCTGAGATAGAGCATCGCTAATTCTAGATTTTGTCGAGCATTGCTATCTTCGGGATTGAGCAAGAGAGCCTTTTGATATGCTTGAATCGCATCTTCTGGTTGACCAGATGAAAAATAGAAATTCCCCATATTGTAGTGTGCCTGCGCTTGTATGGATTCATCCCCCCTCAAGATTGCCTGCTCCAAAACTTCTATAGCGATATCAAGCTCACCGCTTTCAAAATATGCTTGTGCTGAATTGAGATAGAGAATCGGATTATCAGGTTCGCTGACTTGAGCTGATTGATAATTGATAATTGCACTGTCAAATTCACGCGCTTCAAGTTGACCGTTGGCTATATTGTTTTGTTCTGCAACACTGGTGCAAGCGACAATTAGGCTTATCAAAAATAGACATATTATGGTTATCTTGAATTTCATACGGTAATCCGTCCAGTATCCGGCAGGAGAATCTCAAGGCTGAGTAAACATAAAGCGATTAATAGGAAGATACCAAATCGTTCTATAGGCTGGGTGATGGTGCGTTGCCCTAGCTCACTAACTGCGGATAGGCTAATAGTTTCTATGATTATTTCAATGTCATCAGGGATGAAATAATTTCCACCTGTTAGCTGTGCAATCTCTTGTAGAACGGTTGGGTCTAAGCTAGATGTGACAATAGCATTGCGTTCATCGGTTTGATAACCAATGATTGAATTGTCATCTCCATATAATGGGATTTGACCGCCTGCTAACGTTCCATAGCCAACTGTGTGAACAAGAATACCATTTGCGACAGCTTTTTCCACACCAACGGGGTTCGCTGTGATATGGTTTTCACCATCGCTCATGACAATGATGTGTTTTTCTGCAACTGAATATTCAGCTATTGTTTCTACAGCAAGGTTGATTGCAGCATAAATGTCAGTACCTTGATTGCTGGTTGCGCGACTGCTAATGGCTGATAAGAAGGTTTCGATGGAGTGTGTGTCATAAGTGAATGGCATATAGACAAACGCTTCTCCAGCGAAAACAATAATTCCAATATCATTACCTTGCACTTGCTCCGAGATACGCCTGATGTCGAGTTTGGCACGCTCAAGCCGACTCGGCGATATATCCTGCGCGTCCATGCTTCGACTCACATCTACTACGAAAAGAATAGCTCGTCCTTCGACATCAATAATTTCAGCAGAAACACCCCATACAGGGTGTGCCAGTGCTACAGCTAAAGCTGATAAGGTTATCAGCCACAGCGTTGACTTAATACGACGACGAGTTACATTGACCTGTGAAACGAGTTGTCTGACAAGGTCGTCATTTCCGACTTTACGTATCGCGCTTTGTCGCACCTGCTCTCGCCAGATTAAGAATAGAACGGTTACAGGGATAACAATAAGGATTGCAAGGGCTGTAGGGTTTAAAATTGACATTAGGGTATCGTCTGGAAAATTGTATGTCTAAGGAAGCGTTCAAGAATAAGCAGTAAGATGCTCGCTATTATCCAAATATCAGCTATATCTTGCCATTGGGTAAATTGACTGCGTTCAATTGGCGACCGTTCGAGTCGGTCAATCCGGTCATAAACTGCCTGTAAGCTGTTTAAGTTTGCGGCATAAAAATACTCACCGTTGCCAATGCTAGCGATTTGTTGGAGCATAGGTTCATCAAGATTTGAGTTGATTGTTTCAATTGTGCCATCAGGTTGTGAAACTGTGAATACACCGCGCTGTCCGATACCGATAGTATAGATACGAATGCCGAGTCCGTTTGCTGCTTGAGCTGCTGTGATTGCATCAAGTTCCCCAACATTGTTTTCGCCGTCAGTTAGGACAATAATTACCTGACTCAATGACGTACTAGAGCGTAACATGTTTGCAGAGCTGGCAATGCCAAGCCCTATGGCTGAGCCATCTTGAATACCTACATCTTTTGCCAGTTTTAAATCATCAACCACTGTGTTCAAGATGTCATAATCGAGCGTTGGTGGTGCGAGTTGGAATGAGTCATTTGCAAAAACCACGAGTCCAATCCGGTCAAATTCACGACTGCTGATAAATTCTTTCAGTACAACTTTACTTGCATCAAGGCGATTGCGTGGGGCAAAATCAGGGATAGCCATACTGCCTGATATATCAATTGCAATTATCATATCTATGCCCTGACCACGAATGATATTCTGGGTTTGTCCGTTCTGTGGACGAGCTAGCGCGATAACGAGTGTTACCCATGCTATTAGCCTGATGATGTTTGGGAGTTGTCGAAAACGAAGACGTAAACTCTTTGATGAATTTGATAGTAGACGAATATCTGAATATTGCAGAACACCTGCACGACTCCGCCAGCGATTACTCCACCAACGGTACAGGAAGATAAGGCTGATGGGAAGTAATATCAGCACATAGGGGTGGGCGAAACGGAACTCACTCATGGGCAATGCGTGCTCTTTCTGCTTGTTCTATCCAGCGTATCGCATATTCGACCACAGTTTCTGGTTGCACAACAGGGTGGTGGCTAGCAAATTTAACAAGGTCTGCTTGTTCTAGCAAGTCTTTCAGGCTAGACCTGAGCCCATCGGAAAAGATGGGATTGGTAGCGAGTGCATTCATTAATTCAAGTGTGGTCATATCAATGGCGCGAATATGAAACTGTTCAGTTAGATACTGACGAACCGCATCGGCAGTATATGGGTAAATTTCCTCGACGGTTGCGTTTGTATCGAGCAGGTGCTTTAGTTCAATGACAGCGCGTTGTACTGGACTATCTGGTGTTGACAAAGCTTGTTGTACTCGTCGATTGAATTGAATATTGCGAACGACAAATATCGCAATGATGATAATAACAACTGGAATCGCATAGATATATGGCGGTATGTAAGGTAGGTCAATTGGTGGATGTAGTGGTCGTAACGTGATGTCACTTTCGGTGCGGGTTGCTGTGACATTGATTGTGATGGATGTTATCGGAGAACGAAATTGTGCTCCCGCAGGAGTTTGATAACTGACAAATAATTCATCCGTGGTGATTGACTCCAACTCCCATGCGACGATGCTGAGATTCTGCTCAAACACTTGAAGATTGCCTTGCTCCCGTGTGGTCAATTCCTCACTATCTACAATCTCAAAGGGAGCAGTGAAGATGTCTTCAAACTCACTGATAAGGCTGTACCCTGCTGGCATTTCCACCACAATTTTAACTGGAATGGGCATACCCAATGTAGTTTCAATAACTTCCGTTTCAAAATAGGCATTAATCTCGCTGACATTTACATTGATGTCAGTTATTGTTTCATGAGGAGTCGTTGGCTCTGGTGTGGCTTCCTGTGCGACAACTACCATTGTGAGTAAGAAATTTACGATAACTAGTACAAGGTTGAGCTTCAATGGGATAACCTCCGTTGCTTCTGCCGGAAGAAATCTATCAATGCTTGCACATAATCACCATCCGGTGGCACATCAATAAGGTCAATATTAGTGCGTTCAAATGTTGTATTTCGCATTTTCTCAAAGCGTCCAACTCTTTGATGAAATTCTCGTTGCCATGTCAGACTGCGGGTATCAATCCAATCTTTTTCACCTGTCTCTACATCTTGGACTTGAATCATGCCGACCGCAGGGAAAGTTTGCTCTAATGGGTCGCTGAGGATGATGACATTGGTGTCATGACGTTTGCCAATGATGGTTAGGTCACGCTGATATGTTTCCACAGGAATGAGAAAATCTGATAGCAAAAAGATAATTGTTCCGGGCTTCATCACACGGTTGACAGTACGTAATGCTAGAGATAAGTCTGTACCTTGATTAGCAGGTGTAAGATTCATCAAATCGTGAATGAGACGCATCACATGTTTGCGTCCTTTTCGGGCAGGGACATATTTTTCTATACGGTCACTGAAGACGAGTAATCCAATTTTATCGTTATTCAGTGTGGCAGAATATGCGAGTACTGCTCCTAGTTCGACAGCGAGGTCAACTTTCTGCCGTGTTTGGGTACCGAATAAACATGATGCGCTGGTATCAATGACCAGCATTACTGAACGTTCACGGTCCTCTTCATAGATGCGGGTATGTGCTTCGCCAGTGCGGGCTGCGACATTCCAATCAATATCGCGAATGTCATCACCGTGCATGTATGGGCGGATAGTATGAAATGCGATGCCACGCCCTTTGAAGGCTGAGCGATATGCACCAGCAAATACATTATGTACAAGTCGCCGAGAATACAATTCGATACGCTGAATATGCCGCATTTGTTCCGGTGTGAGCATTAGGGTACTTCTATCCGGTTGATAATTTCTCGAATGATACGGGTGCTGTCGATGTTTTCTGCTTGTGCCTCAAACGATGTCACAATGCGATGTCTTAATACATCCGGTGCAATTTGTTTGATGTCATCTGGGACAACATAACCACGCCCATTGAGGAATGCGTGTGCTTTGCTAGCTTTAATCAGTGCGAGTGTGCCGCGTGGCGATGCACCAAACTCGATGAGTGTGCCAATTTTCTTCATGCCACTTTTCTGTGGGTCACGGGTGGCGAAGATAATGTCGAGGGCATAGGATTTGATTTTTTCATCAACATAAATTTCATTGACTACTCGCCGTGCTTGGATGATATCATCGGGTGTGATGATAACTTGTGGTGGTTCTGGTGGAACACCTGCCATGCGATTGATAATTTCATATTCTTCGTCACGGGTAGGGTAGGTGATAACAACTTTCAGCATAAAGCGGTCAAGTTGTGCTTCTGGCAGTGGATATGTGCCTTCTTGTTCGACGGGGTTCTGGGTTGCTAGCACCAGAAATGGGTCATCAAGGTGATAGGTCGTCTCACCAATTGTGACCTGTCGCTCTTCCATAGCTTCCAATAATGCTGATTGCACTTTGGCAGGCGCGCGATTGATTTCATCAGCGAGGATGATATTACTAAAGATGGGTCCTAATCTTGGTGAAAAGTCACCGGATTGTGGATTGTATATCTGTGTCCCAATCAAGTCCGCCGGAAGTAAATCAGGTGTGAATTGGATGCGTTGAAATTCTGTGCTTAGCGTTGCTGATAATGTACGTACTGTCAGCGTTTTGGCTAGTCCGGGCACGCCTTCGATAAGTACATGCCCGTTTGTAAATAATGCTATAAGGAGTCGGTTGATAAGGTAATCTTGTCCGACGATGATACGACGTACCTCAGTGACAAGGTCTTGGACAAACCCTGCTTCTTTCTGAATACGGCGGTTAAGTTCTGTGATTGATTGTGTCATGTGTTTTCCGATAGTGTTTCTAGTATCGGTCTTATTTTACATGAAACTGACCAACTGCAATAATTATTCCGGTTGGGGTTCTGTATGTAAAACAACATGATGTTTCCGGCAACGTGCTTCGTAAGACTCTTGTGCGCCAACTAGAATGATGGGGTCATCATAACGTGCTGGTTTACCATTGACTAGACGTTGTGTCCGGCTGGCATATTCACCACATACAACACATATTGCATGAAGTTTGGTCACATCTTCGGCAATGCACAATAAAAACGGCATAGAGCCAAATGGCTCACCACGAAAATCGAGGTCAAGTCCGGCGATGATAACACGAATATTGTGTTTGTCCGCAAGCTCTTGCACAACATCAACAATTCCATCATCAAAGAACTGCGCTTCATCAATAGCGACAACAGTTGTGCCACCATTGGCAAGACCTAAAATGTCGTGTGATGATTTAACAGGAATTGCTTCAACTGTTTGACCATTGTGGCTGGTGACACGCTCGATACCGTAGCGGTCGTCGATAGCGGGTTTGAAAACTTTGACTTTTTGTTTTGCAATAATTGCACGTCGAACGCGCCGGATGAGTTCTTCTGTTTTGCCACAGAACATGCTACCACAAATGACTTCAATACGACCCGAATGATGCTTCATTCTGCCTTTTCCCTCTATTATGTGATTGTTGGATTGGAGATTTAAATGATAAGACGTTGTTAATTATAGTTTAAAAAAAATAAAAGACAGCCATAATTTAGTTATGACTGCCTTCCAAAATTGTTAGGTTTGGGTTTAGCTATCGAATTCGTAGCCTTGCGCTCTGAGCATTTTCTTCAAGTCACTGAGGACTTTACGCCCGATGCCTTGAATGGCGAGAATGCTATTTTCATCGTCTTCTTCACCAAGTCGGCTAAGTACATCACCGACAACTTTGATGCCGTTTTCTTCTAGGATATTGGTGTAACGTGCGCTGAGTTCAAGTTCAGCAATTGGCATATCAAGTGGTGCAATTTCTTCTTCTTCGGGTTCTTGTGATGCTCGAATTTGATCGCGTTGTTGCAAACGCTTCATAAATTTGTCCACACGTCCTTCAGTATCGACGATACGTTGTTCGCCAGTATAGAAGGGGTGACAATTTGAGCAGATGTCCGGTGTGATTTCTTCGACGGTTGCGCCGACTGTCCATGTTGTGCCACAACTGAGACAACGGACTTTTGCTTCATACCATGTTGGATGAATGTCTGGTTTCATTATGTCCTCCACGCATTCACGGCTTAGCTGTTAAGTGGCGTGAATGTCTGAATCTAGTTAGTTGAGAGCTTGATCTGTGCCTTCGTGGACTTCGTAAACACTGATACGTTTTTGTCCGTTACGACCACGCATCTTTTCGAAGGTTACAAAGCCAGCACGGGTTGCAAAAATGGTATAGTCTTTGCCTATACCAACGCCTTCGCCGGGATGGAACTTGGTTCCACGCTGACGAACAATGATATTGCCGGGGATAACAAATTGACCGCCATAGTTCTTGACACCTAGACGTTTGGATTTGCTATCACGACCGTTACTACTAGAGCCACCACCTTTTTTGTGTGCCATTTGAGGTTGTCTCCTTTAATCTATACCACTTACACTGTAATTTCGTCGATTTGCAGACGGGTGTAATATTGACGATGCCCTTGTTTACGGCGGTAATTTGTCCGCTGGTTATATTTGTAAACTAGGATTTTCTTGCCACGAAATTGCTCGACAACAGTTGCTTTGACAACAGCACCTTCTACAAGGGGTTGCCCGATGACGGTATTATCACCATCGCCGACGAGCAATACATCACTAATTTCTACGGATTCACCGACTTCGTCTGTGAGGCGGTCAACATCAATTGTGCTACCGACTTCAGCACGATATTGTTTGCCACCACTGCGGATAATTGCATACATATTGGGTTTCTCCAACCTTCTCTTTATTCTCCGTGACCAATGCCGATTGACTCGGTAGACGGGGAAAATTGGTTACAAGCGAAAAAATGCCCCACAAATAGGAGTGAGGCGTAGAGGATTATAGCGGTATTATTAGGATAGCGTCAACCGCTACTTTCTTTCCATGTCGTTCAATTTCTAATGGATTGTTGATGTTATCTAGGTAATGAACATCGCATCGCCAAATGAGAAGAAACGATAATTTTCATGTTTAGCGGTTTCATAGGCGTTGAGCATGGTTTCACGGTCGGCGAATGCACTCATCATCATCAAGAGTGTGGACTTGGGCAAATGGAAATTAGTAATCATCGCATCAACCACGCGCCACTTGTATCCGGGATAGATGAATAGACGGGTGTCTTGCTCAAACGCAATCACAGGTCGCCATGCACAGATACCGTCGCTATTGTGTTGGTTGGCAGGGTCTCCTCCTGCGCTTAATATTCCGGCGGTTTCGAGTGTGCGGACTGATGTTGTTCCGACAGCGATAATGCGCCCACCGGATAACTTCGTGTCGTTGATGAGTTTGGCGTTTTTGCTATCAAGTATCGCAAATTCACTGTGAATTTTGTGGTCTGTGACTTTATCAACTTTGACGGGTTGAAATGTGTCGAGTCCTATATGTAATGTACAGTAGGCAAGCTTAACACCTTTTCGACTCAGTGCAATCAGTAAATCAGGGGTGAAGTGCAGACCAGCTGTCGGCGCAGCAGCAGAACCTTCCACCTTACTATAAATCGTCTGATAACGCTCTCCGTCTTCAAGGCGTGTGTGGATGTATGGGGGGAGTGGCATTTCACCCAGTTCAACTAATAAGTCATTGACCGGTTGACTGAACTCAACAATACGCTCTGAGGCTTCCAGAACATCAGTCACTGTGCAAGAAATATCACTACCTTCAAATTTGAGTTTCATACCTTGATTGACATTGCGCCCGCCAATAAGAACTTGCCAGCGTTTGTCATCGAGTTGTTTGAGAAGTAGAATCTCAACTTTACCGCCTGTTTCTGCTTTATGTGCAAATAGTCGGGCGGGTATCACACGGGTATTATTCATGACAAGGACATCGTTGGGACGTAACAAATCAATGATGTCTGAGAAGACATGATGTGAGATATCGCCTGTTTGTCGGTTAAGGTGCATTAGCTTTGACGAGTCACGCGGGTCGGCGGGTTCTTGAGCAATAAAGTGTTCAGGTAGGTCGTAGTCAAAATCGGTTACGTTCATAGGAGAGGTTTCTGTCCGGGTAAGTTATTTTCGTTATCAGGATATGAAATTTTGAGGTGTTCGTAGGCATGAACAGTGCAAATACGTCCGCGTGGTGTACGGTCGATAAATCCAAGCTGGATGAGATAGGGTTCATATACATCCATAATTGTCGAACTATCTTCACTAATTGACGCGGCGATGGTATCTAATCCTACAGGACCACCGCTAAATTTTTCGATGATTGTCCGAAGGATGCGACGGTCGATTTCGTCTAATCCGAGATGGTCAATTTCCATTAGCTTGAGTGCATCGTGTGTGACCTGTGCAGTGATAATTCCATCTGCGCGGGCTTCAGCATAATCGCGGACGCGACGCAACAAACGCAAACCGACACGCGGTGTTCCTCTGGCGCGACGTGCAATCTCACTCGCACCTTCAGGTACCATTTCGACATTGAGTAACCCAGCGGCACGAACCAGAATATCTTCCATTGCTTCTTGCTTATAGAAGTCGAGACGAAAACGCGCCCCGAAGCGGTCACGGAGTGGTCCGGCGAGTAATGCTAGACGGGTTGTTGCACCGATGACAGTGAAACGGGGTAGGTTAAGCCGGACTGTTTTTGCGGCTGGTCCTTTGCCAATCACAATGTCTAATACGAAGTCTTCCATTGCAGGATAGAGGATTTCCTCGACAGCTTTGCCGAGGCGATGCACTTCATCAATAAATAGAATGTCACCTTTTTTGAGGTGCGTTAGGATAGCGGCGAGGTCGCCAGCTCGTTCGATGGATGGTCCTGCCGTGATGCGGATATTTGCACCCACTTCATTTGCAATGACATATGCGAGTGAGGTTTTACCGAGTCCGGGTGGTCCATAAAATAAAACATGGTCAATCGGTTCTCCACGACCCATTGCAGCATCAATGATAATACGTAAGTTTTCGCGTACACGGTCTTGCCCGACCATATCGTCAAGTTGTTTGGGGCGTAGGGCGATATTCTCGCGGTCGCTCCTTTTTTTGTTTCCACTGACTTCACGACCATCTTCGGGCATCATACATTGTGCTCCACTCATTAGCTGAAATGTTCTAAAAGTATAGCTGACAGAGAATAGGATTCAATGCTTGCTTTACAGAATGCGGTTTACTACGTACACTATGGCAGGTATCTGCGAGGAAAGGCTCTAGGAAATTATGACAGAACAACTACATGTGTCACAACATCCATTGGTCAAACATAAACTAACATATTTGCGCGATGTCAGTACCGACCATCGTACATTCCGCGAGTTGGTGCGTGAGTTGGCATTGTTATTGTGTTATGAGGCGACTCAAGATTTGACCTTAACACCCAAAACCGTGACAACACCGATGGGCGATGCTGAGGGGTCTGAAGCTGGTGAAGTTATTGGGCTTGTCCCTATTATGCGGGCAGGACTTGGGCTGGTTGATGGTATTCAAGAATTGCTACCGTCGGTTCAAGTATGGCATATTGGTTTGTATCGAGATGAAGAGACATTGCGCCCTGTCGAATATTATAACAAACTACCTGACGAACCCACTGTACAGGTGTGTTTGGTTTTAGACCCAATGTTGGCAACTGGTGGGTCTGCTATTGCGACGATTGATATACTCAAAAAATGGGGTGCGAAACGTATTAAATTCCTCGGTGTGTTAGCTGCACCAGAAGGTGTTAAAGCATTGTCGGATGCTCATCCTGACGTGCCAATTCATGTTGCTGAATTGGACGAAAAGCTAAACGACATTGGCTTTATCGTGCCTGGCTTGGGTGACGCTGGCGACCGTATGTTTGGAACCTAATGCTTGATTCGTTTGCATTTATTATTGTATTTTGCCTGTCTTTGAGCGTGTCGTTGGTGTTGATGCCAGTGGCACGTTATTTAAGTTTTCGGTTGAATGTTACGTCAATTCCTGGTGGTCGCCGTCAAGAAGATGAGCCTATGCCGAAACTAGGTGGGCTAGCTATTTTTGTGGGGTTTATTCTAACAACTATTTTGGCTCAATTTTTACCTGTTCCGCGCTTTGACTCCTACGAAGTTATTCGATTGAGTGGGCTGGTGTTGGGTAGCACAATTATTTTTCTTCTGGGCATGATTGACGACATCATTGAACTCAATTACTTCCAATCGTTTTTTGGTCAGATTATCACCGCAGGTATTGCAATTGTTTTCCAAATATTTATTGAATTTTTTAATAATCCGTTTACAGGTCAACAGACAGATCCATGGTCTCCGGTTATCACTATTGCTCTGACGATGTTTTGGCTTGTGTTGATGATGAACACAGTAAACTTTCTTGATGGTTCAGATGGCTTGGCTGCTGGAGTTGCGGTGATTGCGGGTATTATCCTCTTTCTAAATAGTGCATTCCGTCTTGAGCCAGCACAGACAAGTGTCAGTTTGTTGCCATTGGCATTTGCAGGTGCATCGCTTGGTTTTTTGCTTCATAATTTCTATCCGGCAAAAATATACATGGGTGGTAGCGCATGGTTTATGGGGTATGTACTTGGTACACTTAGTATCATAGGGGGCGCAAAGATGGCGACAATTCTTCTGGTTATGGGCTTACCGTTGATGGATTTGGGCTGGCAGGTTGTCAATCGTCTGCGTGATGGACGTAACCCGTTTCGTGGGGATAGAGGACATTTACACTTTCGACTATTAGATACGGGACGATTTTCGCCTCGTCAGATAGCATTGGTCTATTATTTCATTTGTTCTTTATTTGGTGTTTTGACATTAATAACCACCAGCCAGCTTTTTAAGTTTATTGCATTTGGCATTATGATGATATTTGTAGCAATTGGTTTTATTGCGGTTGGTCGTATTGTGACGAGCAATACTGATTAATCATCATCATAATACATATCGTCGTCATCCTCGTAGTAAATGTCATCCTCGTCTTCGTATATAACTTCATCATCTAATGGTTCGTAGACAATATCGTCATCACTTTCATCTGTATCCAATCCACTGAGTTGATTTCGCCAGTCTGATGTGGTTGTTTTAGGTTTTTTAGTTGAAGGTTTTGGAGCAGGGCGAGACCCACTGCCGACTATATTTGACCGCGGCTTGTCTGGTTTTGTACGACCCAAGCCACTTAGAATTGAGCCTGAGCCTGCGAGTTGTTCATCATCATCGTCAGTATCATCGCTACCTGAATCCACATTAGATAGCTTGTCACGCCAGCTAGATGCGGGTTTATTGCCTTGAGCGGTGTTGAGAGATTCGAAGATGTTGGAGCGCGGTCGGGTGCGGTTTGAGAGTTGTTCGTCGTCTTCGTCCTCTTCCTCGTTGTCAGTTTGAGAGAGTTGACTACGCCAGTCAGACGTGGGATGTGCTTTGGATTTGGCAGATGCAGCAGTTAATTGTTCGTCGTCCTCGTCTTCGTTTTCTGAATCTATGTCAGAGAGTTTATCACGCCAGTTTGGTGTGGGTTTATTGCCTTGAGCGGTGTTGAGAGATTCGAAGATGTTGGAGCGTGGTCGGGTGCGATTTGTGAGTTGTTCGTCGTCCTCGTTGTCTTCATCTTCATTGGTGTCAGTTTGAGTGAGTTGGCTACGCCAATCAGAAGTTGTACGTGTATTGGGTTTGGCAGATGCAGGAGTTAATGGTTCATCCTCGTCGTCTTCGTCTTCGTTTTCTGAATCTATGTCAGAGAGTTTATCACGCCAGCTAGATGTGGGCTTATTGCCTTGAGCAGTTTTAAGAGACTCAAAGATATTGGAGCGCGGTCGGGTGTGGTTTGTAAGTTGTTCGTTGTCCTCGTTGTCTTCATCTTCATTGGTGTCAGTTTGAGCGAGTTGGCTACGCCAATCAGAAGTTGTACGTGCCTTTGGTTTAGCTGATGGGGGAGTTAATGGTTCATCCTCGTCGTCTTCGTCGTCTGAATCTATATCGGAGAGCTTATCACGCCAGCTAGATGTGGGGGATGTTTTCCCTGATGTGTCAAATGGATTGATGGCTTGGGGGAAGCGGGTGCTAAGTTGTTCATCTTCATCATCCTCGTCATCTTCAACACTGTCTCGTGGAACAAATGGACGCGCAAACTCGGCAGATGTGATAATGTTATTTTCTGTATCTTCACTGTCAACTATATTTAAATCAGCATCTTCATCATCGTCTTGGAAGGGTCGAGCGAATGGACGGCTGAAAGATTCTGATGACTTCGTTTCATCGTCGTTGGCATCGCTATCTGTGTTTGTTTTTGTTAGTTTGCTTGACAGTTGATTGCGCCAATCGGTGGTAGTTGATGCAACAGAAATAAGTTCTTCATTGTCATCAATTTCGTCATCAGCATTTTTAATGTCTATGGTCTCTTCATCACTTGGAGTAGTGGTCACTGGACTACGCCAGTTAGATGTGGAGGATGTGACCGATGTTAATTGTTCATCGTTGTCTGTGTCTTCTTGGTCTTTATCGGTAGCGGTGGTTAATTGACTGCGCCAGTTAGATGTAGGGGGTGCAACTGATGTTAATTGTTCATCGTTGTCTGTGTCGTCTTTTTTAACTTCCTCTGGAATAGGTTGCTTCTTCGTTGATTGTTCAGTTGCCTTAGATTCTACAACTGAAGCAACTGTGCTTATTTCGGTATCAGATGTTTCGGATTTTGAGCGGGTTTCAACTTCTGATATAGTATCTGTTTCTTCAACAGGCTTCGTTGTAACAACTAGCTCGTCTGTATCTTTTTCATCATTATCGACTTCAGGGCTGTCTTGTTTTGGTGATGCAAAAGATTGGATGTCGAATGCAGGTTTGGGACGTGCTGGTTTTTGTTCAGATGTTTTTGGCAACAGTCGCTCATCTTGCTGTACTGTATCATCAGTATCTTCAGATGTTTCAGGGAAGAGTCTGAGGCGACGTTGACGCTCACTATCTTTTGCAGTTGTTTCAATGATTTCATCATCTTCTGTTTCAGTGATGGATGGACGCGGTTCGTCATCTTCCATGCCCATAATTGCCGCAACACCTTTTGTGATGGGTTCTTGGCTTGGTGGACCTGGGATTGGTAATTCGAGTGCGTAAACAGATGTCAAATCAGGAGCGGCTCGTCTGCGTTGTGCTGAGGCTGCACGACTCGCTAATCGTTTTTGTTGTTCTTCTTGTTTGAGGGCAATGGCTTCCTGACGGGTCATTGTAATCATCTTGCCTTTCTGGAAGGTTGCGCTGTGCCCTGTGATACGCTCTGTTGTATATTCAATCAGCCCAAGTCCCATTACCATCATGAGGTTTATAAATAGAGTGAGAATCAGTGTTAGGGATAGAGTATTGAGTAATTGGGTGATGCTAAGCGTGATTTCAGTTAGAAAGCCCTGACCAATTCCGAGAATAACTAGAACTGCAACAACAACCACAATTGCACCGCTAACTTGCCACCAACCTCGCATATCTTTAGGGATAGAAGGAAACATGGTATTGGCAATGGTGAATGAGATGTAGAACCATAACCAAAAATCAGGTGCACTTGTTAGTACCCCAATAGCTTTCGCAACATCTTCTAGCTGACCTGTTCCAGCTGTTGTAATGACAGCTTCTAGTTGGAAGACATTGACTGCAATAATCCAAATAGCAAGTAATCCTACGAATAGGGGCGTTGTGGATATGATGGCACGTTTGATTGGATGGGCTTTGGGTGCAAGCCGAACAAAATTGAGTTGAAGGTCTCCGATTTCTTGTTTCTCGGGCCATTGGATTGAGCGGTCTGCCCGCACATTCATGATACCAGCCATCAGCCAGTAAACTATTTCATGAAGTAATACACCGGGTAGGAAGACGGTATAGTATAGTATGGTGGTTGTTTCATAATTGTGGGTCAGTAACCAGCCAACTTTAAAAATATGCTGGTGTAACCAACGTTCAATCTCTCGTAATAAGAAAAAGAGAACCCCTACAAATATCGCAGGGGCGATGAAATCTAGACCACCCAGATTTAATTACCTTTCACTCGTGATGCAATTTCAATTAGTTCGGTAAACGCATCAACTTTTAGGGATGCACCACCAACCAATGCACCATCAATATCGGGTTGTGACATATATTCTTCCATGTTGTTCGGCTTAACACTACCACCATATTGAATACGGATAGCGTCAGCTACATCATCACCATATAGCCCCCGTACAGTATCACGGACGGCACTTTTGATAATATTGTTTGCGATGTCACCACTTGCGCTTTTTCCTGTGCCAATAGCCCAGATTGGCTCATAGGCGATGACAACGTTTGCCATGTCCTCAGCGGAAATACCATCTAATGCTGCTTTGACTTGTGAACTGACAAAGGTTTCGGTTTCTCCGGCTTCGTTTTGTTCGAGGCTTTCACCGACGGCGATGATGGGGCGGAGTCCTGCAGCGAGGATGGCTTTAGCTTTTTGGTTAACTTTTTCGTCCGTTTCGTTGAGATACGCACGGCATTCCGAGTGACCAATAATGACATAGTCAACGTAATCAGTGAGCATAGCGACAGAAACTTCTGAAGTGAATGCGCCAGATGCTTCCCAGTGTGCATCTTGTGCGGAGACTTTTATGGGTGAATCTTTTAGTGTATCGGATACAGCGACGAGTGATAGAATGGTCGGTGACACGATTCGCTCAACTGCTTCATAGGATGCAATCTTTGGAGCGAGTTCTTTTACAAAATCAACCGATTCGCTTACGGTCATATTCATTTTCCAGTTTCCAGCAATGATAGGTGTTCTTGGCATCTTTATTCCTCTAATGTTGTGATTAATTCTTGTGCTATTGTAACAATCCAAGCTGGGGTCGTGCTAGCTTCAACCAATTGATTGAGTTGATTTATTGCTGTTTCTGTATCGTTTTCAAGTAAATTGTAACGTGCATTTACAAGTTGTCCGATAGGTAATGCGTAAGTTTCTTCTGTCCAAACGCGAACGGTTGCAGTTGCTAAGCGTGCTCTATCCATTTCAATGTGATTATTTACAATCATGATTCGTGTGATTTGTGAGCGGATAAGTTGTTGAGAGATTTCTTCACCGAAAAGTTCTGTAAGCTGTTCACTATTTGCCCGTGATACTTGTATTTCTTGCGCTTGTAGTGATTTTGTATACAAGAACTCGCTGACTGTGTTGTATGCTAATTGTCCCTGTTCTGATGTTGTGGGTTGTGCTATATCCCACAGTAGAACACCAAATATCATTGCACCATTGGCATCGCCTGCTACATCAGCAATTGAAACTGCATTGGCGAGATAGCGTATTTTGTCGGTGGCTAAGTCGTAACCTTGTTTGATAGTCTGACGTGCTGAGTTGGTATCGTTGTCTTCGTATTGTGCACAGGCAAGTATGAGGTAGTTAATCGGGTTTTCTGGTGCAGAATCTTTGATAGTCTGCGCCTCATTGAGAGGTAACTTTGGAATGTTGTACATTAAATCATCAGGACTGTTTGTATTGTTCGCATCTGCTTCTAGGTCTTGAATCGTTTCTGCAATTGCTAAGAATGTATTTGACGTATTGAGAACAACTGCCACCATCAAAAACAAACTTAAGATTATGATTGCGACTCCCGCCAAAATCCAAAGCCTTCCGTTTGGTTCATGCCGTACAAGCGTAGTGGTTGATTGTATTTTGGGTTTCTCGACAAATTCATTAGCTTGTACTGATTCCTGAATCGGCGAGCGAACTGATATATCATCTACAATGGAGGGTGCAGCGAGGTTTCGTACTGATTGAGCGATACTATCTTCATCGTCATTGACGAGTGCGTTATCTTCCATATGGCGGATGTAGGCGGACCGCCATTTTGCAAGTGATTCGTCAGCTAGGTCAGCACGATTCTCTGCTAGAACGTTTACATTACTATTCTCAACTGCACGAGTAAAGTCTGCAACCATATCGTTTGCACTGTTGTAACGTTTGTCTGGTGATTTGGAGAGGGCTTTCCGTAAAACTTGTTCTAATTGTTGTGGAATCTCTGGATTAATCTGCGACGGTCTCGGTAGTGGTGTGTTAATGTGGTCTTGAATAACAGCTAAGGGAGTTTGTGCTGAAAACGGTACTTGCCCAACGACCAATTCATAAAGGACAATCCCGAACGAGTATATATCTGAACGATGGTCAATGTCTTTTGCCCCGCGCGCTTGTTCTGGTGACATATAGTTCGGTGTACCCAGCAGGACATCTGCACTCATCGTCGATTCTCCTGATGCAACAATCCGTGCAAGCCCAAAATCTGCTAGATAGGGGACGTTATCTTGGTCGAGAATAATATTTGAGGGTTTGATGTCGCGGTGTAAAACACCTTTATTATGTGCATAAGTAATCGCTTGACCGACAGCAGTCATAATACGTTTGATTTCTTCAAGCGTTGGCGGTTTCTTGAATAGAATTTCCTTTAAGCTACGCCCTTGAACAAATTTCATGACGAGATAAGGCATTCCATTGTATTCTGCATAATCATAAACAGGTACTATATGTGGATGTTCGAGGCTGGCAACAATGCGGGCTTCGCGGTTAAATCGCTCGAGGAACGTACTATCATCTGCAAAAGTTTGGTGCATTACTTTGATTGCGACATGACGGTCAAGTTGGGTGTGGTAGGCTTTGTATACCGTTGCCATACCACCACGACCGAGTTCAGATATTATTTCGTATTGACCTACTTTTTCACCTGCACGCCACAGCATAACAATCCCCACATTATAGCGGATGAATACTAATCTCTATCCACATTATACGTGAATTACAAGAAAAATGTTGTGTGAGGGTCAAGGCTTTGTAAATATTTTGGATAATGGGGCATCATATCCAACTGATACCCCATATTAAGTGGGTTATTTGTCTTTTAACGCAGCTAGACCTGGTAGCGTTTTGCCTTCAAGCATTTCGAGGCTAGCACCGCCACCAGTAGAAATATGTGACATCTTTTCTGCCAGTCCTGCTTGCTCAACTGCTGCTGCTGAATCGCCACCACCGATGATGGTTTTTGCACCTTTTTCGGTTTCTTTAGCGAGAACTTCTGCAACACTAACAGTACCTTGAGCAAATGTTGGCATTTCAAAGACACCCATTGGACCATTCCAAACAACAGTTTTTGCACCATCAAGTTCTTGTGCATAAGCTTCTATTGTTTTGGGACCAATATCCAGTGATTCCCAACCTTCAGGGACATCTTCTGTCGCTTCGATTACCTTGTTATTTGCATCGTTATTAAAATCATCAGCAATACGTTGATCAACTGGGAGATGGAGTTTGTCACCTGCTTTTTCGAGGACAGCTTTGGCGATGTCGAGGGCTTCTGTTTCGACCAGCGAATTTGCCATTTCACGACCTTGCGCCGCGAAGAATGTGTTTGCCATTCCACCACCGATGAGCAGTTTGTCTACTTTGTCGAGCAGTGCATCAATAACATCAATTTTGCCAGAGACCTTTGCACCGCCAAGTATCGCAACAAATGGCTTTTCAGGGTTTTCGATGGCATTGGCTAGGTAGGTGATTTCTTTTTCTAGCAAGAGTCCGGCTACAGCGGTGAGGTGTTCAGATACACCGACATTGGAAGCGTGTGCGCGATGGGCTGTTCCAAAGGCATCATTGACAAAGATGTCGCCATGTTTTGCTAATTGGGTAGCAAGTGTTGAATCGTTCTTTGTTTCCCCACTGTGATACCGTGTGTTTTCTAACAGAATAACGCCACCGTCGGATAGATTGGCAATGGCTTGCTCAGCGACTTCACCAACACAATCATTTGCAAACGCAACATCGACACCTAATTGTTCAGATAGGGCAGGTGCAACTGGAGCAAGTGACATCTCCGGTTTGCGTTCACCTTTGGGACGACCAAGATGCGACATCAGAATCAGGGCTTTGGGCTTTTGTTCGAGGATATATTGCAATGTCGGGACGGCGGCACGAATACGGGTGTCATCTGTGATGGTTGTTCCATCTAGTGGGACATTAAAATCCACACGGACGAGAACACGTTTGCCAGTCAAATCTGCATCGCGTACAGTCATTTTGTTCATAAGTTTTCTCCTGTATCAAAAAAGGCGAGGATAGTCGCCTCGCCTTATCTGTGTTCAGAAAAGTGAAATTAGAGTTTGTCGCCGACAAATTTTGTCAAATCAGCGGTACGGCAGGAGTAACCCCATTCGTTGTCGTACCATGTGATGACTTTGACGAGGTTGCCGGATACATCGGTTGATAGTGCATCAATGATGCTGGAATATGGATTGCCAACGTAATCATGTGATACGAGCGGCTCATGCGATACGTCAAGGTAGCCCTTCATTGGACCAGCAGCAGCTTCTTCAAATGCAGCAATAAGTTCATCTTTGCTTGGTGTCTTTTCAACCGTCGCAACGAAGTCAACCAATGACCCAGTCGGAGTTGGTACACGGACCGCCATACCATCAAATTTACCGTCAAGTTCTGGGATGACCAAAGCGACAGCTTTTGCTGCACCTGTGGTTGTTGGGATGATGTTGACGGCTGCGGCACGGGCACGACGCAGATCTTTGTGTGGCAGATCGAGAATACGTTGGTCGCTTGTGTAGCTATGGATGGTTGTCATGAATGCTTTTTCGATACCATAGAGGTCGTTGACAACTTTGGCAGCTGGTGCGAGACAGTTGGTGGTGCAAGATGCGTTGGACATGACATGATGATTTGCAGGGTCATATTTTTCCTGATTTACACCAAGCACAATGGTGATGTCTTCACCTTTTGCAGGTGCTGAAATGATAACTTTCTTTGCACCAGCAGCAATATGCTTGGATGCACTTTCCTTATCCCGGAAAATACCAGTACTTTCGATGACAATATCAACCCCTAGGTCGCCCCATGCCAAATCTGCTGGATTGCGTTCTGATAGTGCTTTGATTTCGTCACCATCAACAATGAGTGATCCATCAGCAACTTCTACTGTACCTTGATAGATACCATAGCTTGAGTCATAACGGAATAAATGAGCCATTGTCTCTAAATCACCGAGGTCGTTGAATGCAACGACATCAATATCGTCTGCATAGTATTCACGCATAGCTTTGAGTACTTGACGACCAATGCGTCCAAAACCGTTAATGCCTACGCGAATTGCCATAAGTAAATCTCCTTTTTCGTTATTGAAACGATTAATTCGCAAATATTGTGAGTCCTATTGGACATCTAGTTAATTATAATAACACCATGCTACATTAACTAGATGTGTAATTTAACACGAAATTGTGTCCAATATCACTTGTCAATGTGCCTAGTATTTAGTGAAATGATTATCGATGCTTTAAGCTCTGATGAAATTTTCACACTATCGCGTTTAAGATGAACGACTCCACTGCCACATAAGTGCAAGGATAAGTAGTGCACCGATTGTTGTGAAAACCCCAATTGTTATGGACGCATCAAACCAGAACCTCTCGGGGAAAAGCCGAATAAGTGTATCCGAAAACGCGAATCGCCATGTGCCTTCCTCGAAAAACAATTCGTGAAATGTGTCGAAGAAAAAGTCCCACGCGGTCATTGCCAGTACAACAATTGTAGCAATTAGTCCGAGGGTGAGCATACTTCCATAGGTTAGACCACGCCTTATTGATAGCCTGTACGAGTGGTTTCTGTATGCAATGAAAAAGATGAGAAGAACACCAAGCGTCAGCGCAAAAGCAAGTGCAAATGTTGTTTCTGTTACGACTTTTACATCAACCATGTGGCGTAATGCTTCTGCCTCATACATTGGACAGTCAATTGTACCGTCTGATGGTCGCCAGCATTTTTCTACGGGTAGTCGCAAATCACCTAGAAAATCGATATCCTCGCCATTTAGTAGATAGTCAATGGCATATGGCGCATATTCGAGACGGTCTTCAGTTGTGAAACCGTAGAAATCAACTGGAAAGTCTGAACGCTGATATTCAAAATATAAAAATTGATAACTCATGACAAGCCGAATACTAAAGACTGTCAGCAGAATCGGGACAGCAATGGTTAGAACTATACGTATTATGTAATGAAGTAGTCGTTTAGGTGTCATTATCTGTTCGGAAATCGTCTGCTCCACCGGAAAGTAAGAAATTGAGTACGAGTGAATCCACTAATGTTTCAACGGGTGCACGGTCATCGGTAAAAAGAATGTCATTTGTCTCAGTTGGGACGAGTGAGGCTGCACCGAGTGACAGAATATCGTAGAGTATGGGATTTACATCATCAGACCGAAATTGCATGTTTTCTAGTAAATTATCAGATTCTGTCGGTTGGTTGGTTGCGACTAGAATCGTATTAAATGAATATGGTACATCCATTGCATGAATGCTTGGGTAAACATAAGACAACGTGTTTGTAAGTGCATCTACAAAACGACGGTCGGTATCTGTTCGCCCAACATTGATAACCATCACACCATCTTCAGTTAAGTGGTCTTTGACCTCTTGGAAAAATTCGACAGTGGTTAAGTGCCATGGGATATAAGGTGGGCGATAGGCATCAATACCAATCACTGTATATTGCTTATCGAGTTGATTCAGAATATAGCGACCATCCTGAGCATATGATGTTAAGTTTGGCATCTCATCGTTGTTCATCCCGAAGAACTGTTCACCTGCTTCAATGATTTTGGGGTCAATTTCAACGCCATCAATAGGGATTTCTCCATAGACAGTCGTGTATTGGCGGGGAATTGTGCCAGTTGCAAGCCCGATAACTAATAAGGATTCAACCTCATCAGCTGTATAAGGTGGTTCATTGAAGTATGGACCGGTCAGAAAAAAATCCCAAGTTTTGCCATAAAATATGGTTGTTGGATGCCACTGACTATGGATACCTTGACCTTCGTTTAGATATAAATACCGAAAACCCTCTGTATCTTCTTGAACTTGAATATAGTTGTATGAACTTTCTTCCTCGTACAGTAATGTCGCATTAGGGGCAGGAGGGCGTAGTGGTCCGTTCAGGGTGTATACTGCGAGTAGGGCGACAACGATAGGCATCCAAAGGTAGAATATGGCTCGTCGTTTATCAACCCAAAATAGTCCAATAAATGCGACTATGAACAGAATACTGCTAAACAATAAAAATGTGCGAACCGTTCCAAGTTCTGGGATAATAAAAAGTACAGGTAGAAATGTGCCGAGGAGGCTACCTAATGTGCTGATTGCGTAGATTTGCCCGACGACTTTGCCCGAACTCGCTACATCTGTGACTGCTAGCCGGATGACAAATGGTGATACCATACCTAATAATGTGACAGGTACAGAAAATAAGACCAAGATAGATATAAACGACCCTAATGCCAGAGATGCCTGTGCGCCAAAAACCGCCTCGCCAGACGCTGTGACAATCGGACGGGCAATCATGGGAATACTTGCGTTGAGAAAACTGCCCCAGAGAATAATTTGAAACAAGGTTGTGAATTTAGGTGAGCGGTCTGCCCAACGTCCACCGATAAAATAGCCAACTGTCAGGTAGAGTAACATTAAACCAATGACATTTGCCCACACCAGATTGCTTGTTCCAAACACATTGCCAAGCAGGCGCGAAGCAGATAGTTCAACAGCAAGGGTTGTCATGCCACTGATGAAAACAACAAAATACAAAAACCAATTGCTGATATGTGGTGAGGATTTCGACGTTTGTGCTGTATCCAATATGTGTCCTGCCATAATATTCGATAGATTGATGTATCTTAGCGATGTTTTGTATCTGAATGAAGGGAAAACTTAATGGATGTAATAATTCGTCCGGCGACAATTGACGATGCAACAGCGATAGCAAAGATTATCCATATGGCTTTTGATGAGGAAGTTGATCAAGACCGTGTGATAAATCAAATTATGATTTCAAATACGATAATTGATGTGGCGGTATGTGAAGGGCAAGTGGTTGGCTTTGTTGAAAACTTTGTGACACGTTCCATTGATAACCAGTTGCGCCTCGAGTTAGATTTGTTGGCTGTGCATCCTGATTTTCATGGGCAGGGGGTAGGGCGTAAGTTGATTGTGTGGAGTGTAGAGTTTGCTAGGGCACTGACTGTTCATCAAATCCGCGCATTGATTGCGACAACTAATTCATCTATGCGACATTTGTGTGCTGACATCGGAATGGCTAAAGATGAATACGAAAGCGGATTGTTCACATGGTCATGTGATGAAAAAGCTTTCAATATTATTGCTGATATTACCTCTCATCTGATTCGTGTGAATACATTAACTTATGACGGCATTTGGCTTGAAGGCATGTTGTCACAGTCTGCGATAGAGAATGCTCAGAATATGACAATTCGTCAGACATTAGATGTTGTCGGTGTGGTTTACCCAATACAGAGTAAGGCAGGAGTGCAACTACTGCATGATAACAGCTTTGTGCACATCAAAAATTTCCATCGCTGGACACTTAATCTGCAAAACGACTCATCTTGAATAGTGTGTCATTATGGGGTGTTTCTCCATCCAGAACAATATCTGATAGCATCTTGCCGATAATAGTGCTGAACTTGAACCCATGCCCACTGAAGCCTGCTCCAATTGCAACATGTTTGTATTCAGGATGTGTATCGACAACAAAATGCTCGTCGGGTGTCATGGTATATAGGCAGATTCGACTTTCATGCAAAGGAGCTTGGGCAACATCTGGTATGTGAGCTGTCATGAAGTCACGCAGACTGGTGACATTATCTTCATCTGGTGTGTAGTTGACCTCAGATGGATGACTAACTGGTTGACCGCCATGAAATGCCAGCTTAAATCCTGAATCATGATGTGAGGGAATACCATAGACGGTTTCGGGGAAAAGGCTACTCACATGTGCAATCCATACAGGGCAGTTATCTGCTGAAAAATGTTTGTCAAGGTTGTCTGGCAACATGAAGTTGAGTTGACACCGCAGTGTTGATAGTGGGAGTTCAATATTGGTCTGAGCAAGTAGAGTTTTTGCCCATGAACCTGCTGTAACAACTAAACGACCTGCTGAGTAAGTTTCTCCGTTAGTTGTAACTTCAACGCTATCAGCTTTAACCTCAATAGACTCAACGGGACTGTTTGCAATAACGGTTGCGCCGTGACGTTTTGCTAGATTGATGTGTCCCATAACAGCCGCCGATGCTCGTACTAATCCACTATCTGATTGATACAGAACCTTAAAATGTTCTGGGAATCTGAATTGTGGAAATCGCTTATGTGCCTCATCAATAGAAAGCATTTCATGGTCAATGTTACTATCTTTGACTGACTGAATCGTATTCTGGAACATGTCATCATCAGGAGGTCCGAAGTCGATACCACCTGTTTTGATAACGAGTTTTTCACCTAATTCTTCTTCTACAGCAAACCAGAGCGGGTAATTGTCTTTGGCAAGGTCTACATATTCGGGGTAATCATATGAATATCGAATAATACGTGAGAATCCATATGAGCTGCCGTTTTGGTGGTCGAGGTCAAATTGTTCGAGGAGTAAAACTTTTTGCCCGCTCTTGCTCAGATAATAGCTAGCGGCACTGCCCATTGCACCTGCACCAATAACGATTACATCATATGTTTGACTCATGTTGGATGACCTTTCGTATTTGCTCTTAAACTGGACGTTGCTCTAGCGCGACAGTAATGTCGTCATTTTTGCTAACGACCAACGTTGGGATTTTGGCTAACTGCAACATGCCACGCATTTCATCAGAATTATTGTTTGTGTCAAAGGTTGCAGGGTCAACAAAGATGCACATGGGGCGAATCCCTCGGCGCATCAGAATTTGTGCTTCTGCTACCCAATTTATATCAAGTGAGGATGTGATAACGATAAGTGTTGTACCGCGTGTGAAGTGTGGTGTTTCTAGCGATAGCATCTCTTTAAGAGATTGTGTTGATTTGCTACGAGCAACAGCTAAGGCTTGTAAGATACGAGTCAATTGTCGATTGCCCCTGTCAGGCTGGAATACTTGCCGATATGGGGTATATGCAGCATATCCAACAGCGCGTTCACCTTCGACGAAGTATTTTGCTAATGAGGCAGCAACAATAACACCATATTCTTCGGTTGATGGCGGGATGGTCTGTGTGCCGGGGATAATATTTCCGATTTGCCCTGACCGTTGTACGCTTGGGTCTTCGTATAATGAATCTGATGAGAAATCATTGAATAGCCAGATGTCTACTAATGGGTCAAGCTCAAATTCTTTGACCATTAGTTTTCCGGTGCGCGCTGTTGTTCTCCAGTGAATGCGGTTAAGGCTGTCCCCATTGACATAATCCCGAACACTGGTTGCATTTGTCGTCACTTGATGGGTGAGCCTGCGCTGGGCATTACCCCCTGATAGAAACCCCATTGGTAAGAAGAAATCATTCACAGGTACAGTCATGGGGTAGACAATAATGCGCTCAGTCACATTGATACGACGCGGTGTTTGGAAAAAACCAAATGGGTCACCACTTATGATTGTTAGTGGTCCTAGTTGAAATTCTCCACGTACAACACAAGTGGTTTCAACATCCCAATTGTATGTTCCTCGTGTGAATAGGGTCGGGACGACATGGCTGGCACGGTGTCCGGGTAAGTTAGAGTGGTCACGGACTTCAAGCCAGAGTTTGGGTAGTAGTCCTACATTTCTGACTTTGAACGATTCACGGAAAATACGACCAACCTGCGAGCGTCGCGTGCGGGTTGACCGACCGATTGCAATCCCTCGCACGGATAGCCATGCCCAAAATAGTGAGATAACCATCAGCCCAGCAATGAGATAAGCCAATGTGAAGAAGCGCGCTCGCCCAGTGAATAGCCCGATTAACAGGCTCAGAATCATCAAAACATATAGTGCATTACGTCGATTTTGCATAACAACCTTATCGCGCTGATGAGCCGGGAACAGGTGTTGTCTGAAGAATATCTTGAATGATTGTTCGCGATGTAATGTTTTTGATACGAGCTGATGGACCAACAATGACACGATGTGCTAGCGTGACTTCGGCTAGAGCTTTTACATCATCGGGAATAACATAATCACGCCCTGCCATTGCGGCACGTGCCTGTGATGTGCGGAATAATGCCAGAGAACCACGAGGGCTGCTGCCAAGATAGACATCAGGATGACGGCGGGAAGCGGTGACCAGATTGATGATGTATTGTTTGACTTCTTCGGCTACATAAACATCCTTGATAGCTTGCTGTGCTGAGAGCAGTTCTTGCAAGCTGATGACTTGTTGTAAATTCGTAATCGGATGTTGATATTGCTGTGCTGATAGTATGGTCAATTCTTCGTTAGGTTGTGGATAACCCATTTGAATGCGAATGAGAAAGCGGTCAAGTTGTGCTTCTGGTAAGGGAAATGTCCCCTCATATTCAATTGGGTTTTGTGTTGCCAGAATCATAAATGGATTGTTGAGGCTGTAGGTCACCCCATCAACAGTGACTTGACTCTCTTCCATAGCTTCCAGAAGGGCAGATTGTGTTTTGGGTGTGGCACGGTTAATTTCGTCTGCGAGGACGATTTGTGCCATGATAGGACCAGACCGAAATTCAAATTCGCGTGTCTTTGGATTAAATATCGAAACCCCTGTAATGTCTGAGGGGAGCATATCGGGTGTAAATTGAATACGGTTAAATGTGCAACCGAGGGCTTTGGCAAGCGAACGCGCCATCATTGTTTTGCCGACACCGGGTATGTCTTCTAGTAAAATGTGCCCACGACATAATAGTCCGAGTATGGCGAGGCGAACTTCGTTGCGTTTACCGATAATCACTTGTCCGACACTCTGGGCAACACGTTCTGCAATTTCTTGCACAGGTGAGCCTGATTGACGACGTTGTCCAGAGCGTTGTGTTTGTTCGTACTGTTCACTCATCTAATGGATTCCAATCACGATGTTTGACTGTCACTAGTATGGCTGAATCATAAGCGACTGTGCTATACGGGACACCTACGATTCAAAAACGGCAACTAGGTTGTGCTAATGCTTGCCGATTAAGATATGTCTAGTATAATAAATCATGGCAATATGCTATATAGCAAATTTTAAAATAGAATTGTTAACTTGAAGCTCAATATCAATTGAAATAGAATATGATTAATAGTGTATGGGTTTATTGCTGGCTAAACACAACGTTTGATTTTGAATCAACTGACTAGAGTCTAATTTGCTTTCTTGAGAGGAGTACAGCTATGGCAAGATCGCGGACAGAATTGATGGTAGACCGCTTACGAGATTTGCAGTCTACAACCCCTGAGATTGAAGCATCAGCGGTGGTAAGTGTCGATGGCTTAATTATTGCTTCATCATTGCCGGCTGGCGTAGAAGAAGACCGCGTGTCGGCGATGTCTGCTGCGATGCTGTCACTTGGTGAACGGATTGCAGGTGAACTGGGTCGTGGAATGTTGGATCAAGTTTACGTGAAGGGGGATAACGGGTACGTTATTCTGATGTCAATTGGTGAAGAGGCTGTTTTGACAACACTGGTACGCGAAGGTGCACGACTGGGTCTTATCTTCTTGGATATGCGCCGTACCGCAGATGACTTGGAACGTTTAGTCTAGTCATTTTAATACACAGTTTAGAATTTTAAAATTTGATATTGCAACTCTAGGCGGGTGAAGTCGTTTCCCCGCCGTCGTTTTTGTTGTATAGAGTGATGGATGGATAATGGCAAAACCAAAATATATATTCTGTACAGGTGGTGTGGTTAGTTCGGTCGGTAAGGGATTAACTGTTGCTGCAATTGGACGAATCTTGAAAGCGCGTGGGTTGCGGGTTGCAATTCAGAAGCTTGATCCATATCTCAATGTAGACCCCGGTACGATGAGCCCCTACCAACACGGGGAAGTATTTGTGACGGCAGATGGTGCGGAGACAGACCTTGACCTCGGTCACTATGAAAGATTTGTTGATGAAGAGGTTGGTCGCCTGAGTAATGTGACAGCAGGGCAGGTCTATAGCACGGTTATTGAGAAAGAGCGTAAAGGCGACTATCTTGGTGGAACAATCCAAGTTGTACCTCATATCACCAATGAGATTAAGCGTTGTATAAAACTATTGGCGCGCAAAACCGATGCAGATGTTGTTATTGTCGAAGTTGGTGGCACGGTTGGGGATATAGAAGGGCTTCCATTTTTGGAAGCAATCCGCCAAATGAGAACTGAATTGGAACGTAAAGATACTTTGTATGTTCACGTAACATTTTTGCCTCATATTGGTGCGACAGATGAATTAAAAACGAAGCCAACACAACATAGTGTGAGAGAATTGCGCGGGATTGGGATTCAGCCACAGGTGATTATTGCGCGGACAGACCACCCTGTAAACGCTGAAATTGTCAACAAAATTGCCTTGTTCTGTGATGTCGATGAGGATGCTGTTATTCCATTAGAAACAGCAGATAACATTTATGCTGTTCCATTGATGATTGAAGATACAGGTCTAGGTGACTATATTCTCGACCATTTCAAGGTAGATACCAGTAAACCTAATTTGTCTGAGTGGGACTCGATTGTTGAAAAATGTCGTGCAGCAACGGACACATTACGAATTGGCATTGTTGGTAAATATGTTGAACTTCATGATGCTTATATGTCTGTCAAAGAGTCGATTGTTCACGCGGGAATCCATCAGAATCAAAATGTCGAAATTGTTTGGATTCATTCCGGTGAATTAGAAAAGGGCAAAAAGCTGGATGAACTACAGTCGCTAGATGGCATTGTTGTTCCCGGCGGATTTGGCTATCGTGGTATTGAAGGTAAGATTGTTGCGGCACAATATGCCCGCGAGAATAATGTGCCTTATCTAGGATTGTGTTTAGGGATGCAGGTAATGTGCATTGAGTTTGCTCGTAATGTACTAAACTTAGATGATGCAAATAGTGCCGAGTTCGACGAAGGTACGCCTCATCCAGTTATTGATTTGATGCTTGAGCAACGTGCCATTACAGATATGGGTGGGACAATGCGTCTGGGTGAGTATCCATGCCAGCTTGTGCCCAAGTCGAATGCTGCTAAGGCGTATGGTGCTGATGTTGTAAATGAGCGTCATCGTCATCGTTTTGAATTTAACAATGAATATCGCTCTCAATTTGAGGCGCATGGCATGTGCTTCAGTGGGCTGAGTCCAGATGAAGTCTTGGTTGAAATCTCTGAGCTGACTTCGCACCCGTTTATGCTGGGTAGCCAATTTCACCCGGAGTTTCTGAGCCGTCCAAATCGACCTCATCCTCTGTTTACTGCTTTTATTAAGGCTTCTATTCAAAATCAGAATACACAAACTATAGATACAAAACAGCACACTATTGAGAAGGTCTCATCAGATTAAGGATTAGTTATGTCTGTACGTGAATTTATTCAGGCAATTCCAAAAGTTGAACTAAATGTGCAACTGACGGGTGCATTAAATCGAGACACTTTGCTAATGATTGCCGAACAAAGCGGTATTCCGGCAGAGGTCAAACATTTTGAATCTTGGGTGGAATTGCTTGATGCACCCGATTACGAACGTTTGGACGAGATTGCGGAAGTTACTGGTAAATGGGTAAGGTATCCAGAAGATATAGCCCGTGTAGTATACGACTTAGGTGTGAAATTATCAAAACAGAACGTGCGTTATGCCGAAGTGGCAATCGCCCCCTCATATTTTCTTGATAATGATTATATGGGTATTGAATCTTTCATTGATGCGCTAAACGATGGACGAGATAAGGCTTTGCGTGGCTGGAATGTTGATATGTCATGGGTATTTTGTATTCCGCGTGATAACCCTCGGACGGGTGATGATGTCGCACGATGGGCAACCGGAGCGACTGCAAAGCGCGGTAATGTGATTGGACTTGGGCTAATTGGACAAGAAGATGTGCAACCAGTTGGTCAATTTCGTAGAGCGTTTAATACAGCTCGTAAAAAGGATATATACACGGTTGCTCATGCGGGCAGTACAATTGGTATTGAAGGAATCCCACCTGCACTTGAAGAACTAGAACCGCATCGTTTAACTGATTCTTGGGGACTGCATGACGATAAATCAGTGCGAGATGCTGTGGTTTCTGCGGAACTGCCTGTTGTTGTGTCATTAAGTCGTGCGCAAAAATTGGGATATGTAGAAGCGATTTCTGACTATCCACTGCAAGTATTGTTTGATGATAATGTGAAAGTTGCCTTGTCTACCGGCATGCCGTCGTTGTATCAAACTACATTGGTTGATGAATATGTGATGGCACATGAGGCGTGTGGTTTAGAGGTTGATGAGGTTGTTGAGCTGATTCGTCGCTCGATCCAGTATAGCTTTATGGATGACGACAAAAAATCATCAATGCTATCGACATTTGATGAAGAAGTGAACATAGCTAGAGAACAATTTCTAAAGCCTATAGAAGAAACTGCTGACGAGTAAAAAAGGTGAGCCGCAATGATGCGGCTTTTTTTATTCTACTGGGGTAACTTTGATATTCCCATAAATGCTATCGTCAATCGGCAATGTAATGACAATACAGCCTGAGTCAACTTTTGCTTTTGCTTCATTAGCTTTGACGGGGACGGGTAGTTCCACTTGACGGGCTAGACGACCAAAGCGACGTTCTTGAATGAGATACTTTGCGGACGGTGGAACGGCTTCTGCCTCGGTCTGGACAGCAACTGTCAGAATGCTGTTTTCCAGACTGATTTCAATACTACTCTTTACAAGTCCATCAATAGCATTTGTACGGATAATCAAATCGCTACCATCTTCGTAAACGTCGAGGATAATTTGTTCTGGGCTATTGGTGACGGTACGGATACCCTTCTCGATTTGTTTGGTGATTTGTTCACCGAAATTTTGGATTTCTTTCATTGGGTCAAAACGTTGTTCTTTCGACATATTGTCTCCTTACTGTAAACGTCTGTCATTCTATTATACGTGTTTACCGCAAATTTGTCGCAACAAAAAAGGTGTCATGTTATTGACACCTTTCTGATTTCATTTATTGAAGGCTATACCTCAGTGAACTCGGCTTCGACTACATCATCGCTTTTGTCTGGCTGAATGTGACCGTTATCACTTGTGTTTTGTTGCTTTGCATATGCTTGTTGTGCGAGTGCATGGGCTGCATTTTGCACAGATTCAATGCGTGTGCGGATAGCTTCTAGGTCGTCACCTTTCAGAGCATCGCGTAAATCTCTGACTTCATCTAGGATACGTTCACGTTCATCGTTTGGAACTTGGCTTCCTAACTCATCAAGTGATTTTTCAATCTGATAGATAAGCGAATCACCTTCGTTTTTGGCTTTGACTAATTGCTGACGACGCTCATCCTCTCTACGATTTGCTTCCGCTTCTTTGACGAGTCGCTCAATATCATTCTCGGCTAAATTTGTTGATGCGGTGATTGTAATCGTTTGTTCTTTACCTGTTGCTTTATCCTTTGCACTCACATTCAAGATACCATTAGCATCTATATCAAAGGTAACTTCAATCTGTGGTGTACCGCGTGGCGCAGGCGGAATGTCAGATAACTGGAACTTGCCCAGTGCGATGTTGTCTATTGCCATTGCACGTTCACCTTGCAACACATGGATGTCAACACCGGGTTGGTTGTCCTCAGCCGTCGAAAATACCTCTGTCTTACGAACTGGAATCGTGGTGTTACGGTCAATCAAAGTTGTCATGACACCACCAAGTGTCTCAAGTCCGAGGCTCAATGGGGTAACATCTAACAATAGAATGTCATTGACTTCACCTGATAGAACACCTGCTTGTAATGCGGCACCAACTGCAACAACTTCATCTGGGTTCACACTCTTATTCGCAGACTTACCCATGACTTTTTCCACTAAGGTTTGAACCATTGGCATACGTGTAGAACCACCAACAAGAATGACTTCTTTAATGTCGCTTGCGGTTAAACCAGCATCCTTAATGGCGTTGTTGACAGGGATTTCAATGCGTTTCATCAAGTCAATTGCGAGTTGCTCAAACTGGGCGCGAGTTAGCGTCAGATTCAAGTGCTTAGGTCCAGTAGCATCTGCTGTGACAAATGGCAAATTGATTTCCGCCTGAACAACATTTGATAGCTCAATCTTGGCTTTTTCAGCTGCTTCTTTCAAGCGTTGTAATGCCTGACGGTCCCGGCGTAGATCAATACCATTTTCTGATTTGAATTCATCTGCAATCCAATTGACAATGAGGGTATCCCAATCATCACCACCCAGACGTGTATCACCATTGGTTGCCCGAACTTCGACTACACCATCGCCGACTTCGAGAATAGATACATCAAATGTACCACCTCCGAGGTCGAAAACGAGAATCAGTTCATTACCTTGTTTGTCGAACCCGTAGGCAAGTGATGCTGCGGTTGGTTCGTTGATAATCCGCAATACGTCTAAGCCAGCGATTTTGCCTGCATCTTTTGTTGCTTGACGTTGACTATCATTGAAGTATGCGGGAACTGTGATGACAGCTTGTGTGACTTCCTCACCAAGATAAGCCTCAGCATCTTTCTTAAGCTTACTCAGAATCATGGCACTCATTTCTTGGGGTGTATATTCTTTCTTGGTGATAGGTAATTTCACCCGTGCATCATTAGAGCTACCAGAAACGACTTCGTAGGGTAGGTCAGAAATTTCGCCTCTCATACTGTCAAAATTACGCCCCATGAGACGTTTGACAGAGAAGACTGTATTTTCCGGATTTACAACAGCTTGTCGTTTTGCAGGTTGTCCAACAAGGCGTTCTTTGTTTTTGTTGAATGCGATAATGCTGGGTGTTGTGCGGTCACCTTCGGCATTTGGAATGACAACGGGGTCTCCCCCTTCAAGGACTGCTACAACTGAGTTGGTTGTACCGAGGTCAATACCTATAATTTTACTCATGATAGTTTTACTCTCTAACACTTCTTGTATTTACATCATCAGCGTAAGCAGAAAATGTCAGAGCAATGTCTGACAGTTATCAGAGAAATATCAGAGGATTCTTGGATTTTTGTTAGCGGTGTTAAACGTCAGCAATGCTTAGCTCGAAAGTAGGTCAATAACCTGTAGTAGCACTTGTCTCACACTGGTTTTCTGAGTTGCTACACTTGGCATTACCGTGATATTGTTATCTACTTTTGTTCCACGCCGTACTTCTGCGAGACTGGCAGCACCATCTAAATCTGTTTTATTCGATACAACAAGATAAGGCACATTGACGAAATCGGAAAACTGTTCGATAAGTTCGGCTGCCTCTGGGAAGGAAGGTTGGTCGGTGGAATCGACAAGAACAATGAAACCGTTCATTTCGCTAGCAAGGATTTCCCACATGAAGTTAAATCTTGTTTGTCCGGGGGTGCCAAACAAATGCAAGGTATTCCCATTGATGGAAGCTCGACCAAAATCCATTGCAACCGTTGTTTCCGATTTAATGCCACGGTCTTCGGTGGTGATATTTTTTTCTGTGGTCACAACAGGAATATCAGAGATTGTTTTGATAAACTCTGTTTTACCTGAATTAAAAGGACCTGTTACAATAACTTTAAAAACAGACACATCACCCTCCCTAATGGGTGGAAAACTCTACGACTATTACTATTATTTTACGGGTAAATAGGCGCAACCGCAAGGATGTTTGATTGATTATAAATGTAGCCTTAGTTTGATTGGAAATTATTGCTCACTTTCAGTGTACGGGATGAGATATGAGCATGTGTCATCACCTTGTGAAATGCGGGACTGTAGTCTTGGTACAATGCCTAACATACGAGAGACTAGACGCATATCCAACTGACATAGGTTCTCATTGGCTTGCGCTGCGTGATGATAGGGGCAATTCTGTGTGTGGAGAATGTATCCTGCACTGGTTGCTTCCCATGTTGCTTCGTATCCCTTGCTGTTAAGGAAATTGACAACAGCTTCAAGGCGTTCTTGTGTTGAACCTTCTGGAATTTCCGCTTCTGTCGCAAGGTCATCAGCGATACCTTCGATGATGACGTTGAAAGTTGATTGGGGCAGAGCTTGATCCATATGTGCGATTAGCTTTGCCGTCATCTGCTGATAATTGTTTGGAAAGAAAGATGCACCATGGTTTGTGAGTTCATAAATGTGCGAAGGACGACCGGGGGATGAGCGGTGGCGCATTAATGGTTCAGAAACTAAACCTTCTTCTTGGAGTTTAGCTAAATGATGGCGCACAGTGACCGATGTAATACTATCTTTACGACGATTGCGAAGTTTGGCTACGATGTCGTCAACAGTTGCCTGCTCATTATCGAACAGAATTTCTAAAATTTGCCGACGAGTTTTTTGCATATGGTTAATCCCCAATTTTTACAATAATCATCTTAAAAATTGTAGCATTATGCAAATTGTGTGTCAAATTACAGGCTTTAACATTCGATTATAGTTGTATATGATTTTCTATATTTATTCATTCTTAGAAATAGGTGCATATGCCAACAGTTGCATACCAAGGGATTCCGGGTGCAAACTCAGAAATTGCTGTTCGTCAGCATTTTGGGAGTGATGTAAAGGGGTATCCGTGTGATGATTTTAGCCAGCTATTTACGTTGTTGCAGGCACATAAAGTTGACTATAGTTTATTACCTGTAGAAAACGCATTAGCAGGGTCTGTCAGCGGTGCATATGAGCTTTTGCTTGACCACGATATGCGTATTCGTGCTGAAGTTATTTTACATGTTCATCATGCTTTACTTGTAAATCCGGGTACAAAATTTGAGGACATTAAATATGTTAGGTCGCATCCACAGGCACTGGCACAATCAGACCGTTATTTGAAACGACATGGTTTTGAACCTGTTGTTTGGTATGATACAGCAGGGTCTGCACAAGATTTGTCGAAAAAGCCAGAATCCAATGTGGGGGTATTAGCGACGGAATTGGCAGCTGAACTCTATAAATTAGAGGTGTTGGCTAAACAAGTTGAGGATGTTCCGTTTAACTACACGCGCTTTCTATTATTGGGTCATGATGACCCTGAGCCGTCAGAGTACAACAAAACGTCTATTGTGTTCGCCACACGAAATAGTCCGGCTGCATTATATGAATGTCTGCAAGGATTTGCTGAAAATAACATTAACCTGACAAAGCTGGAGTCGCGTCCACGCCGTAATCGTCCGTGGGAGCCGATCTTCTATCTTGATTTTGAAGGACACTGGCAAGATGATGTGTGTCAAGAGGCATTGATGCTGTTGTTACAAAAAGCTGGCTTTGTAAAAATGCTGGGGTCATATCCAGCTGTTAAATCTGATACTGTTGGAATGTAGTGAGCAGAAAGCCGAATAACTATGCAAAAAATTGATGTTGCAATTTTAGGTGCAACAGGTGCTGTTGGGCAACGATTTATCCAGTTATTGGATAATCATCCGTGGTTTCGTGTTGCTGAGGTAATTGGTTCATCACGGAGTGCTGGAAAGCTATATCGTGATGCCGCACATTGGGTGCTTAATGGTAATCCGCCTGTTGATGTCGCTGGGTTAACTGTTAAATCGTTGGAGGATGATTTTGAGTCGCCATTGATTTTTTCAGCATTGCCAAAGGAAGCTGCAAAAACTCGTGAAATTGAATTAGCAGAAGCTGGACATGTTGTTTGTACAAATGCTTCCGCAAATCGTATGGTGGAAGATGTTCCACTACTTTTGCCAGAAGTCAATGCTGAGCATATTCAACTGATTGATGTGCAACGTCAGAATCGTGGATGGACAACCGGTGCATTGATTGCTAATTCTAATTGTACCGTGATGCCAGTGGTGATGGCATTAAAACCACTTGTGAAATATGGTATTCGCCGTTTGCATCTTGTCAGCGAACAGGCAATTAGTGGGGCAGGGTATCCGGGTGTTTCATCTATGGATATTCTGGATAATGTGATTCCTTATGTGCCAAGCGATGAGAATAAAATGGAGACGGAATCGCTCAAGATGCTCGGAATATTTAACGATGGTCGCATTGATGAGCTTGATATGACGGTTGGTGCGACATGTACCAGAGTGCCTGTTGTTGATGCACATTTGGTCAATATGTCTGTGGAATTAGCTGAAAAGCCAAGTTTGGAAATGATTATTGAAGACTGGACAACCTATCAGGGGATTGAGCCGATTCCGACATTACCTAGTGCGCCAGAATATCCGCTTCAATATCTGTCACAGATTGACCGCCCTCAACCACGTCGTGACCGCGATGCAGGTGATGGTATGGTGACGAGTATTGGTCGCTTGCGTGAATGCCCAATATTGGGTTATAAGTTTGCATCACTGTCACATAATACGATTCGGGGTGCAGCGGGGTGTAGTATCCTCAATGCAGAATTATTAGCAGTTAAAGGTTATATCGCTGATTTTCAACCTGCTGAATTAGCTACGCCAACTGTCTAGTAAGCAGAAAATAAAATTCAATCAAAAAAGCCCCTTATAAAACATGGGGCTTTCGACATTTTGGTAGAGACGCTATCTACTGATATTGGTCTGTGGAGTAGACATATACGGCTGGACCTTCTTCTATATCAGCTGAAATTAATTTGCCATCAAATGTTTCTGCGACCCACTTATAGAGCCAGTGTGCATCTGTGATAGATAAATTGACACACCCATGACTGCGACGGTAGCCAAATGCGTCGTGCCAATATGCCCCGTGTAATGCGCGTCCCTCATCGAAGAACATTGTCCATGGGACTTCTTCAAGGAAATAATAGTCATCACCAACAACTCCACCGCTCATGTGCTTGCGAGGTTTACGATAGTAGATGTTATAGACACCTTCACGGGTGGGCCAGCGGTCAAGCCCGGTAGCGATTAATGTTGCAAAAACGGGGCGTTCACCTTCATATGCGATAAGCGTTTGTTCGTATAAGTCAATGCTCACCCAACGTTCGGTATTAACATCATCTGGTTTTTCAACAGGCTGTATTTTTGCGACGTTGAATTGATGTACCCACTTATCTTCACCAATTTGATACCAACGATAACCCTCAATTTCTACAGTGTCATAGATATAGAGAAGGGTATAGCGATAGTGAAGTCCATTGGATTCACGAGGATCACCACCAGGTACTTTGCTTGGATATAGATTGACAAGTGTCCATGCAACGGTATAAGGTAATTCTTCCTCTGGTAACATTACACCTGTGAATCGTGACGCTACATTGCCGGAATATGTTAGCTGAGCTGATTGAACCCACTCATCTGTATTGATTTTTGTCCAACCATCAACTTCTTCTAAGGCTGTGATAAAGTTAAAGCCTTCGTCAATTGTCCGAATTATATTGCCATTGGGTGCATCATGGACGTTTACTGTACCATTGACCTGTTTGTACCAGCGGTCATAGATTAGGTCTTCGTTGAAGTCAAGTGTTTCGACATTGGGTTCAGGATGTTTTGCAATGTCTTCAGCGGAGATTCCAAAATCTGATGTGTCACAATTATCTGTATCTTCTTCGCAGTTTTCAGTGGCAGACACAAATAAAACAGATGATGCCAGTGCAATTAGAAATAAAACTCGAATTAAGGTGTTCATACTATCTCTCCATTGATAACTCTGTGTGTATCTCTAGGCTAGCACTATCCTGTGATTCTGGTCAATCAGCGTGACATCTGCGCTAAAGCTACGCCAACCCTACGCTGATAGTTAGTCGTAATCACCACTTGAATATACGTAGACAGCAGGGCCTTCAAAATCTTCAGTTGCAAAATCAAATTCATCATCTGCCCAATTAAAGAGCCAATATGCGTCCATAATTGATAAGTTGACGCATCCATGACTTTGTCGATAGCCGAAGCCATCATGCCAATATGTGCCATGCAATCCGATGTCACCGTCGAAATACATTGTCCACGGGACTTCTTCAAGATAATAGAAGTCAGGTTGATTGTAAGCACCACTCATGAGTGTTCGAGGGAATCGCAGATAAACGTGAAAAACGCCTTCATTGGTAGACCATTGGGGTAAGCCTGACGAGACAAGGGTTGCGAAGACAGGTGTATCACCTTCATATGCGATGACTACTTGCTCGTACAAATCGACACTAATCCACTTGTTTGTATCAACATCTTCTGGTTTTTCTACTGGTAGAATCTTGGCAACATCGAATTGATGCACCCATTGATTTTCCCCAATTTGATACCAATTGTATCCATCAATCTCGACTATCGCATATATGCTTACCCGTGTATAACGATATAAATATGGGTTATTAGGATTGGGGTCTGCACCCGGTGCTGATGCACCGCGCAAGTGCCGTAAGGTCCATGCCATTGTATAGGGTAGTGGCTCATCTGGTAGCTCAACACCTGCAAAGCGAGAAGGCAGTTGCGGGTCGCCGAGTATTTCTGATTTTACCCATTTCCCATCGGCAATGCGCGACCATCCACCGGATTCTTCAGCGACCGTAATAAAGCTATATCCTGTGCCTAGATTTTCAATAACATTGCCATTGGGCGCATCATGAATGACTAGGCTATCGACTATGGTGCGATAATTGCGGTCGTATAAGAGTTGTTCATCTATTTGTAATGGAAATACATTGGGTTCAGGATAGGCTTCGATTGCACTGACTGGCACACCACAATTGGGTGCACAGTTACTTTGTGCGAAAGTGGCTTGAGTTGCTATCAAAAAGATGATAGCTACAACACTGAGTTTAATGAGTCGCATAACAATTGACCTCGAATAACAACTAACGATTTAAGGTGGATTAAAACGTATAAATCAGCTAACTTCAACCTACGATATGGTGACGACTTCTCTATGCTAGGCTAAGTTTCGTCAAATTGAATATATGTTGCTGGTATTTGGAGACAGAGAAAATGCTCCGTTTCTGGTTGGTGAAATTGGATACCATTGTCATGTGCATCTAAGGCATTGACAGTTAAAATAACGATATTTTTTGAATGACGGTCAGCGACTCGTTGTGCATTTTTTAAATTTGTTGTGAGATGTACATATTGCCGACTTTGAGATTTTAACCCACTTTTCTTGATAGATTTCAGTGCTTCCTGTGCTGTGCCATGATACAAATATTCTGGTGGTGTGACGATTGGATATGTTATGGGTGTTACACCCGTACTGTGCCCAAACATAGCACGAACACGACCATCAACAATCTCATACCGTTTTTTGCCATATTTATCTCCGGCAACAATTATTTCTAAGTCTGTTAGGCTGTATCGTGTTCCAAACTTGCCTTCTATCAATTGCCAAACATCATCGACATTTGCAAACCCATCATCATCTAATGTCAGGTCAAAATCTTCTGCTTTGTGGCGCAGGATGAGTGCCAGAAATTTTGAGAGTTGTGTCAAATTTGCCATGAATTACATATTTCCTATTGTTTTTGGTATTATTATGCTAGAAAAATTTATTTGCACAAAAGGAAGTCTGTAATGGAATTGTTGGGTATTGATATCGGTGGGTCGGGTATTAAAGGAGCAATTGTTGATACTGAAAAAGGCGAGTTTGTACAAGACCGGATGCGGATTCCGACACCACAACCTGCTAAACCAGAACCTGTTGCGGATGTTGTCAATCAAATTGCGGAACATTTTAGCTGGAAGGGACCGATTGGATGTACATTTCCGGCTGTGGTTAAGCATGGCGTGACACTGAGTGCTGCGAATGTGGATGACGATTGGATTGGTACAGATGCAAAGAGCCTCCTGCAAGATACGATAGGAAGCCCTGTTGTTGTACTCAATGACGCTGATGCAGCCGGAATCGCTGAGGTGAAGTTTGGTGCTGGTAAAGGTCGTGATGGTTTGATTGTCATTTTGACACTGGGTACAGGCATTGGCAGTGCATTTTTTATGAATGGAGTGCTAATTCCTAATACAGAGTTTGGACATCTTAAGATACGTGGCAAAGATGCTGAAGACCGCGCTTCAGATAGGATTAGACAAGAGAAGGATTATAGCTGGAAAAAATGGGGTAAGCGACTTTCCGAGTATTTTCAATATCTTGAGTTTTTGTTCACACCCGATTTATTTATTATTGGTGGGGGAGTTAGCAAAAAGTATGATAAGTTTTTCCCATATATAGATTGTAATACGGAGATTGTGCCAGCACAATTGAGAAATCAGGCAGGCATTGTTGGTGCAGCGATGGCGGCAAAGGATTTACTATGAGTTGTCTTCGGTAGCATGCCAAATATTTAGTTTCAATGTAATGATAAGGTTATTTTCTATTCTTGTTATAGAAAAATCACTATTTTGAGAGTGAAAAAACATCAACGCTGTTGCAAATGGATTATATGGTGTTTGTAGAAGTCTGTTGATGTCATCCTCAGGATAGATAAGTTCCTGCATCATTCTTATCGTAACAGAGGTGTCTTGATAGGCGGTGACTATATCTATAGAGGGCTTAAAGGTGTTTCGTGCAAATGCTAATACACTTCCCAGAATAGACGGCGTGTCTGTATGGGTTTCAACAGAAACATGGTCAGTATTATCTTCAAATTTAATAGAGACAGTAGGCTCATAATTTTGAGTCATTGCTGTAATTGCACGAACAAGGCGGTCAATTTGATAGACTTCAATATCTGCTTCAGAAGTTTTTAGATATTGAATTGACATCCACTGGCTCATCTGTTGCCATCTTGCAATACCCCGTTGGCAACTGGTGTGGATAATTGACATCCATTCTTGCTTTTGTTCGTTGGGTATGGCATCCAGATTGTCAAATTCTGTCTTACCTACGAGAATTTCGCTGTAGCCTTTTATTTGAGTTAGCGGTGTCATACCATCGTGTCGCCAATATGATACACCTTTAAAAACATCACTTAATGAAAATGCCAGTGCTTGATGGATTGCTTCTTGATCAAGTGCTGAATATTTTTCCAAGATAGCAGGGATAGATTTACCTTGTAGAGATTCGGTGATAATTTGATTTACCGTGATATTGGTGTTTGCAATAAATGGTTGACCACCAAATCTGTTTATATCTCGCGTAATTCGACTGAACAATTTGTGTTCCTAATACATTGTAAGTATGAAGTCAATTTAGTTTAGTAGTGAATTTGATATATAATATTTATATTCTACTTAAGAATCTACATATTACCACTCTTCTACATTCTTTCCCCCTCATTACTTGACGGTCATCATTCGCCACTTTATACTCTGATTTCGGATATTTTAAACAAAACAATTTAGATGTTTTACCAAAACAAACTGGAAAGGTTACTGGTATGTCAAATGCTGAAGAGCGATTTGTCTTTCGTGAGCCGAGCGTAAACTCAAAAAATATTGTTAAACGAGATGCGTCAACTATTTCACCATCTTATACACGCTCATATGGTTTTACTGTCAGTCATGGACAGGGTGCAGAAGTGTGGGATGTGGATGGCAATCGTTATATTGACTTTGCATCTGGAATCGCCGTACTATCGACAGGTTTTAGTCATCCCCGAATTGTAGAAGCGATAAAGCAACAGGTAGAAAAATACATACATATTGGTGGAACTGACTTCTTTAGCCCAGAGCCTGTGCGCCTTGCAGAAAAATTGCAGGAAATTATTCCGATTCATAATGCAACACAAGATGAAAAGCTTGTTTATTATGGGAATTCCGGTACAGAGGCGGTTGAGGCTGCTACTAAGCTAGCTCGGTATTATAGTGGTCGCTCACATATTATTGCGTTTTACGGTGCATTTCATGGGCGTACTATGGGGTCGTTGTCACTAACCGCTAGTAAATATACTCAGCGTGATGGCTATCCATATCTTCCTGGTGGGGTGACACATGTTCCTTATCCTGCCCGTAATCAATGTGATGGTTGTGAAGATGGGGGCGGTTGCTGTTCGCAATGTTGGTGTGATGCAGTTGGTTTTATAGAGACATTTGTATTTAAGAAAGTTGCTCCATCAGATGTTGCCGCCATTATCGTTGAGCCGATTCAAGGTGAGGGGGGCTATCTGGTACCCCGAGATGACTTTCTTCCTCGTTTGCGTGAACTCTGTGATAAACATGGTATTTTGTTGATTGCAGATGAAATACAATCTGGTGTTGGACGCTCCGGAAAATGGCTTGCTATCGAACATTGGGATGTTGCACCTGATATTGTTTGTTTGGCAAAAGGGCTTGGTTCTGGATTACCCATTGGGGCTGTTGTCGCTCACAGTGATATTATGGGTAAATGGATTCCGGGTGCTCATGCCAGTACATTTGGAGGTAATCCTGTGTCGTGTGTTGCTGCACTGGAAACGCTGGAAATAATTGAAGACGGACTGCTTGAAAACGTTAATACGCTTGGTAAATATACATATGACAGGCTGACTTCATTTATGTCTGACCATCCATCAATGAACCGGGTTGATGGAAAGGGATTTATGATTGGGATGGATTTTGTCGATAGTAATGGACAACCGATTCCTGAGTTCCGTGATGAGATTGTCAATCGTTGCTATTTGAATGGGTTGTTGACACTTGCCTGTGGTACTAGCGGTATTCGTTTTGCGCCACCACTTGTACTTAATCGAGAGTTGCTAGATGAAGGGCTAGATATTCTGGAGCATTGTATTGCTTCTGCTGAAGAAGATCTTTGGGAATCTGAATAGGTAAAAATATTTTGAAATCGAAACAGACCAGTAGAAACGACTGGTCTGTTTTATATTATTTAATATAGAGCTTACCGATTTATCCGTAGGATGTTGGTCCCATTGGGTCTTCTGTATCCATACCTGCGTAGTCTTCACTGACTGGTGTGACTTCAGTATATGTTTCTGCTGGTGTTTCTGTATAAGTCTCTGTCGGTGGTGTGGGCGCGTCAGCATATGTTTCGGCAGGTGGTGGGCTTGCAGGTGCTTCTGCATAGGTCTCTGTTGGTGTTGCTGGCGCAATAGGTTCAGCGTATGTTTCTGTGACGACGGGAGCTACATAAGCTTGTGTGGCAGGAGCTGTATATGTTGCACTAGCTTGAAGATGATTGCCATACCGATCTGTATCATCTGCCTCTTTGCCTTTATTCAACAAGGCATCAGCATCTTCAGCAATTTGTTCTGCTGCTTTTTCTTGTGACTGTACCCAGCGACCGTTCTGTTGTGCAATGATTTCTTCACAGCGTTCTACGAATCTAATGAATGCTTGTTTGTTGCTAGCATAACGTCCTGCTTTGACATCATAAAGTGATTTTTCTTGACGCATATCTTCTGCTGCGGAACGATAAGAACGCCAGTTATCGCCAAATGTGTAGAGACTTTCAATTGCAGTTGCCATGGCAACAGAGAGACTGATGAATACAGTGACAAAATACAAAACTTGGGCAGCTAGTCCGGTTGCGTTAATACCAACAAGTACGGGGACTGATACCGAGCCAATACCAACAATGAGTTGCGTACGATAATAACGATTTTTGTTTTCTGTGGCTTTGGTATCAAAGAATGACCACTGACTATACCAGCGATGCTCTATGTAATAACGCTCTTGTGGGGTGATGTCCTGACGTATAAACACAGGTGGTGGCCATGGTGCTTCTGGTAGAAGTTGATAATCATCATAATCACCATAGACTGCGGAGACATTTGTGGTGGGTTTTGTCTCTCCATTTTGTTCAGTAGTGCTAGTCGCTGTATCTTCTGACATTGTATCCCCTGAATATGATTGTGTTTGATTCATATTTGTACTGCCATTACTATATGCCGCAGAACCATTTGTATTATTGATAGTTGGTTGAACACCGATAGGTTCCGAAGCACTTTTACTAGTCGATTCCATATCCATTGCCGCTGATTCTAACGCGGATGACATGGATTGATCTACTTGATTTACCATTGAAATCCTCCCAATCGCCCTTCCAACAACGATAATTCTAACTTATATCTGAAACAATTGCTGTTAGGTTAGATTTGTGCTTAATTTCTGTATTGTTTTATTTGTAACACAAAAATCTCTTTTGAATGCTTAAGTTTTGGAATTTTGTCTGAAAACTACCGAAAATGTAATGCGTTTTATCAAATAAACAAAAAACCCGACTAATTGATCGGGTTTTTAAATTAGGTTAGGTATTGCATAAATTACGATTGCTTTGCTTGAGAACGCTTTTTGGTCTTTGCTTGCATTTCATTGATGATTTCCCGTCGCTCAACCTCAAGCTTAGTTGCTTCATCGCTCAAACCGGTGCGTTCTCGTACGATTAAGTCGCCGGGGTCGCATTCTAAAACCTTACAGAGTGCGTTAATTTTGCGTAGGTCGGGTGTAATCATGTTACCAGATTTAATTCGATATAATGCCGCAATGGAAATCTCCGCCCGTTTGGCTAGAGTTTCGTATGTCATTCGCTCTTGGTGACGAGCTTGCCAATTCAACAAGGCTGGCTCTAAATCTACATACGTTGGCATAATTGAACCTTTCTTTTCCGTAGTCATGTTATTCACATTATGAGGGGAAGTTATACAAATATCAAGCATATCAATGAATGTTATATGCTTTGTCAATGAATCAAAGCAAAATTATCGCTGAAAGTTGACAAAACTATCAGTTAGTGATAGTTTTAATATGTATAGATGATATGATGTTGCAATATTGTCATGGTCGATAAGTAAGGAGTTATGTTGGATGCTTGGTACATCTGAATCAATTAATCAAATAAGCATTACTGAGTCGTTGGGTATTTATGGATGGAAACATCTCGATGCAATTATTCTAGCTGCACTCGCTACAGAATCTCCATTATTGTTGATTGGTCCACATGGGACTGCAAAAACATTGTTAGTTGAGCGAATTGCTGTTGCTCTTGGATTAGAATTTCGCCACTATAATGCATCATTAATTAACTATGATGACCTTGTTGGCATTCCTCTTCCCGACGAAAGTAAACAGAAACTTGAGTTCGTTACTACACCGGGGGCAATTTGGTCGGCGGGATTTGTTTTCTTTGATGAGATTTCACGCTGTCGCGCAGATTTGCAGAATAAGCTTTTTCCTATCATCCATGAAAGAAAAGTTATTGGTATTCCTTTAGAGGAGTTGCAGTTTCGGTGGTCGGCAATGAACCCCCCGTCACCAGATGAGCCTGATTTTGATAACTTGGCTGCTGATATTTATTTGGGATCGGAACCACTTGACCCAGCTCTGATTGATCGCTTTCCGTTTGTTGTGCCTGTGCCGAATTGGCGTGACCTAGAGTTGGATGCACGTCGTCGGCTATTGAGCTTTGCAGATGATGATAGTGCTGAATCCTTTGACCTTACTGCACTGATTGCTGAATGCCGAGACGGTATGTTGGCTGTAGAACATGAGTATGGTGAATGGCTTGGGGAGTACATCATATATGTGATTGATTTGTTACACCGTGCGAATTTGCCCCAAAGTCCCCGTCGTGCTCGTATGTTATTGAACTCGATTATCGCTGTTCATTCTGCTCGTCGGTTATTGTCTGATGATGTTGTTGATATGGATATTAGTGCTGAGATTGCTTTAATGTACAGCTTGCCACAAACAGCAACAGAGGTACCACCGACATCTGCTTCCGTAGTTGCTGTACATCGTCAAGCATGGGAGATTTCTACGAAGTTAGATAACGACGGTTGGAGACAGATATTAGAAGAAGAAGATGCTGTTCAGCGCGTTTTGATTGCTGAAGAACTGGGGTTTGATGATGAGGAACTGGGGCAACTGATTACTCAAGCTCTGGCTGCATATGAAGCAGACTATAGAAAAGTTAGCCTTGCTGTTGCTATGTATTTAGCATTTCGTGAACGTCGCAAACTGACACCGGCTGCATGGGAACCTATTACAAAACTTGTGTTACGTGTGTTGCAACCACGCCGGATGACTTTGTTCAGCACTAATAATCAGACAGATATAAACAATTGGACAAATATTAAACAATGGGCAGTTGAGAGACGGGCAGATGATACCGACATTGCACGATTAGAAGTCAATTTTATTCTCGGTTGTTTCCCTGATATGTGGCGTGTGACTGACTGGAATGATGCCCTCGGACAATTTAAACAAGATTTGGCGACGTTTGGCATAGCGGAGGTGTAGTAATGAGCAACAATCAAAACAACAACAATACGAACAACAACCAAAATCAACAGCAGGGTGGATTGCTTAATCGAGTTAATAATGGCAATAACAACAATCAAAATCAGCAACAGAATAATCAAAACAATAACAATAACAATAATTCGTTGCGTTCTCGATTTGGTAACAATAACAATCGTTTTGGCAATAACAATAATGCGCCCGCGAAACCTACATGGACAATTACGCCGATGGGGATGGCTGGTGTGAAGATTGCTTTTGAGGGGATTGGCGACCCGCTATTTCGCATTTTAGGTACATCATTGGATACAAAAATGAATGATGCGACTGCGCTTGTCGAACGGATTGATGAAGATGACAGCCTTCGTCAAGAACTCATTAGTACGCTTGATAAAGCATGGCAATCCTATGGTATTGGTGGGGCAATCATAATGCACCCTGTTCGGAAGAACATTCAAGATGCCTTTGTGATGGGAGTGATGCCCGTACCAGAACCAGAGCAACAGGATAATGAAAATGAGAATAACAATACTGGTAATTTGCCGGGGCGTAATCCGTTTTCTCCACCAGTTAAGTCGCCTTATTCAGCTTATCGTGCTGTTGATGCGACGTTTGTCTTGAATATTCTCGGTCGGATTCGCGGGAGTGTTCTTGTTGATGAAACACCTATCGCCCTCGAAGTTGGGTTTTTGAATCAAGCATATATCTGTGATGACCCGAGAATTGTAGAAATGGCAATTGCTACAGGTGCAATTGAGGAGAATTGGAAATGAAGGATACTTTAACTCGCGCGCGTCATCTGCGTGGTGCAACATCACATATTATGTCACGGTTGCTGTCTTCTCTACCAGCTGCAACACTAGAAATGGAGACTTTGGCGCAACTAGCAGGGATTGTCGCAAGCCGAAAAATCCCAACTGCTGCAATGGAGTGTAAGCATCACCCGCGTTTGTTGTTAAATCCAGATTTTATTGCCAAGCACTGCAAACGCGATGAACATGTGTTGCTACTTGTTATGCACGAGTTGTGGCATGTGATGATGGCGCATACGAGTTTGTATCCGCGTGTGACACCAGCGCAGAATATTGCATTTGATGCGATTATCAATTCGAGTTTGTCGCGTCGTTTTCGTTCACCAGAGTATATGGGATTCTTTGATGCTTTGAACCCTGCTGATAAGTTTCCTCATTTGCTTTTGCGTCCACCAATCGGTTGGCCCGATAATCCACAGTATCCTGAAAATATTGGTCCGGCAGGTACGAAGCGTGTTCTGCAACAACTTTATCCACCGCGCTCAGCATTGCGTCGCTCACGTCAGGTGACATTTTATGATGAGATACTGAACCTGATTCGGGAAGATATGCGTGAACGGGGTATTAATCCTGATGGCATCCCAATTTTGATTGGTGATCATGATGGTTTGGATGATGAGGACAAAGCGTCCGTAGGTGAGTTGATAGGTGATGCTATTGAGGATTTTGGACTTCTTCCATTTGGGTATCAAAAACGAGGATTAGGTGGCGCACAAAATTCATATAACTCTGATGTCTGGAACTCATCCTATGAAGCAAGACGTGTTTTTGCAAGTGTTCTTAAAAAGGCTATTGGACCTGAGTCTGGTCGGTTTCAACGGCGAACACGGGTTTCTATTATGGAAACATCAGGAACAGGAGTGATGCCTAATCCGCGTGACCGTATGATGCATGCACGTACGATGCTTAATGGAACAAACACGCTTTGGAATCAACAGAATGAGCACAAAGCACGTATGCAACAACCCCGTCGCAAAGCGTTTGTGTATTTTGACGTGTCCGGCTCTATGGGACGAATGATTCCATATTTGTTGGGATTGCTTACACCTTATGTGGTCAATGACCGGGCACAGTTGTTTCAGTTTTCGACCATTGTCAAACCTCTACCGTTGAAGGAAATTAAGAAGGGTTTGGTTACAACAACAGGTGGCACAAGTATTGTCCCTGTATTTGACCATCTTATTGAGCAAACAAAGGTTGTGTCACGAGTGTTGATACTGACTGATGGGTATACTGGTAGCCCCACGCCACAGCAACTTGCGGAGCTAAAAGCGCGTGGAACTAAGATTCATACCGTCTTGCCTCGTGAATATGCGAATACACATGATTTAGAGGCTGTTTCTACTACAATGACAATCTTGCCACGTTTGTCTTAAGCAGAGTTTTGTTGATTTCTACTTTGAAGCCCTTCATCAATTTGATGAGGGGTTTTGATTTGGTCTCCACAATTGATACTCAAAGCCGTTCATTGGAATCGTGTTGTCAATGGTGTAGTGTGATTTGATGGCAATGAGAACAGGTGGGGGAAACAGATCCGCTCGTAGGATGATTAATCCAAATTCATGATTTTCAATGAGGGCAATGAGGTCGGTTGGGTCATATTTATCATTCTCCCATAAATTTTTCAGTTGAACCCCATTCGTAATAACTTCGCGCCCACTTTGAAAGCTAAATCCAGCATCTTCTGACATTAGTAAGCCATCGGTTTTATTGACTTCATCAATAATCTTCCAACCATTTTCATAATCCTCAGGCGAGGGTAGATGACCTGTGACAGCATAACCAACTGTCCAACCTGCTGGGTCGTAAAGTGGGTATCGCCAAGATGGCAACGGACTAATATTTAGGGCATTGGCAATAGGTTCAAATATAGGACCTGATGTCGGCATTTTAAAGACTGTAGCCCCATAACCGACAAACAAGATTAAACTGAAGAATGCTAGAATACTCTGAAAATGGGGTATGCGAACTCGGACTAATTGTGTGATGTAATTTTTGTCTGGCAATGACCACTGATTGTTGAGTGAACGAGCTAAGAATATTCCACTCAGAATACACATAGAGACTAGAACGGTTGCGTAATAACTGTCGCCCGCTCCCCACTTACCTGAGCCAGCAGTCGCAACAAGAGATACAACAAACCAAATGGTATATATAGATAACCTATCGAAGTAAAACTCGTATACAAACATAAGAATTGCGGGAACAAGTAACCACCAATGGAGTCTCAGAAATTGAGTCATGAGACCAATAAACTGTTCGGTGATATATGGATTCTGATTTGCAATAATGATATTGGTATACCATTGATTGTCAGTTGTTATCATTAAAACAGCGAATACAGCACCAGCACTTAAGACAAGACCCAAACTATATTGAATTGCGGTTCTTGGGTTGCGTAAAAATACCCAACCTGCGACAACAATACAAGTTGCATAAGCAAGTTGCTTGGTATAACCAGCGAGAAGTAGCAATGTAAATGCAAATAATAGTTTTTGGGTTTTTCTACGTCTATCAACTTCAAATGCGTTGGCGATGATGACAACGGCTAAAGTTTCAAACATGACCATAAGTAGATGTTGGCGTAGTAAGGGACCAATATGGTAGATGTAGTTTGAGGATAAGAATGCTAACCCCGCGATAACGGCAACAAGTTTGTGTCCTGTTTCCCGATGTATAGCCCATCCAATTGTTATAGATGTGACAACGGTTGCCAAAAATATAATTAGACGACCGTACCAAAATTGTGGTCCGAACAGCTGGACGAACGGAATCATAAGGATATGGAATACTGGTGGGTAGCCACTGCCATAAAATGGAAAAACGTCATTGTCACAATATGGACAACCACCTTCTGCTAGTAAAACAGCATTGTTAAGCTCATAACCTTCAGCTTGGTCATAGTCAAATGGAAATGGAATAAGCGCAACACCAAATGCAATATAGATGATTGTATGAACAATCATCATTGCTAGAATTAGAAGTAGAAGACCACGAAAGATAGTTTTGACCATGCTTAATATCTTTATGCTGAATTAAACTATGTTGAAAGCATAATCTACAGAGGTTATGCAGAGTTGTAAATATGTAACTTGGGGTTTTTGAATGTACAACGAAGAATTACCTGAATTTAAACCAGTGAAAGAAGCTTATGTCAGACAATTTATTCATGGTGTATTAGTTGGGGTAGGTGGAGCAAGTCTTGTGAAGCTGACCTCTTACGATGATAATCATTTTCGGGCTGTATTTAAGATGAGCTATTTTCAGCTAGCTGAAGGTAGTGAGATGCCCAGTAAATCGCAATGGAATACACTTAAGAAGAAAATAAAGCGACGCAATCATTCTGTATTCATATTTCGTGATTATGGACAAATTAACTGTTCTGAAGATGATATTGCAGAATTATCACAGTGCCTGTACCTAGACTTTGGTTTCTTGTATATGTGAGTCAACAGGTGAACACACTGTTCACCCGTTGAATTAATTATTTGAAGTTGATGAAGCGATAACCGACACCGCGCTCTGTAATAATATAGCGTGGGTTAGACGGGTCTTCTTCGATTTTTTCACGCAGATAATTTACATACAGACGCACATAATGTGCTTCGTCACGGTATTCGTATCCCCAAACTTTTTGGAGCAGTTGGTCATGCGGGACAGTCCAACCAGCATTCTTTATGAGATGATATAACAGACGATATTCTGTAGGACGCAACTTAATCTGCTCTCCATCAACAATGACCTCGCGTTGATTAAAGTCAACACTAAGCCGTTCGTCAATTTCTAGAATGGCTTCTTCTGTTGTTGGTTTTTCGATACGACGGAAAATTGCCTTGATTCGGCTTGATAGTTCACGGGGACCAAAAGGTTTCGTGATGTAGTCATCTGCACCTAATTCAAGACCATAGACCTTATCATTTTCCTCACCTTTGGCTGTTAACATGATGACGGGAATGTCTGAAAACTCGCGTAGCATGCGAAGTGTCTCAAAACCATCAAGTTCTGGCATCATAACATCAAGTAGGACAAGGTCAGGTAACTGGGTTCTGACGGCATCTAAAGCTTCAATCCCACTATGGGCTTCGATAACATGATGGTCTTCAAGTTCAAGATTCATACGGATGAAACCGATCATACGTGGTTCATCATCTACTACAAGGATACGTTTGCCCTTGCGTTGTTTGTTTACGGGTTGTCTTGGGTTCATAGTCTCAATTTCTTAGTCACGGAATGGCATTGGGAAGTCTGCAACGTCGTCATCATTTGGTAAAATCTGAATGTAGTTGATGCGCCACCAAGGAAATATGACAGATTCTACACCTTCATCTAACCAGTCAAATTCCTTATCGTTACGTTCGCGTGGATTTCGACCAACTATAGAAGTGTCGGTAGGACCTGGTAATTCCTCGACTTCAACTTTTACTGGTGCAGAGTTTGCAACATGGAGTATGATTGTGTACATAAGTTATTCACCTAGCTGTTGCGCTCGAAGTAAATATGGGCAATAAGTTTACCTAATCGAATTTCATCACCGTCTCTTAAAACACGGGGTTGATTGGGTACAAGGCGTTGTCCATTCAAAAAAGTTCCGTTAGCACTGCCGGTATCAACAATAGTTAATGTGTCTTCGCTGAGTTCGATGGCTGCATGTGACCGTGAGACACCTTTGTCCAGCGCACCATATGGAGCAAAATCTATGCTGGGCTTATTGGTTGCACCTGCATCGGAGCGTCCCATTGTTAATCTAGGAGCTGCTGGTAGCTTGATAGGGTTCGTCGCATCACGTACATGAAGGATGACTTGTGAATCATCACCAAATCTTGCTGAACCCCATGTGGCTTTCGCAGATGCGTCGTTATTTTCGTTTTGTATTTTACGTGTTGGTAAAGTGACATTCACTGCACTTGCTAAGTTTCTGCCACATTCTTCACAAAATAATAAACCAACACGATTAACATGACCACAATTCGGACATGGTTTCATAGGTTTTGGTACACCCTCAGGTTATACCTTGCTCCTTTCTTAACTTGTGTACAAATTGCGTCGTACTGATTTTAACATTTTATAACATGAATGTATATGTAATCAATTAAGCCTCAACAATTGGCGATTATTGAATTTCATCAATAATGCTTGTGCCAGGTGCTAACAGATAGCGTGTTTGATATTTGATCGTTTTTTTTCCTTTATCTGAAAAGGTCATTGTTTGTGCAACACGTTGAGCTTCCTGTCGTGTTTGCCGTGCGAGGTCTTCTTCGCCCATTTCTAGTAATCGGGTCGCAAGATTTTCAAGGCGTTTGGTTGCTTCAGCGATATTGCCGTCTTCAAGTGCTTGTTGCGCACGTTCTTGCAGTCGATATAGTGTTAGCTTACTCAGTGCATCGAGAATCGCTGCTGGTGGTTCTTCCAAATGTTGCTCGCTAGTAACTTCAATGGTTAAGTCACTTATTGCTGTAAATTGAGGGTTCACATTTTGCAAAATATCACCGGAGGCGACAATGCGGACAATGTTACGGAAACCAATGTCCATGCTTGCCGGCATTTGATATTGCATTAGAACTGCTATCGGGCGCGATGTTTGTAGACTTCCTAGATGAATATATTCACCATCAATCTCAAGCGGTTGTGGGTGTGGCGATAGCTTGAAAGCAAGCTCCATTTGCACATCTGGATTTGTAGCGATTGAGAATTTCATGCGTTCTGCGAACACATTTGCAAGATTACGAACGTGATTGTTTAGGAAACGAACGACAGCTTCAGCACTACTAATATAAATAGATGAGCCACCTGTTCGTGATGCAATGTCGTCTAAAAATTCGTCATTCCAATCGTTACCTAATCCCATTGCACTGATACCGATACCTTGTTGAGCACATCGTGATGCAAGTTCGAGACAACGGTCTTGGTCGCCGAAGGTATGACCATCAGTTAGAAGAATAACATGATTAACCATCTTGGCACTCATGAATTTTTCGTTTTCAGCAACCCCCCGTGATAACCCTTGATATATTTCAGTGCCACCAAACGCATTCATCATGCTGACCTGAGCTTTTAGTGATTGTTTATCTTGTGCTAGTGTGGCGGGTATAATGACGTTAGCGCGGTCATTAAAAGATACAACAGAGATATAGTCATCGTCTGATAGATTATCAATGATTTGATGTGCTGCAACTTTGACTTTTTCTAGTCTTATACCATTCATTGAATTGCTGTGGTCTAGCACAAGGGTTAGGTTGATTCGGGATTGTGATGACGTTGCATCTTGTTGAACTTCAGGTGGGGGGAAAATCTCAGCTAACATATAGATAACTTGAGATTCTTCCAATGAAATGATTGAACGCTTTGATAATGTGACACGTAGTGCAAATTGCATATCGTCAGGATTGCGACTAGTTGCAAATTCTTCTTCAAAATGTCGCCGTCGCAAACTATCTGACAAAATGTCATATGCTGTTGTGATGTCCTGAAATTGAATTGCTGCACCAGGATTGTTTGGATTTACATCAGGATGTAATCGCTGTGCTAATTTTCGATATGTACGCTTAATTTCTTCTGTCGTGGTGGTTGTGGACACCCCGAGTATTGTATATGGATCGAAATTGTTCATGATATGCTACTTACTGCTCGGTATCTGTAAGATTATTACCGTTATATTGTCAGTTCCACCATTTGTATTTGCTAATGCAACTAATTTGTCGCAGGCATCCTGAGGTGTATGCGATTCAAGGACGATATTCTTCATGGTTGTATCGTCAATTAAACCCCACAAACCATCACTGCATAGTAACATTTGTGCGCCGGGAGGGAGTGGACGTATTAATCGTTCTACCTCAAGATTTTCACTCTGTCCGATAGCGCGATACAGTACATTTTTCTGAGGATGACTATCTGCCTCTTCCGGTGTGAGTTGATTTAGCTCGATTAACCGTTGAACAAGCGAATGGTCACGAGTTAGCTGTTCCATTTCTCCATTATTGATAAGATAGGCACGGCTATCACCTACATGTGCTAAGTATGCGAGATTACCGACAACGGCTACACTTGTTAATGTAGTACCACCGTCGGGTACTTGCTTGATGACAGCTAGATTTGCTTTTTCTGATGCAGAAACGAGAGCTTCGATGATGGTAGGGCGGTCGCTATCTTCATATTCTCGGAGCATCGGCACATAAATTTTGTCAAGCATTTCGGCTGCTAGTGTTTCCACAGTTAATGCAGAGGCTTTTTCACCATCATGATGCCCACCCATTCCATCTGCTACGACGAAAAAACCAAAGTCTGGACGGTCATCTACGGTCACTGAGCCAAGTTGCATGGCAAAACACGCATCTTGATTGTTTTCTCTGACCATACCTACATCACTGGTAAGACCATAGATGAGTGAAACATGTTGTTGATGTGCTATTGTGTCTGAAGGAAGTGGACGTGTGACACCTGTTATAGGTGGCTTAGGTTCTGTCTCCTCCAGATTACCTGGCTTTTCAAGCTCATCAGTGTCAGTTTGATTGGTTTCTACTGTGTTTGCCTGCTGTAAATCGTCCGTTGTAGATTCTGGACTAGCTTCTGTATTATCAGCTTCTGGCTGATTTGTTGATGCTGTAGGTGTTTGACCAACTGTACTTGATGTAACGGCAGTTGAACTGTTTTCATCTGATGATTGACCAAAGATGCGACGGATAATGTTCATTCGATTTTCCTAAATGTGTTGTGACTACGCATTTACAAGTGGAAGTGCGTAGACGGTGTTGTCCATAGATGTAATGAGTATTTTACCATGTGCAATAAGCGGTGCGGACGTGATACCAGCATTCGCTTTGAAGTTCCAACGTTCTTTGCCGTCGCTAATATTCAAACAATAGAATGTACCTTCAGTGTCACCGAAATACACACTTTCTCCATGAACAATTGGTGAACCAATAATGGGAGCTTCTGCACTAAATTTCCATCGATCTTTGCCTGTTTGTGTGTTAACAGCATAAAATGTCCCATCAGTGGCACCAAAGTATACATGAGTTCCATCGACAACTGGGGAGGATACAACAGGGCGACCTGTGCGGAAACGCCATATCCGCCATCCATCTGTAGCTTGAACAGCATGTAGATGTCCATCAAATGAACCGAAGTAACAAATACCTTCAAGGTCAACATATGGGCTGGATGTGATTGCCCGTTTTGCACGGAATGACCACTTTTTGTTGCCACTCAATTCGATAGCTGCAAGTTCACCATCTTCGTTACCACATATGATAAGATCATTCGTGACCCACGGTTGTGTGCGGACTGGTGCTGCCATATCGTATTCCCACAAGTAACGTCCATTTTGTGCAACGAGAGCATATAACTTGCCATCATCGCTACCAAAGAAAACATGCCCATGTGCAACGCGAGCAGTACCCCGGATTTTACCATTGGTTTGATATGTCCAGTTGATGCGCCCTGTACGATATTCAAGCGCATAGAACGTATAATCCTCAGACCCAACGACAATAAGTTTGTTTTCTTCGTCGATAACCGGAGATGTCGCAATTCCTTTCTCAGTCGCATACTTCCATACGAATTCACCGGTCTCAGAATTAAGTGCCCAAACATTGGTATCATATGATGTGACAAAAACTAGGTCATCGTAGATTGCTGGTGTGGTACGGATTTCATCTTCTGCTTTGAACTTCCATGTTTCTTGAATTGAAGAACCATCTTCAATTCCATCAAAGAAGTTTGTTGCTTGAGCCATATTACCGTTTGCTGGTGGTGCGCCATTTGTTGTGTTAACAGGTGCACTGCTTATGTTTGCTTGCTGATTAACGACACCATATTTGACCTGCTCAAGGGAATCTTTCATTTCTGCACAAGACTGAAAGCGATTACCGGGTTCAAACTCTAGGGCTTTTTCAATAACTTTGATAAAAGCGGTTGATGCTTCTGGATTGTGGTCTTCAATGGGGCGTTCTGAAAAACTAAACGGTGGCTCGAGACGTGGGTCTTTCCGTGTAATCACATGGTGTAAGGTCGCACCGAGACTATAAATGTCGCTTAATGGGGTGACATTACCTTTGTATTGCTCTGGGGCAGAGTAACCCTCAGTACCAATCGTTGTATGTTTTCTGCCACTTACGAAGACTTTTGCGATACCAAAGTCGATTAAACGTACTTTGCCCAGTGCATCAATCATGATATTGGCAGGCTTCATATCGCGGAAGATAATGGTTTCCGGTTGATGACTGTGCAAATAATGGAGCACATCACAGAGGTCAATTGACCATTCTAGGATTTTCTTGATAGGTAGCGTTTTGGTTTTGGTCAAAATTGCTTCAAGGTCACTACCATTGATATATTCCATCACAAGATAGACACGGTCATTTTGTTCAAATGAATCATATATCTTAGGGATAGCTGGATGTGACAATGTTGCTAGAATGTTAGCTTCGCGCTGGAATGTCTTTACTGTAGATGCACGTTGTCCTGCATCTGCACCCTGCACGTGCATTTCCTTGATAGCTACAAGCCGCTTAGCATCAGGGAAGTTCAAGTCGCGTGCCTGATAAACAGCACCTTGTCCACCACCACCGAGGATTCCAATAATTTTGTAGCGGGTTAAGAGAATTGTGTTTGGCTTAAGGGCACCATCAACATATGCTTCTTCTTCGTTTCCGCCGAATTGAGTCGTTTCTGGCATAAGATTGTACCGTCTTAATCTATAAATACAAATTAGGGAATGATGTCTTGATTTATTATATTTTACCTATCACAATGGCGCAATCTTAAGCCTTTATTTTCATCACTAGGTAGCGATGTTCAAACATAGCCCTTTATCACTTTATCTTCATATCCCATTCTGCTCTATTCGTTGTAGTTATTGCGCTTTTAATACATATATAGACCTAGAAAAGCTTATTCCTGCTTATGTTGATGCACTTTGTCGAGAGCTTGAGTTCTTGTCTAAGTCAAATCCTCACCCACATATTCATACAATTTTTATTGGTGGAGGAACGCCATCCCTTCTTACTGTAGAACAATACCGTTTGATTTTTCAGACAATAAATCAATGTTTTGACCTTGCGGATGATATAGAGATTTCTATGGAATCGAATCCAAATGACCTGTCCGTAGATTATTTGCAAGCACTCAGAACTATAGGAATTAATCGTCTGAGTATTGGTATGCAATCTGCTACAGATAAGATTTTGAAGCTTTTCGACAGAGAGCATGATGTTGAGATGGTTGTTGATGCGGTTGGATTTGCGCGACAGGCTGGTTTTGATAATATCAACCTTGATGTGATTTTTGCATCGCCACACGAAACACTGTCCGATTGGCAAGAAACAATTCAGGTACTGTTGGAATTGTGCCCACAACATGTTTCGATGTATGGTCTCGAACTCAAGGGTGGAACAGATTTGCGTGTCAAGGTTGATGCTGGCGAATTACCACAACCTGATGATGATTTATTTGCAGATATGTACGACTATGCGTCTGAGCAGTTTGCAAGTTCTGACTATGAACAATACGAAATCAGTAATTGGTGTTTATCAGACCGTCGGTGTCGTCATAATCTCCAATATTGGCGGAATATGCCCTATGCAGGTCTTGGGGCAGGGGCACATGGATTTGCTGGAGGGTATCGTTATTCTACTATTACAGCACCAGCACGTTATGTGAGTTCACTGTTGAATGCGGATGTGAAGATATTTGATGGTAAGTTTCCGTTGACTCCTGCTGTAGCGAAACATATAGAGGTTCAACGCGAAGATGATTTGTACGAAACAATTATGATGGGGCTACGACTAACCAAAGACGGTTTAAACCGAGAATCTTTCACAACTCGATTTGGTGAAGATTTTGTAGATATGTATGCTGAGACTGTGGCTCGGTTTGAAAAAATGGGGTTGCTTGCTGTTGAAACTGACAGAGTCCACCTCACAAACTCAGGTAGACTCCTCAGTAATATGGTTATTCGAGAATTTGTTTAGTTCACACGGTGCAATTTGTCGTTGCGTAAGTCTTCGATACTTTGTGAACTTGTACATAGCATAGCGATACGGAGTTGAGCTGTTAGTTCACGAATAAATTGGTCTACAGCTTCAACGGACTCATCAGCCACTTTGAGGAATGGACCGGCAAGACCTGCGAGTGTAGCACCTAATGCTATACTCTTGGCAATATCAATACCATCACGTAAACCACCACTTGCGAATACAGGCAAGTTTTCTGCACCACTTACTGCATATTGAATCGCATCGGCAGTCGGGATACCCCAATCGGCAAAACTGCGAGCAACTCTAGCATGGAAGGATGTCGGAGCACGATAGTATTCAACTTCACTCCATGATGTGCCACCCGAACCTGCAACATTAATCGCTGCTACACCTGCATTAGCAAGGTCACGGGCATTTTGTTCTGAAAAGCCCCAGCCAACTTCTTTTGCGATGACAGGAACTTCTAATTTCTTACAAACTTCTTCTGTTTTTTGCAGTAATCCAGAGAAATCTATATCGCCTTCGGGTTGAACAGCTTCTTGCAAGACATTGAAGTGGAGAATCAATGCATCGGCTTCGACCATGTCTACAGCTTTCTGGCATTGTTCAACACCGTAGCCATAATTGAATTGAACAGCGCCGATGTTTGCAAATAACATAACGTCCGGCGCAACTTGGCGAATTGTATATGTGCTGGCTAGGGTTTCATCTTCAATCGCAGCACGCTGAGAACCCAATCCCATTGCAATGTTGTGTTCTTGTGCAGCAATGGCAAGATTGCGATTAATGTTCTGCGCCATTTCTGTTCCACCAGTCATTGATGATATGAGAATGGGGGAGGCGAGGGTTTTGCCAAATAGCTGAACGGTTGTGTCAACGTCTATTAGGTTTAATTCTGGTACAGCTTGGTGCATGAAGCGATAGTTCTCCAGTCCGGTTGTAAGTCGCGGAAACTGTACATTTTCTTCAAGATTAATACGTATATGGTCAACTTTTCGACTTTCAGTTGTAGGCGTTTCCGTGACTTTTGTCATAAATGAGTGTTCCTTACTTATGGATAACTATCGGCTAGACTATCAAATGTTGGTTATCCTACTGAGTAACTGTAGGTGTGTCAATAATTTTTAGGTAAATCTTAATTAGCCTAGCACACATAGTGAATATCGGTATAATTAGCCCCTATCTAATTGAATATACAATCATTCCATTGTGGGAGGAATATCAATGGCATCAATTGAAGATCGTGTAAAAGGTATTGTCGTCGAATTATTAGGTGTTGAAGAAGATAAAGTTGTTAGTGGTGCAAGCTTCCGTGATGATTTGGAAGCTGATTCACTTGACCTTGTCGAGTTGATTATGGCATTTGAAGAAGAATTCGGTGGTGAAATCAGCGACGAAGATGCACAGAAAATTGAAACTGTTGGTCAAGCTGTTGACTACATCAAGTCCAACATGGAATAGTTTGATAGAATCTTTTGCCAAACTATTCGCAAGGTAGCTCAATAGGGCTACCTTGTTTTGTTTAAGTTGTTTGTTGCATTAACCTCGCTCGAATTACTCCATCGCTAGCAAAAAGGGCAATAAGTAGAAGGGCAATGTACGCCGAGGCAGTCAAGAATATACCGCTTCCTGTTGTAAATTCTTGTAGCGACATTGTGTAAAGGCTTTGAGCTTGTTGTAGACCAGTGTATGCAGTTATTATTCCAATTAGACAGAGAATAATTGTTATAACCGGACGTATACGATTAAGTCTGAGAAAAATTCCACCACCACCAACGATTAATGTTATGGATGCAAGAATAAATTGTTGTTGATAGTTAATGTTATCAGTTGCGATTGTTAGAAACTCTAGCGGTGGCAATTGTGCAACTGCCAATAATCCAATGGCTATTAAACTAACTAGACGCTCGCTGATAGTGGTGACGTTTGTGGCGATGAGTAGGGCAATGAAAACCAGTTGAACCCTCAAAAAAAGTGGGACAATCAGCGGTGGTGAGGTGTTAGGTTGTGATGGATGAAGGCTTGCCCATTCTGCCAAATCATACGCATTGAGACTCAGCGGATTTGATGGTGTTACTATCCACGGTATCATGTAACCAGCTAGGGCTATGAATATATAGATGGTTTGTCTAGGAATTTGATGCATATATGAGTTTAACTCTTTTGCTTCTTGATAATTGAATCTAGAGTTTGGCGAATTTGTTCATCTTCATCTTCTTGACGATGAAAGAAGTTGACCATAAACTCACTTCGTCTTTGCCGTAATGCAAGTGGTGCGACGGTCATAAGGTCGTCTCGTGTGACTTCTGTGCGATTGTCAGCTGCAGCATGAGCACGCGCTGCCTCAAACATTGTATATTCCGCACGATGAGAATCAATATCTAGTTGATTAACAAGTTCAACACCTGCTTTTATGGTGTCATCAGGGAGTTCTGTTCTCTTTAAATTGTCCCTTGCCATCAAGATTTCTTCGCGTGCTAAAGCTGTCTCATATTCCCATTGTCGGATAAATGCCGTTGGATTTTTGCGAAAATCTCTGACTCTTTTATAGACTTCCATCCGGTCTTCAATATCTGTGAGTCCGCGAACATTCACCCGTAATCCTAAGCGATCCATAATCTGAGGGCGGAGGCGACCCTCTTCTGGGTTCATTGAGCCTACAAGAACAAACCGTGCGCGATATGTTCCTATATTGGCACCACGTCGGACTGTATAACTACCTTGTGCTGCTGCATCTAATATCGCATCGACGATGTCATCATCCAGCAAATTGATTTCATCTACATAAAGTATATTGCGGTCGGCACGCGATAGAATACCTCTTTCAATGCGAACCGTATTGCGATGTACAGCAGCCCGTTCATTGATACCGCCTACTACATCTTCTAATCGGGCATTAAGTGGTAGTTCCACTAACTTGACTGAGTCAAGGTGTGAGATGCTGTCACCATTTTTGTGTTTTTCATAACAGTCGGGATATAGTGCTTCGGCGGTTTCTGGGTCAAGGGATTCTAAATCTTCTGGTAGGATGTCTTCTTCACAATCACTGACTTCAATATGAGGCAAGATACCCGTGACACTACGTACAGCTGTTGTTTTCGCTATGCCACGCGGACCTATGAGAAGCACACCACCAATGGCTGGATTGATTACTGCCAACAAAAGTGCTGTTCGCATTTCCATTTGTCCGACAATCGCCATAAATGGATAGGGACGGTGTTCTGCAATCCCTAAATCAGGTTCATCAATTTCAGTGACACGCTTATAGCTATGTTGCTCCAGAAGTCGTAATAATGCAGATTCTTGTGCTGCCATGATAGTTAGACTTCCTTTGCTCGTTGACGTTTGCGGAACTCTTGGCGTTCTTTGGCGGCATTAGCCCGTGCCATTTGTTCGGCTGTTTCTAAAATGAGTGGTGCAACGGATTTTGGACGACCCTCATTGTCTAACGCAACATAGACAAGATAGGCTGTGTTACTTTTTCTCTGAACAGCAGAAATGGGGTCTTCTGTCAAAACTTCGACCCGAGCCTCCATTGAAGTGCGTCCCACATAGGTTAACTCTGCTTGAAATGTAACGACCTCGCCAATATGTATCGGCTCAACAAACGTCATCGAATCAACTGCTACAGTGACAACTGGAGCTTGGGCATGTTTCATTGCAGCGATAGCACCTGCTTCATCAACCAATTTCATGATGACACCGCCGTGTACATTACCCAGCCGATTCGCATTTTGTTGCCCCATCAGCAAGCTGAGAGTGACTTTTGAGTGCTCGATTTTCTTTCCATTTTGTTCGGACATATCAAAGCCTTTTAATATAGATGCACCGACATTATAACATTGAAATCAAGACAACAATTCTTCATAGATTGACTTGAGTTGTTGAGCAGAACGATTCCATGTGAAATATTTGACCTGTTCGAAGCCTGCATTTATAAGTTTTTGACGATAATTGGAATCTGTTATTACGTCTTGAATTGCGTTGCTAATCTCATCGACATTGAGTGGGTCAATGAGGATACCTGCATTACCAGCGACTTCGGGTAATGAGGATAGGTTTGAGGTAATAACAGGTGTTCCTGTTGCCATTGCCTCTAGAATCGGTAAACCAAACCCTTCGTATAGTGATGTGATTACTAGGCAATGTGCTCCTGTATAGAGTGTGGGCAAATCTTTATCATCAACAAACCCTAATACATGTACGAAATTCTCTAAGCCTGTCTCTTTGATTGTCTGATACATTTCGTCATCAAGCCAGCCTTTGCCCCCTGCAATTGCGTAATGTATATCATGACCTTTTGCACGTAGTTTTGCCAATGCACGTATCACACGGCTGTAGTTTTTGCGTGGTTGTACTGTTCCAACTGATAGTAGGTAAGTATAGTTGCTCAGTCTATATTTTTCACGCACGGCTTTGATTTTATTCAAATCTTGAATCGGTTTGAAACGTGAATCTACACCACTTAACAATACTGTGACTTTAGCTGGTAGAACATCGTATAAATCAATGAGGTCGTCCTTAGTTGCTGGTGAATCTGCCAAGATATGACTAGCGCGTTTTACAGAACGTGGTACGACCTGATTTAGATAAGCTCGGAGAGATGGTGTTGCGGCATCTGGTACACGAATAAATGACAAATCATGCACAGTCAACAATGTTTTAGTGTGAGGGTATGTAGGTGGCAACACAAAATCTGTTGCGTGATAGAGGTTGATTGAACCTGTAAAAATCTCAACTGGTATAGGCAATCTGGCACGATGCCATAGTCGGGCAAACCACTTAGGTGATATGCGACTTGGCTTCCAATAGAAATTGTTCGATAGGGTAGGGGGAAGGTGTTCAGTTTTTGCGCCTGCTACAAATAGACTATATTGATTTTGATTATCTACATGAGATAGAGCAGAGGTTAACTCGCGGACATAGCGTCCGATACCTCCACCCTGTTCATAAGCTGGTGTGTAATCAATAGCAATACGGTACACGTTAGTCTACGTCGTTGTATGTCCAGTAACGATTGGCAAGGAAGTTCCATACCATGACAACAATAACACCAATAAACTGTGCAATCATCGTGCCAAATTTTTGTTGGTCAAGTAGGGAAGGTGAATAGTCTGCTAAAATCATTTGTACGATTTGCGTGGACAAAACACCAAAGAATGTATAGGACGCTGCAATCCAGATGGTTCTCGCAGTCCAGCCCGATACACTCACAATTGCAAATTGAGTTAATTGCCGACGAATGGAATACGAGCGAGAGTCAGGATAAGTCCAGAGACGATTCCATGTGAAATTACTACATACGGCTAAGATGAAGCCAATCGTTGTTGCTATGGCAACATTAATTGTGAGATTTTCTCCAGCATCACTCACAGGAGGTAGGATTGTTGATTGTAATGAGAATACAGTGCCAAAATCGATTACAAATCCTAGTATGCCCACAAAGGCAAACTTGATAAAACGTTCGACTTCTTTCGCTTTGCTACCACCAACTTTATTGGCTATTTTGATAATTAAACCATCGAGCGGGGTACTGATTTTGCGGTGTTCTGAATTTGCTGTTGTAGTTGAATCTTGAGCAACAACTTGTGACATTTTTACTCCAAGGTGACTGTGTGCCAAACTTGTCTGTTGAGAACGGCAAGTATACCTAATAATAATCCAATATGTAGAAAAAGATTATTGACATATAAGTTATCAAACAAACTATGGACTGCGATATATGTCCATGAACCTAATAAACCAATCCCAACTGAACGCGCAAATAAATCTGGATGTTGTCTTAGTCGCCATGTCACCCATAAGACGACAATCCAAAATATTGAGTAGGCAAGAAAACCAATCATGCCAGTTTCGGCAAGTATATTCAAGTAGTAGTTGTGAGCATGTCCAAGTGGTTCCGTCCAATTGAGTAAACGGTATTGCTCATATACAACCTCGTAATTACCAAGTCCCACTCCAATTATGGGGTGTGCTTCCGCCATATTTATAGCAGCTTGCCAATGTGCTATCCGTTCGACCACGGCATAATTTACAGTTGTAATATCAACACCGCGAATTTCATCAATTGTGATAAAGTCCGTTGCAGCAGTCGTTATGCGATTTATTATGGATTGCGGAATTAGACCTCCTAACCAAAGGGCGAATATCAAAAAGACTGTAGAACTAGCTACAACAATGCTTGTAGATAATTTACGAGGAATTGCAAATGCAATAACTAAGCTGGATATGCCAAAACCCAACCATGCACCGCGACTCCATGATGCAATCAAACCTGCTAACAAGATACCAGTTGCTATGCTGGTGACTAGCAAATAGATTATTGATGAGTTGGCAGGTTTTTCCCGCTTGGCAATACTTCCCATAATATGAACTAATTGGCTATACATACACATAATACTAACTGGCAATGCAATACCCATAAAACCACCAAAGGGATTCGGTTGACCAAATGTTCCGAAAGCCCGAAAGAATTGACCAAGTATTACAAGATGATCCGCACCACTACCGCCAAAAAATATGTATATACCAATGAGGGCATTGCCAACTGCACTTGTTAGAAACGCAAAAATCAACCACTTCCACGTCTTTGTTTCTTGTAATTCAATTTGCCAGACAAATAATGTGATAATGCACCACTTAAGCCATTCTGTCAGCCATGCACTAACTGAGGTGCTACTCCAAATGTTGAAGCCGAATATGATAACAATACCTATAAGTAACTGCAAAAGGATAGAAAAGCTTACTGTTTGGATTTTTGCACGTTTATAGATGTGTTGAATAACCCAAATGCCTAGATAAACAACAAATAATATTTGACCAATATCTAGCGGAAGTGCAAGATTGGACTCAGTGGCAATTAATGTGCGTAGAGGTGATAAAACAAGCAAAAACGTTAAGATGACATGTGGTGAACGGATTGCAAGTTGGATTGTAAGGGCAATAGCCATAGCTGCAATGACTATATGTAAGGGTAGTATTGCCAATAGCAAACTTGCAATGATGCCAATTGCTGATACTAAGGCTATTGATATAGACGTTGGGATATTATGCAAAACTGTCACGTTGCGACGTTTATGACCTTAGAAAAGTATTGAATTGTACGTGTTAATCCATCTTCTAAGCCTACAGTCGGTTGCCAATCCAAAATGGAGTTTGCACGAGTTGTGTCCGGTTTTCGTGTTTGTGGGTCGCCTTCGATACGCAAAGCGTCTTTGTAAACAATTCCTCCAGGATTATCCGAGACCTTATTCACTATTTCTGCAAATTCAAGAATGCTAATCTCTCTCGTTGTCCCTATGTTGACTGGCTCTGAGTAATCACTCTGTAGAAGCCGAACAAGACCTTCCACTAAATCGTCAACATATTGGAAGCAACGTGTTTGAGATCCATCACCATAAACTGTGAGCGGTTCTCCACGAATTGCCTGACCGATGAAATTAGGGACAACACGTCCGTCATCAAGTCGCATTCGCGGACCATAAGTGTTGAAAATACGGACGATACGGGTTTCCATATTATGTTCACGATGATAAGCCATAACAAGAGCTTCTGCGTAACGTTTGGCTTCATCATACACGCCTCGAGGACCGACGGGGTCAACATTACCAGCATAATCTTCGGTTTGTGGATGCACCAGTGGATTGCCATATACTTCTGATGTGGATGCCAGTAAGAACCTAGCGTTTTTTGCCCGTGCTAAACCAAGTGCATTGTGTGTTCCCATTGCTCCAACTTTTAGTGTTTGAATGGGGTATTTGAGATAATCTATTGGGCTAGCTGGTGATGCAAAGTGTAAGACTGCATCAATTTGTCCCGGTACATGAATAAAATTGCTAACGTCATGATAGATAAACTCAAAATTTTGGTTGCCTGCAAGATGAGAAATGTTGTCTTGTGACCCGGTTATTAGATTATCAACAGCAACAACTCTATGACCATCTGCAAGAAACCTATCTCCAAGATGAGACCCTAGAAAACCTGCTCCACCTGTAATTAAGACACGCAACGTATTTGCCTCCACTGTAGTCAAACGCAAGTAGTTTATCATATCAATCGTTAGGCGGATATGCTGTATGCAAATTTATTTATACTGTTACTTTTCCATCCCCATCATCTTTGAGTTTTTGAACTTGACTGGCAAGCTCTTGCTCAAAAATGTCTTGCTCAAGGTCGGTAGTGGTACATATGTAGATGGCACGTAGGTACTTCAAACGTTCGAAAGTGAAGTCAATCATTTCTTGTAACATGATTCGAGCACAATTTTCTAATGGATATCCGTTTGCGCCGACAGATAGTGGTGTGATACCGATCGAGTTAAGTTGAGTTTCCTCGGCAAGTTCTAAGGTACGCCATGTTGCATTAGCTAATTTCCCTCTTGCTGATTCGTCAGCCCATCTAGGTCCAACAGTATGAATGATTGCTTGGTAGGGGAGATTCCCAGCAGATGTGACTATTGCAGAACCAACATCACAATAACCGTTCAGGAATAATGCTTGTACTAGTTCTTCGCCAACTCGTTCATGCCAGTCATCTGGTAGCATAAGATTTGGGGTTGTATCATTCACAACTGCATCAACATCTTGCAATAACAAGTTGTCTTGGACAACATGAATCTTGACTTTATTTACCTTCGCTTTCATGAGTTGTACTCCATTTATCTTAGTCACAGAGTACAGACTTTGTTTAGCTTTAGTCAATAAAACGAATGTTCTTGAGCCCAACACATAAGGCAAGTTGTAGTGCAAAAACAAATGCAAGGTCGTATACAAATACGCTGTTATCAATCAAACCATGGGCAAGTAAATCAGCCATACTTCCCATTAAACCAGCTGTTATAGCGAATAGTAGCTTATCTTTTGTTCTGAATTTGTGAGCAATCTGGAGGCACAGTCGCCAAAATGAGATTTGAATAACAAAAAATAGAATTAATCCACCGAGACCAAGTCGTGTCCAGTAATCTAATATAAAATTGTGTGGATGGGATAAGTCACGATCCCAGATTGCGTCAGGACGAATGTACTGCCCTCTAAATAGGTAGAGAAATTGATCAAGTCCAATGCCTGTGATTGGATAATCTTGAATGATTTCTATAGCACTTTCCCAAACCCTTAGGCGGAAAAAGTTTGTTCCACTAGAAAAGTCCAGAATATTTGCAAATCTTGCTGAAATTTGAGTTAGGATACCGAATCCTATGATGCCTGTGATACTAGTTGCAATGAGAGGTAGGAATGATTTTCGCCCATATATAACTATCAACATAACGATAAGACTTGCTGGGATACCTAGTAGGATGGCTCCGACACTTTGTGTTAGGGCTAAGGCAATTCCCATGATAATCAGTGCAATTGTAGCCACAATTCTACGCCTCTTGTCCGTGAAGATAAGAACAAAACTTAGGGCAAATGGTATTGCACGCCCTAGAATCAGTCCAACATTATTGGGTGAACCATATACACTTGCCAGACGTTTTGCTCCCTCTTCAGCAGTGATAATTGCCTCACCTTGTACATACAGGATTAACCCGATTACTGATACCAATACTGCTCCAAGAATCAGAGAATCGACAAGTTGGATGTACAAGCCTCTTGATGGTCGGATAGACCTTAACATTATGTAGAAAATTGCAGGCTCAATGATAAATTGCCGTAATTCTGTAATGGCTGCATCTATCCGCTGTGTCCAAAGCAGAGACAATATCGCAATACCAACGATACCAGCTACTGCATAATCTATTGTGTGTAAATTATTACTCAGTCGAGAATGGGTAAAGATGGGGTATTCGTGATTTCTGGCTTGTAACTCAATACCGAAATTTGTCAATACCTTTAAAAACCATGCACCAAAAGTGATTATTAAAATTACTTCGACCGTTGGAAATGCAAACGTATACAGCTCAACAGGAAAAACGAAAAACGGTGCCCACAGAACAACTAGAATGAGACCTGTTTCGATGCGTCGGAATATTAGTAGGAACAGGGCAATCGCGGAAATAATCGTAAGGATAAAATTGGGTGATAAATAGAGAATGCCACCTGTGATAATTGCTACTGTGATGTGGATGTCATCGCGCGCAAGAATGGCTGGACGACTTGTTGACCATGTGATTAGCATTGCTAACATAAGCACAACCGATGTGATGCCAGCCAAAATTAGGTTCATTACATCAGATATTGGTTGTTCAATGTTTAATAGCTGTGGTATCAGTGCTGTCCATGGTGTATTAAATATCCCAATAAGTACAACGATTGAAGATATGAAAGTAGCTAAAATCCCCACTGCTATCTGATTATCATAAAGTTGAGAAAGGTCACCTGAACTGACGGCAAATCCAGCAATCGACCATTGATCCCAACCTTTATCAGCGACAACTTTAAGTGTGTGCTCGGTATTTTCTAAATTTTGCGATACAGGAACAATATTGGTTTCTGCGTTAAGTGAGTCGCTACGTAAGAAAATATAAGGATTGCCTAGGTTGTCGATGGGGGTTGCGTTTGCTGGTTCATCATCAATTGATGGGTATAGGAATGCTACGTAGTCACCCTCTCGTAGCAATAGGGAGATATCACGTCCGAAAAAGTCAAATTCAAACTGACTATCTGTTGTTTCAAGCCAGCCAATATCAGCCCCTAACTCACTAAACTCCCAAACACCACTAAATTTTGCATCTGGTGTACGAGGATGGTATAGACCGTTTTGAGGTAGTTCAGGAATATTATAAGACTGTATTGACTCTAACAAAGGGGTCGGTTGATTTTGCTGGTTAAGTAACGCAAAACCCCACTGCGGATTTGATTCTTCTGCCTTTGGTTGCCAATGTTGGAGCATCATTGCTCCTAACCATGGTAACTCACGATGTGTTCTATCTAGTGCTTGAAGTGTGTATTGTATTTGCTGGTCTGCCGATACGCTTCCCCAAATAGATGGCTGACCCTGCCAATTATCTGGTAGTGAATTCCAACCCCAATTGCTAGCCCATAGAGATGTTTTACCATCGTCGTATGAAAGCATGATTTCTCGAAGCGCGATGATTCGGGAAAAGTTAAGTACGGCTTCATCAACAGTTCGTTCTAATGGAGAGCTGGAGAAACCATAAGGTTTACTTGCAATAACATCCATAACATCTTTTGCACCACGACGATACATCATATCGAGGAAGCGAATGTCACTTATGTTTTGCCCTGAGGTCTCTGTTGTGGGAGCGAGTGCTGCAGAGATAATCGTAGCCGACGGGTCAACTTGGTGAATTGCATGGTAGGCTTCAGTTAGTAGGGCAACATAGTCAGTTGGTTGTGGGTCAAGCAACCCCCATGCGTCGTCTAAATTGGGTTCGTCCCAGATTTGATAATAATCTATGACATCACCATAGCGTTGTGCAAATGATGAAGCAAATCGTGCAAATGTTATAGGTGTTTGGGGTGGGGCAGTCTTTGTTACATCCAAATTAGGTGGGTTTATTCGTGCCCATTCAGGGCTATTCATTAGAACAACAACTAATTCTAATTCAGGATACTTAGCGACCGTCGCAATTATAGTATCCCATTTATCCCATATAAAATTGTTTTCCTCAGGTTCGACTTCATCCCAGAATACAAACTGACGTGCCCAAACAATGTTGGATGATTGCATTAGTTGAAGATTCTCGTGCAACTCATCCTCAGAATACTGGTCTAAAGCAACATTTACTCCTAGCCTTGGGACGGCATATGGTAAATTTGCATCATTTGTAGGGTCAACATATCCACGTAACTCAAAATCTCGAATCTGAACTGTTCCCAGAGTTCCGACGAGACTACCACTTAAGGTAAATAAACCTAATAGTAGAATAAACAATTGACGCATTATCGAGTCCAGATTGGGTTACTAGTTCCACCATCAAATGTGACCTGATAGCTAACAGTGGATTGAACATCAACTACCCATAAATCACCCTGATATACAATCGCTATAAACCGTGCGTCAGGACTCCATGAGAAGTCGTTGGCAGATAAACCAAAGTCACTTGTTTTTATACCTGCTTGTGATGGTGGTGGGAAAATAATTCTTTCGTTGCTCCCATCACGGTCAGCCACAACGAGGTCATATTCACCATTGATGCTATTGTATGGTTCACGCGCCTTTAGATAAGCAATATATCCTTCAGAAAATTCGCTGGCGTTAGATGGAATTTCGGGTGAGAACTTCGGTGCTGACCACATACCAACAGCCCCTTTTATCGTTGATGAGAATGTTCCGTTGGCATTTGTGATAGCTACATCAAAAACAGGGCTTGTTTCAGCTGGCTCACTACCAAGTGGATCTCCATGTACAGTCGAGGCAATTAGTGAATTATCAAATGACCATGATAAGGGGGATACCCATGCCCAGAACTGTGAGGTGTTGAAGACCGCATAATCTACTAGTGTTTGTAGCTCATTGGAGTCAAAATCAATAATACCCATTCCATCAGCGCGCACCCATGCAATCTTATCGCCTTGTGGTGACCACTTATAATCTGTACCCCACCAACCATACAGACCTCCGCTTGACTCCGGGATTATTTCTTCTATATCCAATGCGCGACCAGAATTGCGGTCAATCTCCATAATCCATAGATTGTTTAATGCTTTCCATGGTGGTGTGGTTTGACGGGCTTCGCCTGTTGAATATGCAATGGTATCACTGGTGAGTGGTCGCCACTCTGCATACAAGACATCGGTTGGTGTCAGTTTGATTGGTGTTGAATCTTCTAATGTTTCGATCATCCATAATTCGTTGAAGAAATCATCAATATCATTGACTTCAGTCGTATAAAGGAGTGTTGAACCATCCTCTGTTAAATCGTATACCAGTGAGTCGATATTACCGGTTGTTGTGAGTGGTCGTTTGTTGGTTGTATTGCCTTTGATAACCCATGCGTTATTGTTGTTGATATAGCTCAGTGTGCCGACTAGTGCAAGTGGTTCGACATCATTTGATGGACCTATGTAGATGATTTCATCGACTGGCTCTGTTAAAACTGTTGGCTGACTATTGGGTATACGCTCAGCTTCAGTGCCATCTTCAAAGATAATGCGATAGCAGACTTCTTGTACACCATTTTGCCCCGATTGTGCTAACTGCTCTTCTCCAGCTTGGATTCCTTCGTTTGGAACTAATCGTCGTTCAAACGGGATACTTTCTTGCTGGCATTCTTGTGTTTCAGTTACACGTCGTACAGTGATTTTCATTCCATCAGTAATTTGAGTGAAAAGAGGGTGACTTAGACGGTCACTATCACTTAGCTCAACTTCTGCATCGGCAAGAAATTCTTCGACTGTAACATTGGTATTGTATCCAAATGTACGCTCACGACCATCGGAAATGAGAGAGACAATTATGGTGCTCTCTTCGGCTTCTGGCTGGCATCCAACGAGTAAAATTAGGCTGATAAAAAGTAATCCAATGTATTTCTGCATAGTTTATTTTCTTAATGATATTTGGGTGATAACTTATCTTGCATACTGTATATGTTAGATTAATTTCGCTCAAGTACAAATATCTTTGGGTGTAGTCCGCTTAGGTTAATTTGTCTTTGATGAGAGATGAACCAATCCGAAATTTGTACGGATTGCTCAAACAATTGGATTTCGTGAGTTATTGCAATGAATATTCCGTCTATAGTTGCGATACGTGCAGATTCGCTCAAAATGGCGGGGTAGAGCCATTCATTTGTATCATGCGACCCAATATGATGTCCAAAGGGTAAATCGGCATAGAGTACATCAAATGCCTCATCTTGGAATGGGGTTTGTGTTGCATCTCCCAATACTAATGATATGGTGTCAGAGATTTGATTGGGTGGTATATTGATTGAGGCTCGATTGTGCATAGAAATATCATTGTCAATGCCATAAGTATGTGGTCTGCGGGTAGTCGATAGAAGTTGTTCTATTAGAAGTGTTCCTGTACCACTACAGAGATTGATTATCCGTGACTTGTCACGAATGTCAGCAAATGTTGTCATTGCGTAAGCAACTGTTGCATTTAATGCACCGGGTACATTTTCTTTGCGCCATTGCCGTTTTGATAGTGGGTGAGGGGTAGTTCGTATGAGAATTTCCCAACCTGTCTGAGTTTTTGCTTTTGTGAACCGAATAAACAACTCACCTTTTTCATCCTCAGCTAAAGGTAACCCTGTGGCTTGCGATATTTCTTGTTTTATCCGTTTGAAAACTGATGAGTCGGAACCTGCTGCACCAATGCCAAACGATATTGGTGTTTGTCGTTGCCATGATTCAATATTTTCAGTGATGAGGTTACATAGCCGGGTGAAATTCTGATGTCCAAGAATTGCTTTTGGGCGTGGGGTGTAGAAGTGATGTACTTTATAGATTGCAATTATTGACTGGAGTCGATTCAATTCAGCTAGACTACCCTTATAGTTGAACCTTATGAATCCCTCACGAATAACAACAATGGAAGATGAATCAATACCACTAACTGCCTGCAATTCTGTGATAACGATGTCTTCAATGCCGATAATTACTTCTGCTTCAAAAAGATGTGTCATGTATTTGTAGCTTGTTGTATGTATCAGAAAAAGGAGGAAGCCCTCGATTGTAGAGGGCTTCGATTAGGTTCATGCGCTGATTATTTCCAGTCAGGCATACGGTCGTTTGAACCATCAGGTGTAATGCGTAGGACATTGTTACCATCAGGTGTCATAGTGTAGATATTATTTGTACCATTATCATCTCTATCAGAGACAAAAATGATGAAGTTACCATCAGCTGACCATTCGGGCTGAGTTTCACGACTGTTGTCGAATGTAACCTGTGTCAGTCCTGAAGCATCAGCTGGGTTGATGATCCAAATGTCCTCATCTCCTGAGCGTGTTGACGTAAAGGCTAGTAAGCTTTGTTCATTACGATTTAACCATGATGGGTTGAAATCGTTGTTTGTATCAGATGTTAGTGTCAGAATTGGTGTACCATCGTTTGCATTGATGACATAAATGTCTTGATTTCCGGATACGTTCGAGACAAACGCGATAGCTGTACTATCTGGTGACCATGTTGGGTCACTGTCGTTTGCTGTATCTGTCGTGAGCTGTGTTTGTCCACTTCCGTCTGTGTTCATTACAAAGATGTCATTGTCACCTGTGCGGTCAGAAGTAAATGCAATCTTACTACCATCTGGAGACCAGACTGGCTCTGAGTTATTACCGGAGTCTGCTGTCAAACGAGTGACATTGAGTGTATCTATCGCAAGTGTGTAGATGTCTTGTGTTCCATTGTCACGGTCAGATGAGAAAACAATTTGTGAACCATCTGGAGACCATGCTGGATGTCTATCATTTGCGCCATTATTAGTTACATTTACAGGCTCACTTCCATCTGTGTTCATGACGTAAATCTCATTGTTGCCATCACGATTCGAGACAAAGACAATATCGCCAGTAGGAATCGTTGGTTGCTGTACAGGGTCTGACACAGTTACAGTTTGTGTAATGGCATTTGAGCCACCAGCATTGGAGACCGTTTGCGTGACATTGTATGTGCCAGCAACAGCATATACATGTGTTGGGTTTGCGTCTGCTGATGTTGCACTACCATCGCCGAAGTCCCATGTATAGGTGAGGTTGTCGCCTGTAGCAGTAGATGTAAATGCAACAGTCAAGTTTGTTGGTGTGGCTGAGAAACCCGCTACTGGTGCAGCAACTGCTTCGGAAGCTGTTACAGGTTGTGTAATGGCGTTTGAGCCACCAGCGTTAGAGACCGTTTGTGTGACGTTGTATGTGCCAGCAAGCGCATATGTATGTGATGGATTTGCCTCGGTGGATGTGTTGCCATCGCCGAAGTCCCATAGATAGGTGAGGTTGTCGCCTGTCACAGTGGATGTAAATGCAACAGTCAAGTTTGTTGGTGTGGCAGAGAAACCAGCAACCGGAGCGGCAACGGGGTCTGACGCAGTTACAGGTTGTGTAATAGCGTTTGAGCCACTAGCATTGGAGACCGTTTGTGTGACGTTGTATGTGCCAGCAGTTGCATATGTATGAGATGGATTGGCATCAGTAGATGTGTTGCCATCGCCGAAGTCCCATGTATAGGTGAGGTTGTCGCCTGTAGCAGTAGATGTAAATGCAACAGTCAAGTTTGTTGGTGTGGCAGAGAAACCAGCAACCGGAGCGGCAACGGGGTCTGACGCAGTTACAGGTTGTGTAATAGCGTTTGAGCCACTAGCATTGGAGACCGTTTGTGTGACGTTGTATGTGCCAGCAGTTGCATATGTATGTGATGGATTAGCATCGGTGGATGTGTTGCCATCGCCGAAGTCCCACAGATATGTGAGGTTGTCACCTGTCGCAGTGGATGTAAATGCAACAGTGAGGTTTGTTGGTGTGGCAGAGAAACCAGCAACCGGAGCGGCAACAGGGTCGGATGCGGTGACAGGTTGTGTAATGGCGTTTGAGCCACCAGCGTTCGAGACGGTTTGTGTGACATTGTATGTGCCAGCAGTTGCATATGTATGAGATGGATTGGCATCAGTAGATGTGTTGCCATCGCCGAAGTCCCACAGATAGGTGAGGTTGTCGCCTGTCGCAGTGGATGTAAATGCAACAGTCAAGTTTGTTGGTGTGGCAGAGAAACCAGCAACAGGTGAGGCAACAGGATTTACCACACTAATGATTGATGTGATTTCATTTGATCCACCGGGACCAATAGCAGTTAACTTTGCTGTAAAATCACCTATGGAGTTATATGTAAATGTTGGTGAAGTTTCTGTGCTATCTACCACGCCATCGTTTTGATAATCCCATTCATAAGATGTAATGTCACCAATAGATTGATTTGTGAATATAACTGTCAGTGGTGCGGTTCCTGAAATTGGGCTAGCTGAGAATGCGACTGTTGGAGGTTGTTGTACAACAGTTTCGCTGACGTTGATAGTTTCAGTTGCAGTATCTGTGCCAGCACTATTTGACACAGTTAAGGTAACTGTATAACTACCTGCAGTCGAAAATTCAAAAGAGGGGCTATTTTCAGAGCTGTCAACAGTTCCATCCGTTTCAAAATCCCAACTGTAAGTGAGCTCGCTACCTACTGAGGTATTGGTAAATGCAACAGTTAATGGTGCTTCCCCAATTGTTGGACTTGCGTCAAAGTCGGCAACAGGTGGCTCGATAGGGGTAGTTACTGTCACAGTTTTTGTTGAAGTTGTTGAACCACCCGGACCAGCTGCGGTTAGTTGGACTGAATATGTGCCGGGGTCGTTAAATGTGAAACTTGGACTTGCTTCCGTACTATCAGGTTGTTCGTCGTTGTTGAAATCCCATACGTAGCCGGTTGCTTCGCCTGTTGTTGTATTGGTGAATGCAACAGTTAGTGGTGCATCGCCAGTCTCAGGAGTAAACGTAAAGTCGGCTACTGGTGCATCTGGTGGATTAACAGCAGTAACAGTCTGTGACATTTCGTCTTGCCCACCTGGACCAATCACTATGAGACGTATGGTGTATTCGCCGGGCGTAGTAATGACAGTTGTAGGGCTTGTATCAACACTATCCGTGATGTTGTTTCCATCAAAATCCCATAGATATGTTTCGATGTTTCCAGTAGATGTATTGGTCAATTGTAGGGTTATTGGGACTTCACCTGTTTGTGTGGACATATCGAACCCGGCTACAGGTTCTGGTATCTGTGGATTGGTAACGGTCACTTGACGTACTGATGTTGTCTGTCCACCGGGCCCCTGTGCTTCAAGTATGACATTGTATGTTCCGACTTCATTGAACGTATGGCTAGGACTTGTTTGAGTGACTGTGTCAGAATTGTCACCGAAGTTCCATGTATATGATGTAGTATTTCCTGTTGTTGTGTTAGTAAAGTTTACTGTTAAAGGTGCTTCTCCACTATTTGGTGAAACTGTAAAGTTTGCTACTGGTGCAGAAGGACTCTTGACATTGATTTGTCTAGTAACATTGCTAGTCCCACCAGGACCATTCACAGTTAGTCTAACGGTATACAAACCGGGTGTGTTAAAGGTGTGTGATGGATTGCGTTGGTTAGAATTACCGCCGTCGCCAAAATTCCAACTGTTTGTGTCTATTTGCCCCTGTGACAGATTAGTGAATTTGACAACAAGAGGTGCATTACCTGAAGTTATGTCCTGAGTAAATCCTGCGATAGGACGAGGTATGTTAGGCGTATTGGTTGGTACAGGTGTTGGATCTTGATTCTGTACACGAATGTTGCTGACAACTGTCGATAACTCACTTCCATCACGTAAAAATACACGAAGTCGAACTTGGTAATTGCCATCTGGTACGGCTGATGTTGTTGTATTCCAAACGCCCAATACACTATTCAATACTGTTGTTTGAACAACGCCTGTGATTGGAAACCATAGATTGTTTGGGTTTGGCTCTGGTCCGAATTCTACACGATATTGTAGAAATTCAGGGTGGATTGCCGAACCAAGTATTTGTGTATTCCCTGAGATGATATTGTTGGGCAGAGGTGATAGGATGAGAATACTTGTTGGAAGGTTCGTTGATGTTGGTATTGGGTTGCTTGTCGGCGGTAACTGTACAGCGTTTGTTACCTGTTGTGGTAGTGTTGGTAGAGGGATGGAAGTTACTGCTACAGATGTTGAGGCACTTCCCGTCGGTAGTAGCGTGCGTGTTGGTGCTGCGCCTGTGTTTGTGGGTGCATTTGTAATTTCTACTTGGTCGCTTTCTGGTGCGCCAAGGTTACATGCACTGATAAATAGAATGGTTGTGGCGAGTATGACTAGTAGTAGCCAAGATCGCTTTATGATTTGATTGAGTTTCATGAATTTTCTCGCTTTGGTTTAAATACTTTTTTTAATTATACTTGAGATTAAGAATGATAACCTGACGACAAGTATGCGGTTAGGTTGTTTGTTGGATCTAGTTATGAAATGAGAAGGTCAGTATGAAAATTTTAATCGTGGATGATGAACAAGCTATTCGTGAAGCTTTAGGACGTAAGTTGCGTCGTGAGGGTTTTGAGGTTGCACTCTGTAGCGATGGGGCAGAAGGATTGCGTGCATTTCATTCTGAACATCCGGATCTTGTGATTTTGGATATTGTGATGGGAGGTATGGATGGGCTGACTGTTTGCCGCCGTATTCGAGAATTGGCAGATACACCTATAATGATGCTTTCTGCTCAAGCAATTACTGAAGATGATGTTATTGAAGGCTTAAATGCTGGTGCTGATGAGTATTTAATTAAACCTGTTAGACTAAATGAGTTCGTTGCAAGAGTGCGAGCTATATTGCGGCGGTCACAGATTTCATCTTCAGATATTGATCAAAATTATGATGATGGCTATTTGAGTGTAGATTTACATCGACGACATGTATATGTAGATGGTATGAAAGTTCATCTGACACCAACTGAATTTAAGCTGTTAGCAGTACTTATGGAGAATGCGGGTCGTGTTGTGTCCCAGCGAGATTTGTTAGAACAAGTCTGGGGGCGTGAATATATTGATGATGTGTATTATCCGCGTGTATATATCAGCCAGTTACGCCGAAAGATTGAACCTGATGCGAGTAATCCAATCTATATTTTAACGGAACATCGAGTTGGCTATCGTTTTGAACGTCGCCTAAGTTCAGACTGAGTTGATGGCAACGGATGGAGATCTTACGAATACTAGCTTTGCTTCTCAATAGTCTAACTTTGCCATTATCGCTAGCATTTTTGATTATTCTATTGTGGTTTGATAGTGGTAGATCGTCGATTCAGTCTTTTTCGCTGTTTTTATTTTTGGTGATATTTTGGCATGGTTCGACTTTGTTGGCGGAAGTATTGCGTGTTGTTGATCCGCAATCTGAATTGTTGTTTCTGTTTACAATAGTAAGCGATATTGGGCTTGCTGGTGCTTCTGTTGGATTGTATGTTTTTGTAACTTCATTGATTGTCGCGCATACACGTTTACTTCGTTTTTTGGCTTTTTCCAGCCTTAGTATTGTTGTGATTAATAACATCATTATTTTGCGCCCACTATGGGATGACTTCGCTTATCAGTTTGATGCCAATGCACCAGCTGTAGGTGTATCTGCGTTGTATTTTCTGCTCTTTGATGTTGTGTCTTTATATCTGGTTTTTCGTTATCGCCGGAAGATATATTCTCGTAGTTTAGTGTTTGGGTTGTCTCTGTTTATTGTTGGTCAAGGTTTGTCGTTCTTGAATCCACAGCTTGGTATCTCGTCTTTTGGCTTATTGTTGAGTGGTTTAAGCGTTCTTATTGCTAGTTTTTCGATTATTCAAATAGAACTGATTGAGCCTCTAGGTGAGCGAATATCACAAGTGGAGGCGATTCAACAGATCAGTGTTTCTATTATGCAAAGAAGTACATTGGAGTTTGTTGTTAGCGAGGCAACGGAGGCTGTTGTTGAATGGTTAGATGCTAGTGCCGCTGTTGTTTATCTAGTTGGTGCGAATGGAACATTAGAATTAGCCTCTCAATATGCTGTTCCAGATGGAATGTTAAATGTGACCGAAAATCAAGGTGTTGTAAGACAAACTCTGACAAATAAAGAATCTATTTTACTTGAAAATTACGTCCGTGATTGGAATGGTCAATCTGATTTTGTCTTTGAAACAGAGACTGTTGGGTCGGTTATGAGTGTTCCTTTGTTCGCTCAAAATGATATTGTTGGTGTGTTGTTGGTTATTTCTGGCAAGCGTAATAAATTGTTTGATATACGTGATTTGGATTTACTTGGTCAACTATCAGGACAGGTCGCTGTAGCAATTTCGCATAGTCAGCTGTATGAACATGTTGCCCGTTCACATGCACAATTACATACTGTTTTAGAGAGTACATATAACCCTGTTATAGCTGTTGGCAAAGACTTAAAGATTATATTTTGCAATCCAAGTGCAAAAAACTTAATCTACAGTATTGTTGGAGAAAAAGAAGGTAATAGAATTATTTATGGGGATGCCACTATACCGCATATATACTTGCCAAATACAATCAGAGAATTCGTAACAGCTATAAGAAAAGAAGGAACTTACACCTATGAATATGATTTTAGTAAATATAGTTATATTTGTAGAATAGCTCCTCTACAATCAACCCAAACTGATGGTTGGGTAGCAGTTCTTAATGATATTACAAAGTTACGTGAGCTTGATCGTATGAAGAGTGAGATGGTGAGGATGACAAGCCATGACTTGAAGAATCCAATTCAGGCAACTGTAGCCAACTTGGATTTATTACGAGAAGACGTTAGTAAAGATAATACGGAAGCAATTGAATCTATTGTAGCTATTGAAAAACAGATTGATAAGATGTCAAGAATTATAGGTGGTATACTTGACCTTGAGCGATTAGAAATTTCGCATAGTGAGTATCGCGAATATGTTAGTATCTTCGATCTATTAACACAGATTCTTGAAGAAGTTACAGATTATGCAGACGATAGTGACATTACTTTGATTTCTGAATTTCAATCATTACATCATATTAGCCTATTAGGTGACTCCGAACAGTTAAGAAGAGCTTTTGTAAATTTAGTAGAAAATGCAATCAAATTTACACCAAGTGGCGGCAGAGTATGGATTGAAGGTGATATATTATCTAATTCTAAGATTACTATCAAAGTGAGGGATACAGGTGTAGGTATTCCTGTAGAAATAGAAGATCGAATTTTTGAAAGATTTTTCAGAGGTCAACAAAATAAGTTTGAACATGTTAGTGGTAGTGGATTAGGTCTAAGTTTTGTAAAATCTATCATTGAACGGCATGGCGGTAATATTGTTCTTGATCGGTCAGTTGATATAGGTAGTTGTTTTGTCGTTACTTTGGTTTACAGAAAATAGTTCGTATAGTCAGGATTAACATATGAAGTTTATCATCATTGCAACCATATTCCTTTTACAAGTAATTATCGCATTTGGACAAGACTCAACACCAACAGAAGCTCCATCTAAAACTCCAACAAATATCCCAGCAGAAAATACATCTAACGCAACTACCGAATCTGAACTAGCAAGAACAACAGAAATTACAAATCCTTTTACACAAGAAGATTTGGAACTTATCGTTGGTAATGTACAACGACCAAATGGAATAGCTTGGTATGAAGGAGAACTTTACACAGTCTGCAACGGGGATTGGACACTCTATAGAATTAACGATACAACTGGAGATACCATAACCTTTGTTTTTGGAGTAAAGAATGGAAACCATCTCATAGCAGAATCTACAGATACGGGATTCGACTTATGGATTCCGGATGGTGATAGTGACACATTATGGAAAGTAGACCATAATCGGTCCGCACCAGTTAGTGTCAATAATAACCTAGTCTCTCCATGGGGAATTATCAGAGTTAGTAACGATAGCTTTCTTATTACAAGTTCAAAAGGTAACTCAATTTTAGAAATTTCAGAAACTGGTGTTACTGAAGAAGTATTCACTGGACTACGTTCGCCGACAGGAATAGCAAAAGATAACTCATACATTTATTTTGCCAATGGGGGGAGTGCCAGACGAGGTATTGAATGGTTTGAAATACTAGAGGATGGAACATATTCTGAACCTCAGCCTTTAGTATCAGGTCTACAAAATACCACAAATGTAGTTATGGGAAATGACGGGTATTTATATTTTGGGTATGCTCTTGGAACTAGAGGAGTTGTAGGACGTGTTTTACCATCTAATTGCCAAGAAGATGGTTGTAGTAATGAAGATGTTGAAATTGTAATCTTCTCTGATATTCCAGCACCAATTGCTGGTATGACTATATCAGACGACATGCGTCTATTTTTACATAGCCGATACCGTCCTGAAATTTATTGGGTACAACTCCCAACATCATAAATTTACCACCGTAGGTGTTTTGATTACTCTGTTATTGACCCAGAGGTTCAGCTAATAGCAATCCAATCAGAGCAACCAAAACACCTCCATTTCTGAGAATAGTATGGATAACTTCAATCACCTGAGAGCCACTCCCAATATTAATCAGCTCCAGAATAAACCCTAGTACTATTAAAATAATACCAATTACTGCTGGTAATCCTCGGCGACGTGCTAATAGGGTAGATAAACGTTCAAGAAATTTTATGAGAAATTGCGACGCATCTAGTCTTTTTATCATTAGATAATCTCATTTATTAGATATTCTTTATAGTGATTATATAACTTTTTAGGGATATTGATGCTTAACAACCAACCGACATCATTAGTTGACTCATTAACAACATAACCATATTGATGAAGATTAGAATAATCATTCCCTTTATTATATGGGATGAGAATGTCTAAGATTACTTTGTTCTGTTCCAACACATCAGCAATAACTATAGCTAATTCATCAAGCCCTGTACCACTCTTAGCTGAGATTGATACTTGAGACACATAATTGTCAATCGGTGTTATAGATGGAGCATTATCATTAAGTTGATCTATCTTATTGAAAACCAATATACGTGGCATTTCTGAAGCATCAATCTCAGCTAATGTGTCTTCGACGGCTTCAATATGCTGTATAGCATTAGGATGACTAACGTCAACAATATGAAGAATAACATCTGCTTCGACAATTTCTTCTAATGTAGCACGAAAAGCCGCAATGAGTGTTGTTGGTAATTTTTGTATAAAACCGACAGTATCGGACAACAAGACTTCAGTATGATTTGGAAGTTCAATACGACGTGTTGTTGGGTCTAATGTTGCAAACAACTCATCCGCCGCATATACACTAGAATCAGATAAAATATTAATCAAAGTTGATTTGCCAGCATTAGTGTATCCCACTAGTGCTATCAATGGTAAGCCTGACTGTTTGCGCCGATTTCTATGTAAGCTTCGATGTGACCGAACCTGTTCTAAATCAGATTTTAATTTCGTTATTTTTCGGCTAATTTCACGACGATCGACTTCCAGCTGTGTTTCACCCGGTCCACGTAATCCAACACCTCCCGATCCACCTCTAGCACCACCACCTCCAGCTTGACGGGCCAAATGAGTCCATTGTCGAGTTAAGCGGGGTAGGCGATATTCATACTGTGCAAGTTCAACTTGTAATGCACCTTCGCGTGTTCTTGCATTTTGTGCAAAAATATCCAAAATGAGTGCTGACCGATCAAGTAACCGAATTTTGTCACCTAATCGTTTTTCAAGTTCGCGTTGATGACGAGGGGATAGCTCATCATCAAAGATGACAACTGAAGCATCAAGATGATTGATTTGCTCGCTGATTTCTTCAAGCTTTCCTGAACCTACAAAAGTTGCTGAATTTATTTGTTTGATGTTCTGATAAGTTTGACCGACAACTTCAATTCCAGCAGTCTTTGCAAGCAAGGATAACTCTTCGAGAGAATCTTCGACGGATAATAAAGAGTCTTCTTGATATATACTGACACCAACAAGATAGGCACGTTCTATATCTTGACCCTGAATATATTGATATTTTGACATATTTTACTTTACTACAAACTATTCTTATACCAGTTTTTTAATCGATTTATAGCTTCGTCTAGTTGTTCATCAGCAATACTCACTGTAATCCTGACAAACCCATTACCCAAAGGTCCATATGCTGACCCTGGTGCTAATGATACATGAGCCTCTTGTAATACTTTTTCCACAAATGTGACATCATCCGTTCCAAACTCTGAAGGAATTCTAGCCCAAATATACAGTGTAGCATTAGGCAGAGAAGCACTCATGCCAATTTCACTTAATGATGCGAATAATTTGTCTCGGCGTTGCTGATATACTTTGTTCCTCGTGTCAATCCAACTCTGTGGAATTGTATCTAAAGCTACGCTTGCAGACTCGTAAATCGCTTTAAAGTGCCCGCTATCTATATTGCTCTTTACCTTAAGTAGGTATCTTAATGCCATTGGATTACCAACAACCGCACCAATTCTCCAGCCCGCCATATTAAACGTTTTCGAGAATGAGAAAAATTCTACTGCGGACTCTTTCGCATTGGGCAACTCTAAGAGACTGCAAGCACTGTAATTATCGAACGTTACGTCAACATAAGGGTTATCACTAACGAGAAGAATATCGTATGTATCACATATAGCTTGTAGTTCACGATAAAAATCTAACGATGCTACAGCACCAGTGGGATTATTCGGATAGCTAACCCATAATATCTTTGCTTGTTGTAATGTATCACGAGGTATTGCGGAAATATCCAGCATGTAATCACTATCCATCGGCACATATACTACTTGACCACCAGCCAGTTGCGTTGCCATTGCATATGATGGATACCCAAGGCTTGGTACAAGCGCAATATCGCCATGATCAATATATGCCATTGTCAGATTAACAATGCCTTCCTTTGTACCAATGAGAGGCAAAACCTCAGTGTCGGGGTTAAGTGTTACGCCAAACCGTTTTTGATAATACCTAGCAACAGCTTCTCGATAACTGGCAATTCCTCTATATCCTGAATACCCATGATTATTATCTAAGGAGGCATGGTGTTTCAGCGCATCAATAACATTAGAAGCCGGTGGCAGGTCTGGATTACCGATGTCTAATCGAATTACATCAATACCCTTTGCTTGTAGTTCTTGAATATTCGCGCCTATTTGGGCAAATACATAGGTAGGTAAATTTTCAAGTCGTTTCGCAATTTTGGGCATCTTACTTTATCTTTTCAGGTAGAGGACGTATAGGTGTCTGAATGAAATCATCATTTATCGATTGTAATGATGCTTCCATCGATTGTAATGCGCGTGTTGCATACATTTCTTTACGCTTACGTTTATCTTTGACCTTAGTTGATAGAGGTGGAATAATGCCAAAATTTGCTTTCATCGGCTGAAAATGCTTCGGCTCACTATGTGTTACATAATGACATAAAGCTCCTAACATTGTGTCAAGTGGTGGTATCCATTCTGAGAGTCCATATAGCTTGCGCGACAAGTTAATTGCTGCTACGAGACCTGTTGCGACATTTCCAACATACCCCTCAACACCCGTAATTTGACCACCAAAATACAAGTTAGATTGTAATTTAAACTGCATGGTGGGATTTAGTAATATAGGGGAATTAATAAAGGTATTCCTGTGCATCTGTCCCATCCGAATAAACTCCGCATTCTCAAGTCCCGGAATAAGTTGAAGGATTTCTTTTTGTTGTCCCCAACGAATATTCGTTTGAAAACCTACTATGTTGTATAAACTGGCAGCAAGGTTATCTTGCCTTAACTGCACTACAGCATATGGGCGTTTATTTGTATGCGGGTCGAAAATACCCACGGGGCGCATTGGTCCGAAAGATAAGGTGTTATCCCCCCGTTTTGCAAGCTGTTCAATTGGAATACAGCCTTCAAAGAAGTTTGGGTCTTCTCGTTCAAAATCTCGAAGTTCTATTGTTTCGGCATTCTTTAATGCGTCTACGAAACGAGTGTATTGAACTTCATCCATCGGGCAGTTGATGTAATCACCTGTTTCATTATCACCACGGTCATAGCGGTTAGCATGAAAAGCAATACCCATATCAATACTATCAGCAACAACAATAGGTGATATTGCGTCATAGAAGTATAGATAATCTTGACCACTTAATTGTGCAATTTGTTCTGCAAGGGCAGGGGATGTTAATGGTCCTGTCGCAACAATTGTTGGGGTATCGAAATCTAATTGAGTCACTTCTTCACGAACAACAGTAATATAAGGGTGGTTTTCAATAGCTGTTGTCACTTCTTGAGCAAATGCTTCGCGGTCAACGGCGAGTGCTCCCCCTGCTGGAACAGCGGTTTTCTCAGCACATTGAATCAATAAAGAACGTAACATTCTCAACTCATTTTGGAGTAGTCCTGTTGCACGGTCATACAACTTTGATCCAAGAGAATTGCTACAAACTAACTCACCCAAGCGATTGCTAACATGCGCTCCTGTTGTTTTCTCCGGACGCATTTCATATAATGTGACTTGATGTCCTCGCTCAGCCAATTGCCATGCGGCTTCTGTTCCTGCTAAGCCACCACCGATTACAGTGACACGTTTCATGTTTTACTCCATCAACTTACTTACATACTTTGAATAACAATTGAAGCGTTTTGTCCGCCTAAACCAAAACTATTGGACATTACTAGATTCACATCAGGAGCATCGCGGGCAATGTTCGGAACATAGTCTAAATCACAATCGGGGTCAGGCGTTTCATAATTTACAGTAGGATGTATGACTTTATCTTTTAATGTCATGATACATACTGAAAGCTCCAAAGCACCACAACCTGCCATAGCATGACCTATCATGCTCTTGGTAGAACTGACAGGTACATTATACGCATACTCTCCAAAAATATGTTTTATTGCTAATGTCTCAATTCTATCATTTGCCTGAGTGGAAGTCCCATGTGCATTAATATATTGAATATCTTGTGAGTTTACTTTAGCATCATCTAATGCCCACTGCATTGCACGTTGTGCTCCGGCACCATCAGGATTAGGTGCGGCAACATGATACGCATCCGACGAACTTGCATATCCTAATATCTCGGCATAAATCTCGGCATCACGAGCGAGTGCATGTTCTAAGCTTTCAATAACAAAAACAGCACCACCCTCGCCAAGTACAAATCCAGACCTATTTTTATCGAAAGGACGACTAGCGACATCAGGAGTGTCATTAAAGTCTCGCGTCAGAGCTCGAGTTGCACTAAAACCAGCCAATATATAATCAAACATTACGGCATCAATTGCACCAGCAATTGCAACATCACACTTACCCAATTGAATTAAATCGCGCGCTTCGCCAACTGCTTGGACTCCTGTTGCACATGCAACTGATGGTGTGATGAATGGTCCCAATGCTCCCATTGCTTTGCTAACATAATGACAGGGCATATTAGGTAACGAGTTGATTAAACTAAGAGGATTTGCGCGTTTGTAGTTGGACTCTCTCCAAGTATGAATTCCGGCTTCACCAACTTCGTAACTCCCTAAAGTCGTTCCTATGATAGTAGCAACTCGTTCACCTATATCTGTTAACGATGTTGTAGATAAACCAGCATCAATCACAGCCTCATGTGCCGCGACTAAGGCAAATTGTGATGAACGTCCCATACGTCTTGCTTCTTTAGCAGGGATATAATTAGATGAATCAAAGCCAACAACTTCACCACCAATTTTGACATCAACATGATCTACATCGATATTTTGTAGATGACGAATACCTGATTTACCGTTCTTTATAGACTCCCAAAATTCTGCCTTGTTACCAAGAGGAGAGACTAGTCCAACCCCAGAGATTACAACTCGTTTTAATCCATTATGTGTTAATTTCATTTATTTTCCTCTAGTTGAGAGATTTTCGGCAAACTGGCTATAGTGTCGCCGATGGATTCAATGACACCTGATTCTACAGCTGTATGCGCTTGCTTTACAGCATTCTTGATGCCAACCGCAGAATTTTGCCCATGTCCAATAATTAATACGCCATTTACCCCCAGAAGTGGTGCGCCACCTACTTCGGCTGTATCGACTTTCTGTCGAATGCGGTTAAAGGCTGGTCGCGCTAACAATCCGCCTAAGGATGTAACCATACCAGATTGTATCTCGTCTCGAATTAAGTTCCCCACATATCTTGCTGTTGCTTCAAACATCTTGAGTACAATATTGCCAACGAAACCATCCATCAAAATTACATCAGCTTTAGCAGTCATTAATTCTGCAGGTTCTATATTGCCGACAAAGTTAACTGGTGTTTTATTGAGGATAGATGCCGTATCACGAATTAAATTATTACCTTTTGTATCCTCTTCACCATTAGATAATAGGGCAACTTTTGGCGAGGAATACTTCAAGACACGTTCCGCATAGATACTACCCATAACTGCAAATTGTTGCATCCATTCTGGTTTAGCATCTGCATTAGCTCCAACGTCCAAAAATATCATTTTATGGTCATATACAGGAAAGAGAGCGGTTAACACAGGACGTTTAACACCTGATATACGCCTTACTGTTTTAAGTGTTGCAATTGCATGTGCTGCTCCAGTGTTACCCATTGTGACAAACGCATCAACATCACCGTTTTTGACAGCATTAAGTGCTACGTGCATTGATGAATGCTTTTTAGAATTCAACACATCAGATGGTTTGTCATCCATATCAATATGTTCTGCTGCGTGGAGAATTTCAATCTTACAATTACTAGTATCGTGTTTGTCTAGTTCTGCTTGTATAACATTCTTGTCTCCAACAAACACAATTGTATCTTTAAACTCGTTTGCAGCGAGAATCCCGCCTGCGATATCATTTACTGGATATGTATCTGTACCCATTGCATCAACTGCTATATGCATGTACAACCCTTTTTTACCGAATCAAACTCTAAAATCTGAATGTATGATAGCTGGCACAAGATGTCTTGGCAATTGCATATGTTTATATAGAGTATAAAAGGATTGACATCCCAATAATATTGTTTATACTAAACTTCGCACTATTAAAGCCCTGATGGCGGAACTGGCAGACGCGCACGGTTGAGGGCCGTGTCCTTAACGGGGTGGAGGTTCGAGTCCTCTTCAGGGCAAAAAGCTCACTTTACAAAGTGAGCTTTTTTGTTGCGTATTTTCTGATGTGGATGTACACTCCGGTTTATATGATACACTGACACAAACACATTACTCTCGACACACAAGGATACTTATCATGAGTAATCAGACTACTGTCGCTTTGCAAGACGCATTTGATTTAATTGAAGAAAATCAATTGGCGGAAGCTCGAGAAATATTAAAGCCTCTATTAGAATCTGAACCAAATAATCCTACAGTTTGGTGGGTCTATGCTCATGCTGTTGAAGATGGTGATGAGGGTATAAGGGCTTTAGATAAAGTTTTGGAATTAGATCCCACTTATCCAGATGCAACCGAACTAAAATCTCAGATATCGAATACGAAGATAGATAATTATGATGATTTAGATTTTGAAGAAGACTCTACCAAGCAGAAAGTGGAGTCACGTCAGAATCCGTTGCGCAACATACTTTTAATTATTGTTGTTGTAATTATAGCGTTATTTGCTGGGCTTTTTGTATTGAGTCAGGGTGGCGGAGGAAACGACACACCAACAGAAGTAGCAAACCAACCGACAACTTTACCAACAGCTGATATTCAGATTATTACTAACACTAGCGCAACTATTGAAAGTGCCGAACCAACAATTACAGTCTCATCAGCTAATAACACGGAAACTCCAATTCCTACATCAGAATCGACGGAACTGCCTGATTCGGCTTCCTATGTGGATGAATTGTTAGAAAACCTCAGTAACTATAACGTTACAACAGATGACATTAGTACAAGCACTACAACTCTTGGTGAGACAGTTATTGTCCGAATCTGCGCCATATTAGGCGCGGAATCAAGTATAAGATTAAATGATACCATGAGTACATTTGTCCAAATACAGACTTCACTACCTGAGAGTGCCGAAGGTGTAGCCGTTACGTTAATTGACTGTAATGAGCCAGAATCAATAGCTAGAATTATTGGTGTTGAGAAGTCTATACTTCAATCATTTGCCAATGAAGAAATTGAACTAAAAGATTTCCAGCGTCAGTGGCAACCACTTCAGTTAAGATAGGATATCTGATCGCTCGATGGGTGCAACAGGTAGCCTTACTATAAAGGTTGCACCCTGACCGACGACACTTTTGACATCAAGCGAGCCTTGATGATTTTCAATTATTCCATAACTAATGAACAACCCTAAACCTGTACCATCTTCTTTTGTGGATACAAAAGGTTCGAATATTTTGTCAATCATACTTTCAGGAATTCCCGTTCCAGTATCAGCAAATTCAAGAACAATCTCATCTTGGTCTATAGTGCCTGTAATTGATAATGTACCTCCATCAGGCATTGCCGCAGTAGCATTTATAATGATGTTCAAAAATACCTGCTCAATTTGATCACGGTTTGCATAGATGAGGGGTAGGGTAGGGAGTGTGAAGTCAACATTAACCTTTGCATATTCTAGGTATTTTTTACTAAGAGAGATCACATTTTCGATGACATCATTTAATACAACACTTTCGATATCGGGTTGATTTGAGTTATCTTTCCCAGTAAATTCCAATAATCTCCGAACAATGCGACTTATCCGTTCAACACTTTTTAGTGTTTCTTCAATATCTTTTTGGACAATAGGAACATTTTGTTCTACATCCTCCAACATATGCTCTAAATTAATTCGCAGTGGAAACAGTGGATTGTTAATTTCGTGAGCAATTCCAGCGGATAATCTACCAATAGATGCTAATTTTTCGGAGCGTACTAATAGTTGTTGTGCTGATCGAAGTTCTGCTGTACGTTCCTCAACCATATCCTCTAAATGTATTGCGTATCTTGTTTTAAGTTCATATAACTCTGCATTCCGGATTGCAAGTGTAACTTGCCTGCTAATACCTTGAAAAAGCCGTTCTTGATTTGGGGAATATGGTTGCCTATTAAGTATTCCTAGAAGACCATGTGTTTCTCCATTTGACTCCAAACGTGATATCATCCCATAGTTACAATCATCAATTCGAATTAAAGGTGAATCTTCAGACCAAAGAATTACGCCGGATGAATCTTGCAATATGTCATCTATGATTGTCTCTGTCAGGTAATCATCAGATGTTATTACCCCATTTTTCCTACCAATTAGAGTAGATAATGGCAAACCACTATCATCAAGACGACAAATAATTGCAGTTTCGCTAGATAGAAGATCTGTCACTAGATATAACACTAACTCAAGTAGCTCGGTCACGTTCAAATGATGCTTTAGTTCTTCACTGAGTCGAAGAAGAGCTTCCAAATCTTGTGTTTTACTTTTCAGTTCATCTTTAAGTCTTTGAGCATCAATTTTGCTTTTCGTCCGTGCAATTAACTCACGTGGGTTAAAAGGTTTAGCAATATAGTCATCTGCTCCAAGTCCAAGACCATATTCAATATCATCAGGTGTATTTTTAGCTGTAATAATTATTGTTGGTATATTACTGGTGCGCTCTTCTTGTCGCAGTATCTCAAGTACCTCGAAGCCATTAAGTTTCGGCATCATAACATCAAGTAGAATTAAATCAGGAACAGTCCGATTGCATAACTCGATCGCCTGCTCACCATCATATGCAGATATAACTTCATAACCTTCGCGTTCTAACAAACGTGTTAGCATACTCACTGCCGGAATATGGTCATCAACAACTAATACCAATGGAGGATTACTAATTGACATAAGTCTACACCTCTTAAAGAATTATCAGTAGCAACTTAGCTTGATTTGCTCTAAGATAAGTATATCTCTAAAATTGCTAAGAATAATTGACAATGCAAAATTCATCAGATGAAATATCTTCATCATATGTCCAATCAGTTCTATGGGGTCTCATTTGGGGCATATTGTTAGCGTTTTCGTTTATAGTAGGTTTTGTTTTCAATGATTTATTTGTAAACACAACTGATAAACAGACTGCTTCAGCCAACTTTAGTAATGACGGCAATTATTTCATCTTAAAAGAAGTTAGTCATTTGCTCAATGAAGTATATTTGCGACCATTACCAGATGCAACAACACTCGAATATGGTGCTATCTATGGAATGATTGAGACACTCGGCGATGATGTAACTTATTTCATTGAACCTCCAGTTGCACGTAGCGAATCGCAGGCACTTGCTGGAACCTATGGTGGTATTGGTGTCTTAGTTAATCGCTTGGAATCAGGGGGATTCGCTTTATTTCCGTTTGAAGAAGGGCCAGCTAGTGATGTTGGTGTTCGAGATCATGATATTCTATTGAGCATTAATGATATTGAGGTGACTACAGAATTTTCTGTGGATGAAATTGACCAATTGTTACGTGGTGAGGTGAATGGTGAAAATGGGGTCGCAATATCAGTTACCAATGTGAGTGATGACATTGTTCGCAGTTACTCCATTGCGTTTGATGTTATAAATGTGCCATCTGTAATTTCACGTTTTACAATTGAAGACTCTAATATTGCCTATATCCAAATACAGAAATTCACAAGTCGAACTCCTGATGAACTACGCGACGAATTAAACCAACTCCGTGCTAATGATGTTTCTGCATTGGTATTGGACTTGAGGAACAATAGTGGTGGGTTATTAGTTGAATCTATCGAGGTGGCGAATATGTTCATAGACAGTGGTGTAATTTTGACACAAGTGTCGCGGGATGAAACAGAAGTTTTTGAGGCTAATGCAGGCAGTATTCTATCAAATATTCCAATTGCTATTATTGTAAACCAGAGAACCGCCAGCGCTGCGGAATTAGTTGCAGGAGCGTTACGTGATAATGGGATTGGCATATTGTTTGGGCAAAAGACATTTGGCAAGGGAACGGTACAACAGATATTCCCGCTAAGTGATGGTTCTTCAATTCACATTACATCGGCTGAGTGGCTATTACCTAATAATCACTCTCTCTCAGAGGCTGGTCTAGAACCTGATTTTCCAATTATTCCAGACGAAAACGGACGTGATGTAGAATTTGCTGAGGCTGTTCGTTACTTGCAATCTATTACGAATAAACAAGACAAATGAAAGACAATTGAACATATGGCTGGACGGAAAATTATAACCAAAAACCGCAAAGCGCATCACAACTATAGTATTGGCGATCGTTATGATGCTGGTATTGTGCTAATGGGCTCTGAAATCAAATCGATTCGTGGAAATCGGATTAATATCGCAGATGGGTTCATACAGGAGAAGAATAGTGAGCTTTGGTTAATGAATGTTCACATTGCTACATATCAACAAGCAAAGCACTTTGGACATTCAGATCCAAGAAGACCTCGTAAATTATTGTTACATCGACGTGAAATAAACCGCATCATGACAAAATTACGGGATAATGGCATTACTGCCGTCCCATTACAAGTATACCTTGAACGTGGAAGGGCAAAAGTGGAAATTGGTATCGCCAGAGGTAAAAAGAAATATGACAAGCGTGCTGATCTTGCTAAGCGTGATGCTCAACGGCAAATTGACCGTGCATTGAAGGAACGATAGTTGACTAATAACAAATTTCCCAGCTCAATTCGAGAGATTAATGATTTAGATAAAGATGCTAAAGAAAGTATATATAGAACACTTATTCCTGATTGGATATATAGGGATATAGGAATTGACAATAAAACACTTACAAAGAATGGGCATCGAGTTGTAAGTTTTAGATATCCACAAGGTAGCCGTGCACTTGAGATTACAGTAAAAAACGAAGCTAAAGATATTGATCCCGTTATGTATCTTCATCTAGCCGATACCTTCACTAATCAACTTCTTGTCTTACTTGTTCAAGTCAATGATCCGACTGCACCAAGGTTCAATACAGACAGAGATGAAGAGGGGAATATAACAAACTTTGGGACAGTAGGGCGCAATATACCAGCTGAACTGGCAGCAATGGAATATGGTTTAGCACCAGGGCAAATTCGCCCTGGATTGCGTAGCTTCCGTAGAACGGTTCCAATTTTCGAAGAATTTGTTGCTAATATGGGGCATGACTTGTTTTTTATTGAACCACTTGCATATCATAATGCTATTGTCTTCGAGCGATATGGTTTCAATTACCTCCGAGGTTTAAATGAAATGCGACATATTGATACTCAGTTTCGACCAGATGGTGAGTATTTTCAGCGGTTAAATGATAATAATCCATTTAGAACAAGTTCGGCATGGAGATCAATTCGAGGTCGTTCGTGGGCGATTCATGATGGGATTCTTGGTCATCCATTCACCGGCTTTCAGATGTATAAACGCATTGGAAAAGATTCTGGGGTAAACACATTTGAAAATGCAGTCTGGTAAACCTTCATTTATAAACATTTCTTCTATCAAAGCAATTTTAAATTCCTTACTAGGCTCTACAGTAGATACACAGTTACTACAACCAATTGAAAACCTTTTTTTGGTGAAGCAAATCTCATTATCAGCAATTTATCCTTCTAGTGAACATCAAAAATTATTTATCATTCAAGATATTTTAGTTGAAATTATCACTTCTACATTAATAGATATTCGTGAACGCTTTCATATTGATACTGTGAAAGACGAATCAAGCCCAAATGCTAAAATATCAATCAAACGTGATTCATCATCTAACTCTACAGAGCTATTGAGTTGGAGCATATTATATTATGTCTATGTAGTTTCAGACCTCGGATTACATACTGATGATATAGCTCAATGTGTTGGTTTGGCAGACAGAACTGTAAGACGTTATCGAGATCAAGCAATTATTAAATTGACCAAGAAACTTTGGAGCAGAGAATTAGGCGCGCGCCAAGAATTTCACTACAAACGAATAGAAAATCGGATTCACTTTGTTGATGCTAACAATTATATTCGACGTGTACCAATGCTTGATAACATAGTAAATGGAATACAGAAAAATAAATATGGTGTTACATATATCTATGGTGATGTTGGCACAGGAAAAACTGTTTTGGTCAAGCAGTGTGTTGCGGAGATATTAAATTTTATAGATATTGATGATGTAATTTGGGTTAACAATCCCAATAGTGTGACAGATATTTTTGAATACTTTTGTTTTTACTATGAAATTAGTGATAGTCAAGATTTGAAAGAACTGTTTAATGCTCTCGACATTATTATAGTTATTGACAATTTTAACGTATTAATTCATGAATCAAATACAGTTTCAAATTTATTAGAACACTTAACTGGTTCTATACTTTTTATAACGAGTCAGATATATCATCCCGCAATATCAATCCAGTCCTCTACATCTACATATCTCACTAACTTTACTCATGCAGAAGTGCATATACTGTTAGAACACATTGGTATTCCTTATGTTCCAGAGATTTCTAGCATCCTGAACACAAAGAACAGCTATAATCCTCGACTAATACATAATATGGTAATGTACTACAAAGAAAGAGGATTTTTGAACGACCAGATTAATACAGTGAAAATTCTAGATTGTTCGATTCGTAAGCTATTGATATTTATACCGGATGCTGAGCCAATTAGTGTTGTTGATTTTAATCAATTAGTTCAAATTTTTGGAGCTGAGCAATCTCAAATTGATTTTCTAATTGAGAGCCAGATTGTGATTAAGCAACAAGGGGTAATCTATCTAAAATTTCAATCTATCCAACTAAAGCAATTTGTAGATATATCGGCAGTAGTAGCTGAATCTATGAGTAGCCTAACTAGATTATCTGAGCCTTGGTTAGTTGTAACTCATATTATTGACAGCTTCCAGAACATTCTAACAGAATCAGTGTTTTACGATCTAATCGCAATGTATTGGCGAAACTGTATGAGTAATGGGAATAAAAGTAAATGGCAACAAATACTCTCAAATGCAACTTCAGTTTTGAATCCAGTTCTTATTGGTTTGATGAAGGCATTTTCATTACGCTTAACTAATGATTTAGAAGCAAGTAAATTACTTCTAGAAGAATTAGTATCTGAAGCCGGAATGCATGGTGAATTTGAATTACAGACTGAAGTGATATTTGAACAAGCCAAAATTGAGCATCTACAAGGTCACTATACAGAAAGCCTTGCTTTGATTAGTTACTTATATCAATCTCTTTCGAACTATTTGTCACCAGCTCTAATCAAACGTATGACTTTGGAGCGAGTTCAAATTCTTCTGGAGACTGGTAATGTTGAAATTGCATTAGTAGTTCTAGGTGACTATGATGATGTTGACGCATTGCTATTGAAGGCTGAAGCAGAATATATACTAGAACATTATGATGGGTGTGTTGAAATATGTGATAATTTAATACAAAGGATTCGTAGTAATCTTCAACTCGTTGTTCTACATAATCTCTTAGGGCGTTGTTACCAACATCAGAATTTACAAAACGCAATAGCAAACTTTGATTTGGCAGTGCAATACTCAAATACAAGTGCAAATTTAAGATATTTAGGACGATCCTTAATCAACCTTGCGGTAGCTTTGTTAGCTAATGAAGATTTGGAAATCGCTATTGAAAAACTCGAATTAGCCGAAAAAATTTGTAAGGCTACTGAAGATAATGTGGGTTTAAAAACCATCCGTCATAATCTTGCTTACATCCGAAGGCTACTAAGCACATTGCATTAGTTATTGATTTGATATTATGTCACTGATACAATTTAATAACTATTGTTTCTATCCATAGATAAAATAAAATGACAAATTTTAACACTTCGAAACCACGTGTACTTTCAGGTATCCAACCATCTGGAAATCTTACAATTGGTAATTACCTTGGTGCACTCAAACAATGGGTTGCTCAACAAAGTAACTATGATAGTTTTTTTTGTGTAGTTGATTTACATGCTATCACCGTTTATCAGAAACCGGAATCTCTTCGGGAGAAAACTCGAGAAGTCGCTGCATTATATATTGCTTCTGGTATTGACCCTGATATTTCGACTATTTTCATACAATCTCACATACCCGCTCATAGTGAATTAGCATGGATTCTTACGTGTATGGCACCATTGGGTTGGTTGAATCGTATGACACAGTTCAAGGACAAAACAGGTAAAGAAAATCAAGAATCTATTGGTGCTGGTCTTCTCAATTACCCTTCACTTATGGCTGCCGATATTTTACTTTACCAAGCAAATAAAGTGCCAGTAGGTGATGATCAACGACAGCATCTTGAATTCACCCGTGACTTGGCTCAGAGATTTAATCATCTATATGGGGAGACTTTTGTTATTCCTGAAGTCATGATTCCAGTGGCTGGGGCAAGGGTCATGGGGTTGGATGACCCTACTTCTAAGATGTCTAAAAGCAACGAATCAGAGTATCATGCAGTATATATGCTTGATGACAAATCCACCTTAAAACGAAAAATTATGCGCTCTGTAACAGATTCTTATAAAGAGATAAAATTCAGCTCAGACACCGACCGAGCTGGTGTGAATAATCTATTGACTATATACCAAGCTATCACAAATGAATCAGTTGATAAGATTGAATCTGATTTTTCAGCTAAAGGATATGGTGATCTTAAGAAAGCTGTACTCGAAGTTGTCGTGTCAGCATTAGAACCATTACAAGCGGAATATTCAAGGCTTATGGGCGATAAAGGGTATTTAGATGACATATTGCTCACAGGAGCTGAAAAAGCATCTGATATTGCTAATGACACACTGAAGAGAACAAAACAACGTGTAGGTTTTTTAATACCATCTTGACAGTTACCAGATGATTATCTAACATCTTTTCAAAGCCCCATTCGTCTAGCGGTCTAGGACGTTGCCCTCTCAAGGCAAAAACAGGAGTTCGAGTCTCCTATGGGGCATCGCTTGCTTCACCCCTTGATCTGGATCAAAGCCAGTTTCTTCGGCGTGTAGCATAGCACCACGAACAACCAAAAACCTTTCTGCCCACTCTTGAAATTGAAAACCTACAATTCGCTGTGTATCAAGATTAAATACTATTTCTTTGAATAAGTGTCTTGCCAGACCCTTACGATCCTCAGGTTTACTATGTTCCCATAAGTAACTAAATTGATTAATTACATTCATTGTGCGATATAGTTCCAGCTCTACACGCTTGGACTCTGTTGTTATTGCTTCCCAATGAGCAATTTCTTGCTCATTTTCCGTTACTCGCCGACGATATTCATCTTTGGTAATCATTCCATCGGCAAAAAGTGTTACTGTATTTTTGATTCTTTGTTTTGCGGATGCTATTTTTTCCTGTTTTTCTTGTTCCATACTTTGTTGTGTTTGATTATTTGACTTATCAGCTTGCGTTGCAAACTCGTAAACAAGGCTTATAGACTCAGGCTTAATCTCGATTAAACTAATCAACCGGGCGAATTCATCTTCTAAGATGTCACAGGTAACTGACTTATTCGTACATCCACATTTGATACCGAACTTATGGCGATAACGTCGAGTACCGTTCATGTTTGTTCCACCGAGCGCGGATCGTAAGTCGGCATTATCTGATTTTCTAGCAATTTCATCACAATGAGCACAGAATGTAATTTGACTCAACGGATAAGGGAAGTCTTTACGCTTGATGCCATTATCAACAGGCTTGAGACTGCGCTTGATACGAACACTTTCAACTTTTTTGAGTAGCTCAACAGGAAAAACAGCCCGTACAGGATTAAATGGTAAATCATCCACATCATATGTCGCGTCCCATACACGTCGATCCTTTGCTTTTTGATCTGAAACGATACCACCATATTCCAAATTATTAGCAATTACACGACGCACGTCGGCACGATTAATTGGACGCGGATTACCTTTACGATCTCGGAAGAACCAGCCATCATCAGCTAATGTATAAGCAATTTTCACCATACCTAGCTCATTTTTGCTATACGTTTCAAGGATAAGACGGGCACAATCAAAATAAGACCGCCAGATAGCGTCATTATCGGGAGCATTTGAGTTATCATCAGCACCTATAACACTTCCATCAGATAATAACCATGCTCCTTTACTACTAGGAATCAAATAACCGTCCTCATCGCGCTCAGTCCCAAAAGGTGGCATCCCGATTGATATTCCGCGTGATTTTCGATAAGCAACGCTATCTCGTGCGCGTTTAGCAATATCTTCGGCATACTGTTCATCAAACATTGCACCAATTTGAGCCATCATGCGACCCGTTTGCGTAGTTGTATCTATTTGATCTCGACCTCTTGCCGCTGTGACAAACTCAATACCAAATTCATTTAGTTGTTCAAGCAATTGACCAAAACGCCAACTGCGCCGATGTGTACGTGAACGATCATTGACGACAAGTGCAATCACATCAGGATCACTTAGCCGTGTTTTAAGCTTCTTCCATTCTGTACGTCCCTTCTCAGAACGACCCGATTTGTGTCCACCTGTATCTTGATACCATTCAGGAGTCCAACCTTTCTCATCACATACACGCTGAATATTAGCTCTTTGTCGATCTGGACTATCGCTTTCATTCTCATTTCGTGTAAATGACAACCTAACATAACAAAGCGCTACAGTCCGTTTAGCATTATTCTTCTTTCTTGGCATTGGGGTTATCCTTTCCATTATTTTGATTCAATAAATTTGCATAGGCGCGTGCTACCGAACTTACAAAACCAGCAAATCCTAGTGCAACCTCAGGATTATCAGTTTCGTTCATTGCATCACATACTTTTTTAGAGTAGCTATCAATGATTTCGTCATCAGGCGGTATATAATGATAATCATCCTGATTGGTCATTGCCATTTCTCCCAACCAAACGCGAAAATATTTCCCATTTTTCATGTGCTTTTTGTGCTGTCGGCTTGCTACGTTTTTCGGCTGTGAAGATAGCTTCAAGTAAATCGGCAGGACGATCATAACCTTTAGAAACGCCGATCCTAGCCATCAGACCACCAAGCCAGCCCGTGACCGAACTCAAATAAGCATCATTCAAATCAGGTTCAAGGTGATAGTCACGTTGAGCAATGCCAACATGGTCAATATTCCATTCTTCAATCATAATGCGCCGGATTCTTACCCAAAGCGGATGTGTCTCCCAGCGAGATTTGTTGACCGTAGAAGATACCGTACAGAGCCGACCCCATTTTTGAGTGACATAGTTTAGCAATTCGCGTAGTCCGTCAAATGAATAATCTTCAAGATAACGCATTCCAACGAATTTAGCCTTATGCGGAAATATAGACCACTCAAAGCGGGTTACAGAAAATCCCTGTACAGATTCCAGAGTAAAAGCTGTGTAATCCCACACGGAAAACCAGAAAAGAGAGTCTTTATCTTTGATACTTTGTAGGTGTTTATCATACACTTTAAAGCGCACAGCCCCTTGTGATGAGCCGATAGTTAGCCCTGATAACTTGCCAGTTTGAGAGTCATCATAGAATTGCTTACCACTGGAACGTCCAATCCAGCCAGCCCGCCACTCATCAACAGAAAAGCTATCCATTGATACACCTGTGACATCAAGAGCAATATCCAAACGATTGATTCGCATAGGATATTTTTCAGGGTTTTGGACTTTGAAGTTCACCAACAAATCGAAGATAGCTTCTGATAGGGTATCGACTGAGGTCAAATCAGCATGAGTGCATAACCATTTCGGACCCAATTGAAGCATCATACCCATACCTTGCCCCTCATATTGTGTCCCTGATAACGCATCATCGACACGATTAGTTAGGAACAACCGGGCATCACCGAGCCACACAGATAATTTATACCCAAGTGCGCCACGTCGAATTAGTTTGTCCTCGTATGGAATTCCCTTATATAGTTGTTTGTCGTATCCATCCTGCACAAAACTTGACCAGAAACGGTATAGGTCTATGTGTGGATATTCAACGACAACGTACAAACTATCCAACCCAAGAAATAAAGGTTGTATTTCTAACCCCCGTGATACAGTACGGGGGTTTTCGGTAAAATCAGAATTTTTCATGTATACTCCTAACTATTAGTCCGCAACAGTGCTCACCAAAAGTTCCGCGCTGTCGCGAACTATAAATACGATAAAACGATATATATACGAATAAAATTATTATACGATAAAACGATATATATTCAAGTTAAGGTGTTCCATGAAAGATACTAGAATCGAAATGAGCAAAGAATTACGGGAATTGCTTGAAAAATGGAGAAGCCGAGAAGCACCTCCAGAATCATTTCAGTTCATAATTCCACATATCCGAAACGATGTAGGTAAAACGATTCGGCAAGCGCGAGAAGCTAAGAAGATGAGCCAAAAAGAACTAGCAGAAAAACTAGGTACACGACAGGCTTATATATCCGACCTCGAAAAAGGAAAGACCGAGCCGAATGTGACTTTGCTCATCCAATTGAGTTATTACCTCGATCAATCTGTAATGTATTTCATTCCCTCGCAATACAGAGAGTTTTTTGGCGCAAAGGCTATTGAACGAGATGAACTAAGTCCTGAGGAAGAAGAAATCATCCGTAAAATGAGACAGGTCTACCCAGTATTGAATCGTGGTCTGATACTACACCTAATCGAATCATTACTTGAGTACGACCAGAAGTACATGGATTGGATGGATGAGGCAGACTAATCCGTCTCTGCTTCATCTACTAATTGAGCAAACATCACTTCAAGGTCTTTATATTGCGGATATTGCCAACTTATGATTCGGCAAACATCCCGCATGACTGTGTACCATAATCCAGATTCGATATCATCAAACCCCGCTTGCCAATCAATCATTGCTCCAAACATTCCTAACGCATTTCGTAGACCTAATACTGCAAAAGCATCTTTGTCTGATGAAAATTGGCGTAATTGTGCCAGTTTGGAGGCTAAGTGGCTTAATACCCTTGCTTTAGAAGAAGCAGATTCGATGGAGAGGGCGATGGTGTGTGCCTCCTCCGTCCGACCCGTTTCAGCCAGTTTGGAGACCAAGTCGCTTAATGCCAGCCCTTTAGAGAAGGCACCTTCGATGGAGAGGGCGATGGTGTGTGCCTCCTTAAATACACTTGAGGCATCCGTATGGTCAGCCTGTGCCAGTTTGGAGGCTAAGTGGCTTAATGCCCTTGCTTTAGAAGAAGCATCTTCGATGGAGAGGGCAATGGTGTGTGCCTCCTTAAATACACTTGAGGCATCCGTATGGTCAGCCTGTGCCAGTTTGGAGGCTAAGTGGCTTAATGCCCTTGCTTTAGAAGAAGCAGATTCGATGGAGAGGGCGATGGTGTGTGCCTCCTCCGTCCGACCCGTTTCAGCCAGTTTGGAGGCTAAGTGGCTTAATGCCCTTGCTTTAGAAGAAGCATCTTCGATGGAGAGGGCAATGGTGTGTGCCTCCTCCGTCCGACCCGTTTCAGCCAGTTTGGAGACCAAGTCGCTTAATGCCAGCCCTTTAGAAGAAGCATCTTCGATGGAGAGGGCGATGGTGTGTGCCTCCTTAAATACACTTGAGGCATCCGCATGGTCAGCCTGTGCCAGTTTGGAGGCTAAGTGGCTTAATGCCCTTGCTTTAAAAGAAGCATCTTCGATGGAGAGGGCGATGGTGTGTGCTTCCTCCGCCCGACCCGTTTCAGCCAGTTTGGAGACCAAATCGCTTAATGCCCTTGCTTTAGAAGAAGCATCTTCGATGGAGAGGGCGATGGTGTGTGCCTCCTCCGTCCGACCCGTTTCAGCCAGTTTGGAGACCAAGTCGCTTAATGCCCTTGCTTTAAAAGAAGCAGATTCGATGGAGAGGGCGATGGTGTGTGCCTCCTCCGCCCGACCCGTTTCAGCCAGTTTGGAGACCAAGTCGCTTAATGCCCTTGCTTTAAAAGAAGCAGATTCGATGGAGAGGGCGATGGTGTGTGCCTCCTCC